>Ga0272443_10000012_pt1 | contig 435655 bp, 372 predicted proteins | sample SSMAcet12_FD_193581 | JGI IMG/M metagenome (GOLD analysis project Ga0272443, IMG submission 193581) | Marine sediment archaeal communities from Little Sippewissett salt marsh, Falmouth, MA, United States - SSM-Acet-12 | ecosystem: Environmental > Aquatic > Marine > Wetlands > Sediment ...
TATCAGATACCACAGTAAATGTTTTCCCATCCAGTTCCTTGTTAAATGAATCGGGAGCGTTACCGCCGCAGCCCCAGGAGACAAGGCCGGATATGATAAGTAAAGTAATGACTAATGAAATTCTTTTCATGTGTAACCTCCATATAAAGCAAAGTTACGTGTAGTATAGCAGACGTTACGCCCCCCTGTCAAATGCGCAGGCTATTTCAGTTCATCGTACAGGCTCTTTGCAAGCCCCAGGTTGGATGTTTCGGAAAGCTTCAACGCGTACTGGTCATAGAGCATGTCCTCGAATATCTCTTCGGCAAAACCACCGTCTATGAACCCCTCTTTGTGCACAGTGTCACGCATCTCTTTCAGCATTCTTCCCACAAAAATGGACTCCATCTCTGTGCAGACTTTCATCAGTTCTTTGTTTACAGTTTTTTTTGTGTGTGCCGCGTTCGCATCATTCTTTTCAATGGCATTATCAAGTGCGTTATCAAATGAAGATTTTTGTTCGCTTCTACGCAATACTGAATCGATGCTTGATCGTGATGACTGTATGTTGTTCATGCTTCGCGCATGAGCAGGTATGCTGTTTTGAAGAAAATTCATAATCTCACCTCACTGTATAACAAGTTCCGCGTGCAGCGCGCCCACGTTTTTCATGGCTTTCAATATGGCGATAATGTCTGTGGTTGAGGCGCCAATGACATTCAGCGAATCAACAAGATTTTTCACCGTAGACGAATCCTCTATCAGGGCAACACTTCCCTTGCGGGGACTGCCCTCAACGGTAACTGTCATTCCAGAACGGCTTACCACAACCCGGGAGATACGCACGTCCCCTCCCATCACGATGGTACCGTCCTGTTCGTTCACCACTACCCTGGCCTGGAAACTGGCGGGTACTTCAAGATTCTCAATTGTAGAAATAAACTCGGTTACAGTGCCTTCCCCGGGTACCGTGCATTGAATAGAACCATTCACAATGACAGGTTTAGAATTGGGATATTTTTTCTCGATGGCTTTTTGTATCTGGTCTGCAACCGTGAAATCCCAGTTATGCATCACCAGCGAAATCATCCCATTGTTTACGATCTCTGGTTCAATTCCCCTTTCAATGATACCGCCGTTTACCACACGGGCAACGGTAATATTATTGCGGCCCCTTCTCTCTCCGCTCTGTGAACTTGACAGCTGTCCCTGTGCCACCACGTAGATGTTGTTATCCGCTCCCCTGAGGGGTGACTGCAGCAGCAGGCCTCCTTTCAGGGTCTTGGCATCACCAATGGATGAAACGGTGACGTCAACCCGGTCGCCAACGCGGGTAAATGGGGGCAGCTTCGCCGTTACAAGTACCGCGGCCACGTTCTTTGAGTTTGTTATGTCCTCTTCAAGCCCAAGATTTTTCAGCACATTCTTCAGTGATATACGGGTCAGCTCAACCCTGCTGTCACCCGATCCCTGCAGGCCAACAACCAGACCGTACCCGTATACCTGGTTCTCCCTGAGTCCTTCTATTGAAACCAGGTCTTTTATTCGAACCGATACCTCGGCCCCGAGCAGTGACGGCAGAAAAACTGCCGCAATCACAACTATATGTACAAGTATACGTTTCATTTACTGTGTAATCTCTCCCAGCATTCGCTGAAGGTAATCCACTATAATTGCCTGTTTCTCTTCTTCTGTAAGGGTGGCGCTGGCCGCTTCATCTTCTTCAAGCGGCGCACGCTGAATGTTAATACCCGCCCCTTCTTTCACTCCCCGTATATCAAGCCGCATGTTGGCAATATCTTTTGATGTTATTTTTCTTCCCTTGAGAAGCACGGGATCAACAATACCAGTTACCGTAAACACGTTGGCAATGCCTGAAAATGAATAGGTGCGTGTTCCCTGTATCCTGTACTTCCCGTCTGGCAGTTCTTCGGCCACCCTTGCAGCCATCCGTATTGTCATGTTGCCCCTGCCGGTTACCGCGGTGGAGTTTCTTGCCTGTGAATTCCTGTTAGACGAAACTGGCGGCAGAAAAGGGGTGAGTTTACCGTCCGGATTTGAAGAAACCGAGTACGACTCGTCCTGGGTCAGCTGCAGGTTAAACCGCATCCTTGATATGTCCTCTACCTCAATCTGCAGCACGTCACCCACAGCCAGGTTTTCACCAGAGGCATAGATATTTCTGTCCTGCCATATACTTGCCCCGTTAATAACGCTGACGGACAAAAAGACCATGACTACCGCGATGGCTGCAGCGTGTTTCATAGTGCTACCTCTACCATTCCCGGACCGGACACCTTACCATGAATCCTTTTCTTGCCCTGTAATTCAACTTCCACCCGCTGTCCCCGTGTACCGGGATTAACTACCTTGCCCCTGGTTTCTATAATAATTCCACCATTGTTAAGTATAACGGTTACCATGTCCCCCCGGTTCACCCGGATATCACCTGGCTGATCAATTTTCCCCGTCAGGCTTTTTGACGCGGTGGTAACCCTTGTGGCACTGCCATATATAATAACATTCTCATCTGTTACAGTTCTAAGAACTGAAAGCAATTCTGCACGGTCGATCAATCCATCAGAAAGCAGGGTGTCATCTATTACGATGTCACGGATCTTCTTGCCTGTCTCAGGTGATCCATCCACAATAGCCAGGTGTTTCACCTTGATTGTTGCACTATTGGGTGTAACCTGCGACTTGAGGTATATCACCACGTCAGCCCATACCGGATGTATGGGCCATGATAAGAGAATACACAATGCTATGAGCCGCACCACTCTATTCATTAACGTTTCATACCTATGGCAGTTCCCAGCATGGAGTCTGAAGACTGGATTGCCTTTGAGTTTATTTCATAAGCCCTCTGGGCCACGATCATATTCACCATCTCTTCAACAACTTTCACGTTAGACATTTCAAGAAAACCCTGGTGAGTTTTTGCCATACCATTCATACCCGGCTGACCGGCGATCTCGTCTCCCGAAGCAGGGGTTGTTTTGAACAGGTTGCCCCCAATGCTCTGCAGGCCCGCGGGATTGACAAAGCGTGCCACCTCAAGCTGACCAACTTCGATCGGGTCATCATCGCCAACAATCTTCACCGTTACCCGGCCATCCTGGCTGATGGAGATGCTTTCATGAATAAAATTATCCGGCAGCACGATGGGAGGTTCCAGCAGGTACCCGTTAGAAGTAACCACCTGACGGTTTGAATCAATCTTGAAGGAACCGTCACGGGTATATGCCATGCTTCCGTCGTATAACTGCACCTTAAAGAAACCTTCTCCTTCAAGGGACAAATCCATCTTGTTACCCGTTGCCTGCAGGCTGCCCTGTTCAAACATCTTCTGCGTTGCGGCTACCTTCACCCCATGTCCAACCTGGATACCGGTTGGCACCTCGGATATTTCAGTTGCGGGGGTACCCGCCATTTTTACCGTCTGGTATATAAGATCTTCAAATTCCGCCCTGTTCTTCTTGAATCCGGTAGTATTCACGTTGGACAGGTTGTTTGAAATTGTATCAATATTGAACTGTTGTCCTACCATCCCGGACGCCGCGGTCCACAATGAACGCATCATGGTTAGTACCTCGCTGATAAATGGGGATTATGTCCCCAGGATTACTGCATATTACTTCTATTATTATCGGTACAATCAATTTCTACATTAACATGAATTTGAAGGATCACTGTGAATGATCACCGCAGAGGCGCAAAGAGCGCAAAGGGCGCAGAGAATTGATCAATACATGTTCGTTTTGTTTTTTTAATCTAGTAAATAATTATTACAAGTTTAATACAGGGTATAGATTTTTACAGGCTAACAAATATATTAATTCAAATCATAAGCAATTATATCCTTACGCCGTACCCCTTTGCGTTTCTCTGCGCTCTTTGCGCCTTTGCGGTAATCTTTCACAAATTTCATGATTTAATTATTAATGAATTAATTGACAATTTTGAATGGTATATATAATAATATACACCACACATCACCACAATAATCCAGCTCAAGGAGAATGGCATGCGATTGAAAACATATTTTAAGGCTGTTGCACTGGCATCTGCAGCATTGCTGATAGTATCATGCGCGTCAACAAAAGATAAAAAAGCAAAAGTTCCCGATAACGGACAGGGAAAAATATTCTGGGATGACGGCTCCTTGAAAGGCAGGGGATTATTTAAGAATAAGATGAAAACAGGCCAGTGGACCCTATTTCACAAAAGCTCGGGTGAAAAACTTGCCACTGGTGAGTACGTCAACGACCAGCAGCAGGGACAATGGAATTATTACCATAAAAATCAGCAAAAAAGCCTGGAAGGTACATTCGACCAGGGGCAGAAAACAGGCCAGTGGATCGCCTACTACCCCACAGGTGAAAAGATGTGGGAAGCAAATTTCGTAATTCGAACCAAGACAGAGTCGGGCTTTGAAATGCGAATTGGCGGTATAGAGGGCATTAAGAAATCATTCTTTAAAAACGGAAAGGTCTGGAAAGAGGAAGAATACCGGCAGGGAGTAAAATCGGGAAGATCACAGGAATACTACGAGAACGGGCGTCCTAAAGAAATTGCCTGGTATAAGGAAAATACCTATGACGGCAAAATGAACAAATGGTATCCCAATGGCAAGGCTAAAGAACAGGGGTTCTTTGATTCGGGTAAACGTGACGGGAAGTGGACATTCTATTACGAGAACGGCCAGGTGTCCCAGTCGGGCAGGTTTAGCGATGATAAACTCAGCGGTCAGTGGAAGTTTTATTCAGCCGAAGGCCTTCTTCAGAAAGAAGGAGACTATGCCATGGGCAAAGAAGCGGGTACCTGGACATTTTACCAGTATCCCTCAAAGTATAAACGTCTGAAATCAATGGAGCTGTATTTAAACGGGGGAATGGTAGACTCGGGTAAAGAATCACTTCTTTACGATGAGAAGGGTAATCTAACCGGGAAGGGGCAACTCTCTGGTATTCCAAAGGCAATATACCAGGTGATAAAAAACGGGAAGGACGCGGGCACCATCACTTCGGCTTCGGTTCCAGCTGACAGCCCGCAGGGAAAGATACAACACTCGTGGACCGGTAAATGGCAGCATCCAAAAAGAAACGGCAGCTGGACCGAGTATTACCCCGGCACCAGAAACGTGAAATACAAGGCCACCTGCATGATGGACAAGCTGAATGGAAAATATACTGAATATTTCCCAAATGGCAAAGTGAAGGCAGAGGGAGAGTATCTCAACGGAAAGATGAACGGCATGTGGACATTTTATACCAGCAAAGGTTCAAAAGACGAAGAAAAATCAGGAAGGTACATGCTGGGCAAAAAATCATCTTTTTAACAGTTAACTGTAATCAAGCATCATATATTCATCGATACAATTCAGCAGTCAAAAACGCCCCTTTTAAGGAAAGGGGCGTTTTGCTATATAAGTGTCATTCCAGCAGAAGTGCCTTAATCTCAAAAATAAAAAATACCTCTTTGCGTTTCTCTGCGCCCTTCGCGCCTCTGCGGTGAGATAAAACTTCTTATTTGAAATAAGCCACCGCATTTCGGAAGATTGCTACACCTTCTCCCTCTTCAGGGATTTCGGTGTTATTTCTCCGGGCCTGCTCCCTGAGATAGGTCCAGTCATCCCGCTGCCTGAAGAATATATGCCTCTCGGGATGGGGCATCATACCCATTATCCTGCCGGTTGTATTGCTTATGGCGGCTATATCATGTATGGATCCGTTGGGATTATAGGGAAACTCACCCCCGGCAGCACTGCCGTCAGGAAGAGTGTAGCGCATTACTACCTGCTGGTTCTGCTCCAGGGTTTTTATGGTTTCTTCAGAAGCAAAGAGATTCCCCTCGGCGTGGGCAACGGGAATATGCATCCGCTTGATGCCCCTGGTGAAGACGCATTGTGCGGCCTGCTCAACCTGCAGGTCTATCCAGCGGCACTGGAAACGAAAGGTGCGGTTATGCTCAAGGGACACTTCAGTGCCCCCGATGGGTTTGCTGATGGCGGGAACTATGCCAAGATTTGCCATTACCTGGAAACCGTTGCAGATACCAAGCATGAGGGTATCCCGTTCAATAAAGTCCTGGAATTCCTGGAACAGGTTATTCTTGATTTTGTTGGCAAGTGCCTTGCCGCTGCCCGTATCATCACCATAAGAAAAGCCGCCGGGGAATGAGAATACCTGGTAATCTTCAAGAAGCTTTCTGTTCTCAATGATCTCGTTTATATGAATTATATCAGACTTTGCCCCGGCCCATTCAAAGGCATAACGGGTTTCCTCGTCGCAGTTGATGCCATATCCAGTTAATATTAACGCCCGTGGTTTTGCCATACTTCCCAATCCTGGTTTTTTAGAAATTTTTTAAAAGTCCCTTGTACGATGACATCAGGGTGTGGACATCCGTGCGTACTTCTTTTTGCTTTCCAGGCATGGTTACCGTAATACCTGTGTCTTCTGTAACCTCGCCTATGCACGCGCATTGTATATCAGAACAGAGGGTTTCAAAGGCCTTGGTGTTTTCTGGTGATACAGAAACAAGCACCCTCCCCTGCGACTCTGAGAATAGAATATCATCTCCCCGTGAAACAGCATCCACAGGCACATCGCCAAGACGTACGCGGCATCCCGTAAGAGCTGCCATGGATGAGCGGGCAATGGCATACCACAGGCCACCCCGTTCCACGCTTGTGCTTGAGGCGATGAGTCCTTTCTGCAGTGATGTTTCAAGGGCCCTGTAGGTTTTCATGTTTTCATCCACATCAACCTTCGGCACGGTATTTCCCACGTAAGGTTCACCTGATATTTTTTGACCCATATAGGCAAGATATTCACTGCCGCCAAGTTCGTCCCGTGTGATGCCCATCAGGTATATACGGTCACCGGCTGCCTTGAAATCCATTGTTTGACAGTTATCAATATCAAACGTAACCCCTATTGATGATATCAAAAGTGTTGGAGGTACTGATATCTCAACCTCGTTGAAATCTTCATCGTATCCCCTGAAGTCATTGAACATACTGTCCTTGCCCGATACATATGGTGTTCCGTATGCTACCGCAAGGTCGTAACAGGCTTTTGCCGCTTCCTTTAACTGTCCAAGTCGCTCGGGGTTGTTTGAATCGCACCAGCAGAAGTTATCAAGCAGTGCCATCCGGTCAAGTGTCCCCCCCGCCGCGATAATATTTCGTATTGACGTATCAATTGAACATGCTGCCATCCAGTAGGTATCAATATCACCGTATGATGGATACAGTCCCTGCGATAATACTACCCCCCGGCGAGAAGAGAAAACAGGGCGAATCACCGTCGCGGGGGCGTTCACTTCTCCTTTACCGTGTAATGGCTTTATCACGCTGTTTCCCTGCACCTCGTGATCATACTGTCGGGTGATGAACTCGTAACTTGCCGTGTTCAGGCGGCCCACCATGTCCTCCATGATCGTGGAGTAATTGTCTGGTTCACCGAATTCTGGATACTGGCTGGAACGCCTGGTATAGGTGGTTTTCAGTTCTTTCCTGGGTAGTCCCTCGTGAAGAAAATGAAGATCAAGATCAAACACCTTCTTACCATTATAGGTTACTATTCCCCGTCCGGTATCTGTGAAACGCCCGATAATGGTGGCCTCTACACCGCGTCTTTCCATCAACGTGAGAAATTCTTCGCAATTCTCTTCGGGAACGGCCAGGGTCATACGCTCCTGTGATTCGCTTACCCATATCTGCCATGGGGCCATCCCCGGGTATTTTAAGGGCACTTTCTCAAGTTCCACCTCGAATCCGCCCGACTCCTGCGCCATCTCGGCAACCGAACAGGATAGTCCCCCGGCACCATTATCTGTTATGGAACTGTACAGCCCCTTATCCCGAGCTTCTTTTACTATGGCATCGGAAAGTTTTTTCTGGGTGATAGGGTCGCCGATCTGGACCGCGGTAGCGGGACTTCCTGAAGACAGGGCCTCTGAAGAGAAGGTAGCCCCGTGTATGCCGTCAAGGCCAACCCGTCCCCCTACCATTACTACGCAGTCACCAGGCATGGCTTTTTTCTGAACGGAAGACTTCCCGTTAATTTCACGGGGGATCAGCCCCACGGTGCCCACGAATACCAGTGGCTTTCCCTTGTACCGCTGGTCAAAGTAGATAAAACCCTGCGGGGTGGGGATACCGCTGTTATTGCCTCCCACGTTCACGCCGTGAATCACCCCTTCCATAATACGGCGGGGGGACAGCATTCGTGAACTTTTATCTTTCGACCGGTAGAGGGGCTTGTTGTCAAATGGACTGGCAAAGCAGAAACCATACCTGTTGGCCACCGGCTTTGAACCCAGTCCGAAACCGATAGCATCACGGTTTACTCCCACGATACCGGTGATTGAGCCGCCGAAGGGGTCAAGTGCGCTGGGGCTGTTATGGGTTTCAACCTTGTCAGCGATCACGTAATTCTCATCAAATTCAATACCGCCGGCATTATCTGAAAAAACGGACACGCAGAAATCATTTTTTCCCAGGTTTCGCCGAATAACCACGGTGGCTTCCCGTATATACTGCCTGAAGATTCCTTCATCTACGTCATCTATTTTGGCTGCAAAAATTGTATGCTTGCAATGCTCACTCCATGTCTGGGCTATAGACTCAAGCTCCACGTCGGTGGGATTTCGTTTTTCCCTGTCCTTGAAGTAGTTCTGGATAACATTCATGGAAAGCATATCCAGGGCAAGGGGCCCCCTGCGTGAACCGTTACTGTCAGGAATGCCTTCCCGACCCAGCACTGCCAGGTCTTCTTCGGTGAGATCAAGGTTTACCGTATCAACTTCGGTCCGCTCATGGAGGTCGACCAGCGGCAGTTCCATGCCCATGCCGCCATCGGTGATATACTGGTCACGGTTTTTCACTTTCATTCGCTGTATAAGGGGATTGTGCAGTTCAAGGGCAATCTTTTCGGCCAATTCAGGGTTCACCTCACCCCATACGAAATAGGTGGTTGTGGTGAACACGGATTTTTCAGGATCAAGAGAAGTCTTCAAGATATCTTCTATCATTTCCCTCGTGGTATGTGAGACGTTATCCGTAACACCGGGCAGGTACCCGATTTCTATGGCACAATTAAAATCACCCGGATGGCACGGGGTGTTTATATGATAATCCTGGGTAACCGGCTGTATAAGTGCCCCGGCTATTTTCTCGCTGACTGATGCTGAAATATCAGCATGCACAAGGTAGTTGTCGGTTATTACAATTTTACTTACAGGATAGCCCAGGGATGATAATCGCTTCTGTAACACCTCTCCCCTGAAATCCAGTTCCCTGTAGTACACTTCAATACGGTAATCAGCTTTTTCCATTGCCACTCCTGCCACTTCCCTGCATTTTCTGTACTGAATACAGGCTCCCATGTAAAAGTCCAGAATAATTTATCTTAAAATATAAAAGGCGCTCATGATAATCATCATGGCGCCATAAGTCCGGTCATCTTTAGCTGGTCGATTCCGGTATGATCAGCTTTGTGCTAAAGATGTGTTATGATGTTAAGTTGCGTTGGTTCCGTTTAAGTGGGTTTGAACAATTATAATTGTATCATGACATTACAGTCATTTCTAAAAAAATATACTCTTTCCGGATTTCCCTGGAGTGAATTAGAAAATTTTCAAAATCCTTGAAATTTTAAGTTGTATGGTTAGTACTATTCACTAATTATCCGTGTTCATCCGTGTTCATCCGTGTTCATCCGTGTTCATCCGTGTTCATCCGTGTTCATCCGTGTTCATCCGTGTTCATCCGTGTTTATCGAGCAAAGCGGGCGGTTTCATATTTTTTGAGCCGTATGATATCATAAGTTTCTTTATATGCTTAATATTGATGTATAGCCATAAAATAAACAAAAGCCCTGATTTTTGCGGTTAAAGATTTGACACATGATAAAATTCATCATGTAATACATCTTAGAGATCACGCCAAGATAATAATGAGATATGAAAGAACATCAAAAACAGGACGATCCAATTCATATTCTGCTTGTAGATGACGAAGAGAAACTTTGTATCCGGCTTGCGCGCATACTGGCCAAGGATGGGTACGAAATAGATACTGCCTTTAATGGCAATGACGCCATCAAGCTGATTGATACAAAACAATATGATATAATACTTACCGACCTGAACATGCCCGACAAGAACGGGTTTGAACTCATGGAATACGCCAGAGATCACAACATAGATTCGCTCATCCTGGTATTGACCGGTTATGCATCCGTAGATGCCGCTATTCAGTCAATAAAGCTGGGGGCATATGACTTCATCCAAAAGCCAATTGACGTGGAAACTTTCAAGCTGACCATACGAAGGGCTGCTGATACGGTTCGCCTGAAACAGGAGAATTTGCGAAACCTACAGGAACTGAAAAAGCTGAACGAACTGAAGAATGAATTCATATCGGTGGTGTCACATGACCTTCGATCACCACTTGCCACCATAGGGGCGTATGTAAACTACCTGATGAAAAAAGGCGATCTCAATGAACGCCAGCACAGGTACCTTGGTATTATCCGGGATATCTCTGACAACCTTTACTCCCTGGTTAACGAGCTTCTGGACATATCAAAAATTGAGTCAGGTGTCATTCAGCTAAACTACGAGGAAACCGACATCAATGAACTGGTACAGATCAGTATCAACAACTTCAAGATTCTCGCCCAGGACAAAAACAATAAAATTATCTACCAGAGCAACCTGGAAGATTCTACTATTACGATCGACAGGATAAAAATTTTACAGGTACTCAATAATATCATCAGTAACGCCATTAAATTTACCGAAAACGGTACCATAACAATACATACCAGTTCCACCGGCAACAGAATACAGGTATCAATAGACGATACCGGTACAGGCATAGATGACGAAGATATAAAGGATATCTTCGATGAATTTTCCTACCTGCAGAGAAACGGCACCCGTGGGGAAAGTGGTTCTGGACTTGGAATGGTAATCTGCAAACGTTTTATTGAACTGCACAACGGGGAGATCGACGTGGAAAGCAAACCGGGAGAAGGCAGTAGATTTATCGTCACCCTCCCCCTGTCTTCTGAAGATAATGATGAATCATTGAAACCAAACTAAATACTACCTGGCTGGTTACATGTTACAGACACTTATACCAACAAAAACAGGGATAGCAACAAGGTATCCCATAATAATTATACTGGTTATTCTTACCGCCACGTGTATAAATGCCCTTATTCTCAATAAGCTTATTACTGCAAACAGCAGTGATTTCCAGGTTATTGTCCAGCAAAAACAGAAAGAATATCTCACTCACAAGACTGAATGGATATTACACGACATAAAGAAATCACTACCAGGTATTGCCCCGTTCCATGCACTCCGAAACTCACAGATGTTTACCATTGAAAAGCCGGTTGGCCTGTATATCTTTTCCCGTACCAGTGATGATAATTATTACAGGTTATCCGAGATAGTTAAAGCCAATCCAGAGCTGGCAGCCACATTCAAAAAAGGATCCGCCCTAAGCGAAGAACGCTCAGGTGAAATAATACGACGGGGATTGACCGAGATATCTGTGGATACTGAAATCCGTTCTAAAAACGGCCATGCCTGGCAGAACGTATTTTTTCCCTTACCCGGTGAAAAGAAGAACCACGTGGTTATGATGCAGTCGCCCGCATATAACGCCCTTGTAATACTCAGAAAATTTGAAGAATCTTCACGTTCCATGAAAATACGAGTACTGATCATTACTTCCATAAGCATGGTAGTGGTAATATTTTTGGTGCTTCTTTTTACCCACAATATAACAATGTTCGTTGAAAAGTTATCAGGAAGTATGCGAAAGGCGGCTGAAGGTGATCTCTCGGTAACATTGAATCCACACGCTGACAGGGATTTCAGCAAACTGGCAACTTCGTTCAACACCCTTATTGAAGAATTACGATCAAGGGAAAAAGACATCGAAGAGCTTAACCAGAAAGACTACTTGTCCGACATCTTCAAGATGGCCGTCTCTAAACTGAAAGCAAGTTACATGGAAGATGCAATCACCCTTTTCAACGCGGTCATTATCCTTAAACCCGATAGTTTTGGCAGTTTTTTCAACCTTGGTGTAGCCTATGCCAGAATACGAGAATACGAAAAGTCTGAGGCGATGTTTAACCGGGCAAGTGAGATTAATCCGGAACATCAGCTTACGATGAGCTATATTGAAAAAGTAAAAGCCATTCGCGAGAAGAATGAACCACGTGCATGAGAAACTAGAAAAGACCATATCCACCCTGCCCGCCCAACCCGGTGTATACCTGATGAAAAACAGCGATGACCGGATAATCTATATCGGCAAAGCTGGATCCCTGAAAAAAAGAGTATCGTCATATTTTCAAAAATCAGACCAGGATATCAAGACCAGGATACTGGTTAAGAACATTCATGATATCGATTATATCATTACTGATTCTGATATTGAAGCCCTGCTGCTTGAAAATACACTTATAAAAAAACATAAACCCAGGTACAATGTTCGCCTCAAAGATGATAAGCGGTATCCATATATCGCCGTCACCCTGCACGAAAAATACCCCAGGGTAATGTATACCCGCAAGCTTATAAAGAACGGAGACCGTTACTTTGGCCCTTACACCGACGCCAGGGCTGCCAGGGAAACGGTAATCCTGATCAACAAGATCTTCAAACTAAAGACATGTAAAAAAGACATACCACTCTCCCCGGGAGAACGTCCCTGTCTTAATTATCAAATGGGGATGTGCCAGGGGGTCTGCCAGGGTGAGGTGACCCTGCAGGAATACCGAGAGGTAATCGACAACGTCATTTTCTTCCTCGAAGGTGAGATAAACCCGGTCATAGAAAACCTGCAGTCACTCATGAAGAACTATTCCGCCAACTATCAGTTTGAAAAGGCAGCCAGGATACGGGACATGATCTTCAACATTCAATCAGTATCAGAGACCCAGAATGTTGTGACCCCCATCGGTAAAGATGAAGATTACATCGATGTTGCCGGCACAGGAAAAGAAGCGCTGGTACTTCTTTTCGAGTTTCGCAAGGGTGTGATGACCGGAAAGAAGATATCCGTATTTGATAATATTGACTATTCATCCCCTGAGGAAATACTGTCCTATTTTCTTATTGATTATTACAGGCGTTCAGATATCCCGGCAAGAATCATAACCCCTCTCAAGCTGCACGACAGACCCATGATACAGCGTTACCTGCATTCACGCTCCGGCGGGGACATTCAAATAACTGCCCCGCGAACGTCCCGTGAGCAGAAAGTATCATCACTTCTCAAGCGAAACCTGGACATGCTGCGTGCCAGTCACGATACGGAAGATGATGACACCCGCACCAGTGCCATGTTATTCGAATTACAGCAGGCACTTAATCTACCAGATATACCTGAACACATTGAATGTGTTGATATATCAAACATCCAGGGAACTCACGCGGTAGCATCCATGGTGCATTTTACCCATGGTCAACCCTACAAAAAAGAATACCGAAGATACAAAATACGAAGCTTTACCACTGCAAACGACCCGGGAATGATCCACGAGGTGGTAGGGAGAAGACTTCAATACCTTGCCAGTGAATCAGCTCCCCTTCCCCAGCTTTTAGTCATTGACGGGGGACGGGCACAGCTGTCCCGTGCAATCGAAGCAATGGAAGCCCTTGATATTACCATCCCCATTATCGGCCTGGCAAAGCGGTTCGAGGAGATATACACCCACCCATCTGGTGAACCCATTCGCCTGCCAAAAACTTCAGAAGCGTTGAAACTGCTGCAGCGCGTTCGGGACGAGGCCCATCGTTTTGCCATCACCTACCATAAAAAGCTTCGTGACAGCCAGGCCACCCGGTCAATACTGGATGATATACCGGGCATTGGAAAATCTACAAGAACACGAATCCTCTCAAGCATTGAAGACCCGGGAAAACTCAAACACATGGACATCCATCAAATAGCCAGCATCCCCGGCATCGGCCAAAAAACCGCTGAAAAGATATACAACCATTTCCATAAAACCTGAGAAAAGGCAACCACAGAGACACAGAGGTACAGAGAAAGGATTTATATGTCTGTCTTAAAAGTATGTGAAAACATTATGATCACATGGAAAACCATGAAGATATCATGATGTGCAACCAGACAATTTATATTTCTACTCTGTACCTCTGTACCCCTGTGGTTGCATTTTTTCGTTAAAATTGCTTGCGGTATTTGTTACTGGAATGCTACAACATGTAAAAGATAAACATTATAGTATAATGGAGAATTTTCTATGACTGGAAATACATTGCCTCCGGAAATAATTTCGCAGTTGCTGATTGCCCAGAAAAATGAGATCACTGAATATCATATTTACGACAAGCTCTCATCTACTATTAAGGATCGCGAGAATGGCAAGATACTCAAGCATATATCCGATGACGAGTTACGGCATTATAAGTACTGGAAATCATTTACAAACAGGGATGTTCAACCCAATCGTCTGAAACTGTGGTATTACGTTTGTATTTCCAGGGTATTGGGCATCACTTTCGGCCTTAAACTCATGGAGCGTGGCGAAGACAAGGCCCAGGTTAATTATGACAGGCTGGCTGAAAGCATTCCCGGCGCACGCAATATTTCAAAAGAAGAACATTCCCACGAAGAAAAACTGCTGGGCATGATACGGGAAGAACGTCTTAATTATGCCGGATCAATAGTTCTGGGTTTAAATGACGCACTGGTAGAACTCACCGGAGCCCTGGCTGGTCTCAGCTTCGCCCTCCAGAAAACCGACCTTATCGCGATTGCCGGCCTGATTACCGGTATCGCCGCCTCATTATCCATGGCGGCATCAGAATATCTTTCAAAAAAAACAGAGGGAGACACGGATAATGCCCTGAAGTCCTCCGTGTATACCGGGATTGCTTATATCGTGACGGTTGTTATACTGGTTTTGCCATATTTTCTACTTGATCATTATCTTGTCTGTCTTGTATTTACCCTGCTTGCGGCACTGTTAATAATATTTCTGTTTAATTACTATATCTCTGTTGCCCAGGACCTGAACTTCAGACACAGGTTTTTCGAGATGGCCGGCATAAGCATGGGGGTCGCCCTGCTTTCATTTGGAATAGGATTTCTGGTGCGGACATTTCTGGGTGTCGACGTGTAAACGCTGAAATTGGCATCCGTGTAGTGCAATCTCATCATGCACTACACGGGAACTTCAATATATCTACAATGACAGAAAATTAAGATCAATTATCTGAGGAAGTTCAAGCAGCTGGTTTAGAAAATCCTGCGAAAGCTCATCATCAAGTTCCAGGATTACCAGTGCTTCTCCTCCTCTTTTTGTTCGGGCAAGATGCAGGTTGGCAATATTCACATTTCTCTCCCCAAGAAATGTACCTATTGATCCTATTACATTGGGAACGTCATTATTATGCATCACAAGCATTTTTCCTGTAGGAATAAAATCTACCAGGTAATCATCGTATTTAACTATCCATGGTTGTTTGCCTATTACAGTACCCCATAGTTCATTCGTTCCATTTTCACCCTCAGCTTTAATAGTTACAAGGTGGGTATAATCCCTGACCTCAGAGTCATCACCCGTTTGGACCTTTATGCCCCTTTCTTTGGCGATTACCGGGGCGTTGACATAGTTAACATTCCAATCGACAAAAGGATCAATAAGTCCCTTCAGGTACGCTGAAGTTACAGGTTCCAGGTTGTAATCACCGAATTCCCCTGAATAATAAATCTGTACACTTTTAATCTTTCCCTTGAGTACGGCACCCTGAAAATACCCCATCTTTTCTACCAGGTTTATAAAGGGTTTCAAGGCGTTATATTCGGTCATATTAAGTGACGCGAAATTCACACTGCTCCGCGCGATACCGGTTTGCAGATATTCCATTATATTCTGCGCCGCTTCAACAGCCACGGAAACCTGTGCCTCCTTTGTAGAAGCACCCAGATGAGGAGTAAGTACAACATTTTCAAGCTCATGAAAAGGAGGAATGTTCTTGGGAGGCTCTTCTGTAAACACGTCAAGTGCAGCACCGGCAATTTTACCTTCCTTTAATGCTTCATACAGATCATTCTCATTATAAATACCACCCCGCGCGCAGTTAATAAGGCGTACTGTTGGTTTTAATTTCGGAAATACATCCTTGTTGATAATATCTCTTGTCTGATCAGTAAGAGGTGTATGAACGGTTATGTAGTCAGCTTGCTTCCATACTTCCTCAAGTGTAACCACCTCAACTTCGGACTCACGAACTTTTTCAGCCGGAATATATGGATCGTAACCAATAATCCGCATACCCAGTCCCCTGCATTTTCGGGCCACTTCCATACCGATTCGGCCAAGACCAATAACAGCCACGGTTTTTCCCTTGAGTTCTACTCCTTCCATCTTCTTTTTTTCCCACTTCTGCTGCTTCATACTGGCATCCGCCTGGGGTGTATTACGTGATATGGCAAAAATCATACCAACAGCCTGTTCAGCAGTTGACACTGTATTTCCACCGGGAGTGTTCATTACCACCACACCTTTTTCGGTAGCCCTTGGAATATCAACATTGTCAAGACCGATACCGGCCCTTGCGATTACTTCAAGTTTTTCACTGGCATTTATAATTTCTTCGGTTACCTTTGTGGCTGAACGAATAATAAGAGCGTGTGCGTCCTTAATCTGTTTTTTCAATTCCTCCACGTCGCAATCGGTTTTGTAAACTACTTCAAACGATCCATTTTTTTCGAGTAGATCAAGCCCTTCCTGAGCGATTTTATCGCTGATCAGTATCTTTTTCTTCATCAGTTCGTCCCCCTGAGTTATGTAGACCTTTTGGAAATTCCGTATGTTTTATATTTTATTGGTGTTACATACTTATTGTATTACTTTATGCAGATTGAATTGTCCTTGTCAAGAAACTTGATAAAATATAGAATATAATTTCCTCCATATTATAAACCAAAGATTCTATATAAACTTAAGGAGCATACAGCAGGATGAAAGTATTTATTACCGGTGGTGCCGGATTTATAGGATCACATATTGCAGAAGAATACCTCTTGAAAAACCATCATGTGACCGTATATGATAATTTCTCAACGGGTAAGATGGATAATTTACAATTTGCCACCACGAATGATAAATTAAAAATAATTGAAGGTGACACCAGGGATTACCCCCTCCTGGAACAGGCCATTGCAGGCCATGATTTAATTTTTCACCAGGCCGCAATCGCATCAGTACAGCAATCAATTGATAACCCCAGGGCCACATTTGAAGTCAACGCGGGTGGGACATTGAATGTACTGGAATCGGCGAGAAAACATAAGGTAGGAAAAATCATTTTCGCATGTTCAGCCGCCATATTCGGGGATCATCCCGAACTACCCAAAAGCGAGGTTTCACCAGTCAAACCCATCTCACCCTATGGGGCTGATAAGTACATCTCTGAGACATATCTCAGGCTGTATAGCGAACTTTATAGCATTCCAACCGTGGCTCTCCGCTATTTTAACGTATTCGGTCCACGCCAGGACCCATCATCTCCTTACTCGGGGGTTATATCCATATTCACCACAAGGATTAAAGCAAATCAATCAGTAACCGTATTCGGAGATGGTGATCAGTACAGGGATTTTATATTTGTGAAAGACGTGGTGCAGGCGAATATGCTTGCAGCAGAAAAGAACAGCACCGGTTTTGAAAATTATAACGTGGGATACGGGAAGGCTACCTCGCTAAATGACCTTCTGGATATGTTGAAACAGATATATAAAAAAGAAATTTCCGTAGAATATCTCCCACCCCGACAGGGAGATATTCGAGAATCTGTATCAGATAACAGAAAATTACGTGATGAGCTCGGTTTTGTTCCCAGGTTTACCGTAAAGAAAGGACTTGAGGAGTTAACTCGTTCACTTTAGTAAGCCTTAAATATTATTACCACGATATCAGATTCGGGAGAAGAAAGCCCAATGAATGATTTGAATTCCTCCTGTATCTTCATGCTGATATCCGTTGGTTTATCCATGCGGTTTTCCTTGATTATTTTCCGTAAGCGGTCTATTCCAAAGGTTTCCCCCCTGGGGTTCTTTGAACTGGTTAATGCCTTGGAATACACAACACCAATATCACCACGCAATATATTTGTTCGTCCCATACCATAATTTGCCGAGGGATCATAGCCAAGGGGTATACCCTCGGTATCAAGTGAATCAAAATCATTTTTGTCTATTCTGAAAAGTTCCATTGGAGGGAACCCGGCGTTTGTATAGATCAGACGCATTGACCGTACATCAAAATAATAATAGAAGGAAGTAACGAATCCACCTTTTCCACTGGTATACTCATACAGCACCCTGTTTAATTTCTGCACAACATGGTAGGTGGAGTGACTTTCATTAATGCAAGTCTGAAAAGCTGAACGAAGTATTACAGAGTATATTGCGCTGTTTACTCCAAGTCCTGATATATCTGTTGCGATAGCCCCCACACCCTGTGTACCGGGACGGATAAAATCAAAATAATCTATCCCTTCCCCCTGGCGTGGTATGTAAAAGGCACCGAATTTTATACCTATCAGGTTTGGCAGTGTAGATGGTACTGATTTTGAAAGTATATCGGAAGAAAGGGTTATTGTCCTCTGGATCAACTGCTCTTGTTTTGACTCCTGGTATGTTATAGCATTGGAGATGTTAAGACTACTCTCAGATGCAAAATACTCCAGCATCTCCAGCTCGTCAGGTTTGTACGCGGCAAGTGAATCTTTTTCACTAAGACACATCAATCCTATTACCCGCCTGCCGTGATAAATGGGTATCACTACTACCACCTGGTTAACCGAATAAAATGTAATAAAATCATCCTGAATATCAGCAAAACTCCTTTCATCCTTATACACACGGTCAACAGAAAGAATTTCCTGATTCCTTACAAACCACCTGATAATTGGAGAATTTCTTTGCAGAACCGGCGCAGGCGGTTCCTCACCAGTATGATAAAAAAGCTCGTAATTCCTGGTTTCATTATCATACATGATAAAAAATGCCTTTTTTAGAAAAAGAACATCTACCAGTGTATCAACTGTTCGCTTGACTATCTGGTTTAGATCACGAATACTACCCACTTCAACCACGAAATTGTTAAGCATTGCTTCAAGTTCATACTGTTTTCTTTTAAAAACCCTGTCAATTACTGGCTGAACATACACCGAAAAAATGATAAATATTACCACAATTACAGCAGCCACAAGATATAATGGCAGATCATGCAATCCCCACAGATTCATATCATATAATTCAACAGTCAGCAAAATTGGAACGAAAATTACCGTTGAAATGATTGCATACATTGTAGTTTTGTGTATAGCCGTACGAATATCCATCATATTGTATGAAACAATTGCGTAAAACAGTGACGAAAGGGCAATGTAGGTAGCCAGCGAAGGCCCTAGTACATATAGATCTGAATAGCCGAAAAACCTTGGCATTATTATTGAAAATACCGCGGCTATAAACATGGCTAAACTTGTACCGATAAAAACAAATCGCATTTGCATGCGGTAAATTTTTACATTTGTCTTAATATATTTTCGGATAAAGTTAATTATGGCTGCCAGTATGTAAAAGAATACACATACAAGATATATGGTATAGAAGTATTCAAATTCCCTTACAAGGGTACCACCTTTAAAATACGCCCTGGTAATATTTAAGTCAGTAAATACCGCGATATATCCCAATACATATGCCGGAAGCAGGATTAAAAGAATTACAGGAAAGGATACCTGTTTTTCAGTTTTTGGAAAAGTAAATGACATTACGAATAAACCGGAAAAGCTGAGAACAGTACTGGCCTGGGTAAGTTTGTTTAATAATGTCAGGTATTGTGAATCGGGCATCATGTATGTTAGAAACATATTAAATAGAATACCAAGGGAGCAAAAGCCGAAATACGCATAATACCTGTTCACACGGTCGCGCCAGTCTTTAACCAGAACAAAAATAATAGTGAATATAAGGAAAGCTGATGCCAGAAAAGACGCGATAAGACTTAAAGTCTGCATGTTTTCCCGCCCCGATTGAATGATTTGACAGCTAAAAATAATTGACTTGTTTATTGTCGATCATATATCATCAATTTATGAGAAATCAGCTATAATGCAACAATAAAATTATTTTTTGCATAACCAGAGTAGAACGAGGATATAATGGAACATAAACGAACCAGGATTGTAGTAGATAAAAAATTCCAGTATAGAGCTGCCATCAGGTCTGCACTTTTACCATTTATTACCCTGCTAATTGTTTCAACTGTATTATTTTTTTTCGCGCAGAAAAATAATACTTACATAGAAGAAGTAGTGGATAACCAGGGGGTAATGATTGAAATGTTTCTTACCACACCTGCCCTCCACAATTCAGAAAGCACAACTATTCAGGAAGGCGAGAAAACCTTCAAGCAAAACATCGGGATGTTAAAAGAAATCAGGTACAATAGCCAGCTGGTACTTTATTTCATCGTGTTCATCACAATTCTACAGGCGGTTGTTATTTTTGCGTTTTCAATAATCAGTTCACACCGAATAACCGGCCCATTGTACGTAATGAAACAATATCTTCGGGACATAAGGGATGGCAAGAAACCTGAAATAAGACCATTAAGGGAAAAGGACAGGCTGAAGGAATTTCATAAGGAATTGATTGAGACTATCCATTATGTTGAACCGCATCTCCCCTTTGAAAATGACAGGAATAAAAGTGATACCTGATACTGGGAAATCTGTACTTATCTAACCTGTACCCTGATACGTACCTTCCTTTCGGATAACCCGTCATTAATAAGTGAAAAGGGAAAGTTGATATCATTCATGGGAATAACAGTACGTTGTCCGCTACCCACATTCTGTGTTAATGTGTTTCTTGCAGGTTGCCTCTCACCAAGCTGTTGTTGTAATCGTCTAAGGGTAGCGGCATCAGTCTCAGCGATAATGTGTGAATCCGATATTTTTTTTACCTTCACATTATGCATGCGAAGCAACCTGAGGGTATTATCACGTCCAGTTGATGAAATAATTATTCTATCCAGCCTTTCTGTTATCCCACTGTTCTTCACTGCTTTTTCATCTCCGGCATAAAACACGGAACCGCTTTTTATATGATCAACTGAATCCGGCGAGAGAAAAATAACACCAAACACAACAGCAATTGAAGCGGCAACAGCCGAAATATTTGCAACCTTCCTGAAATTCTTTTTTCGTGAGCCTGTTTTTACTTTTGCAATAATATCAGGAAAAAAGGTATCATCTTTCTTGATTTCTAATCCCTTCAGGGAAGAGACCAGCCCAATCATTCTTTTCAGATCATCATATTGTTTTTCACATGATTTACAATGATCAAGATGCTCTTTTATTTCAACTTTCTCTTCAGCTGAAAGTATACCATCAACATATGCTGATAATTTTCTGAATGGAACATGCATTCTCATCATAGTAACCCCCTATGCTGCAGCCTGCTTTTCAACATTTCACGCCCCCTGTGAATTCTGACCTTCACATTTGAAAGGCTAATTGATAGAATATCAGCAATATCACTGTATGACTCCCCTTCAATATCTCGAAAAACGAGTATATCACGATAATCTTCCGGCAACTTCTGTAATTCTTCCATAACGATCCTTAAAGAATCCCTGGCTATAACATCCCGCTCAGGATTTTGACGGGCATCAGTCAGCTGTAATTCATAATCGGAGTCTGAGCCAGTCCTCTGTATTGGTACTTCCCTGTATCGCCTCTTTTTTCGCTTAAAATTTTTACAGTAATTTATAGCGATACTGTACAACCATGTTGAAAACTTTGATTCCCTCCTGAACGTATGTAACGATTCCATGGTCAGAACGAAAATCTCCTGAGTAATATCAAGGGCTTCATCATAATCTGGTATCCTTGAGTAAACATACCTGAAAATTCTGTCCTGATATTTTTTAACCAGTATTTCATAAGCGTTTAAATTACCAGAAAGAACCCTGTCAATTGTTTCGATATCATTTATATCTGACATGCAATCCACCAATGGGTTACGTTTTTTTCCAAAAAAATAATTTCTTTTTGTTTCATGGAACGATCTTAACGAAACGTCTTTTCCCTACCTTGATAATTGATTCTGAATCAAATGACATCTCCAGGTCTTCGTCGGATATTTTCTCACCATCCATGGATACTCCGCCACCCTTGATAAGCCGTCTTGCTTCGCCGTTACTTTTTGCCATACCGGTCAGAACCAGCAGCTTTATGATCCATATTTTGCCGTCAGTCATTTCATCTTCGGGAATTATATATTCATCAATATCATCGGGAACATCTTTCTTTACGAATATTCTGTTGAATTCCGCTTCCGCATTATTCGCAGCCTCTTCATTATGGAATTGCCTGCAAATCTCTTTTGCAAGTTTGACTTTCACATCCCTGGGGTGTAATTCTCCCGATTCCAATCCTTTCCTGGACTCATTTATCTGCTCCCTTGGAACGTCTGTCACCAGTTCATAATAGAGGAACATGACTTCATCAGATATTGACATTACCTTGCCAAATATTTCACGTGGTGATTCTTCTATCCCGATATAGTTATTCAATGACTTGCTCATTTTTTGCACACCATCAAGACCCACAAGTAACGGAACTGTCATAATGACCTGTGGTTCCTGTCCATATTCACGCTGCAGGTCACGCCCCACCAGCAGGTTAAATTTCTGATCTGTACCACCCAGCTCAATATCAGCTTTCAAGGCTACTGAATCATATCCCTGTACAAGAGGATACATGAATTCAAGAATGGAAATTGGTTTGTTGTCCTTATAACGATTAGAAAAATCATCCCTTTCAAGCATTCGCGCCACATTATAACGGGCAGTCAAATCCAGAACATCCGCGAACGTCATCGATTGACACCAGGATGAATTAAACACGATCTTTGTCTTCTCGTTATCAAGTATACGGAACACCTGCTTTTTATATGTTTCAGCATTCTCCATTACTTCTTCCCTTGTTAATCGATTCCTGGTTTCTGATTTTCCAGATGGATCTCCGATCATACCGGTAAAATCACCAATCAGAAAATAAACCATGTGACCCATATCCTGGAAATGCCGCATTTTTCTTAAAAGTACAGTATGGCCAAGGTGTATATCAGGTGCAGTGGGGTCAAAGCCTGCTTTTACAATAAGTGGCTTGTTTTCTTTTTCTGAACGATTAAGCTTGGATGTAAATTCATCAATTGGAATGATTTCTTCGGTTCCGCGTTTTAATAATTCGATATCATTTTTAATCATTGTGTACCTGCCCAAAACATAAGTATATCATGTATGTCTTAATTTTTACATACGAACACAGCAGATTAAACAGGGTTGTCAACTGTTATTGATCCGCAGAAGTGCAATTTACAATAAATTCATATAAGAATGAAACGGTCATAGTATATATCAACGATACAGCAGGACAACCGCATGTGCCGCTATACCCTCTTCTCTACCAATAAAACCCAGTTTTTCAGTTGTCGTAGCTTTAATTGAGATCAAACCAGGATCAGGAAGATTAAGCGCTGATGACAGGGCTAGTCGCATTTTATCCACATGCGGCATTATTTTCGGATTCTCACATGCAAGTGTGGCATCGATATTAATCAGCTGCATACCATGTTCCCTGCATTTTTCCCATGCCCGGGTTAATAGCGTTATGCTGGATATTCCCTTATATGCTGCATCACTATCAGGAAACATGCTCCCAATATCACCAAAACCGGCAGCACCAAGAATTGCATCTATGATTGCATGCGTCAGTACATCAGCATCAGAATGTCCCAGCAATCCCATGGAATGTGGAATGATAACTCCCCCCAGCCAAAGATCCCGTCCTTCCCTGTAGGGATGTACATCTACCCCTGACCCTATACGTAATCGTGTAAAATCAAAAGCAGCATCATTGTTTTCTATTGTCATATTAAAAACCTGAAAGGCATTAACAGGAGGATTATTATTAAAAGTATAATATACTTATGTATTCAAGTATAGCAAAGATTCACTATTCTTTCTATTCCTCAAGTTTGAAAACCTCGGAAAGTGAACTCAACTTTAATACATTCAACACCTTCGGACTCACTTTGCTGATGTTTAGCAGTTTTCCTTTTTTCTTTTGTAATTTCAAAAGACTTATCAATACACCTACGCCGGATGAATCAATATAATCTACATTAGAGAGATCAAGATCTATGTTAACATCTCTGTTCTGACCGACATCCATAAGTTTTTGCTTAAAGTTTTTTATAGACATCATCTCGATATCACCGTCAATAATAATCTCAACAGTAGTATCTTTATCTCTGATATCAATATCCATATCTTTCCCCGGTATATTTTACTAATTACAATTCCAGAATAGGTAATCATCAGTTTACGCATCAAATGGTAATTTTGCTGATGTTACAAGTCAATTATAATTTTCAAGAAATCAACCAGCAAAATTAATAATTGTTATTATGAATTTCACTTTCCAGCATATGCACTTTCCAGTACATGCATTTCACGTAATACGATCTGAGGACTGACAGATCCATTATACTCATTAATTTCAATATTATACAAAATATCAACCAGGCTGTTGGAAATTGTACTGATATCAATCGTTTCAGCCATGTTCCATCCAACAGCATCTATCAATGTGGCATTTTTGAAATGACATTTAATATGTTTTCTGTTTTTCCCGATTATTTTGCCATCATTCACGATACAATTCCTGGAGAGAAAAACAAATGGTTGATTCTGTACTCCGAATGGTTCAAAAGCAGCAAGCTTTTCTATTGTATTAAAATTTACGTCCTGTATGGGAATTTCACAATCGATTTGCCAAAACTCTTTTGGGAATTGATCAACCGGTACAGTTGATTCAATATCATTAATTATGCTGCGTATAGTATCCTTTTCACCGCTGAAACCAAATGCCTGCGCATGACCACCGAACTTTAAAAAACGACTTCTGAAAGGTTCAACTATAGAAAAAAAGTCAAATTGACCACTGGTCCTTCCTGATCCTTTTACAATACCTGTATCAGGATTCATGGAAACTACAATAACCGGTTTATGCAGATGGTCAGTAATCCTGTTTGCCAGCAAACCGGTTAATCCTTCAGGACATTTTTCCGACTCAATATATACAATCGAGTTTTCAGAATCTATATTACCATTTTCAATGTCACGGATAATACTTGAAAGAAGGTCTTGAATTACTTCTTTACGATATTCATTTAACTGCTTAATTGTCCGCAGGTTATCATGTATGATTGCATTATCCCGCGAAATCAAGAAATCTGCTGTTAATTTTGTTTTACCAAATCTACCAGGTGTATTTAAAAGTGGGGCAATATCCCAACCTATAACTTTTGAGGAGACTGTTTTATTTATGTCTTTCACCAGCATGGTCATTCCATCATGGGAGAAGGTATCGAAACTCCATAGTCCCTGCTTAACAAGTATTCTGTTTTCATCATTAAGAGGCATTAAATCAGCAATAGTGCCTAGTGCTACCATTGGAAGTGATTCTTTTATATACGCGGTAATCTTTTCAGAATTTAAAAGTTGGATTTCTTTTACGAACTGTTCTATACGCTTGATCTTAGAACCTCTAAGCGGTATACCATCAATGCCCGTATTCAGCATCTCTTCTACAGGAATATTTTTCTTTTTTGAAGTAATCGAGGTTTGCAGGTCTTTAATATCGAATATTTCATCTTTTTTAAATTTATTTTTTATCTTTTTTTCAATAGCTTCATCAATATCAAGATAAAAAAACCGTATTTTCCCAAACCTCTCTTTTAGATACTCTAATAACTCTTCAATTTCAATCCCAAACCATTCCTTCTTCGTAACACCCCTGATAACTATCGCGGCTGTCAGCCTCTTGTTATCTTCACATAACAGGACATGTGGAATGTTATAATTACTGGAAAAACTCAATACTACAGCCTGGCATAATTTAAAGGTAACTCCAACTCCTGCCAGATCACTAAATGGATAGGTACAATCATTTCTGCACGGGTTAACCACAATTGCGTCAGGTATCACGTCATCCGGTTGATGATGATCGCACACAATAACATCTATGCCCAATGAGCGTGCATATTTAATCTCACCTATATCACGTATTCCCGAATCCAGCGTTATAAGCAAGCTGATACCCTGCACAGCAAAGTGATCAACAACATTCATGGATAATCCGTACTTTTCATCATCAACAGGATAACGGTGTATACACTTTACATGTAACCGGTCAAAGAGAGTTACCATGAGAGAAAGAGATGTTAATCCATCAAGATCTGAATCAGAATAAATGCCTACCAGCTCATTATTGTCAACAACCTGTCTAATTCTTGCAACTGCCAGTTCCATGTCTTGCAATAAATAAGGACTGTGCAATTGACTCAGCCGTGGATTCAGGTAATCCATGGCATCATCAGCATGAATAATGCCACGGGCGCAAAGCAAATGCGCAACAAATTCGTCAATACCAAGTTCGGTGCGTAGCCTTTCTGCAGCATGATTGTCAATTTGTACAAATTGCCAGTTTTCTTTCATGTTATGTCACATTAATTACAATATTTAAAAACCAAATAATACAAAAGATACTTCTACGTTATTGATTGAGAAGCTTTTTTCGCCAGGTAATCAGCTTTATCATTTAAGTTTCGGGTAACGTGTTCAATTTTGCAATTATTAATCTGCCTTTTCAGGCGTTGTACCTCTTCATATAATTGTGCAATATTTTTGTTTGAGACCTTGTATTCACCCTTTACCTGCTTCACAATAAGCTCGGAATCGGTTCGTATTTTTAACACCTTAGTCTTGAAGTATATTGCAATCTTTAGAGCCCTGATTATTGCCTTATATTCGGCCTGGTTATTAGTACCATGGCCAAGATATGATGCCACCTTACCCACCTGTCTGTCATCTTTATCATAGATAACAACACCTATCCCGGATGGACCGGGGTTACCCCGGGATGCTCCGTCTGTATATATTGTCAGGGTGGATTCCCATGGTACCGCGTTCAGCTCTGCACCCTCAAAAATATCTGCAGACAGCGCATCTTGTCTCCCCCTACCGTCTGAATCTGAATCTGTATCAGATTTTTTAATAATTACTTTCTTTCTGGATTTAGCACGATCATACTTATTAAGTGTTTGCCGGGCATCATTTAAAATGTTAATCACTTCATCTTCATTGGTATCAGCAAGTTCGGCGATTTTTCCGATACTTTTACCTTCAGCAAGCAGCTGTAATAATTTATCAATACTTAAAATCATAAATTTCCTTTTCTTCTCCTGCAATATTGTGCATCAATATAATCATTATTAGTTTCTGTATATGTATCTTCCACAATTGGTACAAATCACTGGTTTTTCATTTTCTCCAAGCTCCATGACTATGGAAACAGGAACCTGGAAATTACATCCCTGGCATATTTCACCTTTTATCGGAACAATTGCTTTCCCATGTTCAGAACCGGTTAATTTAAAAAATCGTGATCTGTATTCAGGTGATACATCATTTATTCCCTCATCAAATTGGGACTTATTATTATTTTCATCTTCATTAGCTAATTCAATTTTCTGTTTCAACATTTCAATATCGTTATCGGCCTGTGCCCGTGTATCAGCCAGTTGACTGCTTTTCAGGGAAAGCTCTTTCTCAAGACTTTCAGTCAATTCCATTGCATTGATTAATTTTTCTTCAAGCAAATCTTTTTCATTGTTTTTTTTGTCCAGTTCATGATCCAGTGCTTCTACTTCTTTTTGTGTTTTAAGCTGATTTCTTCTTTTGCCAAGATTAGTGATTTTTTGTTCAATATCGCCCAGTTCAAGCTCGCTGGAATCCGAATCAGCCCTGGCGGCCTGTAGCTTCTTTTCTATGGTCTTTATTTCATCCTTCAGCTCTGCAACATTACGTTCCCAGTGAAGTATGGATTTTTTTGCACGTTCCATTGTATTCCGCGCATCAAGTACCTGGTCCCAAAGATGCTGTAGTTCTATCATTTTTTTTATATCAGTATTCATTTTACCTGGTCACTTTGAAGGGATTGCGTTCACTATTGGCAATGGACACCTGTACTTGACTATCCTGAATTGTTTTTGTCAAGTAGTCTTGAATATCTGCCAATAAAAAATCCAGTAAAACCTTTTCAGTTCCATAATGACCGGCATCAACAACCATCACACCTGAATCCAGGGCATATTTCATCTCATGGTATCCCACATCACCCGTTATGATACAATCTACGTCATACTTTTGAGTGATTGCGGGTATTCTCCTCCCTCCGGCACCATTGAGCAGTGCTACTTTCTTGATATTTTTACATTCATCTCCGCCAAAAGTTATATACTCCAGGTTCAACATGTTCTTTACCTGTTGTAACCAGTTTTCAGAGGAGATGGCCTGTGGGCAATAGCCATAGATACCATATCCCAGTTCGTCTGAACCTGCTTGTAGATTATTATCATCCCTGTAGATAATATCAATTAGAGTAACACCAAGTTTTTCAGCCAGTTTGTCATAATATACTTTATCCAGTGGCGTATGAGCTGAATACAGGCTAATTCGTTTTTCTATCATGTTAAGCACTAATCTTGAATGGACATCTTCATCATCAATATTCTTCAGGGGCTTAAAGAATATTGGGTGATGAGTTATTATCACGTTACAACCCCTCTTCATTGCCTCTATGACAACTTCATCACTTACATCAAGGGCCAGTAGTACTCCAGTAATTTTTTCTTTCGAAAAAGCGAGTTGTTTACCTGAATTATCATACTGTTCCTGTATCATCGGTGGAAACTTTTTATCAAGAAACATGAAAAGTTCACTCACAATCATTTTTCGTCCCCCTTCATGAAATTATCATCATGGCGTCACCATATGAAAAAAAACGGTATCTCTTATCTATGGCACTTTTATAGGCAGACATAATTGTGTCATATCCGCCAAACGCCGACACAAGCATCAGTAACGTTGAACCGGGAGTATGGAAATTTGTGATCAAGACATCTGCGGATTGTACATTGTAGGGAGGATAAATAAATATATCAGTTTCCCCATTTCCTGGATAATTTTTTCCGTTTTCATACGTAGCTTCCAATACACGCAGTGATGTAGTGCCCACCGCAATTATTCGTCTGCCTTCATTACGTGCAACGTTGATAGTTGATGCCGCCTGTTGAGGAAGAACGTATGATTCAGTATGCATATGATGACTTGAGATATTCTCTGAGCGTACAGGTTGGAATGTACCCCATGATACATATAGCGTCAGGAATACTATATCAAGACCCCTGTTCTTGATATCTGTAATCAAACTCTCCGTAAAGTGAAGACCTGCAGTTGGGGAAGCCGCTGCCCCGGGTTCAGTTGCATACACTGTCTGGTATTGTCTATAATCATCTTCTTCAGGTTTTCTCTGAATGTAGGGTGGAAGTGGCATGTTTCCGATGGATAAAAGCACCTCTTCGTTCAACTCGATGTTACTTTCTACCAGCAATATACCTCCGGATTTCTCTAATACTTTAAACCTGATTCCGTGGTTTTCTTTTGCATAAAGTATCTCACCTGGTTGGATTCTTTTTGTCCGGTTGCACACGATGTGCCAACGTATATTGCTTAGCTTTCTGGTAAGAATAATTTCAACCGTACCACCGGATATCCTCCTTGTATATATTCTCGCAGGAATAACTTTTACATTATTCATAACCATAACATCACCCGGGGCTATGAATTCATGCAAATCTGTAAATTTTTTGTGGGTAAAAGTGTGTGAATTTTTGTGAACAACCAAAAGTCTTGATGTATCCCGTTCAGTTTCAGGATGCTGGGCAATCAAATTATCAGGGAGGTCAAAGATAAAATCTTTTAGTTCATATTCTCTACGATCAGTCATTTGTAGTTTGCTGGAAAATATTATGAATTCGGGAAGTTCACAGCCGCAGCTGATTGATATTTCCGCCTGGCTCCATTGGTTTTTATTTTGTTGATATTTATTATTTTAATACCCCGGTAATAGAATTTCAGAATATTTTCATAATTTTTTCCGTGATCTGCCATCCCCCTGGCTCCCCATTGACACAAACCTACGCCATGACCCCAGCCATGTCCATGTAACTCCAAACCATCAGGTTTTTTCCGTGCATGAAAGTAAAGGCTTTTAATTTTTTTTGCGGGGAATAACAACCGGAAATTATTACCGGAAATTCTAATAATACCATTTGTATGCTTAATTACCACGTTCACCACTCTTCTGTCTTTGCGCCTGAAAGTGATACCGGTAATTTGTCCGACCCCTGAATACTTTTTCTTGAGCGATTCAATCATTTCATAACGGGTCAGTATTTCTTTCCATGCATACGAGGGCGACCCTTTACAATATGGACATCTTACAGAACGTAGATATTCCATGTCATCCCCATCCCATACCAGGCTGTCATCAACGGTATATCCGCCACAGGTTGAATGAAAAAATGCCACAATTGGCTTATTCTTATATACGGCAATTTCACCACATGTATCATCTACGGCCCTGTTGGTTTTGGGATCTTCAACCGATCTACCCTTATAAACCTGGAATTTTGTAGTGGCGTCAAGATCATACAGATTATTTTTATTTTTCAGGATATGATGATATGCGTATGTTCTTGCGGCCACAGCCTGTGCCTTAAGGGTCTCGACAGGCCACCCTGTCATTATTTCACTTGGCAGAACTCCATACAGGTATTCATACATCCTTACTACATTTATAACACACAGTTTTCCCATAACATTATGCAGCTCGATCATCCCTCTATATTCTTTACCATCAATTTGAAGGAAGGATCCCCATGATTCAATTAATACAGGTTCTTTAATCTTTTCCGGAATAAAGATAAAATTTTTACCTTTTCCATTATATTTAATACTGTTATTATTTAACGAAGATATTTTTACTCGCGACCGAGATGTAATTGTAATTCTTCTGTCAGTCTTTTGCACAAGCACTTTCACGTAATCAGTATCATTACCCATCTTTCTGCTTTTTTTAAGGAGATATTCACTTGAAGGAGCACATCCATCAAGTAATACAAAAATCAAGAATAACAATACTACTTTTAAAAACCATTTTCTTCCCATTACTAAACACATCAACACATCTACCCTTTTGGATGAAATTTTTTATGGATTTCCTGAAGCTGTTTGCGCGCCATGTGTGTATATACCTGGGTAGTTGAAATATCAACATGCCCCAGAAGTGCCTGTACAGATCTCAGATCGGCACCCCTTTCGAGGAGATGGGTTGCGAATGAATGACGCAACGTATGTGGGGTGATATTTTTATTGATTTGTGTCTGGTCGACGTAACCTTTCAACAGTCTCCATACAGATTTTCTGTTTATCATCCCGCCTTTCTTACTTACAAAGAGATAATCACTATTACGATCACCCAGTATTACCGGCCTTGATTCATGTATGAACTTATACAACAATCTCTTTGCTTCATTTCCCATTGGCACAATTCTTTCCTTACTCCCCTTTCCAGTAACTTTCAACAACCTGTTCTCAAAATCAATATTTCCAATTTTCAATTCAACCGCCTCGGTTATTCTCAACCCGCATGAATATAACAATTCAAAAATAGCCTTGTCTCTTAATTGATATACATCGTTTTCTGAAATTGAATTAAAAAGCTTATTAACTTCTTCTGCTGACAAAAAATCAGGAAGGGTTTTCTCAACATGTGGTGTCTCTATTTTGTGAGTTGGGTTATTCACATCCCCATAAGTATCAGAGAGAAAATTGTAAAATTGCCTTATGGCAGCCAGGGAACGTGCCAGGGTTCTGGATGAATTATGCTTTTTTGTTTTTTCGTATTTTAAGAATTGTTGCACATCGTCCTGTGTTGCCGAGAGAATATTCTTGTTTTTGTTGGCAAGAAAATCAGTAAATTTTTTTAAATCGTAAGTATAAGAATAGATTGAATTAGGGGACAATCCTTTTTCAATCTGCAAGAACCGTTTAAACCTTTTAATAGCCACTATATCCTTCAATTCAATTCTCCTCAACTTATGAAATAGATAGTCATGGTAATACCTCCTGATACAACATTATTACACTAAGAATACACCGGGGGTTTACAAAGATATGACATAACATATATATTTTTAATATTCATAATACCTGTTACTTTTATCGGTACAGGTAAGATTATGTCTTAATAGAGAAAATAAAAAAAGATGTAATTACAATTAAAATGGAAGGGTTATTCGTAACGTAATGCTTCGATTGGTTTTAGATCGGCAGCTTTCCGTGCAGGATAATAGCCAAAGAAAATCCCAACAGCACATGAGAAGAAGAACGCTACAATTATTGAAAAGAAAGAAAAAATGAAAGGCCAATCAACAAAAAATATTATCAGGTAATACACTCCAAGCCCGAGAAGCATTCCCACTATTCCTCCAGCACCGCTTAATGTAACAGATTCGATAAGGAACTGTGTCAGAATATCACGTTTCTTCGCACCGATAGCCATTCGAATACCAATTTCCCTGGTTCTCTCACTGACTGAAACAAGCATAATATTCATTATACCAACACCACCTACGAAAAGCGAAATCGATGCAATACCGGCAAGTAAAATGGAAAGGGTATTCGAAATGTACTTCACCATCTGCAGTTTTTCTTTACTGGTCTTTATCTTAAAATCATTTATCTTTCCCGGGGGAATGGCATGGGTACGTCTGAAATATTCTTTTAGTTGTTCAACGGTCTCATCAATTTCTGTTTCAGAATAAGTTGACACGTATATTTCATCAAATGTTCGTTTCCCCATAATTTTCATAGCTGCAGTTGTGTGGGGAACAATCAATACATTATCGAAGTCCCTGCCAGAAAGAGCCTGACCCATTTCGGTTAGAAGCCCCACTATCTTGAATGGAAGTCCGTCGACATTGAGAATTTCACCTACCGGATTTGTATATCCGAATAGTTCAGTTCTCACACTATTACCGATAATAACAACCTTCTCACTTGCTGCTATCTCTCTTTCAGTAAAATACCTGCCATTCATCAATGGCCATGATTTTATTTTAAAAAAATCATTGTTCACACCGTAAAGCCTGCTGTAAATGAACTGGCCTCCCCCTTTTGTTAATACATATGATTTATATACAAAAGGGCTTATATATCGTATCTGGGGGAGCAGTCGATCAATATTTTCTACATCACGCAGGGTAAGAGGTTTTTTTGAATCATACACCGACATCGCATTGGCGCCATAAGTAAATATTTTCTCTCTTACCGCAATCCTGGCACTATTGCCAATACCAATCATCATAATAACTGAAGAAACACCAATGATGATGCCAATACTTGTTAATGCAGATCTCATTTTATTGCGATTTAACGCGCGCAGGGCTGTTACGAACAGATTTTTAAAATTCATCAACTTACCTTTTTTTCATACCAGCCTTTCTTCTTTTTTTCACCGGTGAGTCCTCAATAATATGTCCATCTCGGAAAATAACTTTCCTCTTTGTGTACTCTGCCACTTCCGGTTCATGGGTAACAAGGATGATAGTTATTCCAAGGTCATGATTCAGACTGGTAAAGAGGTTCATTATATCTTCAGTATTTTTTGTATCAAGATTACCCGTTGGTTCATCGGCAAAAATAATAGCCGGTTCATTAACCAGTGCCCTGGCAATGGCAACCCGTTGCTGCTCTCCACCGGATAATTCACTTGGATGATGATGTTCCCTGCCGGCAAGGCCGATCATACCAAGGTATTTCCGAGCCTTATCCTTCATTTCCCTGGTGGTAATGCCACCCATATATAAAAGTGGAAGTTCAACATTCTCAATAGCTGATGTCCGGGAAAGCAGGTTGAATCCCTGGAACACAAAGCCGATTTTACGATTGCGTATTTCAGCTTTCTCATCATAATTCAATGTGCTTCCATCAATACCATCAAGAACATATCTGCCGGTAGTTGGTGTATCAAGAAATCCCAGGATATTCATGAAGGTTGACTTCCCTGAACCGGAGGCACCCATTATTGATACGAACTCCCCTCTTTTAATGGACAATGAAACCCCTTGAAGGGCATGAACACTGATTTCTTCGCTGATAGGATATATCTTGTACAGATCAGATATTTCTATGAGATTATTTACCATATTGGTCGATCTCGTCCTTGACATCTACTTTTTTTCTCAGTCTTACCAGTATTTTATCACCTTTCTCAATATTCTTCGATGTAATTTCAGTGTAAAAATCACCAACAAGACCTGTCTTCACTTCAACATGATCTACAGGTAAATCCCCAAGGGCTACATCTTTCTTTTTCCAGATAAACTTTTTCCCGGCGGGTACATCTACATCAACCGGGGACACAACAAAAGCATCATTGGCTATTCGTAATACATTTTTCTTTTCCTCCACCAATACTGTTGCAGTTGCCGTCATGCCAGGTTTCAACAGTAGATCGGTATTGTTACAAATTACAACTGATTCATATGAAATGACCCCGCCTTTATTGATTGGGTTAAAACGAACCTGGTCAATTTTTCCATCAAATTTTTTACCGGGATATGCACTTACATTGAATGTTACCATCTGGCCTTTTTTTACATAGCCAATATCTGATTCATCAATACTGATGATTAGTTTCATTTTTTTTAATGTTTTTGCGAGAGTAAACATAAGTTTGTTTACGCCAATTGGATACCCCTCTTCAATTTCTTTTGACATAATTATTCCGTAAATTGGAGAGTATACCCTGGTTGAATTTTGTTGCTCCCGCAGGCTCTCATAATCCAATTCAATCTGCTTAACTGTTGTAAGTGCCTTCTTATATTCCAGCTCTGCAAGCTGCAGGGCATTTTCTGAAATTAGATTTTCTTTAAAAAGTGACTTCTTTCCTTCATATTCCTTTTTTATCCCAAGGAGATCAAGTTGTGCTTTTTCAAGCTGCTTTTTTGCTTTTTGCAGCCGTAAATTTAAATCCCCTGCATCAATTTTTGCCATGAGCTGGCCTTTTTTGATGTTCTGGTTGTAATCTACATATACTTTTTGTATGATACCATCTACGTTACTCAAAATCCGTTCTGATTCCAGCAAATCGACTGTTCCAGTCACTGATATGGTCTTTTCAACCGGCCCTGTTGTAACCTTATCATATTCATATACAAGGTTAAGGGTCTGTTTGCACCCCCTGGCCCATAACACTATAATAATCAAAAACGTAAGTATTGCAGCTGATATTAGAATTATCTTTTTTTTCCTGGTCATTTTTTATTTTTCCTTGTTACCACTAATATAATCTTCATTAACCCCAATAATATTCGCAAGCTTTGCCAGGGTAATATAATAATCACTTTTTGTCTGGATAAAATTTAACTGCGCATTCAGAACCGCAAGCTCCGCGTCTTCTAAGTCCAATTGTGTACCCACCCCATTTTCATAACTTTTAAATGCAAGTTGCAAATGTTTTTCCGCATTATCCTGTGCCAGTTCAAGAATTTCAATCTGTTTCTGTAATTCATTGATTGTATTTACATAATTTCTTATGAGAGAATGCATTTGTATCTTTATTCCACGTTCAGAATAAAGGGTTTGGTTGTAATCAGCTACTGCCCCATCTATCCGGGATTCAATTGCTCCGCCGTTATAGATGGGTATACTTGCCTTCAGGCCGAAATGAGCAGTGGGCTCCCAGTTTGCTCCCTGCATATTGTCCATGTATTTACTGGTTTCCATGATTGCCCTGTTTTCAAAACCAAGTGACGCAAGTATATCAACAATTGGTATCCGTGAAGCACGCTCTACTTCAATTTGTATTTTTGTCAGCCTCTTGTTTATCCGTGCTAACTGCATATCAGATGAATAGGTATCGCCCAGGGTAATCAATTCACTGAAAGAGTAATTGATACCCGGTAAATCTATAGATCCAGTTGATAATTCGGGAATTATCTGAATATTTTCTTCTACAAGTCCCATTGAAGCCAATAATTCATTTTTCATCACCATTGTATTATTTCTGGATTTGAGATACGCCAACCTTGCATTTCCATAATCAACATTTGCCTTGCTGACATCAAGTATGGGACGTTGGCCGTTTTTATGTAAAATCCTTGCTGTTTCCAGTTTTGATTTAAATTTTTCAAGTAATTTTGATCGCATATTTTCGTTCTGCCTTGCAAACAGGTAACCGTAATATGCTTTTTTTACATTGAGTAAAACATTATTCCTGGTTGATCGCATCTTTATCCTGGCAGCATCCACTGCCAGTTTTTTAGCATCCTCAATTTTTGAACTTTTAGGGTCAATTAAATGATAGGTAGCGGTAACACCGGCAAATAATCCTATTAACGTATCTGTACCGGGTACATTCAGTTCACTTGAAGAGGCATCTTCTTTCAATATTTCAATTGTTTTTACTTCACCGTTGATCTGTACCCTGTTCACTGCCCGCGATACACCCAGGTCAGCCATGGCTTTTTTATGACTTTCTGCTGCCTTTTGGATATCAGGATGATTATCAAGTGCTATCTTTATGCATTCATCCAGGGTCACCTTTCTGACCGATTGCTCTGCTGCTAAAGGAATCGTCGTAAGCATAAATAGAATCGCAACAATTGAAGACATATTTCTCATTAATATTACCTTATTTCGATACGTCAGGAATTATATAAAAATGCAAGATAAGTAACGTGATTGTACACAATCATCACCAGATCCTACCATCATAAAATCATTTAGAATAATAAAATGTCAATAACATATTATTTATTGATAACGCTACTTATGTAAATAGTTCGCATTTATATCAGTTGAAACACTGCCTATATTAAACAATTTCGGCATAAATTCATATTTTAAATATCCTTATGAAAAAAATTATTGACAGTACCCTGTGATTCTTTATGAAGGATATCACATTAACGCTGGCGTAGCTCAATCGGTAGAGCAGCTGATTTGTAATCAGCTTGTTGGGGGTTCAATTCCTCTCGCCAGCTACTGTACATGGTGAGGTTCCCGAGTGGCCAAAGGGAACAGACTGTAAATCTGTCGGCGCAGCCTTCGGTGGTTCGAATCCACCCCTCACCACACAATAAAAAAAGTTACCGATAGAAGGTAACTTTTTTTATGATAAATTTAATAGTTTTTTATACAGCAGTAGATTTAGAATTCATCTCATCAATCATCTTGTCTATCTGCTCATCACTTAGCCCATGCGCCCTGGCTCCCTGCTCAACCGTTTCAATTACAGCGATATGACACCCAATACAATGCAAACCATAATCAGCCAGCACCGGTGCGGCATCAGGAAATTGCTGTATCAATTCTCCAAAAGTCATGTCTCTTTTAATTTTATCTGCCATTACCTAACTCCTGATATTTTCTTCAATCTTCATATAATATAATAAATTGTCTATAATTTTTCAATATTTATCCGTTGCATAATTTATTACTGATATGCTATTATAGCAAATTATAAAAGTATAAGGACATGGCCTAATGTTTTCCAGTGACGAATTACAACGTTATAACAGACAAATCATAATAAAAGAATGGGGTATAAAAGGACAGGAAAAGCTTTCCAATTCCCATGTATTTATTGCAGGTGGGGGTGGATTAGCCAGTCCTGTGGCCATGTACCTGGCAGCGGCAGGAGTTGGGACTATTACAATTTGCGACAACGATATTGTTGATATTTCTAATCTCAATAGGCAGATAATCCATAACGAGACGAGAATTGGACTAAACAAGGCAGACTCTGTCTATGCAACTCTCAGCTCTATCAATCATCATGTTAAAATTCATATAATAAAGAGAAAGATCAAAGCTGGGAATGCTGTCTCTTTAACCGGTAATTCTGATATTATTATCGACTGTCTGGACAATTTTCCTTCACGCCATGATCTCAACAAAGCATCCGTTCAGTTATCCATACCATTAGTACATGGCGGGGTTTCAGGTTTTTCAGGACAGGTATCTCTTTTGGTTCCACCAGAAACGGCATGCCTTTCATGTTTTTTAACCTCAAAACCTGAAAGAAAAAAAATTCCAATACAAGGGGCCACAGCCGGTGTAATCGGTTCATTACAGGCAACCGAAACAATAAAATTTATCCTTGGAATCCCCACGCCATTAAAAGGAAAGATCCTTTTCTGGGACGGGATGGCAATGAAATTTGATTCGTTTAAACTGAAGAAAAATGCTGGTTGTAAAGTATGCGGCAAAGAGTAAAACAGTATGCCATCCTGCATTACAGGCAGGATGGCATACTGTATATATATTTAATTCATATTTTCAAGAAGCACCGCGGCTCCCATTCCACCACCCACACAAAGCGTGGCTATCCCATATTGGATATTCCTTCTTTTCATTTCATTTATAAGTGATACCATAATTCTTGTCCCGGTACACCCAACCGGATGGCCAAGTGCAATACCTGATCCATTTACATTCACCTTACTGCGATCAAGATCCAGTCCCTTCTCACATGCAAGATATTGTGCCGCAAAAGCTTCGTTAAGCTCGATTAAGCCTATATCCTTAAATGATAATCCTGTTTTATCCAGCAATTTTTTCACAGCAGGTACGGGCCCATAGCCCATCAATTCAGGCTCTACCCCGGCTATAGTGTTTGCGACAATTGATACCATTGGCTTAAGACCCATCTCCTTTGCCTTTTCTTCTGATGTAACCAGCATTGCTGCTGCTCCATCATTCAGGCCCGATGAATTTCCAGCTGTTACGGTTCCGTCCTTTTGAAAAACAGGTTTTAAACTCTTAAGATTCTCCATTGAAACATCTCTTTTGGGATGTTCATCGGTATCAAATATTACCGTACCTTTTCGAGTTTTTATTTCAACAGGAACAATCTCGTCTTTGAACTTTCCTTCATCTATTGCTGAAATTGCCTTTTTATTGCTTTCATAGGCAACCTGGTCCTGCTCTTCCCTGGTTATTGCATATTTTTTAGCCAAATTCTCAGCCGTTTGCCCCATGATGATTGGTTCACCCACAAGTCGACTTCCTGAATGAAGAAGCTCCCACATAACATCTGTCATCTCGCCATGTTGTAATCTTGCCCCCCACCTCGCCTTCTTCAATACATAAGGTGCGTTGCTCATTGACTCCACACCACCAGCAAGAACTATTTCAGAATCACCTGCAAGAATCTGCTGTGAAGCAAATATAACAGCCTGCATGCCTGATGCACATTGTCTCTGAATTGTGGTAGCAGGAATATCCACGGGAATACCTGCATCTAAAGCAGCAGTCCTGGCAGTATTAACCTCATCAGACGTTTGAATACAATCACCGAAAATCACATCATCCAGCATATCTGCCTTTACACCCGCCCTGTTTAAAGCTTCGTTCATAACCAACGATGCAAGCTTGTAAGCCCTTACATCTCTCAGGCTTTGTCCAAAACTCCCTATCGGAGTTCTACACCCCGAAACAATGACAATTTTCTTTCGGCTCATAACACCTCTCACTCTTTTTTTAGCATAACATATTATGGTATGCTATATTTGCAACTTGTTTTTACATAAATATTTAATTATCACATATCAACTATTATGTTCACTGCACAGTACACAACAAGGTTCAGATTATAAAAAAGCCCCACTGGTTTTGTATCCAGTGGGGCCCGCGTAATTTCTATTAATCCTGTTATTCTTCTTCAGCTTGCATCTTTTTAATGTTAATCTGTGCTACCGCAAGCTTTGACAGGGGTATTGAGTACGGAGAACAGGACACGTAATTTAAGCCTACCCCCATGCAAAACTCAATATTTTCAGGATCCGCCCCGTGTTCTCCACACAATCCCATTTTAATATTTGGCCGGGTTAAACGACCACGCAACGAAGCTAACTCTATAAGCTCCTTGACCTCTTCACCGAGAACCTTGAATGGATTGTGCTTAATGAGGTCATACAATGAATAACTGGGGAAGAATGAATTAATATCATCCCTGGATATTCCGTATGTTGTCTGTGTCAGGTCATTTGTACCAAAACTGAAAAATTCAGCATGTTGAGCGATATTTCCCGCCCCTACAGCTGCTGCCGGCAATTCAATCATTGTACCAACTTTATAATCCAGTTCATCAATACCATATTCATCAATAACTTCATCCTTGATATCACGAATCCCTTTTACAGTTTTGCCCTCAATTTTTTTACCATTTTTCAGAAACTTGATCTCTGTGTCACTCATGACTATAGGTATCATGATTTCAGGTATAACATCTATACCTTCTTTCTTCAGCATACAGGCTGCTTCAAAAATTGCCCTGCACTGCATTTCATATATTTCCGGATATGTAACAGCAACCCTGCATCCCCGGTGGCCAAGCATGGGATTCATCTCACCCAGCTCATCACATCTTGTACGAATCTCTGCTGCTGTTAATCCTTTTTTCTTTTCCTGCATGTACTTAATAAATTCTTTCATACTATTTTCGGTACGAGGCAGAAACTCGTGAAGTGGTGCATCCAGTAATCGAATGGTTACAGGATGCCCCTTCATTATTTTAAACAGCTCGTAAAAATCAGCACGCTGCATCGGCCTCAATGCTTCAAGTGCTTTTCTTCTTTCTTTCTCATTTTCAGAAAGGATCATCTCCCTGAATTTCATAATTCTTTTTTCATTGAAGAACATATGCTCTGTTCTACAAAGGCCAATACCATCAGCATGAAATTCGCCGGCCACTTTCGCGTCCCGAGCCTGGTCGGCATTAGCCCTTACGTTAAAGTCTTCGATAAATTTTTCACAGATATTGAGGAAATCAAGCAGTCCATTTTTTTTGAAATCAGGCTCGATTAATCCCACTTTACCCAGATACAACGTGGGAGGTTCATAATAAGGAACATTTATGGAAATGTAATCCCCTTCCTTCACCGTCTTTCCACCAAGGGTAAAGGTGTTATTTCGTATTTTCATTTCTGGCTGCACCATCGCGACTTTCCCAAGGCTTCTTGCTACAACCGGCGCATGAGATGAGAAGCCGCCTTCCGTGGATATAACCCCCTGGGCGACCTCAATTGCTTTCACGTCTTCTGCGTAAGTTGCCGGCATAACAAGGATCAAGTTGGTATCTCCACCATGCATAATTGCCCTTTTATATTCCTCGAGCAGCCTGTTTGTGGTAAAATATACTCGGCCGATGGCCGCTCCGGTTGAACCGGCAATACCACCTTTAATCGTTTTGACATTTTTTGTCGTTCTAGGATCAATAATTGGATGGAGTAATTCGTTGAGTTGACTCGGCTTGATTGCATCAACCAGGTATTTTTCAGTAATCACCTTTCTGCTATTCAGATCAAGAAGGGTCTTTATATGAGACTGTGTTGACTTTTCATCGACATCTCTTTGTTCAATCAGCCAGAAATCACCTTCTTCAATAGTGAATTTAACATTTCTTATCTCTTTAAAATTATCTTCGATCTTTCTGGCCAGGTCAGAAAGCTTGTCATAATATTTTTTATCAATCTTATCAATATCCCTGGGTTTTCCCCTGTCCACATCAAATTCGTTCTGCAGAAATTCTCCCTGTATCTTCGGATCACCATCAATAATATTTCGAGTAAAATAATTTCCCGCATATGAGTTTTCACCAAAATTTCCGTAAACCATCACCTGTACCATTATTGACAGGCTATTGTCCACATCTATATCAGATTCACAATACCGGGAAGCAGCGCCTTTTAAAATAAGACCAAGTTGATCATATACATCTTCACTAAACTTGTCTCCAAGAAACTTTTTATACTTTTGTACAACTGCCTTGTAATCTTCTGCTTTTGGCTTTTTGGGAAGTTTCCCTTCAAGTTTATTAATTTCCTCTTCATCTATGCCATATATTTTTAATGCCATGCTTCGAAGAAGAAAGCGATATTCTCCCCATGCAAATGCTTCATCAGTAAATTTTGCGAATCCTTCCACAACTTCATCATTCAATCCTATATTGTGAATAGAGGGGAAGAATGGTATGTTTAAATCAGAACTTAATACTACTTTTAGAAGTAACGGTTTGTCCGGATCACCATAGCCCTTTTTTGTGTCTTTCTCGATTTTATCGATGAATGTCTTTAGTACCTGTTTCACATTAACTTTTGGAAGCTTAAGGGTTAATTCTGAATCGATTAAGAAACCCGGCGCAATAGGTAATCCCATGGCAGCAAGATCCACGGCTCTCTTACCACGAATACCCACACCCTTGACCTGCTTTTCGTCATATCCTTTAAAATCCTTGTTAAAATATACTATATTTTCCATAAATACTCGTCTCCTTAGAAAGAATATATATTATTCTATTAGAACAGGTTTAAAACCTTACCTACACCAATCTTAAGGAATTGCTCAAATCGCTGGCTTGCACCTTCATATAAGTATTTCTGCAGTTTTGAAACATTCTTAATATTTTCCCCGACCACCTGGAAAAATATTGGATCACCATGCTTCACCTTTCCCCATTTGAATAATGAATTGATGTCATTGATCTTTTCACCCTCGTGATAAATATGCACTTCCAGGTCAGGGTGTGCTGTCTCGAAGCTTTCGATTATTTTTTTCCATGCTTCTACATTCCCGTTATGAAATAATTCGTTTGTGACAGTAATCGAATACTTGGGAGTCATTTGACGTTTGCCCTCTGATACAGGCTTTTCTTTTTTCGGTGTAGACTTGGGCATTACCGTATCATCAACAAATTCCTTGTTGATAAAAACATCCCTTCCCGCTATCATCTCCTCAACTGCATTAATTGCTTCTTTTTCAATTCCAGGTTTTTCTTCATCCTTTATAAATTTTGAATATAATATAATTAATTGGTCCTTTGACAATTCCCTAACTCGTTCCCAGTGTTGCGAATTTTTCGGATTGATAAGAAATACTTCATTGCTTGCATTAAAATATACAATAAATAGATCTACTGCTGTCCATTTTTCTGTTTCTGCAACTATCTTACTGAAATCATTTATAGATGATGGAATATGGAATGAGTCATATGAATACTTGTACTTATCCCTGATAACCGCTCCAATTATTGGGAGTATCTGGTCAGATTCAATTTCATCATCATAAAGCAACGAGTTTATAACATCAGCAAAATTTTGACCCGATTCAACGTCTTCAACTACTTCGTTAACTTTAAAAAAATGATTTAATGCCTTGTTGAAATTCGATTTAGTGGCAAGCGAATAGTATGTGGTTTCCATAATATAATACCTCTTAAGTGGAGTATATATGCGACGCACTAAAAATGAAATGAACTTGATTTGAACGCATTGTATAATATTACTTTTTTAATTGCAAGTCTTTTGCCATATAATAAAAGGATGGCATAAGCCATCCTTTTATTATTAAGATTTGGGACTGTTATTTTCTACAGTTCTTTTAGACCAGAACTCTTCTTCGATTTTCCTTTTGGTGAAAGATTCACAGATCCCTTCACATCTGATTCAGCGGCACTTGCCTTGTATGCTGCCTCAAAGATATCTTCCTTCGATTCATCTGTTGAAAACGACTGGTCGATATCAGTTCTTACCGTAGATCTTCTTCGCTTAAATGTTGCGAAGGCAGCATCCTGAAATCCCTTGGATATGCCATAAAGGAATTCATTAAGCACATTAGCCATACCTTTCAGCATATACTGTTTTCTCTTGATTGTTGTGATATCAACATCAAGAATCAAGCCAGGCTGGATATGATGAGGATTAATCTTGTATGTGAACTCGTTAAACCTTCTTTCAATAAAGTTAAGTCGTTCATCAAGAATAACACGCTCTATGGGATTCTGGTATCCATGCATCTCCTGTAATTTGCTGGTGAGGTATCTCATCTTATTTTTAAGATTCATGATCCTGTCTTCGTATGTTCTATTATTCTTCTCTACGAAGGTATTCTCATTATAGAGTTCACCAACTTCATTCCACAATACACTGTTTGGATCCATGTCTTCCTCACGCTTAGTTCGCCTCCAATCACGGCTCATAAGCCTGTTTGCCAGATCATCAAAATCCCTGAGTGATCTGAAACGTTTCTTAGATTCATAATGGGCGTGAACGACATCCCATGCCCTGAGTATCTCACGGGTAAAGGCATCCATCTGCCGATCATATTCTTTCTTCTCTTCTCTCAACTGATTCTGATCATAGTATGCAAGACGAATCTGATATCTTTCATCAGGAAGAATTGATGAATCAAGTTCTTCATATTCACGAATATTACAGATTCTGGCATTTTTCATGTTGTCACAAACCTGGTAGCCAAGCTTGCTGGTATCAAGAATTGAAGTAATCGCATTAATAGCAGTATTGTAACCCCTGTTCCTGATATTTTCTTCATCAATGATGTACTTGATATTTTCACGAACATTAAGCGGATCATATTCATCAATATCAATCTCTGCACGGAGACCTTCGATCTTATCAAGGAACTTTTTGGCCAGAATAGTGTATCGCTTAGACTTTTCATCTTCTTTTTCATCATCTGTGAAGTTCTCGATTCTTTTGACCTTTTCGAACATGATCTCTGAACCGGAAAGCTCACGTTTACCCTGATCCATAAGTTCTTCTTTGAGCGATTCGATCTGCTTATCGATCAACTCATGAATATGCTTCTGAATAGCATCTTTAAGAAGAGACTCAACAGTAACCTGGTAATGATAAATCGGACTGATCAACTCACTGTCAAGGATATTGATTGAAAGTTTCACATCATTAACAAACTTGGGTTTCATCGAATTATCTTTGAAAACGCATTTAATTATGGAATATGCATTTTCACCTCTTATGAACGCACCTACATCAGTCTTCTGTCGTAAAATTGCATTGGTTTCATTTTCAAGATCATTCATACCGCGCTGAATATGTCCCTGGAGATGACCATACATGTTAACCATGGATTTTTCGACTTCACCAGTATTAAACTTATCAGCTCCACCAACCTTATCAAGGAGTTCCGTAATCTCACGTGGAGTATAGCGTGCAAGACCTTTCGCTTCCTCACGGTCTGTAAAATCCCTGACTTTTTTTACGAATTCATCTTCCATTGTTACAGTATAGCGATTAAACATGTTTACATAAGTCTGGTTCACGTAATTGTAGAGTTTTTCCTTTAAGCCACCCATAACATCAAGGTTTTTCAAAACCTCTTCAGGGAGCTTATTCTCCATATTATTGAGAACCTTGTCTACAGTTTCATCCAGAACCAGCTTCGCTTCAGCAACTTTATCACGACCTTCCTGAGCAAGTGAATTTCTTGACCCGACAGCACTTGGCTCTGAAGGGTGAACCTTATTGGGGCTTTTTGGGAATTGGGCTATTGACATGTATAGACCTCCTTATCAAATACTTATCATCTTGTTTTGAGTTTTTATATGATTATCCGCGGCGAACTGTATATTGAAAAGATTATTGCCATATCATCGCCGAAGGTTATGCATACATTAAATATTTGCATCTTAAACAAATAGATGCTAACAGTCAAGTGTATAATGTCAAGGCTTTATTTAACACATATAATAAATTTTTAAAATTGTATCCAGATTATTCCTCGTAATACTTAAATGTATAATTGGCAACTTTAAAAATATCACCATCCTGCAAAAATTTCCCCGGTTCTCTGTTCTTAAACTCTATTGAATCTTCTCCAGTCATAGAAACAGTACATTTAACTTCCCCACTTTCCCGATCGGCTGAAATAACTACAGGTTTCCGGACATCAAAGTCCCTGATATTAAGGTGGTTGCCTACTCCCCTGCCGATAAAAACTGACTTGCTGTTGGTTGTAGTAAGATTGAACTCTTCTACATATGGTTCAAGAAGCTCATTATTCCAATATTCAAGCTTTCCACGTACTTTTAATTCGGCAAGCTTTTTAAGAAAATAAATGATCACAAGAATAAATAATATAACCAGTATTGCGATAAACCAGGGACGGGTGAAAAACATTCTTTCACTTTCTCTTTTTTCTTCAATCATCGTATTCATTTCACGAGACAGGTCTTCTGAAATACCTTTTTCAGTACCATCCCGGGTCTCAATAAGACTGGTATAGTCAGATACATTCTCTTTTACCTGCCTGGTAATCTCTGCTACCTTTTCATTCTGCTTCAGATTACCAAGACTAACAAAATGTATAAACCATTCTTTCCCACTATATTTTTCGGCAATACTTTTTATATTAAAATGCGCACCGCCCTGCCATGGTGGAGGATCATCAAGTGCATCAGTAAGCACCACAATAACCCTCTCCCTGTCAGGATATTCATCTTCAAGTTTCTGAGCTGTTGCAAAAACAGTTCTGATCATCCTCATGGTATAGGTCCATTTTCCTTTTGCCTCTACCATGGAAATATATTTTTTAATAACATCCCTGTTGCTTTCGTCTTCAATAACAATACGAGGGTAAACCTTCACATCGGTATCAAATGTTATAAATGTTATGCTGTCATCCTCTTCAAGCTGATCAATAAACCTGGGAAGACTTTTTTTCACGCGGGACATAATACTTTTGCCCCCGTAACCAGTCATACTTAACGATGTGTCAAGCACGAGAATAAGGTCCTTATTTTTAGCAGCATACAGATTGGGAACCGCCAGTATCAGTATTATGACAACGGTGAGTATGGCGGCAAAGGTACCGTGTATTTTTTTTATTTGCGTTTTCAAGGCGAACTCCTTTTCTAATTTATTATCTATTTATTTCTCCTTAAACGCATTGAAAATAGTTGTATTGTGTTATTATTAATAATAAATATTCATGGAATGTCAAGTATAATACTCCAGCATTCATCAATACTCTTCATACCGCTCTTTCTGGTGAATATAATTACGCAGATCTACTTCCCGTTGTTCATCAATTTCCAGGTATTCATTCATCAAAACAAAAAACCACATAAGCGAATCTTTACCTGTTTCAAGAGCCACGAATTTTCTTTTTTCCCGCCAGTCTTTTATCACAATGCCCTTGTTGACAATCAACATCACATCAAACTCAAGCAATGAATCAATGCTTTTATCCATGTAATAGTCTACAACACTTTTTTTAATATCTGGAAGAGCTACGGTACTTTCATAAACGACTACAAGTGATGGGATCATATAAGCCTGGCTCATATCTTCAGTAAACCTGTTCAGCTTTTTGGCAAGAACTACTTTATTAAGAATGTTATCAACAGAGGTCTTAGTTAATTTTTTTTCCACATGGCATGTGGCATATATCAGTTCAGCTGGAACATATCCCCCCATTATATCCTGGATAGATGGCCATTTATTGTAATAGATAATATAATCCAGGTTCTCTGGAACATAACCACTTGCGTCAATCGGCAAAGCTTTTTCCATTACCAGGTTCTGCGGCAGTAAGCCTTCCATAAGTTTTTGAAAATGTTTCAAATCATAAGAAGCCGGGGTCGTCGATTTTGCTGATTTACTTTTTGACCCCGCAGCTCCTTTTTTTGCAACAGTTTTTGTTGTGGTTTTAGGTTTTCTTAAGAGTTCTTTCTGTTTCTTTATAAAATATTCCCTGAACATACAAATTACACTCCATGTTTATACTAACGTTCGATCTAAATACATTTTTATTCTCATCAAACAGGTCATCTTGTTTTTAATTATAACTCACAGTTACATCATAAACTTTGTTGTTGTCAATGATTAAAATTCAGCGTTTTTTATTACATAAAACGATGGCCACCCTTCTGAGGTGACCATCCTGTATAGATTACAATTGCTTCCATCTTAGAGCTCGGCTACATTCACCCGTTCTATTTTCCTGTATATGGTCTGATCAGTAGCGGCAACTTCTTCGTCTTCCTGAAGACCAAGCTCATCGTCCAGGTTTTCATCAACGTTTTCGTCTTCTGGAAATGATTCTTCCTTCTTCACGTCACCAGACGGACTGCTCCGTTGTATTCTGTATTGAAGTTCTTTTGTACTCATCTTATTCCATTCACGCGCAACGGATATGTATTTTCCCCGGGGATAATACCTTAAATATTTCTGAAATTCCCTGGCTGCCAGATCAAATCGTTTGCTCATAAAATATGAGTATCCTTTTTTTATCTGCGCATCCTGATCCTTATGATAAAAATTATTTGTTAAGGTCCTGTTGAAATACCCTATAGCCCTGTCAAATTTTTTCAGTGCGAAATAACATTCTCCCGTCCAGTAAAGAGCATTCTCACTCCTTTTATGACCGGGGAAATGGGAGAGAACCCTTTTGAAAAAGGATATTCCTTTCCAATACTGCCCCTTTCTAAATGCGTGAAGACCGCTCTGGTATGCCTGGTCCCGGTACGAGTCCCTGACATCATCAGTGTATTGACTTATCTCTCCATAATATTTCAGGAAATAGTCGTAATTGTCATAGGCCTCACTTTCCTGACCAAGATGTTTCAATGAACGTGCCCTGCCAAGAATAGCATCCTCGTTGCTGCCGTGTTCACGTAATGCAATCTCAAACATTCGCCGGGCCTTACTGTACTCACCAGTCTTAAGATATGTATGCCCCAGTTCGGAATAGACCCTGCTTCTGAACTCCTTGTTTAACGAAGTATTAAGAAGAGCATACATCTGGTGAATCCCTTCTTCTGAATTTTTTTTCAACACATTTATATGTGCTAACCTTACAACGAGATCTCTTTGCAGTGATTTTGACAACTGCTCCCGGTTGTTTTTAAGAACATATACATATTTCAGGTATGCAAGCCGTTTCAGACCAAGTTTTTCATAACATTGCCCAATATAATAGTATGCCTCACCTACCATACCCGTTTCAGGATAACGAGCGATAATTTTAGTGAAGAGGTTTATCGCATCGTTTACTGCTTCCCTGTTACCACGTTCATATATCATTTTTGCTTCCACAAGGAGCTTTGATGCCTCCCTCTCCGGTTGAATATACTGGTCATAGTATATAAATAAACCCAGACCGCATACTATTAGTAATACTCCTATAATAGTTTTAGTCTTCATTAACAAGCTCCTCAATCGTTTGTGTGATAACAGTATTACGCAACATAATGCTATCGAACCCTCTGGATCGCATAATCCCTCCAGAACCGGCCATCTTCTGGGAAATATTCTAAAACATCTTTCTGCACAAGGTAATCCAGCCCTTTCCTGTATTGTTTCAATTCAATATATGATCGGCCAATAAATAATTTTGCCTTCGCTACTTCATATTCATTATCGGATACATCAATAAGCTTCTGTAATGATTTTATCGCTGCCCTGTAGTATCCTTTATCAAATGTTGAATGAATGATATTGTCTAAATCTCTTGAAATAGTTGTGAATTCTTTCTCAGGAACAGGGATAATACGATCCGGTTCTTTTTCTTCAGGTCTTACCCTGTCAGAGAATTCCTTCTTTTTCTTCGGTTCAATTTTTTTTACAGTCTTTTCAATATTAACAGGTTTAGTTGTAATATTCACACCTTCAACCAGGGTGAAATCAGGATCACTCTCAAAATCTTCGGGGATTATTGCATAATAATAGTTCCCCGGCGTAATACCGGTATCAAGATAGGAACCTGCCGTTACATTTACAATATCCACCAGGTATTCATCTTTTATTTTCATTAAAGAAGATGGTATTTTGTCTGTTCGATACAGTTTATAATATTTGCTTCGAGAAGAACCCCTGTATCGCCAGGTTATTGAAACACCATTCTTCGATTGTGAGGCATTTATACGTGTAATCTCAATGGGTTCTCCAAGTTTTACCGGGGTAGTAGTATAATTCTGTCCACTGTTAAGTGTTGTATCAATCGATCCATCAGCTAACTTGGTCAGTACTGCATAATAATGCTGTCCGGAAGGAGGATTTTTGTCTAAATACTCATTATACTTTGCATCAACAGTACCCAGGGAATCTGAAAGAGCCAGCTTTTCAGCGTCTTTAATGGGCTCCTCGTACCGGTACAGGAGGAGTTCCTGTGCGTTCACCTCCGCCCTGTCCCAGGTAACCTGTACCGTTCCGTCATCCTTCATGCGGGTTTCTATGTTCTTTACTGTTACATCACTCTTGACAACGACATGTACACCTGTTGTCAGGTAGCTCTGGTCCGGGATGAGCTGTAAATCTTCACTTCCAGTCATGTCACTTGTTGTTATCGCGTAATAATATTTACCAGTGCTGTTAATTCCCCTGTCAATATAGCTTTCCATGGAACCCTGAACACTTGCAATCTTCCTGGCATCTTTTATATTTCGCGGAGTATTGATGGGTTTTGCATCCCTGTAAATATTATATACTATATTATCCCGGTTTAAACCTTTCCATGTAAGAAGAACCTGTGTTTTATTTATCACCCTTGCATGTATAAGGGTAACCTGTTCAGGATAAGTCTGAACCTGTTTCGTCCCATATTTTCTTGCTATGACCACAGGTTCACCTGTATAATTTACGTCAGGATAAAGTTCTATGTCACCAGATTGAATTTTTTCCCTGGCAAGAACCACGTAATAGTATTGGCCGGGTGGTAAATTTGAATCTATGGCTACAGGCTCGGCACCGGCTGGAATCAATTTTATTGATGTTGCTGATAAAGCTATTCGCTTTGTGTTGGGAAGTGTCGTAGTTCTCCCCACAATAAATGTATTGCTTGAATCAGGATGAATATCCCATGAAATTTTAATAGCACCCTCAACATTGGGAATAGAAGATGCCCTTATGTTACGTGCTATATGGGACGGAAGCCCCTTTGACTTTTTCTCATTTTTTGGTTTTACAACCGGTTCATCACCATTATCAAGCAAAAACTGGGCATGAGATAACGGTAATATTATCACACATGCTAAAAATATCAGGATGGTTGTTGCTGTTCTTTTTATTTTTTTCAAACCTGTCATTCCATGGAAACAAGTAAATTGAACGAACATATACATGTATATATAGTTTTTCGGTTTTGAGGTTCCAGTTCTTTACACTTAATTTATACATTGAAATCCCTCGTGTTTAAATGAAAAAAGCTTGACCAACTGTATTGAGAATTATATTAAATAATATAACAATTTTTGCGGATTATTATACGTATTACCCACACCCTTCATTTACCCTGCAAATCAGAGATGGTAATACTTTAAACTCCCCTATTATCCGTATGTGATATTATAAATATAAAAAGGTATGAAATGGATAAACAGGAAAAGATCAGAAAGAAAAAAATTATAATCCTTGATGCGCTTAAGCAATGTTTGCAACAGGATGTCTACTCTAGAATCACTGTTCAGGATGTTGCAGATGAAGCGGGTTTCTCGAAAGGTGGACTTTTGCATTATTTTCCGACAAAAGAAGAGATGTACCTTGAGCTAATGGAATACATATTCAATGATATCCAATATGATCACCGGGAAGTATTGAAAGGAAATCTTGAGTCAAAAGAGAAGGCAAGCATTTCAGCCCTGTATGGTATCGAACGGTTTATTCTGGACACAAGCACCATACGTATTTTTATCAATCTCGTTATGTATGCGTATGAAGAAGAAAAAATAATGATTCGCCTGCGACAGTTTATAAGACAGCACCTCGAATTATATCAAAATATTATTGATGATGCACGATCTGATATCCCCAGCAGGAGAAAATCAGACTTTGACGCTGAATTTACCGCAAGAATTGCCCAAATGATTGTTCTTTCCACCGGCCTGTTTGAATCAATTGATCCAGTCCCGATGGACACAATGAATGTGATGAAATACATCATATCCCTTTTCAAAGGATAGTTTTTTTTAACCACTACTACAACAATAATCCACTACATAGTTTGCAAATTATCTCTTGTTGACTTTTCAATAATTTTACTATATACTATATTTATAATATATTGATAAAGCATTTTGCACAAGAAATCACAATTTATTATTGTTTTAAGGGAGGATACAATGAAAAGGAAATATGAAATACAATCATTTTGCCTGAATAACAATTGTGACTACTTCAGGAATCACGAACATATATACCAGGAGTTTGTAAGCAACAACAGGTAACCAGGTAAACACCTGTTCAGTTTGAAAAATTTCATGAGTTATGAGTAACATTCAGAAAGGTGTTACAGTATAATATGTATTTGGGATATTACGGAATGTATCCCAAATACATGAAATTAAGCGCATACGTTTTCGTTCAGGTTTAATTCAAGCTTTTTAACGAGGTGTTTGTAATAATCATTTGAAAAAAACTTGTACATGCTCATCCTTGTATCGTCAAATGATTGTAGAATCTTTCTATATTCGCTTTCACCCTCTTCATCACTTATACAGAGACCATGACGGCTACCATAGCCGCATTTCATACAAATGGGATTCTTTAATGCTTTATAGCATCCCTTATGTTCGTATCCATTTTTGTGACAAAATGGACAAAGCTCGTACCTGAGCCCTGAACAATCATGCTTTTGAATGTTTTCTTTAATCCTCTTCCATACACGCAGGGCTTCTTCGTTATTCCAGCTTAAAATATCCTTACGGTCACCCTCGTTAAAATACCAGGTGCCGGGAATGGAAAGCTCTTTTTCCATTCTGTCTGCTTTGCTTTTCATAAACTGTATTATGATGTCATTATAATTTTTCATAGAAACAACCCTGAACTGAGATTAATTATCCAACCAGTCATACTTTTTTACAGTAATAATTATGACGCATTAAAGCAAAATATTCGACCTGATTTATAAATCTGAACACTTTTTTTACTAAATTATATATGTTAATTCAGGAAAGGCATTCATATTAAAATTTTAACCTGAACCCATATATAAGGTATATCAGGCATACTATTATAGCTATTTTATTCATTCAACCATTTTTTATTATTACAACACCCCGTCTTCATCGTCATGGTCATCATCTGTAAGAATCCTGCCCATGGTATTTGTTGTATCCAGCAAGGAGACAGCAAATTCAGATAATTCATCAGATCCTGATGCCAGTTGTTGAGTAGAATCATTTATAACAGACACCGAACTGGCGATTTCATCAATGGCATTCTTCAATTCGTTTATTGACACCTTGACCTCATCCGCCCCATTGAGTACATTTGCGGCGCTTTTTTGCAACTCGCTGTTTATACCCAGGTCACGTTCGATCAACTCTTTAATATTCACAAACATATGTCCGAAATCAACTGATAGTTTCTCTATATGTACTGCGGTGTCACTAACATTCTCCAGGGATCTTCCTGTCTCATACAACTCATGATCGGTTCTCTCGACCAGTGATGTAATTTCTTTCGTAATGGTCTGGGTTTTCTCTGCAAGCTTGCCGATCTCTTCGGCAACTACCGCAAAGCCTTTACCGGATTCACCAGCCCTTGCTGCTTCAATTGACGCGTTAAGAGATAATAGATTAATCTGATCTGATACATCAATAATAAGATTCGTCGCCTCAGACACTTTTTTACTGCTATCAAGGGCAAATTTCATGGATTCAAGGCTTTTGGTAACTTCATCCCGTGCTACCCCTATCCTGGCATTTAAACCTTCCTGCTGTACCTGGGCGTTTCCGATATTATTACTGCTGTCTGAAACAAGTTGATGCATCTGCTGAAGATCTTCTATGAGATTCTCTGTTCTGCTCTTTTGGGCATCGGTCATTTGTACAGATGATTCGGCGCTTGCGGCTACTTCTTCAAGTGTGGATGTTATTTCTTCAACACTTGAAGCCTGTGACTGGGCATTGTCGGCGAACTTTCGTGAGCTGTCTGTCATTGAACGGGAATACTCACTTAATGTTTGAGTTACACTCTCGATTGACTGTATTATATTCTTTTTTTTCTCATCTTCCCGATTTAATGATTCCTGGTTTTTTTCCATGCTGGCAATAGCCTGCATCAATATATTCACGATAAGGAAACTGAGAATACAAATCATAAGTGATATTATTGCAAAATGAGTAATCGTTGTTACTATGACATTGTCAGCAATTATTCCATAAGAATTTAGTGCAACGGTAGTTCCGCACGAGATAACAATGCCAGTTATTATCCATACTGTAATCCTGGTACCAAACAGTGCGGCCATAACGATGAACAGCAGTAAATACAGCATGTATATATATTTCCCGGCCTGGGTTGGAACAAGTAACGCCAGGTAGAGAACAAGCACAAGGGGGAACAGTATGGCAACGTAGGCGGTTGTTTTATACCAGCCGGTTTTCAGGATAAAGAGGCACACGGCAAAGGATCCGATTACAATGCTCATACTCAGGTTATACTGCAGGGTAGCCACATCTGGCGAGAAAAGATTTGTGCTGGTAACCGATAGCGATGTTAGAAAGATAAGTATTATCTCAAACCACATCAAAACTTTCGCTTTTTGATATTGCACAAACGTGCTATCCTCATATGCTGAAAGAAAGAAGTGTCTAATTTTATCAAATATCATGACATAACCCTTGCACGTAATTATTAATACACCTTATAGTAATACATTTTGGCGGCTTTTAGTCAATAATTATTCCAATTTATAATGTTTCTATTTTTTTACTCATTTCATTACTTTTCATGTGCTTGAAGAGTATAAATATTGACATAATTCTGAATGAACCTTATTTAATAAAATAAGATCAAAATATTTTTGTCACGGGTTAATCTATGACACATCAGCTTATTACAACATTCGGTCTTGCCCTGTTTTTTGGAATTCTGTTTGTTACTATCGCCAAAAGAATGAAAATTTCACCAATCGTAATTCTTTTGATTGGTGGTATTGCGGTTGGACCTGGAGCATACAGGCTTAACATAATAGACCCCACCCTTCTTGGCGAAGGTCTTGAAGCTATAATACAGATATCAGTTGCCCTGATACTTTTTGAGGGAGGTTTGACCCTTGACCTGAAAGGATATCGCCAGGTTTCATCAGAAATACGCGGAGTGCTGACAAGGGGTGTAGTGATAACGTGGCTTTGCTCTGCGGTTGTAGTTAAATACGTGATGGGATATCCCTGGGCAGTATCTATCCTGGCTGGCAGCCTGATTATCGTAACGGGCCCAACTGTTATAGGCCCCCTCCTGAAAAGGGTCGGTGTACATCAGAAACTGAATAATTTTCTCCACTGGGAAGGGGTACTAATCGATCCTATTGGTGTTTTTATTGCACTGCTGTGTTACGAGTGGATTATCGGTCATGATGCTATCCTGCTTTTCTTATCACGATTTACTTCTGGAATCGCCATAGGTGTTGCCTGCGGTTTTATTATCGCCCGCATTATAAGAAAAAACTGGATACCTGAAGAAAGTTTGAATATATTCGTGCTGGCCGCCGCCCTCGGCATATATACCCTTTCTGATATGCTGGTATTTGAAAGCGGCCTTCTAAGCGTGGTTATTGCCGGTTTCGTAATCGGGACATCCGATACTCCGCAAATTGACAGGATAAAAGTGTACAAGGCGCAACTCATTGAACTGCTTATCGGGCTTCTTTTCGTATTGCTTGCTGCTAACCTGGCCATTGATACATACAGGGGAGAATACCTGTTGAAGATCCTGATTGCTGTAATCCTGATCATGATAGTAGTTCGCCCGCTGAATATTTTTATCAGCACAGTGAGCAGCAAAAACTTTACTTTAAGGGATAAACTATTTCTCAGCTGGGTTGCACCACGGGGCATCGTGGCGGCATCAATGGCCTCATTGTTTGCCCTGAATCTTAAGGCATCTTCAAGCGGTAATTACGCGCAACAGGCCGAGTTTCTGGAAACATTTACCTATGCGGTAATAAGCGGTACCGTTATCCTGCAGGGGTTCTCCGCGGGATGGGTGGCCAGGCTTTTAAAGGTTCATGAGCCTGAGCCAACAGGCTGGCTGATCGTTGGCGCGCATAAACTGGGACGCATCGTGGCAAACTTTATTCAGGATCAGGGACGGGCAGTCACTTTACTGGATACGAACATACGAATGGCAGCTGTTGCCCGCAGAAACGGATTCGTCGCCATTTCAGATAATGCTATAACAGTTAACCCCGATAACACTCCCGAACTTTTTGGGATAGGAAACGTTCTTGCTATTACAGAAAACGAGGAACTAAACGAATTGATCTGTCAGCGATGGAGCAAAAAGTTAAAAAACCCCAACCTCTACCAGTGGCGTCAGTTATCTCTTCCCGACGAGGAACAAACTTCTGAAACAGTATTATCGGGAACACCTGTCTGGACAAGCCTGCCACTTGGAAGGGTCATAAAAATGAGCGTAGAGAACAAGGACATTTCTTTTATGCAGGGACAAAGTAAAGCCGAGTCTATCAATCATCCTGAAAGGGTCTTGATGAGCAGGATGGATGACCGTATACATCCATTTCTGCCCGATAACGCTGAAGGTCCATGCATGTTTCTTATTTATCAGCCTTTTACCGTTAGTGTTGACCTGCACATTAAACCTGAATGGATTATTATATCATCGGCCCGCTCGATGTCCGATGTTATTGAAGAACTGCTGAATATATTGAGAAATGATTACCCTGACCTGGAAACCGCCAGCATTCACAAGCACATGATGGATATTGAGAACGAGTATTCCAGTCTTATCGGCTTTAACATCGCCCTGCCCCATGGTTACTCAGAAAAGCTGGACGAATCCATCGTAATGGTAGCGAAAACTACCCGCAGGGTTCTCTCTAAAATTAACAATGATGAAGTTCACCTGGTTTTCATGGTGTTAAGTCCACGAGAAAAACCCAATGAGCATATTAACACGCTCTCAGAGATATCAAAGTTCATCATGAACGAAGAGAACAGGGAAAAACTTTTTACCGCCTCATCACACGCCGATATGGTTGAGGTGTTCTTCCCTCAAATGCGTAAAGAGAGATAATTCACTATTATGAGGACCAGGTCACAAAGAAGTCTCTAGCTCGGGTATAGTATGGACTTCTCCTGCCTGCAGGATCTTTTTGATACCTTCAATTCCCCTTCGCACATTATCGCTGAGGCTTTCACCGGGGCTTGTATCCTGTGGTTGTATTCCAATAAAATAGATCGTCTTGACGAATGACTGCAGGTAAGAAATAAACAGTGCAGGCGGTGCTGCATGGGTGTTAAAGAGGTGGGATTCTGCAAGGGTTTCCAGTGGAATTCTTCTGAATTCTCCGGGTTCAAGTCCCATTCCGGCAGTGTCAATGATTACAAGCACATCGGGGGCCTCCCTCTTTACCACGCCGGTATAGTTCTCGGGCATCTGCCCCCCGTCCACCGCCACCCATTGAGGGTTTTTGAACTCTTCGGCAATAATGCTTCCGGCGCTGTCGTCCCTGTTCAAACGGCTTCCTATTCCCAAAAGCATGTACTTGCGGGGTTCAATCGTCATATTAGTTCCCATACAGCCTGATTGCAGCCAGCACATCACCCCGTTGAAGAAGCTGGCTCATGTTAACCTTCCGTTGAAAGGCATTGTATCACTTCACCAACGTACATCCTGTGATAGTCGTTATTATATAATTTCTCGATATCCGGTGACAGGAAATGTGCGGGGTCTATGTCCTGGTAGTATATGGTTTTACATTCTATCACCAGCCGTGATTCCTCAAAATACACGCAGCCGTTTTCTGACTCAACAGGGGTCAGGCCGGTTTCTACTGTTTTATTTACATCTCGTCCCGAATGGCTGCCACAGTATTTCAGCGCGTTTCGGTGCTTCTCGTCCATAAAATTCAGGGTATACACGTCATTACTTTCCACGAAGTTAAAAGTATGCCGCTGGGGACGGATAAATATATAGCTTACCGGCTTATGCCAGAGTATCCCCAGTCCTCCCCATGACGCCGTCATCATGTTATGTGAATCTAACGTACCGGAGGTTATCAGCATCCAGTCCTCACCAATAAGGGAGAATGGATTATCAGTAATGTCAGCAGCATCAATTCTTTTCAAGCTCATGCCCGCTCCTTGTAATTGATTTTTCATTATGATGCATACATATATTACCCTGTTGCAAGTATTATTTTATCAGCACCGATTACTCTTAAGGATCACCGCGAAGTCGCTAAGTACGCAAAGTTCACAAAGAAGAAGATTTTTTAAATATATATTATTTTCTTTGCGCCCTTAGCGCTCTTCGCGTCTTTGCGGTGATTCTTTAACATGGGTACGAGGTACGTTCGCGAATGAAAAAATGTTACTGACATCTGGAGGGTGGTATGTAGACTGTATACTAGTGTACATGATCATAATGGAGGCATCGATGTTCAGCAAGGGTGCAATTGAGTGGATACATCAGGCGGCCAGCATTCAGCGATGGAATGATCATCTTCGGCCAGCGGAACTTACAGAACTTGACAAGCAGGCCCATAAAATGATCATTGCTTACGTGATCGCCAGGTACGAATCAGAATCGGGCAGCCATGTATTTGACTGGATAAAATTGATAGAAGGCGGAATAATTGAATTTCTTCACCGCGTGGTGGTAACCGATATCAAGCCGCCGGTTTTTCATAAGATCATGAAGGAAAAGGGAAACGAACTGAACCGATGGGTGCTGCATGAACTTCAGGGAGATATCAATACCATTGCAGGTGGATTCAGTGACAAGTTCGATGAGTACTTTTTTAACGAGAACTACTCTGTTGTTGAAAAACGTATTCTCCAGGCAGCCCATTATCTTGCCACCAACTGGGAATTCCGGATAATTTACCCTGGCAATTCATTCATGCAGGATATTGACAAGACAAAAGGTGAGATAGAAGCCCAGATAGAAAAGCACAACGACCTGGTGGGAGTGCAGAAGATATTACTGCACAGGGATATTTCAGGTTTCATAAATCTTTGCGGCCAGTTACGCCTGCAGCAACGCTGGGCACAAACACCAAGAATACCCCATACCTCTGTGCTGGGCCATATGCTGATAGTTGCAATATTGAGTTATTTCTGTTCAATGGAAGCGGGGTTCAGCAGGCAGAGAATATACAACAACTTCTTTGCCTCTCTTTTTCACGATCTCCCAGAGGTTCTCACCCGTGACATTGTCTCACCACTGAAGAGATCAGTTGAGGGGCTCGATGATATCATAAAGGAATACGAAAAGCTCCAGGCGGAAGAAAAAATTTACCCGCTTATACCCGAAAGCTGGCATTCAGAGATCCGTTATTTTACTGAAAATGAGTTTACCAACAAGATCATGCGTGACGGAATCATCGAGTATGATATACCCATTGAAGAGATGAACACGACGTATAATAATGATAAATGGAATCCCCTCGATGGCATAATGCTGAAAGGTTGTGATGATCTTGCCGCCTTTATAGAGGCGTCACTCTCAATTAAATACGGCATAAAACCCGAGGCTCTTGAAAACGGCAGGCGAAGTATTTACGAGAAATACAAGAGCCGGAAGATAGGCAACCTTGATTTCGGCATGGTGTTCGATTATTTTAACTGATAAAAAGTACCTTTACCGGTTTATTTCATGAATAAAAATTATCCCAAAATACCAGATGAAAAAGAATGTTATCGCCTGATGGATAAATACCAGATGCTTCCCAACATCATTGAACACTCGCGCCAGGTAATGAACGTCGCACTGGTAATAGCTGATAACCTGAAAGCAAAAAACACGGTAAACCGGGACCTTGTTATTGCAGCATCCCTGCTTCATGATATTACCAAAACACAGGGTCTTGCTACAGGCGAGCCGCATGATAAAACCGGGGCAGAGCTTCTTCGAAGTCTTGAGATGCCGGAGATCGCCTACATAGTGGGCGAACACGTTTTTTTCACTAATTTCAACCCGGAAGGGCCCGTTGAAGAACGGGAACTTGTATATTACGCGGACAAACGTGTTATGCACCATACAATTGTTACCGTGGATCAGCGGATTAATGACTTGCTCTCTCGATACGGTACAACACCTGATCGACGGGAACGAATTCTTTTAAACAGCAGGATGATATATTTTATTGATGAAAAACTTCAACGCAATGTTAATGGCAATCTTGAACAATTGATATCCCGGTTGCCAGCACTGTAATATGAGCAGAGGATATCTCATACTCGATTGTTATGTAGATGAACCGGCATGTTTTGGTGTTCCCCCCTTTCTTTCTCCTTATCCCAGGTACATTTATGGCGCGTTAATTGATGGGGGGATAGATAGCAACCACATAGATTATGTAACCATAGACATGGTCCGTGAAAGTCACTACCTGATTAAAAATGAATACAAGATGGTTTTGCTGATCGGGGGGGCCGCGGTTCCGGGAAAATACCTGGGTTACAGGATTGGAACCCTGTCGGAAATTAATACCATACTGCACAACAATTCTCACCTGGAATTTGCTATTGGCGGGCTTGTAGCGCATACAATGGGTAATGAAATCTCAAAACAGGTTCATTTATGTACCAGCGATATTGAAAAATTCGCCTATGAACATGCCCGTGGTTTAACAGGATACGGCAATAGAACGTACGGGGAACTGGACAGGTGGGCAGTATACGGTGCTCACATAGTGGGCCAACACCCGGATTTTCCCCATCTTGTATGTGAAATCGAGACATACCGTGGGTGTCCCAGAAGATCTCACTGCTCATTTTGCTCAGAAAGTATTCACAGCTGCGACGTAGACTACCGCCAGCAGTTATCAATACTGGCCGAGGTTGATGAGCTTATTAAAATGGGTATTTCACGCTTCAGAATTGGAAGACAGGCTGACATAATTGCCTACAAGTCATCCATGAATGAATTTTCCTCAGGCTTCCCCAAACCGGATGTTAGCCCGGTTACCAGCCTTTTTAAGGAATTGCAATCCCGGAAAGAGGCTGGCATGATAAAAGTACTTAACGTGGATAATGCCAATCCTGGCACCATTTTTCATTATCCCCGCGAATCCTCGAAAATTATCGAAGCCATAGCACAGGCAGTTACCCCTGATGATACACTCCCCCTGGGGGTCGAATCTTTTGACACTAACGTAATAAAAAAGAACAACCTGAAATTACCGGGTGACCGGGTAAAAGAGGTAGTGCGTCTTATTAACGAGAAAGGCGGATTTAAAACGGGAGGACAATATACATTACTTCCGGGAATTAATCTCATACATGGGCTGCCCGGAGAAACAACTGATACTTTTAAAACAAATTACCATTACCTGAAAGAGATCATGGATGAAGGACTGCTTCTAAAACGCATTAACATACGAAGCATATTGCCTTTTCCCGGAACACCTGCAGCAGTCAACGGTCATCATGTTTCCATAAAGGTTCGCAACAGGTATGATTATTACCGGCAGAAGATACGTGAGGATATTGACCATACCATGCTGCAGCGGATATATCCCTCAGGAACAATTCTGCATGATGTAAGAATAGAGGAACGCCATCATGATCATTCCCTGGGGCGACAATTAAAAAGTTATGCCATAACAATACGGATTCCCCTGCCTGTAAAACTGAAAGAGTTCCTGAGCATAATAGTCACAGGCCAGCGTGAACGTTCTCTTACCGGGCTTCCTCATCCCATTGCTATTAACCTTCTGCCTAAAAAAGCACTGGAAATAATACCCGGAATCAGCAAAACGACCGCCTCGGACATCGTCCTCAGGCGGCCCTTTGCTTCATATGACCAGGTTGAAAAATATTTACAGAACGTGGAGATTGAGATCTGCAAGTCTATCAGGGCAGGATTTCAGTAACGTTTTCTTTCCTTGTCGTGGTTCAGCTTATTCATTATATATACCGCAATATATCCACCAATAAACCCCGCAATTATGTTAACTCCCGTTTCATATACAAGAAACTGTAATATTCTAATAACGATATCCAAAAGAAGCTTGTCCAGAATAAATCCACCGATAAGAGCACCAACAACGCCAACTACCATCCCACCGATATATCCACCGAAAAGATCTCGTCTTTTTAACGTATAGAAAATCCATGATACTACCGCACCAAGGCCTATATAGATTGCGATAGCTAAAAGATTTTTCAAAAATTGAATCACTGCGTCTGACATCTGTTATCCTCCTACTCCATGAAAAAGAGTTCACCTTTCCCTTTTCTCAGTATTGTAACATCTCCCTGTGAGAAGTCAACCATGGTTGATACTTCTGATTTTTGCGGACCAATACTTAATACCAGGTCAACTTCGTTTCTAAACTGTTTTTCAAGTTCATCCGGATCTACCATGTAATCACCAGATGCTGTATTTACACTTGCTGACATTATGGGTCGCCCAAGAGTTCTTTCCAGTTCAAGTGCTATATTACTTGCAGGAATCCTCACACCAATGGTCTTCTGATTGGTAGTGGCAATCCTTGGAACCAGCTTTGAAGCCTTGAAAATGTATGTATATGGACCCGGCAGAGTTTTTCTCATTATCTTAAAGGCATTATCTGAAACATTACGAACGTACTGATGCATTTCTGATATATCCGAAAATATAAAACTCAGGGGTTTATTCCTGTGTATCTTTTTTAGCCGGTAAATCCTTTCGATAGCGCGTTTGTCCTGGATATCACAACCATACGCGTACACGGTATCCGTAGGGTAGATTATTACCCCGCCTTCTTTCAATATATCACTGGCTTTCTGTATAAAACGCTTTTGCGGATTCTGTTCATTAACAACAAATATCATTGCACGCACCTATTATGATATCACGACAGGAAGACTGTTACACATATTACCAATCTACTCTCAATAAAATTAAAATACTGCAGCAATGAAGAGACATAAAAAAATTAAGAAAAAATGTAAGGCTTTTGCAGGAGTGCCGTCTGCAAAAGCCTTAAACCCGGTAAATGTAATAATTGGAGTGTTACTAACTATCGATTAATTAATACATCGGATTATGTCATTTATGCTTAAGTAAAAAAATTTCACCACAGGGGCACAGAGAAACAGAGGTAAGTTTTTTTAATTGAACGCAAAGGCGCTAATGGCGCAAAGATACGCAGAGAAAAGATAAAAATATTTATAAATATCTTCTTCTTTGCGAACTTAGCGTACTTGGCGTCTCTGCGGTGATCCTTATAGGATTACAAACACAATTCTCTGTTTCTCTGTGACCCTGTGGTGAGAAAAAAGAAATGACAACAGGGAACTTGATTTCTACACTGTATATGGTAGATTTATATGGAAAAACTAATTATATTTTATTATATTAAAACAAAAACTTTGTATATGTAACGCAGGTGATATGCCACAGATTGATTTTAAAATAAAAAGCAGGGACCTGGACACACTTATCCAGATTATACACGCCAATGATGCTGACGCGGATGTTGATCTTGTACGGAAAGCCTATGATTATGCATTCAATGCCCACCGTGACCAGGAACGACTTTCAGGAGAACCATTTATTATCCATCCACTTGAAGTGGCAATAATTCTGGCCAACCTTAAAATGGATACTGTCACCATTGCCGCTGCCCTGCTGCATGACGTAGTAGAGGATACCGAAATCTCTCTGAAAGAATTGTCCAGGTTGTTCGGTGATGAAGTAACACAACTGGTAGACGGTGTCACGAAAATATCGTCATTAAAGAAAAGAACCAAACATCAAGAACAGGCACACAGTTTGAGAAAGATGCTTCTTGCTACTATAAAAGACGTGCGTGTAATTATTGTGAAGCTTGCTGACAAGCTTCATAATATGCGTACAATAATGTTTCACCCACCCCACAAGCAGCGAAGGATCGCAGAAGAGGTGCGTGATATCTACGCCCCCATGGCAGGCCGGCTTGGAATGTCACAGATACGTTCTGAACTGGAAGACCTTTCGTTCATGGTACTGCACGCTGATGAATTTGAAAAAATTGCTCAAAACGTAAAACAGCGGCGAAATGAAATCGAGACCTACATTGAGGAAATTCGTAATACCATTCAACAGCATCTTGCAGATCTGAATATAAACGCCCAGATAAACGGCAGGGTTAAGCATTACTATTCAATATACCGTAAAATTCACTACCAGGGTAAAACCTTCGATGATATCTTCGACCTGAGGGCCATACGCATAATTACCGACGAGATCAGGGACTGTTATGGAATACTGGGTATCATTCACACCCTGTGGACACCAATTGCCGGTCGGTTCAAAGACTACATCGCGGTACCAAAGTCGAACATGTACCAGTCACTGCATACCAGCGTCATAGGTCCGGGGGGACATCCACTGGAAATTCAGATTAGAACCTGGGAAATGCATGCCACCGCCGAGATGGGAATCGCCGCCCACTGGCTTTACAAAGAGGGGCCAGCCGGAGTAAAAAACGAGTACAAGAACCTTACAATTCTTCAGGACATCAACAAGTGGCAAACAGAAGTCAAGGACACACGCGAATTCATGAAAGAACTCAAGATGGACCTGTATGAAGATGAGATCTTTGTATTCACTCCCCGTGGGAAAATAGTAAAACTTGCCAAAGGTGCAACACCTGTTGATTTCGCATATATGATACACACAGAGGTGGGAAATCACTGCATAGGGGCCAAGGTGAACAACAACATGGTTCCCCTGAAGACAGAGCTCAATAGCGGTGATATCGTGGAGATCATGACAAGCAAGAAAGGGCACCCATCACAGGCATGGTTGAAATTCGTTAAATCATCTAACGCAAGGTACAAGATACGAAACTGGCTCAGAAAAAATACCGAGACTCACAGGGATGATGAGCGTGAAACCGAGCAGAAGGAAAAGAAAGATCAGATCCAGAAAACCGCCGAGGTAACCATACCCGAACAGGAGATGATCAAGATAAAGAACTATACCACCAGAAAAGATGGAGGTGTAAGTATAGATGGTACCTCCAATGTGATGATACGACTTTCACAATGCTGCCAGCCTATCCCCGGAGATAATGTTATCGGCTTCATTACCAGGGGACGGGGAATCACCATACACAAAAAAACATGTCCTTCGATTCAAAAACTGAAAACTCAAAGTGAAAGATTTATACACGTGGTGTGGGAAGGATCTGAAAGCACATATCCTGTTAAACTGGCGGTACATGGTTTCGACAGGCCTAACCTGCTTAAAGATGTCGCAGACGAGATCGGTATGGCAAAGACCAACATTCTAAAGGCAGAAGCACAGGTTCTGGCAGAGGACAACGCGTTATTTAAATTCGTTCTTGAAGTAAGAAGTGTAGAGCATTTGAATGATATCATTTCCAGGCTGAAAAACTTAAAAAATATTACTGAAGTCTACAAGATAAACGAAAAGGTTGTTCTGAAATAATATATCCATGAAAATACTCCTTGGCTCATCATCTCCCCGCAGGTTAGAGATACTCTCCATATTTTTTCAGGATATTACCGTAATTAATCCACATATTGACGAATCAGTTCTGCCAGGTGAATCACCAACAGGGCATGTCACACGTCTGGCATTGCAGAAAAGCATGTCCATTGGCAACCTTCACAAGCACAACAAGGAGGAGACCCTGCTTATTACTTCTGACACTACTGTGACTATAGACAATGAGATACTTGGCAAGCCCGCGGGACTCGATGATGCCATACGAATGCTGACACGACTTTCAGGAAGAACCCATAGAGTCATTACCGGTATTACCCTTGCGTTTACACATATGGGGGACACCCGCAGAATCACTGGTTCAGAAGCAACTGCTGTCACTTTTAAACCAATGGCTCACAGTAAAATTGAAAAGTATCTCTCCCTGATCCATTACAGGGATAAAGCAGGATCATACGCCATACAGGATCATGGTGATATGATCATCAGGGAAATCAAGGGATCATATTCAAACGTTATCGGGTTTCCCCTTCGGCTTTTCTGGAAGATGAGCCTGGAAGCAGGAATATTAGAATGGATATAGTTATTCTTATTACCTCATTTCCTGCAAAATAGATTGACATTTTAAATTTATTATATAGACTATATGTCGAACTGTTAAGTATAAATCAGCGAGGAGCAGCGAAATGAAACAAAGAAAACAGTATATAGTAGACAAAAAATTTCAGCTTAAAACAACCTTTTCTGTTATCGGTATCGTATTTATCATTATCGCAATTGTTATTGGTGCCATCGGGGTAAACATTACCATGAATAATACGAGATTATCTCATGTAGTGGAAATTCAGGATAATATAGTTGAAGCCCTTATCGCGTACTCACAATCAACCGAAGGTACCAGCCAGAAGGTTGCGATTAAGAATATCGCAAATGATCATTTTAACAACTTAAAGACCATCAGGGATATTATTAAAACAAACAACACGTTACTCATCATCCTGATCGCATTTATCCTCTTACAGGGATTTGTACTATATATTGTTTTAATAAGGAAAACCCACAAAATTGCCGGGCCAATATTTGTAATGAGAAGCTATATGCAGGATATTATCAATGGAACACTTCCCGATCCACGACCACTTCGTAAAAATGATGAATTGAAAGATTTTTACACGCATTTTACGCAAATGGTTGATGAATTGAAAAAAAGAGAGCAAAAGTAAGAACTGAATATTCTTATCAATATTTTTACTTAATAGAAACAGTACTAGAGTTGCTTTTAACAAAAAAACCCGGAAAAATTTTCGGGTTTTTTTATTAAAATGGCTGCTTAACAAATCTATCTTACCATTTTTAATAATCGTTCAACAGTTTCTGCAACAAGGGGATCATTGCTGTTTCGGCAATATACTGAGAAATGAACCGGGGGAGATATTTTGGTTTTATACAGTTTATAATACTTGGTTGAAAAAATAAGATCGTACCTGCCATCTTTTTTCCCAAAAAAATACTCGCTCATAATTGTTGTGCCCGCGTCGGGATCATACACCTTCACGCTGTATCCATGCTCATGGCGAAATATATCCCGCCCTGCTTCCAGCTTTTTCACAAGCAGGCCAATTGAATTCATTTTATATGAATAACTCATTCTGAATATATTTCCATTGATAATTTCCTGCTTCATCTCTTTGAATGACTTATAGAAAGAGGTAGCAGGTTTGGCCGGTTTTGTTGTTTTATTTGGTTCAGGATAATATTCAAGAATTTCATCAGGTTTATTATCATTGTTATTGTCACTGATCATTGAAACAACTTTTTCTATACCGGTAAAATCACCAATGATTATCGTTGTGTTTTCCCCCAGGGACTGCAGTATGAAATAATTACGAAAATCTTCAGGAACCGGCATAAAACGAAGCCGCTGGGATGTTATCTTTTCCTGTATAAAAGATGATGTCTGGTACTGCCCTGAAAGACTCAACGTCCCTGTTGCAATCATGAGTATAATTACGAGAAACATCGATGATAAGTACCGTGAAGATATTATTTTTTTCATCATAATTCCTACCTGTAATTCCTTATTCGTTCAGAAAACCCGGCATGCAAGCAATTCCCTTTGCCGCATGACATCAGGTATAGTATACTATACCTGATAGTATTGCAAATATTTTTTTATTTGTTCATGACTATTCCGATCCATAAAAAAAACTTGAAAAATATAAAACACCATTCCATCATAGTGTTTTATTCCGGCGGGTGTAATTCAGTGGTAGAATGTCAGCTTCCCAAGCTGAACGTCGCCGGTTCGACCCCGGTCACCCGCTCATTGTACTTACCCAGGTGATAGATAAGCACTTGACTGACATGGACAACCTGGTAAAATCGGAATTGACTTATTAGAAGCATATAGAACATGTTTACACAACACTAGCGGATTCCTTTTCTAATCTTTCGACACGTATTTCAGGGGTACTACGATATAATGGGCATCAGCGATAATTATGCATACATAAAGCAGAAGATCGAAGAGACTGCCGTTACTTCCAGCAGGAATCCTGATGATATATCAATAATAGCTGTCAGTAAAACATTTCCGCCAGATGTGGTGCAAAACGCGATAGATAACGGAATTACACTTCTTGGGGAGAACAAGATACAGGAAGCCCGAAACAAGATACCGGCACTCAGGGGAGATTTCAGTGTTCACCTTGTTGGTCACCTTCAATCCAACAAGGCAAAATACGCGGTTCAGTTATTTGACTGCATCCATTCAATAGACAAGTTCAGTACCGCGGAGAAGTTAAATGAAGAAGCGCTAAAAGCGGGAAGAACTATGGACATACTAGTACAGGTAAATACTTCGGGTGAATCGTCAAAGTTTGGCGTGTCACCTGACAAAACTGAAGCTCTATGCAGGCAAATATCACCCCTTGAGAACCTTTCACTGAGGGGATTAATGACCATTGGCCCAAATACCGACAATCAGGACAGTATCAGGCAGGCATTCAGGCAACTGAGAGAGCTTCGGGACAAAATAAACAGTAACACTGAAATGAAATTGAGAGACCTTTCCATGGGCATGTCATCAGATTTCCAGATTGCCGTGGAAGAAGGGGCAACCATGGTTCGAATTGGCAGCTCCATTTTCGGAACAAGGAGTTATACATGACACAATCCCTGAAATCAATTACTGTGGGCTGTGTGGGGCTTGGCAACATGGGATCTGCCATTGTAAGGAGATTGTCAAACACCATGCCCGGTGATAATATCTTTGGCTTTGATATCGACGAAGAGAAGACCACTCGTTTAGCAAGCTCATCGGGGATACACCCAATTACCAACCTTACAGAGATTACTGAAAAATGTGATTATATCATACTTGCGGTCAAGCCTGACATGATAACCGGGGTCACCACTGAACTCAAAGATATACTCAAACCTCATACCGTGCTCATTTCTATTGCGGCAGGTATTTCCAATGCTGTTATCGAGTCTTCACTTAACAAGAAACACAAGATACTCAGATGCATGCCAAATACGCCATCACTGGTCGGTGAAGGAATGCTGGTTCTTTCACCTAACGCCGAGATGGATGAAAAATCTATCAACGTGGCCCACGCAATATTCAGTGTTCTGGGTAAAGTGCTCATACTTCCTGAAAAAATGATGGACGCGGTTACCGGTGTATCCGGCAGCGGTCCCGCCTACGTGTTTACCATGATCAATGCCATGGCAGACGGTGCTGTTCGTATGGGCATACCCCGAAACGAGGCCCTGACCCTGGCAACCCAGACAGTATACGGTGCAGCAAAGATGGTGCTCGAAACCGGAGAAGATCCCATCGTGCTTCGGGGTAAAGTCACTTCACCGGGAGGTACCACCATTGAAGGGGTTTTCGAACTTGAAGACGCCGGTTTTTCAGGTACCGTGATGAGGGCCATTGAGTCTGCCACAATTAAATCCAGGCAACTGGGGGCCCGGTAATGTTTCGCTGGATACCCATCACGAATTACCATGTATGGCAGCTGCAGAAGATAGCAAAGGCATTATCAATACTTACGGTTACAGTTTTTATTATCGGCAACATTATATGTGCCTTTTGCAAGGACAGGGTTGTTGCCACCGATGAATGGTATGAGCTTAAAGATGGGTTCCCGTTATTTACTGATTCTGACAGGTATATCAATATACTTCAGTCTTATCCGCATAATCCCGGCGTGAAAATCACCTTTCACACTATGCGACAGGGCGAATCATTCTGGGATGTTGCCCGCAGAAACAGGATAAGCATGGAGACCCTGATAGCGGCAAATCCCTTTTTAACCACGTTAACCGCCAGCGAAGGAACAGCCATTGTGGTTCCTCATGAAGACGGGGTTCTTGTGGCATGTGACTCAATAACCGACCCGTGGCGAATGTCAAAAAAGCTTGAAGCACACAGGGAAGTTTCAGGAGAATACCTTCCACATTTTTTCGAGATATTCAGCCTTGATGATATCCGGTTTGTTTTTTTTAAAAAAGCTGTTCCGGTTATTGTGAATGATTCCCTTGAGAAACTGTACTCAGTACGACGTACATTCAGAACACCTGTTCGCGGTTTTTACACCTCCCTTTACGGTGACAGGGTTGATCCAATATTTCACGGTATGCGTTTCCATAATGGTATTGATATTAACGCGAGGTATGGCACACCAATTCGTCCGGTACGAAAAGGTATTGTGAACTTCTGCGGATGGCGTGACGGCTACGGGTATACAATCATGATACAGCATGACGAGGGATACGAAAGCCTTTATGGTCATTGCAGCAAGATACTGGTTGAAAAAGGAGACATGGTGGAAACCTCTACCGTCATCGGCAGAATTGGCTCAACCGGAAGATCTACCGGTCCTCACCTTCACTTTACACTGTATCATCACGGCAAGGTGATCAATCCCATTCTCTTCGTCTGGTAACATCAAAACCGGGTATAAAATTGTTGAAGCATTTCCCTGGTCAGTGTATCATTACATTGATGAATGTCCGGTACTGCAATTGATTGAAACAAGTAAAACTGGTGTACTATGCATGATGATATCAACAACCCGCTAGAAGTTGAGCTGGGTGACAGTATAGATCTTCACATGTTTCATCCCCGTGATGCGAAAGCAATCGTGGAAGAATTTATCTATAATGCTGTAAATAAGGGCATCTCACCGGTAATTATAATACATGGGAAAGGAAAATCGGTGCTGAAACAAGCTGTTCACAAAAAGCTTGCCACCTTACCAATGGTGAAATCATTTAAGGACGCGGGGAGCAACTGGGGAGCAACCGAAATTGAGCTCGAGATAGATAAAGGAGATACTTGATTATGAGCAGTAAAGTTATTATAACAGGGGGAACAGGATTCATTGGATCACATCTTACAGGTCTGCTGGCGAAGAAAGGATACGAAATTGTGGTTCTTACCAGGAATCCAGGTAAGAAGAATAACGGAACTCCCTCTATCTCTTTTGCCAAATGGGACGGTAAAACATCCAGCGGCTGGGGTCATCACGCGGATGGAGCTTTTGCCATTATCAACCTGGCGGGTGAATCCATAGCAGGTTTGGGATGGACTGCATCAAAGAAAGAAAAGATACGTAACAGCAGGATCAACGCGGGTAAAGCGATTCTTGAGGCAGTCAGGGATTTGAAGAACAAACCCGAAGTTGTGATACAGGGCTCCGCATCAGGATATTACGGCTCACGTGGTGATGCTGAACTTACCGAGGAGTGTGACCCGGGGGATGGATTTCTTGCAGACCTTGCTTCAAAATGGGAATCATCCACAGCCCCGGTAAAGGATATGGGTGTTCGTCATGTTATTATCCGAACCTCACTTGTCCTGGCTTCCAGTGAGGGATTTCTTTCTCTTGTCACCATCCCATTCAAATTTTTCGTTGGTGGACATGTGGGCAGCGGTACACAGTGGATGCCGTGGATCCACATCGAGGACGAGATTGAAGCCATATGCTGGCTGCTGGAAAATAAAAAATCTTCGGGTGCCTACAACCTGGCTGCACCTGATCAGCTTCGATCACGGGAATTTTTCAAAACACTGGGGAAGGTGATGGATCGGCCCTCATGGTTTCACCTTCCCGGATTTTTATTTCGAATGCTCCCTGGAGAGATGGCAGACGAACTGCTTCTCTCCAGTGCCAGGGTTGTGCCGTCACGATTGACAGATGAAGGATTTCAGTTCAGGTTTCCCCACCTGGAAAACGCTTTACAATATTCATTGTCAGGTTAAACCATCCCTGTAGTTAAATTTTATACATGTAGAGTTCTCGACACCATGGAAACCGAACCATCATATTTTTTTTCTGAACAGTTATTCAAGGTACTGGAATGGGATTCTGTTATCTCACGGCTACGCGCCCATTGCGCAACCGATCCGGGTAAAGAATACGTTGACAACCTGCATCCCCTGTCAATCGAAGAGGTTCGCACGCAGATGACCAAGCTGCACCAGTTGATGGAGCTGTTTCTCAAGGGAAAGGCTTTTGACCTTGGCGGTCTTGGGGATATTCTTGTTTTTCTCTCAAGATCGGAGCGATCGGGCAGGTTAACTGTTGAAGAGCTTGCCATGGTAAAAAAATCAGTGCTGGCAGCGCACCGTTCAATTGAATTCATGAAAGAACATGAAGAGGAGATTCCATCTTTAAAAGATGAAAAAAATCATCTTTACCCCCTTCCGCATCTTCGGGATACCCTTACAAAATCCATCAATGACCAGGACGAGTTAAACGAAAATTATTTTCCAGCATTGAAAAAGATACAGCAAAGTATCTTTTCGTTACGGAAGGATATTGAAAAGAAACTGGGCAGTATGCTCAATTCACCTGATCTTACCCAGGTTCTTCAGGAAAAAGTTCATTCACTCAGGAACGATCGCTACGTGGTGCTGGTTAAGGCATCAATGAGAAACCGCATCAGGGGGACGGTTCATGACACTTCCTCTACCGGTGCTACCCTCTATCTTGAACCCGAGTCTATTGCCGATATCAACAACCAGCTGGTTCTCAAGCGTGTAGAATACCAGAGAGAACTGGAAAGAATTTTACAGGTGCTGACCGCAAAGGTGGCTGACCACGCTGAAGAGCTTCGTCAGAACCAGGCGGTACTGTCATATATTGACTTTCTCAGTGCCGCTGCCCGGCTGGGAGCCCGTATGAAGGCATCCATGCCGGTTATTACTGATACTCCCCATGTTCACCTTATCAAGGCAAGACATCCCATGCTGGCACTCACCCAGCCTGATGACGTGGTGCCCGGTGATATTTCTCTTGGGGATGATTACAATTGTCTCATTATTTCAGGGGTAAACACCGGGGGGAAAACGGTTCTTTTGAAAACCATAGGCCTGTTGACTCTGATGACTGCATACGGTCTTCTTATTCCAGCCAGTCCCGATTCAAGGATTGGCATTTTCAGCCGTATCTACGCTGACATCGGGGATGATCAGAACCTTTCGCAATCCCTGTCCACATTTTCAGGCCAGATTGTTATAATCAGGGACATGCTTCAGAATGCCACCAATGACTCACTGGTGCTTATTGATGAAATTATAGTGGGCACCGACCCCAGGCAGGGAGCTGCACTGGCACAGGCCGTACTTGAGGCCATGGCCGACACCGGCGCCCGGGTGGTAACCACCACCCATTACACCGAGCTGAAAGAACTTGCATCCCGTGATCCAAGATTTCAAAACGCGTCGGTGGCCTTTGACGTGAATTCTCTGCGCCCCACCTACCAGGTAAATATTGGTCTGCCGGGGGTAAGTTATGCCCTGGAGATTGCCAGGCTGTATAAACTGCAAAACAATGTGCTAAACCGCTCAAAAGAGCTTCTTGGCAGCAGAACCCTTTCGGTGGAATCACTTTTGGAACAACTGCAGCAGAAAGACCAGGAAATCAATGAAACCAGGAAACATCTTCTTATGCTGCAGAATGAACTCTCTACAGAAAAGGATAAATATTCCAGGAAAATAAATGACCTCAATAGAAAAATTGAAGAGGTGAAAGCGGGAACAGGTATAGAGTTCATTGAAGAGTTGAAAGAATACAGAAAACGTGTGGCCGACCGCATTTCCCAGCTGCAGCATGGCGACCTGCAAAATGCCGGACAGCTTCAGCAGGACCTGATCGATATGCAGCAGAGGATTGAAGGAAACGTGGCTGAATCAAGGAAAAAAGGCCTTTCCGATTCATTTCGACCCTTTGATGGTACTAACGCGAAAAAGGGTGACCGGTTATACATTCAGCCCCTTGAAACCTATGGTACCATTGATGAGATTGACAACAGGAATAATACCGCGAAATTGATTCTTGGAAACGCCATCACTTCTCAGCACCGTTTTGAAGAATTGCTGATACCACCACACGGGCAGGGTAAAAAAGACACCGGTAAAGAAAAGAAAAGACCTTCCATTGTATATGAAGGTGCTGTTTCAGAGATACCAGTTACAGTGCAGACAAGCTACAACACCGTTGATCTCAGGGGACTTCGGGTAGACGAAGCTATCAACAAGGCTGAATCCCTGTTTGACAAAATGACACGCAGCGGTATCTATTCCGCGGTGGTTATTCATGGCCATGGCACGGGGGCCCTGAAAAAGGCCATACGCGAACACCTGGGTCATTCATCATACGTGAGGGATTTTCGTCCAGGACAGCAGGGAGAAGGTGGTGATGGGGTTACCATCACCATGCTGCGGGCTTGATTGTTATTTTATATCTTTTCCAGTATGGTTGCTTCATACGGCCCGAGAAGCGGCATTTCAGCTATGACCTCCCCTTCCCCCCTGTGGGTTGAAAGAAGCACTTTCCACGGTGTTGGCTGGTCATACCGCACCATTGCCCTTCTGGGTTTATCTTTAAAGTTCAACAGCACAAGGTTGGTTTCCCCATCGTAAAAACGGTAATAGGCGTAAATGTCCCTGCCGGGATCTGGTACCGGTTCCCATGAACCCATGGAAAGAACCCTGCTGTTTTTTCTCAAATGCAGCAGGCTTTTGTACCATGCGAGCAATGATCCCCGGTTATTCTGCTGGTCTTTCACATTTACACGCGTGTAATCGGGATTTAGCGGAAGCCAGGGCTTTTTATCAGAGAACCCTGCGAAGGAGGTGCTGTCCCATTGCATGGGGGTTCTTTCGGGGTCCCTGCCCGGATGGAAGGGCCAGTATTTTTTACCAACCGGGTCCATGAGCTGGCCGCGCTTTATTTTGCCGTCTTTCATACCGATCTCGTCACCGTAGTAGATGAATGGGGTACCCTTCAGGGTAAGCAGCAGCGCGGCCAGTACCCTGCTTCTCCTCTCAGCTTCTGCGTCCCCCCCCAGCCGTGACATTGTTCTTGGCTGGTCGTGGTTTCCAAGCACATGGCATGGCCATCCCTTTTCGGGGATGAGTGACATCCAGGTGTCCACACTTTTTTTATAGTGCTTCGCCCCCCATTTTGAATATAACATGGTGAAATCAAATGAAAGATGGAGTTCGTCATCACCGTTGCCGAGATACCGGGCTGCCTGCCTGACGTTGCCGGGTTTTTCTACGTATACCTCTCCAACCGACATCTTTTCTGAATATGAATCCAGCAGGCGCCTGAAATCGTTCAGCAGGCCGTGTACCTCGGGCCGGTTACGGTCATATATATGTTTCTGCAGATCATATGGCCGTGGATAGGGGCCGATTCCAAAAGGGTTGTTTCTGAACTTGTCATCCTTGATAAACCAGTTCACCACGTCCAGGCGAAACCCGTCCACACCCCGGTCCAGCCAGTATCGGATCTCGTCGAACATGGCTTTCTTCAGCTGGGGATTTCGCCAGTTCAGGTCGGGTTGCTCTTTCAGAAAGGTATGCAGGTAGTACTGGCCGGTCAGGTCGTCCCATTCCCAGGCGCGTCCCCCGAAAGAGGCGTACCAGTTGTTGGGATATTTTCCCTTTTTACCCTCATGCCATATATACCAGTCACGTTTTGGATTGTCCCGTGACGACCTGGAGTCGAGAAACCACGGATGGAGATGAGATGAATGGTTCATCACCAGGTCCATGAGAATATGTATGTTGCGCTTCCGGGCCTCCCTGATAAATTTCTCGAAATCCTCGTTGCTGCCGAAGATGGGATCGATTGCCCTGTAGTCACTTATATCATACCCGAAATCATACATGGGCGACCTGTTAATGGGTGACAACCATATACCATCGATACCAAGGTCCTGAAGATAATCCAGCTTGGCATGAATGCCGGGGATATCACCGATGCCATCATTGTTGGTATCATAAAAACTCCTGGGATATATCTGGTATATTACCCCGTGCTTCCACCACAGCCAGTCTTTGTTCATTGGTCGCTCCTTCTTTTCACATTCGCGATGAATAGTAATATACAGCTGGTATTGCACGCAAGAAAAAAACCGCATCGGAATCACAGTCACATAAATTATAAAAAAGTTCTTGCTGACTTACATAAGTTGATATTTAATATAAAATGTTCTCTTAAATATTTTATTTTTTTAATAATTAATGGAACATAATATGGATTTTTCTGTTCGATGGTCATACATTGTAATGCAGAGTTAATGCAGGGAATAATTGAGATATGATGAATGTAGATACTGAAAAGAAAAAGAATTTCAGGGTTGAGCAAAGCAGGGAGAAACTAAAGATATCTTCTCTGATGCTTGAGAAAGAATTGTACAACGATTCCATCATTTATTCATATCTATCCATGTTTTACGCGGTACGGATACTTCTTATCGACGATGGACAGGATTCCGATGATCACAACAAGATACTTGAACTGGTAGAAGAATATTACTCTCCTAACGGTTGGACAGAAGTTGATATTGTAGAGATATTGCATAATGCCAGAACATTTAAAGAAATGCTGGAAAACGACGACGGCATACGTGTCTCACGGACACAGGCTGAACACTTCAACAGGAACGCTGAGAATATTCTTAATGAAGTGCTGAAAAGAAAGACTAGCTACCTTTAGTAATCCAGCTTGAACCATCCCTGTAAAACTCTTTTTTCCATACCGGAACAGTTTTTTTTATGGTATCTATGATATACCGTGATGACGAATATGCTTCATCACGGTGAGGTGAGGATACTCCTATAATGATACTAACCTGGCCCGGCAATACTTTTCCAAACCTGTGAATTACCACGCAATCGGTTAAATTCCATTTAGCAGAAGCATCACGCAAAATCTTTTCCAGTTCCTTTTCTGCCATTTCCTGGTATATCTGGTATTCAAGGCGGGTGACCTCTTTTTCGCCGGTTTGATTCCTGGCCTGCCCGGTGAATATCACAACAGCACCGTCTGAGTCTTTTCCAACCTTCTGGGTGATTTCATTAATATCGATTGGGGCTTCCTGAAACCTGCAGTATATCATGTTGGGCCCTACCCGCCGCTTACCGGAGGAAAAATTGCAAGAACATCACCTTCCTTCAGTTCATGGTGGTGATCTGCGTACTCCTCGTTAACAGCCATCAGTAGCGAATCAGATATATTCTTCAGACCGGGATATTCACCCTGTAAATCCCTCAAAACATGCCCAACAGTTTTTTCCCCTTTTACCTCAATACTTGAAGACGAAAATCCGGTGATATCCGTTACCGTTGCGAATGTTTTAACTGTAATTTTCATAAAAGATATTGAATATTTTACTATTTTTTTTCTTCTCTTTTTTCTTCTCTTTTCTTCATGAACAGGTAATGCTTAATGTAGGGCTGCAGGCTCTCATTATAGCTGCTTAATACAAGGTCTTCAGAGTTTTTAAGAATCTGGTCAAGATTTGCCTTGCTGATATCTTCTGATGAGGTGTCTATGTATGTTTTAAACCTCTTTACCACTTCCTTATCAACCGCATCATGCGCAAGTTTATTCATTGTCGTTGACAGCTTCTGAAGATTGGTTTTCTTCTTTGATCTTTTAGTTATTGACGATTGACTGGTCTTTGCGGCCATAAATACATACTCCTCCAGGTTCAAAATAGTCGGCGATATTAGATCGCCCGTTACTTATTGTAAACTAATTTTTTTATTAATGAAATATTCATGAAAACCGAAAATAGTAACATTGTATCATATCATACTAATCCATCAGGGTATTAATTATGAAATGCGTAAAATGCGGTAAACAACTAAACAATCTCAACCACTACTATGTTCCAGGCAAAGGGAAAACCAGGGGTACACGATACTGTATAGATTGCGCGAAAATAGAAAATATTATTACCCTTGTGTAATTCCCCATACTGCGTGCATTGAACTAACTACGGCTTACCGGTCGCTGCACTTCAGTCTTTTGATCTTAAATACCTGATTATACTGTAAAACCTTACAATGAAAAGAGATGGCAAAGGTTACGTGTCAATTCGATACCCGTGTCTTTTTTATCATGATACTCATCACAATCCACTCCGGCAAGTTTTAGAAAGGGAATAGCTTCACGGAGCAGTGGGTGTGGTATTTTTTTATCATCAATTATTCTCTTAATCCGTACACAAAATTCTTCCATGCTGTCGAGCATACTGTCATCAGTAAATACGAAATCACCCTCGGCATTGTATAACTTCATGGTCATTGATTCTACCATCACGATATCACCTGCACGAATGTGCACGTCTATATGATTCCCATATCCACTGCTGTTCACAATTTCCATTATTGATATAGAACTATCATCCAGGTGCAGTTCTTTTGCCAGGTATTCTTTTTGATAGCTGGCAAAGCTGGTATCTATCTTTGCCACGTATACGCGGGCACTCTCGATCTTCCAGTTGTATGACACGGGCAGGGAAAAATCCGAATTTTTTTCCAGGGGATATACCTTCGCAACAATCTCGCCATCGCCTGAACCATAAAATCCAAATTTTTTCAGCGAACTGGCCACCGTGTATCCCGCATCCGTGATCAGTGCATTCAGTGATGTTTTCAAAAATGAGGCCGGATTTGAGTATTGTGAATGGGTAACACCTTTCAGGTGTAGTTCTGAAACAAACTCACAATTTGATAAAGCAGGTGCAAGGGTAAGAATGATATCTGTCACAGGGGCATACCTGTGTGTTTTGATATGATATATACCGTACTTCAGACCGGAGGGTATAATACTGACCTGGTTCTCCTGCTCTGTTACGTCAACACCGGGGATCAGTTCCATAACACTTTTCAGCACCTTCCACATGCGCCTGTTATGTACATGGGCAAAGACCTGCCCTGCTCCCCTAACGCTGCAATCCCGGCCGGTTGCCAGGGACAATGCCACAACCTGCCGGAATGCCACCCAATCCATATTTTCAAGGTCAACAATTATCATCAACAATGTATTCGCAAATTGTACTACATTCCCATGTAGGGCTTGAGTACATCGGGGATATCAAAGGTTTTATCTGCATTTTGAAAGTTTTCCATAACGGCGGCCATGGTTCTGCCCGCGGCCAGCCCCGATCCATTCAACGTGTGCACAAGCATGGGCTTTCCGCCTGCGGCGGGACGGTAACGGATCTTCGCCCGGCGGGCCTGGTAATCAAGGAAGTTGGAGCAAGAGGAAATCTCCAGGTACCGGTTAAGACCGGGCATCCAGACTTCGATATCATATGTCCTGGCCGAGGATGCCGAAGTATCACCACTGCAAAGAAGCATCACCCTGTAATGAAGGTTCAAACGTTTCAAAACTTCTTCGGCATTGGCCACCAGTTTCTCAAGCTCATCAAATGAAGTTTCAGGTTCTACAAATTTCACCAGTTCAACCTTCTGGAACTGGTGAACACGAACGAGTCCCCTGGTGTCACGACCTGCCGCTCCCGCCTCTCTTCTGAAACAGGAAGACTGCATGGTAACATTAACTGGAAGCGAATCCCCCGGTAAGATTTCATCCCGGTAAAGGTTGGTCAACGTCACCTCGGCGGTGGGAATCAACGAGAGCCCGTCCCGCTCAATTCGATAATACTCATCCATGAACTTTGGATACTGACCGGTACCTGTCATACTCTCATCATTGACAATGAAAGGCCCAAACACCTCTTCGTACCCGTTCTCACGGGTGTGCAGATCAAGCATGAAGTTGATTATTGCCCTTTCCAGGCGGGCAGCCAGTCCCCTGTACACATAAAACCTGGCACCGGCAATCTTCACACCCCGTTCAAAATCCAGTATATCAAGGGCTGTTCCAATTTCATAATGCGGCAGGGGCTCAAAATCGAATGATGGTTTACTTCCCCAGCTTCGCACTTCCACGTTGTCAGATTCATCTACTCCCACCGGAATATCTTCACCAATGATATTGGGAATGGACAATACCATATCGTTATATTCTTCATTCAAAACGGCAAGTCGGGCTTCAAGCTCCTTTATGCTGTCAGAAACCCCCTTTACCGCTTCCATCATCTCAGTTGCGTCTTCGCCTTTTTGCTTTTTATTTCCAATTTCTTTTGAATACTTATTTCGCTGTTCCCGAAGTTCATCTGCGCTGGTAATGAGTGATCGACGTTCCTCATCTATGGTTTCAAGCCGGGAAAAATCCACCACCCCTTCCATATTTCTCTTTTTTACCACGTCTTTTACGGTATCAATGTTCTCACGAATCAGCCTTGGATCGATCATACGGAACCTCGTTTACAGGATCTTGTCACGTTGCGTGTCTACAGCTTAAAGAAGTATGTACCCGGCAGTTTTTTGTCAAGAAAGAAGCAAAAAATTGAACAACACTTACATACGTACACCATCGCATTTCAGGATATTATGTGATAAAAGTGTGAAGTAAACTGATAAAAAAAATGATTATACCGATACTATTTATATACTGTATGGTGAGTAGAAAAAATCTGAAGGAAAATGGTCAGGGACGGAATCGAACCGCCGACACGGGGATTTTCAGTCCCCTGCTCTACCGACTGAGCTACCTGACCAACAAAACAAAAACACATATAAAATCTGACATGAAAAAGTCAATAATAAAACCCCTGGCAATCATTATATTTTTAATTTTATGCGCAAATAGTGCATTTACAGCCAACACATGGCAATATTATTTCAAGAAGGGGAAAATTGAATACAATCACGAGATGTATGAATTTGCCATTGAAAATCTCACCAGGGCATTGCGGCTGAATGATTCTCTTTACCAGGCGGCAAATCTTATAGCCGAGATATACATGAAAAATAATATGAAGAAGAAAGCCCTGGAGTATTATAGAAAATCACTGGTTATTAATGATACACAACATGTCATACATAATAAGGCTGGTTCACTGTACTGGTTCTACCTGGAAATCGACAAGGCATATCAACATTTTGAAAAGTCGATTGCTCTTGATGGTGAGTATATCCCCGCACATATCAACCTTGTGCGGTACTACATTTTCAAGAATAATTTTCAAAAAGCCCAGGAGCACTTTACTATCAGCTACAATATCGGCAAACCATTAAGTGATCCGCTGATACGTAATGCCAGGCAACAACTGCAAAAAGGGAACATCATCCGGGCCATTGCACAATACAGGGAGGCGATTGAAAAGAACCCGGCCGCCCTGCAGGCGTATTATGAACTTTCAAACCTTTACAGGCAGCAGGGAAAACCGGCTAACGCAATAGATGTACTTGAAGAACTCATCGACGTGAAGCCCAACGACGAGAAATCACTTGTCACCCTTGCCCACCTGTATTTTACCTCCCTCCCCGTCAGGAACAGAAAAAGAAAACTTGAACTGGCATTACGTTACCTCGAAAGGGCCATCTCTATCAATCCAGAAAATGAAACATCGCTGCTGCTGATGCATGATATCCATTCTTTCATGGGTAATGATGTGCAGGCATCAAAATACATGAAGAAGGCACAGCAGCTACCCTGAATATCATCCTGAAATGAATGTACACATATAATTTAACAGACTGAAATGGTAAGCAATTGCGATTTAGCATTTAAATATTTTTATTTGTTCTTGACATGTGAATATTTAAACAATTATGTTCAGGTTTGAAAAAATATTTTCACAAGGGGGACGAACATGCTGGGACTTGGCGACTTCTGGGTATTTGCTGTATACATGCTCTGCATATTGAGCGCAGCAGCCTGTGTCATTTACGGGGTTTTAAAATGGAATAGTGACGGGCAGGAAGATATTTCCGAGCAGCGTCAATGGACTGAAGAAGAAATAAAAATAGAAAAATCACTCTAATAAGGAGGAGGAACGGCAATGACCATATTTCTTGTTGTACTATACCTGCTGGTAATCGCAACACTTGGCTATCTTGGATACAGAAAAACACATGGTGCATCTGATTACCTGTTAGCGGGAAGGGATATTCATCCATACGTTATGGCACTTTCGTATGGAGCAACATTTATAAGCACATCGGCAATCATAGGATTTGGCGGCGCGGCCGGTATTTTCGGCATGGGTATTCTCTGGCTTACATTTTTAAATATCTTTGTTGGTATATTTATTGCATTTATCTTTTTTGGCAAGAGAACCAGGCTCATGGGGTACCATCTTGATTCGCACACTTTTCCGGAATTTCTTTCACGGAGGTTTCAATCTCCTTTCATACAGAAATTCGCAGGTTTAATAATATTCCTTTTTATGCCCCTCTACGCGGGGGTTGTGTTAATCGGCGCTGCCAAGTATATCGAACAGCAGTTTATGATTGATTATACAACAGCACTTTTCTTTTTCGCCCTTATTATTGCAACTTATGTGATCATGGGGGGATTGAAGGGTGTGATGTATACTGATGCATTTCAGGGTACGGTTATGTTCATAGGTATGGCAGTATTAATTGTGTATACCTATTATACACTTGGTGGTATTACAGAGGCGCATTCTTCTCTTACCGCCATATCACCCCCTGCTTCTTTCGTTGCCAAGGGGCACACGGGCTGGACATCAATGCCTGCTCTGGGTTCTGATTTCTGGTGGGTTCTGGTATCCACGATAGTAATGGGGGTAGGTATCGGGGTGCTTGCCCAGCCACAGCTGGTTGTACGATTCATGACTGTGAAAAGCAACAGGGAACTGAACAGGGCAGTACTAATTGGTGGAATATTTATACTCCTGATGACCGGTGTGGCGTTTGTATCCGGTTCACTTTCAAATGTATTTTTTAGTAAAAACGTGAACAAGATCGAATTCTGCCAGATAACGGGTTCCATCGCGGAAACATGTCCGGGATCAAAGGTGGTTGAGGTCACTAAAGATAATATCAGAACTCTCAGAAAAAATCATTCTGGCATATCTGTGGGTGATTCAATAGACATACACAAAAATGTGCCTCATAAGATAACCACTGATGGTTCAATTGCCATTGTAGCAGCCGGGGGCAAGGTGGCAAACATAATACCACAGTATATCAAGCAGTCCATGCCCAAATGGTTCGCGGTTTTATTCATGCTGACCCTGCTTGCAGCGGCGATGTCTACCCTCAGTTCCCAATTTCATGCGATGGGAACCGCAATTGGCCGTGACTTTTATGAACAAATTGAAAAAGGTAAGGATTACTCTGAAGAACGAAGTGTCTTCATCAGTAAACTTGGCATTGGCCTGACAATTCTTATTAGCGTATTGCTGGCCTACCTGCTGCCGAAAGTATACGTAAAAGGTGAGGCAATCATCGCCAGGGGAACCGCAATATTTTTCGGCCTCTGCGCGGGAAGTTTTCTCCCAGCATATATCGGAGGACTTTATTTCAAAAAAATTACAAAGGCTGCTGCCATCACAGGCATGGTGGGAGGATTTGTCACCAGTGCGTTTTGGCTCTTGTTTGTTCATGCTACAGAATCATCAGTAATTGGCTTGAGCCAGTTGATTTTCGGCAAGCCCTTTCTATTTGGGAAACCATGGATGATTGTTGATCCCATGTTTATCGCGTTACCGGTATCTCTTTTGCTCACTGTCATCGTTTCATTCTTTACACAGAAACCTTCTGAGGATCACATAAAAAAATGTTTTCAGGATATTTAACATACTGAACAACAAAAATGCTCTAAATTCAAAAAGACCTGCCATTTACCGGCAGGTCTTTTTATGCCTTTAATTCGTTTGACATATACTATTTTACATCCAATATAGACTGCAAAAATTATTCTATACCAGGTATTATTCATGAATCTGAAAAACTCTTTAATCTTTAAGCTGTTTCTGGGAATAATAACAGGCATCCTGCTGGGCATAACTCTCAGTCATTATAATTTCGATTTTCTACTCAGAACTATTAAAACCGCGGAGATATTATTCGGGGCCTTCCTCAAGTTTATAATTCCCCTGATAATAATCGGCTTCGTTCCTCCCGGCATTATCGATATAGGTGGGAAAGCAGGCAAGACCCTGATTATTACAATATTACTTGCTGTTTCATCAACCCTGATTGGAGGCCTGCTTGCCTATTCGACCGGTACAGTTTTCCTTGAATCACTGGTGGGAAATCTTGCTGCCCCTGCTGAAACCCTGACCATTGAGCCACTGTTTTCATTGACAGTTGAACCACCCCTGCCCGTCTTTACAGCACTGGCACTTGCCTTTGTTTTCGGCCTGGTTCTCGCCTCGAAACCACTTGTTACCTTCAGAAATGTTTTTTACGAACTGAAAGACATAGTGGAAATATTAATTCGGAAAGCAATAATTCCGCTGCTTCCATTTTATATCGCATCACTTTTCTGCTCACTCAGTGCAACAGGTGAGATCATCCCAATTTTAACCTCTTTTGGCAAACTGTACATTGTTATTATTGGCCTTCAAATTTCGATAGTAATTCTTGAGTATGTCATCGCGGGGACGCTGACCCGTAGAAATCCATTGAATCTGATGAAAAACATGATACCGGCATATCTTACCGCTTTTGGTACACAGTCTTCAGCCGCTACTATCCCGGTTACCATTGAAAGTGTACGATCAAATGATGTATCTGAGGATATCATCGATTTTGTAATCCCCCTGTGTGCCACAATTCACCTTGTTGGTGACATGATAATGATCACCCTCTCGTCAATGGTTATTCTTACCATGCAGGGAGGCACGCCGGAGCTGGTACAGTATATACCGTTTATATTTTTATTATCGGTTACCATGATAGCGGCGCCTGGAATACCTGGAGGTGGGGCAATGACTGCCCTGGGGCTGCTTGAAGAGATGCTGCTGTTTAATAATTTCCAGAAAGGTCTTATCTTGAGTCTTCATATGGCCCAGGATTCGTTTGGTACCGCGTCAAATGTAAGTGGTGACGGGGCCCTTGCTATTATCATAGATTATATCACTGGTAAGATGAAGAAGTAATCCCGGCATTATCTATTCAATTAATTTTGCACGCCTTTTTTTCACGGGATATACGGCCTCGTTTTTTGATACCCGATCAAGGTCATCTTTTCTTACCGGGGTAGCCAGCGAAAGCAGTGTATCCACCTCGCTCACCTTGAATACCAGCTTCTGTGAGGTCTTTTCCGGTCTTTCTAAATCGGTTACCGGTATATAACTAACAAGAAAGTCACCAGGTGATACCCCATCATAACTTCCCAGGTTTACCAGAACCGAGTCTTCCTCGTATTCTAGAATTCTTCCCTGGTAGGGAATTGTTTCATACAGGTCCCGGGCAAGCCGTAATGACACGCCGGAAAGGGCCTGTTTACCCTGGTCCTCGGCCTGCAGGTTTGTAATAACCACGCCGGTCTTCAGGTTCATCACGGATATACCGGCACGTATAAAATTACCGGATACCTCGTAATTGCCATAAAGGAGATAATCAAATTCAGGTGTTCCCTCTTCTTTCATCAACCCCTGGATATCTCTGAGTATAGAGTCAACGGTCTGTTTCCCGCCATTCAGCTTTTCATTTATACGTATTCTCTCTCTTGTTGAAATATTTTTGTATCTTCCAAACTGCGAAAATGCATAGTTTATGCTGTTTGACAGCACACTGCCCCCATCAGGATAGGAAGGAATTCCCTTAACACTGACAAGATCAAGCAGCATCACACGGGGAACATCTCTTACCGGTAAATCCTGGGCATACCCCATCCTGTTATACAGACGATCACGGCGCTTTATAATCGCTACATTCAACCTGTCACGAGACCTGGTTGAAGTATTCATTGTGTGCAGTTTTTTCAGCTGATCCACATAAAAACGATAATAATCCCTTACCAGGTAAGAATCGGCAAGCTCCTGGCGGGGTTTTGACGCCATGGGGTTAAGGAAAAGTGATTTTCGCAGATGCAGCAGTGAATGTTCCGGAAAGTTTTTCTTTCGAAAATTATGGGCAGTGTCATACTCCTCCCCGGCAAGCTTGACACGCAGGGGATGCCCTGTTTTAAAATTCTCCAGAACCAGAAATTGTGAACGTTTCTCATATGCCAGGCTGTTTAAAGACTGTTGTTCTACCGCCTTTGAGTATTCAGAAAGGGCTTTTTCCCTGCTATTCATCTTTTCATGGGCAAGGGCAAGATTGTAATGTGGAATGCTCATCTTCGGATATAAATCTACAACCCTTTTGTAATAAGATACAGCTCCCTCGTAATCACCTGAATGATACGAGATATATCCAAGAAACCTGTTTGCCTCGATATTATTTGGACTTATACTGAGGGCTTTTTTGAATTCATCAACAGCCTGAACCACGTAATCACTGTTACCCGTGTGAGCATATTTGGCAAAAAGAAGATTTCCGTACTCTACATAGCCACGAGGATAGTCGCTTTTTGAGTCTATTGCTTTCTCGATATATTTTTCGGCCTCATCAAAACGGCCTTCCCTCTTCTTTAGTTCTGCCATGAGAAGAAGTGAATCGTAATGAAAGGGGTTTGCCGTCAGCACTCTTTCAAGAAGACGGTTTGACCAGAGCATTTTATTCATTCTGAAATAGAGATATGCCATTCCGTATCGTGATTCGTTGTTCTCAAATGACATCTTGTTAAGTTTCTCGTAAATCCTGATTGCCTCTCTATACCTGCCAATTCCCGTAAGGGCCCTGGCCATGCCAAGCAGGGCTTTTTCATCTGTTTCGTAGAGACGCAACACCCGTTCATATAATGAGACTGCCTCTTCATAACCACCGGTTTTCAAATACGACTCAGCAAGTCCAGTCAACGATTCTTTATAACGGGGATTCTGCTGCAGGGCGCTTTGAAAGGAAATAATTGCAGAATACATTTCTCCTTTTTCAAGATGCTCCCATCCCTTCTTGTTATGGTATATAGCGTTCTTTGAAAAAACCGGAACAGAAAGCAGCAAAACCAGGATCACAACCAGGAATATTCCAACAGTATAAATTGTTCTCTTTCTCTTCATATCACCATTATCATTGCAGATAATATTATGCGTATTCTGTCACATTAACTCACTTCATACGTCTTCTTTTGCTGGAAGTCAACAAATAAATATATCATATGGAATTGACAAAAAATCCCGTTTACTATTCAGTAGATAATTCATACCCGGTAATTACTTTGATAAAAAAGGACATGTATGAACAGCAAATCAAGAATTAAATTCAGGCACATCCTGGCATTGGGCTTACTTGGCAGTTTGTGCATGGTAATCCTTTTGGGCATCACCTGGTACTTCAACAGCTCTCCCGGTTTTATGTCCGAAGAAATAATCAAAATTGACAGGGGAAGCACGCTGCGTGAGACGGCTGAGATGCTGAAATCCAGGAATCTCATTACCAGTGAAAACTTTTTTATAGTCCTTGCCAGGATATCGGGCAATACCAGCGTGAAAACCGGAAAATACCGGATATACAGTGGAATGTCATCTCTTGATATACTACAACGTATCACACGGGGACACGTCATGGTTCAACGGGTTACCATCCCCGAAGGGTTTAACCTGTACCAGATTGCAGATCGACTGGAATCTGAAGGTATAACCAGCGAGGATTCATTTTTATATTACGCCCTTGATGAAAATTACCTCAGGTCCATTGGTATCCACGCTCCCTCTGCTGAAGGATACCTTTTTCCGGAAACATATAATTTTCCGGAAGATTCTGACGCCAGGGACATCATCCAGTGGATGCACAACCAGATGCGAAAAGAACTGGAGGGCATGGACCTCTCATCCATGGCTAACCTGAACATGAATGTGCATAAACTCCTTACCATGGCTTCTTTGATCGAAGAAGAAGCAACCGTCAAGAAGGAAAGAGACCTGATATCGGCGGTGTTTCACAATCGGCTGAAACTGGGTATGCGCCTTTATTGCGACCCTACCGTTCGATATGCTGTTAAAAAATTTACCGGCAGGCTCACATATAAAGATCTTGAAAGTGATTCACCATTTAACACCTACCGGCATGGAGGGTACCCTCCCACACCCATCAGCTCTCCCGGAAGGGGGGCCATACAGGCGGCACTGAATCCCGCCGATGTATCGTACCTGTATTTTGTTTCACGTAATGACGGTTCTCATTATTTTTCAAAAACATTGTCCCGTCACAATAAGGCGGTAGAATATTATCAAAAAGGCATTAACAATGGCTTCGTTGACAGGCAGAAATAATACAACAGAAATAGTATCTCCCGCGGGTAATCTTGAAAAGCTGAAGGTGGCCGTTAATTACGGCGCTGACGTGGTATATTTCGGCGGCGAGCAGCTTAACCTTCGCATGAAAACCGGAAACTTCAGCCACGAGGATATTCACCAGGGTATCCGCTACGCGCACAGTCACAATGCCAGGGTAATCTTTCTGCTGAACTCCTACCTGCATGAAGACCAGGTTGACAACGCGAGACAATACATCAAAGATTTGTCAGAATACAACTTTGACGGTATCATGGTTTCCGACCCCGGCATGATTATGCTCTTGCGGGAAAGCGGCATGGATATCCCGCTGCATCTTTCAACCCAGATGTCCACCCTCAATCACCTGTCCATTTCATTCTGGCAGCAGATGGGTATTCAACGGGTGGTGCTTGCCAGGGAAGTTACTCTGGACGAAATCAAAAAAATTCGAGACCATACCGACGCGGACATCGAAACATTTATTCACGGGGCACTGTGTGTTTCATATTCGGGACGATGCCTCCTCAGCCGTTACCTGTCCGGCAGGGACGCCAACCAGGGTAGCTGTTCGCATCCCTGCAGGTGGCGGTATTCCCTGGTAGAAGAAAAGCGCCCGGGCAATCACATGGATATAATTGAACATGCCAATGGAACAGAGATCCTGTCATCAAAAGACCTGTGCCTTATAGAAAAAGTGCCCGCCTTTATGCAGGCAGGTGTAAATGCCTTCAAGATTGAAGGGAGAATGAAATCTCTCTATTATACAGCAAATACCACTCGAATATACAGCCACGCGGTTCAAACTGTACATGATGGGGTGGATTACAACAGGTGGCTTGGTTTCTGGAAAAATGAACTTGACCTGATAAGTCATCGGCCATATACCGATGATCTTTTCAACGAATTCGGGGATAACGCCTTTACCGGTCTTCCTTATGTGAAGAAAGTTTTATTTCTGGGTTACCGCGTCACCGGTGAAGAACCGTCACAAGAGGTTATCATCAAGGTATTCAACCCCATTTACAAGGGTGAAACCATTGATGCCATATTCCCAATAAACGGACATGAAATCATAGACGGTGAATTAATTGTTGAAAACATATGGGACGATGAGAAAAGTGTGGACATGGCACAGCCCGGAAGGGAATACCTGATCGGTTTTGACAGGCCGGTCAATCCGCACGCTATTCTGAGACGAAGATTACAAGATAACGGGAGCACTACATGATACGCAAACCACCGGGAATAGAAGATATCTTTCCAAACAGGATAGAACTGTGGAACAGGATTACCGGCACAGCCCGCCATATCTTTAAAATATATAATTACAGGGAAGTTATTCTGCCTGTCATGGAATATACCGAGGTATTCAGCCGGGGCCTTGGTGATGAGACTGACATTGTCACCAAGGAAATGTTTACCTTCCAGGACAGGGGTGAACGAAGCCTTACCCTTCGGCCGGAGGGTACCGCCTCAATGGTGCGGGCATACGTGGAAAACGGCGAGTACAACCGCCTCTCTACCTGCAAGTTTTTCTACTGCGGGCCCATGTTTCGTGCCGAGAGACCCCAGAGGGGCCGGCTTCGCCAGTTTAACCAGTTCGGTGCCGAGTTGTTTGGCAGTGATCATCCCTTTTATGACTTCGAGATCATAGCCATAATGGATTCCATATCAAAAAAGCTTGGGATAGAAGAATACAGGTTGCTTCTTAATTCAATTGGATGCCCTGAATGCAGAACCCCGTATATCAAAGAACTTGAGTCGTACTACCAGTCACATAAAGACGAGCTTTGTGATGACTGCAAAAGAAGACTTCAAACTAACCCACTGCGTTTACTTGACTGCAAGGTGGAATCATGCGTTACCCTTCGACAGTCGGCACCGAAGATCAGTAATTTTCTTTGCGATGAATGCGCCGATCATTTCACGCTGGTTAAGACATATCTTGACCATGAGAATATTGAATATACCGAAGATCCCTACCTGGTAAGGGGACTGGATTATTACACCAGAACTACCTTTGAGTTTGTTACCCATCGTCTTGGAGGACAGAATGCATTTGCCGCCGGTGGCAGGTATAACAACCTGGTAGAAACATTCGAAGGTAAACCAACACCTGCAGTAGGATTCGCTGCCGGAATTGAGCGGATGTACCTTTTGCTGGAGGATTCAGAATTTACAGGAGAGCAGCTTGATGTCTATTTTGTTCACTCCGGGGGCGAAACCCTTGTGAAAGCGCTTGAGGTATTACAATCACTGAGGGACAGGGGTTATTCCTGTGATATCGATCCAAATGGTAAAGGATTTAAAAATCAGTTCAAGAAGGCTGACAGGGAAAAAGCACGTTTTACTGTAATAATTGGTGAAGATGAATTATCATCAGGAACCTGCACGATAAAGAACATGGCTTCTGGTGAACAGAAAAACATCAACGCCCGTGATATTTCTGCGAACATTTGAAAGACGACAGGGCATTTAAAAATGACTTTACACTTCTTTTTTAAAGGATATAGTATCATCTGTTATTATATATTATCATCAGGGATGGTTGAGTAACCATGAGCCCCATGACGAATGACGAGAAGGTTAAAACATTCAACTTTGTGCATGGAAGCATCGCAAAGGAACCCCATGTATATGATGTGCTGGCCGAAATACTGCGCATGCAGAATATGGCCCTGCCAGAGGCAAAAACCGAGCTTGCCACTATGGGATACCTGAAGCGTTCAAGAAATATACCCATACCGTTTACCACATCACGTGACAGCCAGGTTGAGTATATCGTTGATACCCTTATAAAAAATTACCCGGAACAGGTAAAGAAGATTATCACCTTTGACTTTCGTGTTGATGACTCCACGAAGAAACTCAGCATTGACGAAATAGAGGAGTTGACAGTTCTTCTTCCCCAGGATGAATATAAAAGAATACAGTCTATTCGGGATGCGAAATCACTGGAAAACCTGCAGGCTCTTTTGAGGCGATACCGGCTTTTTAACCTGTCAAAACTCATCAAGAAAGCAACTTTTAAGAATGACCTCAGCAGGATAATTAAATCTGAGCTGGGAAAATCAATATTTACCTTTAAGAACTACAACGTTGACAGAAACCAGGTTGAATGGGCCGAGGATTTCTGTTTTCACGCCCAGAACTACCAGGCAGTGAAAAACTCCCTGAACCTTGACACATTGAAAACCATTATTTCACAATATTCAGAACTCGTAATACGACGGCTAAAAAAATTCGGTATTGTATCACCCGATTTCAGTGAATACAGGGATTCAAAGCTGGATTATATCTTTAATATACTCATGGATGATCTCAGCACAACCCTCCCCCCCAGGGAACTCGTTGAAGTAAAAAATATGCACTCCCTGCGATCATGCCTGTTAAAGGTTGACAAGATCCTTGATCCTATTGAAACATTGAACAACGATATTGTTCAATTCGTAAAGGAATCTGCAATTTGCAGTGAAAGCGATATAACCAGTACATTGCCAGAGGTAAACAGGGAGCTTCTCATAAAATGGGAGAATTCTCCAAACAGGAAAAAAGCCGGTGTAATTGTGCACGTTGATGAAAACGGGGTTCATCATTATCTTGACGGAAACACTTTTATTAAAAATATTTCAGAAACAAGTCAGCTTGTGCTCTACCAACCGGACAAGTTTAACGAGCTAAGTTACTCTGAAAAAGATAAAGCCCGAAAAAAACTTGAATTTCTTGCTGACATTGGCGGCAAAATGCTATCTTCAGAAAAGGACTTCGAGGATATAATTAACCTGTCAGGTTCACAGAAAGACACATTGACAAAGATACTTGAAGATTACAAAAAGTTCAGCAGTGACAGGGAAAAGCAGCAGGAAGTTAAAACTCACCTGGAATCTCAGCAAATGACGGCAAGAAAAAGAAAGAAGTCAATTTTTTCACGGCTGTTTGCTGCTATTGCCGCACTCTTTACAAGAAGAGAAAGACCATCAAAAATCAAGTCAAAGTCTGTTCCCATATCAGCCGCAACCAGGACACTCAGCAGGGAGACCCGGGACCTGTATCATACAATTAGTGAAAATCCCAAACCAGTAATACCATTGTCTGAGTATATTGAGATAACACCTGAAAATGAACAAACGATAACACGAATTATTGAAGAATTACGACATTCTAACCTGAAATTAGTAATACCCGTCTATAACGCGCGAAATATTCTCTATCCCAAAAGAAGCAGGAAACTGCTGATGGCAGATGTAGAGTACCTGCTCGTATCACCAGCCGTGGTAAAATCCACAGATACTATTACAGAATTCACAAATTCGCTGGTGGGAAAAAAATTAAGAAACGAGATTATTCCCTCATCAGGGATACTGGCAATAGAGAAATACCTGTACACCATATTTCGCCAGAGAAAATCCATGATGAGGAAAAAAGATTAGTGCTGCTCTATTTCGAATCTACACTGCAACTATCAGAAGAAGGGCATGATGCACATGCCGGTGCAGGTGTGGATGCTTCCTTCGAAACTTCTTTTGAACCATTCCCGTTATTTTTATAATCATTTACATAAAAACCAGAACCCTTGAATATGATACCGGCCCCGGCGCCAATCAATCTTTTCACCTGGCCACCGCATTTCTCGCATTCCTGTATGGGGTCATCCTTCATGGATTGAAATACTTCAAAACGGTGATCGCAGCTGGTACACTTGTAATCGTAAGTTGGCATTCTCGCCTCCGCTGTTAATAAAAAACAATAATCCTGTTCTACACGATTGTAGTAGTATTGAAATTTTAGCACCATCCTGTAATAGTCAATAAAAAAATGGTACTCTTTTTTAAAATCCGATAGTTCCGCCCAGGCCAAATGAGTTATAATCCTCACCCTGAACTACACTGCGACTCACAAACAGGTCCAATATTACAGCCTGATCCAGGTAGAACAACGCGCCGGCCAGAACATTGATCATCTGGCGATGACTGGTGTAGCCAGCATCTTTCTGCCCGGTTATTTCACAGGCCATACTGATGGAATCTGTGACGCCAAATTCCATTGCATACCCATAAAGATAATAATTTGAACATGTTTCATCAGACCTGTGAGTTATCCATGTATACCCGGCCATAATATGGGCCGTTACAAACCCAAAACAACGTGACATGGCCATGGATAATTCCTGCTCATTTTCACCACTACCTGTAAATTTATCTGGATTGCCGCTTCTTGTTTTCACCGCGCCTTTCAACGATACCAGGAATCCTTGAGGTGTAGACCCGTCTTTCGGCATCTCACCAAGTAAGAGGTACTTACCAGAGAACAGCACATCACCAATTCCATGCGTTGTTGAATGATATTCAGGTCTGGCTCTTACATATGGCATCTCGGCTGATACCTCGAAACGGTCATTGAAAGAATATCCAGAAACAAGCAAAAATATATCACTGGTCAACCCCGGTTCGGGAATTCTTTCACAGGATGCCTCCATATACATGTCTCCCCTGCAGCCTACACCGGCATCTTCCGTGTTAAATGGGCGATAGGCGAAAGCCTGTGAGCACATCACAATCACGGCAAACATACATGGTATAATGATTCCTATCCATTTATAATGGCGATAGTTATTTCGTAACATATATTCTCCCTCATCAGTACATTATAGTTGACTTCTATAGTTAGACTAAACTAACTTTTGATTGTTATTTGTCAACTATTACATAAAATTTTTTTTAACATATTACTTTTCAGGAGTATTCTTAAACTGTTTACGAAAACATGGCTTCAACGAATCAATATCAGGCAGGTTACCTGTAAATTCACTGAGATCTACAGAATTTAACGTATGCCAGAACAAGAAGGTTCTACCCGGAATGTTCTTTGCTGTATCCAGCATAGCCGCCATAGTCTTCCCGGTATAGGTTAAATCAAGGTTGATACTTTCATCACGGGCAAGCAATTCACTGCTTCGGATAGCTTCCGGTGTCTTCTCAGCATACCCTTTTCCGATATAGTCGTGTATAAGGTTGATATCCCTGGGACCTAACCGCCGTATACCAACATCCACACCGTGCCGTCGCAGGTAGCGCAGAGTACGATTAATCTCCCAGGCCATCATGTACTCGTTCACAAAAATACGTTCCAGCACCCTGACTCCAACCACGGTCCCGATATCCCCGCATACAAGTGACCCAAGGATAAGACCCGCCGCCGTACCACCGGTTCCAACCGTAATATAAATATAGTCGGGACGTGGACATTCACCTGCATGAACTTGACGCTGCAATTCCAGTGCAGCGTCAAAGTATGAAAGGACTGACAGGGGTGACGATCCCAGCAGCGGGACCAGGTAGGGTTTTTTCCCCGTAATAAGTTTTTTCAAATAAACAGATATAAGCTTAATGAGGTACACCAGCGAGTTTTTACTGAAATACTGTTTTACTCCAAGGGCAGTAGAAATAAGGAAATTACGCTTCACGTAAGGCTGGCTGGGCTGCCAGTTATGAACGGCACTAATATCATCAAATCCCATTCTTTTTCCATAAATAACCGAACCCAGCACCTGGTTTGAACCCAGGGCACCCCAGGTCACCAGCGATTTGCGTCCCTTTGAAACAGCATCGGGAATGATCCATTCCATCATCCTGCACTTGTTGCCCCCATAAACGCAGGAAGCCTGATCATCACGCTTTATCCATATATCGGCATCAGTCTTCTGGCTTATCGCATCCAACCTGTGCACACGGCTGGGATACACACCCAGGCGGCAAAATGGGATACTCCCCTCAAGGACGGGATATTTTTCAAAAAGCAACGGGTGACGTACCATAGTCTTAACTCCGGGAAGCCTGTATTCGTTTTCTACAACTATTGTCTTTTATTATCATCAATGATCAATAACATTTTATCGGAAAGAAAGTTGTGCTAAAATAATTAGCATGCCAAAAACTCACGCTACAATACCTGTATTCATACCCCACCTTGGTTGCCCACACAGGTGCGCTTTCTGCAGTCAGAACAGCACCAGCAATACCATGTCAATGCCAACCGATACCGATGTGTCAGAAAAGATCACCAGTTACCTTTCCACCATGCCTGCCAGTGTCATACACAGGGAAGTAGCCTTTTTCGGAGGCAGTTTCACCGGCATTCCGAGTGAAATGCAACGAAACTACCTTCAGGCAGTTGACCCTTTTCTAAAGAACGGTGAAATTAACGGTATTCGGCTTTCAACAAGGCCAGACTATATCGACAATGATAAACTTTCTCTTTTAAGAGAATACGGGGTTACCACGGTTGAACTGGGAGTGCAATCATTCAAGAACCATGTACTTGAACAATCACGCAGGGGACATAGCGTATCGGACGTATATGCTGCCTGCAGGCAGGTAAAGGATGACAATTTTCAACTGGTCATCCAGTTGATGCCGGGACTTCCGGGAGAATCTGTTGAAGACGCCATTCATTCAGCCAACGAAGCCGTAAAGCAAGGTCCCGACGGGATACGGATATATCCCGCCATTGTGCTTTCAGGCACCGAGCTTGAGAGTCGATACCGTGATGGCATATACACACCAATGACACTGGAAGAAGCCATTGCACGATGCGTACCCATGTACGAAATATTCACAACGAATAATATACCGGTGATCAGGCTGGGGCTGCATCCATTTGACAGCTCCCATCAGGACGACATAATCGCCGGCCCGTATCATCCCGCATTCGGATTCATGGTGAAATCAAGATACCGCTACAGGCAACTCACGAAAGATATTTTCAATTACAGTAGAAGTGATACCAGTAAACCCGAAGACCTTCATATTCATATTCCCGAAGTACATGCCGAAGAATACATCGGACACCGACGGGAGAATATATTAATGTTACAACGGGATTATCCACAGTATAAAATAACCTATTCTATTACCAGCGTTGACAGCCCCGTATTCGTGGCACTATAATTAGTGGATGAACAAAATTCCGGAGGAATAAATGAACTACAACCTGAAAGTACTATTTATCGACGCTTCTACCGGCTTCTACAAGTTCAAACGATATCCAGTAGGTGATTTCTTCGGACCCATAGACCTGGGACTTCACCTGACGGGCAAATACAATACGTTGAATATCGGCAAAGGTATCCTGGCAGGATCAATTTTTCCGGGATCCAACCGTTTGTTTGTCACGGGGTTCTCTCCATGCTGGAGGGGGTTTTACATCTCCTCTATGGGTGGAGCCGGACTGGTTTTTGACAACCTTGGAATTGACCTGGTTTCCATCATGGGCAAGTCCCCTGCTCCCTCCATGATGTACCTGAACAGAAATCATGGAGAAGAGGTTGAAGTTCAGATTGATCCCTTCAACCTTGAAAAGGTGTGGGAAGAAGGACGGGGCGGGGTGTACAACCTGATGGACTTCTCACTTTCCTATTATGGCCAGAGGTATGAGAATGACCCGCGGGTACTTGCCACCGGCCCCGCTGCCATGGTAACCGATTTCGGTGCTATCGGCTCGGCCCCCGTCAAGAAGGGAAAGGTCTCTTTCGTTGATACCTGGGCGGGACGGGGTGGTTTCGGCTCGAGGCTTCTGCAGGAACATGGTATAGCCTCTATCATTTACGGCGGCACCTTCATAGAAGAGGACTTCAGGGAAAGAAACGTGGCCGACGAGTGGTTCAAGAACAAGTATAACAAGAAACTCGCGGCTAAAGATTTTGAAGCCACCACGAAATACCGCTTCGACCCGAATTTTGACACGGGTGGCACTTTCGGGGTAAACTACGCTTCTGTTGGGGGTAGATTACTGGCGTTTAATTATAACAGCATCTATATGACCGAAGAAGAACGTGTTACAATTCATGAAAAGTTCATCAAGAATCACTACCTCAAACAGTTCAACGAAGAAACAATGAGTGACAAGAAAAACATGAAAAATTGCGGTGAACCGTGCGTGGCCGTATGCAAAAAAATGTTTGAAGGACACAAAAAAGACTACGAACCTTATCAAACCATGGGCCCTCTGTGCGGCATTTTTGACCAGCGAGCGGCTGAAAAATTAAACCATCATGCCGACATGAATGGATTTGACGCTATTTCAGTTGGGGGCGTACTCTCGTGGATGATGGAGCTTCTGGACAAAAACCTTCTATCAAAAGAAGAACTGGGTGTCAGCAAGCTGCCGGTTTTCTCACCGGATAATTTTGACGTAGTAACAGATTCCATGCATAACGCTGAACTGGGTGTGGAACTACTTGATTCAATATTGGAACAACGGGGCATTATAGACCTCAAAGAAGGGGCACGTAAATTTGCCCGTCGACTTTCCAGGCAAAAGGGGAAATCAATTATTGATTCCTTCTTGTTTATTTCAAACGGCCGCAAAGGATGGATGGTACCCAACCAGTACTGGACACCCGGAGTTCTCTCTCCTATGGCCATTATGGGTAAATATTACATGTACTATGGAAATGATTTCGTTCCTCCAAGAACCCTTGGTAGAATGAACGCCCAGCGCATGATACAGGAACTGACAATGGACAACATGGGATTCTGCCGATTTCACCGGAACTGGGCCGAAGAGATGTTACCTGAAATTGTTGAATCGCTGTTTGGCATGGGTGAACAGCTTGAAAAGTCCACCCCAATGACTGCCAGCCGCATAAACAGCCGCAATGCATCCATCTTCTGGGAATCGCAGCGCAACATTGATTTCATTCATTCTTTTATAAGGCGTCAGAAAGAAGTTGAGGGCACACGTCATGAAGAGCTTGACAACTGGCTCAACTTATTTGATGAAGATCAACATGAAGCAGCATACAGCTACTGGTTTGAGATTAGCAAGGGTATACATGAATCATTGCAGGAATTCAAATAATACCGGAGAGACCAATGCAAAAGGATGACTTCCTGGCACGAATAGAATGCCAGGATTACAACATACGAATATTTGCCGCGCAAACCCTGAAACTGGCCAGCAAAATTTCAGGCATTCATAATACGGCACCCAATGCTACGGTTGCCATTGGCAGGCTGTTAAATGCAGCAATACTGCTGGCTGGTTCATCTTTGAAATACCAGTCAAGGCAGTCTATCTCAGTTAAAATTTCCGGAACAGGGCACATTAAGGAATTAACTGCCCAGGTTGACGGCATGGGGAATGTCAGGGGATACGTGGCCAACCCTTTGGCGGATATTGATGCCAGGGCTGAAAGAATAGATATACCCGGTATCATTGGTAATGGTTTTTTAACCGTAGACAAAGACCTGGGCCTGAAAGAACCATATAAAACTGTTATTCCATTATATCACAGCGATATAGCTATGGACGTCACCCAGTATCTTGCCGAATCAGAGCAAATACCTTCAGCATTAATGATAGCCCTGAACCTTGGAAAAGAAGGAGAGATCATCTCATCGGGTGGAATACTGATACAAACATTTCCCGGAACTCCAGATAGTGTAATTACCGAAATTGAAGAAAGAATGACCGGGTCTTCTTTTTCACTGGATGAAACTCTTCGTCAGGGGAAAGATATTTATGCGGGGGTTTCAGAAATTCTTGGAAACAGGCCCATGGAGATATTGAGCGAAACTCCCCTTTCTGCCAACTGCAGGTGCAGCAGGGAAATGCTGAAAAATGCCCTGCACACGATAGACAGGAATGAAATACAAAAGATGATAGAAGAGGACGGGGGGGCAGAGATGCATTGCTCTTTCTGTAATACACGCTATGAATTTACTGAAGCTGAACTTCGTTCTATTATCCAGCAGAACAATATTCATTAAGTTAGAGAATATACCGTGAGAGATCCTTATCCTTCACCGCATCTTCAAGCTTCCCTCTCACGAACCCGGCATCCACATTAATGTTATTTTTACCCGCGGGTATATCCGGTGCATCAAAAAGGATATCCTCGAGCATCTTTTCCATAATGGTATGAAGGCGGCGTGCACCAATGTTCTCATGTTCCTCGTTTATCTGCCGGGCAATGCGTGCTATCTCTTCTATTGCGTCATCCTTGAAGTCAAGTTCAACACCATCGGTTCGCAGCATCTCCCGGTATTGTCGGGTTAATGAATTTTTAGGTACAGTTAATATTTTCTTAAAATCATCTTCGCTCAATGAATCAAGTTCAACACGAATGGGAAAGCGTCCCTGTAACTCTGGAATAAGATCTGATGGCTTGGCAACGTTAAATGCCCCTGCGGCAATAAAAAGTATATGGTTTGTCTGAACAGGGCCGAATTTAGTCGATACTGTTGTGCCCTCCACAATTGGTAACAGGTCACGCTGTACTCCCTGCCTGGAAACATCAGGTCCCGCACCGGAATCCTGTCCGGCAATTTTATCGATTTCGTCCACAAACACGATTCCCATTTCTTCAACCCGGCGAAGGGCATCCCGTGTAACTTTCTCCATGTCAATCAGCTTTTCTTTTTCTTCTGTTACAAAAATACGCCTTGCATCTTTTACGGTTATCTTTTGCTTTTTGGATTTCTTTGGCATTATATCACCCAGCATGGCCTGAAGCTGAATATCAATGTCCTCAAGTCCTGAACCGCCAAACACCGACATAACCGGCATTGTTGTCTGCGATTCTGACTCATACTCAATTTCAAGCTCGTCAAGCCTGCCTTCTGCGAGGTCTTTTTTGTACTGCTCCCTCATGTCTTCCGCGATGGTCTCCTCTTCATGATCAACTACCGCATTCTCCACCTGAAAACCAGTTGATCGGTCATCCCCGCCATGAAACATCGTCGCCGGCATGAGCAGATCAATAATTCTTTCTTCGGCGTTCTTATTCGCACGCTCCCCGTAAAATTCACCGTATTCATTTTTTACCATATTTACAGAGATGGAAGTAAGATCACGTATCATTGATTCCACGTCGCGTCCCACGTAACCCACTTCTGTGTACTTTGTAATCTCAACCTTGATAAACGGAGCATTAACAAGCTTTGACAACCTGCGGGCAATCTCGGTTTTACCAACACCGGTGGGGCCAATCATTATAATGTTCTTGGGGGCGATCTCCTCCTGCATCTCTTCGTCCAGCTTTTTTCTTCTAGTCCTGTTACGAAGGGCAATGGCTACACTTTTTTTCGCGTCATTCTGTCCGATTATATATTTATCCAGCTCCCTGACTATTTCCCGGGGGGTCATGGACTCAACCATCAGCTGCTGATCATTTACAGTATTCATGCAGTTATATTTCCTCGACAACTATATTTGAATTGGAATATATGCATATCTCGGCGGCTATTTCAAGTGAATTTCTCACAATGGCTCCCGCGTCCATGTCAGTATTGCGGAAAAGTGAACGCGCGGCTGCCAGAGCATAACTTCCACCAGAACCCACAGCAAGGATGCCATCATCGGGTTCAATAACTTCACCGTTTCCACTGATAAGATAGAGGCTTTCTGAATTTCCGGCTATTAAAACAGCCTCCAGCCTGCGCAGCATCTTATCTGTACGCCAGTCACGGGCAAGCTCCACCACCGCCCGGGGAAGATTGCCGGAGTATGTTTCAAGTTTTCCCTCGAACCGCTCGAAAAGGGTAAGGGCATCCGCGACGGATCCCGCGAAACCACTCAACACCTTTTGATTATACAACGAACGTATCTTCACAGCCCTGGATTTAATCACGGTATCACCCAGTGTTACCTGGCCGTCACATCCCATGGCCAGTGTACCTTCTTTTCTCACTGCAAGAACTGTTGTACCTTTAAATTCATTCATTCTTCACCTGTACCTTTTTGTGAACCGGAATGTGGATGAAAGCGGTCATATACATCTCTCAGCCTGTTCTTTGTTGTATGGGTGTAAATTTGTGTGGTAGAAAGGCTTTTATGGCCAAGCATCTCCTGAACCGCGCGCAAATCGGCGCCCTGGTTCATCATCTCAGTGGCAAAACTGTGCCGCAGCATATGGGGAGTCACTTTAGCAGGAAAACCTGCCTGCATGGCCCTTTTTTCTATCGCGTAAAAAATTCCCCTCTGCGTTATTGCTCCGCCGCGATCATTTACAAAAAGCGGTTCTGTTATGGAATGGAACTTTTTTTTTCTCTGGTCAAGGTACTCACCTAACGCTTCAACCGAAGTGGGAGTAAGAAAGACAAATCTCTCGATACTTCCCTTTCCCCTTACCCGCAGTGCCGATCTTTTCAAATCACAGTCCAGGTATTTTGCCCAAACCAGCTCCGAGACCCGGGCGCCGGACGAATAAAACACCTCCAGCAATGCCCTGTCCCTGTAATCAATAAATTTCTCAAGGGGAAAATCGAGAAGAACGTTTACCTGCTTCTCTGTAAGAAAATGAGGTAATTTGCGCTCACCCTTTGGGAATACTATGGAAGAGGCCGGGTTGAGGGATACCATATCCCTGTTATACAAAAACTTGAAAAAAGATTTCAGCGTGGCTATAGTACGACGTATGGATGACTTCTTTAGTCCTCCATCAAAACGATATTCTACAAAGGCTCGGATAGTATCTTTTGTAATAGAACTAACCTGAACGTCATGTCCATCCAGCTCAACCTCAATGCCGTAAAGATCTGAAACAGCCTCGTCAGAGAGCATAAATTCCAGGAATTCCATTAAATCATGATTGTACGCATCTATTGTATTCACCGACATGTTCCTTTCTACCGAAAGGTAATCCATGAACAAGTCAATTTCAACAATCACTCTTCTCCCATCTCCTGCTGGTTAGTATCATTTTTATCGGACTCGTCAAGAAGTTCAAGTTTATAATCACATGATTCGTTCAAACAAACAAGCATTTCTCCCCGTTTGCCCAGTTTTTTTATAAACAGCAATTTACCGCATTTGGGACATGGTTTATCCGAAGGTGTATCACGGCTTATAAACTCGCACTCGGGATAGTTGGAACATGCATAAAAGGGGCGGCCTTTTTTTGATGACCGTTTCACCACGTCGCCGTCACAGTCCTCACGGGGGCATTTCCCCAGTGGAAGAGATTTTGAATTTCTGCATTCGGGAAAACCTGAACATGCCAGGAAAAAACCAAATCGGCCAAGTTTCTTTACCATTGGCCGGCCACATTTTTCACAGACCAGATCGGTTTCCTCATCAAGAATCCCCTTCATCTCTTCCATAGCGTGCTCAGCATGATCCACAGTGGCTTTAAATGGACTGTAGAACTCCTGCAGCATGGTTTTCCAGTCACTCTGTGCCTCTTCGACCTGGTCAAGTTTCTCTTCCATGGTGGCAGTGAAGTCAATGGAAACCAGGTCTTTAAAATAATCCACGATGAGTGAATTTACCAGCTTACCCAGCACCGTGGGCACCAGCTGCCTGCCATGACGAACCACGTAATACCGTTTTATCAGGGTATTGATTGTGGGAGCATACGTTGAAGGCCGGCCGATACCTGACTCTTCCAAAAATTTAACCAGTGAAGCATCATTATACCTTGGTGGAGGTGTTGTAAAATGCTGCTCTGGAGTGAAGTCCTCAGGTCTCAGCACTTCTCCTTCTGAAAGCTCCGGTAATATCTGTCTCTTCGATTTATCGTCTTTATCAAGGGCGGTAAATCCTTTAAACAGCACCGTGCTGCCCGATGCCCGAAATTCAACACCGTTACATTCAAGTATGGCGGTCACAATCTCAGACCTCTCAGGGGTCATCTGTGATGACACGAATCGTTTCCAAATCAGCTGGTACAGCCTGAATTGATCCCTGGTGAGATCAGCCTTAATGGATTCAGGTGTTCTTATAACCCCTGTGGGACGAATAGCTTCGTGAGCATCCTGTGCCCCTTTCTTGTTTGTATAAAAGTTTGGTTTTTCAGGCAGGTATTCACCTGAATAATTTGTCCCGATATATTCCCGGGCCATGGTAATGGCACCTGGTGAGACCCTGGTGGAATCTGTTCTCATGTATGTAATAAGTCCCACAGGGCCCTCACCGGTTATATTTACCCCTTCGTACAACTGCTGGGCAACCATCATGGTTTTACCAGAGGTAAAACCCAGCCTGTTTGCCGCGTCCTGCTGCAGCTTACTGGTGATATAGGGAGCAGGTGCTTTTCGTTTTCTTTCCTTTTTCTGCACACTTTTTATTATAAAATCACGGTCTTTTACCCTGTCTATGATGGTATCCACTTCGTTCTGAGAGCGAAGAGTTTTCTTCTCTCCATCGACGTTCATGAATGAGGCGGTAAATTCTTTTTTCTTCACTTTAAATAATGCGTCAAGAGACCAGTATTCTTCGGGGATAAACTCATCGATTTCTTTTTCACGTTCGCATACAACCCGTAATGCCACCGATTGAACACGTCCCGCGGAAAGTCCCTTTTTAACTTTCTTCCAGAGTATGGGACTGATGTTGTATCCTACTATCCTGTCCAGGATTCGGCGGGCCTGCTGTGCATTTACAAGGTCTTCATCAATTTTCCGGGGATTGTTTACCGCGTCTTTAATAGCATCATGGGTAATTTCGTTAAATACTATACGCTGAATATCATCATTCTTCTGTTTCAGGGCATTATTCAGATGCCACGCGATGGCTTCACCTTCACGGTCGGGGTCAGTAGCCAGAAGAACCCGTCCCGCACTGCCGGCTTTCCTTTTCAGGGCGTTTAATACCTTGGCCTTTCCACGTATAGTTATATATTCGGGGGTAAATCCGTTATCAACATCCACTGCGAGTCGTGACTTGGGCAGGTCAATTAAGTGACCCATAGAAGAAGTTATCTCGTAATCATTTCCAAGATACTTTGTTATAGTCTTTGCCTTTGTTGGTGACTCAACGATTACAAGTGTCTTATCATTTTTTGGCATTATACATTATTCCTTTAGCTTTGATATGCCCCCCTGCCCGGGCATTGATACGACACAATGTAATTTAATCATATTTGTCAAATAATTCTTTAACCTTTATTCCCGGCTGCCACCTGCCCGCTACAAAGATCAAGCCTGTTATACCAAGAGTGATCAGTATAAATATCAACACCCTTTCCGATGAATAATACACATGACCGTCATACTTTCTTGAAAATGCAAGAATACCTACAACATCATTGGATGCGCTGTTCTTATGACAGAAGACACAGCGGTCCTGTTTCTTAAAAGGTATTATACCGTGATACCTTCCCCCTTCAATGAAAAAAGAAGGCCGGGGATGGGCGGAGTGTAATATTCCCAGTACTTTCTCATCGGGCACATCCTTTTTTTCACCCGGGACAGGCACCAGCAATCCATCAGAATCGTAGACACGAACCTGAATATCATGATGTGTTCCCATGTCATCAAGAAATATCCACCCGTATGCAGCCCTGCTCATAGTTTTTATACTAAGAAAACTGTCAGCAATAACCCCCATCTGGCGTTCAAGTTCTACGAAATATCCTGACTTATATACTGAATACACATCCCCAGCGTAAGGGGGAACAGAAAATATCTGAACAAAACTTACACCCCACAACATAACCAGAATTACCAGTATAAAACGTTTAAGATACATTGATCGCAGGCCTCCGGGATATTATTATTAATGACATGATTATAGTATACCAATCATGTTACCTTCACGGCGGATAATACTGGACAATTCCAGCATGACAATCGCCTCGTTGACTTCGGCACTTGATAACTGGAGTTGCCGAACAAGTTCATCAATTTCCATGTCTCCCTTCCGCAGAATGGTTACCATCTGCCCGGGAATGCCATCAATTTCTTTTGGGGTTGCAACACCTGTGTTCTCATGGGTAATATGTTTTTCTATTCTATTGCCCGAATGATTTTGTTCCCTCATCCAGGATCCGGGTAATCCATCAATAATATCCGATGTGTCAAAAACAGGCGTTGCACCTGTTTGGATCAACCGTATACATCCTTCATATTCTTCATCAAAGGCCATTCCTGGACACACGAATACTTCCCTGTTCTGCTCACACGCGTACCTGGCGGTAATAAGTGCTCCGCTTTTTTGAGCGGCCTTTATAATAACTGTTCCCATTGACATTCCACTTATAATTCGGTTTCGACGTGCAAATGTCCAATTGACGGCGTTTATCCCGGGTGGATATTCAGACAAAAGAAGTGAATGGTCTGATTCAGATATCCGGTCATACAGGTCTCGATTTGAATACGGGTAACGCTTATCTATTCCGTGTGCAAGAACGCCGATCGTGGCACCACCACTATCCAGCGCCCCGCAATGAGCCTGCCGGTCTATGCCAACTGCCATACCACTTACCACGATAAAACCGGACGTTGCAAGCTCAGAGGCAAGTTTCACGGCAACTGAAGAAGACCTGGCGTCTGACTTTCTTGTACCCACCATTGCAATGGTGTTACCATTCAGTGCGGCCACATCAGCACCCCGGTAATACAGCACAAGCGGCGGCCTTGATATTTCCCTCAGAAGAGATGGATACTGTTTGTCCCAGAAGGTTACGATACCGAATCCGCCACGTTGACAGGCTTTCAGGATAGATGAAGACACCTGTAATGGTGAGCCGTTATATACCTGTGCGATATGTCCCTGGCATTGTCGTGATTCCGTTGGAAGAAAATCATTATACACAGCAGACGGTGGATATTCCCTGCAATTCTCCCATATATTATTCTGGGATGGCGCACTTACCAGCGACAGGGCCACGGCGTACTCAAGCATATTGTTCTGCATCAAGGGCCCCCCGATATTTCACGCATTATCCGCTGAATATTTTGCCTGCAATTCTCCCGATACTCCCTGACCTGCGATGAGTCGGGCAGCTTTTCTAAATCAGCGTAAAGTCGTTCATATACGGAAAGCGCCTTTTGTGGCTGCTTATTCTCGTAATGAAATCTTGCCAGAGCGAACCTGGCCATGTAATAGGATGGGTTCGCAACCACAAGCTCCTTAAGAATCCGGGTAGCTTTTTCTTTTTGTCCTCTTGAGTAATAAAGAAAAATACTGTAGCTGTAACGGGCTTCGGTGTATTCAGGCTGTAGTGATAATGCCTTCCGGTAATGATATTCTGCCTTGTCCATGTCTTTATCATTATCCAGTTCAATACCCCGGTTCGCATAGGCAAGGGCCAGCTGGTAATGAACACGGGCAGAATCCCGCCCGTAGCCAATGGCCTTTTTTAGGGAATCAATTGCCGGGTCCCATGAGCGCCTGTCATTATATTTTTCTCCAAGTTCCTGGTAAATGCCCCCCAGTTGATCAGCATGTTCCATCTTTTCTGATACTTTTTTTTCGTATTTACCGGCTTCCTGTTTTAAACGGGATATCTCATCTTTTCCAACTGTCTTCACCGATTTTAAAGTAAAGAGATCATCCAGAAATCCATCCTTACACCCGCTTATAAAAAGAACAGCCAGTATTATTGGTAGTAGTAATTTTTTCATTGGTTCATTCCACTCTTAATATTATGCAGCTCCTATTATATTATACGTGAGAAATGTCCCTGTTATTAAATTTTTTTAAAAAAAACTTGATGTATTATGGGTTATTATACTCTCTGAAAAGAATCGGCAATAATAATTCTATCAAGGAGATAATAATGCTGCCAGGACCCATGCGCGCCAACGATTTCACCTGCCTGTATTGCGGTTCCAAACTTGAACTTACAATAAAGGATCTTCATATAGGAGAAAACAGGGGATTATGCCCCATGTGCAGTGAAGAGTTCTGCCTCAAGATAGACAAAGAGGACATGGAGCAACTCTGGGAAGCTGAAGAGATAAGACCAACCGGTCACTGATTATTACTCCCCACTATCATGGAAACGGTGTCTCATCCGCTTCATAACATCATTGGGGTCGATCACCATGATCCTGGTATCAGCAAGCACATCAAGAAAACCTATTTCATTGGGAAAGCGGGGAACAATATGCTGATGAATATGACTGATACTGGCCCCGCTCCATTGTCCAAGGTTGTACCCCACGTTAAAACCTGATGGCTTGAATTCTTCTTTTAAATGCCGAAGGGTTTGCACCGTTAACCGGTGCATCTGCAATGCTTCTTCTTCCGTCAGATCTTCCAGGTTCACAATATGACGTTGGGGAAATATCATGAGATGACCAGGATTAAAAGGATACAGGTTGACAGTAACAATAAAAAGTTCTGTTCGGTACACTTCCAGAATCTCAACAGAATCATTATGATCCCTTATGGAACAGAGTATACAATCTACGTGTTTTTTTTTACTGCCCACGTATTTTATTTTTTCAGTATTGAAAAGATGATGTCTCATACATTCCCGGTTAAATACTATTATTGTTCAATATTCCTTCTTCTCCTGGTAACAAGCAACACATAGACCGCGAAAGAAATAATAATAAGAATACTAATACACGCTGTCAGCAGGTAAATCAGGTCCAGCCGTCTCACAACGGTTATTTTCGATTTTAGGTCGTTATCCAGGTATTCTATCTCGAGTTCCACGAACTTCCTGGTGTATTCGATTTCCTGCTTGGAAAACACGTGCACCAGCTGATGGAAATAGCTTTTAAGCTCCCTGTAACGTTTTTCTGTTTCCCCTTTCTCAATATGTCTTTTATCAAGATATGCGAATGACTCCTCGATATCCTCAATATTTTTTTCAATATTTGAAATTGCAGCTACCATCTGTCTTGAATACTCAACCGAATGACAGTCTGAACACGTACGGTCAGAAATGATATGCAGGGTTGTCCGTTGAATATTATGCTTACCATGGCAGCTTACGCAATTAGGTTCTCCTTCTTTCATTACAGAGGTATAATGCGGACTTCGCTGAAACTGCCTGAAGGCGGTTGAATGACACTCCCGCCTGCCGCAAAATGTAAGTACTTCACGCTTAGAAGGCTTGCCAGTAAAATTATATTTTTTCGACTTCGCAAGCCGTGAATCATTTACACGCGGGTTGCCACCATGACAGATCTGACATTCCCTGTTATTATCGGCATGCACACTTTCACGCCATTCCAGTAAAACAGAACCGGGGGTTCCACTCAGTGTTTTATGGCATTCTATACAATAATTAACAGCTTCTTCTTTACCCCGCACCGAACCATCACTGTTATCAGTCTGTGCCATTACCATGGAGGTAAGCAAAAACACACATAGAAATAACAACGACAGGCCAAAATAGATACATATCCGCTTCATTCTCATTACCAGCACCCCGGGAAAAATAGTATGACTTACTTACTTTTCGTCAAATGATGTTATAATAATTACATACTTATCAAATATCTTTAGAATGGGAACAGGGCATCTCCGGCAAACACCAGCAGCATCCATAAAATTACATTAGTATATATACCGGCAACGATATCATCCACCATGATACCAACCCCGCCACGGAGTTTCTGCAGCCTATCGATAGGAAAAGGTTTTATAATATCAAAAAACCTGAATATAACAAAGGCCATTAGTACCATTACCCAATTGTATGGAAGGAAAAGCATTGCAATCCAGAAACCGATAATTTCATCAATAACGATCTCTGAGGCATCTTTCTTACCAAAAAAAGATTCACCTGATTCGGCTAATCGAAATGAAGGATAAAGGAGAACCAGCACTACCAGCACGTTTCCCAAACAACCGTAACTACCCAGTACCTGTTGTTCTATAATGTATATCAGTACGGCCAGCAATGTTCCGGCAGTACCTGACATAACAGGAGAATACCCCGTGTATAAACCAGTGAACAATAATTCCTTTAATCTCATCGGCAATTAATCCTTTTGCGAATATGGAGGCAGGAACAATCGCCAGTTTGAAACCATGTATCTCAGCCCGGAGAGTGCTGTAAGTAATGTGACAAGAGCCATGATAAAATAAGGCCCCAGGATCAACCACTTGTCAGGAAGTGAGGAATTCATAATATCAATTACGGTATTGTACTTAATGAAGCTGGAAGATCCAAACTCATAGGTAACCTTGGACAGGTAACTCCTGAGAATAAACACCATTATTATCACAAATATTGAAGTCATCTGAAAGGCGGTCTTCACTTTTCCAAACCTGCTGGTCTTGAGTTCTGTGCCCTTTCGTATGGCAAGGTATCGCATTCCGGTAATCAACAGGTCCCGTCCAACAATTATTATCACCATCCAGAGGGGGATCAGGGGATCAAGAAAGAGAAAGGCAATCATGGCAGAAATCACCAGGAATTTATCAGCCAGGGGATCAAGGAATTTTCCCATATCCGTTTCCTGGTTAAGTTTCCTCGCACTCCAGCCATCAAGCAGGTCAGTGAAGGACGCAAATCCAAACACCACCAGGGCCAGTATACGATGGCTTACCGTTGGAGTAAACACGAGGTAGAGGAAAAGTGGTATCAGCACAATTCTTAGAAGTGATAACAAATTAGGTATATTCAGGAACAGGTGTCGTATATTCAAGCTTTTTCTCCTGAGAGGTCATATTCCAGCGCATCTGTGATGATGGCTTTTACAAATGAATGTATACTAATGGAGTCACCGGTCAAGAAAAAAATACCGTCCACCTCCGGGGCGTCAAACTGGGTTCTCCCAATCCAGTTATGATCATCTACCTGTTCTTCAACCAGCACGGTGACCGTTGAACCGACAAGCGCCCGGTTCTTTTCTATGGAAATATCTTTCTGAACTTCCATTAACCTGTTAAACCGCTGCTGTTTCTTCTTTTGTGAAACTGTATCTGCAAGCTCTGCAGCCCTGGTATCCTCTTCCGGAGAATACATGAAACAGCCCACCCTGTCCAGCTTTACTTTTTGTACAAAGCTCATCAATTCTTCAAAATCATCATCGGTTTCACCGGGGTATCCCACCATGAAGGTTGAGCGTATACATATTTCCGGAACCCTGTCCCTGAATCTTTGTATTAGATCTTCGTATTTTTTACTATTGCCGGTTCTTCCCATTGACTTTAAGATATGACCACTCACGTGCTGCAGGGGAATATCAATGTATGGCACAACTTTTTCATTATCCGCAATAAGGTCGATAATAGAGTCATCCGTGTGATCGGGATGACAATACAACAGGCGAATCCAGAAATGTGTATCAGAAGTTGAAGATATTCTTTCCACAAGTTCTTTCAATCCCGTATCCTTATACCGGTAGGCTGCGATGTCCTGGGCAACTATATTCAGTTCCATCGCGCCATTTTGCAGTGCAAGTGCGGCGTCATTGCACACCTGGTCAGGTGAATACGATACATGCTGCCCCCTGATCAGAGGTATGGCGCAATAGCTGCAGTTATTTGAACACCCCTCGGCAATTTTAATATACCTGTAGGGTATAGAATGGATAAGGGGAACTTTTGCAACCTGTACAACCGGTTGAACATCTATACTTAATACACTGGCCATTTCGGGAAGAAAATTCTCGTCAATAAGACCGTACACAAAATCAATCTCCGGTATCTCAGAAACCAGGGAATCCCTGTAACGCTGAGAGAGGCAACCTGCAACAACCACAAAAGGGGACTGGCTTTCCTGTTGCATTTCAGCATCGTTCTTTAACTGAAGAGCTTCGAAAATAACATCGATTGATTCTTCTTTCGCGTCCTGAATGAAACCGCAGGTGTTAATAATAACCAGCCGGGCATCTTCAGGATTTTCCACTGGCTGAAATCCCGCCGACTCCAGGGTTCCCTGCAGAAACTCTGAATCAACGAGATTTTTTGAACAACCAAGTGAGATTATGTAAAAAGAGATATTTTCCGGTGTATGCACTCTTACCAGTCTTTAACCTGTATGTGATACTTGTTGGGATTGCTGGGGTCTTTGCGCCATGTTATCACCTTGTTGGCGATTTGTCCCGGTAATCCGAAGGTATAGGGCTTACCGTTTATTTTCGCCTTAAGACCACCGGCATTACCAATTTTCAACTGGATGTACTCAGAGGCTTCCCATCTTTCATGGGTGCCGGCCGGGATTATCCCCTTCACCTTCTCGTTTCCATCAAGGTAAAGCTCAAGGTAGGTTTTTTGATTAAATTCAGCTTCAAAGACAATCTTTAGATTATTTTCAGTATGCGCCACAACCTGTGTACCCTGGGCCGCTTCCTTTTCAGATTCAGGTTCAACAATGTCACTTTTCTGATCAGCAGTTTTAGCTGCTTCTTCATCGGTGGCCCCGCCAAGCATCACTCGAAGCTTGGCACGATTATCGGTCAGGCCTTTCAACGTAACAACCACATCACGGGGGACATCCTGTGCGTTAATAGTGACAGGTTTTTCCATCTCCAGGTTGTAAGACATGCCTTCCGGTAACAACTGCAATGTTACACCCGAGTCACGTATATCAGAGATAATAAACATTACCTCTTTACTATCCACCATAAACTGTGCAGCTTCATTGTTGTACAGCAGTATAAAACCACTCTGATTGGTTAATTGCATTGAATGGATTTTCTCAATCTTCATCTCGCTGTCTTTAGCAAGCTTGTATTCATTCTGAATATTCGCGATTGAATCGTCACCTTCAACGTCAATATCCGACGTAAAGAGGGTAGTGGCAAGCCATCCCACAATCAATATAACCAGTACAACACCGGCACCCAGAAGCATACTTTTATATTGCTCAACGTATAGTGAAACCTGTGAAAGAATGGACGGACCTGTTGGTCTTGTCAGTTCTTCGATGGGTGTAGTACTCTCTCCGATCTTGTATCCCTTGTATGACTGAATAATCTCATCGGCGTCCATTTTCAGGTATTCGGCGTAACTTCTCAAAAAACCGGTTACATATGTCTCTCCCGGAAACTTCTCGAACTCTTCGTTTTCCAGAGCTTCAATATATATGGCCGACATGTTTGTATCCCTGGCCACATCCCTGATGGTAAGTTTTTTGGCCTCCCTGGTGGCCCGCAGTTTTTCTCCTATTCCTTCCACAACCTACTCCTCGGATAACATTGGATTTTTAATTACGCGCGCTTTAGACGGAATGTCGAACTTGAAAATTCCATTGGGAAGGTTAACCCCGGTTTTAATATTGCTGAAATCAATTGTAACCTTTTTACCTGATGAGGTTTCCCCTTCAGCGCGACTTATAAAATACTTCTCATTGATCCACAACTTAATGGTACGATATCCGCTTCTTGTTTCCCTCTGCTTGAGGAAAAGGGTGTAGAATTTTTCACCATCTTTGTTTGTTTCCGGCTGATCACTTGAGTCAAACTTATAGTGATATTTTGAAAAAAGCCTTGTCAGGCCGCTCCTGGTGCCCGATGAAAAAAGTGATGCTGAATCTGAATTCAGGTCCTGGTCTGCCACCACGTTCATACTTGGAATATATATCCACATACGTGAACCGTTAGAGATGATCTTCTGCCCGTAGGGACTGCTGAAATCAACCAGCAGCTTTTCAGGGGCCTTGAATTTAATCGTACCCCGCTGATGAACCTTTTTTCCAAGTTTATCAGAAACTATAACGAAGTTTGCCTGGTACGTCTCAACCTCTGAAAAAGTCTTTTTTACTCTTTTTACCACGTCACTCACAGTGGTAAACTCGAAATTATAACCCATGGCAATACCGGTACTCATCAGCAAAACCAGTACTGCGCATGCTATTTTTAATGGTCTGGTCATTATACGGCTATTCTCCTGATTTTTAGGATGGTTCCTTGTTAAACAACAAAGGGTAATTTCAAACAGTAAAAAGTCAATTCAAAAAATCAGCTATAATAAAATGCAAAATTATTCTATATAGCAAAAAAAGTGTTTAAATATTGTAGACAAAAACTATTCACTGTACTAACCTGTTGATAACAGATACAAATTCAATCCAGGATGATACTACTATGAAAGCAATCTTTATCGGGCAAAACAGGTTGAAAGAAGTCGACTTTGAAGACTTGTATCTTGACGATGAATTTGTAGCACTTCTCAGTGAATTTAATATCCTTGAATCACACATCGTATATTTTTCAGCCGGTGACGCAAAGATCAAGGAAATACTCATCAAGAAAGAACCATCCATATCAGCATAGCACACCACAAGATTTACTGTATCTAAAAGAAAATATGAAAATACCTTATAAAAAAATAAGGGGGTGGACGTCATGGCTTTGAGCTCAACCATACCCTGCGCATCACCAGTTGAGTACAAGATACACGCCAGATGAAACTGCATGGTATAAAAAAAAAATATAGAATGTGTTGTTAAATACTGTATTACAACCGATACATTAGTATACTGACACAAAAATATGACACAAGACAAAACAAAAATATAATCCGGCCAGACTGATTTTTATCTTGTAAGTAGAACCGGTATATGTAACTATACGCAATCGTCAATCAAGTTAAGTCAGGGTGATCCACAATATCATGAAACCATCCTCTATACAACGTACCCTTACGGCTCACGAGCTAACTGACTCACTTCTTCAACTTTCCAGGAAAATTGGAAAATCAGCATCTATCAAAGAATGCGCTATAGCCATACAATCTATAATAATACAGATGGGTTTGCCACTGGTCAATATATCATTCCTGGTAAATGAAACGGGAAAGGATTACCTTTTACTCTACCCGGTATGGGAAAGGATAAGGGAGCTTACAGGCGATTATGTTAAGGATGACTTACACAGGGTAACCGAACCGGTAGACATCCGCATGTTGATAAAGAGACGAAAGATGTCAAGGGGAAGTATCATATTCTCACTTCTCAGGGGTGTCATGGTCAAGTCAGAATCCCTTGTCCTTGAAGAAGGCAAAGATGATTACACCACAGTCCCCTCCTCGCAATTTGCACGCGATTTTTTCACTTTATGCGGCTACACCAACGACATGTTAAGCCAGGAACATATCGAAACCATTATACAGAAAACAAATATCGGTGGAATATTGTCATTCCCCCTGCGCAACCAGGGGCACGTAGCGGGAACGCTTGACCTTGTGTTTTCACCCGGACAATCCATTATAGATTCTGAAACACTGCACCTGCTGCACCTGGCCGCAAACATAGTAGCCGCGGGTTTCAGTCACTTTCTGCTGAAAGATAAAATGCATTTGTCAGAATCAAAATATCGGTCATTATTTGATGCTTCCCCGGTTGCCATGAGCGTAATGAACAACAGCCTTGACATACTTGAAACCAACTCCCTCTTTCAGAAATGGTTCCCAAATTACAATGAGAATGCCCGCCAGAGATGCTACGAGATCATGCCCGGCACCCCCGGGGTAGAGGCATGTCCCCATTGCCTGGTAAAGCGCTCCTTTAAAACCGGTAAAATAGCATCATGCGAAAGAACCATAGAAATTGAAGGTGCACCTCGATATTTCAAGTATACTACCGCACCCGTCTATTCCGGTTCTGGTCTTATCACTTCTGTAATCCAGGTAATTGAAGATATTACCAGTAGAAAAAACGCCGAACTGAAAATTGAGACCTACAATCTCAAGCTGGAAGAGGAGATATCACAACGTACCGCGGATTTACGAAACCGGGAGCAATGCCTTGCCAGCGTGGCACAAACCATATACGAAATCAAGCAGGCAAACAACCTGATGGAAAGTATACATAATATCATAAGGGGATTTACCGATTTAGACGCTTCCATTGTCATCTGTTCCATATTCGATCATGAACGTAATGATGTCTACCTTGCTGATATGTATCCTGATACACTGATGACATTGATCAAGGACACAACCGGGGTAAAGATCCGGGGGATACACATGAAAAAGGATAAGTACCCTAACAATCCCCTTGTTCATTCCACATGCTCGGGAACTCCACTGCACTTCAGCAGTGAACTTGAAGTTACCGGTTTTATTTCTTCATCCTTCCCTGAACTTTCACTATCAAGGCTTTCACCACTGGTTGACGCGGTAAAGGGAAAATCATTTATCGTCTATCCCCTTTCCACCAAGTACAGGATTGAGGGATCAATCGCCCTGGCAGCTCCACTGGATCTTATCGAAGCCAACAGTGAATACTACCAGTTACTTGTTGACGCCTCTGCAGTGGAAATAAGCAGGCAGAAAAATTCCGACAGGCTGGCAAAGTCGGAACTGAAATACAAGAACCTGGTTGAAAATTCCAGTGACATGATATTTCTGTGCGACACCGAAGGAAACATACTCTTCGCAAACACGACTTTCTATCATTTACTTGAACAAACACATGAAAGCATACTGCATACAAACATCTACCAGCTGTTTCCTGATGAACACGTCAAAAAACTGGAGAATACCATTGCGTCCAGTTTCAATTTCGGCAGGGATCCCGATCCCTTCGAGAGCAAGATCAGTTCTCCAAACGGTAAATCCATATGGGCCGAAGTGAATGTCAACCTGATCGCAGGTGACGAACCAGGTTTTCAGCTTGTGGCAAGGGACATAGAGCGACGGAAAAGCATGGAAATGCATATTGGCAGTCTCACGGCATTCCAGGAAAAGATATTACAGAACAACATGGTGGGGATAGTTACCACCGACCTTGAGGGCAACATCACCAGCTGGAACAGGGGTGCAACTGAGATCCTGGGCTATCACAAGCCGGAAGTTCAGGACGTTAACATCCATGATCTTATAGTTGCAAGAAATGCCAATCACATCTTTGCTTCTGAAAAACCGGACCACAGTGATATAACAGAACAGCCACAACAGGAAGTGAGCATACGCAAAAAAGACGGCGGTGCGGTAAACACCATATACATGAGCTCCCTCATGAAAAACGAGCAAGACACTCCCATTGCACAGATGATCTTCTTCGTTGACATCACCGAAAAGAAGAAACTTGAGAACAAGTGGAAAGAGTTGAACGAACGGCTGAACCACGCACAGCTTATAACAATAGTATCACTGGCGAAACTTGCCGAGTACCGTGACCTTGAAACCGGCATGCACCTTGAACGTATCATGAAGTATACCGAGCTTATCGCCCGGGAGCTTGCAAATTACGAGCATTACAGGAATTACATCACCGATGCTTATATAACCGACCTGGTAAACTCCTGCCTGCTCCATGACATAGGAAAGGTGGGCATCCCCGACCAGATATTGCACAAGCCCGGCAAGCTGACTGAAGAAGAGTACGAGATCATGAAAAAGCATACACTCATCGGGGGAGACACCATAGCCAATGCCGAACAGAAAGTAAAGGGGCGATCATACCTGAATATAGGGAAAGAAATAGCATATTATCATCATGAACGATGGGACGGATCCGGGTACCCCAGGGGACTGGAAGGAAAGGAAATACCCCTTTCTGCACGCATAGTTTCCATCGCTGATGTATATGACGCACTCACCACCAACCGGCCCTACAAGCAGGCCTTCAGCCATGCGCATACCATGGAAATCATAAGAGACAAGTCAGGGAGCCAGTTCGACGAGACCGTGGTAGACGCACTTGTAAAATGTGAAGAGAAATTCAGAGAATGGAAGGACAAGCTTGCCTGATCAGTCTTTGGCCCGCATGTGATAGAAATTAATTGTATCGTCAACATGAATCACCCCGTAGAAACCTCCCCTTGCCTCTCCAGGATTAAAAAGCCTGGGTTCATTTTCAGACAAATACTGCCTGTGAGTATGTCCGAAGAGTGCTATATCACACCCTTCGTTTATCGCAGCGCTGTACACACCTGATATGTCCCTGTGAACATGATGCCCGTCTCCATGTGTAATATATACCCTGTACCCCTCTATTGTTTCGATAAGTCTCTGGTCTATATGCATACCCCGGGCCCTGTCAATATTTCCCGATACCTTCAGCACAAAGGGATTTCCGGGCAATTGTACGTACATCAGGTCTGCAACCCCATCACCGCAATGAATAAGGTAATCAAATGGCTTTTCCAGTGAAATAATACGCTGCAGGGCCGTAGTATTTCCATGGGAATCAGATACCACAAGTATCTTTGCCTGCATCAGTCATCACCATGATGGATGTTCTCTATGTACATAATGGTGCAGTCATCATATATGGCATATTTCGTCTCATCAAGAACAAGGGCAACCAGTTTGTCAAACTTTTCATCAGTAGAAAATGCCCTGTTTTTCAACAGTTCAAGAACGGGATCCTTACCCATCATGTTCCCTTTCTCGTCCATCTTGTCAATCACACCGTCGGTAAACAGGAACAGCACTTCACCTTTCTTGAAGTCAGTTTTATTTGTCATGTAATCAATGTTCTTTCTTGGTCCCAGTATAACCTGGTTCTGGTTTATTTCATCTACCCTGTCTGGTCCTGCCAGCAGGGGGTATTCGTGTCCCGCGCTTGCGTATTCAAGAATTTCCCTGTGGGGGTCAAGCACACCGCAGAAAAGAGTGACGAATGCTCCCTCGGGAAATGTTCCATGTAATTCATCATTCATTATGGTCAGGATACTGCCGGGCTTGTCAGTAATTTTCAGTGTATTATGGAAAAGCATTTTGACCATCATTGTATACAGGGCAGCCGAAATGCTGTGTCCAACAACGTCGGCCACGTAAAAGACAACCCGCCCATCACGAAATAATATGTAATCAAACATATCACCCCCCACATCGGTAAGGGGACGCATCCATGAGCGGATTCTAACAAGGTCACCATCATACTCATCTTCAGGAAGCATGATTTTCTGTACATTACTGGCCATCAACAATTCAGACCGTATCTCGTCATTAAAACGCAGCATCTTGCCTATTTTCATGCCGTTTTCGATTCGGCGCAGAATCACTTCAACACGTTCTGGTTTTTGAATATAGTCATAGACACCCATCTTGAAACTTTGTACCACCAGGTCAGGATCACCGGCACCGGACATTATCAGTACGGGCACCTTATGCAGCAGGGTCTCGTTTAACTCCCCGAGAAAATCGATACCGCTGAGCCCCGGAAGAAACATATCCAGTATTATAAGGTTTAATGAAAATGATTTCACAATAGACCGGGCATCTTCAGCCGATTCAGCTTCAAGTACGTGATATTCACTCTCAAGCAGCCGAAACATGAATTTTCTAAAGTGTTCGTCGTCATCAATTATAAGAATGGTTTCTTTCATCAACTTTCCAATTTAACAAAAAAATGCTTGCATTAAGATAATGGCCGCTGTTAGTCCATAACAATACGTACATCATGTCATGAACCGCACAGGGCTTCAAGAAATATTATAACAACGTGATATATTTATCTTAAAATTCATTCAAGTGAAAATTATATGAACCAGAAGAACATTCGAAATTTCTCAATTATTGCCCACATCGATCATGGCAAATCAACCCTTGCCGACCGTATCATTGAATTGTGCCATATGCCGGGGGTACCCGAGCACCTTGAGCAGCTGCTTGATGACATGGATATCGAAAGAGAACGGGGAATAACCATAAAATCAAACGTTATCACCCTGAATTACACCGCAAGGTCGGGGGAAGAACACCTTCTCAATCTTATCGACACACCAGGACATGTTGATTTCAGTTACGAGGTATCCCGCGCCCTTGCAGCATGCGACGGGGTACTCCTGGTAATTGACGCCTCGCAGGGAGTAGAAGCGCAAACTATTGCCAACCTCTACCTGGCAATGGATAATGACCTGGAGATCATCCCGGTTATCAACAAGATTGACATGCCCAATGCTGATGTAGAAGCCACGAAAAACAGCATCGAAAAATCCCTTGGCCTTGATGCTGATGTTGCAGTTCTTACTTCCGCCAAGGAAGGAACAGGGATCGAAGAACTCCTCGAAAGAATAATTGAGTTTATTCCTCCTCCCAAGGGTGATCCTGATGCTCCCCTGAAGGCACTTATATTCGATTCATCATTCGACCAGTATGTAGGTGCCATCTGCAAGGTACGGATAATTGACGGAACAGTAAAAAAAGACGATGTGATAAAGATGTTTTCCACCGGGAAGGAATACCCTGTTACCGAGGTGGGATTCTTTCGAATTAACAGGGTAAAAAAGGACGTGTTATATCCAGGGGATGTGGGCTATATAATAGCCGGTATAAAATCAGTAGTGGACACCAAGATCGGGGACACTATCACAACTGTTGACAACCCCGCCGACGCGCAACTATCCGGATTCAGGGACGTAAAACCCATGGTTTTTTCAGGCCTGTACCCCATGTACAGCGACGATTATGATTCACTAAAAGAAGCACTCTATAAGCTCAGGCTCAATGACGCCTCCCTCTTATTTGAACCAGACAACTCCTATGCCCTGGGATTCGGTTTCAGATGCGGATACCTGGGCCTGCTTCACATGGAAATAGTACAGGAGCGGCTGGAACGTGAGTTTGATCTTTCACTGATCACCACCTCTCCAAGTGTTGAATACATCGTGCATACCATCAACGGGAAAGTAATGACCATCGACAACCCGGTAAAGATGCCAGATCCGGGACATATTGATTATATCGAAGAACCATTCGTTGACGCAAGCATCATCACCCCCTCAGAATACGTGGGAAACATAATGTCCCTTGTGAGTGAATGCCGGGGTATTCATCGTCACATGGAATATTCCGACCCAACACGGGTTCAGCTTTTTTATGATATACCTTTATCAGAGATCGTGTTCAATTTTTACGACAAGTTGAAATCCTGTTCAAGGGGTTACGCATCCTTTGACTATGATTACAAGGACAACCGCCGCTCAAACATGGTAAAGGTGGATATACTTGTAAACGGTGAGTCGGTAGACGCCCTCTCCTTCATGGTTCACGAGGACAAGTCGGCCCTGAGGGGACGGGAGATAATCGGTAAGCTTAAGGATATCATACCCCGTCACCAGTTCAAGATACCATTGCAGGCTGCGACAGGGGCAAGAATTATCGCAAGGGAAAACATCTCCGCCCTGCGGAAAAACGTTACCGCCAAGTGTTACGGCGGGGATATCTCTAGAAAACGAAAACTTCTCGAAAAGCAGAAAGAAGGGAAAAAACGGATGAAGATGATAGGTTCTGTTGAAATCCCCCAGGAAGCTTTTCTCTCAATTTTAAAAATCGAGTAGTGCGTGTTGAGACCATGCGTATAACATATCCCGAAGATCCCGTAAAAAAACAATTTATCAAGCTTGCCGAAGAGTATGCACGCAAGAGGATGCAGAACCTTCGGTCAAGCCATGGATGGGACCATGTAAGCCGGGTGGTACGCATGGCCCTCCATATTGCCGAAGCGGAAGGTGCCGACACTTTCGTGGTGCTCATGGCGTCCCTTCTGCATGATATAGCACGGGATGAAGAGAACGCCAGCAATGGACAGGCATGTCATGCGCGGGAGGGTTACCGTCTCACCCTTGAGTTTCTTACAGCCGCCAACATGGAACATCCGGTTGCCCTGCATATCGCCCGGTGCATCAAAACCCACCGGTTCAGAAGCGACAATATGCCGGAAAGCCTCGAAGCGAAAGTGTTGTTTGACGCGGACAAGATAGACTCTATCGGTGCAGTTGGCATTGGACGGGCATTCCTCTTTTCAGGAGAGGTAGGGGCCCGGCTTCATAACGATGAACACACTGACATCCTGTCAACCAGGGCCTACACCGAAGAAGATACCGCCTACAGGGAATTCATGGTAAAACTTCAATATATCAGTGACAGGCTGTTTACAGAGGAAGGCAAACGGATTGCCCGGGCCCGCCATCAATTCATGACAGAATACTTCAACCGTCTCCACCTTGAAGTCACGGGTGAGGCATGATGATCCCAGTTACAGCTATTACTTGAATAAAGAGTAGGCAAGCTCTCCCAGTCTCTGCATGAAGGTATACAGGGAATGGTCCTTAACCTCCTTGCTTCCCTCGTCAATCTTCCGGGTATACTCTTCCATCTTGGCAAGTTCGTCTTTATCCAGCCAGATACTGCCGCAGCGTGGACAATGATCGATTATGATATCCGAGTATTCCAGAAAATTTATCTTGTTCATCTGCACATCACCGCATTCGATACAGGTAAGCTCCGGCAAACGTTCTTCATCGGGATTATATTCAACCGAGATGGTTTCAAAATCACCTACCCCGTCTACCATATCATGTAGAAGCTCGTTTAATTGATGACGATGCAGCCACATGCCGTTACACGAGTCACAGGAAAGAATATGATGGTCCATTATTTCTGTAGTCTTCAGTTCACTTCCACATCTGGGACATTTCATTTGCAACCTCCAATCATGGTGATCTATTTGATGTATGTAACCCTTTATTCCTGTGCCCAGGTAATCATTCCGGACTGGAATTTTCGTATCATATGTGGATGCCTGGGTATCACCCTGACAGTGAAACCGAACTGTCCGGATTTCAGGCACAACAGCTGTCCATTATATATATATGAGGTATCACCGCTTTCTTTGTCAACTGCCATGGGAAGAGACGCGCCATTCTCAATTTCACCACGAAGATTTAAGCTGCCGAAATACAGTTCAACCTGCACATCCTCAGGGTTCAGCTTACCCAGGTTGACATCAGCGGTCACCTTTAGACGTGATCCAACGATGATCTCATTGTCCTTGCTGTATGATATGTCTTTCACAAACACGTGATTCCACGCGGATGATACCTTTGCCCTCCAGGCCGCCAGCTCTTTCGACCTCTTGAAGTCGCTTTCGCTGAAAAGCCTGTAATTATGATGGGCGTTCAGGTAAAATTTCTCGGTATAGTCACGAACCATCCTGTTGGTATTATACTGGGGAAGCAATGATTTCATGGATTCCTTGATTTTGCCTATCCATTCACGGGGCAGACCATCGGCCCCCCTGTTATAGAACATGGGCACCATCTCTTTTTCCAGGATGTTATAAAGGGAAAGACTTTCAACCTCGTCCTGGTAGTCCAGGTCATCATATTCTTCCCCCTTGCCGATTGCCCACCCGTTATGCTCGGATATGGCTTCAGCCCACCAGCCGTCAAGAACACTTATATTCAGGCCACCATTGGGTATCACCTTCATTCCGCTGGTACCTGATGCCTCTTTTGGCCTTACGGGAGTATTCAACCATACATCCACTCCCTGAACTATGTAGCGGGCAATATTAATATCATAATCTTCAAGAAATACCACCTTGTTGCGGTACCGTTCATCATCACGCACGAGGTGAACAATCCTTTTAATGAGCTCTTTCCCCATATTATCCTTTGGATGTGCTTTTCCGGCAAAAATCAGCTGTACGGGATAATCCTTGTTCAGTAATATCCTTTCCAGCCGTTCCATGTCCCTGAAAATGAGTGTTGCCCGCTTGTAGGTGGCAAATCGGCGGGCAAACCCAATGGTTAACGCTTCAGAGTCCAGCACCGACTCGGCCTTCTGTGCCTCGCTTCGTGGTGCGCCACGGTTGATTAGCTGGTCACGCAGGTGTTTCCTGGAATACGCCACCAGGCGCTCCCGCAGCCTGTCCCTGCAGCGCCACAGCTCAGAATCGGGGATGGAATTAATATTTGTCCAAATATTCTTGTCTACCGGGTTATCGATCCAGCGGGGACCGAGGTAGCGGTTAAAAAGCCGCATCATTTCATCCGATGTCCACGAAAGGGTCTGAATGCCATTGGTGATATGATCTATGGGTATTTCGTGTTCGGGCAGTGACGGCCAGAGATTGTTCCACATCCTGCGGGATACATGACCGTGGAGTTCTGAAACACCATTGCAATATGACGCTGTTTTTATGGCCAGAACTGTCATGCAGAATGTCTCGTTTTTATCAGATGGATTTTCACGGCCCAGCGCTAAGAAACCCTCCCTCTGCAATCCCAGGGTATTATAATAATGACCGAGGTATTTATCTATCAGTTCAGGTGAAAACCTGTCATTGCCGGCTGGTACCGGGGTATGGGTTGTAAAAACCGTGCTGGCCTTAACGAATTCAAGTGCCTCGCTGTATTTAAGACCCTGTTCTTTCATGGCATCATGAATACGCTCAATGGTCAAAAAGGCCGAGTGTCCCTCATTCATGTGGAAGGCGGTAATATTTTTGCCCACTGCCCTGAGGGCCCTCACCCCGCCGATACCCAGCAGCATTTCCTGCTTCACCCGCATCTCGTTGTCACCGCCATACAGCTGGTCGGTGATCACCCTGTCCTCAACACTGTTCTGTGTGATATTCGTATCAAGAAGGTACAGGTGCAGCCGTCCCAGGTTAGACTTCCATATCTGGGCGTATACATCACGGCCGGGAAATTCCACGCTGATTACCAGTGGCTGCTCATTTTCATCCATTACCAGTGTGAGGGGCAGGTTGTGAAAGTCGGTCTCGGGAAAACGTTCCTGCTGCCAGCCGTCTATGTTCAGGTACTGGTGAAAATATCCAAGCCTGTACATAAGACCAACCCCTGTCAGGGGAAGGCCAAGTTCACTGGATGATTTCAGATGATCACCGGCAAGAACACCGAGTCCGCCGGAATAGATAGGCAACGACTCGTGAATACCGAATTCTGCCGAGAAATAGGCAATACCCGCGTCTTTCGCGTCAGGGTTGGCCTCTTCAAACCACGATTTTTTCGACAGGTGCCAGTCCAGCTCTTCTTCCACCCTTTTCATGTGGGCGATAAAACTTTCAGACTCTGCAGCCTCGTCCAGCTCTTTCTGCGACAACGCCCCCAGCAGGGCAACGGGATTATGTCCAACCTCACGCCATACTTCAACGTTAAGCCTGCGGAAAAGTTCAATAGCTTCAAAGTTCCATACCCACCATATATTGTACGCGATCTTCTTCAGTGGCTTCAGCTTATCCGGTATATATGGGTACACCTGGAATCTTTCAATCTTTCTCATAGTAACCTCTTACAAATATATTTCACAAGTGTTATAATGTATCACTTTTCCATGAATTGCAACATAAAATAAATACAAACCGGTGGAAAAACAACATAACTGATACATATGTTACGTCAAACCCCGGCGGGGGGACGGGGAACCAACGCTGTACACCACACTACATGCGATCACATTTGTCAAACTGCATACTCTGCCCTTTACCCCCCATACCGTAACAACAGGTTGGTTTTTTTCATTTGACCGGGAAGACACCTGAATATAAATTTGTATACTAATAACCAGGGGGGAAACGATGACAACTATTACTACCGCATTATACCAGTATCCGCTGGGTACCCAAATGACTCATGAAAGTGCAGCTCTTATTAAAGAGAAAAAACCCCATTTTTTATGCTTTCCCGAGTATTTTTTCGTAAACAGGTCACTTGGTAACCATTCACAAACCCCTCATAACATGCGTCGCCAGCATACACGGCTTTCGATTATGTCCAGGGAGCTTGATACCGTGGTTATCGGCGGCACCATGCCCGAACTGGCTGATGGTCTTTTATATAATACCACGTATGTGTATGACCGGGGTGAACAACTGGGGTATTACCGTAAACGCACACTCTTTTTCGCCGAAGAAGGTAAAATCACCCCGGGTGATGAATTCAAGGTGTTTGAGGCATACGGCATACGTTTCGGGGTACTGATCTGCGCCGATGTGTTCAAGGACGAAAGTTTTCTTGCCATGAAAGAAATGGGAGCACAGGTTATCTTTATTCCCACCTTTTCATTGAAAAGAGAAGAGACTGCTGAAGAGAAGTTCAAGCGTGATACTGATATATTCGTGCGGGGGGCACAGCTTGCCGAGGCGGTGCTGGTGAAGGTATGCGGGGTAAAATCCCCCTATAAGGATTTTCTCCAGGCACGAAGCCTCGTGGCCACAAAGGATAAAGTACAATACAGGGTGCAGCCTGATGAAGAGGATACTTCAATGATCATCTTCCAGAACATCGAGGTATGATTCAGCAGTATACACCATGGCTTTTATCCAACTATGCCCATCACCCCGTAAGAATCCCCTCGATAACCATGCACACTACCACCATGATGAAAAACCACACCAGCAGCATTCCCATGTACGACACCGGGGCCCCCGCCCGCACCGATGCATACCCGGTATACCTCGTCTGACCGGTTATACACCATCGAAGAGTTCCACCCGTTATCAAGACCAGGGCGGCAATAACAAATCCCGAAAGGTTCCACCACATCCAGGATACACCGGGCTGCATCAGCCAGAGATATACGTTAACCGACACCCCCGCAAACATGGCTGCTACCGCCTCCCCCTGCCCGGGAAAACGCAGAATCATGCCGATAATGAACAGCGCGGCGATGGGGCCGTAAAATGCCGATCCGATCATGTTTACCAGTTCAATAACGGTATCCCTGCCTCCTGCCATGTACACGGCAAAAAGCGTGGTGAGGGCTCCCCAGAAAATTGTTATCAGCCGTGACAACCGTATCTTGGCCCTGTCGCTATACATATCCATACCAGGAAACACTTTCAGCAATATATCGTTCCAGGAGGAGGCACTGAGGGAATTGATGGCCGAGTCAAGGCTTGACATGGATGCGGCAAACACCCCCGAAACGATAAACCCCAGCATTCCCGCCGGCATGTAATGACGGAAAAATATAGGCATAACATAATCCGGAGGATGAACCATCACCTCACCGGCGAACATGGGCATTCTGTCAAGAAGTGGAATCAACAAAAGACCAACTGCGCAATAGGTAAGCACAAGGGGAAACCGTAATATACCGTTTATCAACAGGGCTTTCTGGGCGATGCGGGCATTTGGCGTGGCAAGCAAACGCTGCGCCTGGCTCTGATCGCACCCGTAATAAGATACGTAAAGAAAAAATCCGCCAAAAAGCATTGGCCATACGGCAAAGGTATGCCCGTCACCAAGCCCCGTGGCATCAAGATGAAATACGGTAAGCCGCTCCTTTGCTGCCATGGGTATAGAATAATTACCATCAAGCAATAACAATAGTATCCATATGGACACAAGGGACGCGATCCATAATATCACCAGCTGTATAATATCAGAATAGATATCCGCCCGTATGCCTCCAAGTGCGGTATACACAAGGGCGATCAGTGCAATGCCCACTATAGTTATATTTAATGGAAGGTCTATGCATTTGCTGGTAACGTAAGAGGTGGCAAGTAATGCCACGCCGGTGGCAAGTGACCTGCTCACCAGGAACACCAGGCTCAGCATGGCACGGGCAACCTTTCCAAAGCGGTATTCTATCCACTGGTAAATGGTAATACCTTCTATGCTTCTGAAGGAGGGAACAAGAACTGCCATGATCACTATCATGGCCAATGGGATAGCAAGCTCATACTGCAGCCATTTAAGTCCACCCCCTTCTTTTACTGCGATAAAGGCGGGGGCCCCAACCAGGCTGATGGCACTCACCTGGTTGGCGATGAGGGATCCCCCCACCTGCCAGGAGGGCACCCGTCGGCCGCCAACATAATAATCATCCTGGTCTTTCTGCCGTCGTCCCACCAGGTAGCTGATGCCCACAACTATGACAACATAGACAGCAAGGATACCCCAGTCCAGTGCAACCACAGATACCCCCTGTTCATCATTAGTTTATTTATATTACAGGCAGGTAGTTCTGCAGGTCAACCCGGAAATAGAACCACAGAAGCTCAGAGGTACAGAGGTGATATCTACAAGGATTACCTCAAAGGCGCTAAGTACGCGAAGGGCGCAAAGAAAAGTAAAAGAAAAGGATATTATTTTTTTCAATATTCCCTCTTTGCGATTCTCTGCGCCCTTTGCGCCTTTGCGGTAAAAACACACTACTGTGGTGAAAAATAAAAGATCAGAAGTTAATTTTACGGCGTACGAATTGCGGGAGGGCGAAGGCGCCGCGGTGGATGTCGGGATTGTAATAGTTCAGGGAATCCTGCATGGATGCCGTACGGGTGTCATCGAAATCCTTCAGGCCGTCATATTTCTTCGAGCAGAAGGTAAAGCCGATCATGCCGCTTGGATAGGTGGGCACCATTGTGTAATAATATGACGGGGCGGTGTAATGCTTTTTGGCATAGCCTGTCAATTTTGCCACCATGCTTTCATGGTAAAAGAATGATTCTGACTGTGTAACGGCAATACCCTCTTCGCGCAGGGCCTCTTTCATATCCATGTAAAACTGCTCAGAGAAAAGCACTTCGGCAGGCCCGATAGGATCGGATGAATCGACAAGGATGATATCAAAGGCGTTCTTATTCTCGGCAACGAATTTCGCGCCGTCGGCGGTATGCACCGTTACCCTGCTGTCATCAAATGACGAGGCAAGTTCGGGAAAATGCTTCTGCGAGAGACGGATCACGTCACCGTCGATTTCACATATGTCAACGGTTTTCACGGTTGGATGCTTCAGCACTTCTTTCATTGTGCCGCCGTCACCTCCCCCGATTATACATATATTTTCAGGGCGGGGATGGGTGGACATGGGCACATGGGCCAGCATCTCATGGTATCCGCACTCGTCCCACTCGGTAAGCATTATCACCCCGTCAAGCACCAGCATCTTGCCGAAAGGTCTTGTTTTATATACTTCAATTCTCTGAAATTTCGAATCGTATGCCTCAACGAGATTCTCTATCTTGATCTTCATTGTTCTGCCGGCCTGCATTTCCAGTATTTCTTCAAACCACAGGTTAGACTCTATTGCCATATTTCATTACCTCTGCCTGTATAATACTATCGGGGGCTTCGGGCCCCCGATAGAAGTACTTTCAAACTGTGATATGCCCGCTGGCATATCAATGCCATTTTATGCCGATACGTTAAAAGTAAATTTTAAACTATACCGGGTCTACTTCCTCATGGCCACATTGATATTATAATCGGTTCCCCTGAAATAGCTCAGTGAAAAATGAGCCGCCACATCAGGATCGTAATATTTGCAGCTGAATACGTCTATATACGCCGTATTGGTGAGATTGGCAAAGTGACCCGATATCAACGATGTTTCGATAAGCTGTACCATCGAATATCCTGCCACACGTTCATCTTCACCAAAATGCACTACCTGTGTTTCACCGAACCGTTTCATCCCGATCAGGTCACATAACTGCACCACGTACTGACGTATCATCTCTCCATCCCTGATAATTTCGGGATCACAGTTATGAATGTCGATACTGCAGTAAAGCCCCCATGCGCCAAGCTCGTCGAACCGTTCTTCTGATTGTACATTCTGCAATACTTCTTTATTATTCAACAAAGTTGACATTCTCCACCTCCGGTGGCACTAAAATTCCTTTAATTGATTCATCACGCTCCAGCATGCCCCGCTGAAACTGGTAAATGGAGCTGCGTTCGGCCTCAAGCTTTTCTGTAATATAATCAATAGCGATACGGTAATTATGTTCACCACAGGTAAACACGTCTACCGCCGCGTAACTATGCTCTGGCCATGTGTGAATGGTGATATGTGATTCTGCGATCACCACCACGCCGCTTATACCATAAGGCGAAAATTTGTGAAAGAAAGGTTTAACGATAGTGGCATTAGAGAGTTCGGCAGCGGCCGTCAATACCTCCTCAACCTTTTGAATATCATTGATGTGAAACTCGTTACAGTCGAAGAGTTCCGCTATTATGTGTGTACCCAACCCCTCCATGGCACCACCTCATTATACTTAATATCACCTACACCAAGGTGTGTGTATGCACTTTAAAATCACATCGCGCCGGGACAATGCCCTGGGGATTATCTGCTGCGCAAAGAGAAAGATATCCCTATGTTATACGGGAATATTGTCAATTATATTTATGGCGCAGCTTCTATTTATTCAGAAATAATCAGAATTATAGTTTAGATATCACCCCCCCGCTCAGGGAAACGACAATAATATACCACTTCTGCATTTATCAACTATAATATTTATGTGATTCTGAAAAAAACGTATCAATCCTGACGGTTGATTTCAAAAAAAATATGAGCCTTATGCTGTACACATGCAATCAGCGAAATACCGTCGGCTGTCATATAAAACATTCTCAACCGTGAAGCCCGTGCTTTCTGCCAGGCTGAGAATCTGTGTTTCGGTAAACTTGTATGAGGATTCAGTGTGCACGGCTTCCCCGGCTTCAAAGTTGCATGTCATCGATAATGCGCCAATATATACCTCCTGTTTAATACGGCTTACAAGGTAACTTTTTATTGCACCTTCACCTGGATGCCAGTGGCTTTTATAGCTGAACAGGCCCGTATCAAAATTTCCCTCCAGTTCACGGTTAATCCGTTCAAGAATATTCATATTGAATCGGGCGGTAATCCCTTCAGCATCATTATAGGCCCTTTCCAGAATATCTATGTCCTTAACCATGTCAAAACCTGTAAACAGGTAATCACCGGTATTCATTGACGCGTGAAGACTTTTTAAGAACATGGTTCGTTCTTTCGGTGTAAAATTTCCGATATTTGATCCAAGAAACAACACAACATTTCGCGACATGTCTGAATCCGCGAGCCAGCGAAGCCCTGCGAAATAGTCTGTTACCAGCCCTTTAACTTTCAGTTGAGGGTATTCACTTTCCAGTTCTGCCAGGAGCAGGTGTATTGCCCCCTCCGATATATCAATGGGAACATACGTCACCTCGTCATATTTTTCCAGCAAACCATCCAGTATAATTTTTGTTTTTTTTCCGTCGCCGGCTCCCAGTTCAACCAGGTTAAGTCCCCCATTCCCTATGGCATTGGCTATGCAGCCTGCATTATCACGCAGAATTTCTGTTTCACAATCAGTAAGGTAATATTCCGGCAGGTCCATTATACGGCAGAAGAGGCTGCTCCCCGCGTCATCGTATATGTACTTACTTGGTAAACTTTTGCTTTCGGCGGACAGTCCCTTTCTGACATCTTCGGCGAAATGATTTTGAAGATCACCGGGTATTGTCTCTATGGGGTCAAGTACCATGTATCCATTTTTCATTGCCATGCCTCCTTCTGTCCCCGAACTAACGACAGGGGACAAAATGCACTATTTTCCTGGAATCCTGCAGAGTAGTCTTTAGACGATCCAGGGTATAGGTAATATCATCTTCATTATTCAAAATGCCCAGGGTTAACCGCAATGAACAGTGTGCCTCTTCTTCGGAAAGTCCCATGGCAAGAAGTGCGGGCGACGGCGCCGATGATGCGGAACTGCACGCTGACCCCGATGAGAAATACACGCCGTATCTTGACATGGAGAGCACAACCGACTCACCCCTGTACCCGGGAAGGGTAACATTCAGGGTATTGGGCAACCTTTGTACGGCATCACCGTTCAAATGACTATCCTCAATCATTGACAGTATACCATCCTGCAGTTCATCACGCAAGCGTCGAATTTTCTGCATCGACGCCGGTATATCATGAAGAAGCTCAACGGCCTTACCGAAACCTGCAATGCCGGCGATATTCTCGGTTCCCGAACGGGCACCGTATTCCTGTCCCCCCCCATGAATAAGTGGCTCGAGGGGAACATTCCGTCCCACGTAGAGGGCACCCACCCCCTTTGGTCCCTGTATCTTGTGGGCAGAGACCGTGAGCATGTCAACCCCAAGGTCTTGTACGTTTACCGGTATCTTTCCGAATGCCTGCACCGCGTCGGTATGAAAGAGTACCCCCTGTGAACGGGCTATTGCGGCAAGTTCTTTCACGGGTTGAATAACACCGGTTTCGTTGTTGGCCAGCATGATGCTGACCAGGCATGTATCGGGCCCGATGGCTTTTTTAAGACTTTCCGGTAAAACCAGTCCACCCTGGTCAACGGGAAGCCGTGTTACGGTAAAGCCATGTTCTTCCATCCAGTCACAGGTGTTGCTGACCGCGGGATGTTCGATACTTGAAGTGACAATGTGCATTTTCGTGTTGCCGGGTGCCAGGCCCGTTCCCTTGATGGCCAGGTTGTTGGCCTCTGACCCTCCCCCGGTAAAAATGATACGCCGGGAGGTGGTGTGAAGAGCGTCAGAAAGAACCCTCCTTGAGGCCTCCAGGATCTTGCGTGACCCAACACCCGACCCGTGAATGCTTGACGGGTTGCCATACAGGTCAAGGGCCTCCATCACCGCCTCTTTCACTTCGGGTGCCATGGGTGTGGTTGCGTTCCAGTCAAGGTAGACCTCCCTTTTCGCAACAGGTTCTGCTGACAACGCGGGGAAATCATCCCTCTTGATCTCACCTGTAAGGGGATAGGGCATATCCGTGGCGTTTTCTTCTTTAGAAATTTCGCACAACAGGGCCTTATATACGGGAAAACCCGATACGGGATCGTAATTATCAAGATCGGTCAGGTGGTTTATATTAACCTCCTGCCACTGTGGGGGGCCAACTGGAGAACCGCAGGCATGATTGGCGTCGATAAATCCTGAAGCCATATCATCGGTAACGATTGCCCGCATCACCACCCATCCCCTGGGTGTGGTGATGCGCACCCTGTCCCCCTGGGAGATACCTCTTTTTTCAGCATCAATCCTGTTCATGGTGACAACCGGCTCGGGGCTTTCACTGTTCAGTTTTTTAATTCCGTGATGCTGGGTGTGAAAGCTGGAGCGCATTCGTCCCCCCGAATTGAACACAAGGGGAAATTGCCCGGCAAGATCCGGCCTGGAACGGGGGCCCTCGCCTGGTTCGGTGTACACCGGAAGGGGATCATACCCGTACTCCTCGAGGATGGCAGAGGCAATCTCGAACTTTCCCGACGGGGTATCAAATCCCGGCTTACCATCGTCACGAAGCAGGCCCTTCTCCCACTTGCGGTATTGCAGCATGCCGGTTTCCTTCGACACCATTCCCCCCTGCTCTCGCACATCCTCCAGGGTAAAACCTGAGCCCTTCAGCACATGCCGCAGCACCGCCTCCTCACCCTGCGGGTAGAGGTGGCCGTACCCCAGGCGTGCGGCAAGTTCGGTCAAAATTTCCACGTCCCCCCGCGATTCTCCCTGCGGTTCTATCATTCGTTCTCGTATGCGGAACATGGGGCCGTATACCATGTATGACTCTATCTCGTAGAAGGTGGCTGCCGGCAGCACTAGGTCGGCGTAGGCTGCATCTGCTGTCATCTGCCGATCGATGCATACCAGGAATTCCAGTTCACCCAGGGTTTTTCGCCATAGCTCGGGGTTAGGCCACGAGGTGGTGATAGAAGCGCCCTGTATGATCATTCCCCGGATTTTGTAGGGCTTTCCCTCAAGTACCGACTGGGGCAGGGCTATGGCATGGGCCTCGTCGCGGTACTTCACGTAGACGGGAAACCGGTCACGTCCCAGCCGCACACCCGTGTCGGGATTCTCAACGAGGCCCTCACGGTTGATGGGAAATGAATTTCCCGGCATCATGAAACAGCGTCCTCCCGGTACGTCAAGCTGGCCTGCCAGGGCCCACAGCACGATGGATGCCCTGATGTTCTGCACGCCGCTGTTGCTGTATTCAAGGCCGGTATACATGTGCTGTGTCACCCCGCGGGCACGGGCAATACGCCGGGCAAGGGACACCATCTTCTCCGCGGGAATGCCCGTGATCTCCTCTACAACCTCCGGCCTGAAATGCTGCACGTAGCGTGAGAACTCGTCAAACCCCACCGTCCAGTTTTTCACGAAGTTTTCGTCGTAGAGTTCCTCCTCGATAAGCACGTTACACATGCCCAGGGCCAGGGCCCCGTCGGTGCCGGGACGTATGGGAAGCCACTCCCCATCGGTGAGTTTCACCGCGGCGGTGCGTCGTGGATCGATGACCACCACCTCCGCACCACGCTCACGGGCAGCCATGATCCGTTTCATGTCAACCGGCGGCAGGTCGGTGGCGGGGTTGGTTCCCCAGATCACCACCATCTCGGCGTTCTCCACGTCATTGAACATATCGTTGAGAATTTTACCGCAGGTGACATGGGGGGCGATCATGCCGTATGCCACGTAGCACAGGGCCCCCACCCCCATGGTATTAGGCGACCCGAATGGGAAGAGCACGCTGCTTGCCGAGGAAACCATCACGTTCTTCGGTTGAAAAATATCACAGTAGGCAAGCTCAAAGGTGCCCACACCCGTGTAGATGTCGGTTGCCTCGGCACCATGGTGCTTCTTTATATGCTGAAACCTCTCTACTATTATATCATAAGCCTCATCCCACGATATCCGCTCAAAGTCATAGGTACCCCTGGGCCCCACCCTCTTCTGTGGGTAGAGCACCCTGTTTTCAGAGTATATTATATCTGAAGAATGATCACCGATGCGACAGGTGATTCCCATCTGCGTTCCCTCTTCGGGACGAACGCTGACAATTTTTCCGTTTTCATCATATTTGGCCACTATCCAGCAGCCGGCAGCACATATGCCGCATATGCCCCGTTTCTCATATTCATCCACGCAGGTATCCCCTTTAACAGATAAGTCTATTCGGTTATTGTCACGCTGGTGTATCAGTACATATAAATGCTATAGTGAAAATCAACAGGCAGCAAGAATTTTTCAGAGACCTTACCACAGAGGCTCAGAGGTACATTTAACAAAAAAAATATAAATACTTAATACCTTGTTAATGCCCCATTCCTATCTTTTTGATGATAATTAAAGAAGAAAAAGCATACACACAAGGAGCATACTCATGGCAAAGGCTGATTTGCACGTTCATTCAAAATATTCGGAGCGCCCTTCGGAGTGGTTTCTGCAGCGGCTTGGAGCCGCGGAATCCTATATTGATCCTGAGGTGGTATACTCCATGGCAAAGCAGCGTGGAATGGATTATGTAACCATAACCGACCACAACAGGATAGAAGGCTCAGTTCTATTAAAAGAAAAATATGACGATGTATTCACCGGGGTGGAAGTAACTACCTATTTTCCCGAAGACATGTGCAAGATACATATCCTGGTTTACGGGCTTTCAGAGGATGAGTTCAACGTAGTACAGGAGATCAGGACAAACATCTATGAACTGAGAGACTTTATAAAAGAACGACAGCTGGCATATTCAGTTGCGCACGCCACCTACTCTGTAAATGGTAAAATTTCTGTTTCACACCTGGAAAAGCTTATACTTCTTTTTGACGTTTTCGAATCAATTAACGGCGGCAGAAACAGGCTGAACAACGAAAGATGGACCCGTATACTCTCAAACCTTACACCAGATGACATCCACAGGCTGCGTAAAAAACACGATATCACCCCTATAAGCGATGATCCATGGATCAAGGCATTTACCGGCGGTTCAGATGATCACGCGGGCCTGTTTACAGGAAAAACCTTCACCGTGGCAAGGGCCTCTACACCGGAAGAGTTTCTCTATAACATCCGAACGAAGAAGATAAACGCCACGGGACGGCACAACGATTACCAGGGGCTTGCCTTCACCGTGTACAAGATAGCATACCAGTTCTCACGACAAAAAAGCCGCGACATCCCGAAATCCTTTATACAGAATATTAATGAATTAATCTTCAATGATAAACCATCAAGCTTCAGGGAACGCTTCACCATGCGCCGCCTGAGGTCGCGAAAGGACTTTCGGGAAAACCCCATAAAGCTGCACATGCTTGAACTGGTTGAAAGCCTGCGGGAAAACGGCTTTACCGATATTGAAGAAAAACTTGGTCTCGTATATGATAAGATTACCGACGTTTCCGACGAATTTTTCAGGATCGTGTTCAGGTCATTTGAGAAAAACGTTAAGAGGGGCAACCTGGAGGGCATCATCAAAAGCGTATCCTCGTCCCTCCCCGGAATATTTCTTTCCCTTCCCTTTTTCACCACCCTGAGCCATATGTACCAGGGGCGTGAACTCATGGCACAACTTGAGAAGCAGTACCTTCCCGACCTGGATGACAACAAAAAAAAGATACTCTGGTTCACCGATACACTGGGAGACCTCAACGGGGTGGCTGCCACCATAAACGAGACAGGCTGGGTAGCATATCATCGGAACAGGGACATACGACTGGTCACCTCGGTACCGGAGAATGTTCCTGTTGAGATGCCACCTGGAACAATAAATCTTGAATCACTGTACTCATTTCCCCTGCCACATTACGAGAGCCTCACCATGCGTATTCCCTCGGTGTTGAAAGCTATAAAGGACCTTTCTGAATACGAGCCCGACGAGATATACATATCCACACCGGGACCTATAGGACTGCTGGGACTGCTGGTGGCACGACTGCTCCAGGTAAAATGTACCGGGGTATACCATACCGACTTCACCATGCAGGTATCCAGGCTGGTTGATGATTCGGGGATAAGCAGCATGGTGGAAGCATTTACAAAGTGGTTTTACACCTCGATGGATACCATTGCGGTCCCCACAATTGAATACATGGATCTCCTTGAATCGAGGGGTTTTGACAGAACAGCAATGGTGCACTTCAAGAAGGCTATAGACGAAAAAATGTTCACATTCAGGCCTGAAGGAAAAGACACCCTCAGGGAACTCTGCAGCATTGACGAGGGTATTAACCTGCTGTATGCGGGACGCATGTCACAGGACAAGAGCATCGATTTCATCGTAGACATACACCGCGAAATAACCACACGTGGATACCGGGTAAATACCATCTTTGCCGGTGACGGGCCATATTACAAAGAATTCCGGAAAAAACACGAAACAGAGGAAGGACTCTACTTCACCGGAAGACTGCCCCGCGAGACGCTTCCGCAAATATATTCAGGGGCTAACCTGTTTGTGTTTCCCAGCATCACCGACACGTTCGGCATGGTGGTACTGGAGGCCCAGGGCTGCGGCCTGCCCGCCGTGGTCTCTGACATTGGGGGCCCCCGGGAAATCATCATCGACGGACAGACAGGAACAGTTGCCGCAAACGGCAACCTTGAAGAATGGGTAACAGCCATAACCCGTTATATTGACATGATAGAAAAGAAACCGGAACAGTACATGGCAATACGTGAAGAAAGCCATGCGAACGCCCAGTCATACACCTGGGATGCCGTGCTTGATGACCTCTTCGGCCTGAACGGAGTCACACAGGATCACGAAGGCATAGAGAGCACAGAAGATACCGTTAGAATTACCGCATAGACCAGAGGTAGTATCTACAAAGATTACCGCAAAGGCGCTAAGTACGCTAAGGGCGCAAAGGAAAAGAAATTATATTTTTTAATATTCCCTCTTTGCGGTTCTCTGCGTCCTTTGCGCCTTTGCGGTAAAATATACTTATCTTTTTCTCTGTACCTCTGAGCCTCTGTGGTAATCTTTTCAGATACACCCTATATAAACTCTACGATTACCCACCCATAAAAATTTTTTTGTTGACAGCTCACCCATTATAATTTAACATTGTTAAACTTAACAATGTTAAATTATTAAGCGAGGTTGGCATTATGGCAAAAGTAACAGTACTTGGAGGATGCGGGGCGGTGGGCAGCGTGGCTGTGAGAACACTGGTTAGGCATCCGGCCTTTTCAGACGTGGTGATCGCCGATTACAACAGCGAAAAAGCCGAACACATGGCAGCCGAACTGGGTAAGGGCACATCAGCCGCTTTCTTTGACGCGTATGACCCAAAGAGCATAAGCAAGGTGATACAGGGAAGTGACGTGGTGCTCAATTGTGTGGGTCCTTTTTATTCAACGGTAAAACCTATACTTGAGGTGGTGCTTGAGGCCGGCATCAATTACGTGGACGTGTGTGACGACGTTGACGTCACCCTGGAGATACTTGACTGGGACAACAGGGCAAAAGAAAAGGGTGTCAAGGCCCTCATCGGCATGGGCAGCTCACCCGGTGTCACCAACATACTGGCCCGGCTTGCAGCCGACAGCCTTCTTGACCGTGTTGACGAGATCGACATCTTTCACACCCATGGGGGTGAAGCCGTGGAGGGAGAGGGTGTTATCGAGCATCGCTTCCACTGCATGTCCATTGACATTCCCATGTTCCTTGACGGCAAGCTGCAGCACGTCAAGTATTTCGAGGATGACGGGATCGCCCTCAGGGAGAGATTTACCTTCCCCCAGGTGGGAGAAACCCTTCTCTATCCCTATCCCCACCCGGAGCAGATCACCATACCGAAGTACATTCCCCTGAAACACGTAACCAACAAGGGAAGCGTTCTTCCAGAGCCCTACTATAATCTCATCAGGGACATATGCGCCCTGGGACTGCAGGACAAGGAGCCTGTCAACGTGAAGGGTCAGAGCATCAGGCCGTATGATTTCTCCATAGCCTACATCATACGGGAAAGAGACAGGATACTGAAAGAAACCGGTTTCGGCGCCCAGCGGGGCTGTGTGACTGTCATCGCCAAGGGAGAAAAAGACGGGGGATACATGGAATACCGTTTTCACATGGCATCCACCAGCCAGGCACTTGGTGAAGGAACCGGCATACCCGCGGCCATGGGCGCCATCGCCATGCAGCAGGGGATGGTACGGAAAAACGGCGTGATGCCGCCGGAGGCATGTATCGACGCCAGCGAGTTCATCAACCTGCTGCCCGAGATCATGAAGGCCGATGAGTCATCACAAAAAGAAGGGTCCTTTGAAGGATTCCTTGTTGAGCAGATAGACGGCGAGGGCAACATCAGCACCATAGACCTGTAAACCGGAAAGTCTCCTCCCCCCGGGAGGGGACTTTACATACAAATCCAGGAGGACGGTATGGGATCAAAAAAAATTCCCCATGTGCTGGCCATTGATCATGGAACATCGGGATGCAAGGTGGCACTGGTTTCAATATTCGGGAAGGTTGCCGATTTTCAGAATGAGCCCACACCAATTCATTTTCTTCCCGGTGGCGGGGCCGAACAAGACCCCCGTGACTGGTGGAACGCTTTTACCAGGGCTGCACGAAAACTTATGGCAAGGGGAAACGTTTCCCCCGCGTTGATCAGGGCAATTTGCGTATCAAGCACATTCTCAAGCACGGTGGCCGTTGACAGAAACGGAGAAGAACTGATGAATTCACTCACCTGGATGGACTCACGGGGCGCTCCCCATGTGCAGAAATTCATGCGGGGCATTATCAACATTGACGGCTACGGCCTCAGCCGCATACTGAACTGGATAGGCAAAACCGGCGGAGGACCGGGATTATCAGGAAAAGATGACATCGCCCATGTCCTCTATCTTAAAAATGAAAGGCCGGATATTTACGAAAAGACATACAGGTTTCTCAGCAGTAAAGACTACTTCAACCTGAAACTCACCGGTGAATTTCTTGCCTCCTATGATGCCATGACCCTCTTCTGGGTAACCAACGCAAAGGACATCAACAACATGCATTATGATGATTCCCTGGTATCTAAGCTTGGTATTGACAGGGAAAAACTGCCCCGCATGATTCATTCTATCGACGAGGTGGGCACACTGCTTCCATCGGTGGCAAAAAAGCTGGGACTGGGTAAGGACATTAAGGTGTACTCCGGTTCGCCGGATCACCAGTCAGCCCTGGTTGGTTCAGGCGCGGTAAAGGATTTCCAGGGACACCTCTACATCGGCACCTCTTCGTGGGTGGAGTGTATCGTTCCCTTCAAGAAGACGGATATACTGCACAGCATCGCCTCCCTTCCCTCTTCCATACCCGGCAGGTATCAATGCGTCAACGAACAGGACATGGCGGGAGGATGTCTTACCTATCTCATAGAACACGTACTGGACGCAAAGACATTGAAGCGGAAAAAGAACGAAAACCTCTACGCCGCACTTGACCGTATCGTTTCGGAAACAGCGCCGGGGGCAGGCAGGATCATCTTTACACCCTGGCTTCATGGTGAGCGCAGCCCGGTGGACAGCAATACCCTGCGGGGGGGGATTCATAATCTCGCCGTCACCAGCAGCCGGGAGGAGATTGTGCGGTCGGTATTTGAAGGTATCGCCTTCAACACCAGGTGGAACATGGATTATGTTGAGAAGTTTACCGGCAGGCCATTTGATGGGCTGCATTTCATAGGCGGCGGTGCCAGGTCAGACATATGGAGCCAGGTGTTTGCCGATATTCTCAACAGGCCCATACACCAGGTTGAAGACCCTCTCCAGGCCAATGCCAGGGGAGCAGCCTTTATCGCATCCGTTGGAATGGGACACCTGAAATTTGATGACATACCCCATCATGTCAGGATCACGGGAGAATACACTCCAAACGGGGGGCACAGGAATATGTATGATGACCTGTACCACGCTTTCCTTGAAATATACAAAAGAAACCGCACCCTGTATGACCGGCTGAACTCTTCTGATAATAAAGGTTGACTGCCTGGCAGGCATGAGGATATACAGGCCCCATGAGCAAGCAACCACGATCAGAAAACGAGATCCAGAAGATCAGAAACACCATTCTCGAGAGCGCCCTGGACATCATCAGCGAGGAGGGATACCAGTCTTTTACCATGAGAAAGCTGGCATCCCGGATCAGGATGACAGCTGCCAATATCTACAATTATTACGGCAACAAGGACTCCATCTACCTGGCCCTTGTAATCGAAGGATTCACCATACTTCATCACGATATGTCCACTGCATATGCATCAGAAAACAACCCGGCTGCACGATGGCAGAAAGTATTCGATGCCTATTACCAGTTTGGAATTGCATATCCCCACCATTATGATATCATGTTCTCCCTGCCCACCCCCAGGTACAACGATTTCGTTGGAACCGAGCTTGAAGATACTGCCGCCATAGAGATGGATCTTTCCAACCGAATCATAGAAATTGCCGTTCAGTCAGTGGTTGATGCCGCCGGTAACGGGAATGCGATCAGCAGGGAAGAAGCACAGCAGCGTACCGTTGAAGCATGGAGCATGCTGCATGGCCTCTTGAGCCTGAAAAACAGCCGCGTTCTACAGTATGTCATCACTGACATTGATTCGATATACCGGCATTTTCTTGATGACCTGCAGCGAAACATCTCCGGTTGATAGAATAATAGAACCTGTTTTTTCGATTTTTCCTGTAATTTTGCTTTACTATATATGCATCCTGTTCCACAAAGTAATATAAATACTCTTATATTACCGTATAGTTATGTGTTTTCGGCTGATATTCTGCCGCTGTAACGCATAATCCGTATAAGAAAACACTTAGTGTACACATGCCGTGTATCATAGAATAACCTGGAAACGGCTAAAGATAGTATAAACTCTACAAAAAGGTGGTACAACATGTCGTATAAAGTAGCATTATATCCCGGCGACGGGGTAGGACCTGAAGTTGTAAACGAAGCAAAAAAGGTGCTGGATACATGCGGTCTTGATATTGACTATACAATGATAGACTGGAGCACCAAACTATACAAGTCAACCGGTCGCTGCGCGCCGGAAGATTACATTGACCAGCTGAAACCTTATGATGCCATTCTTCTAGGAGCAGTAGGAAATGCCGATAATGCCCCCGATCACGTGGCTGTAGAACCACTTCTTGGCATGCGCAAAGGTTTTGATCAATATGTAAATATCAGGCCTGCTATTCTCTTCCCGGGAGTAGACTCACCCCTGAAAGACAAAAAACCGTATGACATCGACATGCTGGTAATCCGTGAAAACACCGAAGGTGAATACACTCCCCTGGGGGGACGTCATTACGTTGGCACCCCCAACGAATGCGCCATGCAGGTAAATTACTTCTCACGCATGGGAACTGAACGGATTATTCGATATGCCTTTGAAACCGCACGAAAACGTGACAGGAAAAAGGTAACCAGCATAACAAAATCAAACGCGTTAAAATACAGCATGGTTTTCTGGGATTCAGTATTCAACGACGTTGCCAGAGACTACCCTGACGTGGAATGCGGTCCAATGCTTGTTGATGCCGCGGCCATGAACTTTGTGCGGTCACCCGAGAATTTTGACGTGGTGGTCTGTTCTAACCTGTTTGGTGATATTCTAAGCGATATCGCGGCTATTATCATAGGAGGTATGGGATTCGCCGGAAGCGCCAATATCAATCCAACCCGTGAGGCACCTTCCATGTTTGAACCCGTGCACGGCTCGGCACCGGATATCGCGGGTAAAGGCGTTGCCAACCCCCTTGCTGCCATACTCAGCGCTTCAATGATGGCAGGCTTTCTTGGCGAAGAAGACAGCGCCGCAAAGATAAAAAAAGCGGTACAGGAACATCTATCCGAAGGAAAACTGAAAACTCCCGACCGCGGCGGCAGCAACTCAACAGCTGAAGTTGGTGATGATGTAGCAAAACGAATATAGGAGTACGGTGATGGAATATACCGAATACACTGCCCCTGAAACAAACGTATCTGAATACTATCTGCAAATGTCAGATGGAGTATCCCTGAAAATGCTGGACTTCCAGCCGGGGGCAGACTCTTCCAGCAAACCCATCATTCTCTTTGTTGCGGGCTGGATATCACAGCTTCAGGGCTGGAAGAGTGTATTGAAAGAACTCACCTCGGAATACCGTGTCATGTACCTGGAAACCAGGGAAAAACAATCATCGTTAATACCCGATGGGAAGAAAAATAAGGAAATCAGCTTCAGGGTAAGCCGCATGGTAGAAGACCTGCATGAAGTTGTACAGCAGGTTATACCCGAAAAAAAATCTTTTGCCATTGCGGGAAGTTCCCTTGGCTCATCGATTGTGCTGGAGTACCTGTCTCACCGAACCAGGGAACCACTATGCGCCATGTTGATAAGTCCCCTCCCTGTATTCAGATTTCCCGCAGTGCTTGGGGACATCCTGCCCGCACTGCCTCCTTCATTATACGCAGTTATCAAGAAAATCGTTATATGGTATCTTGTTAATTTCAGACTGGATAAATCACGGGAAAAGGAGCAGGTAGAGAAATACACCAATACCATAAACGCCGCCGACCCATATAAGTTAAAATATAACGCTATTGACCTGAAACGCTATTCCCTCATGGAACGCCTGCAGTATATCACCACACCCTGTTATATTTTCGGAGCAAAAACCGACACCCTGCATGAGACAGACACCATAAAGAAAATGATAGAAAAGATGCCCCGGGCAAGATATATTGAGCTGGCAAGCAACAAGGAAACACATAGCGAGGTAGTTGCCGAATGGATGGTAAACCTGTTACAGAAAAAAGAATATAAAAAATTATAAGTATTATTGCACAGCCTTTTTTTCAGCCTCAGACTTAAGGTTCTTCAATACATCTTTCATCGCGTAATCTACAACGTAATCAACCACCCTCTGGGGAACAGGAAACCCCATGGTTACATGTACCATGTATTCAACCCTGGTATTCCCATATACATCCGGGATAAACTTAAAGAATCCACCAGATTTTTTGAAATCTCCACCAGCGGATTCAAAATTAAGAACCAGGTTTTCATCATCATAACTATATGTCTGCAATATTGTGAATCCCTGTTTAAGAGCCACGTCAAACCTGTAGAATACAGATACGGGCCTTCCATCCCCACCATACTCCTTGATATCTACCGTATTCACATGCTTAAACCATTCCGGGTAGCGTTTAAAATCACATAGTATATCATAACACAACCGTGCAGGTGCATTAATATCTATGTAACTTGTGGCTTCATAGGTTTTTGTCATAAAAACAGCTTCTCTTTGTATTGTGATGATGCGAGAATCAAAGCATATGACATTTTTTTTTGCAATAACAATTTTGACCGATTTGTTATTTATATCTTGATTTTTTATCAGCCATCAGTACTATATATGTATGCGGTACAGGCAAAAAACCACAAGGCAGGAATAAATGAGTTTATGCAAAGTAGAAATCAACTCGATAGTCCTTGAAGAAGAATCCGGAACGCCAATAATCGTATTGCAGGACAACGAAAGCGGGAATATTCTCCCTATTTTGATTGCACCACTGGAAGCCAGCATGATTGCCATTGAGATGGAAGGGAAAAAACCCATTCGCCCCCTTACCCACGACCTGATAATAAACATGATAAATGAATTCGGGTACAATGTACAATCAGTGGTAATTGATGATTTGAAAGATAACATCTACTATGCGAAGATATACCTCTCATCCGAAAATGGAGATATAACCATCGACAGCAGGCCAAGTGACAGCATTGCCATTGCGCTCAGGGCCAGGGCAGATATTTATGTGAAGAAAAAGGTATTTGCCTTATCCATGGGGATGGAAGGTGGCACGCAAAGCATTGACAGGGAAACCATGAAAGAGGTTCTCGAAGATCTAGACATAGATGACGTGGGTGGGAAAATAATGTAAATTGATTTGCCCGCAAAAATTGAATATTGACAGAAAACAAGACCTGAAATAACATATACATAGATCAATAAATCATTCCGGAGAACAGGTCATGTCCCCAACCAGAACTATCGCCTCTCTTCACGATATAATACGGGAACTTACCCAGATCGAATCTGAGCTGGATAATTATATAGACACCACCCTGTGGATAAGCGATCCCCATGGTGCCGGTGATCGTTTCGTATCTATTTTAAAAGGAAGATTCGGCCTGGTATGGAGAACTTGTTACGAGGCGTTACCAAAAACATTCTCCATGGAAAAAATCGATTACATCGGCCGCATCATTCGAAAAGAAAGATACTTTATAAATGACATATACCACATGGACAGGCAGGATATTATCTCAGCCCTTGGAAAGATCATTGATTACAAGGTTCAAAATATCAACGATTTTGACCAGATCCGAACCAGCATCAACAAGGATCTAAAGAAAACACTTGAAAACATCATACTGCATTACCCCGTCCCCGATATCGTATATGAGAACGAGTTAATAGCCGACAGGATCATAACTGCCCTTTGCAAAATCGTGAAGCAGGTAATACTTGGACATCTCATTGTACTTGGCGATGTATTCGACAGGGGTGATGAACCCGATAAGATTATCAGAATATTGAACAAAAGTGATATCCGGCGATACGTAACCTTCATCTGGGGAAATCACGATATATTGTGGATGGGAGCCGCGGCAGGTAACAGGTCGATGATTGCCCAGGCCCTCAGGATAAGCACCCGTTATGACAACCTGGATTTTCTTAAAAGACTTAAAATCGACATCTCCCCCCTGGAACAACTGGGCGAGAAGTTATATCCTGACGGGGTATCCTGTAACGTAAAGGCAAAAAACGAGAACACCAGGAAGATGGAAAAAACCCTTGCCATAATTCAGTTCAAACTGGAAGAACAGGCCATTCGCGAAAACCCTGAGTTCGAAATGAAATCAAGACTGTGGCTGAACAGGCTCTCTGAAATGCTGGAAAAAGGGGACACGGAAGGGTTAACCGATACACATTTCCCCACTATTGATCCCGACAATCCGGCACGGTTAAGCGCCGACGAAAAAGAAGTTATCGACGACCTTGCCCGGCAGTTTACAAGCAGTGACAGGGTTCAATACCTGATGAAATTTCTCTTCGAGTACGGCAAGATGTATCACGTACATAATTATATATTAAACATCCATGCCCTTATACCCAGCACAAAAGACGGGGATTTCCAGGAGTTCAATGGCAAAAAAGGCAGGGAATTGCTGGAATACATTCAAAACACTGTCAAGAACGTGGGAAAGAACTACCTTAACGGCATAAAGCAAAACCAAAAAGAAATTGATCTCATGTTCTATCTCTGGTGCGGTCCCAGGTCTCCATTTTTTGGCAAAGATGCCATGAAAACCTTCGAACGGTACTTTCTCAGTGAGAAATCAACCCACAAGGAAACCCTTCTATTCTGGGATGAGAATATTAAGAAAAAGGAATTCATGGACAAGATAATGCAGGAGTTCGGCGCGGAACGAATAGTCTACGGGCATACCCCTGTAAACGTGCTAAAAGGAGAGAAGATAGCCTCACCTGATGGTCGGGCAATAAATATTGACGGAGGATTTTCAGAAGCCTACCTTAACCGGGGACATTCACTGATCCAGACACCCTACTCCCTTTATGCCATCATACTGCCAACCCCTGAAGAGATACAGGAAGCCAGGAAAAAGAAAGAACACGTCAATTTCATGACAGAAATAATTGATTATTTCGAAACACCATTACGTATTCGGGACACCTACAACGGAACCATATTAATGAAACGCCGTGATGAGTTGAGAAATATGCTTGCAGATCATATCTATAATAACGGCGGCTGAGAAGAACTCTTGATAGCAGCATCAAACATTGCTTTTTTTTTATTGCATTATATCTTTATTAAAAGGTATAAGATTACATGGAAAATCACCCCATAGTCAGGGTGTTCATAATTGTCTTATAATAATTAAACGGAGGTTTGAATATCTAATGAAAAAATTAATAGTAATTATCGCGGCATTTACTGTTCTGGTATTCGTCCCATCAGCCAGTTTTGCCATTGTAGACCTGGGTGTATACGGCGGCTATTCATTTGGAGGCGAAATAGAAGTTGGGAATGAAACATATGATGTAATGGGACCCGAATACGGCTTCATCGGACATCTCAATGGTTCCGTGATACCCATGATCCTCAGCCTCGGAATCGGCGGTTTTTACCAGAAATCCACACTGCAGTATGAAGCTGACAATAATGACATCGATCTGGATAAAACCATATACGGTCTTGATGCCATTGCCATGCTTGAACTGCCTATTCTCATCCATCCGTATCTTCGCGGCGGGATCGCTATAAATGAGAAACTCGAGTTTAAAGTAAACGACTCATCAGTTTCATACGAGAAAAAATTCAACTCATATTACTTCGGCATTGGAGCCGCTTTTACAGTATTTCCAATGGTACAGGTTTTCGGTGAATATCTCTATAACTACTCAAAACAGGAAGAAGACGCTGTCTTAAAAACCAACTCTGTTCACGTTGGTGCACGGGTCAATATTTAAACAAACTGAAAAATCTCATCTCAACTATCAGAAAACCCCGCTGAATCTGGCGGGGTTTTCTTTTACTGGTTTTACTTATTTTTACAGTTTATTGTATCAGGATCTTGAGGTATCTGCTGACTTCTTCAAGAAGGGGGTCAACCGCCATGGGATCATGAATGGTAAGCACGTTATTTCGTTTATTCACATATTCTTCTTCTATTATCTTTCTTGATTTCAGGAGTTTCAATGCATTCTCATAACTGGGCATGGATAATGATTCAGCAAGACGAATCTCACCTGTATGGTACATTCGTATGCCGTTTTTTCTCAATTCTATAATGAATTCCTTTTTCTGCTGTTTCCCAGGCTTAGCCTTTCGTATTGAATCAAACACTACCAGGTATGACTCAAAGAACTCCTGTATAAGTCTCGAATAAAGCCTGCATACATTCTTGCAATTATCATTAACCAGGATGTTGTCTTCCTCAATTGTTACTGCCTTTTCAAGTGAAAGGTATTCCAGGGATTTACCAGACATGCCGTCTACATCGAACATCATGCTGTCAGAATAAATAAACTCTTTGGTGAAAAGATTTCGAAGGGAAACAAAGGTATCTCTGAAAGACTGCATGGTAATCCTGGACCCCTGTTCTGACAGACTGGTAAGAGCCAGGGAAGCGAAAGACATCGGCAGAAAATAATGGATAATAGAGTTTTTATAAAATACAATGCGTGGTCGTTCATCTTCGGGCAGTAAAAATAGATCATCAACAGATTCTCCTTCATTTTCTTCTTCTGAAAGTTTACTGATAATATGATCTTCTTTGAATGAATCCACAACATATTCAATGATTTCATTCATATTGGCCTTTTCATGCAGGGCATCAGAAGTTGGGACTTCGGCGAATGTACAATAATCATACAGCAATTCCATGTTATGCTGGACGGTTCCCCTGGTAAAACCTTTAACCGATGAAAGAAGTATTACAGTTGATGCGAGAGAAAAGGGTGTTATTACCACAACATCGTTTATCTTGCGTATAATATTAATTGCTACAGCCTCTGTAAGACTATCCTGGTTCTCTTCGATAGTCACTTCTTTAAGGGTAAAGGGTTTATTGAAATTAACATAGACCCTCCCGTATTTACGCTTTAAGAGTTTTCGGCTCTGCATCATTCCCGAAACAGATTCTTTCTTCTTTTTCTTGCCACCCGTTTCTTTGGCATATGAAGATTCTTCAAGTATACGGTCATAATTAATTGAAATTGGAACGAAAACCAGGTCTTTGTTATACCCTTCTTCAACTGCATCCGTAAGGTATTTCAAAAACCCCAGTTTCGGGAAGGCGAGCTTACCGGTCCTGGTTCTGCCCCCTTCAATAAAAAATTCTATGGTGTAGCCTTCAGACACAAGTGTTTTCATGTACTGTTTAAAGACAGCCGGATACAGCTTTAACCCTCTGAATGATCGACGCATAAAGAAGGCGCCCGAACGTCTGAATATGGTTCCCATGGGAAAAAACGAAAGGTTTACACCGGCCGCGATATGGGGTGGCGCCATCTTATTTTTAAAGAACATGTAAGAGAGTATAAGGTAATCAAGGTGACTTTTGTGACATGGAGTCAACACAAGGGGGCCTCTCTGTGCTGCTTCGCGAATCTCTTCGATGGCTTTCGTATCGTAGGTAATACCGTCAAATATTTTTCTAAACATCCAGTCTAATACTATTTCAAACAAGCGAATATATAATATTGAAAAATTAGCAGCGATCTCTTTGTAATACTTGAATGCCTTTTTTCTAAGTTTCAGTTCAGATTCATTTTCCTCCAGGGATATTTCCTTTATCTCCTGCAGTATATTAGGATTATATAACACCCGTTCCATCATCTCCTGGCGGGACTTCAATATTGGACCAAGTACTGTCCTTTTTTCATGATAATAAATTTCAAGCAGCCTGTTTCTCAATTGTACTGCTATCTGTCTTGAATCATCAGTTTTGGATTCCGCGATCACGTCCTTAAGATTTACAGGCGTGGAAATTCGGATAAACGGCGAAGTAGCACTTCGCAGGTTTGACAACCAACCCCAGAGAATACCCTTATCACCGGTGGCCTTTGACGATATCACAGAAGAAACCGTGCCCCCTGTTCGTTCAGGATTCCTGTTCCAGAATATCATTTCCGGCATAAGGAATATGGGGACATCTGTTTTTTTCTGCACCTCGATAAGATACCGCAGTGAATCGTATTTAACCTCTAGGTACCTTTTCAGAAAGAACTTCTTTGAAAGAAGTGAAAGCATGATGCTGTTATCATCCCGCAATAATTCTTCCACGTAATTAGTATCCAGCACGTAATCATATTTTCTGCGCAAAAAGAACCGTGAAAAGAATTTCTTTACACGCCTGGCGATATACCTGAAATTCTGAAATAGAAAAGGATTGTACTCCAGTGCGAACACGGGTGGCTGGAAACCATGCTTTTTCAGTTTATTATACAGTATCAATAATGATATATTTGAACTGTGAAAAGAAGCATATACAAATCGACCTTTTTCACTTAAATCGTTAAGACGTGAAAGACTTTCTTCATCAAAATCAACATTTCCATACAATATACCCGCAAGTTTCTCTACTATGGGATTAAGACGGTTGTAAATCTGTCCGTCATATACACTTGAAGTAATTATTCCCTTATCCTTATCGGTCATATAATACCTGCCTTATTCTGAATAATTGCTGACTATAATGATTACCGGGTTGTCCGATTTAACCCTTTTTATCAAGAAAATAATGACAAATCCATATTTTACATGTAATGTATATAAATATTTAAATTACATCTCAATTTTTCAATCATTTTCACTACATTACATCTCCCCTAAAACTGCAATATAAAAAATAGGGCATGCATAGTCAATTTACAAGCAATTTTTTATCCTGCCTTATGCCTGTATTTACCTGTATTATTTTAAACACAGGATGGATATGAAGTTTTTATATCCATCTGGAAAAAAATGATTGCAATATATTTATTAAGTTTGATACATAATATGCATCATTAGATAATGCACCATCATAAATTAGAAGCAGCTGTTACAAATGGTCTGCATTTGTAATTAAAGTATTGCATAGCATAGAAAAAGATCACGGAACTAAGAAAATAATCTTTCGGGATGTAGCGCAGTCAGGTCAGCGCGCTGCGTTCGGGACGCAGAGGCCGGGAGTTCGAATCTCCCCATCCCGAATTTTCGAGACAATATAAACACTTGTATTAAACATAAACAGAGAGAATAAATACCTTTTCGGGTTAACAATTATGATACATACAGGTTTGTAAAAACAATAATGCTAAAACCTACTACACTCCTAGATTCATCATATCCCACTATAAGAGAAGCCAGAAAAGATATTATTGATGATATTATCAATGTTATATCAAAGCGTGATATTCATCTGAATATTGACAACATGGAACTCTACCTGATAATCGATGAAGCACTTACAAATGCCATGGAACATGGTAATCTCTGGAAACCTGATAAAGAAATAAAAATTACCGTCAGCATAAATTCCAGGTATCTCAAGGTGACAATACAGGATGAAGGGACCGGTTTTTTACGTGGAAGCGAGAAAAATATAAATTCACCACACCTGCTTCCACGGGGAAGGGGAATTTATATCATTAAGCAATTTTGCAAACCCGAATGGAACAAGAAGGGTAACCAGATCATTTTAAACATTGAACTTGATAAATCTAACTAACACTCACCCCTGAATAGGTTTTTACACACATCTAATTTATATTTGACTTTCAAGACAAGAACCTGTACATATTGAAGAATCAAGAAACATGAGATAAAAAAAATCGATGAAAATCAAATATTTCTCAGCACTTCATAGTGCTGTCCTCAGCCTGCTTTTTGCAGGGCATTATCAGTACACCAGCAAAGAGAACATGGGGATATCCCTGTGTGGTTTTACTGATACATTACGTGATGTTAAAGATGCTATTTCAGGTTTTTCCCATTTCATACAACAGGTGACCCACATAGTTGAGACCGTTTCTGATATTGTTGGCATCCAGGTGCTGATTTTATTGATTGTTGTATCAATAATTGCTTCGGGTCTGGCGGCCTTTGGAGTACCCAGGGGGAAAATGTCATTTTTTCTGTCACTCATCTTTACTGACTACCTGTGGGTATTATGGAGTACCAGTTTTGATCCCGATTCATATTCTTTTGTATATGACATTACAAAAACAAACCTGATTCTTTTAAGCCCGTACCTACTCATCCTCCTGGTAAAAAGATACTGGCCGGATATCAAGCATTTTAACGTGAATCTTCGCAATAAAATTTTATCAAGGCCCCCTGATGTGGTCACCTTAAAAGATTTTCTTCAATGGAAAAAACAATACCAGTCTCTTAACGTATCTCTACTAGAATCACTTGATAACGACCTGGCAGCAAAAGAAAATAATTATGTTACAATATCAAAAGAGACTATTCGTCTTCTTGATTCACTTGATACCAATATACAGTATTTTAACAAAAAGCCCTGAAGGGATATATCATGCACTTGACCCTTGAAAAAAAAGGAACATTGTATATCATTCTGTTAAGTGGTACAGGTGAATACGGAGATGAAATACGACTACCTGATTTAATTAATAAAATATTGAATGAAAATCCAGCCACCATTGCACTGAGCCTTACAGGTATGGATACATTAAACTCGGCTGCAATGGCGGCAGTACTGAACGCACTGAAAGTTACGGACACTACAACCATAGAACTGCTGTTATACGGCGCGAACCAGAATGTCTCCATGCTCCTGGAGAAGGTATTTCTCAAAGAGTATGTACCAATTTTATCCGAAGATGAATTCAAAGAAAGATACCTGTGAAACAAAATGGAGGACACAATGGACTATACGGTGAAAGAGAACGAAACATCCTGTGTATATATACTTAATGAACAGTTAAACCCGAGAAAGCTGAAAGAATTCATCGAAGTACTAAATAATTTCTTACAGAACGACACAAGAGATGCTATACTGGATTTATCCAGTATAGAGATTGTTGATTCTACAATTCTCGCGGGATTCATGTCACTGTATAACAACTTCAATGAGCAGAATAGAAGTTTCAAGATTACAAATCCGAATCCCGCCATCCGAAGAATTATTGAGATCGCGTCACTGGAAGTTTTCTTACTTGAGGAGTAATTTGTATGATGGAGTTGCAGAAAAGTTCACGTTTCAAAGGCCGCAAGGGACCTCTAGTACTGATAATTATGGACGGTTTTGGGATAGGCGAAGAAAATGAGGGAAATGCGCTGTACCTGTCAAGAACACCAAACATTGATTACCTGACATCAAATTATATGAATACCAGCCTGAAAGCCCACGGAACAGCCGTTGGCCTTCCAAGCGATGAAGACATGGGCAATTCGGAAGTAGGTCACAACGCCCTTGGGGCGGGAAGAATATTTGACCAGGGTGCAAAACGGGTTTCAAAGGCAATAGACAATGGAGAAATATTTACCACTGACATATGGCAAAAGATAATTGATCTACCGGCAGGCAGGGGGACAACCCTCCATTTCATCGGCCTGCTTTCTGATGGTAATGTGCACTCAAATATATCACATCTCTTTAAAATGCTTGGCCAGGCGGCAGAAGACGGCATCAATAAAACACGGGTGCATATTCTTCTCGACGGAAGAGACGTTCCCGAAACATCGGCTCTTGAATATGTTGACCAGCTTGAAGACGTTCTCTCCGGATACCGGGAAAAAGGTTTCGACTACCAGGTAGCTTCAGGTGGGGGAAGAATGGTAACCACCATGGACAGGTACCAGGCAGACTGGGATATCGTTAAACGCGGCTGGGAAGCCCATGTTCTCGGTGAAGCCAGGCCATTTAACTCTGCCCGGGAAGCCATTGAAACATTCAGAAAAGAGAAGCCGGGGCTCACCGACCAGTACCTCCCGTCATTTACCATTGTTGATGATAACGGACCAGTGGGAACAGTGGAAGACGGCGACTCGGTAATATTCTTCAACTTCCGGGGTGACAGGGCAATAGAGATATCACGGGCTTTCGAAGAGAAAGATTTTGACAAGTTTGACAGAAAAAGATTTCCGGATATAGTCTACGCGGGGATCATGCAATACGATGGAGATTTAGAGATCCCCAAAAATTACCTGGTGCAGCCACCGATAATAGATAAAACCATTAGTGAATACCTGGTACACAACGATTGCTGCCAGTACGCTGTTTCAGAAACACAGAAATTCGGTCATGTAACGTATTTCTGGAACGGGAACAGGAGCGGCATGTTCGACAGAAAATGGGAAGTATACAGGGAAATACCGTCAGACAAGGTTGAATTTGACCAGCGCCCCTGGATGAAAGCTGCCGATATCACCGACGATGTTATAGCGGCTATCCAGAGCAATACATATGACTTTATACGGCTGAATTATCCCAACGGCGACATGGTAGGACATACCGGTAAAATGGAAGCAGCCATAATCGCTGCTGAAACTGTTGACCTGTGCCTGGGAAGGCTGTTGCCCGTTATTAAGGATAATAACGGCATGGCCATCATTACCGCCGATCATGGCAACCTGGACGAGATGTTCGAAGTTGAAAAAAAATCCAGGAAGATCAAATATGACAGTAAAACCGGCAAACCCGATCAGAAAACATCACACACCTTAAACCCGGTGCCATTTATCATCTATGATCCGGAATACAACAACGAGTACAGGTTGCGCGAAACCGCAGACACAGAACCGGGCCTTGCCAACGTGGCATCAACCATCCTGGTTATGCTGGGATTTGAACCGCCCGAAGAATACCTGGAACCAGTAATAGAACTGGCATGAACATAGCCTTTGTGACCAGTGAAGCGTACCCCTTTGCCAAGACTGGTGGCCTGGCAGATGTGTCAAATGCCCTGCCCCGCGCACTTGCACGGCAGGGACATGATGTATGTATATTTATGCCCCGTTATTACGTTGTTGACCAAAAAAAGTATTCCCTCAAGTTAACAGGCTCCCCACTGGGGGTACCCCTTGGCTCAGGGGAAAAATGGTGCGCGTTGTACGAATCATCATTTATTTCGGGGGTCACCACCTGCTTTATTGAGCATGATCACTATTTCGGCCGCGATGGTCTTTATGATGACGGCCGGCATGCCTTTGATGACAATGCCGAAAGGTTCATCTTTTTTTCCAGGGCCGTATTACAGGCGATGAAATCACTGAAATTCAAACCCGATGTGATTCACTGTAATGACTGGCAGAGCGGTCTTGTCCCCCTTTTTCTGAAATCACATTATGCCGGGGACCCCTTTTACCGTGACACACGTTCACTGATGACGGTGCACAATGTAGGTTACCAGGGTGTGTTTCCAAAAGAAGTGTTTCCCCTCACCCGGCTTGGCTGGGAACATTTTTCAAAGGATGGACACGAATTTTTTGGCCAGATCAATTTTCTGAAAGAAGGCATACTGCATGCTGATGCCGTTTCAACTGTAAGCAAACGATACTCCCTTGAGATACAGTCACGGGAATTTGGTTATGATCTTGCCGATGAATTCAAAAAAGTCTCTCACCGGCTTTTCGGCATCATCAACGGTGTTGATTACACGAAATGGACACCTGCGTCTGATACGTTACTGCCCGCGAATTACTCCATTAATGACATGTCCGGGAAAAGAATCAACAAGACAAAATTGCAGGAACTCATGCACCTTCCTCCCGATGGTGATATACCGGTTATTGGATGCATTTCCCGCCTGACCTATCAGAAAGGGATTGATCTTCTTGTGCAGTCCCTTGAATGGCTTTTGCAAAGTGAGAATTTTAATTTTGTAATACTGGGCTCAGGAGAACAATGGATAATTGACAGGTTTCAATATTTAAAATCCCTGTTCCCAGAAAGGCTGGGATTATTCTGGGGATACAATGAAGAGTTGTCACACCTGGTTGAAGCCGGCTCTGATATTTTCGTTATGCCTTCCCGTTACGAACCATGCGGACTCAACCAGATGTACAGCATGGCATATGGAACAATCCCGGTGGTGCACGGCACCGGGGGACTTGATGATACCGTGGAAAACTGGGACGAAGCGAAAGAAACCGGTAACGGGTTTAAATACCCGGAAAACACCGTTGACCAGTTGTACTCAACGTTGAGAAAAGCTCTACGTGCCTGCAGGCATCCAGACAAATGGGAGATTTTACAAAAGAACGCAATGAGCTTTCATAACAGCTGGGACGACGCGGTAAAAGAATACGAGAATCTGTATACCCTGTTACTTAACCCTTAAATTTCTTACACAAGGTCGGTTTCTTTCATTATAAAGTTTGCCAGCCCGGTAACGTCATCTCTTGAAAAAACCTTAAACCCCTCCGGAGAATTTCCGTCAGTTGCCAGGGCGATAATGTTTTTTACACCACTTTTAAAAAGAGGCGCTTCATCAATTGACTCATCGATAACCTCTATCTTTTTTTGCGTTCCCTCCCTGTATCCTTCTATAATGACAAGGTCGACCAGGGGTGACATCATCATCACCAGGTTTTCGGGTGAAAAAGTCTCGCTAAAGGCAAGGTGGGCAACCGCCTGTTTGTCTGTGGTTATCACCGATCCAAGGGCACCGGCCTGCCGGTACCGCCACGAATCTTTACCTTCATCCCCATCATCGATATGATGCCTGGTGTGCTTGATCACCCCGATCTTGATCCCTTCTGCTGAAAGAGAAGATACCAGTTTTTCTATAAGGGTTGTCTTGCCAGCACCTGATCTCCCTGTTATGGATATTACCGGAACCATTGCCTATCCTGTCATAAAATAGATTTCACTCTCACTCAAACCATTTTACTTTTCCTTCTTAATTTACCAATGTCAAGCAATTCAGCAAATGAATTAATTTTAAAAAACAGCATGTTTCTATAAATAGAAACTTTTTTTATGAAAATGTCTGAAATCACTTGACAGGTTTAGGGGTACTGTTCTATATACAAATCATTGAATAAAAGGAATTATGAATATGACCCTGAACACGTACATACACGCACGCACAACAACATGGCACTGGTGGTGGCATTCAACAAAGATGTCTGCCTGACCGGCGTGTAATACGTGAAATCAACGGCCGTGGGTGGACATTACCCACGGTTTTTTTATTTATAGCCGTGGTATTTATGAAAACCACGGCTTTTTTATTTTATAAGGAGTGAAATCAAATGCTGTATCCATCATTACAAAGGGCAAAGATCCTGGCAAAGAAGTACAACAGGATACCTGTTTACAAACAATTGAACATTGCAGAGCCGGGTCTTCTCATGGTTTTAAAAACCATGTCAACCCGGTCAGACGTGGTGTTTTTGGAAAGTGTTGACAGCAGAAAAAAACAGGGAAGGTTCTCATACCTGGGCTTCAATCCCAGGCGAACCATCAAGTTCATGCCTCCTTCAATCATTATCGAAGATGAAGAAGGCACCCGCACCGTGAAAGGAAATTATTTTAACCTGATTGAGGAAGCCCTGAACGAATACAATTCACCAAATTTCCCCGGGTATGGAACATTTAACGGCGGATATGCGGGTTACCTGGGATTCGAGATGGTTAATTACACCGGAATCCTTCGCAGGTCAAAATCAGAAGATACAACTCATCCATCTGCCCTGCTTTTTTTTATTGATGATTTCATCTGTTACGATAACAGGAAAAATAGCTACAGCATCGCTACTGCCATATATCCCAAAAGTGTGGAAAAAATTGAAGACGAATACATCAGGGCAACCCGAAAACTTGATGCGCTTGAAAACCAGATAATACGTGAAATCGAAAAAACTACCATACCCTATATTCCCGCCCAAAAAGAATCATTCGAGATTCAATACAGGGAATCTTCAGCCGAGTTTACAGAGAAAGTTGAAAAAACGAAAGAACTGATACGGGATGGAGAAGCGCTGCAGGTGGTGCTAAGCATGCGGGCTGATATCATTGACAGCATCGATCCCTACAGGTTTTACCTGAAACTCCGCCAGGTAAATCCTTCACCCTACATGTTTTACATACAACACAACGACCTGGTAATTACCGGAAGCAGTCCTGAAATTCATGTGAAGATATCAAAAGGCAAGGCAAAGCTCAGGCCCATTGCCGGAACCATCACACAGGGATCAAACCACCAGGAAAACATACGGAACAAGGCCTCACTTCTAAACGACAAAAAGGAACGGGCAGAACACCTGATGCTGGTAGACCTGGCCAGGAACGACCTTTCAAGAGAAGCCATTCCTGGTTCGGTACAGGTTACACAATTCATGGAACCCGAAGACTATTCCCATGTTATCCATCTCGTATCCCAGGTGCAGGCAACACTCAGGAAAGATGTTTCAACAATGGATGTCATTAAATCCACATTTCCAGCGGGAACGGTAAGCGGGGCACCCAAGGTTCGGGCCATCGAAATAATAAATGAGATGGAATCACATCCCCGCGGCATTTACGCCGGGGCGGTTGGGTATCTCGGATTTAACGGTGAAACAGACACCTGCATTACCATCCGCACAGGTGTCTTTTCAAAGAAAGAAAGCTATATACAGGCGGGTGCCGGCATCGTGTATGACAGCCAGCCCATAAGCGAATACCATGAAATACGCAACAAGCTGCGTGCCCTCTCAGAAAGTCTGCCATACGCAAAAAACTCCGTAAGAAAAGAGGAGGACAGTAATGTTTTGTGTAATAGATAATTATGATTCTTTTACCTACAACCTGGTTGATTATATTTCGCGCCTGGGAGAAAAGGTAGAAGTATTTAAAAACGATCACAACCCGAAGGATATTCCCCTGGAAAAATACGCCGGGGTTATTATATCTCCCGGGCCATCCACCCCTGAGAACTCGGGCATAACCCCCCAGATAATCCGCATGACAGAGAATATACCTGTTTTCGGGGTCTGCCTTGGCATGCAGGCAATAGCCTCTGTTTTCGGCGGCACCGTTGTTCACGCTTCACAGGTAATGCATGGGAAAATGGATGAAATCGAGCACTACGGCGGATCAATGTTTCGAACTATTCCCCCGAGGTTCAATGTTGTCAGGTATCACTCCCTGGCCGTTTCACGTGCAAACCTTCCCGGTTACCTGAATATACGTGCCGTAGCATCTGATGGTGAGATAATGGCTTTGTCACACGCAAACCGGTTTTTATGGGGGGTACAGTTTCACCCCGAATCATACCTGACAGAATACGGCCTGAAGATAATCGAAAATTTCATTGGAGGATCTTATGAATATAAAAAACTCAATTAAACAGGTTCACGAGGGGCAATACCTTGACGCATTTAATACCGAGGCATTATTTGACAGCATCTTCGAAGGAAGTGTTTCTGACATCACCCTGGCTGCAATCCTTGTGGCAATGAAGATACGAAGAGAACAACCAGAAGAGATCATCGGCGCGGTACGATCCATGAGGAAATACGCGGTAAACCCCGGACTTGACGATCACACCGTTTTTGACACCTGTGGTACCGGGGGTGATAACTCATTTTCATTCAACATATCAACATCAGTAGCCATCATTCTCAACGCCATGGGATATTCCATAGCCAAGCATGGAAACAGGTCGGTGAGCAGTAAAAGCGGGTCAGCCGATTTTCTGGAAGCCTTGAATATTCCCATCAATCTCAGCGGCGATAAATCCAGGAAATATTTTAACAAGAACCGTTTCCTTTTCATGTTTGCCCCAGAGTATCACCCGGCCATGAAAAACGCCGTACCCGTGCGCAAAGAACTGGGAGTGCGGACTATCTTTAATTTTCTCGGTCCCCTTACCAATCCTTCTTCACCCGCAAGGCAGATGACCGGCGTATTCCACCCGGACATCCTGCCGCTGTATGCACGTGCGGCAGCCGAATTATCATTTGAAAAGATAGTATTGTATTCTTCCTCCAACGGCATGGACGAGGTTTCACCCCTGTATCCCACCCATGTGTACGAGGTACACGATACCAGCATCAGCACCTTCTCCATCGATCCGTCAGGCTACATCAGCCAGCAGGAGGCCCATTCGATTCCGATAAACTGCAGTGCCATTGAAAATGCAGAGCTTTTCATGGAAACCATATCGTCCCCCGGCCATACTTCTCTTGGTAAGGTTCTTGCCCTGAATACCGCCCTTGCACTCTACACCCTGGGACTGAATGATTCCATTGAATCAAATTTTAATGATGCCCTGGACGCCATCCACGGGGGAACGGTTAACAGCCGGCTTGCCATGCTGAGGCAGGAGATATAAAAAATGGGAAAGTTCTCACTGGCAGGCATAAAGCAGATGAAAAAAAACAACAGGAACAGCGTTGCCCGCCTGGCACAGGCATTACCACATCGAAAAAGGGATGTCTACAGTCTTCCCATGTATGACGGAACAAGGCCGGTTTGTATAGCCGAGGTGAAGAAAGCATCACCCAGCGAAGGGCCCATCCGCCATGTGTCCCCTGCCGGCCAGGCTGAAATGTATATGGCGGGGGGTGCATCAGCAGTAAGTGTACTTGTTGATGATATATATTTCTCCGGAAGTTTCGATGACATGAGTGCGGTGTCTGCCAGGGTGCAGGCACCGGTGCTGTGCAAAGAATTCATATGTACACCGGAACAGGTAGAGGCAGCCTGGCTGACAGGTGCAGACCTGGTACTTTTGATCGTGAAAATGCTTGAGGATGATGAACTGGCAGAATTATATTCACAGATTGCATCACTGGGTATGACCCCCCTGGTTGAGATTCATCATGAGAGTGAGCTTGAACGGGTGCTGCCAATTTCGCCCCCTACCCTTATGGTAAACATGAGAAACCTTGACACACTGAACATTGACATGAACACGGGCATGCAGACCCTTCGGGCAATACCGTCATCCATACACAAAATCAGCGCAAGCGGTATACAGAGTAGAGAGGATATTCAACGGGTAATCGAACACACCGGGGCAGGGACATTCCTGGTGGGTACCGCCCTCATGAAATCTGAAAATCCGCAACTATTGCTACAGGAGCTTACCGATGTTCGTTAAATTCTGCGGGTTTACAAGACAGCACGACCTTGAATATGCAGCAAATCTCGGCATTCAGGGGGCAGGTTTTATATTTTACCCGAAATCAAAACGCTGCATCACCCCCGAAAAAGCGGCAGACCTTGCCCGGGTGGTTCAGGGGACCGGTATAATGAAAACAGGAGTATTCGTTGATACAAAACCTGATGACATATTGCGTGTAATGGAAAAAGCCCAACTGGATTGTGCCCAGGTGTACAACGAAGAGGTAGCATCACTGCTTACACCACGCTGCACCGTTATACTGGCACACAGGATCAGGCTAAAATCTGACATTCCACACCATATGCCCGAAGGCATACACTACCTCTTGTTTGACACCTGGAGCAATACCAGCATGGGAGGTACAGGTACCGCCTTTGACTGGACCATGCTGAAAGGGCAAACCATTCCTCCCCGCACAATTATAGCGGGGGGCATACACCCAGAATCCATAGGTCCGTTACTGGAAAAATTTGTACCATACGGAATTGACATGTCATCCGGAATAGAAGAGCAGCCGGGTATAAAAAGTAAAAAGAAAATGAAACGACTCATGACCATCGTGAAGGAGGCAACGAATGTATACCATGCCGGATGAAATTGGATATTTTGGTGAATACGGGGGTGTATTTATTCCCGAGACACTGGTGAACACACTGGACGAACTTGAATCAGCCTATAACTTTTTCTGCCAGGACAACAACATGCAGGAACAGCTGAACCAACTGCTGCAACACTACGCGGGACGCCCAACCCCGCTGTACCTGGCCCGCAGGCTTTCAGAAAAATACGGGGCCACCATTTACCTAAAGCGGGAAGACCTGCTGCACACTGGAGCCCACAAGCTCAACAACACCCTTGGACAGGTGCTTTTGGCAGGGTACATGGGCAAGAAACGAATCATCGCCGAAACCGGTGCCGGACAGCATGGTGTAGCAACCGCCACGGTGGCAGCTCTCATGGGAATGGAATGCACCGTGTATATGGGAAGCGTTGACATGCAGCGGCAGCACCCGAATGTCTCCCGCATGAAACTGCTTGGCGCCGAAGTGGTACCCGTCAATCACGGCTCCCGCACATTGAAAGATGCCATCAACCAGGCATTACGTGACTGGGTAACAAACTGCAACACCACCCATTACATACTTGGCTCAGTTGTGGGCCCCCACCCTTTTCCACGAATAGTTCGGGATTTTCAGTCTGTAATCGGAGAAGAGTCACTCTCCCAGGTAATGGAACAGACAGGGGGTATGCCCGATGACGCTATCGCCTGTGTGGGCGGCGGCAGCAATGCCGCAGGATTTTTTCATCCATTCATACACAGCGAAGTAAAGCTGACAGGAGTAGAAGCCGGGGGACGTGGAATGAGTGATGGAGATCACTGTGCCACATTAACCACAGGAAAACCCGGCATTCTTCACGGCTGCATCACTTATATCATTCAGGACAACAACGGCCAGGTGCTTCCCGTTCACTCTGTATCGGCAGGACTTGACTATCCGGCAGTAGGCCCTGAACACAGCTTCTGGAAGGACAGCGGCAACGTGGCCTACGCCCATTGCAGTGACGACCAGGCAATGCGGGCATGCGTGGAACTGTCAAGACTTGAAGGAATAATACCAGCCCTTGAAAGCAGTCATGCCCTGGGATACCTGACGGAACATAGTGAAAAATTCAAAAACAGGACAGTACTGGTAAACCTTTCAGGCAGGGGTGACAAGGACATGGATACTATAATAAAGGAAACCGGCTTATGAACACATACAACGGCATGTACCTGATGGGTAATTATCCTGATGAAGATACTTTCGTACAGGCGGCTGTCAGGGGTCTTGAATTCTTTGATTTCCTGGAAATCGGGCTGCCCTTTTCAGACCCCGTGGCTGACGGTGATGTGATAAGCAACGCCGCGAACACGGCACTTGAAAAAGGTGTAACACCTGACGGAGTATTCCGCAATATTGAAAAAATACGCACACTTGTTCCCGGCCACAAGCACCTGTACGTCATGACATACGCCAATCATGTCTACTTCAGGGGAATTGACACATTTATGAAAGCGTGCGTATCTTCAGGTGTTAATGGTATCATAATACCTGATGTTCCATGCAGGGAATCAGCCCGCTTCAGCAGCGTGGCAGATGTCCACGGAATATGGTATGTACAGTTTATAACCCCGGAAAGTTCCAGGAAACAGGTAATTGAAGCATCGGCAGCGACAACAGGTTTTCTCTACAGTATATCCGTTCGTGGTATTACCGGGGGGAATGCTGGATTTTCTGATGATATCCTTGGTAATATCCGAATCGCCAGGGAGTTTTCCCGGGTTCCCGTTGTTCTGGGCTTCGGCATAAAAACTGTTGACGATGGGATGAAATCATTACATTCCGCTGATGGATTCATCATGGGCACAAGGCTTGTGGACATGTTACATTCGAAGGGCCTTGATTCATTTTCAATGTTTATCAGTGAACTTTCAAATAATTATTCTGTTTGACTTTTTGCCGGTCATTAGTAGACTTTTTCAAAACTTGGCATGGCAGGATAATATGAACAATGATGATATCAAGGTTGGAGAGCGAATAAAAGAACTGAGGGAGAACTCTGGTCTTTCGCTCAATGACGTTTCACAAAAAACCGGTTTTTCGCCGGCATTTCTTTCACAGATGGAGAACCATCTTGTTTCACCACCCCTTGGAGCAATTATCAAGATTGCCCGGGCCCTTGATGTTGAAATTGGAAAATTATTCAACCAGGAGGGCAAAGCTCCTTTTACCATTGTTCGCAGCGATGAAAGAACCGCTACATCCAGGGTTGCCTCAAAAGAAGGGGTACGGTATGGATATGAATATGAGTCACTGGCACCTGAAAAAATAAATCGTCACATGGAACCCTTCCTTGTCACCCTTGAACCGGTATCCCGTAAAAGCGTGCCATACAGTCACGATGGTGAGGAGTTTCTTTTTGTTATGGAAGGCAAGGTTGAGGTTCAACTGGGTGATTATACAGATACACTTGAGAAAGGGGACTGTATTTATTATGATTCAAAAGTCCCCCACAGGGTAGCATCGGCAGATGAGAAACCCGCAAAGATAATAGCGGTAATTTACGCGTCTTAAAATTATTCTTCCTGAAATGTTCAGCATGATATACATATTATCATGTACTTCCTTATTGCAATAACGAAAGTCACGGGTTACAATTTTCCCGTAAACATATAAAACACTACGGGGTTACTTGATGGATATACACGATATAATTAAAACTGATAATGACAGGATATTTGTCATCTCACCGGAATGCTATATCATCTTTACTGGTGACACGCTGGATGACGTACAGCCATTTATCCGCGTAGGAAATTCAAGAAGCCTTCCGGTTCGGATTGTCCCCCTTGTAGAAAACATTATCATTACCGATGTTATGCTGGGCAATCCTGTTAACGAGCAGTTTAACATCGATGTGCAATACCTGCCCTCAAACAGGTATATCGGCAGCATGCTGGTGGTAAAGAAATTTCTTGATTTTCAAAAACTGTTCGATCTTAACCTGGAAAACATTTCAATCGTAGACGTTGAAAAGGACCTGCCTGAATATTCAACGCAAAAAAATATTTCCGATAAAGACTCCTTTATTGGTGTGTTTTACCGTGATGGAAATTTCCGTATTATGCACAGCGACGAAGTGCTTTTTGACCTGAAAAATATGAACAACACCTATTTCTCTGACAACAGGATACACGAACTGCTTTCTGAGAACGCCAGCCAACCAAACGAATTCGACAACCCGGGATTTATACCCGTTAAAGGTTCCTTACTGCTATTTCGCAACAGGCTGTTCAGCTGTATCGATTTTCCCGAAGAATATTACAGCTCCTTTGCAAAAACAGGAATTGATCCCGGCCGCATACGTGATATCTGTATACCCGGTACATCATTATTCAAAATGATACGCCTGGCGAAATGGAAAAACTCCCTCAAGGGAAAGATACGATTATTCACCGATGAGAAAGATAACGCCGCCCAGGTAGACAGGTTATTCAACCAGTGTACAATTAACCATTCACCCTTTTCAGGTATGAAATATGAAACCGGTGACGCTATAACCATATCCAATGTACCCGTTTCTGCAAACATGATCATTACATATAAAAATGTTCCCCCCGCAAGACAGTCAATTACTATAGGCTATATCAACGATTATACAGGGGTAGAAGAAATTTTGAAATCAGGCGCTGATATGTTTATAGTGAAATACTCCGTATTCGAATCTGCTACACTGATATTCAAGTCAGTTGGGCAGCCCCTGCTGATAATGGATGACGGGAATACTAACATCAGAAAACTTGATTTGATAAAATATTCCAGGTTGAACCTCCAGGTACCTTACGAACTATCCCGTTTTTCCACGAGGGATGAAATTAAAAATTTCATTATGAGCAATATTCATAATGCCGGGCTGAAAGCACAGATCGATGACAATGATTTTCCAGGTGCTTACAGTACCTTCCAGGATATGGTCTCATCGCAGGAGATGGCGGATGAAGCGATAATTGATGTATTGAACAGCCTTACCTTTCTTCGATTACATATTTATACTACTACCGACAGAAAGGTATCAAACGCTGCAAGCAGGTTGGCATACTCCATGATCAGCTGGTTGCAGAAAAATGAATCCTTCTATAACCAGGACCGCCACTGGCACAGTGTTGCCGCATACTTTGGTACAGGTATATTCATAGTCACAATACACGCGAAAAAATTTGATCACGTATTTCCCTTTGGATTATTTGAGTCAATTGACTCCGGTGACGCCTCAAAAATCAGCATACCAGATGAAAAATCTGCCGCTGAATGTGTTAACAGAATTGCTGAAGACAGGAAGAGGCTTGAGCAGTTGCTGGATCTCTATTATGCCAGTGCGCCACAAAGAAAAAAAGAAATAAAAAAATTAAAATCATCCATACAGGAACGTGAAAATGATATTTCACGCATTTTACACAAAAAACCTGACAAAAAGATTCTGAGGGCGGCCATACGTAAAAAGCGTTTGAAGGCAATCACGAAGAAACTGAAAGTTCCCCTGGTACTGTTGATAACCGCGGGCCTGGTATTTCTTCTGTATACCACCTACAACGAATACAGAAAAGAAATGCGCCAGCAAAGAGAACAAAAACGCGTAGAGAAACTTGTCAAGCAGCATAACATCCGTGTATCCGATACTGAAATATATCATTACGCCAACAGGGTTGCACGGAGAAATGGATATGCCCCTATGAACATGAGATCATTAAAGAATAAAAACCCAAACTGGATATTCCCTGGAAACGTGTTTACCCTGCTTGATGGGAAGAAAGTACATGTACAACCAGGTGATACCCTCTGGGGTATTGCTGAAGAGAAATTAATGGAAAAACATATCCAGTTTTATACCGTAATGGAAAAACTCAAAGACTCAATTGACGACAATGGGAACCCTGAAGAATACCTGCAACAGGCAAAATCACTTGCTTTTTCTGAAAAACACACTATCCTTCTTAAGAAAGTGGAGGACGAACTGAATAAGAAATCGCAGCGTAATGATGTACAAAAGAAATAATCGATGGCAGATGTGTAGTTAATGGATACACAATTTGATGTAGCAATAATTGGTTCAGGTCCGGCAGGGATATTCGCCGCCAGGGAACTGGAAACACATTCAGAGGGGTCTATTGTAATAATCGACCAGTACACATATCCCAGTGGCGGTCTATTGAACGATGGTAAGCTGAATTTTAACATTAATATCGGCATCGAATTTGACCAGCTTGGTGAAAACCTGCAGGTTATTGAATCATTAATGCAGAAAGTTAAAGAAGTATTCACCTCTTTCCCGCAGAGTAAAATGGTAACAGACTTCAGGGATAAGGCATTTCTTAACACCTTCGTGGAAAGTTGCCATAATCACGACGTAGAAGTGATACTGGCAGAACAATGGCATTATGGTACCGATAACAGTAAAAAGGTTGTAAAGGGGTTACGATCAGGCCTTAAAAGAACAAGTTTCATGCTGGGCCAGAGGGTAGACCATATTGAAGCTCAACGGGATGGCTTTGTGCTTCATTGTGTAGAAGGGAAATCTACAACTTCTGTATCGTCACGAATTTTATTAATCGCCCCGGGAAGGGCCGGGTCTATGTGGCTGCGAAACACCGCAGCTGATATGGGTATCGAACATCATTTCGGACCTATCGATATTGGCATCCGGGTTGAGCTAAGTAAAGATATACTGGAGCCGGTAACACGCTATATTTACGACCCAAAGCTTCGATTTATTACATCACGCCATGGCGATCGCGTGCGAACATTCTGCACAAATCCGGGCGGCCGGGTGCGCAGCGAAAAATATGACAACTTTTACCTGGTAAACGGTGATTCTCTTAACAGGCGAAAGACCAGCAATACTAATTTCGCCCTGTTGAACACACTTGAACTGACCGAGCCCCTATCGGATACAACACTCTTCGGCACAAAGCTTGCAGAACAGTTCAATCTTCTTGGCGGTGGTCATCCCACTATGCAGCGTGTCGGGGATTTTCGTGAAGGCAGACGCTCAAGGCATGAAACATTTTTCAGTTCGTCACTTCATTACTCCAGGTGCTCACCCAGTTATAACGCGACTCCCGGAGACCTGGCGATGGGATTTCCCGGTAGAATTATTGATAACTTATGGGAAACCATGAAAACGCTTGATAAAATTATACCGGGAATTCTGCACCCGTCTACAATATTATATTCACCCGAAATAAAGTTCTTTGACAACAGGTATCCCACAAGAAGATACCTTGAAACTGGTGTTGACAGGTGCTTTTTAGCAGGTGATGGAGCGGGGAAAAGCAGGGGAATTGTAGGCGCCGCAATTTCAGGAATTATAGCAGCACGTGGAATTATAAAAAAATATATTTAAGTGAGTATTCACAGATATACAATGGATCAGCCAGATAAGAAAAATAATTATTATGTTGAACCGGTCGAAATTGAAATTTATCTCAAGAAGGCCGGCAAGGTAAGGACAATCATAAAAGATTTGTTTATTGAGTTAATCGATGTACAGCCAGCCAACAATGAAACCAGTAAAAAAGTATTCCAGTATTTTAATGATAATGATGAACCCATTGACCTGATGGAAGTCATGAATTTCTTTCCTGAACTTATGAACCCGATTTTTGAATCCTATTATCAGAACATTAACCTGTATGAAAAGCTCAGCATGCACTTCAAAGAAGGCCTGATGGGAAGTGCGAATTCATGGAGAATGGCATTATATTTTACGGAACTTTTGCTTAAATATGAACCAACAGTAGCTTCAGCACAATACATAGGTGATTTTCAAACCAGAAATTTGAATTACCTTATAAGGAAATTAAATGAACTTGACCAGTTGTTCTTACTGGAAGATGCAACTGTTGCGTATCTAATTAAGCGCAGAAACAAGGCATACCAGGGGGAAAAACCAGACAGGGAATTTGAAAAACTGGTGGAATTATGGCGCTATAACGTCAAGGAAAGACCCGTTTAATCCCACTATCAAAATCCCTGCCCGGATATATTATTATTTAGTCCTTATTGTATCACATCCTGAATGCTTGATCGCAATGATACCAATTCGCCATTCGCGCATCCAACAAACACATCGTTTCCAGACACTGTCGGCACTGTTTTTACATTACTGGGCAGCATATATGACCACTGCAGAGAACCAGAAACAGCATTTACTGCAGAAACCTTGTTTCCACTTGCCATGTACACAAGGTTGTTTGCCACAACTGGCGAAAAGGATATTGCCTTCCCTGAGTTATATTTCCATTTAACTTCACCATTATTTTCATCCAGCGCAAAGAGAACACCTGCCATGCTGGTCACATATACCTTTTCATTATAGATAACAGGTGAAGCCATTATTGATGTATCTGCTTTGAAAACCCATTTCTGTTCACCTTCGATAGCGTCTATGGCATACAACGTACCGCTGTATGCACCTACATACACGGTATCCTTTTTAACTTCAGGTGATGATGTGACGATTCTACTGTCCGTACTGAATTTCCATTGGATCTTGCCATTTCCCGTGTTCATGCAGTATACGGAGTGATCGTCTGTACCTATATATATTTTTTTATTGTAAACAGTTGGAGAACTGTACACACCGGCATCCAGATCCTTTTGCCATAGCTCTTTGCCCTTTTTACTAAAAGCATATACCCTTCCGTAAGCGGTAACAAGGAGTATAGTATCTTCTACAACAACCGGTTTTGCTCCGAAAAGCAGGGATCCGAATAAGGGCTTTTGCCATTGAATATTTCCATTCCTGATATCAATTGAATACAGTTTTTCGTCATGAGTAACTATATACAGGGAATTGCCCGAAAAAGAAGGGGTAGATTCAATTTTTCTATAGAGACTTCGCTTCCACAACATTTTACCATCCCTGTTAAAGGCGTATAGCACACCTTTATCAGTTCCGGTAAAAACCATATTCCGGTAATAACCGATATTGCCAGTCACCGTTGATCCAACATCATGTTTCCAGCGTTCCCTGCGTAGAAGTTTCTTCCTGGTCATGGGAATAGAAATCTCTTTTTTCTCCCCATCATCAAGTGTTATCTCCGTGGTATACTCGTCAAATCCCCTGGCCACAACTTTTATCGTGAGAGGAACATCAGGTCTTGGATGAATCTTAACGCTGCCGTAACCGAGCAGTTTTGAATTTAGAATTATCGCACTTCGTTTTACCGGGGTAAGAATGGTAAGGCTGGTTGCATTGTCCTGTTTTTCCTCAACAACCTCACCGCCTTTATCGATCACCTCTTCTAATTCATTAACTTCGGTTTTCTCTGTGTCCTTTACTTCATCGATAGTAATCTTCACATCTTCTGATTTCTTTACAAGCCGTTGCATGGATACACGGGTATTTGCCTTTTTAATATCCACGGCAATTTTATCTTTGGCTGTTTCGGTTTCTGTTTTCTCCATTTCAGTAGATGCTTTCTCTTCTTCAATCGACAGCTTTTTAAATTCTTCAAGCGCGGCTGCTACTGCCTCGTTCACCTCGTCAGCTTTCCTGTTATCAATTTCAGCTGATTCATTTGCCGTGAGTATAACTTTTTCAGATTCTACTTGTTTTTTAAGACTTGAAAGTTCTTCTGATTTTTCCAGGGTTTCAGTATCAGCTTCTTCAAGCGCGGGAACTCTTTTCTGTAATTCAACTTTTCCGTCAATTACCGCCACACGCATCTTTTTTTCCGGGTGTGATTCAACAATGAACCTGGTTCCCCTGACAGCAGCGATCGCGGTTGGTGTTTTAACCCTGAACTCTTCCCCCTTGAGCAGTTTCTTCGGATGGATTATGGATTTCCCAATTTTTAACTCAACGGTACTTTGCTCTATACCTATTGCACTCTTGAAAAGAGAGTCTAGTACAAGGTGGGATTTTTCTTTTATTAGAATATATGAACTGTCCCCCACAAGAATATTGCACTGTGACATTTCACCGGTTTTCAATTCCTGTCCCTGTTTCAGAACGGTATCCTGTCCAAGCGGTTTCCATTCGTTATCATCTTTCAACTCTACATCACCAATTACCATTGTTACAGTAGCAGTATTTTCGGTTGATACTTTGCTTGTAGAACTGCATTGCATGAACAAACCTGTAAAAAGAATGCTGATTATTATAACACATACATAGTATGTTCTTTTCATATATGCCTCCTGTTGGTACTACCGGTAAAAACAAGCTCTTGATATCCAGAACAATATTCTACATGATACATATACCTCATCAGTTGAACAAAGATGTAAAAAAACTCAATATAATATATAACAATAATCACGGGCATTCCATAAATGCAAGATGTTTTTAGTCTGGCTATCCTGATTAATTCCATGAATGTATATCAAATTATATACCATTCAGAATGAACAACAATAATAATAATCTATTATTGACATTCCAACAGTATTTGATTATGCTTTATTTGTTTTCGATCAAATATAATAATCGGGTACATCATGTCTTCTGAACTATATTCTGACAGAATCAGGATAGTCTATCATCCGGATTATAAAAATCATTACACCACCGCATCGTGTGAAACCCCCGCCCGTGTGACGTCAATAATGGAATACCTTGATGGCAGGTTTCCTGTCATTCAACCCGAGGAATGTACAGATGAGGACATTCTTTTATGCCACTCTGATGGCCTTCTGACCACTGAGAAACAGATGCCCGATCGTTATCACATTGCCCGACTGGCAGCTGGGGGGGCTATAACCGCCGCACATCTGGCCCTTGACGGTTTTACAGCATTTGCAGCTATACGACCTCCCGGACATCATGCCAATCCTGATCACAATTGGGGGTTTTGTTTTTTCAACAATATGGCAATCGCCATAATGAAGTTACTCACTGAAGGAATCATTGATTCCGCAACTATTCTCGATATCGACCTGCATTTCGGCGATGGCACCGATACAATATTTAAATCTTACAATAATGTTCACGTACTGAACATACAATCATCAAACCCCGATGACTTTCTTAAAACTACAGAATCATCTCTCAACTCAATAGGTCATTCAGATATTATTGCAATCTCTGCAGGATTCGACCAATACGAGAAAGACTGGGGTGCCAATCTTTCCATTGATGACTATCGAAAAATTGGAGTTCATGCCGGTGAGTTCGCGCGAAGCAGGTGCAATGGCAGAATTTTCATAATACTTGAAGGGGGCTACTACATACCGGACCTGGGAAATAATACTGAATCACTGCTTATGGGCATAATGCAGGGATTATCTTGAAATATACATGAGCAACTCTATGCTATTCTTTAAAAAATATGGAACAATTTTAATTAAACTTCTACTGTATAATATTCTACTGTCTGTCGCAATTGTTGCTATTCTGCTTTTCAGTAAAGATTCTACCGGATACTCCATATTAACTATCTCAATTCTGCTTTTATGCGTCATATTTTCAAATTTACTATTTACATTCTTTCTTCTTAAAAGCCAGTCACGATCAATGAAGCAGATATTACAGTCCTTTGATGATATCACATCAGAAAATAATTTTCCAAACGGAGAAGAATTAGAATCCTCAGACATTCCTGAAATCAAACACTGGGCAAAGGATTTCCTGACAAATATTAATACTATAGTAAAAGAAAAAAACAATCTTGTTGTTGAACTGCTCGAATCAAAAAAATTGCTCGAACACTACTCAAATAATCTTGAAGCAATAGTTGAACAACGAACAGAGATACTCAAATGGCTTGCCATCACAGACCCGTTAACCGGTTTGTACAACAGGCGCTATTTCATGGAACAGCTTGAACAGGAATTTAAACGCTCCCGGCGTTACGAAAGAGATATTTCCCTTCTCATGATTGATATAGATTTTTTCAAGCGAATCAATGATACCTTCGGACATCAAACGGGAGACCTGGTTTTACGAAAAATTTCATCAATTATAGAAAGTCAACTCAGGGATGCCGACCTGGCATTCAGGTTCGGTGGTGAAGAATTTATGGTAATATTACCGGAAACTGCGCTGCAGGATGCAAGCAATGTGGCAGAACGTATGCGGACAGAAATAATGCATTCATACTATCATCATGATGAATCAGAATTCAATGTTACTGTCAGCATCGGTATTATCTCAGTAAAATGCAACCAGGTTGAATCAATTGATTCTTTGATAAAGAAAGTTGATGACAACCTCTACATGGCAAAAAGAAGTGGAAGAAACCAGATTGTTGCCAGCTGATCAAATATCAAAAGTCTTTTTTTCCATTGCCGCGTGTAACTTCATTGAATACCCCTTTGCCTGTATCCTGTTCCTGTAATGATCAATAACCCGGTCAAGTTCGTCATCTGAACGCAGTGGTTCGTGGTGAAAGAAAAATAGTTTTTTAACTCCCGCTTTCAAGGCCATATTGACAACGTGATGAGAGGTACTATGGCCCCACCCGGTCTTCTGGGGATACTCATAGGGCAGGTATTGGGCATCCGCGACAACAGTATCCGCTTTCCTGATAAAATCTACCAGCTTGTTGTTCATCTGCCGGGCGAATTCGATCACATCGGGATCGTCATCCTTGTACACATTATAATAAGGTTCGTTGTCCCCAAGATATACAAACACCTTATTTTCGAATGTAACCTTATATCCCAGGCAGGTTACCGGATGATTCAGGCGAATTGAATCAATTTTATAATTACCAAGCGTGATACTTCCTTCACTTAGCTCATGAAAATTTAATGTAGCCCTCAACTCTTCGGTTCGGACCGGGAAATACGTATACTTCATCTGACCATTAAATATCTCCTGAAGGGTAAATTCGAATGTCCCCGCTCCATATACATTAACAGTATTGCCGGGGATAAAGTTCACGGGAAAGAAAGGAAAGCCACTGATGTGATCCCAGTGGGGATGTGAGATAAAAAGATTTATATTATGCTTTTTTGAAAGATCAAGTGATTGTCCCAGAACCCGCAATCCTGTTCCCGCGTCAAAAACGATCCTCTCTCCCCGGGCATTATTGATCTCAAGACAGGATGTATTGCCACCATACCGTACCGTAGATGGACCTGGTACCGGTATTGAACCACGAACTCCCCAGAAAGTAACATGAAAATCACTCATCATTATTCCAAGAACATTTTTGCTTTGTCTATTTCATTATTCAGCGTTGACAGCGCGCTGAAAACATCTTCCTCGTTTATATTCAATATACTCCATATTTCATCGGGTACAGGTTCTATTACCGAATTGCCACTGAAACCAATCTTCATAACCTTGGCAAATGTATCGGCAATACATACGATCATACAGAATATTGCCGATTCACCCTTAACTATTGGATCATGGTGGCGGCCTACCGCGTAAAGAAGGTTATTTTCAAAATTCCACTTTTTGCCAATAGCCACACCAATATCTTCATGAGAAAGCCCCAGCTTCATCTTCTCAAGGTCGTTTATAGTACCCTTCTTCTCTGCTGAGAGTTGAACTATCTCATTCATCTCATCGGGGAAAAAATTATTTATCAACACCTTGCCAATATCATGTATGAGTCCCGCAATAAAATATTCCTCGGTATATTTTTCATCAACACCAAGCTTCCGGGCAATAAGCTTGGATGCCACACCTACTCCAAGTGAGTGCTTCCAGAAACTCTCACCATCGAGTTCTCCCTGTTTTTTCAATGCGATCTGTCCCATTAAAGCCGAAGACAGGGCGACATTTTTTATTGTATTAATACCAAGCATCACCACCGCGTGCTTGAGGGACTTGATTTCCTGTGGGAGACCAAAATAAGCCGAGTTAACCATCCTGATTACCTTTGCCGTCAACACCGGGTCAAGCTGTATAACATCAGTTAAATTCTGCGCGGAGGATGTCACATCATTTGCAACACGGATTATCTTGTGTACAACAGGAGACAAGGGAGGCATTTTCTCAATTGAGTCTTTAACTTTTAGAACTACTTTTTCCATCAGCCTCTTCTTCCAACGAAATTAATAATAGGTCAGTATACAAATAATCCATCAACAAATCAAGAATTATGCAAATAACCAGTACATTATATCAATAAAAATAACAAGCCAGAAAATAACAGAAAAACCAATTATTAAAAAGTAAACTGCACGTTTCATTAGTATCACCTTTATATACAAAACACCATACGGGATACAGCATGGTGTTTAGCTTCTATGTACAAAGAAGGATTGTGCCACCCTTCCCTTTAGTCTTTCAATACAACTTTCCCTCTTGGTATCCGGAATAATAACTTCTCACCATTTCTTTCTATTTCAAGAGTCACCATTGAACCCACTTTGCCCCTTAAAAGGTTTTGCACAATATAATCATATTGAAGACCTTTCAAGTTTATCCCATCCACCGCTATTATGATATCACCAGGTTTCAGTCCTGCCTCATATCCTGTACCTCCCTCAAACACGGATACAATCACGTACGGGCTCTGGCTGGTTACCTTCCCCTGCCCTGATGGAACTTCGATTCCAAGCCCCCCAAATTCTTCATTGGCACATCCGGATAGAGTAAACATTACCAGGCTGATACATATACATACTGAAAAGATCATAACATCATGCATTCTGTGCATTTCCCAACTCCGTTACGTAGAATAATTTCGCAACCGACTTGATAAACAATCACAATGAAGTTGATACGAGAAATTAAAATGTACAACAAAAATTACATGATCATTTAACATGCCACTAATTAGTACCGGGGATAACCTGATATGGGCAAAAATATATCAAAAAATAACTTTCACCTTGATTTTTTAAAATTATTGATCATCTCTACCATTATTGCCACGTGTTCGGAGAGAAGTTCAACAGCTATTTCCGAATCGTTAAGTTCCTCAAGGGCCAGGTAAAGATCTGCAATTGCCTTACGGATATTCTGATCAGTAGTCAGCACCTGTTGCACTATCCTGGGGCTGGCACCGGGTGCTCTTCCACCACCATGTCTGCCCAGCAACTCATTGACCATCCTCTTATGTACTGAATCGAGCATTTCAGAATTATCATCCATTACTGGTTTTGTTCTCCATCATCAGGTTTTTCAGTATTAACTTCTTCATTTGTTGACTCTTCTATATCTTCTTTTTTGTCATCCTTGATATCATCCACAACTTTAACATCGGAATAGAAAGTATCAAGCATTGATTTAACATAAATCTTTCCATAATTATCCGCATGTGCACGTTTTAATGTATCCGCATCAAACCCGGCCAGGGTTCCCTGGTTAGCAGCAGCAAGATTCTCAATTGTTGCCATTATTTTCATATAATTGAACTGGTCCACGTATTTTCGGATAATGCGTTCCGCTTTGTCGAATTCACCATATAATAGATATTCTGCGACACGTTTTTCATTTTTAAACCGTACTCTTTTTTGTAACGTGCGAACATATGTATCAGGTTCGGCATTCTCCCGGCCTTCTACCGGTGTTTCAGGCTTATAATCATAATACTTCTTATTCATTTCCTCTATATATCCATCTTCATCTTTCGAAAGGAAACGTAGAAAAAAATCATTTCCCCTTTCGCGCTCTATTTCAAAAAGATGATTATATATTTGTTTCTTTTTTTCAATGGTCTGACTTTCAAAAAGGGCAAGAAATCCATATCGCTTGGCCCTCCTTGACATCTTCACCGCGTCAAGATATTTATATATGCGATACGAATGAAGCTTGGGATGTGAAGCACGTCCAACTGTAATGTAGTTCTTTGCCACTGTCCTGTCCCGATATGCCAGCGTGAGGTAAAGGCGGGCGCTTGCATTCTTTGATTTAATTATATCCGGCGCCAGCCTGTCGAGAATATTTTTCGCGTTCTCAAGGTAATGATTTTCAGCAATTTTGACGTAAAGATCTGCCTGTTTCTTCTGTGATTTGTATACATTCTTATACGCCCGGCGATAATCTGATTGAAGATATGCTATATCAGCATTAAAATGTATCTGGTAGATATCCCTGAATTCATCCCTGCTACCTTCAGCATAGTTGGAAATACATACATTCATGAACTCAAGAAATGATTTATTTTCCCTGAGAATTCTCTCCGTAGTTAACTGATCCGAGTAAGAGAATACCGGAACAGCTGCACAAAGCATTAATACCATTGCAATATACTTAAACAATCGCACAGCAGATACCTCATCTTCAATTTTATGCAACAGAACGAATACGAAAACTTAAGACACCTCAAAAGGCATAACAATTTGTCATATACTACATATTAGTATATTTTTGCCTGACTAAAAGTCAACAACTTCACCGCTTAAGATATTTTTTTCCAGGAGCCTTCAGCCTACCGCATGTTTCTTCCTTAAATTATCAATAATTGTATATATCTTTTCGCTTACATATATTGGATATTCATCAGGACTCTCAATTTTTTTAACATCATCCGGCAGCCTGCCATAGCTTTCCCAAAACCTTTCCTGTAGTTTCTTTATATGGGGGACGGAATAGACCATTCTGCCCTCTTCGTAAATACTGACAAGTTTCTTCTCATACCTGTAGTTTTTTTGAAGAGTCACTTTTTCCCCAAAAATTCCATACGCGCTTTCCTGGTCTGCGTTTTCCTTCTCTTCACACACAATATCAAACATCATTGTATCATTTTCATCATAACACCTGTAGATATTCTTAATAGCAGGAATATTTCCTTTCGTGATCTGATCACTTATTTTCATTCTTGGAGTAAGATTGCCTTCCTTTTCCATTGCTGACATCTTGTATACTCCGGGGAAGGCTGATTCAGCGTGACCGGTGGCAAGGCGTGTACCCACCCCGAATATATCAATCGGTGCCCCGTTTGATACGAGGTCATGAATCCTGTATTCATCAAGATCGTTTGATGCAACAATCTTTACAAAATCAAGTCCTTCTTCATCAAGCATCTTCCTGGATGCAACCGCCAGTTCATGGAGATCCCCGCTATCCAGTCGTATGCCAAGCAATTCGTACCCATCATCTTTCAATTTCCTGGCTACTTCGATGGCACTGGGAAGACCGGATCCAAGTGTATCATATGTATCAACAAGTAATATTGATTTATCAGGATAAACATCAGCATATGCCTGGAAAGCCTCCTTTTCAGAATCAAATGCCATAACCCAGCTGTGGGCGTGAGTACCTTTTACCGGTATATCATACATTTGTCCGGCAAGAACATTTGATGTAGACGCGCATCCTCCCACGAAAGATGCCCTGCTGGCACTGACACCTCCATCAATTCCCTGGGCCCGTCGCACACCAAATTCAATGATGGGCTTTCCTTCTGCTGCTGCACAAACCCGCCCCGCTTTTGTGGCAATAAGGCATTGAAAATTAATACAGTTAAGCAGGGACGACTCTAAAAACTGGGCCTGGCCCAATTCCGCCTCAACCCTTATTATTGGTTCTTCAGGAAAAATGATGTCACCCTCTTCAAAGGATGCCAGGTTTCCCTCAAATCGCAGTTCACGAAGATAATCCAGAAACTTGCTTGAGAAAAGATCAAGAGATTCCAGGTATTGGATATCCTCATCGGAAAAATGAATATTTTCAATATACTCTATCAATTGGTCTAACCCGGCAAATACCGAGTATCCCGCATTGAATGGATTATAACGGTAAAACATATCAAATACTGTCCGGTCATGAATAATCCCACTCTGAAAATATCCATACATCATGGTCAGCTCGTACAAGTCGATAAGCATTGTTCTGTTATACACGATACTACCTCCTGCAAGCAAACCTCAGTGTAATGGCAGTTTTCATTAAAGTCAAGCTGCCATCTTTTTAATAACTACAGCAAACTTAAAAATAAATCCCCTCATGCGAATTGCATCAAATAAAAAAATTTTATATTGACACAAATTATACATACGTTTACTATTCATTGTGCTTTGGAATATGATCCCGTTCAATCATTTCTTTAATTAGTATGACATATAGAAGCCATATATACATAAAACCGGTGTTTGGATAAATCAATATGGTACCAGAAACGGAAAACGACAATCTTTTCAGCGACCACATCCTTATTGTTAAGGGAAGGTTTAAATCTAATTCCCTGAATCTTTATGGAATATTGCTGATTATTTTCAACCAGAACCAGAAGCTGGATACATATAATATAGTTGTATCCACCTATTCCAGCGTTTATGACCACGAACCACACGTATCATGGGATCAGTATGAGCAGGCAATAATGGAAATGAAATGGAGAGGTAATTTTAACGCCAGCATGACCTCTTCACTGATGGATCAATTCAAGGCTATAGAATCGGATAATGATCTTACCAGCCAGCTCTATAACAGTATCAACAACTATGATTATGATAATATCGATATCTTCCTTTTTGACATGATTAACAGGATAATTCATGACAAGAACCTTATCCTGGAAACCAGCATACAGGAAGTTACACTGGAAGAATTTGTCGAAGCAAAAGAAAAGCGATACGAAAATGATGATCAGAATGATTCATCCTCGGTAGCAGCTACTGACCTTGAAGAGGGATCAGTTATGCTTAATGTGCAACCCATCCTGGCACCTGTCAAAGGAAAACCAATATACGAGTTGAAGATTGGTGATACCATAATGACAAAAATTATTCCAAATACCGACAGGGCCAATTATTTTATAGATCTTCTTGAACTCAGGGTTGAAAACCATGTCAAACCGGTTTCATGTGAAGTTATTGACATAAAAAGTAACGGTAAAAATGAGCCTATAGAAATTCTCACAAGAATTGGTCCCGGTATATACGGGAAATGCATTGAAGACGAACGCCAGGTGAAATTACGTCTATATGACCCCACAATTGACGGGCCCCGTTCAAAGAAATCCATCCCTCCGAAAGAAGGCAAGAAGGCAGCCCCTGCTGCACCTGGAAGCAATTCAGTTTCAGAATATGAAGGTTTTTCCAGGATGACATTCGTGATTATTGGATTATTCGCAGTACTCTTGATAATTTTCATCCTCCTTATTTATATTAGTTTTTAAAACAGCAAACCTTTTTCTCCTTTTTTTATTGAATGGATTGACATCATATGTCAACATGTGTATCAACTACATGTATTATCTAAATAATCGTATGCTTTTTCAAAGCAATACACTTATTTTCAGGAACTATTTTTCCGATATATAATGAAGTACACGCTAATTTTTTGGAGGTATACCATGTTTTATCTCCTGTTGCGAATACTTCATGATGAAATGGTTACAGGAAAAATATCCCGGGAAGAGTACATAACCGCGGTTATGAAAATTGCTTTGTTCCATGGCATACAAAGAAATGGAATAAGGTGATGAATCAGGATAAAGAATTTGTAATCAAGACAGCACATGAGAGAAAAGTAAAATTTATCCGCCTGTGGTTTACCGATATACTCGGTTTTCTTAAAAGCTTTGCCATAACAATCAATGAACTTGAAGATGCCCTGGAAGAGGGTGTACGATTCGACGGTTCTACCCTGCACGGTTTTGTCAGAAGCAGCGAAGAAGAAATGGTTGCCCTGCCAGATACATCTACTTTTCAGATTTTACCATGGCGTCCCCGGGACAATTCTGTCGCAAGAATGTTCTGTAATATTTATACAACAGACATGGTGCCCTATGAAGGTGATGTACGGCATATTTTGAAAAAAAACATGCAGAAAGCTGCTGATAAAGGATTAACTTTTTACACAGGCCCTGAAATTGAGTTTTTCCTTTTTAAAAACTCCACCTCCCCTGAACTAATCGACCGTGGGGGATATTTCGATCTTACCCCACTTGACATCGCCACAGACTTCAGAAGACAGATGGTACTTACCCTGGAAGAAATGGGTGTTGGTGTTATATCCTCACACCATGAAGGTGCGCACAGCCAGCATGAAATTGATCTTCGTCACGATGACGCGTTAACAACGGCTGACAACATTATGACATTCAAACTTGTTACCAAGGAAATCAGCCAGCTTAATAACATATACGCCTCTTTTATGCCAAAACCGTTATCAGATCAAAACGGATCCGGCATGCATATTCACCAGTCACTTTTTAAAGATGAAGATAATGCCTTCTTTTCCCAAAAAGATCCAGAGATGACATCCGATATCGGCAAAAAGTATATTGCTGGCCTGTTGAAGCACGCACGTGAATTTTTTGCCATATCAAACCAGTGGGTAAATTCTTATAAAAGACTGAATTTCGGATTTGAAGCTCCCATGCATATCTCATGGAGTCACAAAAATCCCTATTCCCTCATTCGACTGGTAAAAAGCAGGGCTGACAAGCCGGGCTCCCTGCGAGCTGAATTACGTAACCCTGATTCAGCCTGCAATCCCTATCTTTTGTTTTCTGCAATTCTTGCAGCCGGTTTAAAAGGTATCGAAGAGAATTATGATATTCCCGATCCGGTTGAATCACATGAGAGCTTTACCAGTACTAAAAAGCTGGAAAGGGCCGGATTCGATCCATTACCAACACATCTACACGATGCCATACAATATTTTGAGAAGAGCCAATTAATGATGGATACACTTGGTCCCACTATACATGAACTCTTCGTTGAAAATAAGTACCTGGAGCTTGACCAGTACAATCGATACATCACCGACTACGAGATAAATAAATTCCTTCCTTTGCTTTAGTAATATAACCACAGAGGCTCAGAGGTACAGAGGGGGGAATGGTTGTCTGGTTGCATGTTATGTGACCAGAAAGGTTTAACAGCTTACCAAAATGCGGTAATACACCATAAAGACAGAAATAAAAAATCCTTTCTCTGTTTCTCTGAACCTCTGTGGTTATATTCATTTAATAAAAAAACAGTTATACGACTGGTAGTTCCGGCCGATAGTTACCTAAAGGGGAAAATATCGCCATGGCACAGTCAATAGCACTTATAGGATGCGGCAGGATCGGTTTTATGCTGGAAGAAGATCCGCTGCGAAAAAAACCATGTACTCACTACGGGGGAACACTATCAGCCGGTTTGAAGATCACCCACGCGTGTGATATAAATCCATCCAGGCTGAGGAAATTCGCCGAACATGCCAGTATTCCCCGGTCTAACTGCTATACAGATTATCAATCCCTCATAACAGAAGTTAAACCAGAACTTGTCATTATCGCCACATGGACAGAATCACATGCCCGAATTGGCATACTTGCTGCTGAAAATGGGACGAAGGTAATCGTGAGTGAAAAACCTGTGGCTTCAACCCTGGATGATGCGCATGCACTCATCACTGCCTGTGAAAACAATGGTACCAGTCTTATTATCAATCATGAAAGACGGTATGATCCACGCTATATACAGGTTAAAAAACTACTTGATTCAAACCAGATTGGAGAGGTTCAAACAGTAAATGCCATGGTTCTTACAGGTGGATCCAATGGAAACGCCAGAACTGAGGCCGGTGGAGGTCCACTGCTTCAGGATGGTACCCACATGGTTGACATTATACGTTACTATTTCGGCAATATACTCAGCGTGCGTGGAAGATTCAACCGCCACATGCAATCATCCGTATTCGAAGACAGGGCGATAGCCTGGCTGAGAACCGAAAGTGGTATAGATATATTTTTGGAAGCAGGCGGCAAACGCGATTATTTTCATTTCGAATTGCAGGTATATGGAACCAGGGGTAAAATTGTTATAGGTAACGGCTATCAACACCTGTACATGAGTAATAAATCACGGTATTATACCGGGTTCAGAGATCTCGTCGAAGTACCCTTTCCCGATTTCCATAATGAAAACTGTTTCACCAGGGAATATAATGAAGCCGCGGCACTGCTTAATGGAGATGATGTAAATATTCTTTCAGACGGGAATGATGGTCTCAAGGCACTTGAGATTGTTCACGCGGTATACCTTTCGGCGTACATTGACAGTGATGTTCAGCTTCCACTTACCAGTGCAAGCGTCGACCTGGAAGTGATCTTTCCCATTGTTGATGCATCCTGATTACGGTTCATTACATGTAGCCTTCTTCCATCAGTTTTCTTGCCAGTTCACTATCCCTTTTCTCTTCTTCATTGATCGACGACCCCTGCAGCATGCGCTCAACATACTTGGCAAGGATATCCACCTCGATATTCACTGCATCGTGAACTTTTTTAGCTGGCAGGGTAGTTTCTGAAACTGTTTCCGGTATGAGGTACAGTGTGAAAACGTTATCCTCAATTGATACAATAGTAAGGGAGATACCATCAACCGCAACAGAACCTTTTGCCACCATGTACCTTGAAAGTCCGGGTACAACCGATACTGATATTTCCACCCCATTAGGGTCTGGTTTTATTGAAACAATCTCACCTTTCCCATCTACATGACCCTGCACGATATGTCCGCCAAACCGTGATGACGCAGACATGGCACGCTCAAGATTCACCACTCTACCAGCCTTAAAATTCCCCAGGGTGGTAAGGTTGCAGGTTATATCTGACGCGAACACGGAGAAACTGCCATCACCTGTGGCGGTAACAGTCTGGCAGGCACCATCAACAGAGATAGAATCACCCCTTGTGGTACCATCTGTTACTATGGATGCTTTGATTGATATAATGATACCGCTGGTTGCCTTTTGAACCCCGGTTACAACACCTTTTTCTTCGATTAGACCTGTAAACACTGGGTTACCTCACATAGATTCCAAAAGATACGGTTCCCTGTATCCCGTATACAGAACGTCACTTTCAAGACCGATTATTGATATATCTCTTAATGCCAGTCCTTCTGACACAGTCTGGTATCCCCTGGCATTAAGGGGTGAAATTCCATTTCCTAAAATTCTTGGGGTTATAAAATACATAAACTGATCAATCTCTCCCGCATCCAGGAATGATCCTGCAACCCCGCCCCCTCCTTCAAGCAGGGTATTTACTACACCCCGTCTGTATAATTCTTCAAGTATAAAATATATCTGCTCTCTTGTAGTATTACCAGTGTATAAACCAAGGTTTCCCTTTTCCTGCATGTTCTGTATATAGTGGTAATCATCCCTGCCCTTCAGCCTGGTACTGTGCTTTTCGTCGACAAAAACTATATAATTATCATCCCTGAACATATTCATACCCATATTCACTTTCTGCGGCAGTCCTACAACAACCCTAAGTGGATCTTTTTCCCGGCTGATTCCGGTTCCCCGTAAGATATTTTCAAGATAACTATTCTTTCTGCCGGAATACCACCATCTTTCCTCATTAAAAAAGTCTGCGATGGAATTATCAAACTCATCCAATCGTATATTGAGGGAGGGATTGTCCTTTTCAACAGTGTTCTTGCCAACTATTATCGCGTCAACAGTAGCCCGCAGCCTGTGTACCATATACCGGGACAATGGTGATGATATCCAACGTGAATCACCTGAGAGTGTGGCAATTTTTCCATCAAGACTTATTGCTGACTTGTGAATGACAGCGCTTCTTTTTCTTAATATTGATTTTTTAAATCCCCTTATTATGTCAGCCGCGTAATCACCTAAATCGCTCAAGAGCACAACGTCAACACCGTTGTTCTTTAACATCAATATTCCCTTGCCGGCAACCATGGGATTGGGATCAACAAGTGGAATATATACCCGTGCTATTCCCGCGCGAATAATGGCTTCTGTACACGGGGGAGTTTTCCCATAATGGCAGCATGGCTCAAGGGAAACAAACATTTCTGCTCCCCTGCTTTTTTCACCTGCCATTGCAAGTGCCTTCACTTCGGCATGGTCACCACCACACGGGCTTGTGGCTCCAAATCCTACGATCTCACCATTACGAACAACAACTGCCCCCACCGAGGGATTTGGAGAAGTTAATCCCATGCTTGAAAAAGCAAGCTCAAAAGCCCTGTACATGTATTTACGTTGTTCTTCAGGGGACACGGGTACTGACTCCGAATTTCTTGTATATTTCTTCGCTGTCATTCTGCAGCTTCAATTCTTCTATCATGTATTCTCGCAGGTTTTCATCTACAGACCTGTTATGTTTCATTGTTGCAAGATACCCTCCCAGCAGACTGCCACCATAAAAAAACGCTGTAATGGATCCTGTAATCATGCCAATGGCCTGGTTATCTGTAGCAAACGCACCATAAGTTACCGCTGATAACACCGACACAACAATTCCAGCGATAATTCCAGTATTCGTTCTTCCGGAATACATGTATCCCCCTCCAGGCAGTATCCCGCAAAATATTGCTGACAAAGGAGATTTATACTCCTGTCTTGCATCCATGGCATATGGCAAAAGAGAACGATATGTTTCAATCCCCGGTATATCATAATCTGCCATTTTTTTTGCATGATCATATTCTTCATGCATAAGGGCCAGTAAATATTGCCTCTTCCATATGGAATGTGAAAATAACCTGTCCCTCTGACAGGGAACTTTTTCAAAATAATTCATACCTGGAATTTTTTGCATGTGAACAGTGGCATCAAAACTGTATATGCCAAGACCCAGCACACATATGTCTTCACTGCCGTCATACTGGGAATATAACCCTGCACATTTTGAATACTGCCTGCCTTTCAGGAGAAAATACCCTCGCGAGAGGCAATATTGCCACTCATTCAGATAATCAGGGTAATATGATTGTAATCGAAGAAGCTCACTATGAGCCCTGTAGTACTCACCCTTTTCGGCCAGGTGGTGTATGAATCGGGTTAACGTTTCCGGTGAATATTCCTGTGATATTGAAGTACTGTAATCACTGCCGTACAGGTTCCCCGATAACACAAGAAGAAAGAGAATGCACGGCAGGATACATCTATTCATTATCTGCATTAAATCATTCTGATTTTTTCTTCTTCGCAGCCATTTTTTCCCACCCGAGGACTACAGGTGACGCGATATATATGGTTGAATACGTACCAATTATTATACCGAACAATAATACTGCCGCAAATCCACTGATAACTTCACCCCCCAGGAGATACAACGCCAGAACAGCGAAAAGCGTGGTTATGGATGTAAGCAATGTACGTGAAATAGACTGTGTAATAGACTTGTTTACAATGTCAAATAATGTCTGCTTAGTCTGTATCTGGTTATTTTCTCTTATCCTGTCGAAGATGACAATTGTATCATTTACCGAGTATCCGAATATGGTAAGAATCGCCGCGATAACAGGGATGTCAATTTCAATATTGGCAAAACCACAGAACGCAAATGAGAGCAAAATATCATGGAGTACTGCTATTATGGCTCCAAATGAATACTTCACCTCGAAACGGAATGACAGGTAAAACATCATAAGCAACAAGGCTATACCGAAAAGTTTTATTGCCGATTTTTTCAGAAACTCACCAATGGCTGGTCCAACGGTTTCAGTTCCAAGTACCTCTACGTTCTTAAAGCTTGAGTTTATAACATTCGTAAGTATGTTGGCACTCGCTTCTGCTGATTCACCTTTTTCAAGCAGCTTGGTGGATATGATGTATTCGTTCAGTTCTTCTTTTCCTATCTGCTGCACTGTTCCGCTGATATTATTCTTATGGAGAGCGTCTCTTATAGAACCAATTGTTACATCCTGCTCAAACTTCGCAGTGATCTTTACCCCACCCACAAAATCGATACCCCAGTTAATTCCTCCTGAAGAAACTATACTGGAAATAAAAATGACAAATAGTACCAGTGAAAATCCTATTGCAACGAAACGATACCGTAGAAAATCTATTATCTTGTCCCTATCCAACGTCGATACCCCTTATTAAATACTCAATTTTTTAATTTTCCTGCTGGATGTAATAATTTCAAATATTGTCTTGGTTATATACAGGGCAACAAACATGCTGCACAATACCCCGATAAACAACGTGACAGCGAATCCCTTGATGGGGCCTGTGCCAAACTGTGACAGCACAAAAGCCGCTATGAGAGTTGTAAGGTTCGCGTCAAATATTGTCCAGAACGCCCTGTCAAAACCATTTGAAACCGCCATACGGGCAGATTTACCTGACTTAAGCTCTTCCTTGATCCTTTCATAGATGATAACATTCGCATCAACAGCCATACCCACAGTAAGAATAAACCCGGCAAAACCAGGCAATGTCAGGGTAAAACCAAGCCATGACAACAACGCCATCATAAGTATTGTATTGATAATGAGTCCTATATCAGCAATCAGCCCTGAAAATTTATAATACAACATCATAAAGAACATAACACCGAGAAGACCTACCATTATGGCCTTTACCCCCGACTCAATGGAATCCTGTCCAAGGGATGGGCCAACTGTTCGCTCTTCAATGATGGAGAGATCAACCGGAAGGGCACCTTCCTTGATTATCCTGGCCAGCGCGTGAACTTCTTCACGGGTAAAATCCCCCTGGATTATGGCCTGGCCGGTGCTGATCTGTACCCGTATAACCGGGGCGCTTCTCACTTTCTCGTCAATAACAATTGCCAGCTTTTTACCCTGGTTCTTTTCGCTTGTAACCTCGGCAAACTTCGCGGCTCCCTCAGGGGTCAGAGTAAAATGCACCGCAAGCTGCTGGTACTCATCTGGAGCTACCCATGCCTTGTTTATATCATCACCCGCAAGGGCTATATCTTTCTGAAGCACGATAGGGTAAGAAGGATACAACTTGTTAGTCTGATCGTCCCTTTCGTAATAAAATAAAATGATTAGGTTGTCAGGGAGTGCAACACCGTCAGCTATCCTATCTTCAAGCCGTCTTAATTCAACCGGGTCATCAGGAAGCGTCCCCTCTGCAAGGTTCTCTTTAACCCACTGGTTTGCTTCCTGTGTATATTTGTCATTACCGAGACGATACTCAACCCGTCCCGTGGTTCCAATTGCTTTTTTTACACTTTTAGGATTTTTCACACCTGGAAGCTGTATCTCTATGGCATCATTTCCACGGGGACGAATAGAGGGCTCCGATACACCAAATTTATCAACCCTGTTTCTAAGAAGCTCAAGGGCCTGGCGGGAAAGTTCAGTTTTTTCTTTCTCGCTAAGGGTTTTTCCCAGTTTCTTTTCCATCTGTTTAAAATCTGCCTGAAGCACCAGGTGCATACCACCCTGCAGGTCTAAACCAAGATTTATTTTCTTCGCAAGCACGGCACTTTCAGCCCAGTGAGGCAATAGTTTGGCATCGATCACACCGGGAAAAATTCTAACTTCATTCATTACCGCGTCACTCAGATTGATTCCTGATACTAAAATGGCATTATCTTTTTGTTCAACCTGGAAATCATCAGATGAAAAACGCTCACTTATTCTCTGTAACTGTTGCTGGGTAACATTCTCACTAAGTTCGATTTTCATCGTTTTCTCACCCACCGTGGGTAAGATGAGAATCACGGCAAAAGTTATCAGAACTAATATAAATATGACCCTGTAAATCAGTCCTCTACTCATGATACCTCTTCCTGTCGATATTGTTAAACTCTGGGGAACCTGCGAAGCACCCTGCCTGGACGCTCCCTGGCACGTACACGATATAATATAAATACAAGCAGTATTATGAGTCCCAGAATTATCCAGGCAACTACGTCGGTCGTCTCTTTATCCATGCCGAAAAGACCCTGTGCCTGGTTATTCTCTTTCTCTACTTCTGGTTCACTTTCCGTATCCGCCATTAACTGTTCAGATTCAGCCTTCGCCTCATCAATCTGTATGCCGGATATTCTTCTATATTTAAATGGTCCATCTGTAATAGACAGCAGTCTCTCTTCATCTACGATTGCGTCATCCTTTCTTGAAGGTGATGATGGCACCGATTCTTCAGCCTTTTTTTTCACTTCTTTTACCTGGCTGGTTTCATCAACAGGTGCTTTCCGGGATGTGCCGGGTGCATCTTTCTTCACGGAAGTTGATTCTTTTTCTGTTTTTTCCCTGCTTTCAGCAGTGTTGGCATCCCTGTCCGGCGTTACGGTTTTTTCAGCTTCAGGTTTATCCACATCCACGTCTTTCACTTCTTCAACCGCGGGTGAAGCTGGTTCTTCCGGAGGTGTTACCGCATCCTGCTGAGACCAGCAAGGGACAGCCAAAAGCATGGCTGCCAGGAATATGATACACCATGCACTATGTAATTTTTTATTTTTCATACACGGCAATTATTAAAGTACTTCAGGAAACCTTTGACTGGATAGCGGTTTTGGAAAACTCAACCTTGGTACTATCTGCTATTTTTAAAACTACAATATTCTCTTCGGGTTTAATATTGGATATTACACCGTATATACCACCGGCCGTAATAACCTTGTCGCCTTTCTGTAGCGCCTCAATCATTTTCTTCCTGTCTTTCTCTTTCTTTTGAGAAGGCCGGATCAATAAGAAATAAAATATCAGCACCATCAGCAACAGGGGGAACAGGCTCATCCATCCGCTTCCTGAAGCTGGTCCTGAACCGCCCGCCTGGGCATACGCTTTTGTTATTAATTGTGCAAACAAACTGCACCTCCTGGTTAAATCACTTAATCACTGCTGCACATCTAAAGTATTGAAGATATTATGTCAACACAAATATACTGCCCTCTTATTGCATGATAACCACGGGAGTACCGATCTGTATATATTTCTCCAGCTCAACAATATCCTTGTTATACATGCGGATACAACCGCTGGAAGACAGGTGCCCTATGGATTGCGGGTCACAATTGCCATGAATGGCTATACCGGAACCTATTGATGGTACTTTTCCGTTTACAACGGGCAGCCGGTTTGATTTCTTCGCTTCATTGTATCGCCGGATATCATTATTATTGGGATATGATATGCGAAAAAACCTGGGCCCATAGGCGTTATCACCAAGATCGGCCTCATGATTGCCATACCTGTAATGTCCGTCTTTAGCCCTGAAGAACACACTGTTCATGGCCTTTAACTTTCGATAGGCAGGGGTATTTTTAGGTGCATCCATGCTCAGTATTTCTGTTACGTAATACACCCCTTCCGGAGTTCTTTCATCTCCGGCATGAAGTTTGGGTTTTTGGTCAGGATTCAGGCCATACCCTATCTTGAAGCTGCCCATTAACTCGCCATCCCTGTTATAGACATTCAGGGTAAACTCTTTTTTATTTACGTATACAGCATACCTGCCGCTTTTTTCTTTAAAAACATGCCGCAGGTCTTCTTTTATGCTGTTTTCTTTACATGCAAGGGTTGCGGTTGAAAATATGATTACCAACAACGCGTATAATGCTTTTTTTATTATCACCATATTCCTACCTGTTAACCGGTGCGCTTCGTATTTTTCTTGATACTATCTCACGCAGCACTTCACGGGTAATATCGTATTCATTAACAGAATAGATTACGGCATCACCCCCGTTAAGTACAAGGTGATAGCCGTGCTTTTTTGCCACATGCCGTGCAGAGTCTTCAATTTTCTTCAAAAATTCTTTCTTGTATGATTCTTCTTTATTCCTCAAGTCTGAAAGTTCTTTTTTTAATTTTTCCAGGGTACCGTATAATTCACTTCTTTTTTTCGGATCAGCCTGTTGCAATAGCCTGCTCTCAAGAATTTTTATCTCACCATAAAGCTTTTCAGACCTGCTTCTAATCATGGATGCACTCTCATCATGTGAGACAAGGTATTCGTATAATACTTGCAGCTGCACATACCGCACCACTGGTACCTCTACTCCCGGATCATCCAGCATTTGTTTCTGGTAGGAGCACCCTGCAACCATGAATACCAGGAGTATGTGTACCAACACTCGCATGATCAGAATCTCATATCACCTATACCAAACTGAAATTCATAACCGCTTATCTCTTCAAAATAACCCTTTTCACTGCCCACCCACTCGAGTTTCTTACCGAACCAGAACCGCAGGGGCATCATTGGAATCTGTATCTTGAAGCCAAACCCGTATGAATACTTGAAATAGGACATCAGGTCTATCTCGTCAATTTCACTGATCTCGTACAGCTGGCCAGTAGCCTTGTCCTCATTTATACGTTCCATAGTATCTTCTTCCAGGGTTTCTTCCCAGAAACTGTCAGTCCACATTGAACCGGCGTCAAAAAAGAGCACAAACCATAAAAGCTGCGGATGTATGGGTATACGGAATTCGGCACCGTATAATATCCGGTGAAACAGGCCGTATCTCCATGAAGGGGGAAGCGCAAAATCAAGATACTGCCATCCCCGCAACGTTTCCGGGCCGCCAATATACAGCCTGTCCTCGCTTTCCAGCCAGGGGTTCTTTTCCCTGTCCTGAAAACCCTGCACCTGGTTTCTGAACAGGGGTGGTGAAAGAAAGTTGGCGTTTCCACGCAACTCGATCACGCAGGGGTGCGTTTTCAGGAATGGCAGGTTAAAAGGTGAGTAATAATAATACAGCTCAGGAGAATACTTTATGTAATGATCATCACCACGAAGTATATTTCCACCGGTAAAGGTGGTAGAGAACTCCGCCCGCCATCCGCTGGTGGGGTTCATGTAATTATCCTTGGAGTCACGATATGCGTAGAGGGTGAGCTTTCTCTTTTCCTGTGTGCCAAGTGACTGCTCGATAAAGACGGTGTCGGTGCTGTTTCCACTTGCATTGAGTATTTTCTTGAACGAGTGATTCCATACCGTTCCAATACCGTAATGATACCAGAAACGGTAACTGAGCCCCAGCGAATACCCGTATGACCGCTTACTGTGTTCAGCGGTTTCATTGTTTTCGGTAAAGATTGAACTCTGTTCAAGGGTGCTAATCATGTAAAACACCGAGGCGTTGAACCCTATGGGCTTATCAAAGAGCCATCGTTCGTTAAACCCCAGGGTGACAGAACTGCGCATTGGCCCGTACTCAAATCGAAGTGACACACGCTGGCCGTTACCCATGAGATTATTTTCGGCAACGTCGGCGAAGATGGAAAAACCTGTCATGGTGCCGTATCCACCACCCAGCGATATAGTACCCGTGGGCTGTTCTTCCACATCCACGATAAGGTTCATCAGGCCTTCTTTTGTTCCCGGCCGCACGTCAAAATTGACTTCTTTGAAAAATCCGAGATTGTATACCCTCTCCCTGGACAACTGCATTTTACGGGAGTCAAATAACTGTCCTTCCTCTACTACAAGCTCACGTCGTATAACCTTGTCCTTGGTTTTCTGGTTACCCTTGATGATGATGTTCTCAATGTATGCCTGGGAGCCTTCACGTATGGTAAAATGTATTTTCAGGTAGTTTCGCTTCTCAGTTTTCCCGTCCACCTCCACTTCTTTCTGGGTGAGATCTCGCTCGGGAATTATGCGGGCAAATATATAGCCCTTTGATGCGTAGGTGAAACTGATCATCTGGCGGTCTTTCTGAAAGGCGGTGTCGTTGAAGGTGGCACCGATTTCCTGCTGTTCAAACTGGCGCATGAACACGTCGGTTTCAAATACCTCGTTTCCCTTTATGGTATACCCATTGAAATAGTACTTTTCACCTTCGCTTATCTTGATAGTAATATGAATGGTTCGTATCTCTTCCCTGTTGGGATTTTTCCACTGGTATTCAACGGTATCTTCTATTATCTGCGCGTCAAGGTAGCCAAGTTCACGGTAATACCCGAGAATCTTTGCCTTGTCCTGTTCATAGGTGGTTCGATTGAAAGTGCCGTCCTTGAAAAAGCCTTCTTCGGATGTTTCCATCACCCCTTTCAATCTTGACATTGGGACAACGTTTGTTCCCAGTATGGATATCTTGTGTACCTTTATCTCTTCGCCTTCGTCCACCACGAAGTAGACGTTGACAGCATTTTCCTCGTCTTTGTTCTCTTTCACACGGTAGGACACAACGGCGTTGAACATTCCTTCTTCGAGGTACTTGTTCTTGATGATCTGTACCGACTGTTCCAGCATGTCCTTTCTGAGAACCTGCCCTTCCTTTATTGGAAGTTCTTCTTTCAGGGTCATGTCGCTTAACTCGCTCACACCCCGCATCTCGATCTTCTCTACGACGGGCCTTTCATCACAAACGAACCTGACCCGTACCCCGTCCTGGTATTCTTCCACTTCTACGATTACATTCTCAAACTCACCGTACTTGAACACCTTCTTGATGTCCTCACGGATCTCTACAGACTTGAGGGGATATCCAACTTCGGTGGTAATAATATCAGCAAGGTCGTCCTCGTCCACGTTGGTTGTGCCTTTAAATTCAATCTTACGAACGGTCTTCCCCTCGTACTCCGAAGGCTGGGTGAACCCACCCGTAAAGGCGAACAACATGGTAAATGACAGCAGGTATATAATAAAATTCCTCATGAGTCACATATTCCTTTATATTATCCGTGCATCCCGGAAAAAGCCGGCATACCGCATCCTTGATATTGCCTGTGTATTGCTTTACTCGCAAGCCTTGTTACAGCCCAGGCAACATGCTGTCAAGGAATAATGCCGCTACAGCTCTATCTTGATTTGACCGTCGAGAGAGTGAATTTCGGGATACCAGCCCGGTTCAGCAGGTCCATCACTTTTACGATCTTTTCATAATCCGCTTTTCTGTCCCCCCTTATAATAACCGCGTTGTCTCCAAGGGTTTCTTTTCGCTTTTTAAATTCTTCCTGCAGTGCTTCCACATCATACTTCACGTCGTTGATATATATTTCATTCTTCTCATTTACCGATACTACCATTTCTCCACTTCTTGCCGGTGCCGACTGCACAGCCTTTGGCAGGTGAACTGTAATTGACGAAAGGGCTCCCATGCTGGAAGTCACCATGAAGAATGCCACCAGCAGAAATACCAGGTCGATGAGGGAGGTAATATCAATCTGCGCTTTTCGCTGATGCTTGGTTTTAAAACTGAAGAAGCCGCTCATTAATGTATCCTCTTACTCATCATTACCACCGGGAAGCAGCATTGCACTGTTGGCCACGTACTCTACTTCCCGTACATAATATTCCGCGCGGCTTACCAGGTAATTATAAAATATCCATGAAGGGATGGCCACCAGGAGACCGAAAGCCGTGGTGATAAGGGCTTCGGCGATACCATAGGCAAGCAGGTCGTGTGCCATGGGTCCCACCCTTGATAATCCGCTGAATGATTTCATCATGCCGGTTACGGTTCCCAGTAAACCGAACATGGGGGCGATGGTTGCAACGGTAGCGATCACCCCAATATTTTTCTCGATGCCCCGTATGGCCCTGTCAGCATAATCTGAGATCAGCCGCTGCCTGGTCTCCCCTCCGGGAGTACCAACTAACACTTTCTTTAACACTTCCACGACGGGACCCGTGTAATTTTCACACACCCGCATGGCATCATCAGTCTTTCCCCCCGAGCAATAGGCACGAACAGACTCAACCATCTGGGTGTAGTCATGTTTTATCCTGGAGAAAAAAACTATACGTTCGATAATGACCGCGAGTGATAAAATGGAACAGATTATTATGGGTATAAGCATCACCCAGAGAGGAATGGCATCGAATATACCGATTATCGCACTACTTTGCATATGCATACATCCAGGTTTATAATAGTATTCTCACACCACCCAGCAGGGTTATCCCCGGTTCGGGATAATTCTCCCGCAGGTAGTACTTGTTGTTATACATGTTCTCAACCCTGAAGTTGGCAAAAAAACCTTCAAGCATTTTCAGCTGGAAATCAAGGTCACCCACCACACTGCTGTCAATGGTGTCGTTGGTTTCCGGGTTGGTATACATCTCGTCAAGAACCCGGTTATCCCATGACATCTTCCAGTTTGTTCCGTTAAACTTTATGGTACCGTTATATTGCTGCCTGGGGCGATAGGTGATGTTGTTTTCTGCATCATAATACATGTAAGTATATCCCATCTCAACATCCAGTATATTTTTCACCAGGTGCAGCACCGCCGTAAATTCACCCCCGGCACTCATTGTTTCCTCGCAGTAGGCCACAAGTACATCGCCGGGCTGTTGTTGAAAGTAATTGTAAAAATGCTTATTATGCTCCACCGTTCCCATCATCTTCACGTTTATTGTGCTATTCATCCTGTAATCGATTCGCAGATGACCATGATGCACCCTTCCCGGTGGGAGGTCAAAAACAGGCTGAATATATTTCTGCTGCAGGTAAAACTCTTCAGGTCTGAAGGGCTCCATATCGTACTTGTATTTTGCCGCGATGGTGGCGTTTGTAAATCCTTTGTAGGAAACACCGAACTGACCGTTTGGTATAAACACATCATCCCTGTTAGTGTCAACCATGGCACCAATTGTTACACCAAAATTACTTGTAAGATTGAAATCATCTACCAGCTCGTTGTCCATGTAATAATCGTTATCAGCGCTGCCAGTTTCACTTTCGGTTTTACTGTAATCATAATAATATACCGTTGACGAATACCGAAGACGGCTTGATGACGACCAGATATATTCTCCACCGAGGGCACCATGTGCCTGGTAAAGCCTGCTGTCTGTACTGTCTTCTGCAAGCTGGCCGTTTAAACGGTGATAATACTGGGCGCCCCCCACGGTATAGCTCATCTCGTATGAAGGGGTGTGCTTGACAATATTCTTCAACTCAAGCCCCACGTTGTCTTTTTCTTCCCTGGTGTACACAGGGTTTTCTCCCATCCCGTATGAATCATTATGTACATCTATTTCGAACAGGGTTTCCCATTTTTCGGAAAGACTCACATTGCCGGTAAATCCTATCCTGTTTTCATAATAACTGGTATTATCAAACACTTCATCTTTATAGCCGTAATCATTTGATTTTTTAAGGTATGACCGCAACAGGTACACAAAATCACTTTGTTCCTGTGAGAAGTTAACTGTTGACAGCATGTTGTTATACTGCCCGTAAACGGCCTGAATATCTACGTTTATACTCCTGGTAGCAGGTTTCTCTTCCTCGGCAGTCAATGCCGACTGGATATCATCCGGCGGCACCTGGTCACCTGTACCTGTCTGCGGGTATGAGGCCCGGGCAAGAAGTATAACTATAATTACACAGCATGCACACGTTAATTGCTGAAATCTCATTGTTGGATATCCCCGGTGAAACAAATTATGCGTACCCTGAATCGAGATTGCAGGTACAATAAAAAAAGGTGCTCAAATACTGCAGCACCCTCTTATTCATGTCAATAGATTTTAACCGGCCAGGCTATTCAATATCTCGTTGTATGGGCTTTGAACATTTTCTACATGTAACTGCCTGCTGGGGTACACCATAGTCAATTATCACTTTCAACTCGTACCCGCAACTGCACCTGTACCTGTATTTTCTTATTGTATAATCCGGCATCACAAACCCCCGATCCATCATTATCACACCTGTAACGATGGTTGCTGTATATACTTATTATCGGAATGATACCGTATTTTTCATTAACCCTTATTTCAAGACGTCAACCATGTTGATTCTTTCCCATGTGAATTCCGGCTCGTTTCTTCCAAAATGACCATAGGCAGCAGTTTTCTGGTAAATCGGACGAAGAAGATCCAGGTTATCAATCAGCGCCTTGGGCCTGAGATCAAATACATCACGTACTTTCCTGGCTATATCATCATCGGATATTGCACCGGTTCCGAATGTTTCAACCATCACCGAAACCGGTTCAGCCACACCAATGGCGTAGGCAACCTGTACTTCGCATCTCCCGGCAAGTCCGGCAGCAACTATGTTTTTCGCGATATATCTTCCCATGTAAGCGGCAGACCTGTCCACCTTGGAGGGGTCTTTACCTGAAAAAGCCCCGCCGCCATGCCTGCCCATTCCACCGTAGGTATCCACGATTATTTTTCGTCCCGTGAGCCCTGTATCGCCGTTTGGTCCGCCGATAACGAAACGTCCCGTGGGGTTCACGAATATCTTCGTCTTGTTGTCCCACATGGCCGAAGGTATCACGTCTTTTATAACGATCTCGGTAACCGCCTCACGGATCTGTTCAAGGGTTACATCATCAGAATGCTGTGTTGAAATTACTATGCCGTCAATTCGCCTGGGCTTGCCGTTTTCATACTGCACGGTTACCTGTGACTTGGAATCAGGCCTGACAAAGGGAATGGAACCGTCTTTTCTTGCATCGGCAAGTCTCTTTACAAGCTTATGGGCGTACAGGATGGGCATGGGCATCAGTTCTTCAGTTTCATTGACCGCGTACCCGAACATCATTCCCTGGTCTCCCGCCCCCTGGTCCTTGTGAAGGCCGGCACCCTCGGTTACACCCTGTGAAATATCAGCCGACTGGGCGTGTACGTACACTTCCATCTCACAGCCCTCGGCATCAAACCCTATATCATTTGACGTATAGCCAATCCCGGCTATAACATCCCTTGCAATTCTCTCGTAATCTACACCCTGTGACGAGGTAATCTCCCCGGATATGATGGTTCTGTTGGAGGTAACCAGGGTTTCACATGCCACGCGGGACGAAGGATCCCCTTTCAGATGAGCGTCCAGAACTGCATCAGATATCTGGTCAGATACCTTGTCAGGATGTCCTTCTGAAACAGACTCAGACGTAAAAAGACAATCTTTCATAGACATTCTTATATCTCCTATTTCCAGTGAATACACTCCGCGGGGCAGCTGTCGATAACTTCCTGTACCTGTTCTTCGCCGGCACCTTCGGCATCATGCACCCTGCTTACTCCCTCCGGGGTCATCTCGAACACCCGGGGCAGTACATCAACACATAACTCACACCCGGTACATTCATCCTGATCAACGTATACAATCCTGGCCATATGCGCCTCGTATGGTTATGTTATTATTTTTCTGTGGAATTGGTATCTTTTTCGGCAGGCTGTTCTTTCTGCTGCTCCAGTATACCCGTTGCCTTTGATTCGGGGGAGAGAAGTTCTTTCTCGATATCTCCCACTCGTTTTGATTCAAGAATGGCAAGACCGAGTGAACCAATCATAAAAATGGCTACCATCACGGATGTTATTTTGGTGATAACATCAGCGGTGGAAGACCCGAAGGCCGATCCGCTTGACGCGCCGCCAAGTACACCCATTCCCGCACTCTTATCAGACTGCAGAAGTATGACTATAACCAGCAACACGCAGATTATTCCGAAAAAGACTGTTCCAACTGACATCAATATGCTCATAGCATATACCCTCTATTTTCAATACAATTAATTACAATATTACCTGAGTCACTACTACTAACCTACTGAGATAATGTCAAGAAAAGATTGCACCTTGAGGCTTGCACCACCCACCAGGGCACCGTCAATGTTCTCTTTCGCGTATAACCCTTCAACATTATCCGGCTTTACCGAGCCCCCGTAAAGCACCGGGATGCTGTCGGCGGTACCTTCACTGTATATCTCTGCCAGCACCTTTCTGACATGCTGATGCATTGACTCGGCGATTTCGGGTGTGGCAACCTTTCCCGTGCCGATTGCCCATACCGGCTCATAGGCCACCACCGCTTTTTGGGCCTGTTCTTCGGAAATATCTTTGAAGGCTCCCCTCAGCTGGGAATCAACCACCTGTTCTGACTTGTCAGCTTCACGTTCTTCAAGAAGCTCACCCACGCATATCATGGGAACCAGGCCATGGGCATAGGCTGCCTTAACCTTGCTGTTTACCATCTCGTCTGTCTCACCAAATACATGCCTTCTCTCGGAATGACCGATAAGAATATAGTCACACCCGATATCCTTTACCATGACTGGAGAATTCTCTCCGGTAAAGGCCCCCTGTTCTTCATAGTACATGTTCTGAACACCCACCTTCACGGGGCTGTTCTTTGCGATATTAATAATTTCGGGTACATGCAGGGTAGAAGGAAAAAACACCACCTCCCTTCCTTTCAAGTCACCAAGTCCTTTTATAACGCCCTCTGCCAGGTCCCTGGATTCTGCAAGCGTGTTGTGCATCTTCCAGTTTCCGGCGAATATCTGTTTTCGTGCCATAAGCCGGTTGCCTCCTTGTATATTTGAATGAATAATGAAGGCGGCGATAACACCCGCCGCCTTCTGTAACGTACAACATCGGGGAATTTACTTCGTGATATATTTCACCAGGTCAACACAGCGCACCGAGTATCCCCACTCGTTATCATACCAGCTTAATACTTTCACCATGTTGTCGCCGATAACCGTTGTAGAATCAACATCCACGATTGACGAGTTGTTATTACCAACGAAATCAACCGATACCAGCGGCTCATCAGACATGGCCAGGATACCCTTCATCTTGCCGTCGGCAGCCTTACGCAGGGCATCCACAACTTCGTCTTTTGAAACTTTCTTCTTCAGAACGCATACAACATCAACAAGTGACACGTTTGGTGTGGGTACACGAACCGCCCCGCCGTCAAGTTTTCCCTTTAGCTCGGGAATAACCAGGGCTACCGCCTTCGCTGCCCCGGTAGTTGTTGGTATCATGGATACCGCGGCGGCACGGGCCCTTCTCAGGTCTGAATGGGGAAGGTCAAGTATTCTCTGGTCATTGGTGTAAGAGTGAATTGTAGTCATAAGACCATGTTCAACACCAAAAGTATCATTCAGCACCTTCATAACCGGCGCCAGGCAGTTTGTTGTACATGAGGCGTTTGAAATGATATGATGTTCGGCGTTGTTATACTTCTCTTCGTTGACACCCATTACTATGGTAATGTCTTCTCCCTTGGCAGGGGCTGAAATAACAACCTTCTGTGCTCCCGCCTCAATGTGCTTCATGGCCTTTTCCTTGTCACGGAAGGCCCCGGTTGCCTCGATTACGACCTGCACACCTTCAGCCTTCCAGGGAAGCTGTGCCGGATCCTTTTCGGAATGCACCTTGATCTCTTTACCATTTACGATAATAGCTTTTTCGGTGTGGGATACTTCTCCCTGAAACCTGCCGAAAACCGAGTCGTACTTCAGCAGATGCGCCAGTGTAGCGGCATCGGTAAGATCGTTTATACTTACTACCTCGATATCACCATAGCTTTTCTGGTCCTGGATAATTGCCCGTAAAACATTTCTTCCGATTCTTCCGAATCCATTGATGGCAATCTTTACACTCATAATATATGTTCCTCCTTAAAATTATTGTTTTCTAAATAGAACCACAGAGTTGTTATCTGAAAAGATCAACGCTAAGACGCTGAGTTCGCTAAGGGCGCAAAGTAAAAAAAAGGATAGTATATATTTGATAAATAATTTCCTCTTTGCGCTTCTCTGCGTCCTTTGCGTCTTTGCGGTACATCATTTTAAAAATGTAATGCATGTATATTATATACTATCACTGCCATAAAAATCATAATTTTTTTGGATAATGTCAAAGTTTTTCACCGTACAGCCAGACTGAAGAGCTTTTGCATGTATCAGCAGCCTTCCAGGGATTCATGAAAATCCGCCAGCAGGGGGTTTACCTCTTCGTGTGATTCGAGGTGGGGCATGTGTCCCCGGGCGTATAGTACTTCCATTTTTGCCATGGGACACTTTTTCAGGGTTTCTGACACTTCAAGGGGCACCATCTTGTCTTCCGAGTTGGCGATGATAAGTACCGGTACTTTCACGTCTTGACAGTCACCGGTATAATCAAACCTGTCGCATATCCTGAAGTCTGCTTCCACCACTTCTTTTCCCGTCTCATGCATCTGCTGCAGTGCCATTTGCCTGGTCTTTTCGTCCACCCCCCTGCCGTAACTCAGTTTGACCGCCAGTTCACACAGGCCGTCATAATCCTTTTCAAGAAGATCAAAGACGAGGGGGGACACGGGCAGGACGGCACCGGTTGCCACAAACACCATGCCTGCAATACGTTCGGGAATGCTTTTATACAACTCAAAGGCGATGCCCCCGCCCATGGAATGGCCTACGGGGATACATCGGCGGATGTCAAGCTCATCCATGACCTCGAGCAGAGTGTCCCGGTACAGGTCAAGTGAAGGGCTCCCTCCAATGGGTGAACGCCCATGCCCCGGCAGGTCAACTGCCACGGCCCCGTGTCGACCCTTCAGAAAATCAAGCTGCCGGTGATACAGCCGGGAGTCACCTCCTGCCCCGTGAATAAACAGAAAAGTACACGCCCCGCTGCCTGCAACCTTTCTGTAGAATATTTCGCCTTTACTGGTATGTATATGTCCGGATTTCATTCTTAACCCGTCACCCGTCACCACTTTGCTCTTCGCGTACTTAGCGCCTTTGCGGTAAATCCTTAACCTTGTCCTCTACAACATATCACCCCCGCTGCCGGGGGCACAAGTAATTTTCATGGGTACATTATTATTAACCATCAAAGAAGGGCTTGTGATATCATACGGCTTAAAAAAATCATGAAACCGCCCGCTTCGTTCGACGCCGTGCTGAGCGACGCCGAAGCATGCACGCAGATGAACACGGATAATTAGTGATTTGTGAACTGTGGAAACCATATAACGTAATACTATTCATCGATACGCAATGGAATCCCCCCAACCCCCCTTCACTGAAGGGGGGCTAAGGTGAGAGTTCAACTCCTGGGAAGCCCCCTTTAGTGAAGGGGGCGGCGCGGCGCGCCGGGGATTTCTCCTGGTGAGATTTCACATCACCACATTCCAGGCATCTCCACGTGATACTAATTTTCCATCGAGCGAAGCGGGCGGTTAATTTTTTAGGGACGAAAATGCCATTGGCGACGGATTTTTCACCGTAACCAGCTATACTTTAAGGTACAGGTGAAACAAAGAGTAAATACATGGAAAGAAAAATAAATATATGCCGTCCCGGGTTCGGGGCTTCGTGCGCGTTGTGCTGCGGCAGTCATAATTATCTCTCGAACCGGGGGGACATGGAAGTCATGTTCTCACAGCGCAGAAGCCTGGTGGGCCGTTTCTGCAGTGGCGGTGAGCATGTGATGCAAAACCAGCAGGCACTTTTTACTCTTCAGCGGCAGCTTGAAGACCGCTCCCTTCCCTGTCATCTTGAAGATGCCATACGGTGCCCCTTCGTTGGCTTCGTTGATAATGAAGAGAAACAGCTGGGCTGCCTCATATACGGTGAAGGGGGCTCTGACCCCAGGGTGCTGCACATGTCCACCATCTGCGGCACCTTCTCGTGTCTTTCCCGTGAAATACTCTCCGATGAAGAGATTCTCTTTGCCGCCCGGCTTACCGGCGACTGGTATTATTACAGCCTGCTTATCAACGATATAACCATGCTGCGGGAATTGATATCCCGGTACACTTCACCCGAACATGTTCCCGGCGATGTGCGTGCGCAGGCGCAGGCCGCCCTGAAAGAGAAACTCTTCACCCCGATAGATTGATCCCCCTTGACCTGTGATGCTTTGTGTATGATACTGTATGTATACACATGAGAAGTTTTACCTGGAGGTATGCATCATGAAATTACTATCCAACTCGTTTTCCGACGGCGGAACCATAGATAATAAATATGCCATGAAGGCCATTCCAGGCGGGCAGAACCTGTCCCCACATCTGCATATTGAAGACGTTCCCCCTGAAACGAAATCACTGGCAGTGGTGTGCGTAGACCGGCATCCCGTGGCAAACAACTGGGTGCACTGGTTGGCGGTAAACATATCCCCCGACGTGAAAGAGATACCCGAGGGGGCATCGGGCACAGCAATGCCGGGAGACACCCTTGAACTTGACAACACCTTCGGCTTCCAGGGCTACGGCGGCCCCCGTCCACCAGCCGGTACCGGCGTGCACGACTACGAATTCACCGTGTACGCCCTCACTGCCTCGTTCAAGGCAGAAGAAACACAGGTCTCAGAGAAAAAGTTCCTCTCACTGGTTGAGGGCAAAGTAGCAGCGAAGGCTACCCTCACTGCGGGGCTGGAGAATAAGTAGAACCACAGAGGCGCAGAGGTAACTATTCCATTTCGTTTTTTTAGAAATTACCTTGCATTAAAACCCCAGAGGGTGCATGAAGTGGGTCATTCTTTATTTTTGAGGTGTGATCCCATGAGCTACTCTGACCTGCAGGTGATTTCTTCTTATGACCCGGTGATTACTGTTCCGGTATCCGGTATCCGCGACGGCAGTGATACCGAAGAAGAGCTGTCAACCGAGTTTGAATTTATAAAAGACGACCCCCGCACCCGGTCCATGCTTATCACCCGTACCTGTATACAGAAACGAATCGATGCCATGGCACGGCATATCGCCGATGACTATCGTGACGCAAATCAGATTGACGTGCTGGTGGTGCTTACCGGCGCCTTCATGTTCGCCGCCGACCTGTGCAGGGGCATATACCATCATGGCAGGATAGACACCCCCGTGCACATGATAAAAACCAGCGTCTACGACCAGACCATCAAGAACACCCACGAGAAGTACCGGGCGGTGCAGCTCGAGCTGGCACCCAAGCAGATTGAGAAGCGGCACATCCTTCTCATCGAGGACATCGCCGACCAGGGATTCACCCTCACCTGGCTGAAAGATTACCTTCTGAACGAACGCAATGTTGCTTCCATGAAAATATGCAGCCTTATATACAAGGAGCTTGACCACCCCACCGACGAGGTACGAAAGCTTCGGGACAACCTTGACCTGGACTACATCGGCTTCATCGTCCCCGACGTATGGGTGGCCGGCTACGGGGTAGACGCCGCCCACGAATTCCGTAACATGCCCTACATCGTATGGGCCAATGAGAATTATTACCTTACTAAAAAAGGATGAACCACAGAGGATGAAACGCAATGTATCCATTGATGCCCTGCGGGGGTTGGCGGTGCTGTGTATGGTGCAGCAGCACTGCCTGGTGTGGCTGTGGAACGAACCGTGGAATTCCTTCGGCCGCATCATGCGGGAGCACCCGGTTATGCTGGGGATGAACCAGCTGGGGCTTTTGGCCGCTCCGCTTTTTATCCTGCTTGCCGGCGTGGGGGCGCATCTTTTTACACAGCGCCATGATTGGAATTGGCGTGACCTTGTAAAGCGGGGACTCTTTATCATGGCGGCCGGGTATCTTCTCAACCTGCTGGTGCCCGCGTGGTTTGCTCCCGGCAGCTGGTACGTGCTGCAGCTTATCGGCCTTGGCCTCATCATTTCCGTCCCCCTGCTGCGCCTTTCAAGCCCTGTTCTTATACTGCTGGCCCTTGTCATACTTGGAGCCACCGCCGGCCTGCAGCAGTGGCTCGAGACTCCCCTACTCCTCTCGGCAGTGCGCATGAACAACACCGCCCTTTCCGGCGGGGTGCTTCGCCTTGCCCTGGTTGAGGGACACTTCCCGGTTTTTCCCTGGATTTCCTTTTTCTGCGCCGGTATGGTTGCCGGCCGGGCCATCGTCCGAAAGCGGCGTCTCTCACTTCTTGCTGCCGGCGCCGGCCTCTTTGCGGCGGGTCTTCTTCTCACTTTCCTGTATTTTCGCGGCTACAGCTTCGCCACCTACGGCCCTTTCTACCGCCTGTTCGTTTTTCTTCCTTATACATACCCGGCGGTGCCCTCTACCGTGCTCATACTTGCAGGTATATCTTTCATACTGCTTGCTGTTTTTTTACTCTACAACAGGGGGGCGGACGTGAATGCTTCCCCTGCACCCCTTCGCCTGCTGGCCCCAACCGGCCGCACCGCATTCAGCTTTTTCATGCTGCACATCATACTGGTTCGCCAGGGAGGAGAGCTGCTTTCCTTTTACAAGTCTTTCTCCCAGGGATGGGCTCTGACCCTCATCGGGTGCATACTTGCCGCCATCGTGCTCCTGTCAATTGCCTGGAAGAAGTATGACTACCGGTTTTCACTGGGCTGGTTCATGCGGAAGGCAGCTTAAACCTGCCAGCCCCCTAAATCCCCCCATGGGGGACTTATTCACATTTTCTAAGTACTGGTCTTTTTTCAATCATGTAAGACCATTTATTAGACAATTTTACGCAAGCTGTACCCCAGAGAAGCACAGGCTTTTTAATAGAGGACTTTAAAGTCCCCCATGGGGGGATTTAGGGGGCTCTAAGGCAAAAGGCAAGCAACAGGTACAGTTGAACTACATACCGGGTAATTACAATCATTATAAAATAGCCCCTTCATCCTGTAAAACCGGGACCCCTATCCACTACAAATAATCACTCCGCGCCTCCGCGTGAACCCCCCGTTACGTCATATGCTGTATTCAGTACAATGAATACCCTTCATTAAAACTTGATTCTCTCCTGGATTATTAGTATATTCTCATAATTTTCCCCAGGAACAATGGGGTACAGGATACAATCCTGTAATTATTACAGGAGGATATATATGAGACGGAGAATAGTACCAATACTCATTGCAGCATTATTTATTACGGGAAGCACTTTCGGGTTTTTACAGTGCAGCCATGACAACATGGCACGGGTAACCATAGAGCTTCAGTCTGTTGAAGAAGCGCAATACCAGCAAAACGCCACCTTCATGGACAGGGTGCTGGGCATTTTCTCAAGCAGGGCCTTCGCTGGTGACTATTACTACAATGATACCTTCAACAGGGTAACCATAGAGATTGCCGGGCCGGATATTTCAACTATCACGGTTGAACTGCCTCCAACGGCACAGTCACATACACTGGAAGTGCCGGCTGGAAATACCCGCACCATATCAATATACGCGTTTGACGGGGATATTCCTAAGCGTGGGGGTATCGTTACCACAGCCCTTGACCCGGGTGACAACGGTGAGATCAGCATTCCCATGATACCTATTCCGCAAATCGGGAATGCGAGCATGTTTGATTTTGAATTGATAAGGGTTTCACCTGAACTGGTTCAGCTTGAGATCACCCCGGTTCTCGGGTACAACCTCTACCGGTCACGCACCCCCGACGGGGAATTCAAGTTCAGAACCAGCGCCCAGTTGGATTTCCAGAACTACTATTTAAGTGACGAGGTATTTGAAAACGGCACCTACTATTACCGGGTCAGCATCAACACGGAAGTGGGTGAAAGCGCACTGAGCCGGGTGGTGCCGGTGGTTTACGAGTATTAGAATAGCCCCCGGCACGGCAGGGAGTGTGGCCGCTTCCTGCCGGGACATTTGCCCATTTTTTCCGTTTTTCACTTGCAGTTTTTTACAGGTATTATTAAATAATCCCAATATATAAAAATTTCCAGCTTCTCCTTTTCTTATCGCTTATCAACATTCCAGGAGGACAATACCATGAAAGGTCGTGGTTTAATTGTTGTGATTACCCTGCTGTTCACGGTCGTAATACTGTCTACGCTTGTACAGTGCGACCATGACGGTATGGCGAGGGTTACTATTCATATTCAAAATGAAGCATATGCCGGGAACCAGGATTCTATAATTGATAAATTCTTTAATCTTTTCTCAACTAAAGCGTTTGCATGGGAAGAATTTCATGGTGATGGCGACGGCATACTAACATTAACTATTTCTGGTAATAGCATTTCAACAATTGTCACTACCATACCCCCAACACAGTCTTCCTATTCAACCGAACTGCCAGCAAACAATGAAATTACATTCAGATTAACATTTTACAATAGCACCTCACAATTCGATACCTTTGGCGGGCAGGAAACGGTAACACTGAACATGGGTGATAATGATATACAAATAACCTTGATACCTATAACTATTATAAACTGGGCTGTTTCTGTTCAAGCCCCTAATGGAATAGGAGTAGGTTGGGATAGATTACCTGTAAGTGGCTATAATTTATATCGATCATCTTCAGAAAACGGAACTTATATTAAGGTAAATCAGTCACTTATAGTAAACCCTGTTACAGGTGCGCCACCTAGTTATAATGATGATGCTGCGGTTATACCATTTCTAGAAGAAGGCCAAACATATTTTTACCGGGTAAGCGCATTTACCCCCGATGGTAAGGAAGGTTTGTTTTCTGATGCAGTTTCTACCACGTATATTGCTCCTTGATGGATATTTTTTTATTACTTTTATTATCATATAAAAATCCGCAGACAGGCCAGAGGGATGATGGAAGACGAGACCAGTAGGGTCTCCGGTCTGCGTGCCTTACTGCAAATGTGTTGCCCTGGATCCGGTCAAAGGGAAAAAACAAGAGCTTTATTTTAAACTTTCAATCTCTTCAACCGGCAAACCGGTAATAGAAGATATCTTTTCAACAGGCATATTTTCTTTTAAGAGCGCTTTCGCAGTCTGGATGGCTTTTCGATGCATGCCTTCCTGAAGGCCTTCCTGCATAGCTTCCTTTTTCAGCTTTTCTCCGTATTTCTCAAGTTTTGTCGCGAACATGGTTCGTATCTCCTCTACCTGCTTTATTTCATGGTATATATCTTCGTTTTTATCTTGAAAGACAACCCGTAACCAGTTGGTAAATACTGCAATCTCATCCGGTATCTCATTTTTAATCATTTCAGCTACAATGTCAATTTCTTTTAGAAGTACCTCCGGTATGCTGTTTTCAACATAAAACAGTGCCAATACAACATTTTCAACTTGTTTTAGTGTATCCTAAGTTTGATTCGAACAAAAAGCCCTACAACCATCCGCCGAAGGCGGATACCGCATAAGGTCGACTGTTCGAGACGACTTCCACGAAGTGGAGGAGTCGAGTTTCGACCGAAAACAGGCTCGGGATGATGGAGCGCGAGGCCTTCGTAGGGTACGCATGTCTGCGTACCCCGCTTGAAGACCCCCTTTTTTCTCGCCGTTAAGTAAAATGATGGCATGAGTGTGTATCTGCGAATGCAGACAAAGGTATACTCTCTTCTATGACTAGAAGCAACTAAATGAGTACCCCTCTTACTCGTGACACGAGAAAACCTCGTCAAGGGGATTTTCCACGGCAAAAATCCCCTTAACAATCCCCTGTGCCGCCGCTCAAACGCCACGGGGCTGTCGCGCGAAACTCCTCGGGACCTGCTGCGCAGGATCCCTCGTCAAACAAGTCGCGCGCAGAGGTGTCCGCCTGCGGCGGACGGGTTTGAGGACATATTGTGTAATAAACTTATATTTTCTACATGCTTCAACTGGCAGGATATCAATTTACCAATGATTTTTTTACTTGCAAGATACCGGCTTTGTGCATATCTTGAAGCAAAATTATTGATACATCCGATCGTCCCCTTTTCCCGGCATTCATATACATAGATCAGGTGGAGGAACTCCCATGAAAAAGAAAGTTATTGCAATTACCATAACCCTGCTGGTTGTAACCGCCGGGGCACTTACACTTGTGCAGTGTGACCATTCCAACATGGCACGGGTTACTATTCATATTCAGAATGATTTGTATGCGCAGAAGAGTGAGTCGATTATTGATAAACTGCTGGCATTAATCAGTACAAAAGTTTATGCTTCAGAAAATGCGTGGTCGGATCATACTACAGGTAATATATTTTTAACAATCTATGCACCTGATATGGAAAAAATAGAAGCAACGATACCCCCCACACAATCTTCATTCAGTACAGAAGTTCCTGCCGGTACTCTGAGAACAATCCGACTTGTTTACGATAATGGGGAATCGATTTATGAGCCTCATAAACCACATGGTGCACAGAAAACTGTCAATTTAACTCCCGGTGACAATGATGTGTCAATATATATGCTACCCATGACTGCTATTTTCGGTGATGACATGCCTGGAGGAGGAATTTACATAATCTTTCATCCTGTTTCATTATCAGGTGATTATACAATAAATTATAATATTTATCGATCAACATCGCCGGGTGGTCCTTATAATAAAATAAACCCTACACCCTGGGCATCTTCAGATTACACAGATTCATCAGGCTTAGTTCCAGGTACAGAATATTACTACAAGGTTAGTGTATTAACAGATGGTGTTGAGGGGTTATTAAGTGATTCGTATTCTGTATATTATGAATAATCATTTCGTATTTTTTTTTACTTGCAAGATGCCTCCATACTGCATATCTTGAACTCACAATTATTGAAACATCCTATCATCCCCTTTTCCCGGCATTTATACATAGATAACTTGGAGGCACTCCCATGAAAAAGAAAGTTATTGCAATTACCATAACCCTGCTTGTTGCAACCGCCGGGGCACTTACCCTTGTGCAGTGTGATCATTCCAACATGGCACGGGTTACTATTCATATTCAGAATGAGTTACATGCTACTAATAATGACTCTATAATTGATAAATTGTTAAAGCTGATAAGCAGTAATGCCTATGCTACTTTCCCCCCACCTTGGACTGAAGAGCATAGTGGTGCTGACGGATATTTAACATTATTCGTTTCAGGGAGTGATATCCAAACCGTGGAAATAGATATACCTCCAACTTCTACAACATTTACAACCGAAGTTCCAGCTGGGGCGCAGAGATCATTTATATTAAAATTTTATAATGACTCACAGGGTTCTTTCACGTGGGGTGGAGGTAAAACAATAACTCTTTCCCCTGGTGAAACTGATATAACAATTACAATGATTCCGATGACTGAAATTACAAGCCATGACGGGTTAATTGGCTCTCCTATTCAAATTTATTGGAGACAATTTTATGAATCATTATCATATTCAAATGACTATAGTACGATAATAAGTGGATTTAATATATATAGGGCCAACCCATCAGATGGACCTAACGGCCCATATACAAAAATTGGTTTTGCCAATGGTTATAATGCTGAAAATTATTCCGATAATAGTATTAATGCAACTAGCGAGCCTTATTACTATAAAGTTAGTGTGGTTACATTAAGTGGGAAAGAAGGTTTGTTATCTGATTTTTATCCAGCTGCTGGTTCCTAATACAATTTTAGTAAACATAAACAGCACCTTTGCCTCCATGGTTAGGAGCACCCACCATCAGGGTGCTCCCATCACCTGATATATGGACACTGTATCCATAAAGATCACCTGCTGCACCATCTGATGAAATATATTTATTATATGACCAGCTTGATCCATTCCATGAGTATAAGTACGCAGCACCCTGCTGAGATTTGCCATCAATTATATGATGTAATGCCCCGATAATGATTTTATTTCCCATAGAATTGATTGAAGCACTATAACCAAAAAAACCATCCTGCTGGGGATCAGGCGATTCTATTATTTCTTCTTCCCAGTTAGATCCATTAAATCTATAAACATATACTGCACCTTCATCAAGATCATTCGAATCCAAACTATGCCTATACGCACCAACAACAGCGATATTGCCATCACTTGATAAACCTACAATTCTTCCAAACATATCACCTGTTTCACCATTTGATGCAGTTATTTTTTCACCAACCCATTGAGAGCCATTAAACCTGTATATAAAAACTGCACCCTGATTAACTTCAACATCATCAGTACGAATAGAACCTATAATAATTGTATTACTATCCCCGGAAACTGCTACATGCCATCCATAGGCATCACCAGGTAACCCATCTGGGTCTATTAGTTTTTCTTCGTCCCATGTATCATTTATCCATCTGTATACATAAGAAGCACCTTCTCTCGAATTTTCAGTAGTATATGAATTCTGGTATGAACCAACAAGATAAGTATAGCCGTCAAATGCCATACCAACACCAACACCATAGTGATCCATTGTCCCACCATCATCAGGAATTTCTTCAATATAAGACCAGGTCACATCTTCATCGAATAAATATGCTTTTCCGGAGCCAATCCCATTATCATTAAAGGAAGAAGCAATGAAACGCGTTCCATCAAGATTACTGGCAATACTGAATCCAAACAAGTCTGATGACTGGCCATCATTGATCACAATTTTATCTTCATCGAACTGGCTGGAATTCCAGTCATAAATATACACTGAACCTTGAGATGAATTACTATTAATAGTATCAAAATAACAACCAATAAATAATCGTTCTCCATTATATGATGACCATAATGGACTACTGTGAAGAAAATACTCAGGGTTTCCCCCAAAACAGTCACCCGCATCCCCATCACTGGCCATGATCTTCTCTTCAACATAAATAACAATACCATCATGCTTCTCCATCACAACCCCGTCAGCACTCTTGAACTGCCCGTAGACGTGACGCATGCTGTGCCCCTCAGCAAGAGTCCAGCTGCAGGTGTTGGCATAGTCTTCCCATGCAGACCATGTAGTGCCATCATTGCTGAACCGCATCTGCGTTGCACCAGACATGGACATGTTCAGGGTAACATCACGCTGCGTGGTATAGTCATCGTCATTGTTCACGAACATGGACCCGGAAGGTGCAGACTCTGATCCGGTATATGAGTCCATCATGTTGGAACATGAAGTTGTAACGCATATACTGATACATATTATTATCAATGAAAACATAAGTTTTTTTAATGAACTTATTTTTAATATCATTTTATAGTTCCTTGTTTGACCAAACTAATTATTCAGCAGAATATGCTATTTTACCACCATGCCCTGCTATTACGAAAAGACCATTGCCATAAGCGACCCCACGTATATAGTCACTACCGAAACCTGTGTCGTCTACTTGTGCCCAGATGTCAGCGTCATAACTATAAACAACTTTACCGTTTTCACCACCAGCCACAAAAACTCCATTACCATAATTAACACTAATAACAACATCACTCCCATAATTTGGTGTTTTGGCTCTTGTCCACGTATCACCGTCGCTACTATAGGCTATCACCCCATTTTCCCCTACGGCTACGTATAAACCATTACCATAACCAACACCAAGAACATTATAACTTTCAAAGCTTGTCGCAGAGGCTTGTATCCATTCATCTGCATCACTCGAATATGATATCATTCCATCTCTTCCTACTGCCAAAAAAAGACCATCTCCATAAGTAACATCATAAATTGTTTTACCTTCGAAACTTGGAGTAGTAGCTTGTGTCCAAGTATCTCCATCAATGCTATAAGCTATACTTCCACTAGCCCCTACCACTACATAAAGACCATCTCCATAAGTAACACCCCGCAAATATTCACTCCCGAAACTTGGAGTAGTAGCTTGTGTCCAAGTATCTCCATCAATGCTATAAGCTATCTTTCCACTACTCCCTACCGCTATATAAAGACCATCACCATAAGCAACATCATCAATAGTATCACTTCCGAAACTTGGAGTAGTAGCTTGTGTCCAAGTATCCCCATCACTGCTATAAGCTATCTTTCCAGAAGGCCCTGAGGCTACAAAAAGACCATCTCCATAAGTAAGATCATATATATCATCCCCACCAAAACTCGGTGTAGTCGCCTGTATCCACTCATCAGCAGTAGTACGCACAACCTCTTCACCCTGCCCGGGCGGGTCATACGAATCCATCATGTCAGAACACGAAACAACGAAGAACAGAACAAAAAGGAGAAGTAAGCCGTTCACGGCAGAAAACTTCTTTCCCATGGTACACATACACAATTCCTGTTACGTATCTATATTATACAACTGTGTCGACATGGTACAGTATCATACTTTATTCATCAACAAAAAAATGCTTGTGAACACATTTCCCCTGTGTCATGCTGACCAAAAAAAAGCGGGTGCTTTCTCATGAAAACAAATCGATATTTTACTTATTTCATCATTATGCTGTGCATCATACCGGCATGGCTTCAGGCAAGTGAACAGGGTACAGCCCGGGAGCATTCGTGGCTGGTAACCCCTTTCAAGTGCATCGACTGCGCACAGAAACAGGGAAATACAGCCGCCATCATACGAAACAGGCTGAAGTCGAATGAAGGCTTTATACTGTCCGCTGAAAAGAATAGAGGCTCTGACCCCTGCGGTACCGCCGACTGCGCGGTGAAGGCAGGCAGCGCTTCAGGTGCCCGCTACGTGGTATTCGGCACGGTGAGAACAGGCAAACGAACCGTAACCACCGGTGAAAAGGAGTCACGCTACCTCTACCGGAAACAGGAAGTAACCTATTACGTGCTTTCGGTGGGTGTCGTTAACACCCAAAGCGGCAAGTCACTGTATTCATTTAGAAAAGACACCAGGTCAACGGCGGGCGTGCGGGCACTTGCGCGAAAAAGTGCTGATGAGATCATCAAGAAATTTGAAGGCCTGATGCCTGCACCCGTCAAGGAGAAGCCGGCAAAAGCAGACCTGCCGAAAGAAAAACCTGTACCGGAAGAAAAACCTCTACCGGAAGAAAAACCACGTGAAGACACCACCCCGCTTGTGAGCTGCTCCGGCATCACCCTGGCAGGCAGCATGATGATGCCGGCAGGTACCTTTGCTGACATGGCAGGAACAGGCTACGGCGCAACCATTGGCACATGCCTGGCTTTCACGTCCGCCAGCAATATACGTTTGAATGCCCACCTGGGGGTGTATGCCCTTAACCCTGAGCAGGAGTGGGTGCAGTCAATTTACGCGCTGCAGGGGATGCTCTACGCCGGGTACAGGTTTACCCTGCCGGCCGGGTTCACCCTTACCCCCGAGGCGGGAGCGGGCGTGCTGGTACACGCGGTAAACGGCGACAATGACGGGAAAAACGCCGCGGGTAACTACTCATACACCACGGAATACTTTACAGATTTTGCAGTCGGCGGGGGTGCGCGGGTACGATACGGGCTTGCGAATTCTCTGCAGCTCTTTTTAAGGCCCGGCTACACCATGTTCTTCGAGAAAAACAACACGGGGCAGTTTGCAACATTTGAGCTTGGATTAATAAAAATACTTAATTGACATACATTTATGCTACAATACTATTTATTAGACATTCTTTATCGATTTTATTATTCTATTGTTAAGGTCTAGCATGGGTAAACATGAAAAGTTGGTTTTAAAAATTCTAAAAGGGAATTCTGATAATAATATTGATTTTAATGACCTGTGTAACCTTCTGCGATATTGGAGTTTTGATGAGAGGATTAGTGGCAGCCATCATATTTTCAGGAAAGAAGGAATTGAAGAAAAAATTAATCTTCAGAGTGATGGTAACAAGGCAAAGGCTTACCAGGTCAAACAGGTACGAAACCTCATATTGAAGTATAAACTTGGAGGTGAACTGTAAATGTATAAATACGAAATAATCATATACTGGAGTGAAGAGGATAAGGTTTTTATCGCAGAGGTCCCTGAACTGCCAGGATGTATGGCTCATGGTGAAAACGAAGAGAATGCGTTGGGAAATGTTAAAGAAGCTATTCAATTATGGATTAAAACAGCAAAAGAATTCGGCGACCCGGTTCCTGAACCAAAGAAACGAAAACTGTTATATGCATAACAAGTATCATTATTAACTTACCCGTATTTATAATGATATTTTTATAGACAACCCCTCCCATACATGCAATCCTTAATTCCCCGGATGCATTGGCATCCGGTATACTGATCGATATAACGCGCGAAAAGGATATGACCAGTCAAAGATACCGGCTGATAAAAGCGGCCATGCCCGCCATGCTTGCGGTGTTTCTTTTGATCCAACCGGCGACAGCTGCCATGTGGAACTGGCAGCTTGACAGGGCGGGGCGGCACGAGGCGGTGCTTGAGCTTGATCCCTACTATTCAAACGTGGAATACATTTATGGCTTTACCACGCAGCCGGTTCCCCGAAAGTTGTTTCAGCAGGAGGGGTATATCTACCTTAACATGCTGAAAGACCTGTACCGCCCCAGGTTTATCCTGTTTGAAGCAAGCATCTACCCGCTGCCTATTGCCGGTGTGTATATCAGAAAAAACCATGAAACCTTCTACGAGGACTCCCGGGTATCTGACAACATCTACGCCGTCAAGGCCATCACCGCGGGTTTTCCCGAACCCTGGGCAGGTTCAATTTTTCTGGGTAACGTAACAAATTTTGTTTCGCCGGAGGACAAGGTAGTTGGCAAGGGATACAGCGGTTTTCTTCTAAGTTATGGCAACCGGCATATCGTGGACAACATCATGGTCGAGGACAACTGGGTAGAGTCGGAGATCAAGATCAAGGGGGACAGCATTCGTGAAGAACGAAATATCAGCTGGAGCTACGCCATCGGTGTGAAAGCTCATAACAACAGTGAGATCAAGAATGCCGTGTATCTTTCCATCAAAAGGGACCGGATTGATTTTATCGATTATAACCGGAATTTCCTGTGGAAGTTCGTTTTTCATAACAGTGAACAGGAATTCCGGGTGGACTGCAGCTTGAGCAGGGAGAGAGAATTTAAAGTTACAAGGTATCTCTTTCTCCTGGGAAAAAAATTCCCCATCGGATCGGGTAAAGTTACCTTCGCCTTCTCAATAGGTGCCCTGAAAACACTGGGAAGCGGTTATTCGGGATCCCTTGTAGAAAGGATTGACGAGAGATGGAACTTTCTTTTACGTCCCAATGTCCATGTTAAATTCTAAACACTACTTTTCTTCTTCTCTTTCTTTCAATACCTCGATCATCTCTGAGAAAAGCTGAAAATAATCCTGCAACTCATCGTCTTCTCTTAAGGGCCGCACTTCAGGATAATTTCCATCAATGATGTCCTGCGTATACTGGGTAAGCCTGTAAATGGGGCCGGATATGCGATGTGTTCTTCGTATCATCATGCGATAGAGTATAAATCCCTGGAACATGGTAAACACAAGGATTACCACTATCAGGAGGGTGTTATATTCGGAAAGATGCATAAATGACTGTATATGGCTGTCCATTTTTTCGATGTTGCCAGTGAGGTCCTTCTTGATAAGGCCGGTGGCAACCTGCAGCTGCTGCTGTGAATGGTTCTTCGAGAACACATCAACGGCCTTGATAATATCATGCTGAACGGCTACGATCTCTTTCTGGCTTTCCGCTATGGCGCCAAGCTGCTGGTTGTGATGGTAGGAGTTCACCCCAACCAGGATTATAATAATAGTAAAGGCCAGCATGAAGAATGCCGTCATCCCGGAAGCTGACCTCCTTTGAAAATGCGGATCTATTACCTGCTGTTTTCTTTTTTTCATTGCGCAAACCCCTGGTAACGTTAATTCGAATATAATAATATCAAGAGATAGAAATCTTTTTGAGATTTGAAAATATACCATGTGATTTTGCAAGAAGTATTTATGCGGGTATTATTCATGAACAACAGGTGACATTAATATCACCTGACAGATCTAACACCCGGTATTAGATCTGTCAGTACATTATTAACAACAGACCTACTTCAGCTTCCCTATCATGAAAGCCCCGAAAAGTACGCTCCATGGGTTTATGAATTTCCATACCTTTCAGTAATCCTGCTTGACTTTATTATAATTTATATAAATTATCAGGTATGGACCTGCAAAAACAGATAAATTACTGGCTGGAAGGATCTCAATCGGATATCGAAACAGCAGAAATATTAATACAAAAGAATAAGCTGCCAGAGGGCATGTTTTTCTGCCATTTACCAATTGAAAAAATACTGAAAGCCATATTTGTTCAATCAACAGATAATCTTGCCCCCAAAAGTCACAATTTATTTATGCTGGCAGAAAAAGCAGGAATTGAACTGAAAAAGGACAGGGAAACATTTTACGGGATTTTAATGAAATACCAGATTGAGGGAAGATATCCTGAACATTCTGTCCGAGAAGAAGATAAAGGTAAAATTGCCGGGTATTTATCCAGAACGAAAGAGGAGCTGGAATGGTTAAAGAAGACGCTTTAAATCTTGCCAGGGAATATATTGCAGCCCTCTGTGAAAACGGAATCCCTGTAACGAAAGCCATACTTTTCGGTAGTTTCGCACGTGGGGATTACAGTGAAACCAGCGATATCGATATACTGATCGTTTCACCTGAATTCGACAAAATCGATGAAAGCTACTATGGTCTATTATGGAAACTGACCAGGGTGGCAGATTACAGGATCGAACCGATCCCGGTTGGAGAAAAACGTTTCAACACGGACACCGGATCACCAGTTATTGAAAGTGCGAAAATAGAAGGTATCGAGTTACAGGTTGCCTGAGAACTTCCAAACCTGGCAAACCCATATAACCTTTCTGGTTCACCAGGCGTATTCAATTACCCCTACTTCAGCTTCCCTATCATGAAGGCCCCGAACAGTACGCTCCATGCGTTGATGAAATCATTTGGAATCAATAATAACATTGATAGATGTTTGATATTTGTACCCGGTTATTAATCATTTTTTATGTTTTGTTTAAATAACAATTGCATTTATCATCCTTTTATACATAATATACAAATACTGCAAAACTCTTCCGAATCAGCAAAAATATAATTCTCCACACCCGGAGGATACCATGAAGAGAAATTTCAGCACCCCTGTTTTACTGATAATCATTACAGCATGTTTGCTAGCCGGCAGCTGCAGTCATGATGGAGGCATTTCGTATGTGACCATAGACCTTGGTCTTGAAGAAAATACTACAACCTCCATCATGCAAAAGATCAGAGACTTGTTTGTTACCCGTCTATACGCCCAGCCGCCAGTAAACCTGACTGAAATAACAGTGAATGTAAGCGCACCAGATATGGATGTTGTCGCGGGTACATTCCCCGCATCAACCACTTCAATTTCTATTGAAGTGCCTTCCGGTTCCCAGCGTACATTTGAGGTGTTGGCACAAACCCCGTCTGCAACTCTCAGGGGAACAACCACCATGAACATTGCACCCGGTGAGGTGACCGTGCCCGTCACCATGGACGTATATAGCACAAAAATTATAATACCTGATCGACAGAACGTAAGGATCGTACAAATTGATGACATGACCGGGACGGGATGGACCACACTTACAGGAAGCAATATCAGTTTTCTCGGAAGCTTTACCCCGTATGATATCGATTTTGACTCGCTTGGAAGGATATATGTTGCAAATTTTAGCGGCTCTACCGGTGAAGACTGCGTGGTCAGGATTGATGATATCACGTCTACAACTTATACCCACATTAACAGCAACAGCGGATCGGGTGTACTGTCAGTGGCCATAGACCGCCCCAATCGCCTGTTATACTATGCCAACTCGGATACCATCTTCAGGTGCGGATATAATGATACCGCACCCGTGGACACCTATGCCATGTCATCATTTTTCAGCAATCCAACTATCTATGGAATATCCATTGGAAGTTCGGGAATTGTGTACATTGCTATAAGGTATGGAACATTAGCGGCCACCTATGCCATTTGCAGATTCGATCCCGATGCAGACGGCGGCAATGGCCTGGTAATATCCTCGTATACCGGTGTTCCAAATGTTCCCTGGGATGTCATGGTTAAAGACGGAGCATGCTATTTTGCAAATTACCATGAAAGCTCAGTAGGATCAAATAACAGGGTTATTCAGCTTACGGCTGATACATTATCATTTGTGAAGGAATACGGAATCGGAACCAATTCCACCCCAACTGCTCCCAATGAACTTGTTGGTCCCCGACGATTCGTAGCCGTTTTAAACGATGATTTCTACCTGATCGACGAACAGGGTGGCGGCGGAGGGTACGAACGGTTGCTCAGCTTTTCAGACTTGAACGGGAGCAACTGGAATGATTTCGGCAGTTACGGTAGTGGAACAGGTCAGTTCGATTTCTTCTATTCATGCTGACAGGTGAAGATCGTATACTATTCATCAGGTGTAACCGGCTCGGGAAGGCTGGGACCCGGCATTTCTCTTTATAACGCCTTTAAGAGAAATAACGTGCCGGTTGATTATACAATGATAACCCATTGTCCCATGGGTTACCTGGCAGAAGACATGGGAATTGATCACATCCAGCTACCTGTAGAAAACGAATACCAGTTATCACCCGAACATTACCATGAGTCCATACTCTATCATACGATAACAACTATTAATCCGGATATGCTGGTTGTGTACCTGCAATGGTTTACCCTTGCAGAGTTCATCGACGAGCTCCCCTGTATAAAAGTTTTCCTGGCACGCCAGGTGTCCCCCTCATTTTTTTTCATAGAAACAGAAAAGAAAAAGTACGCATTCCAACCTCAAACATACCATACATGCTTCGCAATAGAACCGGTTGATTTTTCATTCTCAACAATCCAGGTAAACCCGTTAATAATGCGAAACAGTGATGAAATTTATCCCGAAGCAACTGCCAGGGAAAAGCTTAAAGCTGTTCCCCATCAGAAGTTATGCCTTATAAGCATTAACGGTAATTCGGGCGAGTTTGAACAGGTTTACCAGGAATACAGCCAGAAACTTCCGGCCGGTTACGCCCTGGTCAGCACAACGAATTACGATACCAGCGGGATTTTTCCGGTCGTTGACTACTACAACGCGTTTGACCTGGTGATATCCGGTGCCGGTTACAACTCTTTCTGGGAAACAAGGTATTTCCAGAAACAAACAGAGTACGTTCCTTTCGAACGCATGTTTGAAGACCAGTGGCGCAGGCCCCGTTTGTTCAGTGATCATACTTTCAAAGAAAACGGGGCCGATCAATTGTTGAAAATGCTTTTGAACATGTAATTATAACTGAAACCCTACTTCAGCTTCCCTATCATGAAGGCCCCGAACAGTACGCTCCATGCGTTGATGAAACCGTTTAGTATCATGTCCATTGTTGAAATGGCATAGATGCCGTTCTGCATGTTGAAGCTGAAATCAAGCAAGCCAAGAAATGTCAGTGCTCCCGCGGCTGCCAGCATGAGGGACTGTCCAACCTGAATTTTCTTCAGCATAAGGTAGCCGGCGGCGATCATGACGAATGCCATCACGATATCAGGCAGGGGAAAGGCATGCTCGTAGGCAAAATAACACGGCGGCGGATTATCAGGTGCCATGCCTATGGTGAAAAACCCAAGCCAGAAAAGCAATATGCCCACGGCGGTAATAATTGCCAGAATGGGAACAGATTTACCAGAATATGTTGAACTCACAGCATGTCCTCCTTTTCCAGTTTTTCCTGAAATTTTTTCTTCTTCTTTTCACCGGACCTCTCAAGCATCCTCCAGACCGGCGGAAATATCCACGGCATACAGGCAAGGATCTTTGAGAAAAACGCGGTGGAATACGGCACATACAACTCTATCTTCTTTTTTACTATGGCACGGTACACGGCTTCAGCCACCTGTTCTGGCTGTTGCGGCAGCCCGAGAAAGGTCAGGGGTGAACCCCCGTGTGTTGCCTCGTAGCGCAGCATGGGGGTGTTCACCGAGTCGGGAAACACCGCCCCGGCAAAAATGCCCCGCTCTTTCAGCTCGATGTTAATGGTAAGGTTAAATCCCCTGAGGGCAAACTTGGTGGCGACATATACGGCACTTCGGGTTTCTGGTACTATTCCCGCAAGGGATGAAACGGTGATAATGGCACCACCCTCCCCGTCCTTCATAACAGGCAATGCCGCCCTGGTCATATACATGGGGCCCAGCAGGTTTACCGCAACCTGTTTGTCAATATCATCGTATTGTGCGTCCTCATACAGCGAGGGGATGATGATACCGGCATTGTTCACCAGGATATCAATGTGGCCGAAATGGTCCTTTACCTTTTCAACGGTGGCAATGATATCCTTTCTGGAAGTTATATCACATTTCCCAACAAAGGGCTCCTGCCGGTATTTACCGGCATGCTCTTTGAGTTGTGTTACGTCAATGTCCGTAAGCGCCAGGCGTATCCCCTTCTCGTCGAACAGTTCAGCAATAGCACTTCCGATACCCCCGGCCGCCCCCGTGATGAGGGCTGTTTTTCCGGCCAGGTTACAGGCCATGGTTATTCTCCTTTCTGCACCTTCTTTATATCACTGTCCATCACCATCTCAACCAGCCATGGGAAAAGACGCTTCACGATATATGACATCTTTCCGTCAAAACCGGGAATGATCATGAACTTTCTCTTCTTTATACCGTTTACCAGGCCCATTGCTACTTCATCGGAAGTCATGATCTTCGCGGCCTGCGAAATACGTTTAGTCTCTTCTGGCTTGGTAGTATTCTCAACCTGGTATCCAGGCGTATCAGTATCGGGAGGACAGAGCACCAGCACATCGATATTATGCTGTTTCATCTCGCTGCGAAGCGCCTCAGAGAAACCCACTACCGCATACTTGGACGCGCTGTAATCGGTATAACCAAACACACCAATAAAACCGCACATGGAGGAGGTATTCACAATAGTACCCCCCTTCTCTTTCATGTATGGAACCATCTCACTGCACATGTTCCAGATACCATACATGTTGACTTTCATGGTTTCATCAAACCGCTTAAAACTGATTTCTTCGAAAATATACGGGTAGGCACGTCCGGCACAATTGATAAGCAAATCTGGCGACCCATACTCATTTACTGCCCTTTTCATAACCCTCTTTACTGCCGCGGGATCTGTCACGTCTAACAGGTAAAAGGCCACTTTCTGAGGAGCGTGCTTTTTTGCAGATTCTATTTCCTTAACGGCTTCTTCGAGTGTCTTTTTGGTCCTGGCAAATATTACAATATTCATACCCTCTGAAGCCAGAAGCCTGGCCGCAGAAAGACCAATACCACTGGAACCACCCGTTACAAACGCCGTCTTGCCTCTAAAATTTCTCATAAGTATCTCCTAATTCTTTTTTCACCACAGGGGCTCAGAGGTACAGAAATATGGGTGACGAGTGACGGGTAACGGGTGACGAGTTTAATGGATGATCAGACTTTTCCTGGCCATGAATGTCGTTTTACAAGAACGACGCGGACATCTTAAAATTGAGATTTTTCAGGCTAAGAAAAAATATATCCAACATTGGACTTAACCCGTCACTCGTCACCCGTCACTCATCTCCCTGTACCTCTGAGACTCTGTGGTTCTATTTAACTATTACTTTTGTTTTAACACCTCAAGGTCAAGTGTTTTCAGCCATTGCATTGTTTTTTCGAAACCTTCCTCGTATGAAATCTTTGGGGTCCAGTTCAACTCCCTTTTTGCTTTATCTATGCTGAACCTGAAACGTGATCCCAGGTTTTTTACCGTATACGTGGTAAGCAGGGGACGGGTTTGTTTTCGCAACAGCTTCCATGTTAATTCCATCAGCCAGGATGCGGCGTAGGCAACCGAGTAAGGTATCCTCATCTTTGCGGGTTTGACATCAAGGGCTTCAGCAATTCCAGCGCAAAATTTTTGCAGGGTGGTTGACCTGCCATCGTGTACCAGGTAACCGTTTCCCACCGCCCGTTCATCAACCGCGATAGTCATGAGAAGATCTACAAGGTTTTCTATGTAGGTGGGCCACACCAGTACGTCTTTTCTCCAGAATACCATTTCACCATTTATGATAGCATCAGCCAGAAGGGGAACGAATGTCTGGTCACCTTCCCCATATACCCAGCATGGATATACCATTGTAACCGGGAGTCCTTTTTCATTATATTCCCATGACACCTTTTCGGCCTGTATCTTGTAATCTGGATAAGGTTCATTCCATGGCCGCAATGGAAAACTTTCGTCCATTACGTTCTTTTCATCTATACCAAACACATCGTTGGTGCTGATATCCACCAGGCGTTTCACCCTGTGTTTCAGTGAAGCACTGCACACGTTTCGGGTTCCGTCAACGGTTACTTCCCGAAACAACCGATCTGGAGCCCAGTCGGTAACAACTGCGGCGCAGTGGAAGACGATGTCCATGCCTTCGACAGCCCCTTCAACGGCATCGGGATCCCGTATATCACCATGTACCACCTCTACCCCTTTCGCCCGGAGGGTTTCAGCGCCCGGGTCATCGGGCAACACGAAGGCCCTGACAGTATTTTTCACCGCAAGGTTTGCGTCCACCAGGTGGCCGCCTATGAACCCGGTGGCTCCTGTAACCAGTACCCTTCCCATATCCTCTCCTTTACTGCTTTCACTCGACGAACATGAGCACTACTTCATAGGCAATAAAACATATAACAGTAAATTTTAAAAGATCAAGATTTTTTTGCATTAATATTGTTGGTTAGGCGAGTGGTTTTTGGCCGCTGATTGACATTGCCGATGAATAGTTCTTGATCGAATAAACGAAATGGTTTATATTTACGGGCATACGCAAATACTAATAGTGTTCAATATATGTTTTAACGGGGTTTTCATGCGGGGAGTAAAAATTTTATTCAACCACAAATCCGGAACACTCTTTCTGTTCATACTGTTTTTACTTCTCATCAACTGGCCGCTGATTTCAATTTTCTTTAATGCCAGCCTGATGCTCTCCCTGATCTACATTTTAATCGTACTGCTTCTCAGCACCGCATGCATCTTCGTTGGTATGAAACACATATGAATGCACGAGTGTAACCTGTATGTTTGATTCAGGAAGTATATTTCTTGCCTTCTTTCTTTACCTGGCATTTCTTTTTGCCAGTGCGTTGTTTATTGAGAGAAAGAAAACCATCGGACAAAAGCTGGTTAACAATCCCCTTTCATATGCTTTATCTTTTACAGTTCTTTTTACCTCGTGGACCTTTTACGGCAATGTTGGTAAAGCCGCAACGGGCAACATATATTTTCTGGCATTCCAGGTAGGAGCCGCCCTTTCCCCCATACTGTGGTGGATGCTACTGAGAAGAATTATCTTATTGAAACAGCAATACCGGATTACCAGTATAGCTGATTTTTTATCATTGAGATACGGAAGGTCTCACAGGATTGCAGGAGTTGTAACTATTGCAGCAATGCTGATTGTGATACCATATATTGTTCTGCAGTTGAAAGCAATTTTTACCTCCTTTGATGCCACCATCATTTCCGGCTCGATGCCACTGGAAATCAATTATTCCCGAAACTTCATCATCGTGTTAATGATAATAGTGTTTACCATTATCATCGGTGTACGAAGACTTGATCCCACCGAACAACACAAGGGCATGATAATGGCACTTGTTATCGAATCAGTAGTGAAGCTGACGGCTTTCCTGGCCCTGGGGGTATTCGCGTATTTTTTTCTACTTGGAGGATTTGATAGCTATTCATCAATTTTAGCATCGCTCCCGGATAATATACAGACCGCACATAAACCTGTAATGATCGATTCTTATTTTACCTGGTTTGTATACATGCTGCTTGCGGCAAATGCCATACTCTTTCTGCCCCGCCAGTTTCATGTGGGTGTTGTTGAAAATGCGGATGACTCACATATAAAAACGGCCATGTGGATCATTCCACTTTACGTTATAGCACTTAACCTGTTTGTATTCCCCATCGCCTGGGGTGGGCTTGTTTCCGGTTTACCACTGGAAAAAGCTGATTCATTTGTGCTGTTCATTCCCCAGGTGGGAGGTTCAAAATTTTTAACCCTGCTGGTTTTTATCGGCGGCTGTTCAGCGGGTATCGGTATGATCATGATTAGTTCAATGACACTGGCAACCATGGTAACAAATCACCTGGTGCTTCCTTTACTTGAGTGGACACCTTCACTGGGTTTTCTGAGAAGATACCTTCTGCAATACCGGTGGATTACTGTATCACTTGTCATTTTTGCCGCATTCCTCCTTGAATCAGTAATCGGTGATTTTTTTATGCTTATCAACATAGGGGTTATCTCTTTTGTTGCGGCTTTACAATACACACCCGCTGCCATCGGCGGACTGTTCTGGGAAAACGGGAACAAGCGGGGAGCCATGCTGGGAATGTCGTCTGGTATCATCACCTGGTTTTATACACTGGTATTACCCGCCTTTACTAAAAGTGGTGTGCTTTCACCAGGTATCTTAACCACTGGACCTTTCGGCATTGAATTTCTCAAGCCTGAAGCCCTGTTCGGGCTGAACGGTCTTGACCCGGTATCACACGCGGTGTTCTGGACAATGTTGTTCAATATAGGTTTATATGTATTCGGGTCTCTCTTTCACACCGGCAACCGGGAGATGGCGCAGAACGCGTATAACATTGTGCACCTAGTACACGAAGAGTTCACGCCACATGAAGAGATACACCTGGAAAAGGAAATAAAACTGTCTGAAAAGATACCGCTGATCTCGGATGTTCTAAATCGATATCTCTCAGAAAAGAGATCAGAAAGAATAATCATCGATACATGCAGGGAATTGCGGATTCATGAAAGTGAATCCATCAGTGTTGTAATGCTTTCGGAATTTATCAACAGGGTAGAACGTATGCTTGCCGGATCTATTGGGACAGCCGTTGCACACAGGGCATTGAGCGCTGCCCCAATATTCAGCAGAAAGGAATCCGATGCTATCTCAAGGATATACTCAGAAATGCTGAGCATGCTTCGGGTTCCTCCTGAAGAGATACGGCAGCGAATCAATTTCTACCGGGAACGCCAGGTCTTGATACAACAGCATGCCGAAGAACTTGAAATGACACTGCATCAGCGGGAAAACGAAATCAGGGAAAGGCGCCAGGCCGAGCAGGCACTGGCGGAAGAAAAAGAGAGACTTTTTACCACCCTCAACAACATTGATGACGGGGTAATTACCACGGACAATCATGGAAACATTATCCTCATGAACATGGTGGCACAGGATATAACCGGGTGGACCATCGACAAGGCAGCGGGGCTGGACATCGACCGGATCTTTATCGTCGAAGAACCCGATATCAGCTATACAGATACCTCACCGGTGAAGCGGGCACTGCAACTGCATTCCACCCTTGAAAGCACTGAAAACACCTTTCTTATACACGGCGATGGAACGAGAAAACTCATTGAATACAGTATTGCTCCAATAGGTGAGCAGATTTCTACTACCGGCACAGTAGTGGCCTTTCGGGATATTACCGAAAAGGTCATGATGGAAAGAGAACTCATGAAAGCCAGGAACATTGAATCGCTTGGTATCCTGGCAGGTGGTATCGCCCATGATTTCAACAATATCTTAACCGCAATTATCGGCAATATTGAACTCGCCAGGCTTACAATGGATGAATCAAGCAGGTCGTATTCCCTTCTTGGAGACGCGGAAAAAGCAGTATTACGGGCAAAAGACCTTACACAGCAATTGCTGACATTCGCAAGGGGTGGTGCCCCCATAAAAAAAACCACCACAATTGACAACCTTTTACAGGAAACCGTGCAGTTTACCCTGAGCGGATCAAACATTAAGCCCCGGGTTCACATTACCGGTAATCTTTCGCATGTTGATGTGGATGAGGGACAGATCAGCCAGGTAATAAGCAATATCATAATAAACGCGGCAGATTCGATGCCAGACGGGGGATATATTACCATTGAGGCCGAAAATATATCAGTTTCTGACATTGATGGGGTGATACCGGCGGGACAGTACGTCCGTATCGCCATTACCGACCAGGGACATGGCATTCAGCCTGATGATGTTCAGAAGGTATTTGATCCGTATTTCAGCAGGAAGGAACATGGATCAGGGCTGGGTCTTACAACCAGTTACTCAATAATCAGGAAACATGGCGGGCATATTATAGTAGATTCCACTCCGGGCAGTGGAAGTACGTTCTACATCTACCTGCCTGCTTCCACGGGCAGGGCAAAACCAGCCGAGATTCTTACAAACAACAGTGATATATTTAAAGGCGGTTCAATTCTCGTTATGGATGACGAACAGGACATTCTTGATATAATGAAAGAATATCTTAAACTCCTGGGTTTTTCAGTAACTACGGCCAGAAGCGGAGAAGAAGCCATTGATATTTTCAAAACCAGTCTTGAGAAGGGAGACCCGTTCGACCTTGTAATTCTCGACTTAACCATACCCGCGGGGATGGGTGGAAGAGAATGTCTTGAGCATTTACAGGGTATTCAGCCCGATATAAAGGCCGTGGTCACAAGCGGTTACTCGGAAAACCCTGTTATGGCAGATTTTACCGGTTATGGTTTCATCGGCGCCCTGCCAAAACCTGTGGATTTCAAATCACTTAAAGAAATGTTGGGAAACCTGGTGTAAGCCCGGCATCACCTGTACCATATTTCGGCCACGGGTGCATTAGTTTTTACCACGAGATCACCGGTTTTGATATTCCTGAATACTATATTGCAGTCTTTTATTCTTGTTACTTTTTTACCCACCGGCAATGTAATCCGAAGATAAAGATCATTGCCAGACCCGTCAGATGAGAATATTTTTATACTTTGCTTTCCATGCTGCACCTGTATATCCGTGTCAGTATAGAATTCCATCTCCCTGTAAGCGTCTTTCACTGTCATCCAGCGCAGCCAGGGTACGTTCTTTTTCAGCATATCAAATTCAGCAATAAACTGTTTTTTCAGCCAATTCCAGCCCGAAAACTCGTTTGACCTGCTTTCATCAAACACATCATCAGGATGAATAAAATGGCTGACAATACCCACATTATGCAGGGCGTCATACATGGCAAACCTGTTATAATTCTGCAAATAGTATCCCGAGGTAATTCTGGGCAACTGAAAGAACCTGTTGTCCGGGGTCCGGGTGAACTCCTGGGTTCTTTCACCCTCCCTGCTGGTATACAGGGTGGCAACAACCCTGATCTCCGGGAATACGTTACCAATTGCCTGTAGTCCCGCGTCATCGATTATATTATGGGGGGCCACGTAACTCACCGGCAGCATGGCCTTTCCATACAACGATATCCACTCATTGCGTGACAGCCGCAACGCCGTTTCCATGGCTTCCCTGTCATCCCATGGTGTTGAGTCGTAATGTTCGGGACGGGTGGTTGTCAGGGACATGTGATTGAATCCATGAAACCCAAGCTCCCATCCGTTTCGCAATACCTCTTTTCCCATTTTAACGCTGAGGGCATCTTCAGCAAGATAGAAATCTTTAATCTCGAAGGAATCAGCACTGTCACCCTTCGTATTTTTATTATAATTAAAAATGAGGTAAGATGAGTATTTAAAACCGTACCTTTTTTCCAGTTCCCTGATATCATTATACCAGACATTCTGTATAAAATCGGTATCCTTCATTCCAGGATATTTTTTCAGTCTTTCTATGATTGCGGTGATTCTTTTCCTGTTTTCGGGATTTCTCTCGTTTTCCAGTAATCCCCTGAAATGCTTTATCCTGTATTCCCGGTACCCGATATTCCACCAGGGTGCGGGAAAATCATCTATCATCATCATGCCAATGTTGGCAACCCCCGTAACGAAGGGACGTGATACCTGGTGCATGCTCTGTACGATGGTTCCCCGCATGTTCTTGGATTTAACAAGAAGATCTGTATTCCAGTATAACACCATGCCCTTTCCCACCGACCTGGTCCACATGACAGGGAAATAATTGGCCTGTGCCCCCTCTGCTTTTGCTATAACCTTCCCGGATATCAGTTCCGCACGTTTCACGTTCAGGTCGACCTGGCGCGTGTCAATGCTGGCATTATTCATGAAGAAAGATGATGATATTGTAAATCCCTGTTTGAAAAAGCTGCGATCATCAGAGTATGACTTTATCCCAAGCAAAGATCGGTACGCAGGATCAAGCTTCGCATCCCGTATGAATACCAGTCTTCCACCATTTTTTACGTATGTTTCAAGCAACCCGGCGGGAAGTGAAGCAGTGTCTTCGACGGCCAGAACTATAGATTCATATGACTGCAGATCATGTGGTATATAGTTTTTCAGTGTGTCAATATCGATGGTATCGTGCATGATCTTGGCGTATCTAAATGCCCATGTGATATTGTTCAGTATATCACTGGCGTTTTTCAGCTCATCATCGACTATCACGGCCATGTTTTGGTAGCCATTGTCATAGAAAAGGGCACTTTTAATAAACCTGTTCATATTTAAAAGTGTCTTTTTCCCCTGCAGCACGTATTGTTCCATGGCAAAACCGCCATTGCGGGAGGTGAGTATGACGCTTGAATTACCATTATCGGGAAGATCCTTCCGGTCTTTTCTCTGAATCGTGAGATAGGTTTGTACATCATCCCTTACCGGCACTACCTGCTGGTAATGCCGGGAGATATTTACGTTTTGTTTGGCTTCCTTTTCCACCATTGATGCATCGCGGTTCACGATCTTGAGACTGGATGGATCGTTTGTCCAAAAACCAAGAAAATTAAACCCCAATCGCAGAAACACCGGCCTGATATAGTTGTCCATCAGGTCCCATTTTTCTTTGCCATCTTCCATATACCCGTAGGCACCGTAAGAGTTGACGATTACAACCTTTATTCCCCTGTCTATCGCGTCCCGAAGAAATTCCGCGTATTCTATCCCTTTCTTCTTGTCTTCAACAACACCACCATTAAACCATGTAACAATGGCCCGCACGTCTGAAATATCAGACAGGTCTGGTACATCATCACTGAAATTGTGAAATTCCATTGATAGTCCCAGAGAATGGATCTCTTTTTGAAAGAACCATACCAGGGGATTATTCTTTTCTGAATATCCTTCTGATGACCTGTACAGCCCCAGCACCTTTTTGCCCCCGGGCACCTCCCCGAAAACGCGCTGCGTCACACTGGAAACCAGGAAAAGGGTTAGGATAATAACCAGTGTTTTCTGAAAACATTTATGAGAATAGGTGTATATAGTTTCAGTATATCTTGATTTCATATCTCGCATCCCATCTCGAATTATTTCCCTCTCCAAACGGCGAAGATTCACCTGCTCCGCTTGTCTCAATTTTGGCTGATCCCAGTACCTTTTGTATCTCTTTAGCAAGCAATTCGGCTCGTTTCTCGGAAAGCACCGTGTTTGACTGCCCCGTCCCGTCATCTGATGTATGGGCAATAATCTTTATTCCGGTTACCCGTCCCATGGATTTTAGTTTCCTTAATAATTCTCCTATTATCTTTTCACCCTCTTTTGTCACGGCAACTGATTTTCGCGGGTGAATGATTTCCTGGTCAAACATGTAAATTGTTGTAACGCCCTTTTCACGTCGTTCCAGAAATCCAAGCCAGATGTCCCCGCTATCTGAAGAACCGGTATTACCCGCTATATCAACAACCTCAAGTGTGGCATTTACAGGAATATTATATGCAACGATGTTTCCCTTTTCATCCTTACCATCCCAGGTGAGAATCCCTGGAAGTTTTCCGCTTCCCTGCATAACCTTCAACAGCCTGCCGTCAATTGACGTAAAAGTGCATTTCCATGATTCAAGGTCGCTGCTGCTGGCACCTGTGCGTATTTTTATCGATTCTTTACCGGGTATCATGGAACCACTTTCAGCTTTCACAGACGTACTTACATCTGTAATAATTTCAACTGATGCTTCTGGTGATGTTATAGTGCTCCTGTCCATGAAGGTTACATTTATTGACATGGTATATTTTCCGTCAGGAAGAAATTTACCATTATCACTGGCTCCCTCCCAGGTTACATCGTAAGGAAGAAATTCAAATCCCCTTATGCTGCTAACAACCTGTTTTCGACTGTTGCGCACTGTCAGTACCCATCGTTCAACGTTCTGCTTCTCGGTGGCCTTTAGCTCTATGCCCACGGTATCCTTTATCCCGTCATCATTTGGAGAAAATTTTCTGTAGGCAGGACTAAGCGTAATAGCCCTCTTTTTGCGTGAAAGAAGCAGGTCATGCTTTTTAGACGTGGTGGTTTCACCCGCGGTATTTGTTATACTGAAGGTATAATAATAGGTATCCTGGGGAAGGAGGTTATTTGCCTTGTCAGTGCCATCCCACCGAATGTTGGCGGGAGGCGCACCCGTCCTGCTGAAGGTTTTTACTTTTTCTCCCTTCTGATTGAATATCTCGATCTCCCATTTTTGTATTCCACCCTGGTCGAACGCGGTCAGGCTGAAGGTTGCATAATCGTCTTTGCCGTCACCATCAGCGGTAATAATTGTGGGATTGGCAGTAATCATCACGATGGGCTGTGCCCCCGTGCCTTTCGCGCTGTACACGCTGAAAAACTTTCCCGTTACCCCAAGGCTGAAATCCCGGGATACATATGCTTCGGGGTCGGGATTGTCATCCGTGGAGGGTGACTGGGACCGTGAATACCGGTAATCACAGTTCAGGCGAATTTTGTCCCATTCCTGGTAGATATTAAAGCCCCCAGCCATGCTTGTTTGTTCAAGGGTGTTATAATCATACTGGAATTGAAGAGCATAGTTCAGCGTTCCCCTGAGAACATTTCCTATATACTGCCTGAATCCCAGTGCGGCACCGTAGGTGGTCAGGTTCTCAGGGGCCCAGTATGGCAGGTTGGTGATACCTGCATTGTCGTATTCCACGTAATCAGAATCCTCGTATGAGAGTATCCCGCTAAGGTCAACTGATATATTGTAAGCCGGTAACCGAAAAACCGTAAAGTTGAGCTGATTATAACTGGATAATCTCGTATTGTCATCTGAAAGCATGCGGTATTTTACACTGTCATATAAAAAAAGCCGGTCACTCATGGGGAAGGTGTATTCTCCAAAATTCAGCATGAATACACCTTCTGCGGTCTGGCTCTGTATCTCGTCCCTGAATTTCATTCTGAGTCCCTGGGTAAGCTCGTTTTCATCTTCCAGGGCGTATCCAAGTTTCAGGGTTATACCTGTTTCACGGGGCTCAATTATTACACCCCCGCCATAATTCACTGTTGAATAATTCATGGTAGAATCGTATAGCGCATTACCATAATCAACTGACCCCGAATACATATTGCCTGACCCCTGCAGGTATATACGTGTGGCAAGGGGTATTATGTTGAACTCGGTTTTCACGAAACCTGTATGCACCTGGGCTGAACCTTCTGACGGATAGTATTCCTGCCCCGTACTGGTGATACCCCCTGAATCACTGAGATTCATGTAGGTGTAACCGGCAGTAATGGTGAACCAGTCATTCAGGTAATACCTGCCTTCAAGGGTATCGCTGAAACGTGATGATATGTTATCCGAGAAATGCTTGAAAGTATTGCTTACTTCGGGTGCGTACTGTTTCTGAAGTTGATAGTGGGCCTCACGGGCCTGCTCGAAATCAGGCTGGCTGTCAATACATACTTCATAATTGTCCATGGCAGACTTCCAGTATCCCAGCGTTTCGTTCAGGTTTCCCAGCCTGTAGTTAATGTCAACGTTCAGGGGCTGTACTTCAAGAATGTACCGGTAATATTTCAGGGCCTTCAACCGTGACTGCCTGTTCAAATGATAATTTGCTATCTCGGCATAGATGGGGACATTTTCGGTCTCAAGATTCAGAAATGATTTTTCATGTACCTGGCGAATGTTGTTATACGCGATACCGGCTTTCGTGTCCCACTCGTTTTCAATTTCGCCAAGTCTTTGAAGAATATTCTCAGAATCGCGGGCAATTGCCGTCACCATGATCCCGGCATCAGTTGTGTTTGCACCGGGCTCTGGTTGGGCATTTTCCATGAGTGATGCATACTGTTCAAGTATGCGGTTGATCTCTTTCACGGTTCGGGCAGGGATCTCGCCTGAGCTGGATTCTTTTTTCAGTACACTTTTCGCCGCTGTGTAATCCTTATCCGCCGACATCAGCATTGGATATACCGGGAAAGCCATAGATGGAGACTGGGCGTATACCTGGCTATAGACGTTTCTTGCCCTGCCAATATTTTCTTTCAGCAGGTTCAGCAACCCGATAATTTTTCTGTACCTGAAGTTGCCGGGTTCTGATGCAAGGGATTTCTCTGCAATATCCATTACCCTGTCATAGCTGAATTCCCAGTTCAATGCGTTTTTCTGCGTCACGTAGCTCTGCACGTCATTATTATAGGTACTCAATACATCATTAAATCGTGAGAGAACTTTTTCAAGAGTTTTGACCTTTTCTTCAAGTTTCTTCATCTCGGCGAAATCCCGGCTTATTACCCTGGCAGATACTTCTTTGTCAAGTGCACCTGACTTCCTGTATGCTTCGTTCAGGTCATCATACCTTTTATCAAGCCGGGAAACACTTTTTTTAATATCATTCAGCAGTGGGCGATACAATTCGAGTTTTAGTGTTTCAAGGTACAGGGAAAGAAGCTTCTCGTCAGTCTCCTCTATTACCTTCAGCACCTTGATGCTGAGAAGATTATTATATTCTTCTATGGCCTCATCATCCATCTTGTTCCATCGATATGTATCGATGAGGTTTTTTCTAAGTTCAACGTTACCGGGATCTTTCGCAAGGGATTCCTTATATTCATTTATTGTTTCACGTCTTTCACGTTCCAGATCTCCCTTTACATCCAGGGAAAATGATGAAAGCTGTGGATACATTGCCACAATTTTTTTCGCGTCATCAAGCACTGATTCCGCCTTATCATTCTCACCGCTATCCATATATATCCTGGCAAGTTTTCTATAAGCATCTATCTGTTTTTCATCAATGGAGATTATCCTGTTCAGATGCTGAATAGCCTTGTATGTTTTACCTGCCCAGTAATAGTTATCACTGATATTATACAGCACATCGATATTGTTGGGGGCGATTGACTCGGCCTTTTCAAATATCTCTAACGCCCTGTTCATGTCTCCTTTCCAGGAATACTGCGTGGCAAGTGAGATGTAGGCGTCAATATTTTTGGGATCTATACTTATGATTTCCCTGTAATTTTTTATTGCCTCGTCGTACCTGTTGTTCCATCCGGCAAGTACCGCAAGCAGTTTGCGGGCGGTGATATTCTTATTATCAATAGCTATGATATTTTTGTATTCTTTTATAGCCCCATCCAGGCGATCAGACCATGCAAGATTACTTGCCAGCAACAGTCGCATCTGGATATCTTTCGGATTTCGTTTAAGGTAATTTCTGCATACATCAACAGCCTTGTTATATTCATACAGCCATCCATAAACCTGCAGAAGGTCAAAGACCGCGTTCCTGTTTCCAGGGTTTTTCCGCACCATAGCCTCGTAATGGGATGCTTCATTAAAAGACATACCCCTGCCTGGTGTATCAAAATTTTTCGGGGCTTCATCGGGGAAAGGCATCATTGGCACCAGGTAATCAGAATGCGCGGGTATAAGCATAATGGCATCCACGTAGAAATAATAGTCCCAGCCGCTTGACCGCTTCTGGTTTACCCGCAGGGTAAGGGTATGTTTACCCGCATTAAGGGTACCTGATGAGATTTTCGTCCAGTAGAAGCCCCCATTGGCGTAGAAGTTTTTCACGTAAGTGTTTTCAGAAGAGGCGGTTCTGAACCGGCCATCGTCTATTTTCCATTCGAAGGGAGACGCGTATCCCACTTTCTGACTGTACCGAGAGCCAGGCGGGGTACAGCCCATCCAGAAATCGTATTCTTTTGACGCCGGTACATAAAATACATATGTTGCGTAATAGCCCTTGTCGGACGACGGGTCAGCACTCCTTGCCAGCTGCAGTGCGTAGTTTCCGCTGCAGAAAAAATTATATGTTTTCTCTTTCGCAAAATTCGTAGTAACGGCGTTCTCACCTTCAATCCATATATAATTTTTATAGAGCACATCACCTGAATTGGCGACATCTTTTTTCACCGCGGGCGTAGTACCTTCCTGCGCCTGCGTATTTATCTGCAATATAAAAGCGGTGATCACTGCCAGGTATAATATAATTCCATACGATACAATTTTTCTGGATATTAGCTTCATAATGCTACCTTCTGTAATTTTGTATCATTTTCTTCAATGTGAGCAGGGTCTGTAACCCGCTCATGGCATCATCCGGATACATGTCACCACTGAGTGAAGGATCCATGATCCCCTTTTCCATTACCAGCCGCAATGTGTTATATGATTCACTTTTTACCGGCACGTCCTTGATGGGGGACGACTTCTCACCCGTATACTTATTGCGGTAACCCTTGTTACCCGTTGCAAGTACGACGAAATCTTCTATTACCATAGCCATATCCCGCCGGGTAACAATCTCAAAGGGGTAAAATGAGGTTCCCTCTATAAATGAGAACAACCCCATTCTTCGAAGCCCTTTAATCTCATCAGCATATATGGATTTTGAAATATCAGTAAATTCTTCAGCCTGCTCACGGGACGAGCGTATGTAACGGGATACATTATAGACATTGTAAAGTAGATTGGCAAGCTCATCCCTGCGAACTGTTTTTGAAAGGGTAATATCCTTGACGCGGTTTATATCAATTTTTAACGATTTCAACGCCGAAAGTGTTTCAAGCCTGTCAGCGGCTTCTACCTGGTAGGCCGTATTAATTAGAAGTACCTGCTTAAAATGTGACGACGCAGCATCATAGTTGCCAAGCAGAAACTTGCTGTCACCAAGGGCCAGTTGTCCCATGGCATTACGCGGGTTTTTCGCCACAATTTTTTCAAGGATAGTAACTGCCTCACCTGCGTATGACTTCCCCTTCTCCCTCAAAAGCACCCGTACCTCTAAAACATCAAGGAAAACCCCGGAATTGTTGCCTGAACGGGCCATTTGCAGACTGGATTTCGCTTCACCATAATTTCCTTCTACGAAATGATAATACGCAAATACCTCGGATAGCTCCCCGGTTTGTTTCTGTTTCTCTGCGGCCAGGTTTCGTGCCTGGTTTAACTGTGAACTGGCGGTGCTAAGAAGTCTCTCACGCTGTTTGGGGTCTTCAAGGGATTCAGCACGAATCACGTTTTTACGGGCATCAGCAATAAGTCCTTCGTAAGAACCACTTCCCCCCGATATTATCTGGCCACATCCGCTCAGCATGCATAAAACCATGCATACACCTGCGTATTTGCATAAGCGCATTATACTTCCTCCTGGAATCTGTTTGCTTGCCTGCAATAAAAATGTTAATATATCAATAATAGCATGAAATAGCAATAAACATTTGGGCCGGAGCGTATAAAGACCATGTAAGCACAGTACTATGGGGAATTGGACGAATGAAGGTGTTGTATCCCAGCACGATATCAGACAGTACGAAAAAGATTGCCCCAACGGTCAGGAACAATCCTCTCCGGTTAATTCCGTTATTAAGGCTTGTGACTGCAAAAAACAACATACTGCCCAGAATTATCATGTATACCAGGGCGGGAATATAATGTGTACCCCTTGCTTTCCATATTGCCCTGTAATACAGCAGGGCAGCGGCAAGTATTACAAGGGCAAGCATGATGTTCCATGTATAAAAGACGTACCCGGTAGAAAAAGCAGCCACGTAGGCCAGATGGGCAAACGTGAAATACACCAGTCCCTGCAGAAAAAGGTTTACTTCTTCGATCATCAACAATGTATCTGCTATTAGTGATAGTAACAGCCCCAGCATTATCATAAAAGAAAAATTATGAATACCCTGAACAGTCATGGCCAGGAGGCATGCGAGTATTATACTGAATGTAACCAGGGGAGTAGTGATATATTTTAACGTAAGTATTTTCCTGTATGATACATATTCACGAATAAGGAGTATAACGAAAAATGCGATGAGCAATGGTGTGAAATATTGAATAGAAAAAACGTCGATCACTTGTTATTCCCTGTCATCCTTCTTTTCGTCGGTCTTATCCTTTTCCAGGGTAAAAAAGTCGGAGAGATCACGTAATGTCTCTGGTTTAAATTCTGACCCCAGTGCGGCTATGTTTTCCTGCTGTATCTCTTCGTAAATTTCCTTGCGATGTACCGTTATGTTCTTGGGGGCTCGTATACCGAGTTTTACCTGGTCACCCTTGATATCTATGACCACCAGTTCGATATCATCACCGATCATTATGCTTTCGTTTATTTTTCGTGCCAGTACAAGCATTCTTTATTCCTTGTCCCTGGTGGTCTTAATCTCATCAAGTATTCGATGCCGTACACCATACTTCTCACTCAGCGAAATAGCCTGTTTACCCATTTTATTTTTTGGATTAATTATTATGGGTCCCTGGAGGTTTGCAGTCATCTCTGAAGGATTTGAGGGTATTCTCACGATGGCATACACGAGTAATTCGTTCACATTTTCTGCTTCAACAAATTCAATATCATTTTGTGACACTATCAACTCATATTCAACAAGGAAATCCTGCGGCCGTATCACAACAAATGCCAGGTCGGGTTCACTCCAGGCCTGCAGCCATTTGAATGGAGATTTCTCATGGGAATCCAGTATAACGAATTTATCAATGTCATCAAAACCGAATATTCCCTCGGGGAAATTGATTATCTGCGCCTCTTCAATTTCAATCTCTCCAAACGGTTTTGTTACAACCTTAATACCCAAGTGCGTTCTCCTTTTTAATACTAATTATTCAGAATATCCATCTTCTTTCAAGTATATTATTATAATTCTATCTCAGGAAATCCATAAGGGTGGGCTTGATGGTTTTCGCACCCACCGCAAGTGCGTAGTTATGCACTGACTCAAGCCACCTGAAATTCATTATGGTTTCAGGAATATCTATTCCCTCTGTTTTTGACAACATTTCAGTTATGTTAGTTTTGGCATATTCTGAACGTTTTGCCAGCTCTTCAACCCTGTTTTGCCGTGCACCTACTGATGCAGTGTGCCGCAGTACATTGTCAAGTGCCATGTCTATCAGTCCCAGGTCACGCCCGCCAACAAGTTCCTGGTCTCCCCGTACCAGGTCATCGCGGAGTTGAATTGCCATCTCAAATATTGACATTCCATTAACACTGGCAGTGGGGTCTACGTTGTTGGGTGGCTGGGGAAAATCCGGGTTTACAAGCCCGAGGTCCTGCAATACCGTCCCACTCCCCACGTCTTCAAGCCATACCTGGTGAGGGGTTGTTGTCTCGAGTATAATGTTGTTTCGCGCTCCCTGGGTTGCCCGCACACTCAGACCGGCATTATTGATCTTATCAATAAGTATGTCCAGGGTATCTCCCGGCGAAACAGCAATCTCTGTACCATCTATCCTGATCTTCTGGCCGGACGTGGCGGCATAGTCAGTTGCATCACGATTTGATGTGACAACCTGGTTGGTGGCCCAGAACACCTCGTTGCCGGGGACGTTTACCTGGAGGTACTGCCCGGTTGACACTTCACGTTTTATTTCACCTATGTTTCCCCGGTACTGCACCCCTATCATGGCATCACCCTGGTTACCCGCAGTCAACGTCTGGTACACCGGCACGAAGGGATTGGGTATATCTTCACTGCCTGTCTGATGTCCGCCGAATATGGGCTTGCCCGTTGCTCCCCTTGCATTGGCTATGTTAACCAGCTCTTCGAGAAGCTGGTTAATCTCCGTGGCAGCTGCCTCTTTTCTCTCGAAAGAACTGTAAATTCCATTGGCTCCCTGCACTGCCAGAACCCGCAATCGCTGAAATATTCGTGTAGCTGACTGCAGGTTAGTATCGATCTCGCTTAACCGTGACCCCGATTCATCTATATTGGATATATACTGTTCGATCTCCGTAAGCCTTGTTCTGTAGAGCATCTGGTTGGTGGTTGATATAGGGTTGTCACGGGGCATTCGAACATTTTTTCCGGTTGCCAGTGAGTCCTGTATTTTATCCATCTGCTGCTGGTTACGGTTTAGATTGTGTGTCATCGTGTTGTTTATCATCTGGTTTGTAACTCGTTGCATGACTTATACCCCCAGCCTTACTATTGTCTCAAGCATCTCGTTTACCATCTTGATTACCCGGGCCGACGCGTTATACCCGTGCTGAAATTTCACCATGTTGGCCATCTCTTCATCCAGGTTGACCCCGGAAATGGATTCCCGGAGATTGGAAAGATTTTTAAGCAGTGTTTCCTGGTTCTCTATCCTGTCTTTTGCCTCTTCACCCTGTGTTCCTATTCGGGATATAATAGAAGTATAGAACTCGCTAAAAGTGGCATTGTTGTCTACCATGGCGTTTTTTTGCCGCATGGCGGCCAACCTGAGGGCGTTTGAACCATCACCTACCCCGTTGGTAGTATTCACGTCCCCCGTCCCCCCAATATCTTTTCCCTGTGCGGCGGCTATACTGTCTATATTCGCCGCCACCTCGTCTGATATACCCAGGTGAGAAGCGGGATTGTATTGAGGCGTTATGGTAACCTGTTCTCTTGATGGAAGCAGTTTGCGTATATCGTCAACGCGCCGGTAATCGAAGGCTCCCTGCGGGCCGCTTTCCTTCAGTATTCCCGCCATACCCACCAGGAGCTGACCTGAATCTTCAATGTGGCGTATCATGAAATTCCGGTTATCAAAATCCTTTGCGATGGTTGCTTTCATTGACAACTGGTTATCATGATTGAGATAGGCCACAACACCCATTTTAGAATCGTTGATACGTTTTATAACATCAAGCATGGAATCAGAGTCATAGTAATTGATGGTTGTCTCCAGCTGGTTCTCATCATTCTGTACGAAAGTAAGTGTACCGCTGATACCGATAGCTGCCGAGGCGTCAAGCTGGTTGGCCCCGGACACCTTGAAGATAGCGGTCACGTCGTCTATGCCATCGTTGTTCAGGTCATGATTACCTTCTACATTATCACTGATGTTGATATGCCTGAAAAAGTTGACGTTGGTTTCGCCGTTCTTTCCGAAACCATCCCGGTGAATCTCGTTTGTCAAGTCAGCCAGGTTGATGGCGAAAGCGTTAAGATCATTTATGTTCTCACGAAGTACCTGGTCTCTTACCTCGAGCAGACCCGCCAGCTCACCGCTCTTTACCGGAACAGGCTTGCCGGTGTCCTTCCATAGTACCGAGTAATAGCCATTATTGTCAGGGTTGGCAACCGCTTCGATGGGCCTGAACACTTCACCCTGCACAAGGTTTTCTGAACCTATATAGACGATCAATTCGTCCTTATCACTTCTGCCCACAGAGATATTGGCGATCTCTGATAATTTTTCGATGAGGGCATCCCGCTTATCTTTCAGGTCGTTGGGGTTGTCCCCAAGGGCTTCGGACTTGAGAATTCGCTCATTGAGATCCCTGATGTCCCGGGCATACATATTTATGTGGTTAACCCGATCGGCTACCTGCCTGTTGGCGTCCTGTCGTAAATCATACAGCTGCCGGTAGACATGCTTCACCTCGTTAGACAGGGCTACTGCCTTTTCGCGTACTACCTCCCGGGTGGATCGTTCTTCTGGATACTTGGATAGTTCTTCCCAGCTCTGCCACAACGCGTCCATCCTGCTTCGAATTGACTGGTCTGATGGTTCGTTGTATACCATCTCTACCTGGTAGATGAACTGGTCACGTGTTTTCCAGTATCCCATGGTGTTTTTTTCTGATACGATTCTGTCGTCAATGAACGCGTCTCGTATTCTCTCTATGGAGGCTACCTGCGCTCCCTGGCCGATATTACCCGGACGTTCGGCCCGATTCAGCGCTGGTACATACAGTGGATCGGCTGATGTGATCACCACCCGCTGCCTGGTATATTCCTCGTTCGCCGCGTTGGATATATTGTGTCCAGTGACGTGCAGGGCCTGCTGATGTGTCATCAGCCCCCTCTTCCCTATTTCAAGTCCCATAAAAGTGGAATTCATGGCTTCCCTCGTTATACAGTCTTATTAAACATCAACGAACCGGCAACCTTTTGCTTGCCATCTCCCCCGGGTCCATACCCGTCGTCAATGGCAACCGCATCTTTCAGGCCGGAGATCAGTAGATTAAAAAATTCAAGATTATCCTGGATCAGCACCTGGTTGGTTTCATGCATTCTGCCAAGCTTTTGCAGTTTTCTCTTCAGTTGAAGTCCAAGCCCCATCAGGGTGTGGGCAGAATCTTCGTCCATCAGGGCTACCACGTCTTTCAACGTTACGGGCCTGCCCAGGTCTTCAAGATGATTCTGGCGGGAATATTCTTCTATTACTGTTATCCGTTCTTCTTCCAGTATACCGATACTTTTCAGAAGGTTCTCTTGCTCCCGGGTAACCGCTTCAAGCTGTTTCCCGTCCCTGTTAATGATGGACTCGCCTTTTTCTTCTTCAAGTCGCAACACTTCCCGGTAGATGGATACTTCCTTCTCCAGTATTTTTTTCAGAGCCATAACCGGTGTCATCATATTCCCTCCATGGACATTTGGTTCGCATCCTGCTGGTTCTTCATTACCTGTATCGGTTATTTTTTTTCAGTTCATAAGAAATTATTTGGGGTGGTGGTGTGTTGGGTGGGGTAGATGGGGGGGGGGTGGTGATGATTTTGTTGTGAGACTCTTGTGAGGCTCTGACCCCTTTTCTGTATAATCAGTTCCGTCAGTCACTGTTGGTGAATGGATTACACAACTGAAGCGTGTTTTCACCTTTTCTAGTATCCAGAAAACCAGTTATCTGCCATTTCTTAAACTTTTTGCTCTGACCCCTCCCTTTTTTCTCACTTTTTTGCCATTTTTTTTTACGACCACCCATTTTCAAACGTATAGCTATATAGAGACCTGTGTCTTAACTATCATAACAATTGACGGAGGAACCCATGCCAAGACCACAACGGACACAAGTGCAGGGAATTACCCATCACGTATTCTCTCGATGCATTGAAAAAAGGGCGCTGCTTCACAAAAAGAATGCCGCCAGGATGTTCATACAGGTAATGGTTGATACCCAGGAAAAGTATAATTTCAACTTCATCGGCTTCCAGATAATGCACAATCACTTCCATTTTATCATTCAAACTATTGAAGGAGAAGCATCCATCTCACGTATCATTCAATATATCAAGGCCCGGTACGCAGAACGTTACAATAAGCTGCATGATAGAACAGGTCCCTTCTGGAATGAACGTTTTAAAGATGAGGTGATTGAATTTTCAGATAATCCCCTTGATTACTTGATGTGGTTGTTGTGGTACCTTGCGTTCAACCCTGTCCGCATGAAATTTGTCAACGATCCACGCGATTGCACCTACAGCAGTATTAAATGTTACCTTGATGAAACGTTCAAAAGCCCGGTGAAAATTGTGCGGCACAGTTTTTTTAACAGCCTGGGAAGCAGTTTCGCGGAGCAGGTGAAGCAATTTCTTTTCTACGAGGAGGCTTATCGTAAAAGGATGGCTGTCATGTTTTAAGGATGGTAATAAAAAGTACTGGGGTCAGAGCCTTATAAAGGTTTTCACAGGTTGTGGGGAATTCTTACTGGCTGAGACCAATAGATTCAAGAAATTCCTGGTAATAAACTTCTGACAACGCGTCAACATCCTTTATGGCAAACCCCACCTTGATGATCTTGTTTTCCATCAACTCAATGTTTCTTACAATTGAAAGCATTGAGGCTTTCTTATTTTCAGGCAATAGAATATCATAATAAATATAGCTGTTCTCTTTGAATGAACGGATATATTTCCTGTCACGAAAGACTACTCCCATACCGCTATAGGACACATCTGATACAAGAAGCCGGTCTTTTTCAACGTAAAATATATTATTCTTCTTAAACAGCTCCTCTGCAATTATTGCCATCCGTTTTATAATGGTAACCACCGCTTCGGTCATAACCTTTTCACAGTTTATTTGAATATACCCATATGGAATTTTCCCTTTATAAAGTATGGGAACGGATACTTCTGAGACAAGATTTTTCCTGTTCTGAAGGTAGTAATCCTTGGAATAAATATTATTGACGAAACTGTTAAATGATTTTTCAACCTGCGGAGATGGTGGTGCATTGAGATCTGGTATAAAAATTGGCGTGGGATTTTCATAAAAGTACTTCATCCTGGAGTCTGACATACCCTCGTTGATGAAATATATTTTTACATGCTGAAACTGCTTTGAAAGATCGAACTTCAGTGTTTCTTTCACCTGGTCCACTTTTTTGGGAGCAAGGGCAAGTGAATTGGAAATAATAAAGTCTGAAATAAGGTTAACCACGTATAACACCTGCTTAGAATCACCTGCTTCTTCAAAAGAATATCGCCCCTCTTTTCGAGCAATTGACATCATCTGGAATTTCACGGGATGAAACAGGTACATGTTATCCTCATCCTTGCCACTCAGCTTGAAAAAACCGTGCACGGTGTATTGTTTAAAACGGGTAGTGATAATACAGGTTTCAGGCATATTTTTTACGTAGGGAATCTTAAATGCAGCAATACCATCAGCATAGCCGAAAAAAGTGATGCGAAGATCACCACTCTTGGTTTTCAGGTATACCTTATTATTATTATGGAAAAAGGTATAGAAAACCTTTTCAAACATGTTTCGATCGGAGATTGTTTTTATCTGTTCAGCCATTTTTTTCTTCTGTTAATTATACCGGCTATGTATTTTTTAGGGCAAATTTATAATGTAGTTAAATTATAGCAGGTGAATCGTACAAGTGAAGCATAAAAGGACATATTATCAAGAAAAAAAGGGGTTTTATTTAAAGGTCACCAATCTTCTCAACTATTGTGGCCTCATGGGGGGCAAGTTCCATGTGCAGATTAACAAAATGAGCATTTCTAAACTTATGTGTTGAAAAAATAACTTTCCACTGCCCATGATGATGAATCGATATTTTCTTTCTTTTTCCAGTGAAATTTAGAACAATAAATATCTCTTCGTCATTATATATCCTGCTGTAAGCCAGAACCCCACGTTTTCCCTTAATTCGTGGTTTCCACATTCCCTTATGCAATGGATTTTTTTTCCTACGCAGGGAAATGAGTTCCCTGTACACATTTAGAATTGAGTACCTGTCATTGTCCTGTGTATTCACATTTATCCTCTGAAAATCGGCGCTTACTGGCAACCAGACTTTCCCGTTGGAAAAACCAGCGTTGGGTTCGTCAGACCATTGCATGGGGGTCCGTGCCGGATCACGCCCGCCAAACAGGGGCCAGTACTTTTTCCCCAGTGGATCAACTATGTCCTTTCGCCTGATCTTTACATTCTTCATCCCGATTTCTTCACCATAATAAATAAAACATGTGCCATGAAGTGTTAGCAACAGGACTGCAGCAACACTGGCCCTTTTCTCAGCCCCGGGTCCTCCTCCAAACCTGCTTATACTGCGGGGTTGATCATGATTGGATAATACATTACAGGGCCAGCCTTTATCAGGCACCTGGGCATACCAGTTCCGTATACATTTATATACCTGTGAAGCATTCCACCAGCGGTACATAAGTGAGAAATCAAAAGCCAGGTGTAATTCATCTTCACCATTACCCAGGTAGCTTGCTGACAGTTTTGGATCACCCGGTGGCATGGTAAATACCTCACCCACTGCCATGCGGTCATCATAGGTGTCAAGCATGGTGCGAAGTTCCCTGAATATTCGGTGGGAGCTACCCCTGTTTCGGTCATACCTGATCTTTAAAAACTGATGAGGACGCAACGAAGGAGGATTGTTTCTGAAATGCTTGTCCTTGACAAACCAGTTAACTACGTCAAGCCGAAATCCGTCTACACCTTTGTCCAGCCAGTACCTCATCTCATTGAACATTGCCGACTGTAATTCTTCATTTCGCCAGTTTACATCAGGCTGTTCTTTTAAAAACGAGTGAAGGTAGTATTGCCCTGTTTTTTGATCATATTCCCAGGCACTACCCCCGAAGGCGGATTTCCAGTTATTTGGAGGGTTATCTTTTTTACCGTCCCGCCAAATATACCAGTCTCTCTTAGAATTATTACGGGACATGCGCGACTCTATGAACCAGCTATGAAGATGAGAGGTATGATTCAACACCATGTCCATAATAATCCTGATATTTCTTTCGTGGGCTTCTTCTACCAGGTTTTCAAAATCTTTTAATGTCCCAAAAAGGGGATCTATACCACGATAATCTACGATATCATAACCGAAATCATACATGGGGGATGTGTTAATTGGAGAAAGCCATATAGCATCCACTCCAAGACTATGAATATAGTCAAGTTTATGAATTATACCCCGGATGTCTCCAATCCCGTCACCATTGGAATCATAAAAACTGCGGGGATATACCTGGTATATAACACCATGTTTCCACCAGCACCAGTCTTTATTCATCATTGTACAGGGTAGACCATCTCCACGTCTTTTATGAACTGGTTTATTATTACATTTGAATCATACTGAGCTGCCCGCTCAAGGGCGGACTTGCGGAACGCTGCCTGTTTTTTTTCATTGGACAGGTAATCCAGCACAGACTGAATCAACTCCTGTCGGCTCTTCACCAGGTAACCGCTCTTCCCGTCCTTGATGATATCCCTGGGCCCTTTTGTTTTATACGCGGTTACCGGCAAGCCGCAGCTTAATGCTTCAAGAACCACGCATCCGAATGTATCAAATTTAGAGGGAAGCAGCAGCAGATCAGCAGCGGAATATATTTCCGGCAGTTTATCGTGATCCACCCATCCTAAATAGATTCCATCAGGCATGGCTTCCTTCAGGGCCTTTTCCGCCGGCCCCTTTCCTGCCACCGCAATCTTTACATCAGGATACTCTTCCTTAATCTTATTGTAAATAGCCGGAAGCTCCATAACCCCTTTTTCCTCGCTCACCCTGCCGGCGAACAGCAGAACCACGTCACCGTTGGTAGTACCGAATATTTTATGTTTGCTTACTTTCTTCGGCTTGAAAAATTCTTCGGCCCAATGAGCGGTCAGGTGAACTTTAGACTTTGAAAAACCCATGGCACTGCTGGTGAGCCACTTTTGCTGATCCGTATTGAGCACGAATAAACTGTCAAAGCCCCTGTAGAAGACCCGCAACAGCCTGCGCATTCTACTGAGATTATGCTGATCGAAGTTAAGAACTTTCCGCGCGAACATCATCCAGTCGGTGTGCACGTAGAAATGTGCCGGCACAGAATATGCTGATTTGAGGAAAAGAGATATGAAACCCATCGGCCCCTCTGTAGAACTGATAATACGATCATATTCTCCCTCTTTGAAAAGTTTGTGGATTTCCAGGATATTGGGAATCCGGACAGGTTGGTGTTCATAGAATGGTAGAGTAAATTCTGCCATGGGACGGACAACTACAAGATGATCCTCAGGTTCAAGGGTGCTGCTGCAGACCATCAGGTCAATGGGCAGGTTACGCTTCTGTATCTCATCAAGCATTGAACGCAACACCATGGCAACACCGTTACCATCCTCCAGTGTATCTGTAAGCCATAATGTCCTTTGAGGATGGCGTAATTTACCAAGGTGATCGGCGAAACTGTTTAACAATGGCCTGTTATTATACAACACCTTTGCGCTTGCGTATGAGGCTCCCACGATAACAGATGAGGCCAGACTGGGAAAGGGCAACCCATCAAGAAACTCTGAGATCTGCACTGAGCTCACACCGTTGCCAGACTTACCGGAAGACGAATCCATGTATGTTCTCAGTATGCCGGGAAGTTCCAGATGTTCAATTACCTCGTTTAAATTGATATTTTCTAAATCATTTTCCTGGCTTAACTTTTCCAGCTTATCAGTAATCCGTGAAACCAGCAATTCTGCCAGGTGAGAATAAATCATAAAAATTGAATTATCAAAAGTCTCTACCGTACGGTGAGGATCATCACGCCTTGTTTCAGCCATTCGTATGGCTTCCCTGAATACAGGCCTGTAATGCCTGGGCACCATCATGCGTGTCTTAAGCCCAGGAACATTACCGGTAAAACATTCATGAAAAAGCTTCAGAAATTTCATGGTGATCTTATGACGTGTAATTTCTGCAAATCCATTTACGATACCGAAAGCCCAGAGTTTCTGTACCGCATCACCCTTGTGCAGCAACATCCGCAACAGACCCGGATCTTTAAGATGGGTAGGCACCTGGCAAAAGTAATCCAGAAAAGTAACAGTCATCTTTTCACTATCATTATGTGATCCAAATGGTGCCATATCACCATTCTTTATGGCTTCAAGGGCAAGCTTGGAACGGCTCATTATTTTAAGTTTTTCTTTCAAATCAGGTACATAAAGTTGCGTTCCTGTCAGCCCCGCGAAGATTCCCATATGGCTGTCAGAACCACCCGCCATTGATTTTTTATAGGGATCACGGCAATACCTGTCTGGTGGTACCTTGAACTTTTCAGACAATTCATCTATCCTGCCCGGGGTGAGGCTCTCTACCCAGACCTTAACAAGCATATTCTGCCAGGTATCACGCTGGCCGTTGATAACCTCAAATCGCTCAAACACAAGCGCCATTTTCTCAAAAAATTCCATGGAAGGCATACCCTTACCCTTATAATGATAGAGGGGATGCGCCCAGATGGTAGGTATATCATTTTCACGGGTATACTTTTGAAACTTGTAAATATCAGACCGCAGTTTATAGAGGTCTTTCTCCTGTGCCGGGGTAAACCCGTATGCAAGCACATGTATGCCAACCTGGTAATCAGGTACGGTACAACTGAATTCCGCCCCGTTTATTACGTCCACCCCCTTTTCCCGTAATTCATGACAGGAACGGGCATTATTGTGATTTGTAACGGTAAAGGTGTCACAACCATGACTGCTCAACACCTTCACCAGGTCTTCGCTTTTTTGCCATGTCTCAGGAAGACTTAAAATTCTGCCCATCAACTCGTCGGGCTCATCACTGTTGTAATCATGACAGTGCAGGTCCACCCTGAGGATGTCTTCTTCGGGGAATCGATTTTCCTGTTGAATCAGGAATGAATCAAGTTCCCTGAGTATTTCTTTGCGGAATTTCTGATCAAACTTCATTTCTCTTTTCATCGTTAACACTCACTTCTTCTATACATTTTCTTTATCTGTAATTAACCACCTGCATGTTGTATTTTGCTGAAGCAAATATGAAGAAAATGTAAATTGTTACCCGCTCACGTGGCTCCCGCACAAAGTTTTTTAATAATATTGAATGAATATAAAGAATACTTGAAGTATTTATGAAGATGCCGCAGGGTAACAAACTCATGAAAAGTATACATCCCAACATAAAGGCCGCCTGTATCTTCAGCATTCTTCCGGGAATCACAAAAACCATTGTCCAGAACAGGCTTCCGGAAAAACACGTACAACGGCTGAACCATCATCTCGGGTTGGTTGACTCACTGTCCCCTGCAGTTCAAAAGGAAATTTTTGAGGAGTTCAACGGCAGGATGCGGGACATACAGCAGGCAAGGGAATCCCAAATCACAACGGGGCTTATTGCCAGCGGCACCATCATGGCATTGCTGATGCTTGGTGCTTTCGTTATATCACTTGCAAAAGGATGGGGCACAGATGCCACCATCGGATTTATGGAGCTGCTCCTGGCAAACGGTGGTATGCACCTGGTTCTTTTTCCGTATCTTGTCGAATTTCTATACGCCCATTACGGTGTATCCCCTGCCAGGCTTTTTATGCCATCCCGGCAGATCATCATCGACCTGGTTCTGGCCACGGCGGCTGCACCGATTATCGCACTTGCCTTCATGCTGCTTCTGCCGCCATATGCATCCGGCAACTCCGGATCGGCGGGGATGACGGGCATAACCATTTTTTATGCTGTGATGGCGATTACAATTGGTCCCGCCACCGAAGAACTTTTTTTCAGGTATCTCATGTTTCTCAGGCCAGGGGAGCAATACGGGTACGTCTTCATGGGGGTGGTATCATCTTTGCTCTTCGCCTCGGTACACATGCCCGACAGTTTCCCCACCTTCCTTGTGTATTGCGGGAGCGGGGGGATACTCTGTGCCCTGGCATGGTACCGGAAGAGCCTGTTCGCGTCATTTATTTCGCACGCGCTGGCAAACGCGTTGTTATTTCTTTTATGAATTGCCGCCCTTAATAACCTTCATCTGTTCTGATATTTCTTTTGCCACATTGTCAGCATAATACATCATAACATCTCTCTTTGATTTGCCCATACTGGAGAACATACCGGGATGCTTTGCTATTACAAATTTACTTCCTCCAATGGGCTCACCATCGGGAAATTCATAAAGTTGTGAAATTGTGTGCAACTCATACACATTCCCGGTATTCTGAAGAGTATATGATGTTTCTACAGGTGTCCATACCACGTAGAGGTATTTGACCCCCAGGCGTTTCTGGATTTCCTTTATCTTTTCAAGATTCACTCTTTCGAAGTCTGGTTCGATATCCACGTAGGCGAACTTCCAGGGACCTTCGATACGAAACGGATAATACTCTATAGATTCTGCTATTTTTTTCTGTGACATAACCTTAAGCTTGCTGTGTTTTTGCAGCGACGCGGTCAACATCATGGCAAAAGAAAGGTTCGGTTCATTGTTTATCCCGGATATCACCGCAATCTCACTTCCTTCTGCGTCGGCTATTTCTTTTTTAAGATTAAAATATGACACACATGACACAAATGAAAACATTATTACCAGTATAAATATACCACTTTTAATTCGCATACGATTTGCCCTCCTACTTCTCACCTGTATTGATCAACATCGATTCATCAAGAACCACGGTTGTAAACTGTTCTGAAATTTGCCTGGAAGCCTTCACCAGGAACTTGTCAATAACCTGGTTGAAAGAATATAATGATGAAGAATAATAACGATCCTTGTAATTATACGAGGCGATTACCCTGTTCTCGGGATATTTTACCACGCGGCATGGAACAGACAGTTTACATTTCTTACCGCTGATAAAACTGAATATACAACTCTCGGAAACACCATTTTCCCAGTAACTAATCCCTTCCGCCCATGCGAGAAGGATATATTCAGCCCCCAGTTTTTCCTGAATTTTCTTCAATGATTTCTTGTTTTCTTCTGAAAGATAACTTGGCCTGATAGACCATTGATCAGTTTCTGATTCCTGGCTTTTCATGAAAAACATTGGATACTGGGGCATCCTTTTATTCAGTTCTTCCTGGCTGAATACGGTTAGATTTGTATTTTCAGTTAATTGCCTGGTAATTTCATGTGCCAGCTTGATATCAACCTCGCTGCCGCTACCGGCGATAACTGCAATTGTACCCTTGTTTATTTTTTTTTCACCTTCGACCAGTTCAAAATCTGATTTTGGTGAATAGCCTACACATCCCGCAAGAAGTATGACGAGCAGGAAACATAGCATTGACAACACCCACTGCTTACTTTTTACAAACATGTACATCCTCCTGGTAGTTTAAGTGTACTCTTTTATAGTCATCAGGCGCAATTACTGGTCCGGGGTCTTCTGGGCCTTCCACACCCTCTTTTCCCATTCTGGTTTCCACATAGATGAATCCTCATCTCCTTCATCCTTTTGCCCGGCATTGGAACCGCCTTTGAAGGCAACTGGTATTGCAACAGTAGAACCGGGTGTTATGACAACTTTTTTCTCAAAATTACTGAATCCGGGTTTGGCAACCTTTAACTGGTAGTTCCCTTTCCCAAGACGCAATTTTCGAACATTACCCAGTGGTTCACCATTAAGTATGACATTAATTGACTTTTCACTGCATTTTATTTGCAGTACCCCGGCTTCATTAGATATCACCCCCGCAAGGTCTGAAGCTATTGAAGCCGCCAGCGGACGCAGGTAGCGGGGACTTGATATTTCATGATAACCCGGCAGCAAACACATCCCGGAAGCAGTATCACGAAGTGTATAGCGAATACAGATCAAGTCATCAAATACCCGCAACTCGCCGGTCAATTCGTATTGAATATTCCTGTTGTTGAACAATGACGTAGAGTTATCATTCTCAATAACACCGGTCATACGTAATACTTTTTCATTTATTAATGATTTTGAATATTTCCGTTCAACTGTTGCCAGGCCCTTACAGGATCCAAGTTCACTGTTGATAATTTCAGACAGAACATTTCCATAACCCCTTGCGAGGGCATTTTCATTGCTTTCCCTGAACCTGTACACGGTTACCCTGGCTGGTTCTTTCTTGTCTTCATCTTGATCTGCCTTAATAGATGCCAGGTGATTTCTGTATTTTTCCAGTATGGATTCTACGGCGTAATCGATACTGCCGGTAGTGAAGCCGCAGGCATATTCGATTTCCCAGTTATTCACGTTCACAAGGCGTGAATCGATTTCATACATGGAGCCAATCCTGGCAATGGAGCCCACTGAAATATGATCAACATCAAGAATACTACGCCGGGAATCCACAACCGAAGGGCTGATCACACCCGCCTGGGACAATTCCAGCATTTTGATATATTTTTCAACAGCACCAGAGGCCCTGAGCTGAACACCCATTGAATTTTTTAACTTCTCCTCAATGCGAAGGGCTAACTGTTTTCCAGCAGCCTCATCGGTATTTTCCGCGGTCACATTTTCAAAAGAAGATATTGCCATGTTAAAAGGAACAGTAGCCGAGAGAATCAACCCGGTTGTTATTACACACACTGCCATGTACATTGTTTTCAGGGTGAATTTCATTTATTCGCCCCCTTTACCCTGCTGATCCAAAGTTCTACCAGGTTTCTATCAGAAGCCCCGGGTACAATGGTGAGATATCTTTTATAATGGGTCATGGCCCTCCTGGGATTGTCAAGATGGGTATCATATAAAATACCAAGGTTTCTGTGGGCAGTGGCATTGTCATTCTGCAGTTCAATTACCCGTTGAAGTAACTTCTCCGCCCGTTTTAACTGGCCCGCGGACACACACACGACGGCAAGGTTGTTCATGGTATCAATGTTTTTTTTATCCAGTTCAAGGGCCCTGTCATACTTTTTTATGGCATTGTGAGAATCACCACGCTTATAATACACGTTTCCCATCTCAAAATGCGCCGGAGCGTAAGAGTCGTTAGCTGAAATAGAACGTGATAACCGCTCAAGTGATCTTGAATAGCTTCCCGCCATGAGGGAAGACTTTCCCTGGATATACAGGGCCCTGAAATCATCTTCTGATATCTCAACAGCCCTGGCAGAAGACTCCATAGCTGATTTGACGTCACCTTTTTCAAGTTGAAGAACCGCAATATCAGTCAAAAGAGATGTTTTTTTGTTTTCATCTTTCTCTGATTCCAGGCTGCTTTCGAGTTTTTTGATCTCGGTATTTATGGAGGTATTTGATACTACTTTCTTCTGTTCTTCATATGATAACGAAGAATTCTTTTTGCACCCTACCATCGAAACAGCACATACACACAACACAACAGCCACTATGCATGATGGTAATTTAAAATATTTTGCCATGCCCAGTCTCTTTTGCACGTATTCTATATATATCAGGAAAAATCTCTATGGCAATACCTAAATGTTGTCTTGAATAATGCAAGAACATTTTGAATTGATTGTTCATTTTTCTAATTAATCAAATGATCTCATTTTATACTTGTATGAATTGCAGAAACAAACTACACTTTGACAAAAATAAACACGCTACCAGGAAAGCAAAATGGCACACAATGCCAAAAAAACCCTTCATCTCGTGAAATGGATTATCATTTTCTTCATTATAATGAGCACTGCCCTGCATGCCCGGCAAAGAAAAATACATGTTGCTGCTTCAGTTTACGAACCTTTCGTCATCGAAAAAGAAGGCAGGCTTTCAGGTTTTGACGTTGACCTGCTGGAACTCATCTGCCGTATAAACGACATAGAGTATACTATCACCCTTACCTCCTTTCAGGATATGCTGCAAATGGTGAAGGACGGTCATGCCGACATGGCAATCGGCTGTATATATATGACCGACAGCCGAAAGAAAGACTTTGATTACAGCCAACCCTACCTGGAGGGTGGCCTGGTGATGGCTGTTCAGCCACAGGCAATAGTGAATGGTCTTGATGGAGCCAGAATCGGGGTCAAGAAAAATGCCACAGGTGACCTCTATGTGCAAAGCCTGGTTGATGATGGGAGAGTAGTACAGGCACGCCGTTACAAAAGCACCATTGAAAGCTTCAGGGCCCTTCAAAAGGGAGAAGTGGATATTGTGCTTAATAACTTCTATAATTCAATTTTTCTCATTCAACGCTATTTCCCCGGTGATATATCCCTGGCAAAAGATATGTGGGGAGTTAAAATTGTTGACCGGCATAATATCGGCTTTGCGATAAATTCTGAAAAGAAGTGGCTCAACCAGATAGTAAACGATGAGCTGACCAAGATGAAGAAGTCGGGTATATTTGACTCCCTCTATTCAAAATGGTTCACTGTACCCTACCCTGTTTCAGCATTATATTACCTGCTTATAGTAACCGGCATTCTCATTGCCGGTGTAGTGTTGTCAGCAGCAATCATCAGGTACCGAAACCGCAAAACGCGTATTCAGTACCTGCATCAGACAAGTCGCCATTTCAAGACCCTGGTTCAAGACCTGCCTGTTGGAATATTTCTTGTCCGGGATAGAAATATTATCATGACAAACAGGGAGGGATTGCGCCTGCTTGGAGTATCAAGACTTGAAGATGCCCTGGACAGGGAAGTAGATACGTTCTTTTCAGAATATACTATCCTGTACAACGAGGAACAGTCTGAATCAAGCAACAGTTTATCACATTTTCTAAATGAGCCCCCGTCTGGAACAGACTCCTCAGGCGTTCCTGTCTACAATGCCAGCTGGATACGCAGTGATGGAAATACCATCTCGCTTATAATCAGGAGCAGGCTGGTATACTGGCTGGATGGATATGCCCATGAACTGGTAATACAGGATATGTCAACATTTCATCACCTGCATAATGAAAAGGAAAAACTTCACGAGCAGTTAACCCAGTCACAGAAATTCGAAGCTGTTGGAAAGCTAGCCGGCGGGATAGCCCATGATTTCAACAATATTCTTACAGTTATACAGGGATACGCAGAATTAATAGCAGTAGCCGAGGAAAATAATGAATCAGGGGTGAACGCGAAAATTATTACCGAATCATGCCAGCGCGCCTCCGATCTTACCAGCAAACTGCTGACATTTTCCCGCCGGTCAAATTATAAGACAATGCCGCTGCACCTTAATGAAATTACTAACGAGGTCGACATAATCATCAGGCGTACATTTCCCCGTACGATTACTATCAATGTTCATTCTGATGCCGGTGATGACCTTGTATTTGGTAACGCCAACCAGCTGCACCAGTCCATAATGAATATCGCCATAAACGCCCGTGATGCCATGCCCGACGGGGGAACCCTTACCATAACCACAGACAACACCACCATTCACAGGAAAAGAATTACGAAATTTGGCATCATTGAACCCGGAAAATACATCAGGCTGCTCATCACCGATACCGGTTCTGGCATACCCCATGAGCAGATAACCCATATTTTCGAACCATTTTTCACAACCAAGGCAGACGGGAAAGGGACAGGCCTTGGCCTTTCACTTGCCTATGGCACCGTGAGCCAGCACAAAGGGTTCATCGATGTTGACTCCCGTCCCCGGGCAGGTACCAGCTTTACTATTTACTTCCCCCTCTACGATGGTCCCGAACTGATCGAAAATGAAGAAACAATTACGACCTATACCCCAATAAAGGGAGAGGGAAACGTAGTCATCATTGATGATGAATTATATATTACCAACTACCTGCAGCGTGTCATCTCTGATGCGGGATACGGTGTAAAAACATTTACCAGTCCACTTGATGGGCTTCACCACATTCAATTACACCATGAACAAATTGATATACTGTTGCTGGACATGATCATGCCCCAAATGCAGGGTGACGAAATATTTGAACGTGTAAGGAAAATCAGGAATGATTTACCTGTAATCATTATGAGCGGATTTACCTCAAAAAACACACCAAACCAGATACTGGAACGGGGAGCCGCGGCTTTTATATCCAAGCCAATACAATTAGACCATCTTCTACGAACAATTAAGGAAGTCCTTGATGCATAATCACCTGTTATTTTTCAGGTAACACGGGACCACCAAGCAGTCCGGAGGCCTCCATGCCGGCATCCCGGACTATCCTGCTGTATTCTTCCCAGTAGGGTCGAATTAAGTCGGTAGGACCGGATATTCCGATTGAATACAGGGCATGTTGACGGTGGTCAAGCACCGGGGCAGCCACGCATACAATACCCGGCTTGTATTCCTCGTCATCATAGGCAACCCGGTTTATGCGAACATGTTTCAGCACTTCTTTCAGTTTTTCAGGGGTTTCAATAGTATTTTCAGTGTACTTGATAAAACTTGCCCTGTCCATTACACTGGCCAGTTCATCTTCATCCGCAAAAGCCAGCATGGCCTTTCCCAGGGCGGTAGCGATAAGCGGCTCCCTGTTGCCAACTGAAAGGTTCAGGGTGACCCTGTCCCTTGGCTGTTCTACTGCCAGGAACACCACTTCCTGGCCATCCATCACCGCCAGGTGTGTATTCTGATGGGTAACGGATACCACCCGCTTCAGTATGGGACGTATCAATCTTTCGATGTTTGAAGTTTCATTGAAGAATCCTGACAGCTCCAGAACCTTGTAACCAAGAGAATATCTCTTGGTCTCCTCGTCCTGCTGCACAAATCCTTTTTGAACCAGTGTGTTGATAAGCCTGAAAACCGACGACCTGTCAATGGTAAAATGGCCGGCTATGTCGTTAAGGGACATGGGGCTACCTGACCTTGCGATTATCGATAGTATCTCAAGCCCCCTGTCAAGAGACTGAATTGTTGGAGATGCCATTGCCACCTCTTACCGGGATCATTATGATATGTGTTTCTTAGCCCGGTCACTTTCCTGCCTCTGCAGCCCTTTTTACCCCTTTCATGAAATCATGAAGACTGCTTTTCACCAGGGCCCGTTCCACGAAGGCGGGGACCGGTACAGAAACTTCAACCGCGGGGGCGTAATAATACAACGACCGGGTACCATTATCATATGCCTCAACATAGCCAAAGCCGTCAATTCTTTTAATTTTAGAATCATTCTCTTTCAAATTGATGTTGTTTTTACCATATTCAGACCGCTCTTTTTCGGTGAGAAGCCGCCATTTCTGATGCATGGCATTATCGTCAAAGAGAACATCCAGCGTGTACACAATTGAAAGAAATGCCACCTTCATTTTTCCTTCAATAAGCTTTTCTGTTGTTCCGCTGTTCCTGCCAACCAGGTGAACGGTTTTATAATACTTAACACTTGAAGAATATTCAGGCACACGCGCCCAGTTTTTTGTCACCTTCCAAACCTTCGCAGGGGGGGCATCGATGAGTATTACCCCTATAACCCGCTTGCCTGCAGGCTGTTTGAATTCAAAAACCTGCAGATCGCCCTTTTCAAGCAGGATAGTATCAAGGGGAACATTGATTTTCTGACTTCCAGCTGCCGTAAAAGATATCAGCCCCGGAAGCAGCAGCAACATGATACAGGTAATAATAGTATAATACAATCTCATTACAGCCTCCACCATTGCAGGTATAAGGTTACACATCGACAGACTAATATGTACTAATAGTACATATTAGTGGCAAGACATTTTCAATGCTTTTTCAATTTTTTTTGTTATTATTAATGTGACGAATTTTTGAAAAATATTGTTGACAATTACACAATTCTTTTTCATAATACGCAATAGAAAGAAGGAGGACCTATGCCATTTGTAAAATTAAGCGATATAACAGCAACACACGTAGATAAGCCATTCGAACGGGACCTGAAGATTGCCATGTCACCCCAGACCCACCCCGAGATACATGATTTCACATTTCTCATCTCCGAGCTTGCACCCAACGGGGGATGTACAGACTTTCACGCTCACGACGCGGGTGGTGAGCTCATGATATTTGTATCCGGTCACGGCAGGGCCTGGCTTGAAGACCAGGAATACGAGATAACTCCCGGAACCGCCATGTATGCCCCACCCGGGGTGAAACATAAAACCCTTAACACCGGAGACACTCCCCTGCAGATTGCCTGCGTTTTTGTGCCCCCGGTGAACACTGATTATATACTGGCAAACATCGAAGCAGCGAAGAAAGCAGGAGAGTAACAATATGAAAACAACTGCCATCAACCGGATACACACCTTATATACCTCTACAAAAGAAAGTGGGGGGACGGTAATACCCGAGAGCCACCTGAAAAACCTGCTTCAACAGTATGACGTCCCGGTACCCGTATCCGCCGTGGCAAAAACCCCCGAAGAGGCAGCACTGGCCGCAAAAAACACGGGATACCCGGCAGTGTGCAAGGTGCTATCCAACCGGCTGCTCCACAAGTCAGACGAGGGTGGTGTACGGCTGAACATACAGAACAACAAGGAACTTACCGAGGCATTCACCACTGTCCACCAGGCATTCTCAGCCAGGGATGATGCCGGTTATCTCGGAGTGCTGGTTGAGGCACAGGCCCCTGCGGGTATAGAGATCATCGCCGGTCTTCAGCACGATGACACATTCGGTCCCGTTCTCATGCTGGGCATGGGGGGCACCATGGCCAACCTTCTGGATGATGTACTATTTGCCATGCTGCCGGTAGACGAAAACCATGTACGCCGGATGCTGCAATCATTGAAAGGCTGGAAACTGCTTGCAGGTTTCAGGGGGTCAGAGCCGGTACACATGGACGGGCTGGTGTCTGCCATTCACGGTATCTGCAGGTTCGGCATGGACGCCGCCCCCTTCTACCAGTCGGTTGACTTCAACCCCATCATTGCCCGTCCCGACGGGGTAACCGTTGCCGATGCCAAGATGATACCGTCTGAAACCGTTCGGGAAAATGCTGTATCCGGCGAAACGCCCCGAACTGAATACATGGAACAATTCTTCAACCCCGCGTCGGTGGCGGTCATCGGCGCTTCTGCTGGTGAAGGCAAGATCGGCAACGTCATCATGGATTCACTGGTAAACCATCAGTTCAAGGGCAAGGTCTATCCCATCAACCCAAACCGGGAAGAACTCATGGGTGTACCCTGCTACCCAGACCTTGATTCGCTTCCAGAAACACCTGAACTGGTAGTGGTGGTGGTAGACCTCAACCGCATGCCCGACATCATGGACAACATGCATCACCTTGGCATACACAACGCCCTCATCGTCTCCGGCGGCGGGAAAGAACTTGGCGGAGAACGGGCCAACCTGGAACAGGAGATCTCCCGTAAATCGCGGGAATACAATATACGCCTCATCGGCCCCAACTGCATCGGTTCATACGACGGCAACAGCCGCTTCGATTCCTTCTTTCACAGCCACGAGCGCCTGCTTCGCCCGCCCTCCGGGAACATGGGCTTTATCACCCAGAGCGGCACCTGGGGATGCGCATTCCTGGAAATGGCACGCGTTGCCGGTGTAAGCCGCATGGTGAGTTACGGTAACCGGGTTGACGTTGACGAAGGCGACCTGACAGCCCACATGGCAGAAGATCCGGCCACAACCGTCATAGGAAGTTACATTGAGGGGCTGGGGGACGGGAGAAAGTTCCTCTCAGCCGCAGACCGGGCCATCGGGGCCGGTAAGCCGGTGGTGGTCTTTAAGACGGGCCGCACAGGCCAGTCGGCGAAAGCGTCGGTGTCGCATACCGGGGCATACGGCGGCAGTTACCGGGTGTATGAAGGTGTGTTCAAACAGAATGATATTATACTTACCGACAGTTTTCATGAACTTTACGCCGCAAGCGAGGCCCTGGCAACCCAGCCGGTCCCCGGGGGTAATCGTGCGGCCATGGTATCCAACGGGGCGGGCCCCATGGTAAACGCCATGGACCATTTCCAACAGAAGGGACTAAATCTTGCCACCCTGGCACGCAACTCGGTAGCCTCCATGAAAGACCATTTCAGCTTCTTCTACATAGTAGAGAACCCTGTTGACGTTACCGGTTCAGCCACGGCAGCTGACTACCAGTACGTTATTAACACCCTGATGGAAGACGAAAACGTGGATATAATCATGCCCTTCTTCGTATTCCAGGACACCCCCCTTGATGAAAGCATAGTTGAGCGGCTTAATGAACTGAATATTACAAGGAAGAAACCCATAATTTGCTGCGCCGTGGGAGGTCCGTACACAGAAAAAATGTCCGATGCCATCCGCAAAACCGGCATCCCCGTATTCCCTGACGTAGCCCAATGGGTAGCAGCAGCAAGTGCCATGGCCGACTGGGGAGAGATCAGAAGGAAGCGTTTAAAGTAATTATTATTAATTCTCCCTCCCCCATCAAGGGGGAGGGAGATATGATTGAAAAACAAGAGGAAATACAATGAGCACGAGAACAGACAGGGCACAGATACTGGCAGAATACGGGAGCATCCGAAAGGCGGTTGAGTCGGGCAGGCTTGACCAGTTTCAGAACATCTCTGTTTCGGAGGCACTGGTGCTGGGGCTGTATAACCAGGGGGTAACGAAGTTCGTTGGAGTATTCGGCCACGGTTCCACCGACCTGGCGGAGGTACTCAGGGAGTACGAGGCAGAAGGCCTGGTTGGCACCTTCAACGTGCGGCACGAAACGGCAGCCGCCCACGCGGCAACCACCCTCAAACGCCTCACCGGCGAGACACCGGCGGTGGTCACCTCCATCGGCCCCGGTGCCATGCAGGCATTTGCCGGTTCACTGGCTAGTGCCTCAAACGGCCTGGGCATCTACCATATATACGGAGATGAGACCACCCACGACGAGGGATTCAACATGCAGCAGATACCCCGTGACGAGCAGGGTCTCTTCCTTAAAATGTTCAGCACCATGGGGAACGCCTATTCTCTTTATGAACCGAAGTCTATTTTTACCGCCCTGCGAAGGGGGGCGGTACACACCGGCAAGAATGGCTTTTCCGGGCCGTTCTTCTTGCTGGCCCCCATGAACGTGCAGCCGTCCATAATCGAAAACTGCAACCTCCTTGAACTTCCAGGCCCCTTCAACCAGCCCGAACAGGTCTGTGATGACCCTGACACCTACGAAGCAGCCAGCGAGATAGCCAGGAAGGCCGGGAAAATCACTATCAAGATTGGCAACGGTGCCCGTGGTGCAGGAAGAGAGATTGTGCAGCTTGCAAAGATCCTGGATGCGGCCATCGTTGAAGGCGCATCAAGCACCGGTATTGTCCCCTATTCCCAGCCGCGCAACATGACGGTGGGGGGATCCAAGGGATCACTTTCCGGAAACTACGCCATGAACGAGGCCGACCTGGTGATCGTTATCGGCAGCAGGGCTGTATGCCAGTGGGACTGTTCGGGTACAGCCTGGAAGAAGACCCGCACCATCATCAACTTTAACACCGACCCCTACCACGCGGGCCACTACAACAACACCATCGCCATTACCGGTGATGCCAGCGCCAACCTGCGCAGGTGGATAAGCCATCTCACCAAGAGCGGCTTTAAAGAAGCTGACGGCACTTCACAATGGGCAAAGGCCATTTTTCAGAAGAGAAAGGAATGGGAAGCCTTTAAGCAGGAACGCTACCAGTGCGCACCACTCCTTGATTCGGGCTGGAACCGTAAAGTGCTCACCCAGCCTGTTGCCATAAAGGTTGCATGTGACATGGCAGATAAGAAAAGGGCCGTCAAGATTTTCGATGCCGGGGACGTGCAGGCCAACGGTTTCCAGATCGTGGAGGATGAGAACGAAAACCAGACCTTCAGCGATACGGGGGCATCCTACATGGGACTTGCTGTTTCATCGGTGTTTGCCTCGGCCATGAGCCACAATGTTCCCTACACGGTGGCCTTCAGCGGGGACGGCAGTTTCATGATGAACCCGCAGGTACTCATCGACGGGGTGGAGCACGGCGCACGTGGATGCGTCATTATATTCGACAACCGGCACATGGCGGCCATCAGCGGGCTGCAGGAGGCCCAGTATGGCAAGAAGTTTAAAACATGGGACCGGGTTAACGTGGACTACGTGAAAATGGCAGAATCGGTAACCGGTGTAAAAGCCTTCTTCGGGGGGTTCACCACTGAAGAGTTTACTGCCGCACTCCAGTCGGCCTTCGCCCACGAAGGTCTCTCGGTAGTTCACGTCCCCGTGTACTGCGGTGACGATGAACTGGGAGGCATGGGTGTGTTCGGCGACTGGAACGTGGGCAACTGGTGCGAGCGGGTACAGGCCGAGCATCACAGGATAGGGCTGTAAATATTGCACCGCAAAGACGCGAAGCACGCAAAGTAGCGCAAAGAGAATAAGTATTTGCCATTACAATAAAAAGGGTTTACTATCACACTCTGCGCACCTTTGCGATCTCTGCGTCTTTGCGGTAAAAAATCAGGGAGAGAACCATGCAGAAAATCAATGTTGGCTTTATTGGCTGCGGACGAATATCGGATCTTCATTACAACGGCTATGTTAAGAACAGTCAGGCAAGGTTGTACGCCATTTGCGATACCGACGCCGAACTGCTGAAGCAGCGCAAGAAACAGTGGAAGGTGGAAAAGACCTACCTGGATTACAACGAAATGCTTGCCGACCCCGAAATCGACGCCATCGAGGTGCTGTCCCCCACCTTTCTGCACGAAGAGATGGCCATTGCGGCTGCAAAGGCAGGCAAACATATCTCCCTGCAAAAGCCCATGGCAAATACACTCAAAAGCGCCGACCTTATTCTCAAGACACAACGAAAATATAATTCATCAAAAGTTCTTAAAGTATTCGACAACTACGTGTGGTACCCCCCGGTGATGACCGCCAGGAAGATCATCGAAAGCGGCCAGATCGGGGAGCCCCGCAACATGCGGATCAAGTTCATCATGGGCCGTGGAGGCTGGGAGGTCTCCCCCGAGGCATGGGAATGGCGCATACGGGAGGGCATGGACGGCAGGCCCCTGAACACCTTCGATCACGGGCATCACCTCTGGGCGGTGGCCATGTACCTGCAGGGCCGAATGGAAAAGGTCTGCAGCTGGATAGACACCCTCGACGGCGTGGTGGACGTACCTGCCACCATCATGTGGAAGGGGCTTGACAACAGCAGGTACGGCACCTGCGATTACGCCAACGCCAGCGACATGGTGATCCCCTCGGAATACTATTCCAATGACGAGTGGTTCGAGATAACCGGAACAAAAGGCATCGTCATAGTGCAGCGTTGTACCGGTCACCTTATAGAAAAACCGGCAGTGCGCCTCTACGATGGAAAGAAGTGGAAAAATTACGGCGACATCCCCTGCGACTGGGCAACCGGTTTCGTTGAATCAACCAACAATTTTATCCGGGCCATACGGGGTGAAGAGCCCCCATTCTTCAGCGGTGATGAAGGACGTGAACTGCTTCGATTCGACCTTGCCATTCAGCGGTCCAACCAGATCCGAAGAGCGGTTTACCTTGAAGAACTTGACCGTGCGTTCCCTTCTATCCATGCATGGAAAAAACGACGGGCCGAGATCAAGAAGAACCCCTTTACCTCCAGGAAATCCATCATGTCATTGTTCACCCGTGACCTTTCCCGCTATGCCGGTGAAGCCGAAGAGCTCACCGGGGGACTGATGGAACGTTTCCGTGAAGAGAAAGCACAGGGGTGGACCACCAGCATCGGGCTGGTGCTTGATGCAGACGGCACCGTGGGTAAACAGGAATATTCACTTTTGCTGAAGGACGGGAAGCCTGAGCTTGTAAAGGATGAGCTTCCCGAAAACCCGGTGATGACCATCACCGTACCCGCCGGCACCTGGGCAGCCATACTTAAAGGTAAGAAACGCCTGGAGATGGCCCTCATACAGGGCAAGTTTAAGATACAGGGAAAAGCCGAAGAAGGTTTGAAGCTACGGGAGGTGTTTAACCTGTAAAAGAGACCTTATGTTATCATATAGTTATAATTACAGGAAACCGCCACATCGCAAGATACTACTCACGACTCACTTCTCACGACTCACTATTCATCTGCGTGTATCGAGCGAAGCGGGCGGTAAAATATAAGTACATAAAATGGAGGTTACATGGACGAGAAAAAGAAATACACAAGGAGGAAGTTCCTGGGGAAAAGTGCTGTTATGGCGGGAACGGCTGCCGTGGGTACGTCCTTTATTGCCAGCACAGGCTGTTCAAAGAGCTTCTCTACCGATCCTGATAAACCCAACATCATACTTATCACCGCCGACGATCTTGGCTGGAAAGACCTTGGCTGCTACGGCAACAGGGAGATCAGCACCCCCAACATCGACAGGCTGGCAAAAGAAGGACTGAAGTTTACCCGTGCCTTCGTGGTTGCCTCAAGCTGCGCCCCCAGCAGGGCAAGCCTCATCACCGGCCAGTACCCCCATACCAACGGGGTAACGGGGCTTACCCACATTTACAAGACAAAGTCGCTCTCCCCCTTCCATGCAACGCTGCCGGAGATGCTTGCTGATGCCGGCTACAATACCGCCCTTATAGGCAAATGGCACCCTTCTCCTTATCTTCCCACGGGCTGGTACGGCTACAACGAACGTCTCAGCGGCATGCTGCCAAAGACATGGAAGATCAAGGACGCGAAGAAGATCAACGATTACATTAAACGCAACAGGGACAATCGTTTTTATATCGAGATAAACTTTCTGCAGAATCACAGGGACGATTTCGGGGAGTTTCAGTTCTCACCCGACTTTCCCGTTGACCCGAAGAAGGTTAACGTCCCGGATTACTGGACACTGCCAAACTGGCCCGAGATCAGGGAAGAGGTGGCAAAGTTCTACAGCCAGACCATGGAGATGGACGCCGTCATCGGTGACATCTTGAAAGAGCTGGACAACCTTGGACTGGCAGAGAACACCATGGTGGTCTTCATGAGCGACAATGGTCCACCCTTCCCCGGCAACAAGATGACACTGTATGACCGGGGTACCGGCACACCGCTGCTGATGCGCTGGCCCAAAAAGATACCGGCCGGGAAGACCTGCAGGGGACTGGCAAATACCATCGATATTATGCCCACACTGCTTGAGGCTGCGGGGGTAACAATCCCGTCCGGCTACGACATGCAGGGCAGGTCCCTGGTGCCGGCTTTTTCAGGTTCATGCGACAAGTTACGCGAGACGGTGTTCATGGAGATGACCTATCACGTGCATTATCTCCCCACCAGGGCGGTGCGTACTGACCGGTTCAAGTACATTCACAATTATTCCGATATCGCCAAGGGGCTTGACCAGTGCGCCCACATGGAATGGGCACAGAAGATATGCGAACTGCCCAACCAGCCATGGCAGAAACCACGGGTTGAAGAAGAACTCTACGACCTGAAGAAAGACCCCAACGAGCAGCGCAACCTTGTTGGTGATCCGGATTATAAAAATGAGCTGCGGAAAATGCGTGCCCTACTGAAAGAACACATGAAAGAAACGAATGATCCTTTCCTGGGAAAAGAGTTTACCCATGATTACGACCCGGAGATGTATAAGCCCAGGGAAGCAGGAAAATATGACTGACACCAGGTCCCGCTACAGGTACAATTGCGGGATACTAACTTAGAACAGGGGTTACTATGGAAAACAATGGAAAACTGCCCGTCAAGGTGAAACTGGGGTACGGGGTATGCGACCTCGGGGGAAATCTCTTTTTCACAATTCTTGCTTTTCTGCTTATGAATTATTTAACCGACACGGTGGGCCTCGCCGCAGGCCTGGCGGGAGCCGCCATCATGATCGGTAAAGTCTGGGACGCGGTTACAGATCCATTAACCGGGTATCTTTCCGACCGCACAAAGAGCAGGTGGGGACGCCGAAGGCCCTGGATATTCTGGGGGTCTTTTCCGCTGTTCGGAATGATGTTCGTCATGTTCACAAATCCGGGTCTCATGTCACAGGGGGCCTTATTTCTCTGGGCCACTGTTTCATTCTGCTTTCTCTGTACCGCGTATACAGCGGTAAATATACCATACAATTCGCTCACCCCTGAACTCACCCAGGATTACCATGAGCGTTCATCGCTGAATGGCTACAGGTTCGGCTTTGCTGTTATCGGCACCCTGCTGGGGGCTGGAGCCGCACTGCCCATTATTGGCATGTTTCCCGATAAAAATACGGGATTTTCATTCATGGGAGCTTTCTTTGGTTTCCTCATGATGGCAACCGCCCTCATTACTTTCTTTGCCGTAAGGGAACCAGGACATCAGAAGACCATGCCAACCATAGGTTTTTTCAAGACCTACTTCGGTGTATTCGGGAACAAGCCATACCTTTTCATACTGGCCACCTATACTATTCACATCACAGCCCTTACCATCGTCAGCGGTATCATCATTTACTACTTCAAGTATATTCACAGCGCTGAGGGAATGACCACCCCCGCCATGCTGATATTACTTGTCGTTGCCATGGCATTTATCCCGGTAAGCGTGATAGGGGCAAAGAAGTTCGGCAAAAAAATCATCTACCAGGTAGGCTTGGTTATCATGGCAACCGGAATCATGATAATATTTTTCTTCGGACACCTGTATCCACCCTCCTTTTCACTTGGCGTGATGATTTTCACCGGTATCGGTATGGGATTCACCTATGCCATGCCCTGGGCCATCGTTCCCGACGCGGTTGAATACGATTACCTGCGAACAGGCGAACGCAAAGAAGGGGCCTTCTACGGCATCTGGACCTTCGGTATCAAGATAGGCCAGGCCATCGCCATGGGCATCACCGGCCTGGTGCTCACCCTTGGGCAGTACATGCCTGAAACTACACAGAGTGTCGATTCCATGCTGAGCATACGGCTTCTTGTTGGCCCCATTCCTGCTGTTATTTTCATCGCGGGAGCTGTTGTGCTGGCCTTTTACCCTATCGATGAAAAGCGCTATAACCAGATCTGCGATGAGATCGAGGAAATGGAAGCACGCATGTAAAGATAGTTGACGGCATAAATCATTTGCAGGTACAATTACAAAACGGCCCTTCTGGGGCCGTCCTTTTTTATATGCTGCTGCCGTTGTATACTACCATGGAGGAACCGATGAAAATAACATGTAAAATACTGCTTCTTGCAATTATTACTGTCTTCATCACAACAGGCTCATTATTTGCCGGCCTGTATCTTGCCGGTTCAGGAAGCTATGCTCAGCCGTTGGAAGATTCCGCTAAATACTACGAGATGGGAAAGGCCGGGTATTCACTTGACCTTGGTGTCCGTTACACCAGTATACCCATTGGGGAAAGCATACTTAAAGACCTGCAGTACGATGACGAGCGGTTGCTTCTCTTGAATTATAACGTGGATTATATACAATTAAAGGATGAAACTGAAGAGGACTATTCAATTACCGGAGACACAACAGCTTCTATACGGGGATTCTTCATTGGCGGATACAGCGTGATACATCTTCTTGAAGATGACTTTGCCACTTTTTCAGGGCTGGTGGGGGGCAAGATGGGGGGAGCCCGTCTTGACGTTGACAGAACCACCTTTAACCAGCTGGGAGGAAACACCTTCACGGAGATAGGGGGACAGAACAAGGAAACCCAGTACTGCCGCACCCATGAGTTCGGGTTTGAACTGCAGACTTTTGATTTACTGGGTTTCAGGTATACTTATGACCTGGTAAGCGTTGACCAAAATTTCTACGTGCTGCACGCGGTATCAAACGCTGTCATAGTCAGCGTTGGGGGATTTGTTCCCATTTACGTGCTTTCAAAGGTGCTGCCCCGGTCATTGGTAAAGACCAGGGCTTTCAAGGTGGTTGCCGCACTATACGAGGTGGCTCTCATGACCTGGTGGTACAACTTCGACTACGATAACCACAACTGGCCTTTCAACGACCCGGAGCCACTACATTACAGGCGGCACAATTTTGCCGTATCATTTACATTCTAATCAGTTGATCTCCGGCGCCTCAACGTCTACGTTATCCCGTGACATGTAGGGTGAAAGTGATCCTTGAGATGTTTTTCTGCCCAGCATCTGGTCAATCTTCTCGTCCTTCTCCTGCCAGAGGCCGTTTACCCATTTCTGAAAAAAGTCGCGGTACACGGGATCGTTTACATAGTCCCCTACCAGGTTCTCAGTTACCGGCAGCTCTTCAACATCTACCAGTATTTCTTTTACACGTCCGCACAGAAAATCCCAGAATGAATAAGGCCCGCCCGGATACACGATAGTCACGTTAACTATGCTTGAAAGCTGCTCACCCATGGTTGAAAATACGAAGCCGATACCCCCCGACTTGGGACGCAGAAGATTGCGGTATGGAGATTCCTGTTTGTCATGCTTTTGCCGGGTAAACCGTGTGCCCTCGACGAAGTTCATGATGGAAACGGGAATATACTTGAACTTCGCGCATGCCCGCTTGGTTATCTCTATGTCCTTGCCCTTCAGGTGCGGTTTCTTCTCAAGCAGCTCCTTTGAGTAGCGCTTCATGAAAGGGAAATCAAGTGCCCACCATGATGGACCAAGCAGGGGCACCCACATGAGCTCCTTTTTCAGAAAGAATTTCAGAAACGGGATCTTCCCCAGAAATATCTTCTGTAATACCACGATGTCAGTCCAGGATTGATGATTGGATATCACCAGGTACCACTTGTTCTTTTCAAGCCCTTCAACACCATTCACGTCCCACTTTATTCGCCTTGTAAGTTTTATACCGATATTGTTGAACAATATCCATGAGTTGGCGATCCTGTCCAGGAACCAGTTAAATCCCACCCGTACCTTTTTTATCGGGATGATAATCTTCAAAAAAGTAAAAAAGAATAGAATTGGAACCCAGAACATCGTATTCAACGAAACCAGTATGGTAGTAAGTGTTCCTCTTAGCGTTGGTATAATCTCTCGCATAAATAACCCCTTGTATGTTGTTAGACATAAATATACGCCCAGCCTTACTACTACAACAATAAAACCACCAAACGGTTGCATTTTTTTTCTCACCACAGGGGCACAGAGATACAGTAACGGGTGACGGGTGACGGGTGACGGGTAACAGGTCGCACAGCGGCACCGCGGATGTTACCTGAATACTTAATTATTCATTGGGCTGAAATGGATGTTTCGCACTGATACTCTCACCCGTCACCCGTCACCGTATTTTTTTGTGCTATATTATTTACTATGAACACTAAGATACAGTATACTATTGAAGACCTTGAATATGCGGATATACCTTTGCTTTCAGATATGCCGCCCCGTGACTGGGAGTTTGATATTGTCTCATTCATGAAAAGGTTTTATCATCAGTCATGGTTTTATGCTATCAAGGTAGTGCATGATGAGGTGATCGCGGGTACCGGAAGCATTATTTTCAACAATGGCACCAGCTGGCTCAGCAATATTATTGTGCGCCCTGAATACAGGGAACACGGAATCGGATCGGCTGTTACCGAAAGGCTGCTTGAGGTATCCCGTGAGATGGAATGTCCTTCATGCCTGCTTATGGCTACCGAGGCGGGACGGCGGCTCTATGACCGGTTGGGGTTTGTTGAAGATGGCATGTTCTGTTATTACAGGAATAACGTCCCCCTCCCCTTTTCGCCCACCGGCAATATTACCCCTGCCCGAAATGATGAACTGCAGGTTATACTGCAGCTTGACCGCCAGGTAACCGGTGAAAATCGTGGTGAAATGCTGAGCGGGCACCTGCACAGGGCACACGTATACAGGAAGAACAGGGAAATCTCCGGATTTTACCTGCCGTCACTGGGAGATGAACCGGTCATCGCAACCGATGCCGAAGCGGGAAGAGCCCTTCTTGGGTTCAAGCATGCATCGCCCGGAAAAACAACGGTGATCCCCGAGGAGAACCTGTGGGCGGCAGACTTTTTCCGTAAACATGATATTAAACCTTTCAGCTGCCGCATCCGGATGGTGCATGGTTTACGGCCCAACTGGAACCCCGAAGGGGTGTTTTGCCGTATTGAAGGGTATTATTGTTAACATGGGTATAAAACAATTCCCGTCCTTTTAGAACGGGAATTATTCTTCATATGAAAAACCAGCCTTATTGTTTATATGGCTATTCCAAACGACAACATCAGGTTATATGTCATGAACATGCTGTTGGAATAGATTCCACCTTCATCTTCCTCGTTTTCAGCATCTACATTTGCCAGGTACAGGTGACCGTTTATCGCTCCACTTATTGTTACAACTCCCAGGATAAAGCGGACTCCTACTTTAGCCATTGGTCCAAAAGCCTTTATGTGGAATAAATCTTCCTCTTCATCAAATTCATCATCACCCCCAATCGTGTAGTCCATTTCCAGGTAGCCGGCTCCCAGTTCCAGAAATGCGGTATTGCTGTACCCATCTTCATCGTATTGAGGATACCAGCCTATGCTGCCGCTTACACCATACCCATCAAGATCAAATGGTAAGTAGTCCACTGTTGAATAGGGGCCTCCTATTGTCTGATACTCCGCATTCAATGAAAAACTGTTATACAGTAACGACCCGTTCACCGTGCCACCAAAGCCAAGAATATGTGACAGTGGATTAACCTCCAGAATAATGTGCTTGTTGCTGGTTTCGTTCCCTTGTTGTGCGGCCAGGGGTGCCGTCATAAGCAGAATACTGCACAGACATATCGCCAGGTATCTCATGCCGACCTCTGGTAAGTTTTGATTAACATGTGTTTTAAGGAAGGAAACACAGAAACCGCTATGCGTTAGAAATTTTTTACAGATTTGTTCTTTATTTAGTGGTTAACACTTTTGTATTGATTTGTTTTTCTTGCAAGTCGTTTTTTGTTTTTACTGTTTATTTTTCACCGGGATAATACCCCGCTCATTGAACCTGAGAAGACGAGGCATTATCCCTGGTGTGTATATTACTTTTTACCTGGAAATCAATGCTTTTCCCATTGGCAGTACCTGTTTATTGTAATGTGTATTCAGCAGGAAGGCCGTTGCCGCGTACACCGAGGTGAGTCCCAGCGCATACACCAGTATGCCCAGCATAGTTTTCACGGTGCCGGTCATTCCGGGTGTGAATGCTCCCAGTTTTACCAGTGCCAGTCCGAGAAAGGCGAAGTCGATCTCTACCAGTATCCAGAATGTTACACGGTTGGTTGAGGCGAATCCATAGGTAAACCCCAGTGACATCAAGAGCAGCATCACGTCTACGCTTCCGCCTATTATTGATGACGCGGGCCAGCCTATGCCGTGCAGTATATACTCGATACCCAGCGCTATCCAGAGCAGTCCATACATGCTGAGGGCTGTTGCTCCCAGTATGCTCTTATTTCTGAAATCGATCATTCCACCCAGCAGCTGGGCGAAACCACCAAACATGATTGCCCATGGGATAAAGGCGGCTGTTCCGTCTCCCGCCCATCCCAAAAGCACCGGTGCCAGGGCGAAACTTGCCACTGCCAGGCCCAATACTCCCATGCTGAAGGGATTTGAAAAAGGTGACTGGTCGTCTGCCATCTTGGATAAGACTTTTGTCTCTGTCATAAGAACTCTCCGTAATTTTTTTAATATGATCTCTTCATCTTTCATGTTTTTAGTGGTTAATGGTCTGATCGGCTCTTTTCTCCTTTATTTCTGTATGTTAACAATAGGAGTAACATGTGAAGATGTTTTGTTTATGTAGATTTTATTGTTATGTGTGTCAAGTTAAAAGTGTGGACGTGGGCGTGGGGGGGGGTATGGTTGCCCATAATACTCAGTCACTCTGGAAAAATATTGTGACTTACGATTGTTACTACTTATTTTTCCACTTTCTCAAAACTGATCCTGTACCCCAATACCGAGGCAATACTGCTCAATTTTTTCAGTGTTATATTAGATGACTCGCCAGACCTGATCCGCTGGATCACTGCGGGTGACACATCTGCTTTTTCTGCAAGCTTTCTTACTGAAATATGATTCTCTTCCATTGCTTCGAGAATGAATTCATTCACCAGGAATTCAGTGTATTCCTTATCGAATCTTGTTTTTCTTTTTTTGTCATTCATGATGCGGTCGTAGGTTGAGGTTGGCGATGTTTTTGTATTTTTATTCATAATAATCACCTGCACTATTACGTTCTATATAATCATTTCGATAACGAATAGCTTTTTCTTTTTCTCTTCCGGGTAACTTTCTTGACTTCTTCCTGAATCCATTTGTTACAACGATCTTCCGTCCTGTTACAAAAAAACATAAAAACCTGTCTGGTTGAGGCTTAAAAGCAAAAATATCATTACCTTCATAACGAAATTTTTCAGTATTATTTATTTTTCCGAAATCTCCCATTCGCTTGAATAACATTAATGTTCTTTCCTGTTGGATCTCTGACAATTCTTCAAAATATTTTAAAGATTGGCTCTCTTCATTTTGATTATAATACCATTCAATGGTGAAATATTGGCCTTTGTATGCAATAAACTCGGGCATTACTTCTCCTATGTTGTACCAATATATTAGTACAGTGTCAATGTATTAATTTATATTGAAGGCAAAAAAGAATTATGAACGTATTGGAATAAGGGGGTCAGCGAGCATCTCACCCGCTGGATTTCTATTTATAAACCCGCGCCTCGTGTCATACCCAGGCACTCCCCAGTATTCCGCCAAGGCCAAGCCAGGCGAGGCCGAGCAGGCCTTCCACGTTGTCCATGTCTTGTTTCTTCTGCCTGTCTTGCTGCTGCTTTCGGGCTGCTTCTTCGGCCAGGTCGCACAGGTAGTCCTGCATGGAATACTGCATGTTGCTGTAATCCTATCCGGTGAGGGCATCGCTGAAGCCATATCCCTTGTAGAGCATTTCATACAGCATCATGCAATGCTGACCCGAACGAAACAAGAACAAGGGTTTATATTCCTTGTTCTTTTAAATTTACGAACGGAAGCCAAAATTTTTTAATGATTGTCTGGTAAATTACATAAACACATAAGTCTTATATATCAACTTCAGGGATACTTGGAAAAAATATAATTATTGCTGTTGCAATAGTAATTACAAGCCGCCCTTTGCGATATAATCTACAAACTCATCCCCATAAAGGAGCAGTCTTTTCTTATCGCCTTTCTGTATATATCCTTTAAAGATAAGTTCTTTCTTATAAGGTCCTCTTTTCTTAGAAAAATAATCCTCAACATATTTGACAAATAGCCTGTTGTTTCTCATCTCCCAGGTGCCCTCTATTCTGGGTTGTTCACTCATATCGAATTTAGTGATCCCCCCATCTAATTTATTCGCTTCCTTGAAAATCATGTTATGTGTACGTGTATATGTTTCTTTTCCAATAATATCAGTCTCGTTCCATTGCTTACCCACCAGTTGTATTTGATCTGATACTATTTCTATTTCGCTTATGCAGGTATCATCCCATTTGCTACCCTTATAGACCTCAAGGATTTTAAAATTAATCTCAAATACATTTATTTGATTAATTGGTATTATTTTATATTTTGGTTTATCATCAAACTTAATTAAAAGCCTTTTTTTATCACTACCAACTCTGGGGGAATCTATTACCAATATTAATTCAATTTTTTTTATGCGCGAATTCTTAAAAAACAGCTCTTCATTCTTCCCATATCCTGGAAAAATTCGAATTTCTTTTACATCAAATTCATCATGCGGACCAGAACTAACTACCAGTGTTTCACCAATACCGTGACCATCAGAGCCCTCTGCCCAGCAAGTATTCAAATCGCCATCAAAAGCATTTAGTGGTTTGTATTTATCGCCCAACGTACTGGTTGCATTTGTTTCACATATAAACACCATTTTACTAATTACCGTTTTTGCAACAGCGCTGGACAAAACACCAATAATACAAAGTATACCAATTACAGCCAGTATATGTTTTTTGCTTATATCGTTCTCCATAACCATTTTGCCATATACCATCTTTTCACCCTCCTGAGAATAATATTTGTTCTATGTCGAGTTCTGCCTTCAGTTGCTAGATCAAATGTCATACCGATCTGATACTTGCGTACTTCTGCCCATGTATATTTTTTTTTGTAACCGTATGTGTTCTCAATATTATTCTTATTCTTAATATACCTTCCTTGTTCAGTATCAAAATACCCGTATGGGTCAATGATCACTATTCCATCTCGCTCCACACTTGATAATCGAACATAATGATACTTACCATCTAAACGTGTACTTAATAGGACCTGGTCCATCCCGGCATTGAGATTGAGCAATCTATCCATTCTTTTATAATAATCTTCTGCATATGCAATTTTTTCCTCATCTGTGCCACTAGTTTTCCAATTCTCACCAAGAGGTGTTTCCCTTTCATACGCATCATTTATCGCTCGAATACCATCATCATATTCCCAGTATGGCGTCTCATTAGACCGTATACCCTGAGTAATACGAGATGTATCCACATGATCGCTAAAAAGCATTGCAAGCTTCCACAGTACAATTGCTCGCTCTCTTGCATTAGACCTTGGTCCATCTTTTTCATTTAGATCTATCTTCACCATCTCTTCAAGAACATCTTCAAGCTGCGAATAATTCTTATGGCCTGCAATATCACTCCGCCTTACTCCCATTTCATACAATGCGCCTGCAAGCACTGTTAAATTACACATAACATCAGCAATTTCTTCATGCTCATTATTTCGCTGGTTGCTTCCCGGGTTTCCATTTTTGAGAACAAATAGTTCCATGACCATTGAATAAAATGTCTGGGAGTCATCTGAAATTGATGCAACCTGCATAATATTCTGTAGCATTTCTGTCTTGCTTGACTGTTCCATAAGTCTTTTCATTTGGCTTATTTCTTCCAGGCTCAAGCCTTCTGCTACAAATTTTGCTTGCAGGTACTCAAATGTCCCTTCTTTAAGCTCTCCATCCTCAACAGCTACATTAAACTTTTCTTTAAATGCATTTCTATCTATATTAAAATCCGTATCAAACTCACCTTCAGTAAACCAGTTCTTTACTTTCTCAGTAAAATCCTTCACCCCATCCCAGGCACTCCCCAGTATGCCGCCAAGGCCAAGCCAGGCGAGACCGAGCAGGCCTTCTACGTTGTCCATGTCTTGTGTCTTCTGCCTGTCCTGCTGCTGCTTTCGGGCTGCTTCTTCGGCCAGGTCACACAGGTAGTCCTGCATGGAATACTGCATGTTGCTGTAATCCTGTCCGGTGAGGGCATCGCCGAAGCCATGTCCCTTGTAGAGCATTTCATACAGCATCACGCCGGCATTCTCCACCATGCCCTGCTCAAATTTTGCCTGCGCCTTGTTAGAAGGGTTATACCTGGCAGATGTCCAGCTGGCAAATCCTGCCGCGGCACCTCTGGCAAGCTGGTCTTCGCCAATGTCAAACTTGAATTCATACCAGTTACCCTTATCAGCCTGGAAGCCGGACTGCATTGTTGAGGTGACACTCAATCCTACACCTCTTGAGAATTATGGTGTTTTACGATGGGAAATTAACCCGGCAGGGTAACACTGATAGTGACGCCCGACCACCGGCCGCCTGAGACAGTTCGTGCACTGCTGATCATGGGTTTATGAGTATTGTATGGAAAATTGTAGGTGAATACTATAACCATATACATCTGTACAATTAACTTGGACCTAACATAAAATTATTGAGCTCCCACCTTTTTTTGTTCCCGTTGTAAATAAAATAAATACCAGCATAAGAATCTAATCTTTCTAAATCTGATGTGATATGGAATTCGAAAAAACTATATGTAGTATCTTTACTTATAGCTTCATAGCCATGCAATTCACCTTCTTTAAGTACTTTTACAAAATCATCAAAAGTTAATCTCGATTCTATATATGTTGATCTACCAGCATACGTCGTATAATATTCTTTAAGATCTTCAAAACTATTACTTTTCTCAGCTTTTGTAATTAGTTTTTTTCTAAAATCATCGAACTTCTTATATGCTTCCATCTGCTCCTGGTAATTCAATTCGTATAGATCCGCATATTGATTATTTTCACTTTTTTCTGATAATTCCTTATTCTTCTGTTCATCCTTGTTCATTTCACACCCCATGAAAAAGATTATTACACTACAAGTTAATATGACTGTAATTGTTGCTTGAAAAACTGATCTCATTTCTATTCCTCCTTACTTTTCATAAATACCAAAATGAATGTGATTTGAGTGATGTGATTTCTTTCCGATTGATTGTTTTATGATAAGGATATCATTAATCAATTTTTTATACTTTGGATTGAATCCAATTGATTTTATTACATCTGGATCATCATAATAAATCTTAATAACTTTATTAGGATTCTTTTCCATATACGACATTGCACTGTCTATAAAGCTTTCGATAAGCTTCGTAGTGTTTTCCCTGTCATAAAAGTCATATGTAGCACTACCCCCGATAACCGGACCATAATTACCATTGTAGTCCTTGTTATCTATACCAATCCAATGTACGTCAACTACAAAGCCACGATCCCATTCCCTGTCGTGGTGACCAAACTCTGACTCCTCACCAGGCGCAGGGCTATAATCATTCACATAAACAAGACTCCCAGTTTTGTCATAGAATACATTGATCATCCTTGATACAATATCAGCGAATTCTTTCGTCACGTATTTATGATCTGACTGATCTTTTTGGCAATCATCCTTAAAACCATCTCCTTCTTTTGCAAAACGGACCCAGGTCGTACCATCTTTTTTATACAGTACTTCATAATTTGGATCACCAAAAAAGAAGTTCTTTGCATGGGTAATTCCACTCTTGAAAAGCGAGATCGCCCCCGACATGAATCCCGCCTGCTGGACCTGTTGAGTATTCTTCAAAGGATTGTACATGGCACTTTGCCATCTCGTTGCTTCCTGTACCTGTTTATTAATACGGGCACTGGTTACCGTGTCATAGTTCTCAATGAATGTACTCATCAACTCCAGATTGTGGGTCACACCAGCCGCAGAAAGTATCTCGGCAAGGCCGCCTGTTTTTATTTTTTCTCCAATTTCAGCGGAAGACAGTCCTGTAATAATCTTTAAATACTCTGCGGCCTCCCTGGCTGACATATTGAATGTTTTTCCCAGGGCCCAGTTTATATCCCCCTGAACCTGCGTACCTTCATTCACCACTTTCTTTAGTACATCTTCCATTTCCTGACGACCCATCTCCGCAAATGCGGCACCAAGGGCAACCTGCATTCCCTGGTTATGAAGTTCAGTATCCGAATTGAAGCCTTTGTCTCCAAACCAGTTCAACACCTTCTCATCAAAATCATCAAGCCCATCAAACAACCCCTTCAACTCCTGCTCAGTTTTCCTGAGACCCATGAACACTCCGCCAAGCATGGCAAGGCCGTTAGCGAGCGGGTCGGCCCATGGGTCGGAAGACTTCGGCTGGCTTTCACGGTCAAGATGTTTATCAATAAGACCCTGCATGTGCTTCTGACCCAGTGTACCCGCAAAGTCGGCGGTGGTGTACTGCAGGCTGGCCCAGTCAGCATTTGTAAAAGCATCGCCAACAGAACTGCCGCTATACATGTCAAAGAGCATCATGCCGTGCTGGACAATACTTTCTCTTAAGAATTGATCGCGTGGGGCATATTGCATATCCTTATCCTCACCTGGTTCACCTGTCTTGCCTGTTATATATGTAGCCGCACCGCTGGCTGCACCATAGGCAGCATGCCGCTGCCAGTTGTTGGTGTCATATCCGAACTGGTACCATTTACCATTGGTCTGTAGTCCAGACATTAACCCGGCTTTCATGCCAACCTGCAGCGCCGAGGGGTTGTTACCCATCATAAGGCCCAGTGCCACCCCGGCACCCGCTTTCTTGGCTGCCGCGTAACTGTAGGCGTCACTGTTAATACCAATGGCACCATTGTCTCTCACTGTAAGGCCGCCTGCCCCGTACTGTACCATCGGGGCAAAGGCACCGGTATACCCGGCTCCATAACTGACACCGGCATTCAACGCCCACTGTCCCATGTTCATCTGACCGGTTGCTACCGCGTCATATTCCCTGAAGGCGGCATATGCTGCGCCTGCCGCGGGAGTGCCGAATGCAGACAGCACCGCCGTAATCCCCGCATCTGCAATAGTGCACATAACATCAAACGTATTCCTTTCCCTTTCAGATCGGTACACATTCCAACCGATGCGGCCGTACTCACCTTTACCTTTCCCGCGAATCTTTGGCTTCCCACCATCGGTATACCCAATCTCCGGAAAGCGGCCGATATGAGCGGTCACCCCTTCGGCAAATCGTTCATCGAACAAGCGGTCAAAATTGGCCTCGACCTGCTTTAAGACCACTTCCATGGTAGACTGAAAATTGATGTTGTCAACTTCATTTACCCGGCCGGTCAGATCCTCCAGGGTATAATCACCTAACACCAGAGAATCATTATAGCGAAAAGGACTAAATGCGGGGATGCTGGATTCAGTACCAGACATAAAGCGTACGTATTTCCCATCTTGCATCTGATAATTGTAATCATTCACAAATGTTCTTGCGGTCCTGGCAGCACCCTTGTTGGTATCTTCCATACGGTCGGCAAACTGTGACAGCAGTTCGGTAAGTGCCCGTATCAGCTGCAGGTTCTCAGTTTTTGCCAGCTCCTGTTGGAACTGCTCATCAAGCTGTGCGAAATCGCCAAGTATCTCGCGGTCATATGCGCGGGCACTCACCTGTGTTACTGCAAAGTCTACCTTCGTGTCTTTCACCATCTGAATGAATTCATCCAGCACGCTGTTTTCGGGTGTATCGGCAAGCAGGTCGGCAACTATTGCCTTCACGTCTATCTCACCGATCACGTCCCCGTATTGATTCTGCATGTCTCTAACCATACCGTTTACAAGGGTTTCAATAGAAGCCAGCTTTCTGCGTAATGTTTCGGCACTTGCTCCATGAGTCACCGCTTCAAACCATGCGGCCTTCTCCTGCTGCAGGGTTATGAACTTGCCGTCCCAGGCAGTGTTGGCGTCAAGCATCCTGTCACCCGTCTCTGTCTGCCAGTTTCTCCATTGGTTATCGTAGCTTTTCAACATCATGTTCCACTGCCGTACCCCGCGCTCAAATATTCTACCCACCATCCTGTCCCAGTCTTTCCTTTTGTCCTGTAGCTCTTTCTTTTTAATCTGCCACTCGTATTTCTGAAGCTGTTCACGCAGGGCAAGTTCACGATCGTTAAATCCCTGGTAATTGGCAACATACTCTTCAAAGCAGGCTGCCAGTTCATTGGGATTATCAACCAGCCCCTCAAGCACCAGTATGCCCTCCATGTCGATTCCCTCGGTGTAGCTCATGTAATCTATCATGGCACGGGTGAGCCCCCTGTAGGCAGCGCCGGTCTGAAAGGCAGAATCATAGTTATCATCTTCTGTTCCGGCATACAGGGCATACAGGTCTTGTTCTACTGCCCGGTCAACTATCACCCGGTCATACCCGTCTTCGGCCTGCCACATGGTTCGGGTATGGGCGAGATAGTTTTTCAGGGAATTCACCCGGTGACTTTCTGTCTTTGAGGCGTATACGCTGGTAATGGTTTCGGCATTCATTACCTGTTTCTTCTCTTCAAGTTCATACCCCTTATCGTCGTACTGTGTGACCTCCTCCAGGTGGTTGTTCACGTTCACGTATTCACCGCCCTCCATCTCATCGGAGAGGTAGGCATAATCTGACTCTTTCAATTCAAACCCGTACTTTTCGGCAATGGTGTCCATGGCCTGGCGCATGGTAAGTTTACCGGTTGTGACTGTTTCCATCTTCACGGGATCGTAATAGCTGATGGTTCCGGCATTTTCTTCATCATAAAGTGACTCGATCTCGGTAAGTGAAGCCAGGCTTGCCCGGGCCTTGTGCATGTTTACTTTTAATTCCTGGAGATTGCGAAGCTCTCCGTATACCTCGTTTAAATCTTTTTTCTTGGCACTCCAGTTAGCATCACGTTTTGCCATAGCATCCATCATTGGCCCATAGACAAAATCAAGTAGTCGTTTTATGGGCATCAGCACAGCTTTTTTAAATCTCTTTGCTGCTCCTCGCAGGTAGTGCACTCCAAACTTCTTTGCCTTGTACATCTTACGGTATATTCGATACATGGGATAATACTGGTTCATATAAAGGGCCATGTATTTAACGTTAAGATTAAAGTAATGATTATCAAACTCACGGTAACGCAGGTGATGGGTAAAGTAATTCTGTATCCCGGATGAATTATTCAGATGACGGCCGTTTTGTACAGTGAGTAGAAGATATTCATATAGTGGTGAGTTCATACCAACGATCTTATTTCCATTGGGAATATGATCGTTGAGCCCAATTTTATCAGTTTGAAAGATACGATCATCTCTTCCATACGCATTGTGATGTCTGTTGTAATAATATGCCGCCTCCTGCAAGTGATTCTCAAGAGTGCTTTTTCTCACAAAATCATTCTCAAGCATCCGGTCAACAAGATGATCACGCTCTTCATCGTACTCTTCCCTGGCTGCGGGCAGAAACTCGGATTTCGCCTTCTCGTACTTGTCTTTGGCCTCCTCGTAGGCGGCTCCCCTGAGGGCGATTTCTTCTTTCATGTGTACCCGCAGTTTCTCCATTCTGAAGGCACGGTCGGCATGCTGGCGAAGTTCTTCACGAAGCTGCATGTACTCAGCGTCTTCAGCCACATCCTGCGCGGCAACCTCCGCCGCTTTTACTTCCATCTCTGATACCTTCTGCACAACCTCGTCGTGATGCTGCTGCGCCAGGTAGTACTGATCACGGGCGTCTGCCTTCAGGCCGTCTTCACCGGGGTCACCGCCGTCGGCGTTGCTCTCGGCATTGTAGAGATAGGCGGTAGTGGCATAGCTGTACAGGGCCTCCTGGTCTTCCTTTTCCCTCCTGGCCTCTTCCATGTACTCAAAGAGACGGGTGATAAGGGCGAGCTGGTCGGTATACTGCTGCTGGGCCTCCTGGTAGGCAGCGGTGGTTTCATCAACCCCATCCTGTGCATTCTCGTATTCCTGTTTCTTCTGCAGGTAGGTCTCTTCAGCCTCCTGGTAATCCTCACCCTCCATGTACTCGGCCAGGTTCTTGTTCTCCAGTATTTTACCCAGGGTGGCCGCGCTGTTATGCGCTTCAGCCATGGCATTATCAGCGCTGTTTCGTATCATCCGCCGGCGCAGCACAAGGTCGCCCACCTCAGGATCGTGGGCCTGCACATGGGTCACCTGTGAGAGTACCCCCAGCACCTCGTCAAGCCCCGCGCCGGTGTGGTGGTCATACCCGCTGCCGGCAAAGCCCACCGCCAGGCGGTTCAGGTCAAGAAAGCCCCCCAGGTCAAACTCTTCCTCGTTATCCCCGAAGGCAAGCTCATCCAGGCTCCGGGTGAAAAGATCCCCCGTGTCAAACAAGAGGGCCAGCGATGTATTGAACGCGGTGGCCTCCTCAAGCAGGGAGTGCACGTAAGAGATATCATCGGCGGCAGTGGTGAAAAAGGCCTTTTTGTTTCCAGACAGGTCATCACTTGCCAGCTGGTCGATATCACCCTCAAAGACCCGCTCATCCAGGGTGAGGGTCTTTCCTTCTTCATGGTATTCTTCGAGAAAATCTGCCAGGGTTTTTTCCCCCGCATCAAAAGTGTTATTAGTGTTCTCATCGAAGTAATACACACCGGTTTTTTCACCCTCATCGTTCACCCGGGACACTAGCTCTTCTTCTGCCACGATAGCCGCCTCAAGGGGGGTCAGGTCGTTTTCTCCCTTTCGCTGCTGGTAATAGGATTCCATGAGGGTGAGATAATCACGGTAATGGGTAAAGGTGGCCCGGTTGTTTTTCACGAATTTCGCGCTCTCGTGGGCAAGCCAGGTTTCAAGTTCGGCCTGCCGGTAATACTCCTCAAGCTCCGTCAAAAAGCCTTTCTCTTCACCGTCGTCTTCTGCAAGGAGCAGCTGGTATATACTTTCGGTGGTATTGCCCATAAAGCAGGCGGCAAGCTGAAGAGCCTCCACCCCCGAACTGCCCAGGGCAAGTGACACGGGATCAGCAAGCGCCGGGTCGATACTGAAAAGACGCAGAAACCGTATCTCGTTAGTATCGGTGATATTGTTCTCATTGATATATGATTCCATGTCAGTGCTTCCATCCCACGCGAAGGCAAGATCGGTCAATTCACGGTAACGGTCAATCTCCGTGAAGGCGCCGTCATAATCGGCGACAGCATCGGGGGTGATGCCGCACGAGGCGAGGAAGGTCTCTGTATCTCCCAGTGCGTCAGGGGTTAGACCCTGCATCCGAAGGATGAAGTACTCCCGTTCAAGGGCGAATTGACGTATGTCTTCGGGAAGAAGTGCAAGTGCCACCGTGCGTCCCCCGTCCTTCAGTGATTGGTAGAGGTCTTGAAAGAGGGGGTGGTTTTGCGCAAACCATTCTGTGTCATCCTGGTATTGCGACAGGGCGGTAAAGGTGCCGAATGCATCTTCGAATGCGGCGAGGTTGCCCTCGTTATCGGCGGTCTCTACCAGCCACCCGGTAAAGTGGGCAAGATAATCGGCGGTGCGGCCTTCCCCTGCCTGGTAGGTATCCGTATTCTCGATGTCACAGGAGGCATACAGCATCTCTTCTGCCAGGGCCCCCGTGTACACCCGCCGCATGGCCGCCAGCATCTCCTCGTCAAATATTTCCTGGTGATCAGCATACACCCCGAGGCAGCCAAAGCCCGCGGGCTGGTATATGCCCTCTGCGTCAACGCTGCCGGTAAGGGCGGCAAACGAAGAGATATCCTCACCCGCGTAAATGGCCTGCCGGGCATAGGCGGAATAATGCAACAGTATGGCATAATTTCTGAATGAGGCATCCACGGCGAAGGGATCAAAGGTGTCTATCCCCCCAACCGCCGCCTCAAGTGCTTCAAGGTAGGCACTGCCGGCAACGCGGGCGGGGTCGTTTACATGGGCTAGTTCTTCTGCCGGCATGTTCTCAAGGTATGCGGGCAGATCGTCCGGCATGTCATCCATCACTGAACTGACAAGCCCACCCTTCGCCTGCAGCTGCAGGATGCGCCGGCCCACCTCCGCGGCAAAATCTTCAGTTTTTCCGTGATCCCCGCTTTCTGTACCGGTAAGGCAAGCCAGGTAGTCTTCAAGGCTTTCGTACTTGTCCGGGTCGGCAAGGTAGCCAAAGGTGAAGTCGGCATACTCGTATTCAAGGCGCAGGGTTTCAAGTTCTTCAAGGGAGGCAAGCAGGCTGATCTGAGCCTGGCCGATGCCGGTATGTGTTACCATTTCTTCGATGGCCTCATAAAGTTCGCTGATGTTGTCTTTCTCTTTCAGTAAGCTTTCTGCCAGGGTGGCATACATCCTGGCGGGGTTGGACACGTAGTAGCTTCCATCACTATCCACCTGTGTATAAAGGGACAGTATCTCGTTTCGCTTCTCAACCAGTGCCCCGTATGAATTCAAGATTTTTTCCAGGTTGTCAGAGAGCAGCTTGGCCTGCTGGTAACGGGTATCTGCCGCTTCTTCGCTCATGGTGCGGGCATCGAAGATGTTCCTGCTTCGCCGAAGCATGCGGTACCTGTAGGCCACGTCCCGCATGGCCTCCTGCAGCACCGGGGGCAGGTCGCCGAAGGCATCTTTCTCGGTATAGTCTACAATGGATGCCCCGTACTGCTCAAGGGTGTGATAGCTGATATTGCCCTTTGAGATACTGGCCGCTTCTTCTTCACCGATACCAAGAATCCCGGCAAGCATGTCAAAGAAACCCTCCCGCCGCCCGCGGGCATGCTTCTCGAGGGAGGCGTCGTAAAATTCTTCCGCGTAGAGGGCGGCATTGGCGGCGGCAATAACGGATACCTGTTCACCTGCCACCATCGGGTATGGCGCGAACAGGTCAAATGAACCGGATGACATCATCTCGGTAATCTTTATCTCGATTACACGACGGGCCTGGTCGGTAAGTGGATCATCCCCTTCAGGGGTCTCCCCCGACTCAGACGCCTCATGCCACAGGTCATCAGATTCAAGCCGGGCAAGATACCCGTCAAACAGCAGCTGCCGCTCATCTGCCGTGGCACCCGCAAGCTCATCCCGGTAGAGATCAGCGATCACCCCGAGGGCACTCACCCCCTGGTCAAGTTCTTCACGGAAATCATCGAAATTCTCACCGTCTGCTATTTCATTCATCCGCACCCGCGTATTCGGGTTGGCAATGTAGCGGTATACCAGTCCCCATTCCGTATACGTCTTTCCCTCTTCGGCTCCCTCCATCTTCTGCAGCACGGCTTCAACAAGCCAGTCGTAGAGATCGCTGCCGGTGGCGTCCTCCTCCCAGGTAAACTCTTCAACAACATCCTGAAGCAGTTTCCCTGCCTCTGCGTTTGCCTCCATGTACCCGCAACTATGATCATCCTGCAGGGTTGAAACCTCCTGCCGCATGTTGTCAAGGGCGAACCCCGAAGCCTCAATGTCTGCTATGCTGTCTTCGTTAAAATCATGCAGCAGGTAGAGGGCCACACGGCGGGCCGTTTCTTTTGCACTTTCCAGGGCATGGTACATGTTGTCGATTGCATCCCGCATGGCCAGCCGGCGGCGAACAATAAGCTCATCGGCCCGGGCATGCACGAAGGCGGCAAACCCGCTGTCACCTGTCAATGCCTCGTTTTCTTCTTCACTGGTGCTGAAGAACCCCCCGGCCAGTTTTTTACGCACCAGGTCGGCAAGGGCAGCTTCCATGCTTTCCCAGGATGAGTCTTCTGCCTCCCCGGCGGCAATCCGCTCTTTCACCTCTTCTTTAGAAATGAACATCCCGAAAAGATCCGCCAGGGCCTCTACCCCCTTCTCACGCTCTTCTGCGTTTTCCGCCCCGGTGATATCATGTATCCGGGCAATGATATCCTCCCGTGAAAGGGCGTCCTCACCGGTAAGCCCCACGCTGCCGTTAAAGAGATACACCAGCACATCCATGGCCCCCGCCACAGATCGCTCATCATCCTGGCGAAGGTTCTTCAGTTCTGTATAGCTGTCCCGCGCGTGGGCAAGTTCATCCCGGGCTGATTCCAGGTATGACAGTGGTTCTTCCATGTGCAGAAGCTGCCGGTCTTCAGACACGTGGGCAATATCCGGAAAAAGTGCGGTAATATCCGGGAAGAGCACATCCCCGGCCTCATCCATGTCCGCCAGCACCCCTTCCAGTTCGTCGTGGGAATGGGCAGCCATGATATCACGCATGGCCTCGTATGCCCCCCGGTAACCGGTAATCCCCTCATCGCTGTCTCCCTCAAGCACCCTGAGGGCCCGTTCCACCCGGGTGGCGTAGCGGATAGTTTCGGCGTTGCGTTCTTCAAGAATGCGTGCACGGTAATAGTCACGGGCATGGGACAGCAGCGCCCGCTCCTTCCCCTCGATCTTGTTGCCCAGTGCGATCACCTGTGCCGCTGCCTCTTCAATGGCCTTCTGTGCGATTTCCCGTGATGACGGATTTGAAAAATACAGGCACCCGGCAACCGCCGCACGATAGTTGTCCTGCGCCGTCTTGTAGGCCTCCCCCGCGTCGGCAAGTATACGGCTTGCTTCGGCCACGTCTTCACCCGCATCGGCAAGCTTGCCCTTCAACTCACCCGAAAGAATATCCATCTCCGACTGGTAGGTGATCCTGGCCCGGGCGTACTCCTCCTTTGCCGCGGCAAGGGCTGCCTGCTGCTCTTCTGCCGAGGGACGGTCACTTCCCCCGTAGGCATACTCATACACCCGCTGTGACCTGCGCAGCCGCTCCTTCCAGTAACGTTCCTGCAGCTTCAGTTTCTCAAGCTCGTACTCCGCGCCGGTAAGAAGATAGGGGTCGTGGGCAAGCTGGTCGGCACCATTAAGAATAACCACCCCGCGTTCGTCTTCATAGAAGAACACCTCGTACAGCGGGTTACCCTCGTCGTCATACCGGTCATCGTGCAACAGTCCGTTTGTGCGGGTGATAACCTCGCTGTAGCCGTAAATATTTTCAAAAGTTCCCTCACTGCCATTCACATACCCGGCAAAGCTGCCCATGGCACCCAGGTGTCCCGTCAGCGTGTTGCCGGGAATATTCACGGCACCCACATGCCCGGCATCGGTCACATCCATCTCACCCATAATGTACGCGTCATACACCAGCGCAAGGGCATCGCGGGCGGACGCGCATGCTTCCCCCTGCCCCCCGTATTGTTCCAGCGCACACAGGGCCGCATAAACCGTATCAAAAGACACCAGCTCACCTTCTGCCATTTCCCCGGCAGCCCGGTCAAGCAGCAGCAGAAACTGGGCTGACAGGCCGTATTCCACCAGGCTTTCATGAAGTGCGGTGGCATCAAAGAGTTCCGGCGACTGCTGCAGCAGGTCAAAATCACCCTGCCGGAGGGCATCAAAGAATGTCCGGTACAATGTTTCATGTTCAATTATATATGCATCCCCGGTGCCGCTGTCACCGGCAAATTCTCCCTTCACAAACCGGGTTACCTCGTTCAGTCCCCACATGTCCTGCTCATGGTACTGCAGGGCTCCCCGGGCGATAATGCCTTCATAGCGTCCGGCAAGTTCCTCCCACTGCCGTATCTGCTCCTGCACTTTCTGACGCACCTGCGCGTATGCCCCGTCACCGTCACCGGCGGCCATCTGCGCCAGGTCCTGTTCGTATTCTCGCAGCCAGCCCAGGTTCTCGGTGGCCACCCCCATGGCCCCTGATCCCATCACCACCAGCTCACGCATGTTGGCGGTATACTCGTCCCAGCTGTCACGCTGCACCTGTATGGTCTCTTCAAGCAGGGTGATGGCTTCCTGGTACTGCTGTCCCGTGGACAGGAAGGTGTCCTCCCACGCCTGGTAGCCGTCGCTTATCTTTTCATGTACCTCTTCAAGCCACCTGTCGCGGGCCCTGCACAGCTTGTCATATCCCTCTTTCCATTTTTCTTCAGCCTCGTCATAGCTTGCGAATGATCTTTTCTCCCATGCAAGACGTTCGGCGATCAGCCGGTCTTCTGCCACCTTCCACGCGCAGATACCCGCCTGGATCACCGATTGCACCTCCCGGGTGTACTGACCGGGGTCTTCCACCAGGAGGGCCGCCTCAAGGCCTTCGTCTATGTCAAGCCCCGCCATCAGCTCTTCTACCGTTTGGCCTGTCTGGTTAAGTATGTCTTCGGTGATCACCGCCGCCGACTCTGCCTCGCTCAATCGCCTGAGTGAATCGGTGTCCTGGTAATTCTCATACATATAGCGGTTACGGGCACGCAGGTAGTAAAGCTCAAGATCACGGCGGGCAAGCTCACGCATATCACGGGCGCGTTCTTCAATCCGGGAGGTGTAGACTTCCCGGAAAGTTTCAGACCTCTGGGCAATATCCTGCAGTGCGCCCTGGCGATTTGTTTCGATAAGGGAGAACACCTCCCCAAGCACACAGCGCAGCTCATCCCCCGCGGTCTCATCCCAGCGGCTGTACGCCTCGGCAAGTTCTTCTTCGGGTTCTGCCTCCAGGGCCGCGTCAATCTCATCATGCAGGCCCTGGCGCTGTGTTTCGGGCACCACCATGTTCACCAGGTTAGCCAGAAGCCGGGCCGTTATGTGTTCCCCTTCTGCCTTCGCCGCCTGGCTTACCTGTATCTTCTGCTGCTCAAGCTGACTTGTAAGCTCGCCGCGAACCTCGTTCTCATCTTCACCGGCTTCTGCCCGCCTGCTCACCTGCAGTTCCATTTCCGCCAGGGCTTCCCGCTCCCAGTCGGCCACGGCGGCTTCAACACCCGCCTCCATGAACAGCTCCGCCTGGTCGCCGTCCTCAAAACGGGCGGCCGACTCCATGTAGCGGTTCAGGGTTCGCTCACCGCTGCTCTGGTCAAAATTTTTGAACTGGAAATCACGGGCGTCTGCCGCCGTAACGGCACACAGTACCGCGCACAGAAATACAGACAGTGCTGTTTTTCGCATTGCGTTCATGACAGTGCTCCTGGTGTTTTTATTTGTGACGGGTTGTGCCCGGGCTGCTGCCGGACATGGACATGGGATGAGCTGTTGAATTCTTCGGGCGGTTGTGCCGGGTTACCGATTATCCGGTAGCGGGCCGGCCCGTAATATGTTTCCCGTTGGCGATAGTAGAACCGTTCATAACGTGACGGGACACACTGCAGGGCTTCTGATGGGAGAACCGGTTGCCCGTGGCGGTTGTGCTCCACATAATCATGCCGGGCTCTGTGCGCCGCAGAGGTTCGGTAATTATTGCTGATAATGCCATTGCTTTTCAATGAGAAGAGAAAGGCGTAATGCCCGGTGGAATGCCTGATATTCCCTTTTTCGGGTATGGCGTGCAGCAACTCTTCTTCGAGCATCTGCATTTTCACCTGTTCTCTTGTATGGTTTTCCGCCGCGTGTACTGCCGCTATCAGCAGTTTCTCCGCGTTGTCTTTTTGACCGGACGCATGCAGGGGCGTTGTCACGCATTGAGACAGTACCGCCGCTATCAGAAACAGGTATTTACATGTACAGCCGGGATTCATTTTCGTTACGTTTTCCTATTTTTTTCGAGATACACCTGCATGTGTGCCTCTACCCTCCTATACGTAAAAAATGGCCCCGACGTAAAAAAAAATGCGGATTTTTTTAAAAAATTCAAAATTTGAGAAGGGGGGACGAAAACACATTCCCAACAAATTAATGATTGCCATAAAATTTCACCCTCACTATAAAGACAAAACAACACATACACCCAACCAGGAGAAACCCGATGAAAAGAATTTTTGCCATCATTATATCGATACTGCTGTGTACCACCATGGCCAGCGCCGCCAACACCCAGGTGATCATGAAAACCTCTATGGGAAATATCACCATCGAGCTTTTCGACGATAAAGCACCTGTTACGGTAAAGAATTTCTTACGCTACGTAGACGAGGGGTTTTATAACGGAACCATTTTCCACAGGGTGATCTCAAACTTCATGATCCAGGGCGGAGGCATGGTGCCGGGGCTTCGGCAGAAGAAAACCCATAATCCCATACCCAACGAGGCCAATAACGGTATTCCAAATGAAAGGGGCACCCTGGCCATGGCACGCACCAATGCCCCCCACAGCGCCACCGCGCAGTTTTTTATCAACGTGACAAACAACACCTTTCTCAACTTTCGAGATACCAGCACCCGCGGTTACGGCTACTGCGTGTTCGGCAGGGTAATCCAGGGAATGGATGTGGTTGATAAGATCAGGGGGGTGAAGACCGGCAGCGTGGGGCACTTTGGTGATGTGCCGGTTAAGGACGTGGTGATCCTTTCGGTTACCCGTAAATAGCGAAAGATCGCTGGAATACAACATGGGATTGACGCAACAGGACCGTTAACGGTGTTTTTATACATCCTGTTAACGGTCCTTGTATATTAAATATCACATCTATATCTCGTCTATTGAAAGTGGATATTTAGAAAGTTCTTCGCATCCATCTCTGGTGATGACAATTGGATTTTCGTACCTGAACCCGATGTTCTCTTCGGGGCACGCGTACTGCATGGCACAGATGAGCAATTCCCCTTCACTGTACACATGGTCGGGGTTAGTCCAGTAAGGGAAGGGACCATCATTCATACCAATCCGCCATTCGTCACCCATCAAGCCGATGCCGTGCTCAAAACCCGGCACCATGTAGTCTGAATACCCCCCTTCATCGGCCAGTCCTATCATCTCTTCTGCCAGGGATGAGGGTGTGATTCCGGGTTTATACGCTTTAAGTGTTTGGCGGACAATGTCCAGAAAATTGTTCGCATGCCACCACTGCCTGTCTGTAACAGGCCCAATGAGGTAATTGTGTGAATGATCACCCAGCCCCAACTTGAACATGGCATGGATGTCCACCATTAACGGTTCACCTGCCGCGAGCTCTTTTCTGCCTGCCGGTGTACAGGCCCCACCGGCCAGGCCGGTTCGGTATCCGCTGGCTATTTCATTTCCACCGGTGAACGACCATTCCCATTCACTTCCCGCTTTTCTCATGGCATAGCCGGCAAGACCGGCAATCTCTGTCTCGGTCATCCCTTTCCAGCCGCCGTCTTTAATTGCCTCGTACACCGCCTTGTGTCCTTCATCAACAATGCGGGACGCTTCCCTGAAGCGGTTTATTGTTCCCGGGTCTTTGATAAGGGAAAGCCTGTCAACTATATGGTGCGCGTTCACAAGCTCTACTCCCGGCAATGCCTCTTCAAACTGCTGGTACTCGTAATGTGTAAGATTGCCCTCGGGCAGGTAATTTGACATGCCGCTCTCTATTCCTACCCTTCCCTTGTTGCCCGACAGTTGATCGAGAATAAAATCCGCGATCTGGGCGACCTGGTCCTGTCCTCCCATGGGGGCGAACCCCATCACATGGTCTTCGTCAAGCCACGAATCATCCGCCACCCGTGCCGCGTCGATAACGAATGTAAATGCCGTGGGCAGTCCTTCTGATGGGATTACCACGAAGCTTCTCCAGGGACAGAAGGCGTCAAGTGTCCACGAAAGTGTTCGCAGCCGTGATCCCAGGTATACATCTATTTTTTCCTGCTGCATCATTTCCTGGATCTGCTTTATCCGTCCCGGAAAATCAATATAGTATGGATCTTTTTGGGCTGTCATAATTTTCTCCTTAGTATTCTGCTGGTATTGTTGATATAACCCTGTTTAACCGGTCAGCCACAGAGGCGAGCTTGAGTGCCTTTACCATGTTCCCCTTTAGCTTCAGCTTACCTGTCATCAGTGCCTTCTGGGAGCTCAGTTCGGCCCTTGATATCTGCGCAAAGATATCGTAGTCACCGGTAATCCTGTATTCTGCCTCCGGCGGCTCTCCTTCACCAACACTCAGATCAACAAGCTCCCCGTCCTTAAAATTAAAAAAGAGGTACCTCTCCTTCCCGTCAGGACAATTCTTGTAGATGTTTGACATGGATGAGGTTATCTTGTTCATCCTTTCAGGTGAAAGTTCGGCACGTATTCTCTTCTCAGCCTCATCCCGCCATTCATTGCTTAAATACGTCATTGTTGATGCCATACGCGTTCTCCTTTTGTTAAAATAGAAGTCCTTTCATTACAAGCTCAAGGGTGTCTTCAAACATCTGGTGTACTTTTTCCCCTTCCTGCCGTATATAGGTGCGTATGATGAACATCTTATAAATGGAAAAAATAACCTCCGCGATCCTTTCAACTTCTACGTGCCTGAACACCCCTTCCTCTATTCCAAGTCGTAATACCTGCTGTATCATCGCAACCGACGCGTTGTTAATATCTGCGTAAGGATCATGATCTGCAAACATGGGAAAGATATCTGGATCATGTATAAGTATTTCTCGAAGATGATCATCTTCGGTAAGGTACTCTACTGCCTTGTGACACAATACTTGAAATTGCGCCTGTGCCCCGGATTCTTCACGTACCGCTTCTGCTACCTTTCCCTGCCAGCGCAGAAGGGCCCAGGCAACTGAACGGTAATACAGGTCTTTCTTGTCTTTGGCATACAGGTAGAGATTACCCTTGGTCATCCCCAGCTCTCCCGCGATATCTTCTACGGTAGTTTTTTTGAAACCATACCTGGCAAACATCTTGAGGGATGCCAGGAGTACTTTTTCAAGTTTCTCGTCTTTTTCCATATATACTCTCTCAATGAACGTTTTAACTATTTGTTCATTTGTTCATTATGTGTTTGTTTTGTCAACTTTTATTATTTGGGATGTAGAAATTTTGTTGTGGATGGGGGGTTATCAAGGGTGGATCCTCATGAAGAGTGCGGCTGCAGAACTATAAGTTCAGTTGTCATGGTAACATGGGCTAATATTTTGTTTGGTGTGGTTACTATTTTCTCTTTTCGTTTTTTACTACAATTTGTATTTTTCGCTACCCGGCAATATACAACATTTATCATGTTTTGTTTATTTTTTGAGAATTCCAGCATTTTCTCTTTTTTTATTATTCATTATATATACTTACTACCAGGTAACTACTACGTGAATACTAGGTGAATACTAAGAGATCGCTCAATAAGTTATCTTCGTTTACTGGTCATTATTATCTATATTGTCATTTTTTTCAGATAATGGGGTGGAGTTTTCTCTATCTCTTTTGTCAATTTTAGCTGATGCTAAAAGACAACATATTATTTTTTTTAACTACCTGGTGTCGGCCTCGATGTAATCGACTGTGACAGTATGTACTGGTGTTTATTCAGAATCAATGACTGCTTCATGACTATCTTTCATGTATGTTGACATTTAATGTTTCTTGACAATCGGGGAATATGGTTTATTCTTATTCGGAATTGTTGGGTGCGAGGTTTGATAGAAAGAGAGACAGTAGAAGAAATATATTTCTTGATTAACGATATGTACAAAACCTTTTATTATTTCTGTTGAGATATACTTCGTATACTTGTAGTTATAGGCAATAAGCGCTTTAGATTTTGATAAAAAAAGAAAAACCGCTGCCCCGATGGTTCGGATTGGAGGATAAATGAAACATTCAGGATCGTGTCTTTGCGGAAATATTAAATATGAGGTAAAAGGAAATTTTGAAAACTTCTTTTTATGTCACTGTAAATCTTGTCGTAAAGATACCGGGTCTGTTCATGCTTCAAATCTATTTTCAACAACAGCAACATTAAAATGGTTGAAAGGAGAAGAAAAGGTAAAAACGTATAACCACAACAATTCAGGACATATAAAGAGCTTTTGTCCAAACTGTAGCTCTGCGCTACCTAATATACAAATGAATGGTAAACTACTTGTTGTTCCTGCTGGAAGTCTGGACACAGATATAGAAATAGTTCCTACTGGTCATATCTATTTAAATGAAAAAGCTAATTGGGATCACAACCTCGAAAAGATTCCACATTATGAGAATTTACCAAAAGAATAAAATGTCTAGAAAGCCTAAATTTACCAGAAATCGAGCATCGTTCGCCGCCATTTACATACATTGCAACATATCAGCGCTTACTTCCTATAACAGCGTTTTTATGCGGCGCCTACGGCTTGGGCTTCGCCAAGCGTCATATAAACGCAAAACGTTATAAGAAATACCGCCCCCTTCCTTGTGAGGATAAATGAAGGTTGTAACCTGGAATGCCAATATGGCATTTCGAAAAAAACAAAAAATTATATTAGATACGTACAACCCGGATTTATTAATAATACAAGAATGCGAACATCCTTCTAAGTTTGATGAAATCATATATCCTTATTATTTATGGACTGGTGAGAACAAGAATAAAGGATTAGGTATATTTTCTAAACATGAACTTGAAGAAATCAACGTTAAGCCCATGGAATACAAATACAATATACCATTTAAAGTTAAGGATTATACCGTTATTGGTATATGGGCCATGAATGATAAGGTAAATCGGAAGAATAGATATATTGGACAAGTGTATAATATACTCAATAAGAACATTGAATTACTTGATGAAAATGTAATGATTATAGGAGATTTTAACTGGAATATAATTTTTGATGAAAACCCGAGCTATCCATTATCAGGTAATTTAACTGAGGTAATAGAATCATTAAGAAATTATAATATTAAGAGTGCATACAACCGGTATCATCGTGAAGATTTTGGACTTGAAAAAAAGCCTACATTATTTATGTATAGAGATACGAATAAGCCATACCATGTTGATTATATCTTTGTAAAAGATGATATAAAATATAAAGAATTAATAATTGGTCAGCATGCAGATTGGATTGCTCACAGTGATCATATGCCGATCTTTATTGACATTACTTAACAGGGGCGGTACATCTGTATTAGCCGCTGCGCTCCTCGGCAACTACGTTGCCTGCGGTGCTCGGCCTGCGGCACATTGGCCCTGACGGGCCAACGTCGGCTATGCTGAGACGTTAAGTGCAATAAGCTAGCTTATTGGTTTATATAAATGATTAATTTAAAAATAATAGAACAAGAAAAATTAGATATAATAATTAAACTAAGATTAGAATTATGGAAAGAACTAGGTAAAATTTCAGATTCGAAAGAATACGATTTTTTATATAATAAAAATATGGATTTTTTTGAAAAGAAGTTTAAAGAAAACAGTATTAGAATTAGTACTTTACAAAATAAAAATGATGAAATAATATCAATTGGAATTGGTATTATTATTGATAAACCACCTGTTAATTATGAAGACTTAGGAAAAGAAGGGTATATATTTAATATGAATACTATATCTAATTTAAGAAATAAAGGATATGGTACTATAATTTTAAATGATTTAGTAGATTTTTTTAAAACACAAAATGTTAAAAGGATTACTTTAAATGCAAATGAAAAATCCTTTAATTTTTATAAAAAAAATCAGTTTAATGGAAGTGATTTAAATATGAGTAGAATATTATAACTACCGCACATCCTTCCTATAACTGAGAGTTTGCGAAATTTACTCCGCTATCGCTACGTAAACTTTGCAAACTCTCGTACCGTTGTGAGAAAGACAGTGATGGTATTAACCTGACACTGTTTCATTTAACTACTACCTATCCCACCGAGGAATAGAAAAACACTTCCCCCCCCCTCTGTGTAGTGCCATACAGTACCACCACCTGAAAGGAATCACATTGAAGAATATACAAATACATAAAATCCAAGAAAAAGATATCCCCGAAATTGTAGACATCTGGTACGAAGTCTCACTACAGGCACATAGTTTCATACCAGGCAATTACTGGAAAGCAAACAAAGAACAGATGATGAATAAATACATCCCCATGTCTGAAACATATAAAGCCACAAACGGGCAACAGGTACTCGGGTTTATTTCACTGGTAGATGAATACCTTGCAGCAGTTTTCGTAAAATCAGAATTCCAGGGAATGGGGATCGGCAGTTCATTGATAAATCACGCAAAGAACCATCGAAACAGTCTACAATTAAAACTCTTCTGTAAAAACAAGAAAAGTGTATCATTCTATAAATCGAAAGGGTTTTCGGTAATCGCAAGATCAAAAGACGAAGAGACCGGTGAAAATGAATTTGTTATGCAATGGCACAACACTTAGTATTTGGATATCAAATGTATAGGTAACAGGTATATACAAACAGCCGAAATGAAATCATTATGTGTTCAAGCTCAATGTTTCTTGACATTACCCGGATACCAGATATCCTCCTTCTAAATTAATGCCATAAAACACCCATGCCCGGAAAAACAATGCCAGATAAATACAAAGACACATACAGAATAGATTCACCCAGGCTGCCGAACTGGGATTATTGCTGGCAGGGAATATATTTTGTGACAATATGCACGGCACAAAGGGAACATTATTTTGGGGAAATTGAAAATCACAGGATGGTGTTGTCCGAAATCGGAAAAATCGCAGAAACAGAATGGACCAGGACCCCGCAAATCAGGCCGGATATGAACATTGCATTGGACGCATATTGTGTAATGCCGAATCATTTTCACGGAATTATCATCATTGGCGAAAATGAATATAACCGCCGTGATGGCGCATGGCGTAACGTCGCATCCCGTGATGGCGCGTTCCGTTGTTGTCGTAGAGACGCCATGCATGGCGTCTCTACGGTATCCGGCACCGTTACGGCATCCGGTATCGATACGGTAACCGGCGTCGGTACGGCAACCGGCATCATTACGGCACACGGCACCGTTACGGCACACGGCATCGATACGACAAACGACACCATTACGCACGGCGACATTACGGAAACGACCACCCGGAACCAAAACAAATTTTCACCACAACGAAAAAACCTGTCATCCGTTATCAGGGGATTCAAATCATCGGTCACCACGTACGCGCGCAAACATAATATTGAATTCGCATGGCAGGCCCGATTTTATGACCACATAATACGTGATGATAAATCGTTTATAAATATACGGCAATACATTAAAAACAACCCGTTGAATTGGCGTGATGATACATTGAACGGGAAATGAAATCATTATGTGTTCAAGTTCAATGTTTCTTGACATTACAAAAATATCATTTATTCTACATCAGAACTGATCGTGTACGCTGCCCGGCGCGATCTCCCCTTCACTCCCCAAATCATGATTAATCAGAAAATGAAAAGACATACAAATCAAATTATTCTATACTAGTCCCTGTTATCAGAACTATAATGGAGGGCATATGGAAAATAACGGCCTGACAAGAAAAAAGTTCATAAAAAAGACCCTGCAGACAGGGGCTGTAATCGGAGGGGGCGCCGCCCTTGGGTATGGAGGGGTAAAACTCTGGTCAGCACTCTCCAACGGCACCAATGAAAATGCTGCCGGGTATGGTACAAAACCCCATTTTACAACCAGCAAAAAACAATTACCAAACATCGTTATTATCCACACCGATGACCTGGGGTATGGAGACCTGGGGTGCTATGGATCAAGATCCGTTGCCACGCCTAATATTGACCGGCTGGCCCGGCAGGGGATGCGTTTTACTGATTTTTATTCCTGCAATGCCCTCTGTTCCCCGTCCCGCTGCGGACTTTTGACTGGTCGTTATCCCCAGAGAGTGGGAATGCACTGGGTACTCTGGATGGAAGACCTGCCTTTTTTTGCCAAAATGGTGCGCAAGGCAGCACCCCTGCTGAACAAGATAGGCGCTTCAGATGTTGGGGCACCTTCAGAAACAAAGGGACTGCCTCCCGGCGAGATCACTATTGCCGAGGCGCTGCAGGCGGTTGGATATAAAACTGGCTGCATTGGGAAATGGCATCTGGGTGATTTCAGGTTTCTTCCGGAATACAACCCCGTAAACCATGGATTTGATCATTTTTATGGTATGCCGTGGGACCATGAAGAGACCCCCTGTCCCCTGTATCATAATAAAAAGCTTATCAAGGAAGATTGGGACGACCTGTCAGAGATCCACCAGGTGCTGGCTGACGGGGCATGTGATTTCATCAATAACGCGGGAAATGGACCATTCTTTTTGTACTATGCACCCCCTGATCCCCATATCCCGCTTCATCCGTCAAAGAAATTCAAGGGTAAATCCAGGGGCGGGCTCTACGGTGACGTGGTAGAAGAGCTGGACGCCAACGTGGGACAGGTGCTGCGCTGCCTTAAAAAGAACGGGTATGAGTCCAACACTCTGGTGATCTTTGCCAGTGACAACGGTCCCTGGTATCACGGAAGCACAGGCGGACAGCGGGGCCGAAAGGGCCAGAGTTATGAAGGGGGTTTCAACGTGCCCATGATCGCCCGCTGGCCGGGTAAGATCAAGGCGGGAAGTGTCTGTAGTGAGCCATCCATAAATCTTGACCTGCTGCCTACCTGTTTGAGTATTGCAGGCATTAACCTCCCCGGTGACCGTATTATTGATGGTGAAAATATTGCGGGACTTTTAACAGGGAAGGTAAAAAAATCTCCTCATGATGCTCTTTATTTTTATCATCATGATCAACTGGAAGGTATCCGGGTGGGGAAATGGAAATACTATACTAATATCAGCACCTATACGTATCCTGTGCCGGTTGATAAAAACCATTTTGCCAAGGGGTACCCTGCCCCCTGGCTGTATAATCTCGAACTTGACCCCACCGAGAGTTACAGCCTGACAGAGAGTCATCCTGAAATTGTTAAGGAAATGGAAAGTAAAATTCAATCATGGAACAAGGCCATGAAAGAAAACCCCAGGGGGTTGCTATAGTTTCCTCCCGCCTGCGCCCGCACCAACGCGGGCGGGTGCGCTGGCCGGTGTTCAATGTTCCTTGACATTACAAAAATAAAATTTAATCTACTTCAAAATTAATACCATGAAATGGACCTGCCCGGAAAAACAATGCCAGATAAATACAAAGGCACATACCGAATAGATTCATCCAGGCTGCCGAACTGGGATTATTGCTGGCAGGGAATATATTTTGTGACAATATGCACGGCACAAAGGGAACATTATTTTGGGGAAATTGAAAATCACAGGATGGTGTTGTCCGAAATCGGAAAAATCGCAGAAACAGAATGGACCAGGACCCCGCAAATCAGGCCGGATATGAACATTGTATTGGACGCATATTGTGTAATGCCCAATCATTTTCACGGTATTATCATCATTGGTGAAAATGAATATAACCGACGTGATGGCGCATCCCGTGGTGGCACATCCCGTCGTGGCGCGTTCCGTTGTGGCGCGTTCCGTTGTGGCGCATCACGTGATGGCGCGTTCCGTTGTTGTAGAGACGCCATGCATGGCGTCTCTACGGCATCCGGCATCATTACGGCATCCGGCATCATTACGGCATCCGGCATCATTACGGCAAACGGCATCGATACGGTAACCGGCGTCGGTACGGCATCCGGCATCATTACGGTAACCGGCATCATTACGGCAAACGGCATCGGTACGGCAACCGGTATCATTACGGCACACGACATCGATACGACAAACGACACCATTACGCACGGCGACATTACGGAAACGACCACCCGGAACCAAAACAAATTTTCACCACAACGAAAAAACCTGGCATCCGTCATCAGGGGATACAAATCATCGGTCACCACGTACGCGCGCAAACATAATATTGAATTCGCATGGCAGGCCCGATTTTATGACCACATCATACGTGATGATGAATCGTTTAATAATATACGGCAATATATTAAAAACAATGCATTGAATTGGCGTGATGACAGGTTGAATGCGAAAGATTATTGACACTACCCATTATTTCACATTCACTGTTTCTTGACATTACCCCCTTTATCCGATCAAAAGATCAGCAGAAATCATTTACCATCAAAGAAATAACAGCGAAAAAATTATCATAATCAATCCGAAAATTCCGGCAAATATATCAACAATAATAATTTTTCTACCCTTATCTTTACTCAGCATCCCCGCAACCCATTGATAAAATTTCCTGTAATCAAAAAGCAGTATAAGACCCTTTACTGCTGTCAGGGAAAACATAACAGTAATAACCATTGAATAGGGAATATCGGTTGTTAATTCCATATACCAGGTAAAGCATACAAGCAGAAGACCGGTTATTGCAACCGGAACTATCCACGAGGGCCTTTTCTCGGTATAGGCTTTTTCGAGAAACCTGTTTTCATCCCATGGAAGAATATGCATATACAATGGTTTTAAGAAAGCTATAAGTCCGAAAATTATACCAAGCGTTTTAAAGAAATTCATATTAAGCATCCATTCATCTATAAAGTTAATCTGCATTTTAAATATCACGGGTGTTGATAGCAAGGAAATTCCCCGCACGGATGCGGGCGGGTGCGCCGCCCGGCAGGATGCTTCCACATAAATTTTGCTCAAAATTGGACAGGAAAGATATTGACTTGAAACCAGGCAGGGATCTATTTACACGAATATATTCGCAGAGTCCATTCAGATAAAACAGCAAAATTACCGGGTGTACCGTCGATTACGGTAAGTATCCATTTTCATGATGCCGCTGTCCCGAAAAAGGGACCAGTACTGTAGGTTTGACTCACCAGTTCACACGATGAATCATAATTCTTCAGGGTTCTTTTTAATACACTGGGTAATTCAAGTGTGATTTTCAAATCTCCCCGGCGAGGATGCGTAATGAAATGCTCTGGACATAATTTTTTTAATTCTTCATTTGACAAATGATCAGGTTGTTCTGAAATGAGTATGGATATATTAATCTGCATATTTTAGAACAACACGGTTCATATACCCTCAATAAAACGGAGGTGTGTCTATGTCAGCAAAAGAGGAAGCGCGTTCAATAGAAGAACTTGAGTCCGGAGATCTGGCCAGGTTTGTCATGGATATGTTCCACAGGACAGCAATGCATTATGCTCTGTGGTTCAGGGAAGTTGAGCATCAGCTGGGAACTGAAAATGCGATGGAAATTATGGATGAGGTTGCGCAAAAGAGCATCAGCCTGCAGCTTAACAGGATGGGGACTTTTTTCGGATTCTCTGTTACAGAAGGAGTGCCGGACATTCTTTCAAACATGAAAGCTGAGAAACTGGTGAAACTTACAGAGGAAGCAGGAAAAAACTGGCTTGCTAATGACGGCATCTGGTTTCAGGCCGTGGAAAAGAGGTACGGCATGAATGATGCCAAGCGGTGCAACGATACCTGCTGGACAAAGTTTTCGCCGCTTGAGGCCTGGTCTATCAGCAGATTTCTTGACCTTGGCAAAAATCCCGGACTTGAAGGGCTTAAAAGGGCTCTGCAGTTCAGAATGTATGCGGGCATAAATATCCAGTCTTTTGATGAAGAAGAAAAAAACTCTTTTGTGTTCAGAATGAATAACTGCCGTGTCCAGGCAGCCCGGAAACGCAAGGGTATGGATGACTATCCGTGCAAGAGCGCCGGACTTGTTGAGTATACAACATTTGCATCATCAATCGATAAAAGAATAAAAACTGAATGCATAGGGTGCCCTCCCGACAGCCATCCTGATGAATGGTTCTGTTCATGGAAATTCTATGTTGACTGAAACGGTAAACAAAATAAATTTTCACCACAACGAAAAGACCTGTCATCCGTTATCAGGGGTTTTAAATCATCGGTCACGATGTACGCGCGCAAAAACAATATATAATTTGCATGGTAGACCCGTTTTTATGACCATATAATACGTGATGATGAATCGTATATTAATATACGCCAATATATTAAAAACAACGCATTGAATTGGTGTGACGATACATAGAGCGCGAAATGATCGTTGTGTTAGTGTTAACGCATGGAAACACCATTTATGGAACGTGAAGAAAAGGAACAATACGCCCGGTAACAGGGTCAGAGCAGAAAGTCGAGGCCCTGAAAACCATCATGAAACAGCTTACCGGAAATAGAGGATGGGACATCCCTCATACCGCGGCTGCACAGGTTGCAATTCTCAAGATTGAAATAACAACAATTACGGGAAAGATCTCCGGGCTTTAATTATTGAAAACAACAGGGTGATTTCGCCCGCACAGCTGCGGGCGTGTTCGCTGCCTCTCCATTTGTTATATGTTCATTGTGGTCGGTTTTATAACAGAAACTGTTGTGAATCGTATCATTACCCACATGGTCAATTTATTTCACGAATGTAAGGCAATTGAAGTATTAAAACACTTATCAGAAATTTCAAATGGCAAAAGAGAATTAAATATAAGACAAATTAAATTATTATCAGAAAGGCACACTAATATTCTTCTGTGGGAAAATGGGTTCAGGTAAGTCCACAAAATCACGGTAAATTGCGGCGCTGTATTCTTCATCAAACTATCCAACTAATAATAAAAAAAAGGAAATTCGGTTTTACAGGCCTCCCTGTCTTCTCAGCACCGTACCAGGGTTCTGGCGATAAGCTCGTCCTTCATCCCGGGGGTGAGGTCGTTGAAATAGGCGGAATAGCCCGACACCCGCACCAAATTCATATTTAGACTATGTAATTCTCATTCAGATATTTTGTTCATGTTCTGTCTAATGGTATTATTCTCTTGACTAATTGAGGCTGCTGAAATCTTTTAACAGAATCAATAAATTGAAAAGGATTTAATATGAAAAAAATAACAATAATACTATCTATTCTTCTTTTCTCATCGGTATTTGCAGGATGTCAGAGCGGAACTCGAGCAGGTAATAATGGACTTAAAGTATATGAATTCAAAGAATACTCCAAAACTTTCCTCGAAGATACCACCCCGGTTGTTAAAGACGAATCGGGGGAAAATATCACAGGGGACGTTAAACTTGTTTCCGAATCGGGAGTATATTCCATATCAAAACTTATGAATGGAAGATTTCAGGGAGTTGACAGGGAATACTACGAGTCAGGAAAACTCAAAGCGGAAGTTCCGTTTAAAGACGGAAAATTCCATGGACTTCTAAAAGAATATAATGAGTCGGGTAAAATGCAGTATCAGATGCTTTATGAGAATGGAAAAGCAATAAGCGGCTATCACTGGGACAGTTCAGGTGAGAAGATAGAATATACAAGTGATGAAATCTTCAACATGAATAACTAAGAACATTTAAGAGCGTAAATATATTGGCCCACTATTCCAAATGAAAAGTGGGCCAACAATCTAAAAATAATTTATTGTTCCATGAAATTCCGCTGACACCTGCCTTACCCCTCCGCTATATTCTTGTCCCCCAGCATCCTTTTCAGCTCAAGGGCCTCGGCCTTCTGTTCTTCTGTCAGCTCAATGCCCTTATGACGGGCCTCCCTCTGAATCACCAGGAAACCACGCAGGCGTTCGTGCACACTCTTGGATAGTGGATAGAGTATGCAGGCGGCCATTGCGATCATCACCAGGACTCCGGGTATCAGGGTGAAAAGCAGAAGCAGTGAGAAGAGAAAACTCTCTGACTGCACCTGGTCGATCTTCACCAGCCTGCCGTCCACCAGTTTCTGAACAGGCTCAAGGTAGCCGGCAAGGTCAAGGCTTATCCCGATAATGAACATGAGAAATGCCCCGCCTGCCTTTCGGAGAAAGGCGAAGAAACCGGAGAAGGTGCCTTCCCGTCGCTGGTTGGTGAAAAGCTCGTCCACGTCGGGAATGTCAGGGAACATGGCAAAGACCATCACCTGTATACCTGCGTTGCCGATACCGAAGAAAATACCGAAGATGGTGAGTAACGTGGGGTCCATACCGGGCTTCATGAAGAAGACGGTGGAAAATGCCCCCAGCCAGATAATACATGAGAGTATAAAGGTGTTCTTCTTTCCCAGTGCCCGGTTTATCTGCAGCACCTCAAGCAGGATGATGGCAATGATCATTGCACCGAAGACCGGTACCAGCAGGGTCATCATGGAGTTGATCTTCAGGTAGTACTTCATGAAGATGAGGGCCATCATCATTACCGCGTCATTGGCCATGAAGCCGAAGAGGTACATCAAGGTAACGTTCCTGAAGGGCTTGATTGACAACGGCTCGATGAAATAGCTTTGGACAAAAGACTTCAGGCTGCCGATCTTTTTCTTCGGCTCGTTCATGAACTGCGGGTCTTCTTTACACCAGAGAAAGGTCAGAATATAGGGCAGTGCAAAGAAGAGGCCGAAGCAGATACCCATTATAAAATAGCCGTGGGCAGGATCGTCCCTGTTAAGACCTATTACGAAGAGGTCATATGAGAGGGTTGCTCCCAACACCCCGGCCACGTTTGAAAAGACCATCCTGAAGGTAGAGAGCTTGGTCCTCTCGTCGTAGTCGGGAGTCAGCTCCGCGGCGATAGACTGGTAGGGAACCCATACCATGGTGTAGATGGTGGAAAAGAAAAGATACGCCCCCAGGTAGAAGACAAATGCCATCCCCTGGCTCTTGATGGGCATGGGGGTCCACATCAGCGCGAATGAAATAAAGATGAGAAAAATACCGGCAAAGAAATAGGGCCTGCGCCTTCCCCATTTCGTCCTGGTGTTATCGGATATGATGCCCATGAAGGGGTCGGTCACGGCGTCCCAGAGCTTGCTTACCAGGAAGGCAGTCCCCGCCAGTGCGGGATTGATGCCCACCACCTCAACGAGGAACACGAAGTAGTACATGGAGATGATGGTCATGGCACCTCCCCCGTAGAGGTCGCCAAGTCCGTAGCCCAGGAGTGTCTTAAACGAAAGCTTTTCTCTATTCATATCGCAGCTCACTTGTTTGTTTTTTATGTGGGGATGATGACTCTAAATGCACATTAGTATAGACGCGGGGTTAACAATTGCAAGATATTTTTAAAAAGCTGGTCAGTGATTCAATTATCTTAAGTAAAGTATTCAGCTTTACATAAAGAACCATATTACATATTATTTAGATTATATATTGATGTCAAAAAAATGGATAAACGAAATAGCATCGCTGCCCAAAACCCCCATCACACAGTCTCCTTCGCGGGAATGACATTTTTCACTTTTCACTTAATTTCATTTATCTGCGGTTATAAAAAATTATTTTCAATTCCCAGGAATCCGGAAAGACCCAAAAAATCAGGTGACAAAATTCATCATATGGTGATTGACCTGACTATCAGGAATAATACTATATATAGTTGAAGAAAATTCAGTGTATAGTATTCTCTTCATAGATTGAAAAAGGGATATTGATAAAAAACTAAAAGATACTACATGGATATTAATAAGAACGTAATCATAAAAAATATTTGTTACACCGACCTGGTGTACGGAAGAATTAACAGGAAGCTAAGTTTAAATCTGAACAAAAGCGAAATTGAAGAATTTATATCAGGCCTGTTAAAAGAAACTTCCGAAAAATATTATTCAAGAATTGGAAAAAACTATTATGTTTCGAATATTGAAAGAAATATAAGGGTAACAATTAATGCAAATACTTTCAGGATAATAACTGCTGACCGGTTATCCTGACCGGCAGGAAGCATCCCCCCATGACTGGAATCTCCCTCCAATGTATACAAGGTCATCGAAATTATCGGTTCAGGCCCCAAATCATAAGAAGAGGCCACCGAAAACGCACTGAATACCGCGTCCAAATCGATTAAAGAGATCAGGGTTACATATGTAAATTGTAGTTGCTTACGACTATTACCTGGAATACTATACATGTATGAATAATAAAAATATACTTTTGGTTGAAGATGAAGCAATTATTGCCCTGGCTAAAAAGAATGAACTGGAAAAATACAATTATACTGCAGCTATAGTCAATACCGGTGAAGAGGCCATTGAATACGTATATAATGACAACCATGATATTGACCTGATCTTAATGGATATAGACCTGGGTGCAGGGATTGATGGGACACAGGCTGCCAAAGCTATTCTTGAAAATATTGAAATCCCAATTGTATTTTACTCAAGCCACTCCGAACCGGAAATCGTGGAAAAAACCGAAAAAATAACTTCTTATGGATACGTGGAGAAGAGTTCAAGTATTACCGTTCTTGATGCCTCGATAAAAATGGCATTTAAATTATTTGACGCAAAAATGAAGTTACAGCAAAGCAAAAATAACATTGAATTTATTTTAAATTCAATAAACGATGCTGTTATATTCCAAGACCTGAATACTGGAAATATCATTGATGTAAACCATCGGATGCTGGAAATGTACGGATATAAAGATAAAGAAGAGGTTATTGGGAAAACCATTGAACCATTTTGCTCCCAGGAACAGGGCTGTACTACTGAAAAAGGTATTACGTATATTAAAAAAGCATCAAGCGGCAAACCACAATTATTTGAATGGCATGCGAAGAGAAAAAACGGTACTACGTTCTGGGTTGAAGTAAACTTGAAAGTGGCAGAAATTGAAAATAAAAGATATATTTTTGCAGTTGTCAGGGACATTGGCGATAGAAAACACGCATAAGTTTTAAATAGTTTGGTATTTAAAACGAAACATGATTATCTGTTTTCTAAAATCAGACCCTCCCGTTGAATCACTTCTCGTAATAAATTGTTTTTATTTTCCGCCGGCTTCCCACGTCCACGGCTACTTTTAGTTCGTACCTGTTTTTTGCAACACGGGTTACTGATTCAACCTCGAAGCCGGCAGGTTTTGTTAAAATGTCATACTCCTTTCCCATCACGTACAGGCGGGTTTTTCCACCGGAATGCCACCTGCCCCTGAATTTACCGTCCCGAACTGCCTGGTATGTCCAGATCTCATCATCACTGAAAAAATGGACACGCCTCGTTAAACTGGTATACGGCCCGTGCTCCTTCCCGTTTATGATAAAAAAGTATTCCTGGTTGCTTGTTTCTTTGTCCCCTTTAAATCCCATAAAATAAAAATGAACACCACCAGGAGAGAACCCGGCTATGCGGTAATTAATATAATCATAGGGCCCGAATACATCCTTCTTCCCGGCATTAGTATAGGCGAAGTATTTTGATTTCCCGGCATCATCTTTTGTCTCGCTTATAAAAAGCCATTTATCATCTTTCTTCATGATATCGCTAACCCAGTCAAAAGGACCGTACTTCTTGTTTTCAAGGTTATAATACCATTTACCATCTTCCCTGAATGGAAGATCAGCCCTTCTCTGGGCCTGGATCGATACTGTTACGGTAAATATCATAAGCAGCAAGATGCACTTTTTCATGAATTGCCCCCTGTCCTGTTTTCGCATGAAGAACCAGTCTCTCAGACTGAGAAATAAAATACAAACATGGTTTGGTAAAAAAGTCAAGATGAAAGCAATTCAGTTGTATTTTTAACAGGACAGCAAAAGTAACAATAATTTGACTTTCTGTAATCATTACAATACTTTACTGTACAATAAGCTGTACTATCTTCAGCAAATCTAACGAAATCTCACCCTCACACTGATCTACCTCATCACCCGTAAATACATCTTCATGGCTGAAAAACCATACAGCAATAAAGCCTCAAAAAATACAAAAGGAGACTTTAACATGAGTGAAAAGAGAAAACCAACCACTAACAACGCGGGTATGCCCGTGGCCAGCGACGAATTTTCCCTTACCGTGGGGCCCGACGGCCCCATACTGCTGCATGACCATTACCTGATGGAACAGATGGCCACCTTTAACCGTGAAATGATACCCGACCGGCAGCCCCATGCCAAGGGGTCGGGAGCATTCGGACAGTTCGAAGTAACAAAAGACGTAAGCGCCTACACGAAGGCAGTCCTGTTTCAGCCGGGCACAAAAACCGAGGTGCTGGCCCGCTTTTCAACTGTTGCCGGTGAATCAGGCAGTCCCGACACCTGGCGTGACGTACGGGGGTTTGCCCTGAAGTTCTACACCACCGAGGGCAACTACGACATGGTGGGCAACAACACACCGGTATTTTTCGTGCGTGACCCCATGAAGTTTCAGCATTTCATCCATTCGCAGAAGCGCCGTGCCGACAGCGGCCTGCGCGACCACGACATGCAGTGGGACTTCTGGACACTCTCACCGGAGACTGCCCACCAGGTCACCATACTCATGAGCGACCGGGGAGTTCCCAGGAGTTATCGCCACATGAACGGCTACACCAGCCATACCTACATGTGGGTAAACGCGAAGGGAGAACGTTTCTGGGTGAAATACCACTTCAAGACCGACCAGGGCATCGAGTTTATAGCCCAGGATGAGGCCGACCGGATCGCCGGAGAGGACGCCGATTACCACCGCCGTGACCTCTTCAATGCTATAAAGGACGGGAACTACCCCAGCTGGACACTGAAGGTGCAGATCATGCCTTTCGACGAAGCAAAGAACTACCGGTTCAATCCTTTCGACCTCACCAAGGTATGGCCCCACAGCGACTACCCCCTGCACGAAGTGGGACGCCTCACCCTCAACCGCAACCCCGAAGATTTTCACGCCCAGATAGAGCAGGCGGCATTTGAGCCCAACAACCTGGTGCCCGGCATCGGGGCAAGCCCCGACAAGATGCTGCTGGCCCGCCTGGTCTCCTACGCCGATGCTCACCGGGCCCGCCTGGGGGTGAACTACAAGCAGATCCCGGTGAACCGTCCGAAGGCCCCGGTGCACAGCTACAGCAAGGGGGGGACTATGCGGATTGAGAACGTGTCTGACCCGGTGTATGCCCCCAATTCGAAGGGAGGCCCTGAGGCAGACGCAACACGCTACCCGGAGGACGCCGTATGGAGTGCTGATGGTGAGTTTCTCCGTGCCGCCTACACGAAGCACAAAGAGGATGACGACTTTGTACAGCCGGGCAACCTGGTACGAAACGTCATGAATGACGGGGAACGCGACCGCCTTGTGGCAAACGTGGTTGGCCATCTCAGTAACGGCGTGAGCGAACCGGTGCTCAAACGAGCATTCGAGTACTGGCACAACATCGACAAAGAGATCGGCAACCGTATTGAGAAAGGCGTGAAGGGAAAATAGATTATTCATCTCCAAAAAACGGGGGTTTTGTGGACTTTTCCCCCGTTTTTCCATTACTTATACCAATTATACTGAAAATAACGAAGGAGATGTTTTCCCATGACAACAATAGACAAAACAAAACCGGTAATGATAACAGGGGCCACGGGCTACGTGGCAGGATGGATAGTAAAACGGCTTTTGGACGAAGGACTGCACGTGTATGCCCCGGTGCGCGACCCCGGCAACGCCGAGAAACTGAAATATCTCAACCGCCTTGCAGAGAATGCACCGGGCAGTATCACCTTCTTCAAGGCCGACCTTCTTGAAGAGGGATCATACGACGCTCCCATGTCAGGCTGTGAACTGGTATTTCACACCGCCTCCCCCTTCACTACCGCGGTGAAAGACCCGCAGAAAGAGCTGGTAGACCCCGCCCTTGAAGGCACCCGCAACGTGCTTGAATCGGCAAACCGCACACCCTCGGTGAAACGGGTGGTCCTCACCAGCAGCAGCGCCGCCATAGTGGGGGACACCATTGACCTTCTCGGCATACCCGGGGGGACCGCCACCGAGGAGGACTGGAATACAACATCATCACTTACACACCAGCCCTACAGCTATTCAAAGACGGTGGCAGAAAGAGAGGCCTGGAAGATACACGATGCGCAGGACCGATGGGACCTGGTGGTGATCAACCCAACCCTGGTTCTGGGCCCGGGCATACGCCCCACCGCCACCTCTGAAAGCTTCAATATCTTCAGGCAGATGGGTGACGGCACAATGAAGATGGGGGCACCCCCCATGGAGATAGGGGTTGTTGACGTGCGTGACGTGGCCGACGCCCATTACAACGCGGGCTTCACACCCGGTGCCAGGGGACGGCACATCATCTCGGCTGAAAGTAAAAGCCTGCTTGAAATCGCCGAAATACTGCGCAACCACTTCGGTGACGGCTACCCTTTTCCCAAAAAGGAGCTGCCGAAATTTTTGGTGTGGCTTGCGGCACCCTTTGTCGGTCTTGGCCGAAAGATGGTCAGCCGCAACCTGGGCTACCCCTGGAAGGTGGACAACTCCAAGAGCAAACGCGAGCTGGGCATTGAGTACACCCCGCCGGAAAAGTTCGTGGTAGACTTCTTCCAGCAGATGGTGGATAACGGGGTGTTTGACAGGTGATAAATGGTACGGGGACAGGTACATGCACCCTGATGGTGCATTAAATACCCCTAATTACCAATAATATAGTTATTTCTCTTTACTTCTTCAGTATTATCAGTATCTTGATATATGCCTGGTTTTACTATACAACAATCATTAAAAGGAGATTTAATGGGAGACAAAAGTCCAAAATCAATTGGTAAGAATAAAAAGCAACAGGACATCAAGAAAGACAATGCAAGCAGGAAAGCCATGGCTGAGGTTGAAGCCAAGAAAGAAAAACCTGTAAAACCAAAACGCAAGTAGACCGACCACAGTTTGTAACAGACTTCATTCCTTACGACATGAATTCCGACCGTAACCCTTATCATCATGTTTATTACATTCAATCCATGTGATACCTGCTTGAACCCAGGGTAAATTCAGCAGGTGTTGTCTCATGCAGGATGCGGTTTGGACATATATCTATTACACAATACAACCCGGGGGTACCATGACCAACCGCGTAAATAAAAATTTTACAGGTAGCATAAAGTCTATAGTCGGTATGGAAGAATTTTCTCAAAAATACGCGGGGACGCCGCCACCCCTGCGTTCGGCACTTTTCAGTGCCGAACAGATGTACACCCATGGTAAAATTATTGCAGGTACTCATGTCCTTCGTGCAGGAAAATATCGTAAACAGCATCTTTTGAACCGCCTGGCCGATAACGAGTCCGTACTACTCCAGGTTCGTACCATGCTCAGCGAGGCAGTCAGGGAAAAACGCAGAATCACTCCTGCTGCCGAATGGCTGCTTGATAACTACTACCTGATCGAAGAGCATATCAAGACAGCCAGGAAGCATCTCCCCAGGGGATACAGCAGTGAATTACCCCGCCTTAAGAATGGTCAATCCGCCAACCTGCCACGGGTGTATGACATAGCCCTTGAACTCGTGTCCCACGGGGACGGCTGGGTAGACCCGCAAACCCTCACCAAATTCATTGAATCCTACCAGGTGGTAAGTGTTCTGAAACTGGGAGAGTTATGGGCTATTCCCATCATGCTGCGCCTCATGCTGATCGAGAACCTGCGGCGTGTGGCATCCTCCATAGCCACTGACATGATAGGGCAAGACCTTGCGGGATACTGGGCTGACCAAATACTGGAAATCACCGAAACAGACCCAAAAAAACTTATACTCACCGTGGCGGACATGGCACGATCAAACCCGCCCATGACCAGCGCTTTTGTGGCCGAGTTGTCCCGCCGCCTGCAGGGACAGAGCCCTGCCCTGAGATTGCCGCTAACATGGATCGAACAACAGCTCTCCGAAACAGGCCTCACCGTTAACCAGCTTGTTCAATCCGAGACGCAGCACCAGGCCGCCAACCAGGTCTCTATGAGCAACACTATCGGGAGTCTCCGTTTCCTGGGTACCATGGACTGGCATGAATTTGTTGAATCCCTGAGCATGGTAGACAATGCACTTCGCGAAGATCCCGCAGGGTTTTACAGCAAAATGGATTTTGCCACCCGTGACCGGTATCGCCATGTGATTGAAAAAACATCGAAAAACAGCCGCTATAATATATCCGAAGTTGAGGTTGCCCGTGTTGCTGTACGACTGGCCCGAAGTGGTTCCGGGGTTGACGGAACCGGTAACCGGAAGGCACACGTAGGCTATTATCTTATCGACAAAGGATTTTCAATGCTCACACGCAGGGTAAAGATCCGCCCTGCACCGGGGGCAGCAGTAAAAAAAGCTGGCACCCGGTTTAACCTGTTCATTTTTACCGGTTCCATTATGCTGCTTGCCGCACTAATTACACTGGGAATCTTTACGAAATTCTTTACCGGTGGGATAAGCGGATGGATGTCAGGGTTATTTGCCTTTCTTTCCTTTACATGCGCGTTATACCCGTCCACGGCCATTGTAAACTGGCTGGCAACCCTTATTGTCAGTCCCGACCCGGTGCCCCGGATGGATTTCTCCAGGGGGGTTCCTTTAGAATCAAAAACCCTTGTTATTGTACCAACCATGATCACCAGTCCCGCAAACATTGACGACCTGGTTGAGGCATTGGAAGTACGTTTCCTGGCAAACCGTGACGAAAACGTGTATTTCGGTCTGCTGACCGACTTTAAAGATGCCGACAGCGAAACACTGCCGGAAGATGAAGTATTGACTGGGCTTGCCCGGCAGAAAATTAAAGAACTGAACGAAAAGTACCGGGGACAATCCCCGGGTCAGTTTTTTCTCTTTCATCGTCCACGTACCTGGAACAGCCGCGAGCGGCAGTGGATGGGGTATGAACGCAAACGAGGCAAACTTGCACATCTGAATGCCTTTCTGCGGGGTGATGGAAAAGACAACTTTACAATAATAGAAGGGGATACTGAAAGGTTATCCGGTACAAGGTATGTGATTACACTTGACACGGATACACAGCTTCCCCGTGACTCTGCCCGTCAGTTCGTTGCCGCCATGGCCCATCCTCTCAACCGGCCGCGTTTTGACCACAAGAAAAAACGCGTGGTTGAAGGATACGGCATTCTGCAGCCACGTGTGGCGGTAATACTGCCGGCAATGAACCGTTCCCGGTACGCCCGGCTTAACGGAAGCCAGTCTGGCATTGACCCTTATACCCGCGTCGTATCCGACGTGTACCAGGATTTGTTTCACGAAGGCTCATTCATCGGCAAGGGTATCTACGAAATAGACGCCTTTGAACAGGCCCTCGGTGACCGTTTACCGGAGAACCTGATACTCAGTCACGACCTGCTTGAAGGATGTTACGCCCGTGCCGGTTTACTCAGTGACGTACAGCTCTACGATGAATACCCATCAAGTTTTCATGATGATGTGAGCCGGCGGCGGCGCTGGATACGGGGAGACTGGCAGATCTTATGGTGGATTCTTCCCTTCGTTCCGGGGCACGGCAGGAGTCTGCGCCGCAATCCCCTGTCACTGCTGTCCCGCTGGAAAATTCTCGACAACCTGCGCCGCAGCATAACTCCGACAGCACTTACGCTTTTTGCGTTACTGTCCTGGGTTACGCTGTCTCCGCCATGGTTCGCAACAGTTGCACTGGCAGCCATGATTTTCATTCCATCACTGCTCAGCACCCTGCTGAGCCTTTTCAGAAAACCCGATGAGATGCCGGTTAGACTGCACATCTCCTCTACCATGCGCTCTGCCGGCACGGGTTTCGCCCAGGGGTTGTTTACCCTTGTAACCCTTCCTTATGAAGCGTATTACAGCACAAGCGCCATTACCCGCGCACTCTGGAGAATGCTCATCTCCCGCAGGGGGCTTCTTGAATGGAACCCCTCGGGAAGCAGCGGCAGCAGGTTCCGTGACAGTCTCACCGGCTCATATCTTAAGATGTGGGCAGCACCCATGCTTGCCATATCAGCAGGTATCTACCTGGCAGTCTATAACCCGGCGGCAGTACCGGCCGCGCTGCCCGTACTGCTTTTATGGGCCCTCTCACCGGCGATAGCCTGGTGGATCAGCAGGCCTGTCAGACGACGTGAAGCACGTATTTCAGCTGAACAGAATATTTTTTTACGCAGAATTGCCAGGAAAACCTGGGCCTACTTTGAAGAGTTTACCGGTCCCGAAGACAACTGGCTTCCCCCGGATAACTTCCAGGAAGACCCGGCGGGGGTGGTTGCACACCGGACATCCCCGACTAACATGGGCCTTTCGCTGCTGGCCAACCTGACCGCCTTCGATTTCGGGTACATCCCGGCAGCACAGTTGATTGATAGAACCCGCGCCACCTTTGCCACCATGAAAAAGCTTCAACGGCACCGCGGCCATTTCTACAACTGGTACGACACCCACACACTGGATCCCCTGCCCCCCCTGTATATATCAACGGTGGACAGCGGAAACCTGGCAGGACATCTACTCACACTCAAACCAGGCCTTGCCGCGCTTCCTGATCAGTACATTCTAAACCCACAGCTTTATAACGGGCTGCATGATACCCTCAGGATCTGCATGGACGCGGCCGGTACCATCATCCCTCTGTCCCTGTCCCAATTCGCCCTTGAACTTGAATCAGTCATCAATACCGGTGATTCTACCCTCGCTCTTGCACGGCAATCCCTTGAACGCCTGCGCGGGTACGCTGAAGAAACAGTGACCATCCTGGATGACAATACACAGGTCGAAGCACTCTGGTGGGCCAGGGCATTGTTTCTGCAATGCAGCGGGGCCCTGGAAGACATGCTCTACCTTGCACCATGGGCCATGCAGAATCCTGCACCGGAAAGCCTGCAGGCATTTGAACATGTTGATAGTACTCCCACGCTTCGTGAAATTGTCCTCATGGAACCAGTTGTCACTGGGGAAATCAGGCAGCGTTTAAGTGAAAATCCTTCACCCGAAGAGTCGGCGTGGCTGAAAGAACTTCAGGCCCACGTTATCCAGGCAGCCAGGTGCGCCCTGGTTCGGATGGGCGAAATAGAAGAACTGTGTATGCAGGCAGAAAGTTTCGCCCGCATGGAATATGAATTTTTATATGATGAATCACAGCATCTCCTGTCCATAGGCTATAACGTTGATCAGCACCGGCTTGACCAGGGATATTACGACCTTCTTGCTTCTGAAGCACGCCTGTGCAGCTTTGTGGCAATAGCACAGTCACAGATACCCCAGGAAAACTGGTTTGCCCTCGGGCGCCTTCTCACCGCTGGCAACAGCGACCCGGTTCTGCTCTCATGGAGCGGATCAATGTTTGAATACCTTATGCCCCTGCTGGTAATGCCAGCCTTTGAGAGCACCCTCCTGGATCAAACCTGTAAAGCCATAGTCAAACGCCAGGTGGAATATGTGAAACTGCGCAACGTGCCGTGGGGCATATCCGAATCAGGGTATAACTCGCTGGGGCTGCGGCTTGACTACCAGTACCGGGCCTTCGGTGTGCCGGGCACCGGGCTTAAGCGGGGGCTTGCCGATGACCTCGTAATCGCCCCCTATGCCTCGGTGCTTGCCCTGATGGTTGCCCCGGAAGTGGCGTGTAAAAACCTTGAGCTTCTTGCCTCCCTTAAGTTTGAAGGAAGATACGGCTTCTATGAAGCCATTGATTACACCCCTTCACGGGTGCCGGTGGGACAAACACACGCTGTGGTGAAATCATACATGTCCCATCATTCCGGGATGAGCCTTCTCTCACTTGCGTACCTGCTGCTTGACCGGCCCATGCAGAAACGGTTCGAGTCGGTATCAATTTTCAAGTCAGCCATGCTTCTGCTTCAGGAACGCATACCTGTTGCCACATCACAGTACCTTGATATAACCACCACCTCTGACACGCAAACCGGCACAGAACCCCGTGAGATGCCAATGCGGGTATACTCAACCCCCCATACGGCAGTACCTGAAGTACAGCTTTTGTCAAACGGCAGGTATCACGTAATGGTTTCAAACTCGGGAGGCGGGTACAGCCGTTGGAAGGACATGGCGGTTACCCGCTGGCGGGAAGACACAACCCGGGACAACCGGGGAACGTTTTGCTACATCCGCGACATGGAGAACGGCGAATACTGGTCTACCGCGTATCAGCCAACCCGCATGGAGCCTGACAGCTACGAGGTAATTTTTTCAGAAGGACGTGCAGAATTCAGGCGCCGTGATCATGATATAGACACCCATACTACCATCGTGGTATCACCAGAAGATGATATAGAACTTCGCAGGGTACGGCTGACGAACTTTTCAAAAAGAACCAGGGTAATAGAGATAACAAGCTACTCCGAAGTGGTGCTGGCACCCTCTTCAGCCGATAACATGCATCCGGCATTCAGCAATCTTTTTGTACAGACCGAGATACTTCCCGGTCCCCATGTTATCCTCTGCAAACGCCGCCCCCGATCGGCCAGGGAGATCACCCCCTCCATGTTTCACGTAATGACCGTGCAGGAAGGGAGCACAGGAAAGGTTTCCTATGAGACCGACCGGATGCAGTTTATCGGACGGGGCAACTCGGTGATAGACCCCGGGGCCCTCCAGGACAGGGGCACACTTTCAGGAAGCCAGGGCTCTGTGCTTGACCCCATCGCCGCCATCAGGCATGTGATTACACTTCAGCCTGAAGAATCTGCCATAGTTGACATGGTAACCGGGGTGGGAGAAACCCGGGATGAAGCCCTGCGCCTGGCGGATAAATACCGTGACCGCCGCCTGGCTGACCGTGTATTTGAACTTGCGTGGACACACAGCCAGGTAGTGCTTCGGCAGCTTAATGCCTCAGAAGCCGAAGCTCAGGTATACGGTCATCTTGCGGGATTCGTCATTTACGCCAACTCCTACCTTCGCGCGGATACCAGCATCATCGCAGACAACGTTCGCGGACAGTCTGGTCTCTGGGGTTATTCTATTTCAGGAGATCTGCCTATCGTGCTTCTCCAGATAGAAAACGCGGCAAATATTGAGCTGGTTCGCCAGGTGGTGGGCGCCCATGCCTACTGGCGCCAGAAGGGACTGGAAGTAGACCTGGTGATCTGGAATGATGACCGGGCGGGCTACCGGCAGATCCTCCACGAACAGGTAGAAGGACTGATCGCGGCAGGTATCGAGAGTAATCCCTCAAACACTACCGGCAGTATCTTTTTAAGAAATAAAGACCAGGTATCAGAAGAAGACCAGGTATTGATGCAAACAGTTGCACGCGCCATCATCACCGACAGGCGGGGACTCCTTGTAGACCAGGTCACCAGGAGAAAGGTGGTTCGAATGCCCCTCCCCAGGCTGGTACCCGACCGGATTACCCGTTCCATAGAGCCGGCAGAACCCTCCGGGTCCCGAACTGACCTGGTATATTATAACGGGCACGGAGGGTTTACACCCGACGGCCGTGAATACATCATTACCACCTGGAGGGGATATACTACTCCCGCCCCGTGGGTAAACGTGCTGGCTAATAAACATTTCGGATCCGTGATCTCCGAAAGCGGCACAGGCTACACCTGGTCTGAAAACGCCCACGAGTTTCGCCTTACCCCGTGGGACAACGACCCGGTTTCTGATACAGGGGGCGAAGCCTTCTACATACGTGATGAAGAACGGGGCCACTACTGGTCACCCATGCCACTGCCCGCACGGGGACTTACCAGCTACATTACCCGCCACGGATTCGGATACAGTGTGTTCGAGCACATCGAACGGGGCATCAGCACAGAGGTATGGGTATACGTCGACCTTGAGGCGAGCATCAGGTTTACCAGGGTAAAGGTGCGTAATCTATCCAAACGTCCCCGCTGTATATCTGTGACAGGGTATGTTGAATGGGTGTTGGGAGACCTGCGGGAAAAATCATCCATGCACGTAGTTACACGATATGACCCCCTGACGGGTGCCATTTATGCCCACAACCAGTTCAACAAGGAATTCGAAGGCCGAACCGCCTTCTTCCACACTGATAATGATACCCGCACCATCACATGCGACCGAACTGAATTTATCGGCCGCAACGGTACACTCAGGGAACCGGAAGCCATGACCGCAACAAGGCTCTCTAACCGAACCGGTGCTGCACTTGACCCCTGCGCCGCCATACAGGTTCCCATTGACCTTGATGAAGGTGAAGAACACGAAATAATCTTCAGGCTGGGATCAGGTACCAGTACCGCGGATGCCGCATCCCTGGTGCATCGCTTCAAAGGCCCTGCCGCCGCCCAGGTGGCACTTGAAGCAACCTGGAACTACTGGAGTCATACACTTGGGGCAATACAGGTTGATACTCCCGATCCCTCATTGAACCTGCTGGTTAACGGCTGGCTGATGTACCAGGTGCTGGTATCCCGTATGCGTGCCCGAAGCGGGTTTTACCAGTCGGGGGGTGCCTACGGTTTTCGCGACCAGCTGCAGGATTCCATGGCCCTCCTGCATGCCGAACCGTCACTTGCCCGTGAACAGCTGCTGCGCAGCGCCGCCCATCAGTTCGAAGAGGGGGACGTGCAGCACTGGTGGCATCCCCCCATTGACCGGGGTGTGCGCACCCGCTGTTCAGACGATTATCTCTGGCTGCCCCTGGCCGCGGCACACTACGTACTATTCACCGGGGACACGGGTGTACTGGATGAACAGGTGTCCTTCATCAGGGGACGTCCCTTAAATGAAGACGAAGACTCCTATTACGATCTTCCAGTGCCGTCAGATGACACCGCCACATTGTTCGAACATTGTGTTCGTGCCATAAAGACGGGGCAGCGCTATGGAGAACACGGCCTTCCCCTTATCGGATCAGGAGACTGGAATGACGGCATGGATATCGTAGGCACGGAAGGCAAAGGCGAAAGCGTGTGGCTGGGGTTTTTCTTTTATACCGTTCTTACCCGGTTTTCCGATATCGCAAAGATCTACGGCGACCATGCTTTTGCTGAGCATTGCCAGGCAGAATCCGCGAAGCTGCGCCTCAATATTGAGGCAGGGGCATGGGACGGGGAATGGTATCGACGGGCATATTTCGATGACGGAACCCCCCTTGGATCAGCCGAAAACGATGAATGCCAGATCGATTCTATCTCGCAGAGCTGGTCAGTACTATCAGGGGCGGGTGAAGAACATCGCACCCGCATGGCTATGAAATCACTTGACCGGCGCCTGGTTCGCCGAGACAGCCGGTTGATACAGCTGCTTGATCCACCCTTTGACACATCTAATCTTGATCCCGGTTATATCAAGGGCTACGTTCCGGGGGTAAGGGAAAACGGCGGCCAGTACACCCACGCGGCGGTATGGGCCGCCATGGCCTTCGCCCAGTCTGGTGAAAGTGAAAAAGCATGGGAACTTATGAACATGATAAATCCTATCAACCATGGAAACACTCCCGGGGGCATCGACATCTACAGGGTTGAGCCCTACGTGATGGCGGCCGACGTGTATGGCCGGACTCCGCATACCGGCCGGGGGGGCTGGACATGGTATACAGGCTCTGCCGGATGGATGTACCGCCTTGTAATAGAATCATTGCTGGGTCTTCGTCTTGAAAAAGACATACTGCACATACACCCGGGCCCCCGTGAGGATTGGGACAGCTACATGGTACATTACAGGTACCGGGAAACGGTATATCACCTCACCGTAACAACCATAAGGGAGGACGATACTCCAACAGGAGTTTTCATTGACGGGGAGCATCATGAAGGTATGGTAATCCCACTGGTGGACGATCATGAACATCACGAGATTGAGGTAAGGATAGCTCCACAACAAAAAGCACCGGCCTTATAAGCCGGTGCCTTTGCGTAGCATTATATAGAAGAAACTAGAACCCCAGCCCCATAAGCCATGCAGAGAGTACCTCTTCACGCTTCCTGGCATCCTCCTGTTCACCTGAGTACGCGCCAAGGTGCTTCTGTTCAACGATGCGTCCGTCAATCATGAAAAGCACACGTTCGGTCTTAGCCGCCACCTTTACGTCGTGGGTAACCAGCATAATGGTGGTGCCGCTACTGTTGATGGAGTCAAGCAATGCCATGATCTCGGCAGAGGCCTTCGAGTTTAGAGCACCGGTTGGCTCGTCGCCGAAAATGATCTGCGGATCGTTGATGAGGGCCCTGCAAATCCCAACCCGCTGCAGCTGCCCGCCCGAGGCCTGCGTAATATCGTTTCCGGCGATGGCGGTTATACCGCATGTTTCCATCAGCTCTTCAGCCTTCCTGTTTACCTCTTTTCGGCTGCGTTTGTTTGCCAGGTAGGCGGTAAGAATAATGTTGTCAAATATTGAAAGGTTTTTCAACAGGTGCACATGCTGAAAGATGAAACCCATGTGATTGAGCCGCACAGAAGCCAGTTCCTTTTCCGGCAGCAGGGACAGGTCCCTGCCGTCGAAGGTGACACTGCCGTAAGTCATGCGGTCCATACCGCTCACGTTATACAGCAGGGTAGACTTTCCCGAGCCTGAGGGCCCCATAACCGATACGAACTCACCCCGCTCTACCTGCAGGTTCACGTCTTTAAGCACGTGCTGGGTAATCCCCTTTCCCATTGCGAAATTTTTATTCAGGTTTCTTGATTCAAGTAAGGTATTCATAATAGTTCTCCTTCTGATTTTTATTCGGATATCATGCTGACAATATTCGCGTCACGTATGCCCCTGATGCTGATAAGGGTGGCAACCGACACGGCCCCGACCAGAAGCAGCGGGTACACCAGGTATGCCTGCAGTGGATCAATAACGAACCTGATATGGGAAGCACCCATGAATGACCACAACAGGCTTACAATGTCCTGGCCCAGGGTATTGGCAAATACCGTTCCCAGTACAATACCAACCCCCAAAAGCACCAGTGACCTGGTGAGGTACTGCATGCGGATGTGCCGCAGCGAGAACCCCAGGCTTTTCATTATGGCAATACTGCCGGCGTCCCTTGAGATGAGCATTTTCAAAAAAAGCGAGGTAATGAGTACAGACACCACAAGTCCCACCATCACCGCCACCATGGTTACCATGCCAAGCTGCTGAATGGTGTTGCCCAGGGTTTGCTCCAGGTAACCGTCAATGTTGGTAACCCGTGCGGGGTGAAAGGCGTCTGAATACCGGCTTACCTTTTCTGCCATGTCAATATCCGGTAACAGGTCAAGGCTCACGGTATACCAGAGTACCTTTTGGCGGTCGGCGGCGAGCAATGCCTTGGCAGTTCTGCCCCCGTTGGTAACGTCCTGGTAGATACCGCAAACCCGCATCGTTTTGTCCATACCCCGGTCACGAAGTACAAGGGTATCATTCACGTCCTTCTCCATCTCTTTGCTGTTGAGCACTGAAAGGGCGATCTCGTTTTCTTTTTCGGGTGAAGTGCCACGCAGGTAGTCAAGCGGAAAGACAGACAGGTCACCGGTCTCAATGTTTATGTTTTCGGTTTCACCGTTTTCTTTTACCAGGGTAAACTGCGAGGTTACCAGGGCGGAATATCGTTTCACGTCGTTGTCATTCTTGATGACACCCACCATGTCTTCGAAGCGTTTCTGCATGTTGTCGGTCTGGCGCAGGTCTATACGCACCTGGCTTTTTCCTATTCCCATGTAGGATATAAACGCCGGTGACTGTATGGTGGTAAGAAAATTCACCGGCACCAGTATCAGTGCCCCGCAGAAGAAGAACACGAAACAGAGCAGTGCGAACATCCGGAAACGCTGCACGATATCACCAAGACCCATGAAGGCGTTCACACCCAGCAGGCGGGCCCGGGCAAGCTTCATCATTTTACGTGCCTTCACCGGGTCCCCGGTGCTTCCCGAACGCAATGCCTCAACTGCGGAGATGCGGTTACACCTTCTGAGTATCACCATCACGAAGAACCCCACCATGAGCCATATGATGCCCGCCGCAATTACCGGAACTGCCTGTTGTTTCATGCTCACAGGGGCTTTGCCGATAAACATGAGAATATTGGAAGTGAGAAATCCATTACAGGCCAGTGACAACCCGTACCCGGCAATTACCGCCACTGCTCCCATTACCATGTACTTTGACAGGTATATACCCCTGATATTCTTTCCAGGTACTCCCACCGCTTTCATAACGCCGATCTCCCGGTAGTCTTCTTCGATGGTGGCAAGTATGGTAAAGCGCAGGCAGAGAACGGCGATGCCCACAAGCAAAAGGCTCAGCAGGATAACAACACCCGCCACCAGTCCGTCTGAAAGGGCGTTGAGCACCTTGAAAAGCATGATATCCACGGCAGGTCCCCTGCCCGGAAGTCCCGATGCCTGGTAGCTGTCGGCAAACTTTTCCAGTTCTTCCATGTTATGCAGCAGAAACTCCACCAGGTATTCCCTGTCGGGGATATGTGTTTCCAGGCGGGCGTAATCAGCAGGGTGCACCAGGAAACGCTTGGAATGCACCAATGACGTGTTCATCTGGGCATCACGCACAAAGGTTGCCACGGTAAAGGTCTTTTCGAAGGAGGGGCTCTTTATGCGCATGGTATCCCCTGCCTTCATATTCTTTTCCTGCATGTAGTATACAGGGACACCCACCTCTCCGGGTTTTACGCTGGCTACCCGGTTTTCTGTATCAAGAAGAAAATCAAATGACGGGTTCTGCCGCACGAAGCTTACGTCCATGACGCTTTCTTTTTCAGAACTTTCGCTGCTGCCCAGGTAAAGGGCCGAGCCGTCTACAGTGATCATCTCTGCCACCTGGTGCTCTTTTACCATGGGACTTGTTCGCGCCCAGTCACTGATTGTTTCCCTGTCAATATCACCCGCGTGCATCTGCACGAAGTGGGGCACCTTTGCCTTTTCAAACAGGTAGTCAAGTGAAGCGGTCAACTGTACCACCAGGTTGGAACCGGTTGCAACCAGCATAGATGCCAGCAGAACGAAGGAGAACACAACCATGGTGACAGCTTTTTTTCTTAAGAAGTCTTTCTTTACTATTTTATAGGTAAACATATGGGTTTACTCCTTTTCCTGTAGTGATGAAACCGGTGCTGTATCCAGCATGTGCAGCTGCCTCATCCCGGCGGCAATTACTGCCACACCCGCCACGCACGCACCGGAAATAACCAGCATGAAACCTATTCCCCTTCCCGGCCCTGTGCCGATTATCCTGCCGACGCTGTGGGTGAGTGCCCCGCCGTTTGCAAGAAGAGGGTTGAAGACATGGTCAGCCAGGTAGCCCGAGACCATGTACGCGCATACGAATCCCAGCTGGGTAAGCACCCCTATGATACCCCAGGCACGTCCCTGGCTCTGGTTGGGTATGTTCTTTCTGACCAGCACGTCGGCACCGGTATTTATCAGCGGAAGGGCGAAGAAGAACATGAAAAATGCCCCCGTTATAAAGAAGATATTGGTGCTCATCCCCATAAGGGAAAGGCATACCCCCGCCATGGCAAGACCGGCAACCAGCATTCGTGCGTGCCGGCGCTCAAGGGTCACCGTGCCCACGATAATGCTGCTGACAAGCATGCCGGTTGCGCTCACCGCCTGTGAGAAACCCAGGGTCTTGGCATCGGCAAATGACAGCACCATGGGGCCGAACAGTGTCTGCAGAAATCCTACGAAAAAGGTAACCAGCGAGATCAGTACGATCACCAGCACCACCCCGGCGTTGGACGAAACGGTTTGCCATCCTTCACGCAATTCCCGCACCAGGTTTTGTGGCTGCGAACCGGCGGCTCTTCTGAAACCTGTGCGTACACCGGCCACGGTAATAACCGCAACCATGAATGATGATATATCAATTATCATGATGGTTGTTATGCTTCCCAGGCTCAGCAGCAGCCCCGCCAGGAAGGGTGAAAGCAGGTGCTGGGCACTTGATGAAAGCTGCACCATGCCGCTTGCCCTTGAATACTGGTCTTCGGTGAGAAGGTCGGTGATCAACGCCTTGTAGGCCGGGTTCTGCAGGGCAACGAATAGAGAACTGATGGTAACCCCGATGTAGATGTGAAGGGGACTGAGTGTCCCCGTCAGCATTACTGCAAGAATGTACAGTACACCGGCAGCGGATCCCAGGTCACCAATAATGATCATGGTTCGCCGGTCAAACCGGTCTGCCCACACACCCCCGAATGGTTTCAACAGTATGGAAGGTAAAAATGCGCAGAGAACCACCATGGCGAACCCGGTTGCCGTATGGGTCTGCCGGTAGACGTATACCCCCAGGGCAAAGGCGGTCATCCCGTTGCCCAGCCCTGAGATCATCTGTCCCGCCCATATCGTTATAAATTTGCCGTATGATCCCTTCATCTTCTTTCCCATCCTTAGAACTGGTACAGTCCCTGGATGCTGACAAAATACCCGTCACCCAGGTCACGTTTTTCTTCTTTGCGGCACAATTCACGTCCGCCGAAGGCATACCCGCCGGATATTTTAAGAAGGGTAATATCCAGGGTGGCAAACACCGCGTAATAATGCATTTCAAGAGATTCTGTTTCATCATCATCACAGGTAAAATCAGCGTACCGCTCGTTGAGCTCAAATGCGCCGTAATTATCGTTCTTGAAGCCTACTGCAACCCCCGCGAAATCACCCATCTCGTGGTCAACGGGGAAGAAACGGTAGCCAAGCGTGCATTCGAAGAGAATGTCCCGCTCGTCCCTGAATTCGTCCATCCTGGTATCAACGGTTAAGCGGAACTGGCTTTTGGGTCCCACTACCATGTTCAGGTTAGGGCCGGTTATGAAATCAAAGGAGGTGTACAGCCAGCTGCCGTCGTACTTGTAACGGATAAGGGGAACGGGGATGACCGGCCACGGTTCACCGTTAGGCATGTCGATACCGAAATCACTGACGGCAATACCTCCTCCGAAAATGAAAGAGGTGTGTTCACTGCTGACAAACTCGTACCCGTACATTAGTGCCGACTGGAAGGTGTTAAACCCGCCGTATACCGGCTCGTTGGATTCGCTCTTGAAAAGCACAAGGTACTGGTGTCGTCCCGCCCGTCCGTCAAGCAGGGTGTCTATTGAGTGAAAGGCATCGGGATAGTCGCACTGGGATTCTTCCTTGAGGATATGCCGTGTATAGAGTCCCACGAACATCACGTCCTTACCCTGTATCACCAGTCCCGCTCCGGGAGAATTCACGGTCTGCTTGTCCAGTGATAGATGATCATACTGTGCAAGGGGTATGTAGTGCACACCCTCGTCTTCTTCTTTGCCGTTGTTGTCGGCATAGGCCGCGGCCGTAATGGCACATATGGCTATAGTAACTGCTATTAGTTTTTTCATTGTACTGTCTCCTGAACCTTTAATGTGTTGTTATTATGTGTGTCCCATTCCCCGTAATCCTTCCTGAAGAAGAAATCCCGGTCCCGGATAAGAAGGAACATTGCCAGGCCAATAAGGAGCACAGTTTGTATAAGCTTGCTGAAAGGATGTGTGGCGAAAATCTCGTTGAAGACGCCGGCGGTGATATGGAAGACTATTGCTACCACGATGTTTCTGCCGGTCTTGTAGTACAGCCAGTTCATGATGAGGACAAAGGGAACCAGGCTGAAATAGAAATTCATTGAGTATAACCAGCCCGTTTCAACAAGGTTGCTGTGATAGTAATCCTTTATGAAAGAGAGCGGGAAATGCCAGAGTGCCCAGAATAACCCGAACAGAACCGACGTGGTAAAGAGGCTGAAACGTGCCCGCAGTGTATCGGTGCCATAAGAGTGCCAGGCCATCTCTTCAATCAGCGGGGCCAGTAAGAGCATAAACCACGCCGGGAAAAGACTGTATGTGAATGAAAGACTGTCCGCGAATGCGAACTGGCTGGTGCTGTAGCCGAAAAACAGTGATATGGCCTGTGCCATCAAAATGCTTCCGGGCATGAGCAGCAGCGTGATAACCAGGTATACCGGTTTTGCCGCCGTGAACCTGAATACCCTGTGAAAGAGGTCATGCTTCAATTCAGGATCTGACAGCATAAAGTAAAACGCGATTACCATGGGGCTGAAAAGTCCCAGCACCATCAGTATACCCCCTACCGTACCATGCCATGGCTGCACCGGGGTTTGATGGCTTAAGATTGCCGCCGTAAACCACAGTACCCATGGGATGGCCGTTGCAAGGCCGTAAAAAAGTACCGGATGTCTGTATTTTTGAATATTCATCTTGTTCACCTCTGATCTTTATTCATCTCGTTTAGAAAGTTGAAAGACCCCGCCAGCGCACCCAGCTGTGCGGCTACCAGAAAAGGCATGGCCTTCATCCGCCGGGCAAGCTGTGCCTGGTTCCATGGGTAAAACCCCATGTCAGTGAGAAACTGCGCGCCGGCCAGGATAAACTCGGCACATTCAAGGGGGTAATCCGTGTTGAACACCCCTTCCCTGCACCCCTGCTCGAAAACCGACGCGTACAGAGGGGCGAGCCTGCTGATATACCTGCCCAGCTGCCGTGTGTGCAGCTCAATATTCTCGGCGTGATGCAGGTTGCTGAGTATCCTGTCGTTCTCATAGGCAAGGCTGTTCTCCTGGATAAGTATTTTCAGCTTTTCCATGGCATCCAGGTTTCTCACGCTGTTGCTTTCCATGAGTGCAACCTTCCGTTTAAGTTCCTCGTCCACCATGTCTTCCACAACAGCCTCCAGGAGCTCCTGCTTCGAAGAAAAATGATGGTAAATAGTACCCTTGGCGATATTGAGTGTTTCCATCAGGTCCCGCATGGTCGCCTTATCATAATCCTTCGTTTGAAAGAGCTCCCTGGCAGCCCCAATGATCTCCCTGCGACGTTTTTCTGCCTTCGTAAGTTTTGTTTTCATTCTGCCTGGAACCTCCTTGTTGTTACCATGAATAGAAGCAATAGACCGACCGTCGGTCGTTTCAAACGCAAAAAAAATGATGTGTAAGGCCTTGTAAGAAACCGCGTATTTCCAGGTATCCACCATGGACTTATGAAGGTTGCCCTCATTCGTGAACATTGGTTGTGTTCCTGTTGTCTCAACTTTCCGCTTCATGATCTTTCCTGTCCTTCTTCGGTTTCAAACTGAGTATCATATTGCTATAGTGTACATTATAGCAATAGACCGACCGTCGGTCTATAAATAATTCAAAAAAACCCATTTTTTTTTTGCTTTTTTTGGGGGAGGAGAGCCGTCTAATTGAACTGTATCACTGCGACTGTCTTATACACGCTTATCTGTGCGAATCTGTGTATATCCAGCTTCTCCCTTCTTCACACCGGACATTATACCAATGGCAACCAGCACCAGCACGGCAGAAACAATGTACATGGTACTGTAATCATTCCCGGAAACCTGGATAATCAGCCCCATTATATTTGGCCCTGCAATGGCAGCCGCGGTGACAAAAAGAAAAGAAATACCCGTGTAGGTACCCGCCCGAAGGTTGTCGGTAAGGTCGAGGATCATGGGGAAAGAATTTACATTTATCAGCATCCAGGCCAGCCCGCACAGCATCAAAAGGCCGCCGATCACCGGCACCTGGCCAAATAGCGGCAACGTCCACAGTGGCATGGTAAGCACCTGCCTGTTGAGAAAATACATGGCCAGAAGAACCGTCATCAACAGCACCAGTCCTGCCATTATAACCGGTTTTCTTCCAAGTTTTCCCCCAAGCATGCCCGCCGGCAGGGCCGTAATCAGCAGCATGAGGGGAAAAAGACCAAGCAGTCGCGCCCCATGATCCCCGGGATATCCCAGGTGATTGCGGGCATACAGGGTAAAGAATGCCTCGATGGAGCTGAGGGCAACGATCCAGAAGAAGTGGGCAGTGAAGATACGAAGGGGACTTCTCTCCCTGTCACGCAGAATGGCCGCCAGGTTTGACAGTAAACGGGGCTTCTCAACAGGAGACGAGCCGTATTCCACCGGCTCACGTATGCACACAAAAAGCAGTATGCCCGCGGTGAGCACTACCCCGCTTCCCATCCAGAAGGGATATGCCTGGTTTTGGGCAAACAGCATCCCGCCCACCATGGTTGCCAGGATACCACCTATACCCCCCATGAAATTGTTGATACCGTTCGCCTGCGACCTGTAGGGTGAGGGGGTAATGTCCGCCAGCAGGGCCACAACCGGGGTGCGCCAGAGGGTCATGCTGAGGATCAGGGTGATGGTGCCAGCCGCGAAAAGGGGCAGCGCCGTGGCCATGGGGACCAGCACAAAAGCCAGTGCCGATACCGAAACACCTGCCAGGATAAAGGGCATGCGCCGTCCTATCGGCGTGCGCACCCTGTCCGACCATGCTCCCAGCGGCGGGAGTATAAGCAGGGCGGCGATATTGTCAAGGGTCATGAAAAACCCTATTGCAGCCGGTGCCAGGGAAAAACGATCCTGCAAAAACAGCGGCACAAAACTGTTATAGACCACCCAGATCACACTTAAGCCCAGTGAGCCGAACCCCAGGATCACTATCTTCCCGTAATTGAATTTCATCTATTGTCTATGCTTCTATCAATATATTATTGTGAGACGCTTATCGTTCTAACATAAAATCAAAAGATCCGGCACGGGCACCCAGTTGGGCTTCCAGTAATGACGGCAGGGCCTTCATTCGGCGTGCCATTTGTGCATCAGTCCACGGATAAAAACCTACATCCGTGAGAAACTGCGCGCCGGCCAGGATAAACTCAGCGCACTCAAGGGGATATTCTGTCTTGAATACACCCGTTTCACATCCTTCCGAGATGACACGGGCATACAGGGGCGCCAGCATCACCAGGTACCTGCCCAGCTGCTTGGCATGCATCTCGGTATTTTCCGGGTGATGGAGGGTATCAAGAATGTTGTCATTCTCATCATCTACATCACTTTCCGTGATGAGCAGTTTCAGTTTCTCCATGGCATCCAGGTCTTTCACACTGTCACTTCGCAGCATTTGCTCTTTCTTTCGCAGTTCCTCGTTGACAATATCTTCAACAACCGCCTCAAGAATTTCTTCCTTTGAGGAGAAGTAATGGTACAGGGTTCCCTTGGCTATGTTCAGCACCTCGATGAGGTCATTCATGGTGGCCTTGTCGTAATCCTTCACCTGGAAAAGCTGCCGGGCAGCCTGTATGATCTCTTCCCGTCTTTCCTCGTGTTTTTTAACCGTTCTTGCCATGTATGCGTGTCACTCCCTGGTCACGTAAAGTATACCACAATTATTCCACATGCCCGTATCTTCTCAAGAAGAAAAAATTAAATCACGCGGAGACGCGGGGAACGCGGAGATTTTTCGTACCTTTCCTCTGCGCCTCCGCGTCTCCGGGTGATTCTAATTTCGTATTGATGGCTGCATCTCCCCAACCGCCTCAAGCACCATTTGGGCGAACTTACCGAAATCAAAGGTTTTCTCTTCCTGGTGGGTCACCCCCATGCGGACAATAACCAGGTGCCGTCCGGGGAACACCGCAACCCGCTGCAGGTTGTACCCGCTGAGGTAGAACATGTTATCGGGAAGACCGGGATAACTTCTCACGTCCTGCAAGCCGGGTTTTCCCCTGTTAAGCCACAGCTGTGCGCCGTACTGTCCTTCCGATCCCGGCGTAGTGGCGGTACAATATTGCACCCAGTCTACGGGAAGCAGCTGTTTCCCTTCCCATCTTCCGTTTTGCAGTAAGAACTGTCCCATGCGTGCCCAGTCCCGGGCGGTGGCGAACATATAGCTTGAACCGACGAAATTACCCGAGGCGTCGGGCTCTATGAGGGCGCTGTCCATGTGCAGCGGCTTAAAAAGCCTTTGCTGCGCGAACTTCTGCAGGTCAACCAGGCTGCCGCCCACAGTGTTTTTCACTATACCCATAATGATATTGGCCGTGCCGCTGGAATAGTACCAGGATGTTCCCGGCTTATGGGCAGGGGGCTTTGAAGCGGCATAGGCTGCCATGTCGGCCCTGTCATAGAGCATCTCGGTGACGTCCTTCAACGGGCCGTACACCTCTTCGAAGTTCAGACCGCTGTTCATACGCATCAGGTTGTCAAGGGTGATCTTCGACCGGGGATCATCCGGGTTTTTCCATGCATCAACGGGGGCGGGGCTGTTCACGTCAAGTTTTCCGTCCTTCACCAGCATACCCACCAGGGTACCGGTGACTGTTTTTGTCATGGACCACCCCAACAGCCTTGTTTCCGGCGTGATGTTGTCGGCATACTGCTCGGCGATAAGCCTTCCCCTGTACACGATCACCACGGCCTGGGTACGCACCGGCGGCGCGTTCTTTTTCTGCAGAAAGGCGAAGTTCAGGGCTTCTTCAAGCTTCTCCCCGTCCACCCCCGAAGGGAGTCTTCTGAGGTCAACCATGTTACCCGCAGGCCACAGCAGCGTATCAGGATTGCTGAAGGACGGGGTCGATCCCTCAACCTGCCCCATAAGATCTTCCCGGGTTCTTTCTACCAGCACGGTACAGCCGAACCCCTCCCGGTAGATTGCCGTGGTATCCTGTAAAAACCCCAGGCCAACGGAGGTGACCTCTTTCTTCTCGCGGTCGATGCGGTTTGACACCAGCCCAAAGAGTGGATTGGTTGGATTGATCTCTTCTGTCACGATGTACTCCGGGTCACGGTCTGACAGAAAGACCTGTGAACAGAGGTACTTGGCGGAGTAGCCGGTACCGATGGGCAGCGCGTTGTATATAAAGTAAATTCCATAAATAAAAACGATAGCGAAGAGAATAAGAAAACCGTAGATAATACCCTTTGTGTATTTTTTCATGGGGGACCTCCTGGAGTAAAGTGTGTATGTAATGTAATATTAATGAAACAATACCATAAAGGCTCAGAGGTACAGGGGCGTTATTTTTAAGGATCACCGTAAAGGCGCAAAGGACGCAGAGAATCGCTAAGAGGGATAAATATTAAAAAATATAATATCCTTTTCTTTGCGCACTTAGCGAACTTCACGTCTTCGCGGTGATCTTTTCGGATATAAACCTCTGTACCTCTGAGCCGCTGTGGTGAAACTTTATTCCCCTTTAAACACAGGATCACGCTTCTCGGCAAAGGCGGTCATCCCCTCTTTCACGTCTTCGGTGAAGAAAAGTTTTGCCAGCTCTTCACGTTCAACCTTCAGGTGCTGCTCGGGCGACACGCTGGCACTCATGGACATCACTTTGAGAATGGCCTTCACTGAAAGTGGCGGACGTTTTGCCAGCTCCATGCCGAAGGCCACCGCTTCATCAAGCACCGTGCCCTCCTCGCACAGCCTGTCCACCAGCCCAATCTCCAATGCCTCTTCGGCCTGCAGCTGCTTGCCAAGTATCATCATCTCAAGGGCCTTTGAGCGCCCCACCAGCCTGGGCAGGCGCAGGGTACCGCCGTATCCCGGCATGATACCCAGGTTGGTCTCGGTGAGTCCTATGCGGGCTCCCTTTTTCATGAACCTGAAATGGCAGGCCATGGCAAGCTCAAGTCCGCCCCCCAGCGCATGACCGTTCAATGCGGCGATCACCGGCTTTGCGCAGTCCTCCACCTTGTTCCATATGTCCTGCCCCCGCTTGAGAAAATCCACCGGGCCGTAGCTTCCAAAACCCGCCGACAGGTCGGCACCGGCACTGAATATCTTCTCTCCTGAACCTGTAAAAACTACAACCCGTATGTCCTTGCTGGCCTCGCAGGCGTCGATCTGCACCCGTATTCCCTCAAACACCTCGTGGGACAACTGGTTGGCCTTGGGCCGGTTAATGGTAATAATACCCACCGACTCTCTCTGTTCAAATAATACATCATCAGGCATGGCGTTCCTCCTCGTAAATTGTAATTGCTTCACCGCAAAGTCGCGAAGTACGCGAAGGGCGCAAAGAAAGGATAATAGATTTTCATAAATAATTTTTTCCTCTTTGCGATTCCCTGCGTCCTTAGCGTCTCTGCGGTAAAAATATATTATTCCTTTTCTATGAATTGTGAAAGGTTATACGGATTCAAAAGGAGGGTGTCCTCCTTCCCGGATTTATTAATCAACTGCAGATAGACTTTCTCTCCCTTTTTGACCGGTTTGCCGTAAATATCAGTGAAGCCGGTGAGTGACTGGCTGTTAATATTTAGCATGACACGCTTCATTGCCGGAAGGTAGTAGAGCCGGTACTCTGTTTCCACCCTCCCCTCTGCCTTTGCAGGCATACGGATGACGATGGCCCAGTAGTTGGCGGGGCTGGTGTCTACAAGCTGAAACACGGAATCCACGTCACTTACAAGCTTCTTCTCGCCAACGGTAATAGCATTCTGCGTTTCGTTGATCACTGGTTTTTTCGTATAGGGAAAGGATATCTCCGAGATACAGGTGTCCTTATACTTCGAGCCCTGGTACACTTCGTTGATGGTGAGGCCGGCAACAAGTTTCATTTCACCCATGGGCCCCTTCTTCTTATCGTCACGTAACTTTTTGACCAGGTCAATAATCTTAGAATAATTGACATCCGGTGAAAACGTGATTTCCTCCATCCTGTCATCGAAGGTGACGGTTGTCTTTTCTCCCGTAGAGTAGAGGGTATACTCCTGCCCGGTCTGGGTCACATGTCCCGCCACAGGTACCGCCACGTGAAAGGCGATGTCTGCCTTCTTCACCCGGCTGTTCTTCTCATACAACTCTTTTGATTTATGATAACCGTTTCGAATTAACATACCATCAACATGCCAGGGGACGGATACGTACACCGTTGCCCCCACGCCATACCCATCCTTCTCACCCTCACACCAGCACGTGGCGTTGTCGCCGTCACGCAGGTTCTTCGGGTGGTATTTTCCCCATTCCATGGGCGAGTCGGGTTTGTCAAGCTCGGAGGTTGACGCCACCCCGTTTTCCAGCACCAGGGTAAAGTGATCAGAAGTATCTACTTCACGGCATCCCGTTGTGATCACAGTCAGTACAAGTAATATCATGAAGAGTACACGGTATAGTTTACGCGTCATGGCAACCTCCCGGCAGAAAGGTTTTCTTCTGTCTTGAGCTTTTCTTTATACGCAGCAATAGTGGGCGAAGTTTTGTGTGTTAGTATTTGAAATTGGGATATAAACGCCGGTAAATGTCAAGGGAAATCGTTGAGAATGCAGGATCATTTTACAACTTCCACAACCCTTCTCTTGCCTCCCGGTACCCTTCCTCGATGAGATCATCCACCTGGCTTGTATCCACCAGGTTGTATTCCGAAAGATCGGGAGAAAGCATCAGGTCAGCTTTCGACGTCTGTATCTTTGTGGCGGTGTTCATCATGATGAGGGTGGCGTTCATAATCACGTCGATGATGTGCCGGGGTTTTTTGTATGAATGCCTGGTGTTCAGATCTACACCGATAACGTAATCCATGCCCATGTCACATAAAGGCTGAATTGGAACGTTTTCCATTATACCGCCGTCTACCAGCATGCGTCCATCATGCTCTACCGGCTTGAACACCCCCGGTATGCAAGAGCTTGCCATCACTGCCTTTCCCACGTCCCCTTCACGCAAAACCAACTTTTCGCCTTTGCTGATATCAGCGGTAACAATGGCAAGGGGGATACGGGTCTCATTGAAAGACACATCTCCAAGCAAATCGTGTATCTTCTTCCCCATCTTCTCATTATTAAGAAGACCATATTGAGACGGGGACAGGCCTGATATATCAAACCAGTGCAGGTGACGTGCCATCTCACCGATATCCTTCCAGTTTCTGCCGAAGGCATACATAGCGGCAACCAGTGCACCAATACTGGTGCCGGAAACCGCATTGATTTGAATGCCGTATTCATCGATGGCTTTGAGCACCCCCACGTGGGCGGCACCCAGCACCGCCCCGCCCCCAAGGGCAAGGCCAATTTTTTTGCCCTTTTTTCTGCCGGGCAATATCTTTTGCAGCATTGATTGAACAGTCACTTTTTTATCACCCCTTTCTTTTCGCGGGCATAGACAATCCCTTTATTCGCCATGCCTTCAAGCAGTTCCCCTGGCAACTTTCACGTCCGCCCCCGATCTTTGCGCTATCTCTTCTGCAGTCTTTCCGGTAAAACTCATCTGCACCGCCATGGCTGCCTCTTCTTCGCTGAAGAGTATACGCAATATCCTGTCAAAGGCGGGGGCACCCGAGGGGTGTATCAAGTACCTGCTGCAAGGCGTGGTAATTGTCCATGGGGAATCTCTTTGTATCATGAGATATTGTATCATTTCTTATTGCTTGTATCAAGTCAATCGATAACGCCCGTAATACCAAAAACCGACACCTCTATGTCCTTCCCCTTCACTTTGACCCTGTCAACAAATTCGGATTTGTAGGCATTCCTGGTTTTCATCAAATCGAAAGTATCTTTGCTGACCAGGATATCAGTATCATATACCTTTGTCAGTCCCTCTATCCGTGAGGCCAGGTTCACCGCGTCGGAGATGACTGTTCCTTCTATTCTTTCAGTTTCACCAATGGTTCCAAGCATCATTCTTCCGGTGTGAATACCAATACCTATTTGCAGAATGTCTCTTTTGGCTTCAATTCGCGTCTTGTTGTACTCTTCAAGGACAGCGATCATCTCAACCGCTGCTGCCACCGCATCGTCAGGCGAATCCGGGAAAAGAGCCATAATTGAATCTCCCAGGTACTTGTCGATAAATCCCCCATGCTTGCGTATAACCGGGCCCATTCTTTTAAAGAAGGAATTAATAAATGAAAAGTTCTCACGTGGTGTCATTTTTTCAGACAGGGTTGTAAAAGACCTGATATCGGTGAAGAGGATAGTCATATCCCGTTCCACCGAATCGCCAAGTTCAACCTGGGTTATATCCTCCCTGTTGAGAAAGGTGAGAAACTGATCGGGAACAAATCTTGCGAACGAACTGGTCATCTTTTTCTGGGTTTCCAGGGACTCTGCCTGCAGCTGCTGCTTCTCCTCTTTCATGATGTTGATCCTGTCGGCAAGGGCCAGTGACAGGAAGGTAACCATGAGGGAAACTCCAAGCTGGGATGAATAATTGGTCAGGGTATTGAATGGAAGAATGCCAAAGTTTCGCAGGGTGATCAGCACCATCCCAAAAATCAGCGTAACAAAGGCAATCAGAAAGAAACGTGATGACCGGTATCCCTTAACGAAGCAGATAAACGCTGACAGGAACATGAGTACAGATGATGTTAATGCCAGAAACAGTCCCAGTCTTACCCCGTACTTGTATGGGGCCGCGAATGCCATCACCACAACAACAAGTGAAGCAACAATATTTACGAGAATTGCTTTATCAAGCAGTGAAATTGTAATACGGGTATGCAGGAAGTAACGGGTAAACAGGAGACCAAACACCTCTGAAAGCCCCACGAACATGATCATGCTCCTGTTGCCCCACCATACATTTGACCACAGGTACTCAAAGCTGAATCCCCATATGGATGCAAACATCAATCCCATGGAAATGATGAACAGTATATAAAAGAGATAACTGATATCCCTGACAGAGACAAATACAAACAGGTTATACAATACCATTACCAGGAGAATACCGAAAAAAATACCGAATATAATCTGCTCATCATGGTCCTTTTTATAAAATCCTTCTATGGACCATAGATTCAGGGGTATGATAAGGCTGCCGTTACTTTTGAAATGCATGTATACGTTATAGAGACCTTCTTCATCAAAATCCAGCCGATAAATAAAATTTCTAAAGGGTAAATCTCTTTTCTCCAGCGGATCGTTACGTCCCACGCTTTTTCTGGAAACTACGTTGCCATCATTCAGTATGAATATCTCTACCACGTCAATATACGATATAAGCTCAAGAAAAAGTTCACGTGGAGTATTCAAGTTGTTTCGCACATTGAATCGCATCCAGGCCGCATCACCGGTATATCCCAGCGATAACGTTTCTTCTTTTAATGGTTTGAATGATATATCACCTTCCAGTACATCCGAAAGGTTCATCGAAGCGGTAGTATCAATAAAATATTCCAGTTTCCCGTCAAGGCTATACCTTTCAGCTGAAGGGGAAATGGTAACAGCCTCGTTTTGCATGGTATTCATGCCGGTGGCATGAACAGCTGTATAAACAGAAATGAGGAGAACCAGTGGTATAAGTATATTCTTCAAAGACATGATATTATATACTCAACATAATATTTTTTATGTCAAGCCGTTTACAAATATAGTATTTCTTTTCAGCAATAAAAATGACATTTTTTCCCGTTTCATAGCATGTATCCCGTCCATGCGTTTTGATTTCTATCCACTATATTGTGTATGTGGGTGGTCATCACCGCATTAAACAGCTACAGGTTCAATACCAAGAGTGAGAATTATCAGAAAAAAGCCCGGATGATTTCATAACAAGTAAATCGGACTCATCACAAAATGATATTCTTATTAGTATTTATGTTGACTTATTATCTCACCCGGGTACACTCCCTTTTATATCATATAAAGGGGAGTGCCGTTATGAACAAAAGATTTTTCTATTTTTCTTCAATTACGTTTATGATCACCCTCTTCATCGTTATGTCAACCGGGATTCAGACAGACGCCCGCAAATCAAGCGCACAGTATAACAGGGAAATATCCGAAAGGATATTCTTAGCCAAGAATAAGCTTTCTGATGCCAGGAAGGCATTAAGCGGAATGACCCTGCCTTCGGATCAGGCCAAGTTGATCGCCCAGGCCAATGACCACGTAAGACAGGCCATGGAAAAAGTGTCACAGGTCGACAAGATGCGCCGTGAGAGGTCTAAACGACGACGCAAATAAACAATAGTTTTTAGGGAGTGATTTAAATTCCGGGTTATATACATGTGACCCATGATATAATCAGTCTATCAGCCCCCTATATCCCCCCAAGGGGGACTCCTGACTCATTATATTAAATATCAACACCTGAATATTTCATTTATATGTATTTTTTGTCCCCAGTGGGGGGATATTGGGGGCCTCGTAGTGTACGTTCACATGACAAAGAGGAATGTGCCATTCTTAATTCAAAATTGACATTGAAATTCATTGCACCTTACCCGATATTTAATTCACCCCCAGTTTTTTCACTCCCGGAATGAATGTAATTCTTGACATAATGATTTTTTCCAATAAGTAACCATTAAACATTTAAACCGGGAGGAAATATGAAAAAAATTACAATCCTATCAGCCATAGTTTCAACATTGCTGTTATCATTTACATTCATCATGGCAGACGTTGGCGACAGCTGTACCGGGGATGCGTCCTGTGATTTTGAAGAGCGCTGCCACAACGGCGTGTGTATCAAGAAAAAAGAATTCGATTTCGGAAGCTCTGGTAAAACGGGAAAACCCTGCCAGATAGATGCCGATTGTATAGGTTCGGGTTCATGTGTTGATAACGGTTTCGGTGAAAAGTACTGCTCGGGTGAATAGGTTATTTGTACATTATATTTCTCTTGACGTTTAAATTAAAATAGTACAAATTGTTACTTCTCAATAACATTACTTCTTCTGGAGGGTTTAATAGATGAAACGAAACATACTTATTATCATGGCTCTGATCGCTATAGTTTGTTTTGCAGGATCAGGACTTTTAGCTGCTGATCCAATACTTGGCGAGTGGAAAACCATCAGTGACAAGACAGGCAAGATGAGTTCAATCGTACTGATTTTCGAAAAAGGCGGCAAGTATTACGGCAAAATAACCAAGCTTACCGAAGATCCTGACGCAATATGTACTAAATGCACAGGCAAGAAGAAAGATCAGCCTATCAAGGGAATGGTTTTTCTCTGGGGACTTGAAAAAGACGGGAATGAATACGAAGACGGGAAAATTCTCGACCCTGATAACGGTAAAGTTTACTACTGCAACATGGAGCTGGTTGACGGCGGCAAAAAGCTGGAAGTAAGAGGCTCACTTGACAAGTGGGGACTTGCCGGACGTACACAGACCTGGCTTCGAAAATAACAGTATCACAATAACTAATTATTTGAACTATAAAAAAGGCAGTCAGAAATGACCGCCTTTTTTATTTATCAGATGCCGCCGCCGTTTTCAAAGTATGATTCTGCGGGTTTCTGCTGTAATACATTTGTATCAGCAGGAACACTCCTGGTGAGCCACACATTACCACCGATAACCGAATTTCTACCGATGGTGACCCTTCCCAGTATGGTTGCCCCGGAGTAGATGATAACGTTGTCCTCCACAACCGGGTGCCTCGGAATGCCCTTAATGGGATTACCGTAATCATCAAGCGGAAAGCTTTTGGCTCCCAGGGTTACCCCCTGGTAAATACGAACGTTCTCACCAATCACACAGGTTTCACCGATCACCACCCCTGTACCATGATCTATAAAAACATGCTCTCCTATTTGCGCACCCGGGTGAATGTCAATACCAGTATCAGAATGGGCCATCTCAGTGATAATTCGTGGTATGAGTGGAACCTCGAGATTGTACAGCCGATGGGCTATCCTGTAGTGGATCATGGCAGTAATACTGGGATAGCAGAAAATAGTCTCCCCGTGACTCTTGGCGGCCGGGTCACCTTCATAAGCCGCCTGCATATCCGTTGCAAGAAGTCGTCGAATCTCGGGCAGCCCTTCCACGAACTCCAGGGTAAGCTCACGGGACCGGGATTCACATTCCACGCAATCCAGCGTATCCCCTTCTGAGCATGAGAAACAGAAACCACGTTTCACCTGTTCAGACATCATACGGTACACCATGTCAATGGACGACCCGATATAATATTCCATGGTTTCCGGGGTTATCTCCGAATGCCCGAAATACCCTGGAAAAAGAATCATTTTCAATTCTTCCATGATATCTTCCATCTGGTCGATTGACGGCATTGGGATATCATGATTGGTTCTATGGTATACCGATGTGTACGAATCGGGCTTGCAGAGATTTTCTATTACCTGGCTCATTCTCTTTCGTGACTTGCCGTTCTCGTTCAAATTCTCATACATCTTCATGTCAATTACCTGTTATGCTGGTTACTTGAAAAGGTCTGTAGAGAGATACCGTTCACCTGTATCACATATTACAGTCACGATAGTCTTTCCTTCATACTCTTTACGCTTTGCCACTTCAACAGCCGCGTGCACATTGGCACCTGCTGATATGCCGCAGAATATGCCCTCTTCTTTCGCCAGGCGTTGTGCCATTATATACGCATCTTCACTTGATACCTTTATTATCTCACTGAAAATGTCAGTATTCAATATATCCGGAACAAAACCGGCACCTATTCCCTGGATCTTGTGGGGACCTGCCCCTTCACCCGAGAGAACGGCCGAGTCTACCGGTTCAACGGCAATTGACACAATGCCGGGTTTTTTCTGCTTCAGCACCTCTGAAGTGCCGGTAAGGGTACCACCTGTTCCCACACCCGCAACAAACACGTCAATCGTACCTTCTGTATCACGCCATATCTCTTCGGCAGTTGTTTTCCGGTGTATCCCGGGATTGGCCGGATTCTTGAACTGCTGTGGAATAAATGATTTCTTGTGTGAAACAGCAATCTCTTCAGCCTTCGCGATGGCACCTTTCATACCCTCTTCGGCAGGTGTCAAAACCACCTCTGCTCCGAAGGCTTTAACAAGTTGACGCCGCTCTTCGCTCACACTTGCGGGCATGGTAACCACAAGCCTGTACCCCTTCACCGCGCATACGAAGGCCAGTGCAATGCCGGTGTTGCCGCTGGTAGGTTCTACCACCACCGTGCCAGGGTCCATCAACCCGTCTTTTTCGGCTGCCTCAATCATGGCAAGCCCGATACGGTCTTTCACTGAACCACACGGATTAAAATATTCCAGTTTACCCAGAACAATCCCCCCGCAACCCTCGGTGACCCGGTTAAGCCGAACCAGTGGTGTATTTCCGATTAAATCCGTTATTGAGTTTGCTATATTCATATGATCCCCTGGAAGAACTGTATCACTATTTTTTCACCATGGCAAGAACCTGTTCTTTTACCTTCATGGTATAGGCCTGGTAGTCGAAGGCTTCTTTGTCCAGTATGAACTGAATAATGAGACCCTGAACTATTGAGATTATCATTGTAGCGGTATAGTGGATATCCATGTCCACGAATATGCCCTTCTTTACCCCTTCTGTCAACACTGCGGCGCATTCATCCCGGTAACTCTGATATAGCCGGGCGTTTGCCTTGCTGATGCGGGGATTATGGTTTACCTGTGTCCAGAAATCTATAATGACATAGAAATAGTCTTTCTCTCTTTCAACCAGTGAGAAAGCCTGGTCAATAAATGTCAGCAGTTTATCAGCAGGGTCATCCTTGTGCTCGAGTTCTTTCGTGAGAAAGTTTCTCAGGTTGCTGTTCATCTCTTTAAGAAGGGTAAGCAGCAGCTCGTCCTTGTCCTTGAAATAATAGTGCACCAGGCCGGTTGAAAGTCCGGCCTCATTGGCGATATCCCGTATGGTAAAGTTGTAATATCCTTTTTTGCTGACCACGCGATAGGTAGCCTTTGTAAGCTGGGTGCGGCGCAACGCGGTTATATCATTGTTTTTCTTTTTCATTCTCGTTTCCAGTATATCAGAATGAAAGAGATGAACCGTATCAGGTTGACAGGGCTCCACGAAAAAACTGCATGATACCCTTTACCATACGTTCATCATCTTCAAGGGCGTCTTCACCAACAAATATTTTCAGACGTTCCTTGAAGTATTCTGATGTATTGGAAAACTGCGTCAACAAAATTATATTGTCAATGCAAAAAGTCGCAACCCTGATATCAATATCTTCCCGAACCAGGCCCTGCTCTTTGGCGTGTTGAATTTCAGCACGATAGAATTCAGCCGAAATATTTTCTATCTTTCGTGAAACCTGTTTGGAAAGATCAGAAAGTCCTTCCGTGGTAGCGTCCAGGTACAACTGGTGTATCTCAGGATACTTCCTGGAAAACTTCTGTGCCGCCCGAACCAGTTCCTCAAGTTTTCCAAACAGGTCCTTGTTATCCAGGCTTACCGCGCCGATGGCTTCTTCAAGAAGCTTGTACCCTTCATCCATGCAGGTGAGAAAGAGGTCTTCCTTGGTGGCAAAATAATTATACATTGACCCTATGCTGATTCCCGCCTTCTTCGCGATGACATTTATATTCGCCCCCCTGAATCCTTTACCTGCGAATTCATTTACGGCGATCTGAATTATTTTGTCTCTTTTTTCCTGTGATATCTTCTCAAATGTTTCCTTGTATCTCTTTTCTTTTAACACTATCTACCCTCTTTTCAATGTATTGTCTCACAAATCCTGTCGGCAGGCATAGCCACAATGAATACCATGTAACGTAGAATAAATATTTATCATAGTACATATTTGACAAGAAAAAAACATATAATATGAGTGAACACTCACTCTTGAAATTTGTCAACTATTATTTCTGCATTACCAGGTTTTACTCTATGTGACGTTTTTCCAGGCGTAAAAAAATATATCCATACCGTTGGCATTCAATACCGGCTTATCATCACCACAATTTCCTGCAAAAACTCCATGCACCGCTGGCTGACAGAAAGCGACTGAAGCTCTCTTTCAGCCACTCCGGTATAGCGTGCCAGGTCATCACGGGCACGCTGCAGGGCACCGCTTGTGCTGATAAGGGAGCGCAGTTCCTCAATTTCATGTTCAGTTTTTTCTTCAGCGCAGAACATCTTTTCAAGGCGGTCTTTTCTGTTCTTATCAAGAAGCCGGTAGGCATACTGAACAAGCAGGGTATACTTCCCTTCACGAAGGTCAGAATCAACAGGCTTACCCGTTTCATCCTGCCTGCCAAATACCCCGATGATATCATCCCGCAACTGGAAAGCCATACCCAGGTTCATACCGAAATCATGTATCCGCCCCACCTCTTTTTCGCTGCTGCCACCTGAAAGTACGTATCCCATATGAAGTGGGCTCCTGATGGTATAGTGGGCGGTTTTCAAACGTGATATTTGTTCAGGTACGTCCTCATCTATATCAAGAGTGGTGGGCATGCTGTACATGATATCTCGAATCTGTCCCCACGCGGTCAGTTCATAGGTGGACGAGAAGACCTTCCAGAACCTGTTCATCACCTTAACCCCGAATGCCGTTGAACCTGCCAGTTCCAGGGCACATGACATCACCACATCGGCAAGGATAAGGGCCGCGTCAGAAGCGCTGTTGCTGCTGGCACTGATTCCCGAAAAATCTTTTTCTGCCGCGACATGAAGGGATGGCCCACCCCTGCGCGAATCGGCCCTGTCAATGATATCATCCTGGATCAATAGAAAGGAGTGCATAAGCTCAACCGAGGCGGCCACCGACAACACATCCCCCATACGCTTTTTTCTGCCCCCATACCCCATGTATGAAAGCATCACCAGAAGTGGACGGATCCTTTTCCCCGGCCTGCCGCAATACTCCTTTAACAGGGCATATCCATCAACCATGAACTGTTCACTCGCCTGCCTGATGCGATCATCCAGGAAGGCGTCGATAAATCGGTCAAGCTCGGCAACAAAACTTTCCTGAAAGCTGTCAAAGCCTGAATATTTTTCCAGGGGTTTACTATATAATTTCATCAATGAATACCATCTTAAATATTCCATTCAGCGTATACTAATAACCCTGTATCAACTTTTCAGTGTCAACGTATTTTTCTTGCAATACAGCAGGGCCTGGCACACTATATTATCATGAAATTATACAGACACCTTACATATACCCTGCTGCTGGTATCCGTCATTATGACGATATGGATGCTATACGTAAACGACTACCGCCACCATCATTACACCTCTCCCCTTGAGTATACAGAATACCGCAAAAACGCAATGCGTGCAAGTGAACAAACCGCTATATCATCCATTCGGGAAAAGGTAATAGTACTGGTGCTTGACGGCGCGCGGCAGGACATGCTCTATGATGAAAACATCTGCCCCAACCTTGTGTCCCTCTGGAAAGAAACCGGCATTCGCTATACTTCTGTTATCACCATGCTGCCGTCGGTAAGCGCGCCCAATTATTATTCCCTGTATTCAGGGGCACCGCCGTGGCTTCACGGGGTCACCAACAATATCCGTCGCGGCCCATTCTTCCAGCAGGGAGATACCCTTTTTGATTTATGCAGGGGACAAAAAGCGCCCCCTCTTACAATAGGCTTTGAGTGGTACAAGCAGATGTTTGGACACAGCAGCCGCTATATTCCCGCCGAATGCTGTGAACGTGCCGATTCCGGTGAGGTGGCGCGGCTTTTGACCAAAGAGATCACCGCAGGGACTCTGCCCTCTTTTACGGCTGTTCACTTCCTGGCACCCGACTGTGCCGGACACGCCACCAACTCATCAACTAGTACCCGGTACGTTGCTTCCATCTCAGAGATTGACCGGCTTGCGGGCAGGCTTTATCCACTTCTTCACGCGAAATATCCATCAGCACACCTTATGATCACCGCCGATCACGGCATGAATATCGACGGCAATCATGGGGGCTCTGACCCCCTGTCACTGCTGGTGCCCCTGTACGTGCTTGCCCCCGGACAGGATGGCGGTGAGGTGACCCGACCCGTTACATCACTCAGCCTTGCCCCAACCATTAGCGCCATGCTTGGCCTTCACGTCCCCCCCCTTTCTTCTGGTACTTTGCTTCGTGAAGTTATTTCCGCTGAAAAATACATTGCCTGCCTGCAGAGCTCCATTGATCAGAAAGAGAAACTGATTGCTGCCCTCACCGGAAGAACCGCCCGTTCAATGATACTGCTTAAAAACGAAGTAAACACGCTACAGCGTCATGAAGAGAACCTTTCATCGCGAATTCTTGAGTATTTTGAGAATGAACGGCAACAGGTACTGGTTCTTCAGCGGGTCATTGCTGCCATAGTTTTGTGTATTCTCGTGGCTGTCCTGGTGTGGAATCTGGGGATTCCTGCTTCTTTTCTTCTATTAAATGGACTGTATATGGGAATGATGACGGGGGTTTCTGTTTTCATTATTTCCAAACATCTATATACCATGGCCATAAGCGGTTACCTGCTGTTGTGGGGGGCCCTCATGTTCGCCTTTTTCAGGTTCTATTTTCCCTTCGGCGAATTCAGTCAGAAATTTAACGGGAGGTATATACCCATACTATCCTGGCTCACCCTTACCGCGCTGGCATTGATGTCCGCCCTTCTTCCCCTTGTAACCTTCGCACCACACCCGGACATCTTTATGGTACGTTTTCTCAACCTTCTCCTTCTCCACCCATTCATCGCTACCGTAACCCTCTTTATTATTATGAAATACAGATCTCAACAATCAATATAGTCACTAATTACTTGACAACGCCTACTACCCCGTCTTTAATCCAATCCGTACATATCATTTATGGAGATACTCATGCTGGCAAAACGCATTATTCCCTGCCTTGACGTGAAGGACGGGCGTGTGGTGAAGGGAATCAATTTCGTCAACCTGCAGGACGCGGGTGATCCGGTGGAAAACGGCAAGTTTTATGATGACCACGGTGCCGATGAACTTGTTTTCCTGGACATTACCGCTTCATCCGACCGCCGGGACATCATCCTCAACATGGTGAAGGAAGTAGCCGAAACGGTGAATATCCCCTTTGCCGTTGGCGGCGGGATTCGCACTGTTGACGACGTACGCTTGATCCTTGAAAACGGGGCTGACAAGGTATCCATTAATACCGCGGCGGTGGAAAATCCACAGATAATCGAAGACTCTGCCATGCGCTTCGGTTCGCAGTGTATCGTTATTGCCATCGACGCCAAGCGGGACAACGGAAGCTGGAAAGTATACCTTCACGGCGGAAGAACCCGGACAGATGTTGACGCCGTTGAGTGGGCCCGCAGGGCATGCGACCTTGGGGCAGGCGAAATTCTTCTTACCAGCATGGACAGGGACGGCACGAAGATGGGGTACGACCTTGAGCTGACACGCACCATCGCCGACGCGGTAACCATACCGGTGATCGCCTCAGGTGGAGTTGGCAGCCTTGAACACATGTATGACGGGCTGACAGAAGGGAAAGCCGATGCCGTGCTGGCTGCGTCTATTTTTCATTACCGGGAGTATACTATTCGGGAAGCGAAGGAATACCTGGACAGCCGCAATATCCCCGTACGTATGCTCTGATCATCCAAGAACCAGGTAGAGAAACACCCCGAGGACGATTCCCAGAATACCAACCAGTAGAAATATCATGGGGTAAGATGTTTTACTGTCTTCGTCGGCCTGCTGTTCCATCGCGGCAGCATACGAAGGGTCAAGTGCAACCTTGATATTTGCTTCTTCTTCATCAATATCTGCCAGTATTCCCTTGGCTATAAAACCGTATATCTTGTATCCAAGTCCGGGGATATGTTCAACACTTTTCACCCTGGCCACAACAGGCTTGAATGTATCATCCTGGTAGGCGTCAAGGGCCTGAGCCACACGAATGGCCTGGGGATTATTATCAACGATTGAAACTTTTATCCTGTCACCGGGGGCCAGCTTGTGAATATCCTTTCCTTTTATTGGAGAAAGTATCAGGGCAGACTTAAGTATAAGCTTTATACCGTCAACCCCCACCTTCGGTGTCTTTGATTCGGGCTGCTGGTCTTGCTCGTAGGGGGCCTTTGGTTCTTTTTTTTCGCTTCTTCCTTCAATGACATCAATACTCAACTTGGGTGAACTTACCGAGTTCAATTCCATTTCAAGGGAAGAGGTGGTCTGGTAATACACGTTGGTATCAACACGCTGCAGCCCCAGTGAATTCTGTATGGCCTTGCGTATCATGTTATCAATAGCTATTTCGTTTCTTGACTCAAGGTAACGGGCCAGTTCATTCAGTTCGACTATTGAAAACATCATGTTCAGCTTATCTTTGAAACTGCGGACAAGCACCTGGTCATGTTCTCCCTTCTCAAACAGTTCATTTATTTCACGATCATATATCTGCCACTCGTTGGAAGGATCAAGATTAAGCACCGCGTATGATGGAGAAACGATTATCTGCACGCCGGCAACGTGCTTGTAGACATGATTAAAAAATACGATAAAAGCCCCATAAAGGGTGGACGAAGAGAACCGCACCTTTATCACGTAAAGGTCTCGGTAATTGCCCGCGATCATCTGCTTGGCCTTATCCATGTCCCCATGGGTATAATGCTGGGCAATATTTAATTTTTTTGTCTGATCGGATAATGACTGAAATGCATTATCAATTTCAGTGCCCATATGTCAGCTTCCCTCTTTACGCTGAAGGACCAGCCTGATCCGATCAAGTACCTGCTTTCTTTGAACAGGTTTCAATATGTAGTCGGCTGCTCCCATCTGGAGAAGATCTTTCAGCACACCTTTTGTAGTATCCTCGCTGATGAAAACAATCTTTGCCTTTGGGTCCTTTTGACGTAATTCAAAAAGAAGTGCGTACCCGTCTACATCGGGCATATCAAGGTCGGTGGTGATCAGATCCAGGTCAGCAGCAAGCTTATCATATAATTTCAACGCTTCGGCACCATTTCGAACCGATGCGATTATTTCGTACCCTTCTGATTCAAGTATCTGTACGATCTGTTTTCGATGAAAATCCTTGTCATCCACCACCATTACTTTATACGGCAACCCGTTGGGCTTCACACCATCGGGCCTTTTCGGGTTCAAATTGGGAAAATCATGATTACTTTTCATACTGCTCCTCCCTGAAATCACTATAACACATCTGCACACATGCAGATTTTAATAAAATAAGTCAAGAGATATTATTCTACCATTATAAAGTTATAATATTATACGAGTTCTCACCCAGGCCAACAGTTTCCCCGTATTCGAACAGGTGTTCCCAGTCGATGGGAAACATGGCACGTATGTTATCCATAGCAGGATCCTTATCCGCTATTCGAGAGCCCGAGAGTGGCTGTGCCGCGTTTATCATATCCACCGATGCCCTGTCAATGGCCACGGGATCAGTAGATGCCAGTATACCGATATCCGCCACCACTGGCATATCATTCCAGTATACGCAATCACATTCAGGGGTCACGTTCATTATAAAATTAAAGTATACTATCTTCTCCTTTTTCTGGTCGCTCACCCCCTTCACGTATTCCACGGTTCGCTCCTGCAGCGCGTTTTTATCAGTTTTCCACACGACCGGTATGGCATCGTAAGGACATATAACCGTACATTCTCCACATCCGATGCATATTTCACTATCTATGAAAGCTTTTTTCTCATCATTAAAAGAGATGGCGTCAACCGGGCATCTTTTTATGCACATACCACATGATTCACATTTCTTCTGTTTCACTTTAGGCTTTATCTCTGAATGTAAAGACTGTTTCCCCGAGGGAGGGGCGCATCCCATTGCAACATTTTTCATGGCACCACCAAAACCGTATAACTCGTGGCCTTTCACATGGGACACAACGATCATGGCATCAGCTTCCTGTATGGCGGATGCCACTTTCACTGAAGAATAATGCTTACCTTTTACGGGAACTTCAACAAAATCATTTCCCCGAATTCCATCGGCAATAATAACCGGGGCCCCAAGTGTAACCTGGTTAAAGCCGTTCATCTCCGCGTTTTTCAGATGATCTATGGCATTACTCCTGTTACCCCTGTAGAGGGTATTGGTATCGGTCACAAAGGGGGTACCCCCGCACTCCGAGGCAAGTGTGGCAAACACCCGCAACAGGGGTGGAGGAAGAAAGGCCAGGTTCCCGTATTCTCCAAAGTGGGTTTTTATAGCTACAAAATCCTTGTCAGTAATTTTCTCATGGTATCCGGCTTTTAAAAACAACTTTCGTATCTTGCTTGCCATATTGTCCTGGCTGCTCATTTTCATGTCAGTAAAATACACATCGCTCATTGGCATAATCTCCTGTTTTCATGGTTAATGGAATACCCTGATAGTATCGTAAAACCTTTTTTTGTCAATAACCATTATAATTTGCATTAAAAATCAAATTTCCTGCTCCAGCAAAACACTATATTCTTCCGAATATAGTAGTATAATATAAAAGTTATTGATTATTCTGTAATGATGATACATACTGCATTAATATTCTTTCAAAAGGGGAACAGGCAACACTCCCTTAGAAGGTAAGATAGACATGATACTGGAAGGATCACAACAAATCGAAAATAATCCTATTGTCCTGAATCCGCAAAATTACAGGGAAGCCATTGATAACAACAGTGATTTTTACCTGCAATTTTCCGTGTTCACCGCCGAAGCTGAATCACACTTCATAAAGGTATTGCACCTGTATCTTGAAAAGTTAGACCTGCTGTACCTGAAGGACATGCTGGTAACCATTGTTAAAGAACTGATCAACAATGCCATAAAAGCCAATGCCAAGCGCCTGTATTTCAAGTCAAGAAACATGGACATCACGAAAAAGGACGAATACCGCAAGGGCATGGAAGACTTCAAGGATGATGTGTTTGTGAAAGGTTCTGAATTATTGCAGAAACTGGCCAATTCCAGGCTGGTAGTTCGGGTTTTCTTCAAGGTGGAAGAAGAAAACCTTCGAATAAATGTTATAAACAATATCCCAATACTCGAAGAAGAACTGAACAAAATCCACGCCCGACAGAAAAAAGCGTATTCATATACGGATATCTCTGACGCCTTTGATGACGTACTTGACGATTCAGAAGGAGCGGGGCTCGGGCTCATTATGGCCCTTATGCTTTTCAAGAACGCCGGGTTTCCCCCCGATGCCTTCGAGATGAAAACGGATGGCAAATTCACCATTGCTGCTATTAAGCTTTCAACCACGTTAATTGATACCAGCTCACAGAGAGAGATTGCAGAGGAGATATCCAGGGAAGTAGAAAACCTTCCTTCGTTCCCGGAGAACATACTGGAAATACAGCGACTATGCACCAACCCGGAGTCAACTATTAAGGATATCTCAAACGCAATTAAACGTGACCCCGGATTAACCACCGCCATACTTAAACTGGCAAATTCTGCCGGTTATATTACATCCAAGAGGGTTGAAACCATCGAGGAAGCCGTAAAAATTATCGGTACCAAGGGAATTAACACCCTCCTGGTTGCAAGCGGTGTACAGGAGATCATGGGGACCAGGTACAAGAAGTTTGAAACCATCTGGAAGAACTCCTATAAAGCAGCCTTCTATTCACAGAATATTGCCATGCAGATGAAAAAAACAAGGTTAAGCGAGTTTGCCTATCTTGCCGCCCTGCTTTCGGATATCGGGCAGATAGTTCTGCTATCAATCAAGCCCGATGAAATACAACGGCTTCGTGAAATAGCGGGACTTAAAGACATGCCCGAAACCAATCTTCTTGAAGAGATATCACTGGGAATCAGTCATTCTACCCTGGGCAGCATTATCTGCCAGAAATGGCGTTTTAATGAGGCACTGGTAAAGGCGATAGAGTTTCATCACAGGCCCCACATGGCACCAGAAAAATTCAGGGACCTAATATATATCGTGTACCTTGGATACGTGTATAACAGCATCGAAACCAATAATTTCAGGTTTGAGATAGTGAACGATGATGTTCTTCAATACTTCAACATTCAAAAACGCGAAGAGTTTGACAGGTTGCACAATATACTCAAAAATTCCTACGAGATGCATGTTGAAGAAAAGTCGCAAAAAGCACCCGAGAATAATGAATAGCCCCATTCCTTAATTTTGCTTGACTATCCATATGCTACATTGTAGTACTCAGTGAACACTACACATGACATGTTACGTTTGAGGGAGATATCGTATGCATTTTCAGGATATAATAGCAGCATTGCACCAATACTGGTCAGACCAGAACTGTATAATACTACAGGGATACGACCTGGAAGTGGGGGCCGGAACCTTTAATCCATCAACATTTTTACGTTCCCTGGGCCCGGAACCCTGGAACGTGGCCTATGTTGAACCTTCACGACGCCCAACAGACGGACGATACGGCGACAATCCCAACAGGCTGCAGCATTACTACCAGTACCAGGTTATCATGAAGCCCTCACCTGAAAACATACAGGAACTCTACCTTGATTCACTCCGGCACCTTGGCATACAACTGGAAGAGCATGACGTACGGTTCGTTGAAGACGACTGGGAATCCCCTACCCTGGGTGCTGCCGGCCTGGGCTGGGAAGTGTGGCTGGATGGTATGGAGATTACCCAGTTTACCTATTTCCAGCTATGCGGCAGTATTGAGCTTGATCCCATACCGGTAGAACTTACCTACGGCATTGAAAGAATATGCATGTATATACAGGGAGTGGACAACGTATTCGATATACAATGGAACGATGATCTCACCTACCGTGATGTACATCACAGAAGTGAATTTGAGTTTTCTCATTACAACTTCAACGTAGCCGATGTAGACCTTCACTTCAGGCTGTTTGACATGTACGAGAAGGAATGCCTCTCAATACTTGAGTTTGAATCCATCGATCTTGTGCTGCCCGCCTATGATTACGTGTTAAAATGCTCTCACGTATTCAATATCCTGGACGCCAGGGGAGCTATCTCAGTTACAGAAAGGGTGGGATATATCGCAAGGGTGCGTAACCTTGCCAGGAAATGTGCCGAAAAATACCTTCAGACCCGTGAAGCAATGGGATTTCCATTGCTTTCCCAACAAAAGATAACGAGTTAACACAATATGCAGCGCGGATTGAAAAACCTGGAAGCATATCTATCACGGCATGACAGGTTCATCATATCCACACATGAAAGTTCAGACGCTGATGGCCTTGGAGCTGAAATCGCCTTCGCAGAGTTGCTCACCCACCTTGGCAAAGAATCAATAATACTCAATTCTGACCCAATTAATGAAAAATTTACCTTTATAGACCATGACAGCGAAATCCAGATATTTTCCCCTGAATATACCATTAGCAACATTGAGGAATACGCGGTTTTCGTTCTGGACACCAATGATTTCAATAATATTGGGAATGCCTATCCATTTCTCAAAGACAGGGTAAAAGAGGTTTTCATCATTGATCATCACGAAGGTGGAAAGGACAAGTTCGAACATAATTTCATCAAGGCGGAAGCCTCATCAACATGTGAGATCATCTACCAGATATTGCAGCATTATGATCACGATCCTTCTTTCAAGGCGTCACAGGCCCTCTATGCGGGAATGCTTTTTGATACCGGTTCATTCAGGTACCCCAAAACATCCCCCATTACTTTCAAGATAGCATCACACCTTGTTGAAAACGGGGCAAGTCCATTTAAGATCTATGAATATATTTATGAAAACAACTCCCTTGCAAGTTTTGAATTACGGGGACTTATGCTGGCCAGCATGGAGATTCTTCACGACGGCCGCTTGATAATGCTCCGGCTGACACCTGAAATGATAGAAAAGACAGGTGCCCCCTTCAGTGAAGGTGAAATGAACATCAACCTCCCCCTTACAGTAAAAGGAGTGATAGCAAGCCTTCTTATCAAACAGGATATTGGCGGACCGGTAAAGGTAAGTATGAGAACGAAGGGTGATCTTGACGTGGCAGAAATAGCAATGGAAAACGGAGGGGGGGGACACAAGAACGCCTCAGGTTACAAGTCACCCCTGGAATTCGAAGAAACCTGCAGAAAAGCTTTAGACGACATGTCAAGATTCTTCACGTGATTTTTATTCTATAATAGTTCCAGCATGTTACCCAGAAGTTCTGCTACTTCATCATCAGGTCGCAATACAGCACGGGAAAGGTCATCCCCTTTTCGAACAACGAAGGAAACCGTACAGGCGTCCCCCTCGAAATAGGGAGGAAAATTCACGGTAACACCCTTCTGCCGCAGCATTGTGGCAATTTCATCAACCATGTGTTTCATTTCAGTATACCGGGGGTATCGTATCTTTCGAACGGACCAATACAACGACTCTTCACGCACCCTTCGATCATCTGAGTCATCCCTGTCAATTGCAAGAACATTATCAAGGGAACCATCCCTGCGCAATATGTCATCCATCATGGAGACTATCTCCCTGAAATAATTAAGCCGCACCTGGGTATTCTGCACAATTTCAGAAAGAAAGTTGATGGCAGGCTGCGGGAGAGCCATAATACCTGTTATAACCCTGAACCCGGCATTCTTAACATCAAGATAATCCTGAAGCTCCCCTGGAAATGCGGTTACGGCATCAGCATTCTCGGAATTTCGAACAAAGTTGCCGGGAACATTGAGAATATTGCCGGCATTTTGCAGTTTCTGACTGTCTGCTTTAAAATATTTTCGTACTATGTTCAATACCCTGCATTTCCCGCATGGGCCCAGCTCATCATGATACATCTTCTTAGCCACACCATCCATATAGGATTGCATGGGAACCTGCTCTATCACTCTAGCCGGAACAACCGCCAGTTGGCATTTACCAGCAGCCTTGATCCTGTTATGGCCAAATATAATTCTATATCTCCCTTCATTTTCCAAAAGAAGAGCTGGTTCCAGCATACCTGACTCTGATATTGACTTTTGCAGCGAATCATCCTGCATCGGTCTGCTTATATTAAATGTTTGATCTTTAATATCGATGTGGTTCAGTGGTATTTCAACGGGTTGGGATAGTTCAGCGTGCATAATTACAGGAGCCCCCTGAGAAGTGTATTCACCTCTTCAGGTTCAATCACGGTTACCTTGGAAAGTTTTCTCATGCTGCTTCTCGCTGCATCGGTAAGATCTGCGGTGGTAATGAAAAGTCCCTGTTTTGCCTTGATATCATTAATGGCCTGCGCGAAGTTTCTCAGGGTGATCTCGCCGACATTGGTCTTTGACCATCTTCTCACCCACACCAGGGTTTTATCTTTTGTCTGTTTGTCAATTGCAAGAAAATCAACTCCATCAGCTTCACGGTATGTCTGCAATATCTGGTCAACCTTGTAACCAATCTTGGAAACCAGCCTGTTGGCGATAATCCTGAAATTTTCCGTTTCAAGACCCACCAGCGTTGCAACAAGGTCACCTCCTCCCTGGTATCGACTTGAACCTGAAGATTGACCTTCGGAATCAGTACTTACCCTGGTCGTCACCATCACATTCTTAATATTAATTTCTTTATCACTCTTTAAGCCGCAAATACCCCATAAAAATCCCGGAGGGAATGGATTCATTATCCATTCATCAACATAATCCATCACTGAGACATCGAATTCATCATGGGCATGCCGGTTGGATTCCATCTCTTTTCGAAGCTGGGTCACAAGTTGCTGAACATTTTTAAATGACCTGTCTTTTCGATACAGTTCATTCCAGTATTCATAGGCATTATCTGTTTTCTCACCCTTGAGACAGGCAAACCCGAGATCATAGAGGGTAACCAGTTCTTCATCAACGATATTATTTTTCTGCGTGATCTCAAGAACCTGCTGAAAAAGCTTGATAGCCTCATCCATTTTATCAATGCGGGCCTGAAGAAATGCCAGGTACCTTTTGGCGATAAACAGCACCTGTACCTCTGTGGCACTGTCGGCCACCTTCTGAATATACGCAATTGACTGCCTGTAATCCCTCTTCCTGTCAAAGGTAAAAGCCAGGGCAATATTAACAATCTCTGATTGGGGTTTCAGGTTGGCAGCTTCCTTGAAATAGTTACCTGCTTCATTAATTTTCTGATTCTGATAGCTGCATATCCCGGCTCCAAACAGCACCTCGAAGCTGTCTGGTTTCAATTTTACCAGCCTTTCAAGGTATCGCTGGGCAATGTCAAATTCTTCCTGGCCAAGAGCAATAAATGAAACATGATAAAGGGATTCAATATCTGCTGGATACATTCTGAGAACATCAATGTATATCTCAAAGGCACTTTCAATATCATCCCTGAGATAAAAAACATTCGCCAGTTTCTTCTGTATATCCTGTTTATCCACCTCGTAGTTGAATTTACCGATATTCAGTATCTTCTCAAGGTGTTGGGCGGCCTGGTCAATTTCGTTTATAGAAAAATACAGGTTAGCAAGCCTGTGATGGGTAATATAATCATCCGGCGAATTTTCAAGTGCCTTTTTGTATTCCATGATGGCTTCATCGACCCGGTCTTCATTCAGAAAATTCTCTGCCCGGTTACGGGGATCCATTCTTGGTTTCAAATAGAAGAGATAATATGCCAGGCCACCAAGAAAAATTGTTCCTATTATTAAATATACTACCAGCATACAATAATTGCCTTTCTCCACCACGTTTGGATGTCATCAAACCACCAGGGGTCTTAGTTAATTGTCGGTTAAAAGCAACCTTTTAATTACAGGTTAATTATCACAGGTTTAACGGCGAAAACGGACAGTATCAGGCCACCCATTAAGAAGAAAGGCGTTCTCCATTTCTTTTTTTATCACAAAATCATCTTCTTGAACAATTTTTGCCTTAAATGGCAGGCGAATCATAATCTCGGGGGGAACAAATTGTGGAAGCTGCAGAAATGTAATTTTCACCTCTCCCCTGGTTGCAACCATCTTGAAAGAGATGGTACCGAAACGGGAGGGCGCATTTTCAACAGTTATCTCTTTACCGGAAACGAACCAATCCCTGGGAGGAACCGGGAATAATTCCAGCCTGTCAGAATAATCAATAAACAGTAGATTTCTGAAAAGTTGTGAAAAAAGTGACATAGCCACAAGCGAAGCACCGTCTCCATACACACTCATTCCCGTAGAAGGGTTCATGTATTCGGGAATCACGTACATATCACCCGGCACCTTTTCTACCTGGTGTAAAAGTTCTATTACATCAGGATCATTCGCATACAGCATGGCATTGGCATACAGCAGTGAAGCAACCATATCCGTTGCCGGGATAACCTGGCTGAATTGCAGGGAATTACCAAACCATTTTTTCAGGGTAAAAAAACTCTCTTGCAGCCACTCCCTGCCAAAGGCACCGAGAGTAAAAGGAAACACACCACCAATATCATAACGCTGATAATCATGAACCGGCCTGAATCCCTCACTACTTACAGAAACATCTTCATCCTCATTTCCTTTCCCTTCAATGTCACTACCGGCCTCTTCCATTGTACTTTTACTCTCTGGCTGAATGAAAGTATTAAATATTTCACCAATACGTAAGGATTCTTTAATATAGCGATTCTCATCTCCAAAAATACCCATACTCCTTGCCAGATATGCACTCTGACTGAATGCATATGCGAACAAGCTTACATCATATCCTGACAAGCCCTTGATGAAGTAATATGGATGGGTATTGTCCCACTGGGACATCTTCTTTGCTTTTTTTATATTCAGCCCTTTCGTATACTCAAGAAGGGCAACACAATTCTTTTTGACAACGGGATAGAATTCCTGTAAAAAATCAGAATTTCTACTGTGCAGATAATAATCCGATACTGCTGACAGCAGGTAGGCAAGAATTACACCATGTGAAAGGTCTTTGACCTTTCCTTCTGGATGATTTGAAGAGAATGACCGAAGCATTGTTAACGACTCATTGAAATATCCCATCCTGTTCAACGCATATACTGTATAAAAGAACTCCCTCCAGTGAGATAGGTTCTTATAATAATTCTTATCTGAAGAAGCGGGGGGCATAAGTCCCTGTAGAACACCCAGTCTTGCCGCCTTAAATCTCTTCACCCTGTTTTTATCAGGAAATGCAATTGTGATACCCTGCGACAATCGCATATCGGTATAGTTGCCGTAATCTTTTCTTAACGCATGTATATCAATTGTACCCTTCTTAATAGCAGATGAAGTAGAAATCGCAAGCCGTACGGGGGGCAATGGTCCTTTTTTGTCAATTTTATACCCTACTGCCATAGTAGCCATACCATCATCGCATGTTACCTTCAAGGTGTCCACAGATCCTCTTGAAAACCGTATATCACCACTTTCAGCGTTACCTGTTTCCACAAGGTGGGGGTTTTCCTGAAGACAGAGACAATCACGCCCGTTAACTGACACCATGTTCCCAGCAGGCTTGTACTCGATCTTGTGAACCCCTCCAATCGTATCCATATTATATGGGCGTATCACCATAAGCATGAACAGGTTTCCACTGGTTTTGGCGGGAGCACAATGGGGATGAATAATTAACTCGTCAATAGATGTTCGTGTTATGAAGTATTCGATGTCCAGCTTGTTTTTTTTGCAAATCCATGAAGAATGCGCCGACCATTGTTCAGTATCCAGCCACACATGGCTGTTCCCACTTTTCACATCCGGTCTAAGTATATCAGTATCATCGACAATCCAGAATTCGAGGGCCCACCTGGAAGAATCAGCAACAACCATTCCCGACGGGTCAACATATACGGGAGCACTGCTTATAAGATTGGTCATACGCATCCACGAACGGCAGCTGTCATTATTTAAAAGCAGTGGCATGCCCCCTTCAGCCCGGCCGATGGCATATTGAAGCCAGTAAGGCCAGTTGAAGTGGCTGCACTTCTGGAATAAAAGCGAATTGCCTATGCCGTCGTGAAAATATTGCCGGTTCTGAATATACTTCCCATAATCAGCATTTTTAACAGTAACAGCCTGCAGGTCTATTACTGATGAAGCAATTCCGCTTTCAGTGGATGGTGATTTAATGAACGGAATTTTAATGTTCATTATTGAAATGACTTAAGGGCTTCTTCTTCCGAATCATAGATCTCAAACATATCCATGAGTTCGACTACTTCAAATATCTTTTTAACCGCATTGTTCATGTTACAGAGTTTCAGTTTTCTTTGTGATTCTTTCAAAATACGCATGGTTGAAACGAAAATTCTGAGCCCTGAACTGCTCATGTATTCCACGTCCGCAAGATTTAATAAAAGATGCACCTGTGGTTCATCCTTGATTATACGGTTTATCTCTTTTTCAATATCAGCTGAAAGGTGCACATCAAGTCTCCCCTTCAGGTATATTACAATGACATCACCTTCTCTTTTTGTCTGCAGATCCATTAGATCCCTCCTGATAATATGATAATGGCTACATTTATTGAAATAATATTAAAATATTTGCCTGTATAACCGCTTATAACTATTCTGAGCAAGTATACTATAGCATGGCTACTATTTGTGCAAGTTATTTATTAAAAATATCATTTAATATTTAACCCTACTCTTCTCCCATTTTTGCCTGACCGCGGGTCATCATCAGCCCTGTCACGGTCAAAATACATATTATGGCAAATACACTACCAATTGCAACAAGAATTGTATGCTGGTACTTCAGACCGTTTACCAGGAGTAGTATTGAAGAGACTAGTGGAAATAAAACACCCGTATAATATACAAGCCCCCGGTATCGAAGGGGATCAAAAAGGGGTAGTATCATGGCAAAACCCGTAACAGCAACCATAACCGCAAAAGCCCTGGAAAAATGGTAAAGAGGGGCAATAAACGTGTCAAACTTGATACTTTCATACCAGTCTACGGTCACCTGCACACCAAAAATTGTGCCGAATAATTGTGGTGAAAGCGCGAAAATAATTCCTGTAATCATGTACACAAGCCCTGTGAGTAATACTATACCCTGCAGTACGTTGGTTAACCGAGACCTCATGAATGATCCCCCTAATAGTCTATTTTTAGTACATTTTACAAAATGTCAGACAACCTCTCGGTCATAATCTGTTCTGACTGGCCAATAATTTTTTCTACTGTATCGTTTTCCCTGTCAATCGGAATTCTCAGGTGATGATCCGCAAGTATACCTGACAGGTCTCTTGTTTCAAAAATTTTACGCTGGGCTTCAGTAAACAACCTGTAAAACCCCAGCATTTTTCTATCCTGAATCCTGTAATCCAACCTGTTTTCAATTGAAACATGTATAATCTCGTCTATACATGTTCTGAGAATATCCTCACATCGCACATGATGGAGGGGATATCCGGAATGGAAAGGCACTCCATCGACAGAAACAGATTCAAACACGGGAAACAGCGAACACGCAGCAGCCACACTGTTTTTCAGATAGCCCGTGCTCATCATTCGTCTTTTTTCACCATCTCCATGCACGACAAGTGCACAGGGCAGCGGGTTGAACATCTCCACCCGCTTGTCACCGGCAATGTCCTCACCGAGTGATTCAAGTTTATTATTCTTAAATATATATTCAGCGGGGAAGGTTACATCCATCAGGGTATTGATCTTTTCCGATGAGAAAAGGGTGCCCATCTTTTTCAAATAATCACTGATATTACCGGATGACACAAAAGCTGCGGCCGCCAGGAAGCTGTATGAAGAGGTATAAAGAAGATCCAGTTCCAATTCTGAATCTTGAACCGCCGCCAGCACACCTCCATACACTACCGATTCATACAGGCCAGACTCAAGAACAAGCCCCCTGGTTTTTTTTACCAGGGACTCGATGATATCCCACGATACCCTGTCCTCGCATCGCTTGTTCAATACCGGCAACAGGTCTTTCTCCTGCTTTAATTCCAGGTCTTCCATTACGTATCCACCACTGAAGGAACGTGTATCCCTGGCATAATACCCGTTTAATATATAATACACCCTCTGGCCTTCATGAAGATTTACATCCACCATTGGATACAGGGTCTCTCGTTCCCTTCTCTTCTTTATAACAGGCAGAATGAAATCCGAGAGTGCGAATATTTCATCTCTCAAGGCCTCATCTGATCCCCCGCAATCTATGATTATATAATTAAAACTTCTCGATAGAAAAAATATAACCGGGGATAATATTTCCGGGTCTATCCGCACTTTTGACCCGAATGCCACGTTAAGTAGATGCAGGTTGTCGGATACCGGTTGCAGCCTTTCCCTGATAAAGGCTTCTCCCTTGGCATCATTAGTCGATTTCTGGGCAAGGGGTGGAAGCAACTGCCTGGCAAACAGGTCGAAAAGAGATTTCCCCGAGTACGAGGCATCAAGAACGATGGTTTTCCCATAACCAGACAGGGCAACTGCCATGTACGCGCTTACCGTTGATGTGCCCGATTTACTGCTATTACCGTATAGTGTTATTATACGGGTATTATGGCTGGTAAACTGCGTACCCGTTTCAGATGGATTCATCCCTGTTCTCTGTATACCCCGGATATACCCGCGTAACGCTTTAAAACTGCTGAGAAGAAGACTGTATAATAACTCGTTATTAATGATAACCAGGCATGAATCTGAAAGTGCCCTGACGCTGCCTGTCATCTGCTCGGTGATGAAAGGAATCTGTCCGAAAAAGGATCCCCGTGCCAGGTAGACCAGTTCATTTTTGCCGAGGGCATCGAATTCCAGGAATCCTTCAGAAACTACATTCAGTGTATTCACACCCCTGACCGCGCGCACCTGTCCTTTCTTAAGTTCACTTATGGTAGCTGATTCACAGAGACGTGCCAGTTCGTCATCACTGAAATGACGAAAGAGTGGAATGGAATGAAGGATATACGTTAGATTAATCATACAAGAAATGCATTATTTCACCTGTCGTAACAACTTCACCAGGTCACCTTTCCCTATTAATTCGATAGGCCTGGTATTAGAAAAATCCATGGCTGACTGGGAATAATCTCCTGTGGATATTATTACAACCCTGTTAGCGTTTTTTGGTTTCATCTTTTCGTGAAGCTGCCGTAACAGTTTATCATTTATGGTATCGGTAGTACGAAGTATGCGGATAATTTTATTTGAACGCCTTGTGTTTCTCCATTTACCTTCGGTCTCGGTCACAAGCATCTCAATATCTGTATCACTCATGATATCAACGTCCATGATATTATGCCCCATTGATTCAACTACTTTTCTGCATGTATGCTCGAATTGCGCCAGTCCTGCAATCATGAAGTCTTTTATCCTGTCATCCTGCCTGAATTCGGCATATGATTTCAACTTTTCCTGAACGTCCCTGAAGTTGGGATTAACCTGTACTATTTTTTCCCAGTTATTTATTGCAGAATGAAGATCACGCATTCGTTCCTGTGCTTCGGCAAGGAAATAGCGCAGGTTCAGTTCAGTATCACTTCCACGCTTGGCGAACTTCAATCCCCGCTCAAACTCAATAACTGCCTTGGGAAGCTGTTCACGTTCGATATAGCATGTCCCCTTTGCCAGGAAACTTTTTACTTTCAGATCATCACTTTTTTGAGATATCTCAAATTCTTTTATTGCCCATTCATAATCCCCAAGCTGGCGCAACACAAGCCCCAGAAAATAATGTGCCTTGTAGTTTCCCTGGTCGATTTTAAGGGCATCAATAAATGATTGCTTGGCATCAGTATAATTTCCTGTTCGATAATGCACCTGGCCAAGATAATAATGGGACATGTCATGCCTGTTATTGCTGGCGATACTCTTCTTAAAGTAGGGAATTGCCTTATCAAACTGGCCGTTATTAAAGAAAATAACACCAAGATGATAATAGTTTTCATAATTTGACGGGTCCAGCTTGGTAAGGATAAGATACTCTTTCTTGGCTTCCTCGCTGGCATTACGCTCCCTGTATATTCGGGCCAGCCGGGAACGAACTTCCACTTCGCGGACATTATCGTCGAATTTACCGAGTTTTAATACCTGCCGAAACTCCAGGATGGCAAACTGAATATTATTTTCTTTCAGGTATGCTTCTGCCAGTAGATAATGCGCGTAGGCATTCCTGTCATCTTTTTCCAGTATCTCGCCGAGTTTCCTGATAGCAAGTTTAATCTGCCCTCCCTCAATTAATTTTTCTATTTCTTCCAGTTTCCTGGGAAATACATAAATATTAACAAGGTAAAGGGAAAATATAACCAGTATTATTATAAAGAGAAAAATTATTGCGTAAGTAAAAAGCATTGTCAGCTATATTCTCCAACATCATTGATCTTGACAGTTATCACGTTCTTCCCGCAATTTCCTGTTCTGTTCTTCAAGCATCCGAATTTTTTCAAATGCCTCCATTAACTCCACCCGGCTCAGCTGGGAAGCGTTCTCCTGTGCTTTTGCGGTCTCAGTCACCATTTTCAATTCAGTTCGGGCAAATTCAACAATATTATCATACATACTTATTATTTCATTGGCATTCTCAAGTTCTTTCTCGTTTAACTTGAGCACGTTCTCATAACCGGACACCATTTTTCGAAGCTGCTCTACTTCTTTCCGTAACCTGGCATTCTCTTCCTTCAGGTTCTCAATTTCCCTTTCCATGTGAGAGACTCCTTTTGGGTATAACTATACATGTGTACCACAGATGTGTTAATGATTGCAACTATAAAATGATAATCCTGGTTTAAAAATATTCACCACAGGGGTACAGAGATACAGAGAAAGGATTCGTATATTTTTACCGCAAAGGCGCAAAGGGCGCAGAGAAGCGCAAAAAGGAAATATTTAAAAAAATATAATATCTTTTTTCTTTTCTTCTCTTTGCGCCCTTCGCGTACTTTGCGACTTTGCGGTGATCTTTGCAGGTACTAACTCTGTACCTCTGTGACTCTGTGGTGAGAAAAAAAATCAAAAATGATGTTGACAAAACATGGCCAGGTTTTATTAGCTTATTGGCAACGGGGGCGTAGCTCAGTTGGGAGAGCGCTTGAATGGCATTCAAGAGGTCAGGAGTTCGATTCTCCTCGTCTCCACATCCCTTTCCAGATTTTAAATCAATCCAGCAAGTGAACGATCAAACCGCTTCGAAGCTTCGGCTCAAACCATGTTGATTTTGGGGGCATGATATTTCCCGTGTCCGAAACATTGATGAGGTCTTCCACGGATGTGGGATACATGGAAAAAGCCGCCTGGTACTTTCCATTATTAACCAGTTTTTCCAGCTCAGATGTGCCCCGTATACCCCCGACAAAATTGATCCTGCTGTCTTTTCTGGGATTTTCAATACCAAGGAGTGCCGAAAGCACCCTGTCCTGTAGAATTTTCACATCAAGGCTTCCCACCGGATCAGCAGGAACCTCTCCTTTATAGCTGAGGGTATACCAGCTGCCATCCAGGAACATGCATACCTGGTGTTTCTGTTCGGGCACACTGACCGTTGACTTCTCCACGTCAAACTCGTTACCAAGTTTTTCGATAAATGCATCAACAGACATTCCGTTCAGGTCACGCACTACCCTGTTATAGGCTAAAATGCGTAATTCATCATGGGGAAACAACACTGCAAGAAAATGGTTATGCTCCCCGTCCTTCATGCCCTCGTTTCTGCGTTTCTGTCCAACTTTCACTGCTGAAGCCGCCCGGTGATGACCATCGGCAATATACAGGTCCCGTGAAACCATAGACTCTATCAGTTTCTGCTGCATTGCTGTATCATCAATAACCCGGATAGTATGCCTGATACCGTCATCTGCGGTAAAATCATATTCCGGTTCTGCAGCTGCCGCCTTCTGTATAATCGAACGCACCGATCCGTCCTCCCTGTAGAGCAGGTATACAAGGCCGGTCTGGGCATTGAGGATATCCAGGTGTGTCATACGGTCTTTCTCTTTATCTTCACGGGTAAGTTCGTGTTTTTTTACAATATCATTCAGGTAATCATCAATACTCACACAGCACACGATACCTGTCTGTGAACGCCCGTCCATTTCAAGTGTATACAGGTACAGTTTCGGTTCATCGTCCTTAACCATAATTGATTCATTTATAAATGCTTCAAGGTTTTGCCGGCCCCTGTTGTATACTTCTTTGGAATAAGGATCGATTTCACTTCCAAGATCTATCTCGGGTTTTGATACATGGAAAAAACTGTACCTGTTGTCACCGGCAATTACCTTCGCCTCTTCGCTGTCAACCACGTCATATGGCAGCTCAGCTACCTTATCAGCAAGTTCTTTGCGGGGACGCAAACCGTTAAACGCTACTATCTGTGCCATGGTACTATTCCTTTATAATTGAATTTACCTGATCACTCTTTCCCGGAGGAAGAGTACTGGATGATGCTCTGGTATACTGAATAAAAGATGTATCAGGTTGTAAACTCTTTTCCGTGGATGGTGACCAGGTTTTCTATGAAAAACTTTTTTGTGCCTGCCGGTATCTGCACATGTACCTCGTCCCCCGGGGCTTTTTTATGCAGGGCCCTTCCGATTGGTGATGAAAGGGATATTTTGCCTTCAGAGGGGTCTACTTCACTGGTTGGTACAATGGAAAACTCTATTATCTCATCTGTATCCAGGTCTTTTACGGTAACCTGTGAACCCAGGTCTACGCTGTCAGTTTCAAGACTTGAAATATCTATATCGCTCATGGTGCTGAGCTGATGGCTCAACTGGGAGATTCTTGCCTTCACGAACCCCTGGCGTTCGCGGGCGGCATGATACTCGGCGTTTTCTTTCAAATCGCCGTACTCCCGGGCTTCCTGTATTCGCCTTGGAAGCTCTACCTTCATCTCGTAGCGTAATTTATCTATTTCGTCTTTAAGCTTTTTTTTCTGTTCTTCAAGGTTCGAACTCATACAATTCCCTCGCTCACGTTGTGACCATTACGTTCATTTCTGGTTTATCTTGATTAAAAGGGTTACGTTTTTTTTACTGTCCTTCTTTACCGTGTACCCACTGCTTCTCAACGATTTTTCTATCTTATAATTGATAATGTCTACAACTTTTTTCCCCATGTCCCTTTCACCCCGTATACAATTCCTTTTGTATTTTGCGAACACGTATCCACCTGCAGGGCAGCACCCGTTATTTTCGGACAACTTTTACCTTCCCTGGTTTATGTACAGGCTTATATCAATTTTCGGAACATGGAAATGAGGTATTAAGACATTAATTGTCTTCGGGGAAGCTCCTTTCAAGCATTTTTGGCTTAAACTTCTGTTTATTCAACACCCTGTCCGAAACGAGGCGTATGATGACAAAGGAAAGCCCGAATCCCATGATGCCGAAAATTCCAGACGAAGCTTCCACGTCCACCCCCAGTTTTGTATGTACCATTACGCCAAAGATTATGCCCGCAAACAGCAGCACAAGGGGCAGCATGTATATCAGGAATGACGAGGCGATGACACCTCCACCGGGTACATAAAAATACACGTTGTCTCCCTCGCGGGCCTGGAGGGTATTTTCGATCCAGAGTTTTTTCGTTCGGGGGTTTGACCCGGTGGGACACGAATTTTTACTGGCGCATGACATGCAGAAACTTGCCGGGTCGGTTTCCACCAGTGCCATGTTTCCCTTTATTTCGGTAACCCGTCCGCATTCTCGTTCTATTTCCATTGTGCTCTCCGGTTGTCAAAAGTCAGCATATGCCATGAAATACAGCCGTCCTGTTTTGGCAGGGGTTTCAGAGACGTCCCACGCGTAGGTGATGTCCCAGAATACCTTTTTAAAATTGAAGATAACCTTGAGGCCTGCCCCCGTATCATGGCTCCAGTTATGGTTCTCATCTCTAAAATAACCACTATTAACGAAAGGGTCAACATAGAAGAAGGCCGGTGATACCTCCAATTCCAGGTGAAGCCCCCCCGTGTTCTTGAATGACGAGGCGGTATAATCGGCACCAAACCCAAGCAGCTTTTCATCGTACACGTAACGGCGGTAATAGCGTTCCCGTGATGACGTGTAATATGAATACACTTCCGGTATCAGCCGCACCCGGGTGGTCAGGGGCAGCACCAGTTTACCGTCGGCCTCGGCCATCACGAACCCGTCGGGCTCAAGGGTGCTCGCGGCCATGTCCCCCTTCATGGTGAGCTTAGAAACATTTCGTGCCGGCAATACGATGCCCCGCTGGGTTATGGTGAGGCGCAAACCGGCCCGCCCCATGCGGTTGTCCACCTCTTCTTCAGGATAATCCCTGATACGGGTGAATGACCCCGAGGTCTCTATACCGGGGATCACCAGTACTCCTGTGCCGACGCGCTGGTACATCCTCACCCCGGTATACACACCGCCCCCGTCAGCGGCAAACCAGCTGTCAAGGCTCTCCCACTTCTCCGCTTTTCGTCCCCCTTCTACTCCAGCGTAATACTGCAGGGGGTTTTTGCCGCTGCTGAAGCGATACCATTCCATTGCACCACCCGCCCGTGTAAACCGGTCATCCATGTAGGACGCATGGGCTGTGAATTCAACGAAGCTTTTCCCAACGGGAAGGGTATACATGGCATGGGGGCTTATTCCATACAACGGCCGTATGCCAAGACCCCAGCGCCACCACCTGCTGCCCTCGTCCACCTTCATCACAAGGACAACGTCCCCCTGCTCACGGTAGTTTTCCACGTCAAGGCGTATGCTCTTCAGGTTGTAGAGTCCCTTCAGGCGTTCAAGCCGGGCCCTGACCTGTTGACGATTATATACCTCACCTTTCCAGAGCTTCCCCACCTGGCGCAGATCATCGGCGGTTTCTCCCTTTATACCGCGTACCCGTACCTCCTGTATGCGGGATTCCTGTACGTATATTCGCAGGGTGCCCTCTTCGGTGAGTTCCATCCTGTCAACATAACTGGTGGTGTAGCCTGCTTCATGGTATTTCCGGGTAACCCGCACCGCCAGGTGATCGATGTCCTTTCGGGTTACCTCCCCGGTGTAACCGGGGGTCAGGGAATCCAGCTCAAGGTTTACCGTGTTGCCCACAAATTCAACCCGATTAACGGTAAGGGCCGCCGCCTGCGTGGCATACAGGATGACCGTAAGGAAAAGGAGAAGTATGTATTTGATTGAATTTTTCATAATTTTTTAACCGCAGATACACAGGGATGGGTGAAGAGTGAGAAGTGAAATGTGATCAGATAGACTCTCAATACAGCCTCTTGCGTACCACGTCTTTGGGCAGTTCTAACGTAAATATACCCTTATCAATGGGCTTGTTCAGCTGTACCCGTGAATATACCGTGATGTTTCGCACGATACCGTCCCTGGTGCGGGCCAGCACTTCCACCCGCCCGGGGAAAAGGATACCATCGATCTTTTCGTAATTCTCGTATGTTTCGCGTACCAGTTCTCGTCCACTGCGGTCACACACTATCTTGCGGATTGGCACCAGGGTGTCATTGTGCAGCCATATCTCGAGGGTTGTGCCCTGCCTGTTGTCCTTCATGATAAAGCAACGTGCCTTGCGAAACAGGCCGTAGAGATGTATGCCTTCGTATTCGATAGTAAACCTGTCTGCCCGTTTGTTCAGCAACTCCTGCAGGGGATTTACAGAGGGCACGTTCCCGTTCTGGCTTGATGGACCGGGGGTGTCCATGTAGTAAAGCTGCCCTGCCTCGGGGTAGTACCACTGTAACGACCCGTCTTTCACCAGTACCACCTGTGGCTCGGGGGTGTCATAGTCAACTCGCAGCATGCTGTTTCCCCTGGCCCGGTAACGACCTTTATAAAGTTCAGTCTCTTTACCTGATTCGATGATGTGCTGGGTGATGCGGGCATCGATGGTCTTTATGGCCTGGTAGCGCTGTATGGCCTTTTCCAGCAGGGCGGCGTGGTTGTCCTTTTCACCGGGAAAAGACGTCACGGGTACAAGGAATAGTACAACCAGTTGGATTATTGTTATTGTTCTCAGTTTTTTCATACTCGTTATTTGCCACGGGGACGCCGGGGCATTAAGAATTTTCAAAAGTTGCATGTTACATGCCGTCAACCGTGGCGTATTTCACGTGTTTGGGCAAGTATAAAATGTAGTTGCCATGAATGTTTGGTTTGGATATGATAATTCAATTATTTATAATGGAGCAACTTAATTGAATAAATTAATTATTTCATTATTTACCCTGCCTTTCATTGTATATTTTCTCACCTGCGACAGGGCTGATATGCATACTATCGCGAAATATGGCCCGGAGCCGGACAGTATTTACTTTTTTTCTGATTATATAACCGATGATGGTGCATTTTCCGTAAATGGCGACCCGGAATCGCGATGCCGCGAAGCGCTTGAAACAACGGTCCCCTTTCTTATGGTATCCCGTATTGAGCCATTGTTGAGTACTTACGAAAGGGATGCGCGTGATATTGTTCCTTCTATATACAGTCATGTGAAGGTAATTGGCGTCACTCAGACTGGGATTAAAACTCAGATTTCTTCCTCATGGACAGGCCTGTGGGACGGAGCAATTGACGCCTCAATGAATACCGCGTTGGGACCTTTTTCTGATTACTGGACGGGGACCAATATTGACGGTACACTCTACAGTGAGAACTGCAGCAACTGGTCTGACAATACTATATCTGCAGGAGCGACAGGTCTCGAAACATCAAACACTAGCTCATGGATAAACTCTGTTGACTCTCCCTGCAATAACTCTTTTTCTCTCATCTGCGTAGGGTATTGATTGCATTAACAATGAAAACCACAGAATAATTCACCATGAAATACAACCCCGAAAAACACCAACGCCGTTCCATACGTCTGCGCGGATACAATTATTCCCAACCCGGCGCGTATTTCATCACCATGTGTACCCAGAATCGCCTATGTTTATTTGGCGATATCGTGGATAAACATATGACATTGAATGAATTCGGCAAAACAAATCAACCAATTACGCCAGACATCCGGCAATCAGGTCTGGCAACGCAATTATTACGAACACATCATCCGTGATGAACACGAATTAAACCGCATTCGACGATATATTTCATTCAACCCCGCCAAATGGCTAAATGTAAATAATTATTTTTAACCAGCCGCATCTGCCGGGAAACAAAATTTGATATTTCCATCCGTAATGAAATGAATTGACAATGAACATAGCAGACAATATATTGTGCTACACCTTGCATTTGTGTATTCTAATAATTATGAGTAAAATGATATTATGAAAAAAATCATTCTACTGTTACTCAGCTTACCCCTTTTTATATATTTTCTCACCTGCGACAGGGCGGACATACAGACTATTGCAAAATATGGGCCTGAGCCAGACAGGATTTACTTTTTTTCTGATGGTATAGTCGATGATGGTGCATTTTCCGTAAATGGCGATCCAATGTCAAGATGTCGGGAAGTATACGAGACTACCTATTCATTCCTCGAAGTCCCAAGGATTGAACCTTTTCTGAGTATCTACGAACAGGATGCCCGTGACATCGTACCTGAAGTGTACTGGCACGCCCCGGTGGTAACAGTTGATTCATCCACGTTCGCGTTCACCGAAGTATCACCTTCATGGGCTGGACTTTGGGATGGTTTAATAGATTCTACCATGTACCCCGTTACCAATGTAGCAGGCTATTACTGGACGGGTACTACACCATCAGGCACATTGTCAGTTGATAATTGCCAGAACTGGTCTGACAATACTACCGGCTACAACGCAGCACGGGGAAACAATAGTGCCACAGATTCAGACTGGATCGAGTATTCATTGACGACACAGGCATGTGACGGTTCATTGTACCTTGTATGCGTGGGATATTGATTGCTTTCTAATATAAAGGTTTTAGCTGTTTAAATTATTCTTGATCAGGGAAATTATTATAAATGAAAAAACTGATCCTGTTACTTTTCACGCTTCCTCTTGTAATCTATTTCCTCACCTGCGACAGGGCAGACATGTATACTATAGCAAAATATGGTCCCGAACCGGAATACATATATCTCTTTTCCGGTGAACTTTTTGGAATGTCCTATCCGGGTAATTTTTACCCGAGCGGGGATCCTGAAAAAGAGTGTGTTGAAACATTTTTAGAGTATTATTCATACCTGGATGTGGTAAGGATCAAACCCTTGATCAGTACCAGCGATCTGGACGCCCGTGATATCGTTCCAGACCGTTTCAGCCACGTACAGGTTATGGGAGTTGATTCGGCAGGAATACCAAGCATGGTATCGCCTACATGGTCTGACATGTGGACTGGCAATATAGATTTTTCTTTAAGCTCTACTATGGGGATTGGCACAAGATACTGGACGGGGTCAACGACAGACGGCACCCTTGAAACCGCGTACAATTGTAATAACTGGTCATCAAAACTTGGTACTGATACAGCCGTGTATGGTGATCCAGCACTTACCAGCACATCCTGGATTAACGGCCCGCCTACAGGTTGTGACCAGACATATACCCTGGTTTGCGTGGGATATTGAGTATTGCAGTATGATGTAGATAACCCTGCAATAATGACATCATGAAATACGACCCCTCCAAATGGCGAAATGACAATAATTATTTTTAACCAGCCGCATCAGCCAGTAAACAAAACCTGACGCCTTCCCGGTAATGAAATACATTGACAATACACATACCGGGGGATATATTATACATAGTTTTGCATTTGTATTCTAATTACTATCGGGTAAAATGATATTATGAAAAAAATCATTCTGTTGCTATTTACCATGCCGCTTTTTATATATTTCCTCACCTGCGACAGGGCTGATATGCAGACTATCGCGAAATATGGGCCAGAGCCGGATGTTATATATTTGTTTTCGGATGGGGGAAGCACTTACGATGGTACCTTCAGCGGTTATGACGGACCAGAAGAAGCATGCTACATCCAATATGAAACTTATTTCAAAGACCTGGATATTACAAGAATTGAACCACTATTAAGCACACATGAAAGGAATGTTCGCGACATCGTACCGGATATATACAGCCATGTTGAAGTTATAGGTATAGAAACATCATTAAGTGTCTTCTTGTCCAGTTCCTGGAGCGGTTTATGGGATGGAGTTTTATCAGGTCAGTTAAGCAGTATTGGGATTACTGGTTATTGGACAGGTAGTACTACATCAGGAACTCTGCACACAAACAACTGTAATAACTGGACTGATACTAGTTTTAATGGAACACAGGGTAATGGAGACTCTTCAGGCTTTTGGATGGATGATGGTAGTACTATTGCTTGTAATCTTTCCGGCGGATTGATCTGCGTGGGGTATTGATAGCATCACCAACAACCCCGAAAAACACCACCAACACCGTTTCATCCATATTCACAGATACGACTATCCTCAACCCGATCCATATTTCATCACCATTTGTACCCAAAACCATGGATGCCATTTGGCATTAAGTGGATCCGAAAATATGCCATGCGTCAATGATTGAAAACACCCACACAGAACCCGAACGTTTCGTTGGATGAACGTATCATCATACCCAACCATGTCCATGCAATAACCATAATATATGATATTGCCATTGGCCCGTACGGGCGATTCATGAATCGCCCCCACCTGAGAAAAAAAACTATTTGAAAAATCACCCGCAATATGAAGAGATACCACTATTCCCTGAACGGAGCGACATTACTGATGAGAAAAACAGCCACAATAATCATCCTGGCATGCATACTGGTAACCGGGGTTGCCATCCCCGGCGATACAGCCCTTGCAAAAACAACGGCAGCCGGCACCCTGCAATACCCCGATAACACCATCACCACCACAAAACCATACTTCCTGTGGCAGGACATCTACAACACCAAACGGCCCAATATAACCTTTAAACTGATAATCCGCGGCACTGATAACCGTGACTATTCAGAAGAATACAGGCTGGCTCCCCAAACCTATAAGGGCCAGTTCTACATACTTGAGCCCCCGGTACACCTCAAGCCGGGCCAGTACAGTTATTCTGTCGAGATGCTGCAGCGAGGAAAACCCATACGGCTGCGTCGTTATTACTATTACGACTACCCCCTCTACGGAGAATTTACGATTAAAGCAGGCAGCACAAGCCGTGTCGACAGCCTGCCGCCGGAAGAACTTGTACAATACCTTGTACTTGAGCGGCAGAACAGGGTAACCAATGGCTATAATTCAATCTTTTTCACCGGCAGCGCCGCCGGGTCGGCTGGTATCGGCTACCTGTTCTACAATGTTCTTAACTTCGGGGTAATCAGCACCGTTGTCGCGGCGGTCGCATTTACCTCGGCGGCAGTGGGGGTAAGCGCGGCAGCTTACTACGGCTATCACTACGTAAAGGGCAAAAGAGAACTGAATACAATACTTGAAGAAATCGAAAAAGAACAGAAAGAATCCCCGCCTGGTGATATACTACCAGGTAAAAACTGAACGCATACCCGATTACAATCATGATACTTGAACAGGTAACAAGGCATTATGCTGAATCAGAAGAATTCAGCCAGTTAACGAAATATACCGAAGAAAAGGGTGTACACGTAGAAGGTATATCCCCCGCGTCCTTTTCGCTCATACTGTCAGCCGCCTACACGAAGAAAAAGGTACAAACCATAGCCGTCACACAGAACTACCAGGCAATGCAGGAACTGGCACTTGACCTTTCATGCTACGTTGACCCCGAACGCATTTTCACCCTGCCCCCCTACGAGACCCTTCCCTACGAGTTTGTCTCACCATCAGAAAAGATAGAGCGGGACAGGGTAACCGCCCTCTACCAGCTGCTTGCGGGTGAGCCCATACTGCTGGTAACCACGGTAGAATCGCTTGTACGCACCATTCCCCATCCCGGTTTTTTCACCCGGCGGGGAATCGAGATCCAGCTAAACGAAGACTATCCATTCGATGACATACTGGAGATGCTCACCGCCTACGGGTTTACCCGTGAATACAAGGTGGAAACCTATGGCCAGTTTTCGGTAAAAGGGGGCATCATCGACGTCTACCTGCCCACCCATGAGAACCCGGTGCGCCTGGATTTTTTCGGCGACACCTGCGAGTCAATACGTACATTCGACCCCATCACCCAGACATCATTGCAGAAACTAGAAAGCATAACCATATACCCGCGAAGGGAGATCATCCTTTCGGCAAGTGAACGTGAAGCATTTGAAGAGATCATCGAGAACAACCAGAAGGAAGGGAAAACCGTACCCGAATCGGTGAAGAATGCCCTGCACCACGAGGACATCCTCCATCACGGCATTCCGGGAATAGAAGAGCTCTTCCCCCTTATCATGGACACCACCACGGTATCCTCACTCTTTCACGAAAAAGCATCGGTGTTTCTCTGCAACCCGCCGGAACTCAGGGCACGGCTGCAGGCGGTGGAGAAAACATTTCATGAACTCTACACACGAAAGAAAAAGAATACACTCTGCCTGCCTCCCGAAAAGCTTCTTGTACCCGATGAGTACGCGAAGCTTGAAGAAACTGCCAATTCGCTGCAGGTCTTCACGTCCTCCCGTGATGCCTTTCTCTGGAAGCTGCATGGCATACCGTCATTTCACGGCCGCATCAACAATACCCGGGAAGAGCTGGGACAGCGTATCGAGCAGGGCTGGAAAATCATCGTCAGCACCGGCTTCGAAGGACAGGCCCGCAGGCTGTACGATCTTTTCTCGGAGTTTGATCCCGGCAGCAATTTTACAGAACTTGATTTTTCAAAGCCATTTAACATCGTCCTCTCTCCACTTCGTGAAGGATTAGAAATAGAGAACAGCCGGGTGATGATCATCACCGATCATGAAATATTCGGGAAAACATATCGCAAGAAGAAGAAATTCAAACGTAAAACATCTAAGCCCATCGAGTCATTTCTTGAACTGAAAACCGGCGATCACGTGGTGCATATAAATCACGGTATCGGAATTTTCAGGGGCATGGAGCGCATGACCGCCGGCGGGCTTGAACGCGACTTTCTCACCATAGAATATGCCGACGGTGACAAGCTCTACGTGTCCCTCGACCAGATACCCATGATACAGCAATACGTGGGGCTGGACGGGAAGCACCCCCGCCTTGACGCGCTGGGGAAAAAATCGGCGTGGAACCGCATTAAAGAGCGGGTGCAGCAGTCGGTAGAGGAGATCGCCGAAGACCTCATCAAGATCTATTCGCAGCGTAAAGCCCTTCGCGGCTTCCAGTTTCCCCCCGACACCACCTGGCAGGAGGAGTTCGAGGCCCTCTTTGAATACGAAGAAACCCCCGACCAGATCACCGCCATCGAGGACGTGAAAGACGACATGGAACGCCCCCAGCCCATGGACCGTCTCGTCTGCGGCGACGTGGGTTTCGGCAAAACCGAGGTGGCCATCAGGGCGGCCTTCAAGGCGGTTATGGCGGGCAAACAGGTGGCAATACTGGTACCAACCACGGTGCTGGCCATGCAGCATTTTTCCACCTTCAAAAACCGTTTTGAAGATTACCCGGTAACAGTGGAGATGATGTCAAGATTCAGAACCAGGGGCCAGATCAATACCGTCAAAGAAAAGCTTTTGAGGGGGGACGTGGATATCTGCATCGGCACCCATGCCCTGCTCTCAAAAGACGTAAAGTTCAAAAATATCGGCCTCCTCGTCGTCGACGAGGAACAGCGCTTCGGGGTGAAGCATAAGGAGCAGTTGAAAAAACTGCGCACGCTGGTGGACGTGCTCACCCTCTCGGCCACACCCATACCCCGCACCCTGCACATGTCACTTGCCGGCATCCGCGACCTGTCCATCATCACCACCCCGCCGGAGAACCGGCATTCCATCGAAACCTACGTGATGGAAGACAATCCCGACATCGTGCGCATGGCCATAATGAACGAAGTAGAAAGGGGGGGACAGGTATTCTATGTGCATAACAGGGTGCAGTCCATTGAAGACCAGGCCATGGTGCTGAAAAAGCTGGTACCCGAGGCATCATTCTGTGTGGCACACGGACAGATGCACGAGCACGAACTGGAAGAGGTGATGATCGATTTTCTCAACGGCAAATACGACGTGCTGGTGAGCACCTCCATTATCGAGTCGGGACTTGACATTCCCAACGTGAACACCATCGTGGTAAACCGGGCGGACACCTTCGGCCTGTCACAGCTCTACCAGTTAAAGGGACGGGTGGGACGCTCGGCCCGGCAGGCATACGCGTACCTGTTTTATCCCCGTCATATCCCCTTAACCGAGGTGGCCCAGAAGCGCCTGCATGTCATTTCTGAATATGCCGACCTGGGCAGCGGCTTCAAGATAGCCATGAAGGATCTCGAAATCAGGGGATCAGGCAACATCCTGGGCAGGGAACAGTCAGGCAATATCATGGACGTGGGATTTGAGCTCTATACGCAGATGCTGGAGGACGCGGTGCGCAGGCTGAAAGGGGAAAAACCGGTACACATCTTCCGCACACCGGTCTTCCTGAAAATGGACCTGTACATTCCTGAATTATACATTGATGATGAGCGTCAGAAAATTGAGTTTTACAAGCGGTTTGAGTCATGTGAAACCGTTGAAGAAGTGGAAGAAGTAGAAAGTGATATGATTGACCGTTTCGGCAAGGCCCCCCAACAGGTTACACTGCTTGTAGAAATGGAAAAGGTGCGTTCCATTGCCTCAAGCCTGCAGATTGATGAAATACTTGAAGATTCAAGGGCCATAAAGATCCGCATATCAGGGCAGTCCCAGGTAGACGTTAACAAGCTGGTTTCCATCATACAGAAGGACAAACGGCTGTTCGTAGACAAGTTTGACAAGGAGCTGGTTCTGTTTAATCCCGGCAATGTAAATGAAGAAAAAAAGCTGCAAGAGCTAAAAAAATTGTTGCGCCAATTACAATGACACTGTAGTTTCACAAATTGAAAATATTCGTAACATATAAAGCCGCAGGGTACCAAATAATACATTACGTAAAGACCGGTATATATATGATCTGACACACTGCACGATCCCCGGCCGGAATACAATATACTATTCCATTAAAATTAAGTTTTTGAGAGGATTAATTATGAAGAAAAATATTTTTATTATCGCGGGCATAATTTTACTATCATCCATGCTTTTGCTGATAACGGCATGCGGTAACGGTTTTTCAGGAGAATGGGTTGCGAAGATCAACGGCGAGACCATAACCGACAAAGAACTGGATAATTATTATTACGCGCAGCACAAGAGCATGATGAACCTTTCCAAAGAAGAGATCGACAAGCTGGCAGCAAATCCATCTGCCACGGCACAGAATCCCCTTCTCAACAAGCAGGAATTCCTGGAACAGATGATCAGGCAGCAGCTGGTTTACCAGGAAGCAGTTGACGCCGGGGCGTTGAAAAATGATGAAGTGAAAGCACTCATCGACATGACCAAGCAGAGCGTGGTTATGGGCTGGTATGTAAAAGATAAATTCAAAGATGACATTGAAATCAGCCAGGACGAGATCGAGCAGGTATACGCGCGGCAGCGATCGAGGTTTCAGGGTGTACCTATCGAGCAGGCAGAGATGTACATAAAGCAGAACATCTACCAGCAGAAGATGCAAATGAAACTGAGAGAAATGGTTGAAAACCTTCGTGAAGAAAGCAAGATTGAGAAAAACACAGAACTGTTGAGAAAAAAAATCAAGGACAGTAACGAAAAGGCGCAGCAGGATGCACCTGCTCCACCCCAGAACAAATAGCCACAACAACAAATACCACTGTAATACACGCAATGATGAACGCGGAGTCAGCAAAACTTGATTCCGCGTTCATTATATTCTCTACCGAATTTACCTGTTTTGTGTTTGACACTCCCTATTTACCCACTTATAATTGGTTTGCTTTTCGGCACTGAATTGTTTTCAATTAAATATCGATCATCAACACTTATTAGCGAGGTTCGCTGTCATGAAAAAAGTATATTCAATACTTATCACAGGTGTTGCAGTTATCCTTTTATTCGGGTTTATCGCGGGCTGCGCCTCTAAAAAGCCTGTACGCGCATTGAAAAGAAGTGTATCACCAAACTCCCAAATCGCCGTAATTGTAGATCACCCCAACAACATCAAGAACGTTATCCTGTCACGTTTCATGGAACGAAATTACCGGGTGAAGGCCATAAACGCGTCCGACCTTTATACGTTAAAGGACGTATATGACATTTCTGATTTCAAGAAACTTGCATACAAATCTGACATGGCGCCTGAAGGTGAAGGCCAGGGCGACCTGCTTTCATTCGAAAAATCATATGATAATCTCTACAAACTTCACGTATACAATTATGAGCTGAACAAGGCAGAATCAATTGCCGAGATGCGTACTAAATATAACATCCAGTACCTTATACTGCTGGATCTTAAAGACTGGAAGAAGGTATCATGGGCACGTGCAATAGACCTTTCGTCATACGAGGTGATCTGGGTGGAAAACTATCCAGCCGGTTATGATGATTCACTTGAAGATGTAATCGATCATTTTATTACCAGCATGTCCGGAACTAAATGAAGATACGACAGTACCTGCATCAGCTAATCCAGGGGTACGCGTTACACGCTGCCCTTGCGGCAATACTGGCAATAGCACTCTTAACGCCACAGCTGCACGCGAAACCTGTAGTAGCATTCGGGTATCTTACCAATACAACCGACAATCAGAATTATGATTATCTTGAGACTATATTCCCCAACTCATTCGCGTCATCTATTGAAGCAATTTTCTACAGTAATGTGCTCAAGCCCCACAGGGTAAACGAAATTCTCAAGGAAAAGCATGACAGCTCACTTCAAAAGAATTACAGGCATGTTGAACTTCCCGATGTTATTGACAAGTTGAATGCCGACCTCTTTATATATGGTAACTTCACACCCCTTGCGGGCAACCGCATTAAAATTGAATTGCATCTCTATGCCAGGGGCTCTAACGAGATATTCACATTTACCAACATTGGCAAGATGGAAACCGAGATATTCAAGCTTGTTGACCGGATAACCCTCATCGTTGTAGATTTTATGGACGCTGATAACCTTTTTATGGCCCGCCCTATTAAGCCGGGCGAACATATCGGTATTATTACCAACCTTGAGGACCTCGAATTACAACACATGTACGCGGCCTTCATGGAAAAAGGCCACCCGGTTATCTCTGTTCAGGGAAACGAGATCATTCGTCTCACCGAAGACCGTCACGTCAAGTTCATAGATACCTTTAAATTTATCCGTACCGTGGACAATTCTTATGATACGATTACCGACTGGCGAAAAACAGAACTGTATTACGGACCATGGGCTGGAATACGGTATAACAAGATACGAAAAAAACTTAAGGACATATATTACACCTATGATGTACACTACCTCGACGTAAAATCAGAAATAATGGATAAGCTTTATAACGCGTATGGCCAGCGGCTTGATATCCTCTGCATTATAGGGTTTAATGAAGACAGGGATGAATGCTGGGTACGCGCAATTGATATGCGGGATAAACGCCTTATCTGGATGCAATCAAACGTAAAAACCGGGATGCTGAGCGCAAACCCGGTTAAAGATATCACCGATAAACTAATTGAACAGATGCACAAAGAACGGAAACAACCCTTCGAAAAATGATTACCCTTCCCGCGTTCTATTCGTAATCGTCAAATAATCCTTTATTCTTCCCCCATACTGTTACCCGCACACCAGCATACATCTGTATTCCGGCTATGGTATCTTTTTCATAGTCTTTCTCATAAAATGTTCGAAGGTATCCGATCTCAACGAATGGACTTACCCTCTGGGAAAGAATATATTCAACCCCCGTGTATATGCCGGCTGCCATCCCTGATTCTTTCTTGTTAATATGGTCAGGATCGGTTGTATCATCCCATTCTGTACTTGTTGATACGGAACCCAGTGCGATAGATGATTTCCAAAAAACAGGATAGCTGGAGAAACGATACGCGTATTCAATACCACCAAGAAATGCCTCCTGGTCGTGGCTTACCTCGTTGACAGTATCCGAGTCCTTTGTCATCCCGCTGGTATAAAATCTGAAAAACGCGGTCAGATCCGAAGTGACTGTAATACCCAGTGCGGTGCTAAGACCAATCTGATTCTCGGCATCACCGGTCTGGTTGTACATACCACTGGCGTCAATGTATATATCAGCCCATGCTGACGATACGAAAAAAAGTGAAATAGCAACCGTCAATAATATCTTTTTCAATGTTACGTTCCTCCAGAATTATTGGTACATATAACCCGATAATACTACACTTCTGAATATTTGAAGTCAAGCAAAAACAAATTTCTGTTTGTTGTTTTATTTTTTGAATAAATACTTATATTTGATTGTATATTGCTGAATTTAACCAAAATTGATTCTACTTACCGCATTAACCGAAATACTGCGCGGAAAGTTCATGCCACTGTTGTTTCAACTCATCATCTATTTGTATGGCTCGCCCCGTGGCCAGGTCAATAATAACAAATGTTACTTCTGCATCAATTACCCGTTTATTATCATGCTTTTTATGTACAACCTGGTTAAGAACAATACTCCTGTTGCCAATTTTGTTTAGTGTTGTCTCTATTACCAGAACATCGCCAAGCACGGACGGGGCACGATAGTTTATATTTATATTAACCACGGCCAGGGATATACCTTTACGGGCGAAGGAATCAAAGCTTATCCCCATCTGCTCCAGGTATGTCCACCTTGCTTCTTCCAGGAACTCCAGGTATCTTGCATTATTCACATGCCCGAATACATCCAGGTGATAGCCTCTTACTTTTATTTCGGTAATTGCACCCATTTAACAACGCTCCAGTATTAGTAAGATATATATTCGCAATGACTAAATCAACCATTCATAAGTCACACTATAGCAGACCTGTAATACATCAATTATATTTCTATTCTTTTCCGTTTCCTGGGAATGAAAAATACTGTTCTCTATAATAGCAACCCATGAAATCTGATTTCTCTAATTTTTTAACCGCCCGCTTCGCTTGATGAACGCAGATTAACACGGATGGTTAGTGAATAATGATTAGTACAAAATATAAAACTTAAGACTCTTCATCAATACCCAATTAGTATCACGCGGAGGCGCGGAGACGCTGAGGAAGGGCACGGAACTCTCCGCGTTCCCCGCGCCTCCGCGTGATACCAGTTTAGTATGGTGAAATTAATCGTTGAAAAAATTACTTTATGAAACCATAAAATTGTGGTATAAATAGTATACTTCATCATAAATAAAACATAATCATCAGAATCAAAGGTACATAATTATGACAAACGGAGAAAACATAGTTGAACCAAAGCATCTGATCATTCCAGACGAAGTACTACCCGAAGGTATACCAATTATACCCATTACCCATCGTCCAATTTTTCCCGGTATGATGATTCCCCTGGTAATATCAGGTGAAAACATGATGCTGGCGGCAAAAGAGATCGCCGATAGCGAACGGAAAATCGGCGGTGTGGTGCTGATAAGGGACCAGAAAGAAGGAGATACCGTTAAATCTCAAGATCTTTACACGGTTGGAACTTCCATTAAGATATTAAGAATCGCTCCTATTGATGATAATACTGTGCAGGTGATGGTAAACGCCTTGAAACGGTTTACCCTTGATAATGTTATTACCGATGAACCGGTTATCAAGTGGAAAGTATCCCATCATTATGAAGCCCCCTATGAATCAACTGAAGAAATGAAGGCATATTCTACTGCCATAATCTCCTCTGTGAAAGAATTGATAAAGAACAACAATCTTTTCCAGGAAGAAATGAAGCTTTTTCTGAACCGTTTCAGCATTGAAGACCCGGGCAAGCTTTCGGATTTTGTGGCATCAATGACATCCGCTGATCCTGCCGAGGTACAGGATATACTTGAAACCTTTGATGTTCGCGAACGAGTGGAAAAAGTGCTGGTTCTGTTGAAAAAAGAACTTGAGATGAGCAAAATACAGAAAAAAATCCAGAAGCAGATCGAAGAAAAAATTGCAACACATCAAAAAGAATTTTTTCTCAAGGAACAACTCAAAGAAATAAAAAAAGAACTGGGAATCGAGAAGGATGAGAAAACATCCGAGATAGAATTATTCGAAGAACGGGCAAAAAAGCTTACGTTCTCAGAAGAAGCAGAGAAAAGATTCAACGAGGAAATTGATAAATTAAAGGTACTGGAACCCCATTCCGCAGAATACGGTGTAAGCCGAAATTATCTCGATTGGCTCACATCCGTGCCATGGGGGGTCTACTCAAAAGACAATTATGACATTCCAAAAGCCAGGAAAATTCTCGACCGGGATCATTACGGCCTGGAAGACATTAAGGAAAGAATACTTGAGTTTATCAGTACCGGCAAGATGAAAGGTACCATAACGGGTTCTATAATATGTTTCGTAGGCCCGCCTGGAGTTGGTAAAACATCTATCGGTAGATCAGTGGCAGAAGCACTGGGGCGCAAGTTCTACCGGTTTTCCCTGGGGGGCATGCGTGATGAAGCAGAGATCAAGGGACATAGAAGAACCTATATCGGGGCTATGCCTGGCAAAATGATACAAAGCCTTAAACAGGTTGAAACAGCCAACCCGGTAATCATGCTGGATGAAATTGACAAGATTGGAACAAGCTTCCAGGGAGACCCTGCTTCTGCCCTGCTGGAAGTTCTTGACCCTGAACAGAATATACAATTTCTCGACCATTACCTGGATGTCCGTTTCGATCTCTCAAACGTGTTGTTCATCGCAACGGCCAACCAGATTGACACAATACCCCTGCCCCTTCTTGACCGTATGGAGTTAATGCGTTTATCGGGCTATATTCTCGAAGAGAAAGTTGAAATTGCCAAACGCTACCTCATACCCAAACAGCTTGCGGGGCACGGCCTGAAGAAAAGCCAGGTTTCCATCAATACTTCTGCGTTGAAGTCTATCATTAATGGGTATGCCCGTGAAGCCGGGGTGCGAAGCCTGGAAAACACCCTCAGGCGCATCATGCGAAAAACAACTAGAAAGATCGCCGAGAATGATGAAGAAAAGATCAAGATCACTAATGACAATATTGAGGAATATCTTGGCAAGCCAAGATTCACAGAAGAAGCACTGTATAAAAAAACTGTTGCCGGCGTTGTGCTTGGACTGGCGTGGACAAGCCTTGGAGGAACAACCCTCTATATTGAGGCCACTGCTATACCATCCAAAGCCAAGGGCTTTACCCAGACGGGTCAGCTTGGCAACGTGATGAAAGAATCCACCGAAATAGCATATTCATTTATCCGCTCAAGGGTGAAGGAGTATGGAATTTCTGAAGACTTCTTCGACAATCATTTTATCCATCTGCATGTTCCTGCCGGGGCCACACCCAAGGACGGCCCGTCAGCCGGTATCACCATGGCAACCGCCCTCTATTCTCTGGTAAAGAACAAGCCCGTAAAGAAACGGCTGGCCATGACAGGCGAGATCACCATCACGGGCAAGGTGCTGCCCATCGGCGGCGTAAAGGAAAAGACCCTGGCTGCAAAGCGGGCAAAGGTAAAAACGGTTATTTTTCCCCTTGAAAACCAGAAAGATTTCGATGAACTTCCCGATCACGTCAAAAAGGGAATCGAGGCTCACTTCGTCAACTACTTCGATGAGGTGCTTGAGATAGTTTACTGAATATCTTACGGATTACCGCAAAGACGCAGAGGGCGCAAAGAGCGCTAAGAAGAATATATATGGAAAAATAAATTCTTCCCCCCTGTGCGAACTTTTCGATCTTAGCGACTTTGCGGTGATACTTAAAAAAAATATTGACGAATCTGCAGTATTTTAGTATATTATTAACTAATTAGTTTAAATGATAAAAGAGGTATCTATGAATATACAGGTAACTGATAGTGCAAAGGAGAAGATCCTTGACGCTCTTAAAGGCGCGGATTTCGTGAAACCTGCCCTCAGGGTTGTATTTTCCGGGGTTGGTTGAGGCGGGCCAAGGCTCGGGCTGGCTCTGGATGAGTCAGATAATACTGAAGAACAGGTAACCATTCAAAACGATATACCGGTAATGTACGATGAAGACATAAAACGTTTCATGGGTACAGAAGTACCAATTGTGATTGATTACCAGGAAACTCCCTACGGGGCCGGGTTTACCATCGATAATGGTACATCCTGCTGATAATAGAGGTGAACTAGATGAAAGAAGCTATTTGGTTCATGGTGATACTGGGTATATGGATATTTTTCAACGCGTGGCTCCTGCCAAAGATGGGAGTACGTACCTGAATATCTCCAAATGGGTGTCCTGTGGATCAGGAAGAAAATATTGAAACAAATGACAAGAATATAAATATTGAGAAGAAAGACGGAATCAAAACGATCAAAATTGATCGCTCCTAACCCCCTTCAAACGGACCCTTTATGGGTCCGTTTTTTTTACTTTAAAGTATAACCACAGAGGCACAAAGGTACAGAGTTTATGGAGATATAATTGTAAATATTTCTTGTAAAAAATTCGGTTGACAATATATACTTCGGGCAACACTTTACCGATACTAAATACAATAACGATGTAATTTTTTCAGATTGGCGAGAATATGATAATCATACAAAAACCCGCACACAGGCTATATTTTGTACTTTTGCTTACCGCACTGTTAAGCTTTCCAATGGTAAACTGTAACAACCAGGGATCCGGCGATTCCAGCAGCGATTTCGCAGTTCAGCCGGGTGACGTTACAGCTTTTACAATACCAGCGACAAAGCAATTCAACATTACCCATGGTGCTATTGTATCGGATTCCGGAGAAAACTGTTATGCAATTATTTTTTCGAGTACAATTGACAGTGGAAGCTATACGGGAGTAGCTGTAAGTATCGACCCTGAAGCTGACAATTCATTCTACATGCTGTTATACTTCCCGGGTTCCAGCGTACCTGCAAACATTACACTGGATTCAGCGAATCCAGATCATATGATTAAAGTTAGGGATAGTGGAACAACTACTTTTGACGTATTTGATGGTGGTTCAATATCACTTTCTTTTACCGAAGAATCTGATGGCACTTACACGATAACACAAAACATTAGTACAGCAACAGTAGGAAGTACAGGTTTTTCTATTTCATCTCTCAGGGCATATAAATACTAATGGTAACCATAGAAGACAACACAATAACAATTGGCAGCATAAAGGCCACACAGGACGACAAGCAGAACTTTGAGCTTGCGGTTGAACGGTTGCTGACTGAAGGCTATGATGAGATACTGGTTGACCTGAGCACCACCATCTACATCCCTTCAACCCTCATGGGATACCTCATGTGGAAGAAACAGCAGCTGAAGAAAAAAGGAATACACATAAAAATAATCGCCATCAGCGATTCACTGCACAAGGTCTTCGACGAGGCCCGCATCAGCGACTTCTTCGAACTAAAATAAATTTTTTCTGCTCACCCTTCACTTCTCACTCTTCACTCAATACTATTCGTATTTCTCCAGTATGGCATCAAGATCCACGTTGTAATTTTCAAATATAACATTCCTGGCAAGATCACGTCTTAGCAGGGCAACGTTGTAGTTTACCAGGCTCTGCAGTTCCTGCTGCCGTGCTTTTATGTAGTCATCAAGTGCCAGTTTCAACTGTACGGCACTGTATCGTCCCCTCCTGAACTTGGACAGTACCTGACGGTAATACCGCCGGGCATATTCTTTCGATTCTTTCGTATTAGTATATACTTTATATAAAACCGTACATTCCTTAACCGCTGAATCAACCTGGTCCCTGACTTCCTTTTCCAGCTGCTTCATGTTAACCTTTTCGGTTACGTACTGCATCCTGGAGTCGCCAAGTGCCGCATCTGCTTCTGTATTACCCAGTGGATATGTTGCCTCCAACCCTACCGACCACTGCCGGTTTACCTGGTCAACAGACCCGGCATACGACTCCTGGCTGTAATCAACGGTGCCGGCACTCATGTTCATTTTTACCGAGGGTAATGTATCATGGGCTGCCATTCTCACTCCAAGTTCGGCATTATGCATTGCCAGTCTCTGGTTCTTCAGGTCGACCCTCTTTGAAAAAGCATCCTTGATTGCCTGCTCATAGGTGATATCTGGTGAAGTTGTTGTCAGTTTTGTCAAGATTTCAAATTCAGTATCCGGTTCCATGTTCAGAACCCGAAGCACTGCCAGCCTGGCGTCATACAACTGCTTATCAGTTTGATCAAAGGCATTCTGCAATTGTAACACTTTTGAATTCCAGTCAAGAACCTCCTCTCTTTCTGAAAGGCCCAGTGACAGTTTACTTCTTACCAGGTTGCGTATTTCCTTTGTGCTGTTGAGGTTCAGCCGTGCCGTTTCAAGGCTCTCTTCGGCAATGGCAACATTCCAGTAACCCACCAGCGCCTCCACCACGAGGTTTGAGAGCTGGTACTTAATGGCTTCTTTCTTCATCCTGGTCGAGTTGCTGAGAAGCTGTTCATTCAGCCTGGTGTTGATACCAAAGGTGTTCTTCAGCAGTTCCTGGCTCAATGTTGCCTGCACGGTTGTCTGGTAGCCTTCCCCGCCAAGGTTTATGGGCCCCGTTGGCATTGGGATTATCGCTCCCTGTACATCCTGGTACAGCGAATTGACACTAACCTGCATCCTGGTACCCGTATTAAAGTATTTCCCGATACCTACGGTATAGTCTTGCTGTTTGATCTCTTTTCCCTGGAAAGTATTGGCAGGGTTGTCCGGTGATTTATTGATATCTGAGTATTTTGCCGACCCCGACAAAGATGGGTCATATATACCCCTGTACTTTTTCAGGTCGGTTCCCGCTCTCTGGTATTCCAGCAGTGCTTTTTTAACGTCAAGATTCTGCCTGAGAATATAATCAAGCACACTGTTTAATGTCAGTTTTAATTTTTCTTCTTCCCCGGAATCCTTATCAATTGTCTTACTCTTTTCATTCTTTTCAATGACAATGTCATCCTGGGCGTATACTGCATGACACATTGTGACAGAAAAAATACATACGATACATATACAGAATATACCTTTGAATCGGGATAATGACATGCTTCCTCCAGAGATATTAACCGGCTCAGGGATAGTTGAATGTGATACCATGAACTTGCAGAACCACTAATATGCTGACATGGTATATTTTTCAATATAAAAAAAGAAATTCTAGTGTAGAGATTGCTTCTTGTTTATTTCGAGTATTAAATTGATTATCTGGGATATATTCTTCACCTTGTCTGCCGCGCCCCGCTTTATCGCTTCCCTTGGCATGCCAAATACCGTAGACGATGCCTCATCCTGCGCAACTGTTACAGCTCCGGCCTCTTTCATTTCCATAAGCCCCTCGGCACCATCTGATCCCATACCCGTAAGGATAATCCCCATGGCATTACTCCCGGACACCTGCGCGGTTGACCTGAAAAGAACATCCACCGATGGCCGGTGACGATTTACCGGGGGACCGTCGTTAATCTCTATCCAGTAACCGTTTCCATCACGCTTTAATATCATGTGCCGATTCCCCGGGGCAATAAGTGCCATTCCCTTGTATAACCTGTCCCCATGAGCAGCTTCTTTCACGAAAATCCGTGACATTCCGTTTACCCTGTTGGCAAATGCCTCGGTAAATTTTTCCGGCATATGCTGCACCACTACAATTCCCGGCACATCTTCGTTAAGATTGCTGAGTATCTCAGCTATTGCCTCGGTTCCACCCGTGGAGGCGCCGATAGCCACGATTAATTCACTACGTGTCTTTGCCAGTGGTGTGGTCTTCTTCGGGATTATTATATCAGCCGAATACTTTTCAACGTACTCCCGCTCTTCTATGGCCGCCTTTCTCCCTTTTTCAACCTTCGTGGAAATCTTTGAATTGCTGGCAGCAAGCACCTTCTCACGAAGCTCACTGGTGAATGAATTCCAGGCATCAGTATCATCAGCGCGGGGTTTCAATATAAAATCAACGGCACCATACTGCAGGGCCTTAATTGTCTGCTCTGCTCCCTTGTCGGTAAAACCGCTAACCATTATTACCGGCAGGGGCTGGGCGATCATTATTTTCTTTAAAAATGTCAAGCCGTCCATTCTGGGCATCTCAATATCGAGGGTCAAAACATCGGGGGCCAATTTTTTTATTTTATTGGCCGCGATATAGGGATCGAGGGCGGTGCCCACAACCTCGATATTCTTCGCACCTGACAATGCCTCAGTCAGCATTTTTCGCATTACCGCGGAATCATCAACGATGAGTACTTTTATTTTATTCATCCCTTATTAAAACTCCTGCTGACATACTCAAATTCTTCCTTCTTAACTTTTTCCAGTATCTTTTTATTAGTTGTTCTGCGGCAATAGACTTTTCCTGACGGCACGTCTAACAGCAATTTTCGTGTATATTTACCACCAACATCACTTTGTATAATCGGAATATCTTCCATTTCAAGCATTATTCGTGCAAGCCGAATATTATCCATGGGGATGGTATTGGTTCTCTTTTCATATTCCAGCACCGAACCGCCACCAAATATTTTAGCGACAATATCTTTTCTTCGGGCTCCCTTTTTTTCCATTTCATCAATCAATGTATTGATGGCTGTTATCCCGTACTTGGCAGACCGGTCTTCAAAAATATCCACACTTGATATTCTACCCGGCAGCATGAAATGATTCAACCCTGAAATCTTGTTCACTGGATCATGCAATGTCACTGATATACATGAACCAAGCAGTGTACCAATAAATTCATTTGTATCGGACACAAAGAATTCACCAGCCTGTATAATTTTCAATGGTTTCCCATACTTCCACGCGTTACGTATATACATTAGTAGTCAGACCTTTTTCCTGTAAATTGAATTTCCCTGGAAAGTAAACCTGTTGTTCTCATCAGTTAAACTTTCAGAATGACCCAGAAAAAGGTAACCATCGTCTTTTAAATACTGATAAAATTTGCCGAAAAGCCTTTTTTGTGTTTCCTTGTCAAAATAGATTATCACGTTTCTACAGAATATAATATCAAACTGGTTCTTCATTGGATAGTGGTCGCTAAGCAGGTTTAAACGCCGAAAATAAATATACTTTTTTACATGGTCCTTAACCCTGTAAAACCCCAGGTTCACGTCACTTCCCTTCAGAAAATACCGCCTGAGCATATCAACGTTGAGCATTTCCAGTATTTCTTTCTTGTATCTTCCGTCCAGTGCTAATTCCAGGACATGGGTATCAATATCGGTGGCAAGTATTTTTATGTCGGGCATTTGCATATCTTTAAAAAATTCAAGCAGGGTAATGGCAATAGTATATGGCTCTTCTCCTGTCGAACAACCGGCACTCCAGATACGCAGAGTCTTCTTTTTCATTTTAACATATTCAGGCAGAACAACCTGGTGCATGAAGTCAAAATGGCGGGCTTCTCTGAAAAATTCTGTCTTATTTGTAGTAATGCAGTTTATTAAATTAATAATTTCCTGTGTGTAATTATCCTGAAGAAATGAATAATAATCATCGTAGCTGAAAATGTGCAGCTCCCTCAACCGGCGCAGCAGGCGTGATTGGACAAGGGCTTTTTTCATATCAGAAAGCTTTATACCTGCTTCCCGGTATATAATTTCCCTGAAAAGATTGAACTGTTTGTCATCAAGTTCAATAATACCACCAGATACACTGTTAGCCATGTTACCTCATTGGAACATTACAATTTTTCCAAAACTTCCCTTTTCCCGAATGGTCCTGTCTATATATTCCTTTTCCATGATAACAAATTCAGAGGTATCCTCGTTTTTAGCCAGGAGCCTCCTGTAGACTTTACCCGTTGTAGGATAAAAGAAAAGTTTTCTTCTTCTCTCTCCTCCAAGGTCTTCTTTCTCAATAGAGATATGTTCCATTGCAAAGTAGTCATGAAGAAATGTAATATTTCCCTTTATTACATTATCAAGACCGTCATTACCAGATAAATAGGCAGCCCCAAAAAGCTTTGCCCGCAGGTTCTTTCTGTCTCCACCCAGCTTCACAATCATCGCTACCAGGTGTTCCATGGAATTTATACCGTGAGCCGCAATTTCATCTTTATATATCTCGCGTGTTCCCGGTGACCCCGGCAGAATAAAATGTCCCATGGCCCCGATATTTCTTTTCCATTCGTGAAGGCACACTACCACGCATGACCCGGTAACGGTAGCAAGGATACAATCACATTCATCTGCGTAGAAATCTCCCGGTGATAGAACATACATGTCCTTCCCCGAACTATTGTCTTTACTTTTCAGCATCTACTTTGATATTTCATCTTTATTTAAATGTGTCAGCTCTTCATCAGTAAGAATACGGTCAACGTCCAGTATAATAACCAGGTGTTCATCGGTTTCCTGGCCGATTGCCTTAATATAATCTGTCTCAATTTTCGTGGTAAAATGAGGTGTATCCTGGATTTTCTGGACAGGAATGCTGACAACATCAGAAACCGAATCAACGATCATACCGATCAGTCTTCCATGAACCTCTACAATTATAATTACCGTGAAACTATCATATTCTTTTTCAGCCAGTTCAAACTTGAGGCGCATATCAACAACGGGGACAACTGAACCTCTCAGGTTGATTACCCCTTTCATGAAACTGAGTGAATTGGGTACATTGGTAATGGTTGTCATTCCAATTATTTCCTGTACCCGTAAGACTTCGACACCGTATGTTTCGTCACCAATTAAAAATGTGACAAACTGTTCTACATCCAGTTCTATCTCATTTTCCATATTTCGTGTTTTCATTTCACTCATTGGCAACTCCTTATCGTATTAACTTGTTCACAACCTGTAAGAGCTGGTCAGGCTTAAAGGGTTTCACCATCCATCCTGATGCCCCTGCTTCTTTTCCTTCTTTTATTTTATTTTCTTCCGCTTCAGTTGTTAACACCACGATAGGAGTAAATTTATCATCTTTTCTGAACTCCTTGATGAAGGTGATCCCGTCCATCACCGGCATATTCACATCGACGATACAAAGGGCAATATCGTTATCACCGCTTTTTAACTCTTTAATTTTTTCAAGCGCGTCCGCGCCATTCTCAGCCTGCTGTATGCCGTGTCCCAGGCTTTTAACCGAATATTCAACGCTGGTTCTGATCGTTGGAGAATCGTCAATTATTACTATGTATTTCATAATTCCTCCTGAAGTGGGTATTATCGAATTAGTCCGCTTATCCTGAACTGGTCCTTAACGGTATCATTTATTCCCTTGAACTTCAGGGATTTTTTTCTTTTTCTTGATTCTCGTAATGCCGCGGCGACAACCTGCACTACAGAAAGATCCAGCCGCGCTACTTCTGAAAAATCAAGAACTATCGCATCATCATGCTTTAATGATTCACCAAGCATTGAATGAAACTCCTGAATGTTTTTGACTCCTACGTCACCGTCAACATCTATTATAAACATAGCATTACTCCTGGAAAAGAATAACATTTTCTTCAGTTTTTTCTTCAAACTCGTTTAAAAGTGATATTATCATCATGGTTCTATAATTTCCCTGCTCGATGTTGTTCTTGTAAAATTCTTTAAGAGCAGCGATCCTGTGTGCAAATTCCATGATATTATCGTATTGGCTTACCTCCGAGGAAAGAATACCCTCAACCTCGTTGTTCAGTGTAACAAAATTATTTCTTGCCATCTCAAGCCCGCCAAGCTTTGCCTCCTCTGTATCGATAAAGGATTTTATATTATCCACGTTATGTTCAACCTGTTGAGAAATGTCCATATAGTATTTCTGTGACTCGTATAGTTTCACCGAGACCTTACGCATGGACTCTACACAACCATTTAATGTTTTCTCCTGCTCAGAAAAGCCGGCGCTGTAGGCATCAATAGCTTCATCCATATTCTGACGTACCCGTAAATATAATTCATGTGACTCTTCCACGATACCCTTAATCTGCTTTGGCAGCTGGCTTACGTCAGACAGGGCCCCGCCAATAGCCCGTTGCAGATGGGTATGCCGTGCCAGTTCAATACGGGTAAGCATATTAATTATCTCAAATCTTCGTGATATATGTGCTACCTGTGTGAAAAAATCGTTAAACTGAAGAACCGTATTCTGAATGGTATAAGAAAGATCAAGCAGGAACGTTTTTCCCTGTATGATCTTTTTGATGTAGTCTATATAATCATTCTTCATCTGTTCCATGCGGTCATATATACCATCCAGGCGCATTTTTTCGTAAGTTTTACTGTTTATTGTCTGTTCTTCGCTTGAGTTAAATTTTTCAACTACTTCGTTAAGCACATGATTCATCGAATCAAAACATTGCCGAATATCGGTTAGCAGCAAGTCAAAGCTGCTGGTAATGTGATTCATCTTATTATAGGCAATTATCGCCACCAGTTCCTCAATATCTCCCGTGTCATCATACTCCCATAACAGTGAAGCTGTATTATTTATTTCTTCGGTTATATATATCATTTTTTCCAGGTCCTGCCGCACCACGTCTTCAAGCTGCAGGCGATTAATGATCTCACCAAGTGATTCGTTCAGGTTATCTGCCATCCCCATCAGTGAATGAACATTATCCGTTAGGGAATCAAGTTCGGCAATCATCTCTTTCATTATCATGTTAATGCTGAGTTTCATCTGGGTTAAGTAGTTCTCATGAATCAATTCGATCCTGTTTCGTTCATCCCGAAATTTTGTGTACGTACTCGCCAGTTCTCCGCTCAGGCCGGTAAAATGCTCCGTAATATTGGCCACCATGCCAGAAAGCTGCGACATCTCCTCCGCGATCTTTGTGAGTGTATGCCCTTCTTCACCCGCCTTGATGGATATTATCATGGTATTCGCAGAATATATCTCAATAGATTCAACCACGTCCAGAATGGTATCCACGCTGTCTTTGAGGGTCAGCGTTTCCTTTATGGCGTCTTCCATGGTATTATTGATTCGCGCGTCCCCCTGCATGCTGGTTACCGCCCGATCAATGGCCCCGTTCAACTCTGATTGACTGGGGTATATTACATCATTTAAGAAATTACTCTCTTCCCTGTGCGCTTCATCGGGATAAAAATAATTAACGTATGGGGATATCATACTTGTAAACTGTTCGATTCTCTCGGAGGTTTTTCTTAGAAATTCTGAAAGTTCTCCAAAAACGGTACCCAGGTTACCCTTGATATCTTCGACTGCCTGCCTCGTTTCGCTATACTTGATCTTGATGTCCTGAATGGTTTCCAGCATTATATGTTTCTCTCTTTATTGTTTATCCGATGTCACCAACAAGGCCATGAATATCTATAATCAGGGCGACCCTGCCATCACCCAGTATTGCTGCCCCGGAAATTGATCTTGTGGATGTTATATATGAATCAAGACTCTTGATGACAATTTGCTGCTGTCCCAGCAACTCGTCAATCATCAATCCCAGTTGGCTGCCTCCTGATTCAACGACCACAACCAGTCCCTCCCAGGGCTCCCTGTATTCCGGTTCGATTTCAAAGAGTTGGTATGTCCGCACCAGTGACACGTATTCTCCCCTGATCTGTACCACTTCTCCCTGGCCTTTTACTGTTTTCACCTGGTTTTGCTCTGGTTGTATGGATTCCAGTATGGACAGGAGGGGAATAATGAAAATATTGCCCCCCACTCGTACCAGCATGCCTTCAATAATGGCAAGGGTAAGGGGAAGTTTAATTTTTATTGTAGTTCCCTTTCCTTCAGTTGACTCAATAGCTATGGTTCCCCGCAGTGATTCAATATTTGTCCTCACTACGTCCATACCCACACCACGTCCTGAAAGATCCCCCACGTTTTCCGCCGTGGAAAAACCCGGCGCGAATAAAAAAGAAAACAACCTGCTGTCACTGATCTCTTCATCTTTTTTTATGAATCCAAGAGATTCGGCTTTTTTTCGTACACGATCCCTGTTTATGCCCCGTCCGTCATCAGAAATTTCGATATACACGCTTCCTTCCTGGTGATAGGCGTTCATGGTGACATAACCTTCACGGGGTTTGCCCATGCGTTCCCGTTCATCAGGGGGTTCGATGCCATGATCGATGGCATTCCGTATCATGTGCTTCAGGGGATCGCCGATACTCTCGATTACAGTTTTGTCCAGCTCTGTTTCTTTGCCGCGTATATCAAGTTTTATCTGCTTGTCCAGGTTCTGGGCCATGTCACGAACGAACCGCCTGAACTGCTCGAAGGTGGGGCCAACGGGTATCATGCGAATTGACATGATCTGTTCCTGGAAATCACGGGTTGTCCTATCTACGGAGTATATGGCATTCTTCAGCCTGAAGCTTTTGTCCTCGTCTTCTATTTCATCCGCTATCCTTGCGAATGACGACTGGCCGATAACGATCTCTCCCAGGAGGTTCATGAGATTATCAAGTTTACGTGTATCAACCCGTACGGTGCTGGCCTGTATCCTGGTTTTTATCTTTTCCTGTTCGCCAAGGGCAAACTGAACATCTTTCTCCGTGGCGTATCCCCGTTCAACAACCAGTTGTCCCACTTTCTTGTTTTTAACTTCCTGGTCATTCACCACCTCGTCCAGTTCCTCCTCGGTGAGTATGCCCTTGCTCACAAGGATCTCGCCTATCTTCTTTTCTTCAATAAAACTTTGATCATCATCTTCCTTTTCCACGAACTGGTCGGTAATATTTTCAATTAATATATCATTATCTTCCAATACAAAGAGAAATGCATCGTCAACATCCTTCTTTGCGTGCTTGGTTTTCAGGATCACATCCCACCACATGTAACATTTTTCCGGATCCATCTCGAAATAATCGGGTATGGCCGACCTGACAGCCCTTCTTTCCATAAAGGTACCCAGTGACTGCAGGTCTTCCATTATCATCAGGGGGTCAATACCCGACTGAAAGATGTCTTCCCGGAATTTCGCGTATATTCGGAAATAATTAAACCCCACTTCAAGACCTTCATCTGCCTTGTCCTCTTCTTCGGTGCCGGCAGTAGCTGATTTTTCATCGGTCATTTCAGCAGGGCCTTTTACGGCAAGGGGTGCCGCACCCTGCTTCTGCCTGAAGTCATTGATCTGCGTGAGAAGCTTGTTTTTGATACCCTCGCTGTCGACATTCCCTTCGGCACCGAATATCTTCATTTTTACCCAGTCAATACTTGCCAGTACAATATCTATTAGCAGTTCGTTAACCGACATTTTACCCTGGCGTACACCGTCCAGTATATGCTCCAGTTCGTGGGTAAAATCATGTATATCCATATACCCCGCGATACCGGAGCTTCCTTTAAGGGTATGCACGTACCTGAAAATTTCATTTATTAGGTCAGGGTCATCACTTTCCTCCAGCTTGACTACATCAGTCTCAAGCTTTTGTAGAAGTTCCTGTGATTCTGACATGAAAATTTCCTGTATTTCATTGTCCCCCATATAACTTCCTCCGCGAGTGAACGCTGTTAAAATTCCTCAAAACCATCATCCAGCAGGGAAGACTTTACGTCCCCCGCTTTGTTTTCTTTTTGGTCATTTTTTTCAGCATTGCCTGGCTTTTCTTCAAGCCCTGCACTTTTTGACTTGCCGGATTTTGCTTCTTCACGTGCCGCCCTGACGTACACCTCTTTATGCTTCGAGCTATATGTATCCTTCTTAAGGGAAGTACTTATCTTGAAATTATCCATCATTGACAGTAATTCCTGTGCCTGGTTGGACATTTCTTCGCTTGCCGACGCCGTCTGTTCTACCAGCGCGGCGTTCTGCTGAGTCATGGTATCCATGTCGGTTACGGCCACGTTTATCTGGTCGATACCCCTTCGCTGTTCTTCACTGGCAGCGGCTATCTCAGACACAATATTATTTACCTGCTTGATACCCTCGATTATTTCACGCAGCGCTTCCCCGCTCTTGTTTACCAGTTCTGTGCCTCGTTCCACCTTGTCAACCGAGTCCTGTATCAGTTCGTTAATCTCCTTGGCGGCATTGCCCGCGCGTTGAGCGAGATTTATAACCTCACCGGCAACCACGGCGAATCCCCGTCCTTGTTCTCCGGCACGGGCTGCTTCTACGGCAGCGTTGAGTGCCAGCAGGTTGGTCTGAAAAGCTATTTCGTTGATCATCGAGATGATCTCGGCTATTCGCTTGCTTGACTGGTTCATCTCGTTGATAGAACCCACGGCATCCTGTACAACGCTTCCCCCGTCCTCGGCAAGCTTTGTGGCATTGTCTGCCTGCCTGTTGGCCTGAAGGGCATTATCAGCGTTTTGCTTGGTAGTTGCGTTGGATTCTTCTATGGTGGCAGCTATTTCTTCCAGTGATGATGCCTGCTCTGAAGTTCGCTGAGAAAGATTCTCATTTCCACTGGCGATCTCCTGCACCGCCTGGCCCAGGTTCTGTGTGGCCACCACCACCTCGGAGATGAGCTTTTCGAACTGATCCATGGTAGCGTTTATGGCCCCGGCGATCTCTCCAATCTCATCCCCGGTGATCTTTCCTTCGTACCTGCTGGTAAGATTACCGTCGGCCATCTCTCCCATTACCTGTCTGCATCCATCAAGCGGTTTGAGGCGGCTTGCGATAAAGTAATAAATGATAATAACAGCGATTATTATGCCCACAATACCAAAAATCATCATGGTTACTGCCATGGTACGGGCATCTTCATCTATATCGTTTATATACATTGTTGATCCGGAGAGAAACCTGTATTCATCATTTCTAACGAAAGTCAGAATTTTTTTATCTCCCTGCCAGAGGTAGTTGATCAGCGTACCCGATGGAGAATTAAGCATCTTTTTACCCCATTCAAACTGGTTAAGATCAAGGTTGAAAATCTGCTTTTCGTCCGGGTGGGCATATGTCACGCCGTTCACATCAGTAATAAATGGATACCCGGTTTTCCCAATCGTTACGTCCTTGACAATGTCTCTTGAGAATTCACCCACGTTTACCGAAAGCCCCACAAGGGCAATCACGGCTTCACCCGACTTCACCGGCGCGGTTACAAGAACAACAGGTTTTCCCGTCACATTTGATTTAAAAGGAAGGCTTACTGCAGTTTCCCCTCCCAGTGATTTTCGCAGATCTTCAGCGTAGGCGTCAGCATTCAACGGTATACCTAGCGCGTCAGGAAGGGTTGAGGCAACTATTCTTGGTGTGGCTCCCGTATTGGCAAGAAACACGTCCTGGTATATTTTTTTCTTTTCTGAGAAGTTTTTTAAAATATCAGTGACAGCGGTATAGTTCCCAGCCACGGCAGCGGAAACAACACGCCGGTCTTCTGCCAGGAACATGGCATTATCTTCCTGGTCCTGGTAAAATTTATTCAACTGCCCGGCAATATCCTTATTGAAGTTGTTCAACTGGTTGAGATACGCCGACTCAACAGAGTTATACGCGGCATTATACGAACTGATTATCAATATAACAGAAAGGATCACCACGATCACAATAACAATGGAGGACAAAACCACTTTAAGGCTTTTAAAATTAATCATAGCCCTTACTCCCCACGTCAAAGATTTTTAACGCATAGAACAGGATTATATACGCGAAGCCTGTTCTATGCAAGTTTTAAAAAATTTCCTGCTTGCGTTCATTGTATCAGAATTCTTCAAAGCCATCATCTACCAGGCTTTTTTTCACATCAGTTTCCGGTTTATCCTCCCGGCTGGATGTGCTTTCATGTTCTTCTTTTTTCTCCCCTGTTTTACCGGCAGGCGCCTTACCCTTTTTCATATCATCCCGAGCGGATGCTACATGCACTTCACGATACTTCTCTTTGAAGGTTTGTGTCTGAAGAGCACCGCTTATCACGAAACGTTCCATCATGCCAACAAGTTCCTGTGCCTGGTTTGCCATTTCTTCACTTGCAGAGGCGGTTTCTTCAACCAGGGCGGCATTCTGCTGTGTCATGGTATCCATATCCGCAACAGCCACGTTTATCTGGTCAACACCCTGCCGCTGCTCTTCGCTGGCAGCCGCGATCTCTGATACCAGCTGGCTCACCTGCTGCACCGACTGGATGATATCCCTGAGGGACTCACCGCTCTTATTGACAAGTTCAGTACCTTTCTCAACCCGGTTAACGGATTCATTGATGAGTTCACTGATCTCTTTGGCCGCGTTTCCTGAACGCTGGGCGAGATTCCGAACTTCACCGGCTACAACCGCGAAGCCGCGTCCTGATTCACCGGCACGGGCGGCCTCAACCGCGGCGTTAAGGGCCAGGAGGTTGGTCTGAAAGGATATATCGTTTATCATGGAGATGATCTCTCCAATTTTCTTACCCGACTCGTTTATTTTATTTATGGCCTCAACCGCGTCATCTACTACCTCACCCCCCTCGTTTGCTAGTGTGGATGACGTGTCTGCTATTTTATTGGCCTCGGTGGCTGTTTCGGCGTTTTGTTTTATGGTGGCGGTAGTTTCTTCTATAGTAGAGGCTATCTCCTCAAGGGATGACGCCTGCTCGGATGTTCGCTGTGAGAGGTTCTCGTTGCCGCTTGATATCTCCTGCACCGCCTGCCCCAGGTTTTGCGCCATTACCACCACCTCGGAAATCAGCCTTTCGAACTGATCCAGGGTATTGTTTAACGCTGATGCGATTGTGCCGATCTCATCGTTTGATATCTCCCCGGTGTAACGTTTGGACAGGTCACCATCTGCCATTGACGCCATTACCATCTCACAGTCTTTCAGTGGTCTCAACCGCCTGCGCATGAATACGAAAATCACACCCGCGGCGCCCAGTATCAGAAAGGCTGCCAGGGGAAACAGGTACATGTCCATGGCCCTGATCTCACCCATGTAATCGTCCACGTACATGGTGGCGGCACTAATAAAACCGAACTTCTCATTCTTTACGAATGTTTGCAGCTTTTCCCTGTCTTCCCACATGTAGTGGATCACCGAACCGCTGGGCGAATCAAGCATCTGCCGCCCCCATTCATAATCTTTTATATTAAGCTTGAAGATATTTTTTTCTTCGGGGTGGGCAAAGGTTAAACCGCTTTTATCGGTTATATACGGGTAACCGGTTTTGCCAATGGTTATTCCCTCAACCAGCTGTTTTGAAAATTTACCTACTTCAACGGGAAGGCCAACGATCCCTACATAGTTGCTGCCTACTTTAACGGGTACGGTGACAAGTATGACAATCAATCCTGATGCGGGTGATTTACCCACGTCACTCACATGGGCCTCACCCTGCATGGCCTTGCGGGCATTCTCCCTGTACACGGGAATCTCACCCCAGCGTAACCCGGTTGCCCGTCCTGACCCTGAAGCAACGATGAGTGAATTTGACTCAAAGGTTGAAAGAAAAACCTCTTCGTAAATTCCCTTCTCGTCATAAAATCCCTTTATAAGGGGCTTTGCAATATCGTACTGACCGGTAACCATGGCCCGTTTTATTATATCGTTCTTTGCCAGGAAGCTCGCGTTATCCACTTGTGTCTGGTAGAATCGTACCAGCTCATCTTCTATGGTCTTGTTAAAGTTTAATAACTGGTTGGTATACGAATTCTCGGTGAGATCAACAACCGTTGTTCTTACAACCACCACAAATACAGAAAACACGATAATTATGGTTACAATGACAATAAGTGAAAGTATGACTGTTAAACTACGGGTTTTCTTCTGTTTTTCCATATACACCACCTGATCTGCCTGATTTTGTATTTTTCTGCAACGACCGGTTCTTTCCCTGATCATCACCAATTTTAATATATCTCAGGTTGGGGGTGATGTAAACATATTATTTACATTTTTTTATTTATGTGTGCCTATGGTTAATCATTCACATTCATAATTTGTGTAAATGTCAACACCGGTTCAACGCGGATTTTTTTGCTCAAAATAAAATGCAGCGTCAAGTATATCAAGATACACACCGTCAAATCCCGCATTAATGACGCGTCCCAGGTAACTGGACTCAAAGTCCTCCCCATCCCCTGATCCGCAGATAAGCTGTTGCCACTGCTCCATCCAGTAACGCACCTTGTAATTTCCCCTCCACCGCAGGTTCTCTCTTTCAAGGAAGTGGGGAGGCGACTTTTTCCAGCTGTCCTTCCAGTAATACCGGTAATCTTCTGCCTCACCGATTGACATGTAGGAAAACACCAGCCTTCCTTCCCCCGAACGCTTCTTTTTTAGAGAGGAGACCTCAGAAGAGGTAAGCGGAGATCCCCAGAAGAAGGCATCTATCACCAGCATATCATGATTAGTTTCATGTAATGCGTTGAGATATGCTTCCCTGTTCCTGAACCCCGAGGGGTTAAGCAGGTACAGAAAATTCCCTGCATCATCAAGAGAGGTAACAGGGCTCATGCTGATATCAAATTTCCATGGGGGTATGGTTGACAGCTGTGGCTGCCCCTGAAAAGAGATGAAGCTTTTTTCACTGGACAACCGGTGTGAGTCTTCAGCCTGGGTTAGACTGGCCACGTAATCTACCACCATCACAGTTTTCCCGGCATTACATAATCGCTCCAGGTAGGGAAGCATGTACCGGGTGATTTGCTCCGATGACCGCACACCCGCCCGTTCATGTCCGTAAAACAGCTCTTCTATTCCCATACCGTCAATGGCTTTCAGGTACCTTTTAGCCAGCCTGCCGTCGTGTTTTCCATTTATGGTGATCAGCGGCAGGGCGTTCTGTCCGATCACGTAAAACCGGGCAACCCGTGATTTGGACCGGGCAGAAATCAACTCCACGAACTTTCGCATCTCCTCCCGATAATCGATATTCTCCACGCTGGTTTTTTCATCCGCCAATGTCATAACGCCCGGCACTATAAGTCCCGCCATAATTAATACCGCAAATAGGCTTATTTTTTTCATCATTCAGCTCTCTTCTATTATCATGAATCATCTTAATAATGGTATCACGCGGAGTCGCGGGGAACGCGGAGATTTTCGTTCCCTTCCTCCGCGTCTCCGCGCCTCCGCGTGATACTAATTTTTTATTGATGACTATTATAGTTTTTCCCGGCATTCCAGAATATGTATCCCGTTTTATTCTTTAGATACAGTATACCCGTAACGATTGTTACGCAACAAGATTTCGGAAGGGAGTGAATTTAACATCCACATTCCTATTTTTCATGCGAACGTAGACTACGAGGCCCCCTATATCCCCCGACGGGGGACAAAAAATACATATAAATGATATTTTCAGGTGATGACATTTAATATAATGAGTCAGGAATCCCCCCTAGGGGGATTATAGGGGGCTGTTAGACTGATTATATCACGGGTCACATGAATGTAACACGATATTTAAATCACTCCCTTTCGAAATACCATCAAATTCATAATTTGTGGTTGACATCTACCATGTAAAAGCAAATAAAATTCACCATTCAGCGGAGGTATCAATGAACACTGATTCGGTATATTACGATTCCTGGAAAGAAGACCGGGACCTTATCCTGGAATACAACCAGACGTCCCTTAAAGACGCCACCATGTCCAACATACTGGGCATTGGAGTGGATAACCTTACCAGGACACAGGCCGTGGTGAAGGTGCTCAAGATGATCGAGGAGGGGGGCGTGCATCACGTAATTCCCATGAACCCCTACAAGCTGCACCGCTACAAGACCAATAGCGACCTGAACCTTATAGCCAGCAAGGCTGACATGCATATTGCCACGGGAGCCGGGCTGGTATGGGCCTCGAAAATGCTGGGATCACCCCTCAAAGAACGGATTCACCTGATGAGCTTCATCATGGATCTTATCCGTATCGCCGAGATCAAAGAGTATACCGTTTTCATGGTGGGCAGCAAGGCTGAAATCGTGGAGCGAGCCTATATTAACATCCGCAAGTCGTTTCCAAAGGTAAGAATCGTTGGCCGTCACGGCGGCTATTTCGACGAGAACCGGGAAAAATCGGTAATTGAAGCCATGCGTAAATCAGAAGCCAATATCATCCTGGTTGGAATGGGTTTCCCGAAAGAAGACAAGTGGATATATAAAATCCGCAATGAATTCAAGAATACCGTTTTCGTTAACGTTGGGGGCAGCATTGATGTTATCTCTGGAGAGATAATGAAGGCCCCGCCCTTCTTTATGCAGCACGGGCTGGAGTGGTTCTACCGCATCATCACCAGGCCATGGCGAATTGGGCGAATTATCAGGCTGTTCTTGTTCTTTTTACAGGTTGTCTGGGGCAGGATCGTCAGGTAGCCTATTTCTCGTACTTCCCTTTCCTGGCCCGCGTATCCCGGGCATTCTGCAGCTCGGTGTGGGTCACTTTGCTGCGTCCAAGGGTAAAATGTTCAACCTCTTCGTTCTTACCACAGGTGCGGCAATGAAAAATGGCCTTCCCTTCGTCAGACCACTGACTCACTTCAACGTACCGTGAACCGCAATTGCGGCATAATATAACTGAAACAAAATCACTCATGTACTTTTCCTTATTTTACCACAGAGACTCAGAGATACATTTCACCGCAGAGACGCTAAGTACGCAAAGTTCGCAAAGGTTTTCTTTGTTATTTACAGATTATTTACAATTCTTTTAATACCGTTTTTTATTAACGGTACATTAAAATTTATTAATAACCCGAGTCGATAATCTGATAACTTTAAATACGTAAGTAATTGTGCTGTATGCAAAGGCAATATAGAATCCACGGATTTTAATTCCAGTATAATACCATCTTCCACAAGAAAGTCAACTCTAAATGATTTATCAAGATAATAATTCTTATACTTTACCGGAATATCATGTTGCCGCAGGTATTGCAAACCCTGCATGTCAAATTCCTTCGCAAGACATTCCTCGTAAACCGATTCCAGCAAACCCGGCCCGGTATTCGTATGCACCTCAAACACACAGTCAACCACCTTCCTGCTCAAATCATTTATATTTACGGTACTTACCATTTTTTTCCTTTCTTTGCGAATCTTTGCGAACTTCGCGCCTTAGCGGTGAACTTCTCTACCCTTTTACCTGTAAAGCGATGATGGAGATGTCCTCCCGCTGTTCCAGTCCCTCGGTGAAGTCTTTTGCCAGGTCAAGGAGAGCATCAATGAGGTCGGCAGGGGCGGCGTAATTGTCTTCACAGCAGTCCATTATCCGTTTCAGTCCCATAAGCTGTGCGTTGCGGTTTTTAAGGTGGACGATACCGTCGGTGATGATGACGAACATGTCACCCTGCTGAAACTTTACCTGCACCTTCTTCGCTTCAACCGTGGGCCCTCCGAGGGGCTTGCTGGAAAACTTCAGGTAGCGTGCCCGCCTGTCACGCACCAGTATGGGATAAGCAACACCGGTGTTCATGAAGGTCAGGTATTCCCCGTCAGGATTTACGATACCATAAAAAAATGAAACCGCGTCGCTAATAGGAGCGTACTGGCGGACGAGGTCGTTAAGCCGGTTCACCACCGGTCCGATCACCGGCCCCCTTTCGCCGGTAAGGGCTTTCAATGCCCCGTTTACCAGGGAGGCATACAGGGCACCCGGTATTCCCTTTGCCCGGATATCCCCCAGCGCGATCCCAAGTGAGTTGTCATCGAAATTGATGATCTCGTAGAACTCACCCCCCACCTCGCGGGCTGGAAGAGAACGGGTGGCCAGTAACACATTGCCATAGCCCCGGTCGACCGCCGGATGCAGCGACTCCTGTATTGAATGCGCGGCTGAGAGCTCATGCTTGATCCGAACCTCTTCCAGGGCGTTCTGGAAGAAGATGGCGTTCTGCACCGCCAGCACCGCCTGGTCGGCAAAAGACCTGAAAAGGTTCATGTCCTCATCGGTAAATTTGGGGCGGTTCATGGGGTTAATGGCCTGTATCACCCCAAGCATTTTCCCCTTGAACAGGAGGGGGGCACACAGTATTGCCCTGGTGGTAAAACCGGTCTTCTGGTCAAAATCCGGTGCGAACCGGTCATCCTTGTAGACATCGTTCACGTAGGTGCTTCTGCGCTGTTGCGCCACCCAGCCGGCAATCCCCTGTCCCACCTTTACCCGGTATTTTTCCTGCAACTCGTCCCCCACCTCACTCAGCGCCACCTTGAACACCAGGTCGTCGGTTTCCTCTTCGTAAAGCAGCAGGGTGCTTGCCTCCGTATCCATGATGTCCTTTATTATTTCCATTATGATGGTAAGCAGCTTCCCAATATCCAGCGTTGAGTTAATGATGCGGTTGATCTCCACCAGCTTGGACAGGTTGTGCAGCTGCCTCTCAAGGTATTCCGCGTTATATATATCCCGTGATTTTTCAGTCATAACATTGTACCCGTTCTGTTCATTATATTAGTTCTCACTTTATGGTCGGCAGTATTATGATACGTAATGAAGGTTTTTCATGCAAGAGGAAAATACGGTGGCGTGGGTAAAGACAGTGACGGGTAACGGGTGACGGGTGCAGGCCGGGGGATTGATCCGTTTTGTTTTACCCGGTCTGGTGACGGCATGAAACTCAACAACAATCCATTACCCGGAATAATAAGTGAATCTGAAACATATTGATCACCCCGCCGTGCCGCTGTGCGAAATTATCGTTATGAATCATGCCATTATCCCTTCCCCTTCCTTCTCTGTTTCTCCGGGTCTCTGTGGTAACCCCCCGTTCAGTCCATTCTCACCATGAGCCCACAACCCGACCAGCCGTATTGTAATTACATTAAATTTCCAGAAATTTGCTTGACAAAATCAAAATATCTATCTACTGTCTTGTACAAATATTAGAAAAGTTACAAATATTTTACATTAGAACATAAAAAGTATTATAAAAATTTGTAATTGAGGTTTGCTTGTTCAACTCTAAACGTTCGCCAATGCTGTTACTATTTCATTCAACACACACAAAGAATACAATGCCGTATGAACGGGCCGCATTTCCGTTAGTATGGTATAGTATAAATGAGTAACTAAAAAACTTACACGCGCCGTTTAACGGTGCAAAAAAAATTTAGGAGGAGTTCGTATGAAGAGATTTTTTACTATTCTAGCGATCGTTTGCGCGTTCGCAATGGTAGCATCTTCAGCGTTTGCCTACCAGGAAGCATTTTCTACTTCTGCTCATAGAACGCAGAGCCGAAATGCCGTGGTAGGTTCAGTTGATGCTGCTTATTATAACCCGGCAGGTTTGACCAAGCTGGAAGATGGTTTGTATGTTGATGTGGGAAACAGGGTTCTTGGTTTAACAACTACAACAGAAATGGAATCAGTGAATGCTGAATCCGAATCTGTTACAACCACATTTCTCCTTCCCAATGCAGCTGTTGCCTATAAGACAGGTAAATCAAGTCTTTTCCTTGCAATGGATATCCGAGAAGGTGGAGCCGGTGGTTATTGGGATGATGATGATTCAATGAAGGTCATTACTGCATCAGGGCTTATTACAGCATATGACCTTGCCAATGGTGAAGCAATTATTGATTCTATTGATGCAACTACCTATACTTTTGGATATACCGCTGGTGGTGCATTTGAATTGAATGATATGATTGCTGTTGCTGGTGGTCTTAGATATCTGAAAAAAATCAATGATAAAGATGTGAAGTTCACTGATTATGGAAAAGCTTTAGGTCAGGAAGATGTTGAATCACATGCTTCATGGGATGGATACCAGGGTTTTATAGGCATTTTGGTTACACCTATGGATGGACTAAACGTAACTGCTCAATATCTTGGAAGATCTGTTAAGCTTGCTAACACAGAAGATGCTTATAATGATTCAGAAGCTAGTGTTTCTCCAAGCATGCTTTTACTGGGTGTTGGCTACAAAGTGATGCCAGAACTTGAAGTTATGTTCTCATACAACCAGGAATTTACAGGTGCATGGGATAAGGGCTGGGATATGGACTTCCCTAATGAAGATGGCAACATAGATAAAAAAGTATTTGGCTTTGGAGCTGAATATACGGTAATGCCTGGATTAATTGCAAGTGCTGGTCTATCTTATAAAATGACTGGAACAGCAGACAGGAATAATACCGATCCTTCTGACCCATCTTTTGATGAAGTTGATCTTGGCGCTGGTGCAAAATACACCGTAATGCCAGGTCTTGATGTTGAAGGTGCTGTTGCATACAATTATTATATGGAAGCAGAAGACAAAGATGAAACCCAGGTTCATAATAGATCCGCATGGGTTCTTGGCCTTGGCGTAACCTATAAAGCAATGTAAGTATCTCTACATGGATTACAAAAAAGCGGGGTTTTCAAAACCCCGCTTTTTTATTTATAAATTATCCCAATTACATTTTCATACAACCTAAATACATTATGGAAAATCGATCCGTGGTGGTGGTGGTGGTGCGATGAGAAACGGTTTACCTTGAAAAGATCCGTTTAATATCTTTCTCACCTGTTTTCTTGGAACACTGGCGGCAGGGATGTTCTCTGTTACCGCAAGAAATCTTTTCATGGGTTGTCTCCACTTTTGCTCATCAATTCTTAAACCAGAATTTTTATTATATTCATCTAGTCCAGTATTCTTACCATAAAGCAAATACCAGTTTACCACACCGAAGTTGTACATACCGTATACATCATCAGTCGGTATATTACTGATCATATTTTTCACGATATTTAAATCATCTTCATTCCAGTACTCAAGCGTTTTATAATGATACATGTTGTTCAGTATAATTTTGGAAGGTGTATATATTGGCATTTCAACTAATTTTTCCAATATTTCAATAGCTCTGCTATATTCCCCCTGATAATACATTTTTGTTGCCTCATACACCTTCTCGGAAGATAGCACGTAAGCGTTTTTACCCAGCATGGCAAATCGCTTTTTCATGTCGACCAGCAGTTTCGCCGCAACCTGTATATCACCTATAACCAGTGCGAACTGCATAATACTTGCTGCCTGTATTGGATTGTTGCACGAGTACACATTTCTCCCATGCGACGGCCGATGGTTGTCTACTATCACATCCTTTTTAACAAATACGACTCCCCCAGTACCATAATAATCAATAGTCCAGCTAGGCATCCTCAGCATTTTGAGATACAGTTCATTATTCTTGTAACCAGTTATAAATACATCAGAAGACTGAAACCCATCAACAGCATAAATATTTTCACCAGATGCGAAATCACGGTATTCACTATACCACTCACTAAATGGAAAATACCGTGGATCAATCATTATATTTTTTTTCGGGCCAAGCGTCCAGAGAAGATAACCTCCGCAATCATAAGTATTCGCTATCTTATAATCACGATATTGTTTCGTGATATATTGCACTTCTTCAGGTGAATTCATGTAACTATTACCCAAACCAAACCATGAATACCAGGGCATATTGATGGTTGACATATATACATTATGTCTAATCTGGTCAAAACCGAATAGTGTCAATATTACAATCAATGCAAATTTAATTTTTTTCTTCTCCACAGCGAAATAATATACATCATTTTTTATATAAAAAAGTATACCAAGCACATATACCGGCGCCCAGTAATACATCAGACGGTTAAACACTGTATACAGTATAGCATAGGCAATATTAGAAAGGACAAACACCCAGTCGATTCGACTTTTTTTATAAGTTACTGTTACAAGATATACAAGCATAACAATCGGAATAAAGAAATACATGAAATAGGTTGGGTTGGCAAGCGAAGAACCGTAAGCAGCCACGCTCTTCAGTTCTTCAATGTTCCCCCCACCCAGAAAAACCATCTTTGCAAGACTAACAGGGTAATTCCACAGGTATGGGGTTACAAAAGCTGACATACCCGTCAGTACCGTTGCAATCAACACATGTTTTCGCAGATACGGCGGCAACGCGACCTGTTTGTTGAAACGGCTGTTCAGTAATTCACCAATAAAGATACACCCCAGGAAAGGATATGCAAATATGAACCCTCCATGGCTGTTCACCCATACAATCATTATCAATGGAAAAAGATAGGGTACCCATATTGGTATATTCTCATGTGAACGAATATACCACCATAGCCATACTAGTATTACCATGAAAAGGAAAGAAAGCATTTCAGGTTTCACAAAACTAGCCGACGTAGAGGCGTATGTAATAGTGAGCATCAATATTGACAACAAACTCAAAGGGTGCGAAAGCACGTTGTTTTTATACGCGTAATACAGCAACAATATCACAATCATCACGATTACCGCGTATCTCAAAATAAAAAGTGACCACATGCCAAATGTGCTGTACATAAGGTATAAGAGAATTTCTGGTAACCAGGCACAATAGATATCATCACCACTTGCCGGTGTCCAGGTATATATAGTATGATCTGGTATGAGCGTTTGATTCTCAACCATGTACTTCCCATACGCCATCTGCCACCAGGTATCACCATCATCAATGGGGCGAGTGTTGCCAACTATAATGGCAATTGCAATAAATAGAAGTAATATAATAATAAGAATTCTTTGTGCGATTTTCATTTTACCTTATAGCTCCATTAATATACACTGTAAACAACACATTCATTATTGCTGTACATTTCGCGCAGAAATCCAAGTGCATCATAAAAACTTCGATTTTCCTTCTTAGCAAGCACAACAGAAACATTATATAATTGTATAATATTTCTTCGTTCTTCAACTGATGTATTTACCTGGTAGAAAGTTTGAATATCCCTTACGCGTTCCCTGATCCGCTCTTTACTTACAGTCGAGTTAATAAACGTCATATACATTGAAAATACTGTTTCTCTGCCTGCCAGATGGGCAGAAAGTGACGGTCGATATCTTTCGGGAAGTTCCCAGATCACATCATCTGGACTTGTTTTTTGTTTGATATACCCTACAGCTTGTAATTCTCCGGAAGTAACTTTCACGTATGAATCATTATACCGTAAATTTAAAAATTGAAAAGTAGTGGGAAAGCTGAGAAATATGAAAACAACGACAAGAACTATTCGAATTCGAGTACTATCCAATCTGGATAGGAAAAGGAAGGGGAAATACATTGCAAGAAAAAGAGACTGTCCGGCAAACCATGCAGCATTGTTGATATTACCACTACTGTCACCCAGGTATATAAATTCTGAAAGAATAAGCCCTGATATACTGAATAATAAAATAAAATTGAACACACCATCGTGCTTGAGACTGGTCTTGAAAAAATCTGCAAGATATTTAAAAAGCAATAACCGTATACCCATGAAACCAATAATATAAACAACAAAAAACAGAATAAAAATTACGGGATGACTCAACGGTTGCTTTACCGCATTTATAAATGCGGTAACTCCAAGCTGGCTGGCAGTATGTGACATGCCGTTTAGTGGCTGTAACAATAATACTGATACATTCTCAGTAAACCCGGGTTTAAGAAGCAGATCGGCACTCATAAAAAACCCTGCAGCAAGCATGCTTAGCAGCAGGCCTGACCACAACCTTCGATCATTCCCGAACATCATAAATATTGATACGGCAGCTCCACACGCAGCAATTTGCGGCCCCATGCTACTCTTCATTCTGAATGACGCGTACACAATAATAGCAAGCAGTATTAATAAAGTGTAATTTTTTTCTTTCAAATATTTTTTCAGAATAACTAGAAATGTAAATAACATAATTACAGCTGGTATTATCCCGTTTAAAGTAAAAAGACCCCATATGGTAGACTTGAATACTAGCGTCCAGGGCTTTCCATTAAGGGAATCCATAAGAACTCCGGGTATGAATCCCAAATCAGAAGCGAACAAAAACAGGCCGAAGGCTATACAGATCACAACCCCTGTATGTTTCATTGTTTTCAGAAACAATGCAGCGATTGCGAACAATAAAAAAAACAATAAATACGGCAGATATATAAATGTAGTTTTTATAGTATCGATAAAGCCATATTTAGACAATATAACACCAATTATATGCATATCAATATGGTATGGCATGGAATAACCCGAAGCGTATGGATATGTGGGTGGCAGGGTTGCCATTGCCCTGTTAATAATTCCAAGATGAAATACTGATTCGGTTGTATAATGACTGCGAAAAAACACGTTACCGTTATTCATGAAGTGCACATCGGTAAAGTGGGACAGATGAAGAAACAGGAAAATAATTGCGAAAGGTATAAGAATATACAATACATTATATTTTTTTCCCTTTGCTGTAAGATTGGATAAATCACCGTCATGATGTATAACATATGAACCATAGATAAGTGCGGTAAATACTACAAGAAGATACAAGTAATGGTTCAAGATTATTCCAGAAAAATAATAGAGCATTGGTGATATTGCCATACCAATGGCAACCGAGACTACAACAAGAGGTAAATCGTCAATGCGCACCCTCGTAAGTTTGAGTAAAACATATCCCGGGATAAAAAGAAATATGATGCACACTATAAAGAAAGAAATGGAATTTACAATAGATACGTTGTAGAGGGAAAAAAACAGCAGTATAGACAGGAAGGATATCAGTAATAAAGCGGGTAATGTATGCATATAAAAGTACGATAAATATGCGTTCCCCCCTGTTTTAGTCATTGCCATTTACTCCCATTTGTCATTTTTTCTAAAAGATATTTATATATGTTCGGGAATTTCCCATACGCAAGGTGATATTTCAAGTATAATTTTGCAATTCCATGCCAGTAACATTTTTATCACGCACGAAAATGATAATATTTCTCTTATTTATCAGAAGAAAAAGATTGAATTATAGTGACAACTTCATCTATTGTAGTTATATCTAATCCATGATACAATGGAAGCCGTATAATACTGCTGCTCAGTGATGTAGTATTATTGTCTGCCCCATTAAACCTTCCCATTTGCTTTCCCAGTGGCGAGCTATGTAATGGTATATAATGGAACACACTCATACATTCACGGTCTTTCATGTAGTTTAATAATGTGTCCCTTGTGTCATGATCTGTAGTTTTAATATAGAAAATATGTGCGTTATGGCTGCATTCACCAGGAATTTCAGGCAATTGCATGCCTGTGGGGATGGTGATTTCTTTAAGACTGTTAAAATAATGTTCCCATTTATACAGCCTTTCAGATGTTATCTCTGAAGCTTTTTCAAGCTGTGCAAGCAGATACGCTGCGTTCATTTCGGATAACAGGTACGAAGATCCCATACCAACCCAGGTATACTTATCTATCTCCCCTTTCCAGAATTTCGTTCGGTTGGTACCCTTCTCACGTATTATTTCTGCCTTTTCAACAAGGTCTTTCCGATTAATGAGGATAGCACCACCCTCCCCGCACTGTATGTTCTTTGTTTCATGAAAACTGAAACATCCGATATCACCAATGGTACCGCAATACTTATCGTAATATTTACTTAAAACAGCCTGGGCGGCATCTTCAATAACATAAAGATCGTGTTTTCTTGCAATTGAACATATTGTGTCCATTTCGCATGACACTCCGGCATAATGCACCACAACAATGGCTCTTGTTTTTTCATTAATCGCGTCTTTAAGCAGGTTTTCATCTATATTCATGGTATCCGGTCGAACATCTACGAAAACACAGGTAGCTCCACGAAGTACAAATGCATTTGCGGTAGATACGAATGTATATGAAGGCATTATCACTTCATCACCGGGCTGTATATCAATAAGCAGTGCAGCCATTTCCAGCGAGGCTGTGCATGATGGTGTTAGAAATGCTTTATTGGTACCCAGGGTATCCTCAAGCCATTTCTCACATTTTTTATTGAATGGTCCGTCACCGGAGAATTTGTCCCCCGCAAGTACTTCCTTTACATATTCAATTTCATTTCCGGTTACAGTTGGAATATTGAATGGGATCATGTTTTTCTACCTACCACAATGATACTACCCCCGCAAATATTAGGAATAATGGGAAGCAACATATTGTCAATCCGTGTTATTGTACGTAACACGGCATTTACTATTGGATTGATTCTTAACCCAGAGGCTCTTTCATTTTTATGCTGACTGATATTGTCTTCTGATTTCATACAAGATGAATACATTCTTCTTATTAATAGGAATGGGACAAGTGACATGAAAAAATATCTTACATAAAGCGGCTCGAAACCGGATTTAATCAGGAGTGATTTCAATTGTTTCTTATTGTACCTTCGTTTATGTCCAGACTGAACGTCTCCCTCGTGCCATAACCACTGATGTGCAGGTACAGTGAGAACAACCACCCCATCATGGTGTAACATTCCGCCAGCCTGTTGCAAGGCTTTCGAATCATCTTCTATATGCTCAATAACATCGAACATTAAGACAACATCAAATTCATCCTTAAAAGGGGTGCGCATCAGGTCAAACTGATACAATCTTTCCAGGCCATATCTCCGGGCATACTCAAGGCCTGACGCATGCATGTCAGAAACAGCTAAATCAGTGTACCCTTTTGATATTAGATACGCAGATGTATTACCTGTTCCCGCACCTGTTTCAAGAATTGATTCACCTTTACGGATATACTTTTGTAGTATCCTGTATATTAACTCTCTTCTGGAAAGAAACCAGAAATGTGTTTCTTCGAATTTATGTAATAAATCAAGACCTGAAGCATTATAATCTTCGTTCAATTCAGCAATATCTTTATGGAAGATAAAAATGTCATCCTGTATTTCATAATCACTGCTTATCAATTCAACCTCTATCAATTAGGCATTGAATATTTTTTCACATACCTCTACTTGAAATAACTATTCCTGCAATTATCAGAATAACTCCGGCTATTTTATAGAAATTTATTGGCTCATGGAAGAATATTGCAGAAAACATTAATACCAGCGCAAAGGTAAGGCCAACAAAAGGATATGCATAGCTCAAATCAAACTTTGTCATTGCTGCAACCCAGCAAAGTCCGGCAATAATAATACTAATAACTCCTGAAATTATGAAGGGGTCTGTGAAAATTTCTAAAAAATAATAACATTTACCCACAAATCCCACATTAATATCGCCATGTATATTTATTCTCCATTTAACTATCAACTGACAATAAACAGTTAAGCATATTGTTACAAAGATATAAAAATATGACAAAATAAATTACCTCACTTTTTCAGGGTTTATAACTGTAAAATTAATATCATTCTCCATCAATTTGTTTATTATTAACTTTAAATATTCTGGTCTAACCAGGAGTACAATATTAGAACAGATAGTCTTTGCATCAGAAATATCAATAATTGGTATACTATTTAAAAACGAACCCGATTTTAATTCATCAAGAATATACTTAACAGCATTTTTATTATCCAATTTTGACATCAAGATCGCACTATACATTCCAGCCCCAAATAGGCATATTTGTTCATTTTTTTTTAATACTATGTTAATAGTATCAAAGGCAGATTCCCACCATGTAACATGCTGTTGGTATTGGCTTTTTGTATCTTCAAGTAATCTATAATCCAGCTTACCTGGTATGAAATATTTTTCTTCTTCCAAAGCTGAATATTTACACATAAAATGATAACTTGGGCCCATATTTTCGATTTCGAGTATTTCAAAGCCATTTGATTTAAGATAATATTGGAAAACCCTCATGGTGAACATGTATGTATGATCCCATATATAAGGTATACAATGAGAATTCTCCAGTAACATTACCTCAAGACTTACCAGTGCACCTTTACTGGCACATAAACCGATTTGCCTTAAAGTATCTAAAACAGGAGCCCTGTTAAGCAAACCATGAGCAATAATAATATCAAAATAATTTTTCTCGAAGTATTCATGTTTAAAAATGTCTTTAATGTAACGTATTTCAGACTCTTTAATAAATGATTTCTCATTAATGGATGGATCAATTGCCCAACATTCCCATTCAGTATTATCTTTGCTAAATTGTCTTATTAAATCTCCTTTTCCACATGCAATCTCCAAAATTGTTCCCTTTGAAATATTCAATAGACCATTTTTAAAAAGTTTTTTTTGCAGATACTTATGTTTTGATTTTAGTTTTTTTTCACTAATAATGAAATGATCCTGAACCTTTTCATCTGTAATATATTTTGTTTTATAAAAATCATCTAATGAATAATCTTTAGAAAATCTAACCGAGATACAACCACAATGTTCACATAACAATCTTTTTGCGTGTATATTATTTAAACATTGAACGTCTGAAGTGAGAAGTATCGATGATTCCGAATCAACTTCATTTAATACAACAGTTTCTCTTGAGGAACAATTGGAACATATATTGTGTATATATTTATAATTATCATCCATTTATACTCTTCCAACTCCAAGTAAAGTTAAACCATATTCTGTTCTATAAAAGACCTTTTGTAACTGAACAAATGGTAACATGGTATAGTTATTTAATAAAATTTTAAAAATTGATGGAAAATATGTTTTTCCTTTAACTTCTATTACCGAACTTAAATTCGTTTGTTCATCTTTATTATATTTTTCACGTTTCTGTACTCCACTATTTCTTGTCAGGAAATTTCCAATATTAAAAAGCATATTAGAAACAGGCACCCCTATTGACGATACTTTTACATCTTTCATGCCAACATTATTCATCATTTCGAATAATTCCTTTTTTTCGTATCTTCTGAAATGACCGTATATCTCATCTTCAATTCCCCATTTATCCATCCTGCCAGGAACAGCTATTAAAACCATACCATTATCACGAACTAAAGCTTTTATATTTTCTAAAAATAAATAATCATTTTTTATATGTTCCATTACCATTACACTGATTGCAATATCTACAGAAAAATCATTTTTCATTTCCATAACATTCTGATTCAATATTTTATATTGATCTTTATTTACAAAATTCTGCATTCTTTTGTTTAATAAATTTAGAGAAATTTGGGAGCTTTCAATCCCTATTCCATACAAGCCTTTTTTACATAATATTTCTGATAAAAAACCCTGGCCAGGGCCAATTTCTAAGAATGAGGAAAACTGGTTATTAAGAATTTCGTGCAATATCGCATGATATAAACACAATGTACCTGGAGGATGAAGATAAACATATTTCATTTTTTTTGGGTAATTAATAATATTGCTTAATTTATATATAAATAAAAATATCATTTAAATTGTTTAAATGTATAATGTTAAAATTCAAACCTGCCTTTTTAAAAACATGATCATTAAAATTAGTAAAACCACCTTTTCTTTGTAAAAGAAAAAGTCCGTTGTATCCGCTATTATATGCACCAGCTAGATCTCTATAAACATTGTCACCTACCATTGCAAGTTTATTAATATCTATTGACATATTTTTAGCAATTTCATTAAAACCACCAGTATCTGGTTTTTCATTCCCAGTATTACGAGTATAGAAAATTGAATCAAAATATTTTTTTAATCCTGAAACTTGTATCTTTTTCTCTTGTGAAACTGGGGGATTATCGGTTAATATTCCCAATTTCATCCCCATTGATTGCAATTTCTCAATACTTGGTATAACATCTGAATAGACATAACATTCATCAGGTATACAATCCCTGTATGCTTCTATTAAAATATATTTTAAATCATGATCAAATCTAAAATATTCAGCCAACAGATCAAACAGGTTTCTTTTATTACCTTCTTCCAATAACCTTAAAGCATGAAACATGAAGATATCTTTTTCAGGTAAAATATCGCTTTTTTTCTCCCATAAAATATCCAGCTTATCAGCTATCCATCTTTTCTGCTGTATTAATGTTTCATCCAGGTCAAAAACAACACCCTGTATATCCTGAAATTTATCTGTTTTAATCCAAAATTCCTCAAGATATCTAACCATTTTATAATTATCAGCTTCTTCTTTAAGTTTACCATAATTTAAAAAAGAACTCATTTTAAAGGAACACATGTATAATGGTAAACTAACATTCAGTCGGTGTGAAAAAACTCCAGATGTTCCAAATCGTGGATTCACATCAGTAATATAAAATTTATTGTTGTTCAAAATAACCTGGACATTGAATATTCCACAACCTCCATTTTCAGCCAGCAACTTTTTTAATAATTGTATCGTAGTATCAATTTCTTTTTTTTGTACTCCACGGGTAATAACAGCATAACCGCCTGATGTTAATATCCGTTCTCTAGTTACATGGTCAGAACATTCTTTATTAAAGTTAATAGCAAAATCTATGGAATACTCTGTATAATGTTCAAAGTACTCTTGCCATATATAATTTTTATTCAATATATCAGTATTTAATTTTTCATAATCATCTTTCTGTTTAATAATAACCAGTTTATTACTACCAAAACCGTAAACAGGCTTGCCGATAACTGGAAATTCATTGAGTTCATTAAACGAAAAACTTCTGGGCACAGGCAACTTATGATCAAGAAGGAATTTATTTAATGTCAGCTTATTCCTTATCAATTCAAGAACAGGAGCATCAGATACTGCAACCCTTATTCCAAGCTTATTTAATTCTTTTTTCTCTTCAGATATAATTGTAAGTTCATGATCTGTGGCAGGAATTATAATATCAATATATTCTTTATTACATACCCAGTACAAATCTTTTAAAAACGCATCTTTTTCAACTATTCTGGAAATTTGATAATATTTATCAGAAAAGAAGGATCCGATACTTTCCTCGTTACAATCAGCAACTACTATCTTCACCTTATCAGAAATTCTGAGCCCTTTTATTAATCCAAGGCCGGAAAAGCCACCACCTGATACGATTAAGGCATTAATTCTATTCATTATAATTTTCTGGAAAAAAGAATATTGATCGGCCTGTTTGCCAGTCTTTACAATTTTTACATAATGGATGACTAAAATCCCCTTCCCAGTGTTTCTTTCTTCTAGAAGCCAGTTCTCCATTCCATATTTCTTCTATAGTACTATCATTTATATTACCTGCAGGATACAATCCTTCATAATCCGCATCACTGCAATTAGCTACTGTTCCATCCCAATGTATTGCTATGTTTCTAACAATCATAGGACAGGGAAATGTCCTGTAAGAATCTGGCAGAGTAAGATCCTCTGTTTCAACTGCAGTCCCCCAGCCTATTTTTGGACGTACTTTAATTATTGCACCCCGTGATAACCAGTAGGACTTATAGTCATCGAGTTCATTCTCATTTAATTGCATTACTATAAATTGCATAACGACTTTTGGCCTGGATAAATGTCTTTGCCTTTTTTCATTTAAAAGGAATTCAACATTTTCTCGTGTTTTATGAAAATCACCTCCTACCCTGATTTTTGCATAAGTATCATTAGTAAATGCATCCATCCCAATAATAATCTCATCGATTCCACTTTCGATCAGTTTCAACGACATCTCCTTGTTAAGCAGATTCGCATTTGTGTTTAAATGAATACTCTTTATTCCTGTAACTTTTGCATATTTAATCATTTTAATTAACTTATTACCCAGCAGGAGTGCTTCACCCATTATCGCAAGCCATAACCTGCTTTCGGGTGATTTCTGTGCCATTTCATCTACAATTTTTTTAAATAATTCAAAAGAAATTTCACCTTTTTCTCTTTTCATGTCTTTCTGTGGACACATAGAACAACGCAAATTGCAATGGGCCGTAGTTTCGACAAGAACTTCTAAAGGGAAGTCAGTTTCTGCGAGAGTTGATATTACACCATCTAGATCAGGCTGCCACATCTATTTTCTCCTAAAAATATTAATCATACTTTCTTTTAATAATTGTATAAGGTCTGTTTTTTACTTCCATGAAAACACGTGATAGGTATATGCCTACCAGACCAATAGAAAATATTATTATTCCACCAGTGAACCATACGGAAACGATGAGCGAGGTATAACCAGGTACAGGAATCCCATAAAAAACTTTTTCAACAAATAAATAAATGACAAAACCCATTGATATAATGGATATAATTAAACCAATGTAAAAAATATACAACAGGGGCTTACTACTGAATGAAGTAATAGAATTTATGAACATTGCAACTTTTTTTGTTAAACTATACGACGTACCACCTTTATGATTTGTAACAATGCTATAAGGCACCTGCTTATAACCCGTTATAGTCCACAACCCCCCTATAAGTATTTCTGATTCGCGATGTTGAATCAGTGAATCTATATATTCTCTTTTCATTAACCTGACCGTAGTCAGGTTTTCGGGAATCTTGTAATCAGATAATAAATTAAAAATTTTATAGAACAATACTCCTGATAATCTATGGAACAGCCTACCTTTCCTTTTTTTCTGTATCCCGTATATTACATCTGCATCTTTTTCCTCATTCATAGATTTATAAAAATCCAATATCAATTCCGGCGCTTCTTCAAGATCACTATCAATTAAAAAAACAAGGTCGCCTTTTGTATGTTCAAGCCCCGTCATTATTGCCTTATGCTGACCAAAATTTCGTGAAAGGTCGATCAATTTAACTTTCTTGTCCTTTTGGCGATAGTTTAAAACCACATGTAGTGAATCATCAGGAGAAGCATCATTAACAAAAATAATTTCATAATCGTTTGTGATTTTTTTTACAGAATTACTCATCCTGGAATAGAATTCATCCAGGTAAGGAACAGAATTATATAATGTAGTCACGATTGAAATTTTCATATCATTATAATGATTTCATGTATTTATCTGCTTTTGCACCTGTATTAAATATCAGGTCAATTATACTCACTGCATGCTCAAATGGCGGATATAACTGCTCATATTCAGGATAGCCAGAATAGTCCATCCAGCGAATGTCTATGTTTTCTCCATTAAATAATTCTAAATCAATATATTTTTTAGCAGAGGGGCCTGAATAATAAATATCTGCGTTAGAAGATTTTAATAAATCAAGCAATCTTTCGTTTTTATCATTTCCTGTATAATTATAATCAGATGAAAATGATATTTTTGTTTTAATTCCAAGTATACTATTAATAAAAACAATAAATGAATGATTTATATCTGAAAGAAAACTACTATCGATAGTCATATACATTTCTTCAAACATTTCCTTCATGTCTTTAAAAAAACTGGCTCTGGCATAGTTTACCTGTATTTTTTTCCAGTGTTTCCGATTCCATCTTGAATCAGCAATCTTTGTATCTCTTATCGTTTGCTCTAATGCAGCATTATAAACCGGGATAGTTATCCATTCAATACCATTTCTGGTTTTGATCCCGTTCCTGTTTCTCCAGTCGTTCTTTGTATACTGCACATCGTCATAAATAATAAATTCATCAACCATGTTTATCAGATCAAAATACCCTTTCCACGGGATATAATTTGATTGCAGTATAGCTACTTTTTTATTACTCATAGACATTCAATAATGCAATTTCACCCATTCCCGATACCCACCAGAAACAACCGAATCAACCCATTCCCGATTAGAACAATACCACTCAATCGTACTTCGCAACCCCGTTGCAAAATCAATCCCCTGCGTCCACCCGATCTCGTTCATTATCCTGTCACAGTTGACAGCATACCGCCAGTCATGCCCCGGCCTGTCCTTAACAAAAGTGAGCAACCTAATGTAATAATCATCATCTAAAGACATGTGCCGGGCCATAGCCTTACACAGCATGTTCACCAGGGACAGGTTATCGATCTCGTTACAACCACCAATATTATACTTCTGTCCGGCCAATCCTTTTTGTAACAGTATCCATATAGCACTGCAGTGGTCATCAACATGCAGCCAGTCACGAACATTCTTACCGTCACCGTATACCGGCAGGGGTTTTTCTTCAAGCATGTTAATGATCATAAGGGGAATAAGTTTCTCGGGAAACTGGAATGGGCCGTAGTTATTAGAACAATTAGAAATGATCACCGGGATACCATACGTGTGAAAATACGCTTTCACCAGGTGATCAGCAGACGCTTTTGACGCTGAATATGGACTGCGTGGATCATACGGGGTATCCTCGTAAAAACAGCCATCATCACCAAGTGAACCATATACCTCGTCAGTACTGATGTGATAGAACAATTTACCTGATAGATCAGTCCATGCTTCCCTGGCTGCTTCCAGCAGCGCAAAAGTACCGATAATGTTGGTCTGAATAAATTCGGCAGGGCCGAAAATTGACCTGTCCACGTGTGATTCGGCGGCAAAATGTACCACCGTATCAATGGCATAAGATTCAAAAATATCTTTTAACCCCGAAGCATTGCAAATATCATCATGAACAAAGAAATACCTTGAATCCCTGTACATGCTAGAAATATCTGCGAGATTATGTATGTTCCCCGCATAGGTAAGCTTGTCAATATTGATCACATTGCCTTTAAAATCCGGCAGGGAAAAGAGATATCGAATAAAGTTTGACCCGATAAAACCGCAACCACCGGTAACAAGTATGTTCTGTAATGATCTTTTTGTCATAAAACTTTACTCCGCGGCATACCCTACAATACCCGGCAAAATATTCTTTTTCATATCCAGTTCATCCGCGATCCGCAGCAGGTACCTGCCGTATAATGAATTATTCATGGATCTGGCAATCTCCCTGAGCTTACTGGTCTTAACAAAACCCATCCTCACCGCGATCTCTTCAATACAGGCGATCTTCAGTCCCTGCCTGTCCTCGATAGTCTTTACGTAAAGGCCCGCATCAGCCAGCGACTCCATTGTACCGGTATCAAGCCACGCGAAACCCCGTCCAAAAAGTTTTACCTGGAGCTGACCTCTTTCCAGGTATTCATTTATAACCGAGGTGATCTCCAATTCTCCTCTTTCAGAAGACTGGATACCCGAGGCAATATGAACGACCTCGTTATCAAAGAAATACAACCCCACAATAGCATAGTTAGAAGCTGGTTTTTCAGGTTTCTCTTCGATTGATATAACTTTACCACTTGTATCAAACTCAACTACCCCGTACCGTTCAGGGTCATGTACATAATACCCAAAGACAGTAGCACCGCCGCTTTCAACCGCAGAGGTCAGCAATTCCGTTAGTCCCTGTCCGTACAGAATATTATCTCCCAGGATAAGGCACACACGGTCATCACCGATAAAATCACGGCCGATAATAAAGGCATCCGCGATACCACGGGGCTCTTCCTGTATCGCGTATGAAAGGGAAATGCCCAGCTGAGAACCGTCACCCAGTAATTCCCTGAAGAGGTCAAGGTCATGTGGAGTTGTGATAATAAGTATCTCCCTTATGCCTGCAAGCATAAGCACAGACAGCGGATAATATATCATTGGTTTATCGTATACGGGCAGTAACTGCTTACATACAACACGGGTTACGGGGTATAACCGGGTTCCAGCACCGCCAGCAAGTATTATTCCTTTCATTTCACAACCGGTTGTTCAGATTATCAATTTTACTGTTATATTTTGATTATTTAAACCTAATTGTCAAGTGTTTCCTCGTCATCCCGGTCAATCCTCACTATTCATGCAAACCTGTTCATCTGCTTTTAAAAATACACTGGTTTTACCCGGACCTTTGATTGCATAAAACTGAACGAGGGTTCTCACTGGGGCACGGCGGCACGGAGAGTTGGTCAATACATGTTCGTCTCACTTTTTATTCTCAGTGCAGGTTGTTGTTAAGTTTTAGTTAAGATATGGTTTTCACAGGCCAGTTCCCTCATTCCGGCCAAAGTGCCGGAATCTCATGAACCAGTAGTATGCAAGCCAGATTCCTGCCTGCGCAGGAATAACAATGGTTCATCAACCACAAAGAAAAAACATACCTCCCACTGTAAAACCCCGAATAGACAGAACAGAAAGAAAACCCTGACCAAACAAAAACAAAGAACCCAACTCTCCGTCCCTCCGCGTCTCCGCGTGAACCCAATGTTGCAAATCATGCCGCCATGAGACCAAACCCCCATCACCCGTCACCTTTCACTATCCCTTTACCCGTCACCGTCTTCTAAAAAAACTTAAAATCAGCATTCACATCCAGTGACAGCAAAAACTGCGAGTTGCGGTACTCCTGGTCGTAATCAATGGAATACAGGTAAAACCAGCGGTACTTCGCCGACAACGACAGAAGCCTGTTGAAGGAATAGGACAACCCGGTAGTCACATCTGAACGAAAGTGCCGCTCGATAAAATCCCTGTCGCGGGTTGATAGAAATGAGTCCAGCAGAAATGTATAGTTGAACCTGTCCCAAAAGGGATAACGAAAATCAATGATAGCCTCAACCCCGTACAGGGCCTTGTTCTCCGGGTCCTGCACCTGTTTTTCTAAACCAGCCCCAAGCTTGCCATCAAGGTACTTGAACGAGAGAAAGGCCCCAACCGTTTCACGCATCAGCACCGGCCGCAAACTCTCCGTTTCAAGCAGCACCGTGTCAGCCTGCGACTTGTGATATGGTTTCAGCACGTCACCCAGGTTGTATGTATACAGAAAAGTTCCCCGCAGCAGGTTGTGCAGGTATTCCCGGTCCTGCCGCATGTAATACACGTAGGGGGTCAGTACAAAAGTGTGATACCTGTTGTAAATGGTGAAATCAATTTTGTTCTCAAGACCCCATTTGCGGTAGGTTTCTTCCGGCTTGCCCGGCGGCGTTTCAACCTCGTCACCCTTTGAAACCACCGACCGGTCGTAGAAGTTGGATAGCGACACGCCCACCATCAGCCTGAAACGGTTATCCAGGTAATGATAATCCCCGCGGGCCAGCACCCTTTCACCCTGCAGGTCGGCGCGAATCATGTCAGAAAGGGTTTTCCACGTATTGGTATAGGCAACCTTTTCCCTGGTCAACTGCAGCAGCCGCTCATACCCCTTCTGCGTCGAACACACCGAGTATTCCCTGTCATCCCTTATCATGTTGCCCTGCACACGACCATCCCGCACACCGGACGCAACGATCTCATCCTGTGCCACCAGCCGTTTAAGCAGCGACCCCTTCACCCTGTAGGTCAACACCGGGTACTCGTTGTTCACCGAGGTGACAATGTCCGAGTAGGTAACCTTTCCCTCGAGGCTGGCTGTTACAATAGAGTTCTTCACAAGAATGGCAACCTCACTGCGTGTAGCGTGCCGCAGCAGGTGTGCCACGGTAAGGTCATCCAGCAAAACCGAACCTGAAAGTTTTGATGCAACCACCTCTGCCCCTTCATTATGAAACTTCTTCTTCCAGAGTGTCAGCCTGTTGACGAATTCATTATACCGGCGGCTGTCAACACGATTCCTGCTGGCGGACGTGAAAGCCAGGTCGCGAACCCGAAGCCCCTCATCGGCGGAGAGGGTCAGGGTGTAATAGCCATCGTTCCCGGCCAGTGTGAGCACGCTCTTCCCGTTTTCCAGGTCAACCCGCCTGACTTTCGACCTGAAGAGTGACCCGCTGGCATCACCACCACTGACTACAAGGTCGAGCTCTTTCACTTCAGAAAGAAGTGAAAGGTTCTCCCGGTAGGAGAGCCCCGAAAGCAGGATAATATAATCACACTCTTTTTTAAGTTTTGGCAGCAGGGCATTCAACCGCTTCCGGTACGACCTGATAGCCACGGAATAGAGCTTACGTTCAGCAATATCAAACACCCCCCTGGTGGAGGTGAGACCTACCAGGCCAATTGTTACGTCGCCCTGTTTTCGAATGATATACGGGGTAAAGAGGGGATTTTTCTTATCCATGATATTGGCCGACAGCAGGCTTGTGTCCCGTCCCTTCTTCAAAAACTCAAGGTTCTTTATGCCAATATTCAAATCCTGTGACGAGACAAGGGTGGCATCGCAATCAAAATAATCGAAGAAATCCATCATCACCGAACCGAAGCTGTAACGTGACAGGGTTCCCGGGTAGAATGCGTTACCCAGGTCGATATAGGCGATGGGTTTGCGTGTACTCCTGGCTGCGGCAAGGGATTGCGCAAGCAGCAGCATCTTGTCTTCTTCTTCCTGGTTATCAACAACAGTGCCAAACCTCCCCTGCAGGTTGGAGGTGAAAAGCAAGGTTACCGTCTCTGCCCCGAACACACTGCCGGTCATAATAAGAATTGAAATAAAAACAGCAGCAATACCACGCATCGGTTATTCTCCCTGTTTCTTGTCGCTGGCAGCTGCTGCCTCATTTTTAGCGGCATCCAGCTTTTCTTTGAGTGACTTAATTATGGATTCTTTGTCATTTACCACAGACTGAAGCTTTTCAACACGGTCTTCGGCCGCCTGCAGCCGTGATTTCATCGACTCCATGTCAGACTGGTATTGTTTCACCTGCTTTTCCAGTTCTGCTATCCGTTGCTTGTATTCCTTCTCCTTCTCAGTAAAACGGCTTTCCATCTCCTGGCGCTGCCGGTTGAATTCTTCTTCCTGCTTGCGAATGGCCTTGTTCAGCTCTTCGATCTTCCCGGTTAACCGCTCTTCCAGTTTATTGTTAAGCTTGGTCAGCTCCTTTATCTTTTCGGTGCTTTCCTGGTCAAGTATCCTGTTCTTCTCCTGCAGGTTCTCGTTTTTCTTTTCAAGCAGCGCGATGTCGCTTTCGTATTTCTTCTTCATGGAAGCCATTTCCGACTCCAGCATCTTCACTTTCGATTTCAGCTGGTCAACACTGGCTTTGCACTGAATGTTTTCTTCTTTAAGTATATCATTCTCACGCTGTACCTGGGTTAGATTGTTCTTCATCACCCTGTTTTGGGCCTTCAACTGCTCTGCAACCCCGTCACCCCCGTTACCCGACATGGTGGCGCATGAGGCAAACATAATTGCGCATATCACCGGTATACACAATACCGAAACTTGTATTTTCATTTTGTATTTTCCTGTTTAAAAGTTAACACGATTTGTTACTGATAATGTTATCATTTTCTCTATACATGTCTACCGAAAAATATTACCACAGGGTCACAGAGATGTCTCTATAAGGATCACCGCAAACTCGCAAAGGGCGCTGAGAAGCGCAAAGAAAAAATAAGTATTTATAAAAATATATAAAATCTTCTTCATTTCTTTTCTTTGCGCCCTTCGCGTACTTAGCGCCTTCGCGGTGATCCTTTAACCCTTTTGTTGAATGATTGACCAGTTATTGGTTGACATGTACTGGTGATGGTATATAGTATCTCGGAGGTATGAAGGTATGAAAGAATCTACTGTAGCAATGTTTAAAAAGCACGGCTGGCGGGTGGACAGGGGGGTACACAATTACCTCTACTTTACCTTCTATTATCCTTATGTGAAAACTGTCTTCTACGCATTCAAAATGTTATCAACTTACCTGTCATGGTTCAAGCCGTTAAGCCCGGTGCTGCGAACGGCCTTTAGCCGGTATCACGCGAAGGTGCTTTCCTTCGGAGATACCCGCAAGATATTTGAACTGAACACCGATGTTTCAGCTATCACGGAGAAAAACCGCCAGATAGTCCCATACCGGTACGCCTACAAGATACTCTTCCAGGAAGCAGACTACATTGCAGTGATGGATTGCCCATGCAAGAAAACCCTGAAAGACGAAGACTGGGCCATCAACTCCTGCATCGGGGTGGGACGGGGTATCGCGTCATTCTGGCTTGAACATGGGAGCAAATACAATGTACGAAAAATTACGCAACATGAAGCCCTTTCCATGATACAGAAGTTCAGAAAGCACGGCTACCTCACCCAGGCCTTCTTCAAGGTGGCCACGGGGGGCAGCACCGGTGTAATATGCAACTGTCATCCGGATACATGTGTCAGCCTGCAGGCCACCCGTTTTGCCCGAAAATTCAACGACAACCTCAGCATGACCGCCCACGCCGGTTATGCAGTTGCGCATAACGATAAAATGTGTAAACACTGCGGAGACTGCAGTGAGATATGTCCCGTGGACGCGGTAACGGTCACCGAAACAGGATGGGCTTACCTGCAGAATGAATGCCTGGGATGCGAACTCTGCGTAGAACACTGTACCACCGGCGCCCTGTCCCTAACCCGCGACCCCCAAAAACCCGTCCCCCTCGACTTAGATATTGTTCTTGAAAAATACTAAAACAAAGGATTACCCTGTTCTTCACTCTTCACTCTTCACTCTTCACTCTTCACTCTTCACTCACCTTCCCGTCACCCTTTTCCCCATCTCACTGGCTTTTTCATACATCCCGTTTTTCCTGTACAGCCGCACCAGTGCCTGTATTACACTGCGGTCAAGGCTGTTCATTTCATATGCCTTTTGCATGTACTTAAGGGCGTTTTTCAGGTACCCGTCCCCCTCCTCTGTCAAGCCCAGGTAATAATAGACATCATACCGGTTATATCCCCCCTGTATGGAACGCCTGAAGTTTTCCCGGGCCTTGCGATAGTTTTTCTGATGATAGTAGGCCTTTCCAAGGTAGAATTGCAGGTAGCTGTTGCTGAAACGGCTCTGACCCTCTATGAGATTGATTACCCCGGCATGGAAGTTGTGACGATCAAGAACCTCAACCACCTGTAAGAACTCATCAAAACTGGCTATACTCTTTCGGGTGGTAATAATGACACCGGCCCCGTCCTCCACCCTGCCTGTACCCATCAGGTAAAATCCATACAGAAGCCTGATGTGGGTGTTTTCCGGATAAAGGGTACGGGCATGATGAACCAGGGGTACCATTTCATCATATTTTTCTTCTTTATACAGCTTTTCCAGGCGCTTCTCCATATCTTCGGCGGACATCTCTTTGACATGGGTGTAATATGTGCCAAGGTAGAACGTGTACAGCCTGTCACTGTACAGGTAGGAAACCACCACCGATGCGATAATTAGTACAAGCGCGATATATTGTAATTTCATTTTCCCCTGCCTTCCATTTTTTTTTACTGTACATCCGGGGGTGTGATGATGCAATTACAATTTCAACGGGGGAACCACAGAGAAACAGAGGGGTTGTTTGTAAGGATTACCGCAGAGGCGCGAAGAGCGCTAAGGGCGCAAAGAAGCCGTAGGGGCGTAATATATTACGCCCCCGGCGGTGAAAATAATATTTTATGCTTGCGTTAAATGCCATTTTTTTGAAAAAAATTTTATGTTTTACATTAAATCAGCGTATAGTAGAGTAGAGACAGGAGAATATAATTATGACAAGACGAATACAAATGCTTGCCGGGATTTCACTGGCCTTTGTAATGCTGGCCGGATCATATGTCTACGGGCTTACCGGTGATGAGGCCATTGGTCAATTCAAGAAAAGAATGCACTCAATCGGCACCATGAGCGGCGTGATATCATGGTCTGATCCCACGGGTATGACCTATAGCGGCAACTTCAGGTACAGGGCCCCCGGGATGATATACGTGACCTTTAATACCCCTTCCGGAAAGATACTGGTGTCAAACGGTAAAAAGCTGTGGATACATGACAAGGGGAGCAACATATGCGGCGTGCAGGATCTTGCAGGTGGCGGTTCGGGCGGTATCGCTTCCCTGGTAAACGGGTATGCTGCCATTGTCACTTCCCAGGGATCATCGGGATATACCATTCGGCTGAAAAACAGGGAAAAGACCTACACCGACATTATCCTGATGCTTGATGGCAGCTTTATGTTAAAAAAAGCTGTATTAAAGACAGCAGAAGGCAGTGCCACCACGTATACCCTGTCAAATGTCAGGGTAGGAGATAATATAGTAACCGGAATCTTTGACTACCAGGTGCCCACCAACGCCCAGGTGGTAAAAAATCCATTGAATATCAGGTAACCACATGAAAAGGTTTATTCCCAGGTTGTTGCTGGCATTTTTTCTGTTATTCTCATCCGGCATTTCATTTGCCCTCACAAGCCTGAATGCCCAGGAGCTTTTTTTCACCTACCTGGGGGTAACCGCTGGGGGCGGTCTCCAAACGGTGCATTATGAGAACTGGTGGGATGACCAGCGGCAGGAGCAGAACTACCAGGGCAATTTTTTCAGCGGGGGCGCCCTGATGAACATTATTGTGAACAACCTGGTTGGTGAATTCACCGCCCAGTTCATGTACAATTCCCTGGAAGGGACACCTGATATATCCGTGCATCACACACTACTCACCATTACCGGTAAATACATGTATGAACTCTCATCCGTCTTCAACCTTACCGGCGGCGCGGGCCTGTACATCGACATGCCTCCGGCAACAGATACTTACGATGGCGGGGGCGGTCTCTCCGCGTGCGTCGGCACCATGATAGATCTCACCATCGACTCAATACTGGTACTTGATATATACGGCCGTTACGGTTATTTCGGCCTGGGAGAAGAATCTACCCGTCTTACCACCGGTGCATCGCTGGGCTTCGTGTATAAAATTGGCAGAATTTAAGAAAGCACTCAGGAAATGCGTGGTCCCCTCGGCAATTACCTGCCTTGCAGGTTGCGCAGCCATACTGACTGTCTACGGCACCACTTCCGGCTCACCATATCCCGGTTTTGCTCCTTTCATGTGTGCAGCATGCAGCCTGGTCTTACTTCTACTCTGGACACGGATGAACAGGTCTTCTTCTCTTTCCGGTAATAATAAACCGGTAAAGATACTCTTTCAGTGGGCGATTATCGTGTCAGTTGCCCTCCTCATGGGTTTTCGGGCCTTTTCTTTTGTTCCCACAGTATTTCCACAACCACATAAGAAAGAATATACTGCTTCGGTATACAGTATCAAGATGCAGCGGTATACCAGAAGGGCCAGCCTGCGCTGTTGTGACGGAGCGGGTAAATATTTTAACGCTGCTGCGTACCTCTCGCCTGGCACGAATGTTAGAAATGGAGACACCATACGGTTCACCGCGAAGGCATACGTGTACGAACAAAATACAGAATCACCGGCACAACTCTATTTTCTGCACCGTGGAATGTCAGCCTCGTTTTACCTGGATAACACCCCGGTAACGATAGTACATTCGACGGGCAACTCCATTAAATCTTACTTCAGGGAAGAGGTTGCCGGGTACGTGTATACTACCTATTCGCCGATAACCTCGTCCATCATCATGGCCCTGTATTTCGGCAACCGTGATTATATTCACAAGGAGATACTGCACCTGTTCACCTATGCCGGGGCACTGCACGTACTTGCGGCAAGCGGCCTGCACGTGGGCATAATCGCGTGTATTCCCCTTCTCATCGGCTGGGTGATGCGGCTGAACAGAAAAACCACCTGGATATTATGCATGATAACGGTGTGGACATATCTTTATTGCACCGACATGCCTGTTTCACTGATCAGGGCCGCCGTGATGCTTGGTATCGCGGTGCTGCATATCATTGGCAACCAGCAGAAGAATACTTTTAATATCCTCTTCATGGCAGCCACCCTTATTCTCTTGCTGTATCCCTATGAAATTTATAACCCGGGGTTTCACCTGTCATTTGCCGCCACCTTTGGTATTATACTTCTTTTCCCCCTGATATCCCGCCGCCTCCCCCGGCTCCCTCTTGGCATTCATAATGCCATGGCGGTAACCATCGCGGCACAGATTTTCGTGGTGCCCCTGCTCATCATCCACATGGGTGAATATAACGTGTCTTCTTTTATGTCAAATATCACCATCGTACCTGGTGTGTCGCTCCTCCTGGTCACATCAATCATTCAACCATTTCTTATTCCCTGTCCCCTTCTTGCCGAAGCATTCGCGCGGGGCATTGACTGGATAACCGCCATTATTGTACATGGAACCCGTATTCTCTCCTCACTTGGTACCCATGGCCCGGTGCAGGGAAACCTGGCCGCCATCGTGATGGGGTACGGTGCCCTGTTTCTGCCATTTCTACCCGTATTCAAAAAAAAGAAGCATCTTCTAATTACACTTCTGGCTGCCCTTGTGATCTCACTCACACTGATGTGGAATCAACAGCAACCCCAACGGGTTCTGGGGGCATCCATCCCTGGTAAGAATGGAAACAACACCATACTTCTTTCAGGGGGAGGCAAAGGTGTTATATTCGGGCTACCGGATAATTACGAGGATATTGTAAAGATGCACAGCTATTTTCGAAACAGGTGTGTCAGCAGCGTGAGTCTTTACATACCCCACCCGGATTATTCACAGGTTAAACAGGCCGGTAGCGCATTAAAGAAATTACCGGTTCACTCCATAATAATTGACAGGGATTTCACCTTCTCATTTTTTTTCGAAAAGTTGTGCAAAATGGCACAGGCCGACGGGTGCCCGTTGCAGGTACACGACCTGCAAAGCATTCCGCGTGTACAATCCTCAAGCCTTCCCCTGTCACACATTTCCCCTGGTATACTTTCTTCACCCGATCACGGGCGTATTGTTTCATTATGCAGGGCCATACGCCAAAAGGAGTATTCGGGTTTAATTATTCTCTAACGAATTGACGATAAAAACAGTATAACAGGTAGAACGTTTTACTCAGTTCTTTTTTTAAAATATGGTTGTATTGAGATTTAGATTCAGATATAAAAGTACAATTATTTGTTACGTGTCAGGAAGGAATAATGGCGACTATCAACACCTCTGAGCTAGCGAGATCCTTTAACGAAGGAGAGCCACTTTCATTTTCATTTTTTTATCCATCAGAAAATACCATTAAAACACTCAACGCCATCCTTGCGAAGATACTGGCTACCACCGACCGTATCTTTCTGCTTGATATGATGGTTACCATACTCAGGGAAATTATAATCAATGCCACCAAGGCAAACGCCAAGCGTGTATATTTCCACAAAATGAACCTTGATATAGCCAACCACGAAACCTATATGAAAGGAATCGAGAAATTCAAGGAAGACATAGTGGGTCAGCTTGACAGGCTGGAAGGCGAATTAAAAAAGAGCAACCTGAAAGTGACCTTTTATACCAAAAAAGAAGAGGATGGCATTAAATTTATAGTCACCAACAATGCCCCCATTTTACCGGAAGAACTTAAGCGCATCAACCTTCGCCTTGACAATGCACGCAGGTACAAGGACTTTACCGAGGCCTATGAAGAAATTTACGATGAAACCGAGGGGGCCGGTCTTGGCATTGTGCTGGTTGTACTGCTTTTAAAAAGCTCAGGCATCGATCCCGCTCATTACAAGATTAAAACAGATGGAAAGGTAACACAGGCATCCCTGTTCATCCCTTACCAGATGAGGCCGGAAGAACTTACCACTTCCATTAAGCAACAGATACTTGATGACATTGAAGGCATTCCCACCTTTCCCAAACAGGTGCTTGAATTGATACAGATGTGCAAGCGCAGGGACGTGGAAATCCGGGATATTTCTGAAAAGATTATGCAGGACCCCGCTCTCTCAACGGATGTGCTGAAGCTTGCCAATTCAGCGGGTTTCATCACCGGGAAACGTGTTGAAAGCCTGAATGAGGCCGTTATGAACATTGGCCTGAAAAATCTTGAAGCATTGCTGATCGCCACCAGCGCCAGGAAAATACTTGATAAAAGGTACACCAAGTTTGAGCAGATATGGGAACATTGCAACAGAACCTCCTTTTATGCCCGTACTATTGCGGCGAAATACAAACTCGGTAATATTATTGAACACGTTTCACTTGCCGGACTTTTGCACGATCTTGGAAAGATTATTCTGTTGTCAACCGACCTGGAAGTAACAAACTGGATAGCCGACCTGGTCGCCGACAGGAAGATGCGGACATCCACCGTCATGGAAGAGGTATCCATAGGTATCAGTCATTCAACTATCGGAGAATTGATCGCCGAGAAATGGCAGCTTCCCGACTACCTGGTAACAAGCATACGTTACCACCACACCCCACTGGAAGCAAATGCTGAATATTTCGAACGCGTATGCATAACCTATCTCGCCAACATGCTGTGCGGTGTTGAAAACAGGAAATACCAGTACTACTACATAGAGGAATCGATTCTACAGCGTTTTAAATTATCTGATGAAAAAGACCTGAAAGTTTTCCACCAGAAACTGAAAGATCTTTATAACGAACAATCCTGAAAAGCACATTACCGGGTTCTGCCATTATGTATCGATACCAGCTTAAAGAATCATCAAGCGGCCATATCACGTTGGTTTGCCATTCTGACAACCAGGCCATTCGACTGCATTCAGCATATGATCCCGTGAAAGAGGCAGCCAGGCAGGTATCAGCTTTTAACCCGGGAAGGGCATCACACATCATCATCTGCGGCATGGGTCTTGGCTACCACATACTGGCCATACAAAAACTCTGGCCTGACAGAAAACTTATCATAGTCGAACATGACCCCGAGGTGTTAGACCTGGCCCGCACAGTCAATCCCGGCATAATTGAGGGGGCAACAATTATAACAGGCAGGTTTGATGTGCAGAACGTGCTTGAACCCATAGAAATATCTTCTTTCAGGGGAGCAAGGATGTACCGCCATCGTCCCTCCTGCCAGCTGTACCCCGACTTTTACGAGGACATGGCGGTAGATATACAGCAGTTTTTCTCTTCAAAAATGAGTGACCTCCTGACAAGGTTCGAATTTGAAAAGCTGTGGATACGAAATATTTTTCGCAACCTGAACAACCTGGACAAGGGATTTGCCGTACACGATCTGTTCGGCAAATTCAAGTCAATACCGGGCCTAATAGTATCAGCAGGCCCCTCGTTACGTAAAAATATTGATCAGCTTGCCATGCTGAAGGACCGTGCCCTCGTCGTATGCGTGGACACCGCATTAAAACCCATGCTGAAAAAGGGCATTACCCCCCACATAGTTATGACATTAGATGCCCAGGCGCACAGCATCAAGCATTTCCTGGGCACCCATACCGGCAATGCCTTGCTGCTTGCCGACGTTGTCAGTTACCCCAAGCTGGTGCGTGATTACAGCGGTCCCCTGCTTTTCAGCACAACTGCCAGGTATTACGATGCCCCTGACGGCTCACTGAAGAGAGAGTCCACCCCGGTGATGGATTGGGTTGAACAGCACCTGCCCCCCCTTGGAGACATCCAGTCAGGGGGGTCGATTGCCACCAGCGCGTTTGACCTTGTGCGCAACCTTGGCTGTGACCCCATCATTCTTGTTGGCCAGGATCTTGCCTATACCGGCCGTGAAATACACAGCAGCGGCACCCATCATAACGATGAATGGCTTCCCGTTATAAACAGGATCAAGAATCTCGATACGATCAACCAGTCGGTCATCAGGAGAAGAAAAATCAAGTTCGTTTCTTCATTTGGAAACAACAAACCGGTGCTCACTGATTTCGTTCTTGATCTATACCGGCAATGGTTTTCAGATTCTGCCGGCAAGGTTCCCATTGAAGTAATCAATGCCACGGGGGGGGGAGCGGCAATACCCAACACCATCGAAACATCACTAGATAAACTCAAGTTTATTATACCTGAAAAGAAGGTAACTCCTGAAAATATACTGCAACAGTTTCTTTCCCGCAACACTACACTGGCTACAGGAAAGATATATGAAGAAATGGCGGGGTTCAGAGAAAAGTTACTTCATCTCCGGTCCATAGCCTCCACGGAGCTGGAGAAAGAAAATGATGAACACAATACCGAAGAATTGAATGCCATACTGTCCACCGATGACATGAACAGCATACTGAAACCATTTCTACGGAAGACACTCTTTTATTTCAATCGCCATCCAGACCTGCCTGAGAAGAAGATGAAAGATATGCTTTGTGCCGATATAGTTGACGCTGCTGATATCCTTCTTCCAATGTTGTCCCACTGAGGGTAACTTCTAAAATATGAATTCACTATTAACAGGCTGTATCCGATAATGTAACAAAGTATTATTCCAAGAATCACATAATTATCAGGAAAAATCCGGATACTCCATGATACGACAGTTACGATACCGCATAGCAATATTTCTTTCACTGGTAATCACGGCCGGGATGTGGGCACACCAGGTGCAGGCAGATGATTTTACCCGAAAATACAGGAATACCAGCATCAACTGGACAAAAGAAATTATAATGTCAGCATCTACAGCTGATATAAGGATCACAAAAGAGGGACAGCCTCTCAACATCGATACTGGTGTACCCACCTCTTTAAACCGGGCAAGGCAGGCCGCCTATCTTCACGCCCGTAACAATGCCATTGAAGAGATGGCGATGTCCATACAGCACATTATAGTGGACCCCGATACAACGATGCGGAAACTTATACAGCGTGAAACATTTAGCCAGGCAGGGCTTGCCGAACTGCTGCAAAAACGTACCAGCAGCCGTGTGTATCCTTCAGGTTTTACAACCGCCCATTGCCGCCTTTCCATTCACATGGGCGAATTATTGCAGGTAATACCCTACACCTTTCCTGAAAATGAATTCCCCGATATATGGGGAGATACCATCCCTACAGAATATACAGGACTCATTATTGACGCGCGGGGCCTTGAAGTAAAACCCATGCTTCTTCCTTCTCTTTTTGATGACATGGGACGTGAAATATTCGGCCGGCAGTACATTCACAGCCCAATGGCGGTAAAGAGGGGGACAGTGGCCTACTGCTACAACGAGGACGACGCCATGCGCCATGCCAAGTCGGGAGATCGTCCATTCTTCACCATAGCCATCAGGGCAATGAAGGGATGTCCCGTTCTCTCCAGTGATGACACACGAAAAATTTACAGCAGCCCGGCAACCAGGAAAAACTTGAAAAACTGCAACGTGGTTATTATTCTTAACAGGGAAGATGAAAGTAGTTAAAAGGAAACTGAAATGAATCCCCTTGTAAAAATAGTATATACCATTATAAACTCCATCAGCAGATCTATCGAGTCACTTGACAGCAGAACCTCTGAAACTATCAGGCAGGCTTTTTTCTTTATGATTTTTCTTCTTATGATCGGCGGCATTTTTCTGGGTAATTATCTTGGCAAAAAGTCCGCCAAACACGGCGGAGAACCCCTGTCCGAAACAACGAACCAGTCGTTTGAAATTGATATCAAGCGTTCGCGGGAACGCGGCAGCTTCAAGAACATGCTCAAAGAAGAGCTTATGCGTGAGGCTGAAAAAAGTGGTAATCAGAAGATACCCTACCCCGCCAGGGAAGAAGAACCAATTCCCATGAAAGACGCTTTACTAGAAGCACCGGGAACTGAAAAAGAACGTTCAGGGCTTCCTCCTGCAGTTGACAGGGACAGGCCGGTTGATATTCAAAAGCTGGATAAAGAAGATACTGGCAGCGATGTTAATATTCTAAAACAGCCAGGCACTCCCGTCGAAGAAAAACCCGGGGAGATAATCAGGCATGATCCGAAAGCTCCTCCCGTGATAGAAGAAAGGAAAGATACAAATGACCGGGTTATTACCGGCGAGAAGAAACAACTCGAGCCCCTTGATCCCGGGAAGGGGGTGGCTGAATGATACGACTACAAAAGTGTCTCATTATGATTACCTGTGTAATATGTCTTTTTACGTCACTTCCCCTGCTGGGGCAATCTCATGAATCAATAATCAAAAGCATTCTTGCTGAAGAAGAGGACACCAGTACTACAGGCGAAAAAAGCAAAGAAACAGAAAACCTTGAAAGTGGGAATGTAATCACGGGCGAAGAAGAAGATGACAGCGCACCGGCAGCGGACACCCCTGATCAGCTGGCACTGAAAATGGGTATTGAGCTGTATAACAGCAGGCTGTTTGACCGGGCAATGGAAAAATTTTCATCCATAAAAAATAATTACCCCAACAGCCCCTACAGTGACGCGGCGTCAATATGGACCAGCCGCATATTCATGGATCGAGGCAAGTACAACCAGGCCCTTAAAGAACTTTCAGGTATTCCTGAAAAGTCAGGTGAGTATCCGGCATCACTATTTCTCAAGGGGAACGTATTCAAGGGGCAGGGACAGCGCATCCAGGCAATAGAGTCATTCAAAACAGTAGCTGCCCTCTTTCCAGAGCATGAACTTGCCGATGATGCCCTGTTACACACTGCTGAGCTTTACCTGCAGGAAAAGCAGGGAACCCAGTCACTTGATGCTGTTTTAAAAATTATAAAGTATTACGGGGACAGGGAAACTATTGACGATGCCTATTACTGGCTTGGAGCGATTCTTTTACGCGATCCTGTACATAAAGACGTTGAATCCGCGAGAAAAGTATTCAAAATTTTTCTTAAACGTGCCGGCGATCCGGCAAACAGGTATTTTCACAACTCACCACTCACCGACAGGGCGGCCCGTGACCTGAAACAGGTTGAATCCACCTACTTCCAGGAAGAATAATTATCACCCTTATTACTTAAGGGCCACGTTCATTTCAAGCTGCCCGTAAGGACTATACAGGTTAATACCCAGCGTTGTCTGTTTCACCAGGGTAATGGTAAAATTATCCCCTTCTACAACCGTTGGAGTTGTCATCTCGATACGCTTTCCTGAATATGCAAACAGGTTCATCGCGTTACCGGTAATCATGTTGGCAAGCTCACCAACGATGTCCTTGTATTCTGTTTTAATCTGTTTTTCATCGATTCCGGGAGCAAGGGTCTCGGCAATCTTGTATACCATGTTAAAACCCATACTGTATACAACTTCACCATTGACCGCCCCCGTAATACCGATAATTATCGCCACATCGTGGGATGGGTCAGGCAATTCTTTAATGGTCAATTTTCCACGTCTGAGTTCAACATTCATTATTGACTTAAAGACCGCGCTTGCCGCCTCAAGAAAAGGATTAACATATTCAGCATTAATATTCATAACTACCTCGCTTACACCATACCATAGTCTATATTACCGGTCTTTTCTATAAGATAAAAGTATTTATTCCCCGGTTTGTAAATTTTTCACAATTTCTGATTCTTCATACAGCGTGTTCAGCAACGACATATATAGAGAGTTCGCCTTGGCATAATATACCCGTTTCTCAATAGCTTCATACTTATCCTGCGGGGGCTTTATAAATGGCACCTGTTTTTTCACCGGTGTAAACACGTATAGCCCGTCAAAAGACTGTATCACTCTTGAAGATTTCCCCATATCTATGGCAAGCACGTCACTCCTGAATACATTTGATTCGCTTATGGCGTATAGTACCGACCCTTTATCATTCCGTTCCCGTACCGGTTCGCCGATGGAGAACTGGTTTGAGGTGGATATTTTACCACTAAGCATTCCCGCCACTTTATTAAATGACGTCCCCTCAAAGGCAAGGGAGTCCAGCTTTTTTACCAGTTCGGCTTTCTGTTCCTCAAACTTCTGATTTTCCAGTTTTTCCCGTATGCGCTTTCTGTCGCTTTTGGGGTCCTTTATCTCAGAAGGATTTTTCTCCATTTCTTCTTCCACTTCAGCGTCAGTTACAGATATTCGCGACGCGAATCTCTTTTTCAGATCGTTACTGGAAACGTAACAATACCTGATACGCAGGGATGAATTCTGGAGGGTATACTGTGTGTCGACCTCTTCTGGAGATACCCCCACCCCCCCCATGATCAGCTGTTGCAGTTTCATCAAGTATAGTTCATCTTTCACCATCTGGAAATAATCAGCGATACTTATATGCAGTCGCTGCATAAAATTCTGCAAAATTCTTTCATCAAACTGTCCCTGGTCGTTAGTAAATCGTCGATGAAAAAGGTTCTTTACCTCTTTATCGGAAACCCGAATATCAAGATCTTTTGCTTTCTGAATAAGAAGCCGTTCCTGTATCATCCGGTCAAGTATCTGTTTCTGCATTTCGTCAGACTTGGCGTTCCCATACCTGTAGGCATTAAGGTCACGATAGCGGACAAAGTCAAGATGCTGAATAGTTTCACCGTTAACGACTGCTACAGTATTTCTGTCCATACCCATTTTAGACATAAAATCGGGCATTCCAAAGGTAATGGCGATTATGAGAACAAAAAAACCAATAATAATATATCCGCCAATTTTCACTGCGGGAGATCTGGAATCAAACATCGTACTATCTACCTCTATTCACTCGTTCATGGGTTGATTCGAAAAATCAGTATTTAAGGATGACATCAAGCAGCAACTTTGTCAATGAGAAATAATACCAGTCGCTATCTTTATTAAAAATTACTCTTCAGCTTCGTCTACCAGCATAACAGGGATGCCGTCACGTACAGGGTACTTCTTTTTACATTCTGTACATATAATTTTTTCATTCCTGGCATCGTATTCAACATCGCCTTTGCAGGCGGGACAGGCAAGTATATCAAGAAGCTTCGTGTCTATCATTTCGTCCTCATCCAATACTGTTTTTTATCACTGGTGCTTGTTATCCTTATCAAAGTTTTTACTATAGAGTCAATCAAAAATATCAGCAGGGGATGTTTTTTTATGACTGCAGATTGCTGATGTATCATGACTTTTGATGTGATGACGCGTAATGGGTTCTCACGGAGACACGGAGGCACAGGGAGCTGGTCAATAGATTGTAGTATCCCTTTAAATTCCAGGTGCAGGTCGTTGTTAAGTTTTACTCCAGATATGGTTTTCACAGGCTGAGAAATAATTATATTGAACCACAAAGCCAAACATATCCCAAAACTGCAAAAATCTGATAAGATTGAATGAATAGAAAATCCTGATGACACAAAATAAAGAAATCCACTCCCCGTGCCTCCGTGCCTCCGTGAGAACCCCTCTTCCACAAAGAATGTGGATAACTTTTTTTATTAATTTATTGCAATTATGTCTCCTTGTGTCATTATGCATTTGACTAATTATCCTGCGGATCTCATCTGGTATACCGTCAGGAAACCAATCTGGAACAATCTTGTACAGGAATAACACCCATGAAATTTATACATCTGCATAACCATTCCGACTATTCAATACTGGACGGGGCCATAACCATTGACAAGATGGTACAGGCCGCCATTGATATGGATATGCCCGGCATCGCCCTCACTGATCACGGCAACATGTTCGGAGCAGTCGAATTTTATCAGAAAGCCACGGCTGCCGGTATCAAGCCAATTATAGGCCAGGAGTTCTACATGGCCCCCGGTTCACGTCATACAAAAGAGAAACAGAAGGGGGACGGGGATTCCGCCTATCACCTTCTTCTGTTAGCCGAGAATTTCGAGGGATACAAAAACCTCATGAAACTATCCTCCATAGGATATACCGAAGGTTTTTACTACAAGCCTCGAATAGACTGGGAGGTGCTGCAGCAATACAGCAGTGGGCTCATATGCGGTTCTGCCTGCATCGGCGGTCAAATCCCGGTGAATATCCTGCGCGGTCGTCCCAAAGAAGCCCGGGAAGTAGCCGGCAGGTTCAAAGAACTCTTCGGACCAGACCGTTTTTACCTGGAGATGCAGGACCACGGTCTCGAGGAGCAGGCCATTGTCAACCGTGAACTTATAACCATGTCGGCTGAGATGAACATCCCCCTTATCGCCACCAATGACGCCCATTACATGAAACGTGAAGACGCATTCTCCCACGAGGTTCTTTTGTGCATTCAAACCGGTAAAACCCTCAACGACGAGAACAGGATGAAATTTGCCACAAAGGAGTTTTATCTCAAGTCGACCCAGGAGATGGAACGGCTCTTCGCCGACTACCCTGACGCCCTGTACAACACCTACAATATATACGAGATGGTAGACTGCCAGATACCCCTTGGTAATCCCATTCTGCCCCACTTTGAGGTGCCGGATGGGTTCAACCTGGACACCTACCTGGCCCACCTGGTAAACAGGGGGGCTGAGATGCGTTTCGGAGCCCCTGTTCCAGAGAAAGTTCGCCAGCGAAACGAGTACGAGCTTTCAGTTATTACGTCAATGCAGTTCTCAGGTTACTTTCTCATCGTATGGGATTTTATAAACTACGCCAAGAGCAAGGGTATACCGGTAGGACCCGGCAGGGGTTCGGCAGCGGGATCCATGGTATCATACTGTCTTGGTATCACCGACCTTGATCCTTTGAAATACAACCTTCTGTTTGAACGGTTCCTCAATCCTGACAGAAACGAGATGCCTGATATGGACATCGACTTTTGTGCCATACGGCGTGAGGAGGTTATCGATTATGTAAAGGAAAAATACGGCGATGACCGGGTAAGCCAGATTATTACCTTCAACAAGATGAAAGCAAAAGCGGTGATAAAGGACGTGGCACGTGTACTTGACATTCCATTTCAGGAAGCCAACAAGATCAGCAAGCTCATTACCACCAATACCCTTGAAGAAGCGCTGAAAACCTCTAAAGAATTTCAAGCCCTGTGCAGGCAGAACGATATCGGCAAGCAGCTGATCGATATATCCCTTACACTTGAAGGGCTGGCACGGTCAGCGGGGAAGCATGCGGCCGGTGTTGTTATTTCACGTGACCCTCTCACCGAGTACGTCCCCCTTTACAAGGATCCCCGGGAGGGAGGCATATCTTCACAGTACGAAAAAAAGACACTCGAAGCGGCAGGACTGGTGAAGATGGACTTTCTGGGCCTGAAGAACCTTACAATTATTGACCGGTGCCTGAAATTCATCAAGCAGGAGAAAGGAATCGGTATTGACATTACGCAGATTCCCCTTGATGATCCCAAAACATTTGAGCTTCTGCAAACAGCCGACACCCGGGGGGTGTTCCAGCTTGAAAGCGGCGGCATGCAGAATATTTTAAGAAAACTGGGGCCCACCACATTTGAAGAGATTATCGCCATCGTGGCCCTCTACCGCCCCGGCCCCCTTGATTCGGGCATGGTTGATGAGTTCATCCGGCGTAAGCATAATCCCGAAAAGGTTTCATACCTGCACGAAAGTCTTGAAGAGATACTGAAAGATACCCTGGGGGTTATCGTCTACCAGGAGCAGGTCATGCTTATTTCCCAGGTGATGGGTGGTTTTTCCCTGCCCGAAGCAGACAAGCTTAGAAAAGCCATGAGTAAAAAGGATATGGACATCATCGACCAGATGGAAACCACCTTTAGCAGGGGTGCCGTTGAACAGAAAATCGACAAGAAGGTGGCAGTCGAAATATATGAAATGATGCGCAATTTCGGCCGTTACGGGTTTAACAAGTCCCACTCTGCCGCCTATGCCCTTGTCTCTTACCAGACCGCGTACCTCAAAGCCCATTATCCAGTGGAGTACATGACGGCTCTGCTCTCGTCACAGCCGGATAATACCGTTGAGGTAGTTAAATACTACACCGATTGCAAGTCGAACGGTATACAGGTGCTGCCCCCCGACGTGAACAGCAGCGTGGGGAACTTCTCAATAGAGAATGGGTCAATTCGGTTTGGCATGAGCGCTATAAAGGGAATCGGCAGCAAGGTAATAGATTCCATCGTTGAGGCAAGGGAAAAGAAGGGCCCCTTTGTAAGCCTGGCCGATTTTCTTGAACGGGTGCCATCCAACGTTCTCAACAGGGGTGCGTTTGAGGCCCTTATAAAGTCGGGGGCCCTCGATTCGCTGCACAAAAACCGGGCGCAGCTGTTCTATTCCATTGAATCGATGATCGAAGACGCCCGCAGGCTGCATCAGGACAGGGCCACCGGGCAGGGTAATCTCTTCAGCTTTAACGGTAACGACAACAGTTCACGAATGGAAATCGAACTATTAAATGCCAGGGAATGGCAGGAAAGTGAATTACTGCTGAAAGAAAAGGACGCCCTTGGCATATATATATCAGGTCACCCGTTGAGCAAATACGCCGATGAGATCAACAAGTTCGCCTGCACACCGGTGATAGACCTTGAAGCAAGACCCGACAAGGCACAGGTAACCATGGTGGGTGTCATCAGCAACCTGCAGGTAAAAAACTCTAAAAAGGGAAAACGCTTTGCCACAGGATCAATCGAAGACCTTACCGGAAGCATAGACGCGCTGTTTTTCCCGAAAACATACGCCCAGTACGAAAGCATTATCCACTCAGAAGAGCCGGTGTACGTGCAGGGAACCATGAAAAAAGAGGAAGATACATCCACCGGGGTGATTGTTGACCAGATTCAACCCCTTCGCCAGATGCGTGCCAGGCTGATATCTGAACTGCATATTACCATAAATCCAGTGGGAACCGATGAAGATGTGCTCATGTCCATAAAGAACCTGCTGAAGCAGTATCACGGTGATTGCCCGGTGTACTTTCATATAAAGCTTAAAAAAGACCATGAACAGGTTGTGAAGGCCCACCCCCTGTATCACATCATGCCAAACGAGGTCATCATACGCCAGCTTTCAGAAATAGTAGGACAGGAATCCATTCAATATTCTATAGGCTGTTCCGCGTAAAAGTGCCTACGAAGAATACTTAAGGTAGTTTCGTATCATGGAATACCCGTTCGATTTTTCCAGTATGCGCTGGTTCTCGGGGCTCACCATCAATGTTATGTTATAACCATGAAGCTGGTTACCCAGCAGTTGGGCAAGCGAGGTCGCGGTTGTTCCATCGATAGTGCACAAGTTGCCCAGGTGCAGTATTATTTGATCTTCCGAAGTAAAACTGAAATCATCGGTACCCTTCTTTACCAGGGTGATTACCTTGTCTGCCACACTTCGTACGTGTATGTTTGTCCAGTCTCCCACTATGTACACCTGGCCGGGGTTCATTGCGGCGGTATTCTCGATTTCTGATGATTCAACGGTTGTGCTGTTTACGATGACATTCCCATCATCACGTTTCAGCATAACCCGTGCGGGACCACCGTGTGTGTTATTTGCCTTTGATTGCATTTTACCTGCTATTGATGCCGAAAGCTTTTCCCTGGCATCAATGGCCTCCACGAAACCGGCTACAGCCTTTTCTTTCCGGGTAGATTGCATGCTGTTATCAATGCAGTCGAAATAAAATAACCTGTTAAAGAGGGTGGTATTCCCCTTCAGGGTATTGATTATCCTGTTAACCTTCTCGTCCCGGGTGCGAAGCATAGAAAGAATGGCTTCGGGCCTGGTTATAATCGACCTGGCTTCTTCTAGTTGAGGTGGGTCGGCAAAAAGCAGAAAGTTTGCCCGTATATTCTCAAATCCCTTTCCCCTTGACAGCACTATACAGGATATCAGGAAAGTTCGCAGCAGTTTTCTTTTATCCGGATCAAGTTCATTCCCAAGACCAAGATCTATAGTATAATCAAGCCCGATAAAATAGGGCATACCGTGAGCCCTGATAAAGTTAAACAATTCTGCCCGAATAAAAGTAGTAGTACGTGTCTCTTGTATGGTTGCCCGAATGTCCTCAACCGAGTAAAGATTACTATTCCCTGTTTCAATCTCAACGGGCCTGGTGGCCAGGGCATTGCGCAGGGCGTTTTCATTACGATTATTTTCTGTGATAAGAATTATATGTCCTGAATTGTTTGCCATGGAAGAAATCCTGGTATTCTATTTGTCCCCGGATAAATGTTTGACACGGGCGATACCCGTGTTATCAATCGGAGGTAATACAGTATAGCCACATACTTTAATTTTGGCAATAATAAAAGGCAGCACGATCCAATGGAATATTCTTCATGTATCATTTGCGGTAACGGGTCCCCTACTCCCATGTTCCAGAAACACTCTGAACACGGCGAGGTTTTCTCACTGGTTAAATGCGGCAAGTGCGGTCTTGAATTTGTCAACCCCCGTCCCCCCATTGAAGACATCGGGAAATACTATGAACGTCAATACTTTACCAGGCGATCAGATCGGGGGTATGACAACTATTTCTCATCAGAACTTCGTAGTGAAATTGAAAGGGTGATGAAAATGAACCTCGCCGACCTTGATTTTTTCAGTTACGAAAAGGAGATCAGCGGTGAACGACTCGCCCTTGACATAGGATGCGCTGCGGGGTATTTCGTTGCCTTACTCCGTAACAGGGGGTGGCAGGCAGAAGGGATCGATATTTCCCATGATTGCGTAAACTTCGCGGTGAATTCTTTGCGGGTACCGGTACAGCAGGGAAATGTCATAGAAGCCGAATTTTCCCGCACATTTCACCTGGTAACCTTATGGGCCACCATTGAGCATCTGCATCATCCACAGAATGTACTTCAGAAAGCATGGGATATTTTAAAACCCGGTGGATACCTGTATATATCAACCTGCAGAACAGGGCCTTTCTCATTCCAGGCAGTCAAGGGTGCAAACTGGCGATTCTATAATTTCCCCCAGCATCTCTACTTCTTTAACGGCAAAACCCTTGGGAAACTGCTGTCACGGTACGGGTTTGAACAACAACGCTTCAGAACCTACGGAAGCGGTACGGGAAAACCGGGAACCCCTGTGAGAAAAATTGCGGACTTTGCCGCCAGGTACCTGTATCTTGGCGATATGATGCTGGTTTCCGCCAGGAAACCAGTTAGCGGTAGTGAATTACCATCGAAAAAAGGAGAAAGTCATGAAGGTTGTACATACCATTGGTGAAGTGAGGGATGCCGTTACAGAGGCACGGCACAGCGGAAAGCGAATAGGCTTTGTTGCCACCATGGGTTTTCTGCACGAAGGCCACCTGGTGCTGGTTGATAAATCCAGTGAAGTAAGCGATTTCCAGGTTATGAGTATATTTGTCAACAGGATGCAGTTTAACGACCCAAATGACTTCAACTCCTACCCCATCGACCTGGAACGTGACTACCGGCTGGCCGGGGACCGTGGTGTTGACCTGGTATTTGTTCCAAACGAAACAGAGATGTACCAGGACAGGCTTACCTACGTCGATATCGAAAAAATGACGGATTTTCTGTGCGGCTATGCCCGGCCGGGACATTTTCGCGGTGTGCTGACGGTTGTCTCAAAACTTTTTAATATTATTCAGCCCGACGTGGCAGTTTTCGGCCAGAAGGACATTCAGCAGGCAGCATCCATACAAAAGATGGTAGAAGACCTGAATTTCCCCATTGATATAATACTGGGCCCCATTGTACGTGAAGACAGCGGCCTGGCAATGAGTTCACGAAACAAGCATCTAACCGATGACCAGCGTGAAAGAGCGCTGGTACTCTTTAAAAGCCTGCAAAAAGCCGAAGAGCTCATCCTCTCAGGCGAGCGAAATGAAAGCAGCCTGGTGCCCGCCATGACAGATATTATCAGTGCCGGCAAGCCTGAGAAGATTGATTACATAACACTTGCGGGATACCATGACCTGCAGCCTGTTTCACATATTACAGGCAAGTGCGTACTGGCAGTTGCTGCCTATTTTGGCAACACACGCCTGATTGACAACATGGTAATTGAAATGAAAGGAGACACCTGCGAATGCGTATATTAAGATCCGTCCCCATGGCTCTTTTTTCACTGGTTATACTGTGCCTGTCCTGTTCATCGGGCAAACCCCTGACCCCCGAAGAGGGGTTCACGCAGCTTCGCCATGCATACAGCAACGAAAACGCCGAAAAGCTCTACCGCCTTCTCACCACTGGCAGCAGGGCAAAGATCATGGGTATAGTTGAATCAATTGGCAGTATGCCTGCCGGTCGGAAAAAGGCAATAGCAGAAAAAATGGGTGTGTCACCATCCGTTTTTGATAGTATTTCAGCAACCGATTATCTTGCATTGCAGGTATCAGCTGGGAAAAAGAAGGGAGATGATCCCATACGGGAAGCACTCCGCCACGAGATCACCGGGATTACCGTGAAGGACGGGATAGCAGTGGTGAAAGTACAAAACGGCATGGAATTATTCTTTCACAAGGAAGGCCCCTACTGGTTATTCGTATACGAGTAATTCGGGGGTGAATTAAATATCGGGTAAGGTGCAATGAATTTCAATGTCAATTTTGAATTAAGAAGGGCACATTCCTCTTTGTCATGCGAACGTACACTACGAGGCCCCCTATATCCCCCCACGGGGGA